>OCHC01000017.1_pt1 | contig 247488 bp, 180 predicted proteins | sample 1538641 | NCBI WGS metagenome assembly OCHC01 (sample SAMN04571714, study PRJEB22368) | human gut metagenome | biome: human gut; material: stool | host: Homo sapiens | place: Luxembourg | collected 2012-08-17
CGAGGCCGAGCGCAAAATGGATTCTAAAAAACACCTTGCCAAATAGGAGCGTCAGGACGAAAGAACCCCCGCCGCACGTAGTGCGCAGCGGGGGTTCTTTCATGTCCGAGGACGTCCGCGAAGGTTAGCCCTCGGATCCTGCGGTGGGAGACTTAGGCCTCGTTGTACACCGTCTTGAGCTTCAGCAGGTGCTGATAGCGGTCCATAGCGGCCTGCTCGTTCTCCTTGAAGAGCTCCTCGGCGCGCTCGGGGAAGGAACGCGTCAGCGAAGCGTAACGGGCCTCGTTCATCAGGAACTCCTGATAACCGCCCGCGGGCTCCTTGGAATCGAGCGAGAACTTCTTGCCGGCAGCAGCCTCGGGGTTGAAGCGGAAGAGGTTCCAGTAACCGCACTCGACAGCCTTCTTCATCTCGGCCTGGCAGTTCTGCATGCCGCCCTTCTTGATGGAGTGCATCTCGCAGGGGCTGTAGCCGATGATGAGGGACGGGCCGTCGTAGGCCTCGGCCTCGTGAATGGCCTTGAGGGTCTGAGCCGGGTTGGCGCCCATGGCGACCTGCGCCACGTAGACGTAGCCGTAGCTCATGGCAATCTCGGCCAGAGACTTCTTCTTGGTCACCTTACCGGCAGCGGCGAACTGAGCGACCTGGCCCAGGTTCGAGGCCTTGGAGGCCTGACCACCGGTGTTGGAGTAGACCTCGGTGTCGAAGACGAAGACGTTGACGTTGTGGCCGGAAGCCAGGACGTGGTCCAGGCCACCGAAGCCGATGTCGTAGGCCCAGCCGTCGCCGCCGAAGATCCAGAAGGACTTCTTGGTGAGGTAAGCCTTGTCGGCGAGGATCGCCTTGGAAGCGTCGCAGCCGCACTTCTCGAGCTCGGCAACGTAGGCAGCGGCAGCGGTCTTGGAGGCCTCGGCGTCGTTGACGGAGTCGATCCAAGCCTGGCCGGCGGCCTTGAGCTCATCGGACGGACCATCGGCAGCGATGATGTCCTGGGTAGCGGCGATCAGCTTGTGCTGAACGGCCTCATAGCCAACGGCCATGCCCAGACCGTGCTCGGCATTGTCCTCGAACAGGGAGTTGTTCCACGCCGGGCCGTGACCGTCCTTGTCCTTGCAGTAAGGAGCGGTGGCAGCGGGGTTGCCCCAAATGGAGGAGCAGCCGGTGGCGTTGGAGATGAACATGCGGTCGCCGGCAACCTGGGTCACCAGACGTGCATAGGCGGTCTCGGCGCAGCCGGCGCAGGAGCCGGAGAACTCCAAGTAGGGCTGCTTAAACTGGCTGCCCTTGACGTTGGCCGCGATGAGCTCCTTCTTCTCGGAGACGTTCTCGACCATGTAGTCCCAAACGGGCTGCTGGTCCATCTCCTGCTCGGTGGGAACCATCTCGAGGGCGCCCTTGGGGCAGACCTTGACGCAGTTGGTGCAACCCATGCAGTCGAGCGGGGACACAGCCATGGTGAACTTCATGCCCTTGGCCTTGGGGCCCATGGCGTCGAGCGTGCGGGTAGCCTCGGGCGCGGCGGCAGCCTCGTCCTCGGTCATCGCGAACGGACGGATGGTGGCATGCGGGCACACGTAGGCGCACTGGTTGCACTGGATGCACTTGGTCTCGTCCCAGTGGGGAACGACCACGGCGACGCCGCGCTTCTCGTATGCGGAGGCGCCCAGCTCAAACTGGCCGTCGGCGCAATCGACGAAGGCAGAAACAGGCAGGCTGTCGCCGTCCATGCGATCGATGGGCTCGAGCAGGTTCTTGACCTGCTGGGCGATAGCGGACTTGGTCTCCTCGGAGAGCTCGACGGGAGCGGCATCCTCGGCGGTAGCCCAGTCGGCCGGAACCTCGAACTTACGGAAGGCGGTAGCGCCGGCATCGATGGCCTTGTGGTTGGCGTCGACGATGGCCTGGCCCTTCTTCATGTAGGACTTGGTAGCCGCGTCCTTCATGTACTGCAGGGCGTCCTCGGCGGGCAGGACCTTGGCCAGCGCGAAGAAGGCGGACTGGAGCACCGTGTTGGTGCGCTTGCCCATGCCGACCTTAGCGGCCAGGTCGATAGCGTCGATCAGGTAGACGTTGACGTTGTTGTTCGCGATGTAGCGCTTGGCCACGGCGGGCATGTGCTCGGCGAACTCCTCGTCGCTCCACTGGCAGTTGACCAGGAAGGTGCCGCCCGGCTTGACGTCGCGGACCATCTTGAAGCCCTTAACGATGTAGCTGGGGTTGTGGCAAGCGACAAAGTCGGCCTTGGTCACGTAGTACGGCGAACGGATCGGAGAATCACCAAAGCGCAGGTGCGAGACGGTGACGCCGCCGGTCTTCTTGGAGTCGTACTGGAAGTAGGCCTGGACGTACTTGTCGGTGTGGTCGCCGATGATCTTGATCGAGTTCTTGTTGGCGCCGACGGTACCGTCGCCACCCAGACCCCAGAACTTGCACTCGATGGTGCCGGGGGCTGCGGTGTTGGGCGCATCCTCGGCCTCGGGCAGGCTCAGGTTGGTCACGTCATCGACAATGCCGATGGTGAACTCGCGCTTGGGCTCGTCCTTCTTGAGCTCCTCGAAGACAGCGAACGCGGACGCGGGAGGCGTGTCCTTGCTGCCCAGGCCATAACGACCGCCGACGACCTTGATGCCCGTCTTGCCGGCCTCGTAGAGAGCGGAGATGACGTCCTGGTAGAGCGGCTCGCCGATGGAACCCGGCTCCTTGGTACGGTCCATGACGGCGATCTTCTGGACGGTCTCGGGGAGAACGTCGACGAAGTGCTTGATGGAGAACGGACGGAACAGACGGACCTTGACCAGGCCGACCTTCTCGCCGTGAGCGTTGAGGTAGTCGATGACTTCCTCGAGCACGTCGCAGAAGGAGCCCATGCACACGACGACGCGGTCGGCATCGGGAGCGCCGTAGTAGTTGAACAGGCCGTAATCGGTGCCGAGCTTCTCGTTGATCTTCTTCATGTAGCCCTCGACGACGGCGGGAAGCTCGTCGTAGACCTTGTTGCAGGCCTCACGGTTCTGGAAGAAGATATCACCGTTCTCGTGGCTGCCGCGGGTGTGCGGGTGCTCAGGGTTGAGCGCGTGGTCGCGGAAAGCCTGGACGGCGTCCATGTCGCACATCTCGGCCAGATCCTTGTAGTCCCACATGGCGACCTTCTGGATCTCATGGCTGGTGCGGAAGCCATCGAAGAAGTTAAGGAACGGGGTCTTACCCTCGATGGCGGCAAGGTGAGCCACCGGCGAGAGGTCCATGACCTCCTGGACGTTGCCCTCGGCGAGCATGGCGAAGCCGGTCTGGCGACAGGCCATGACGTCGGAGTGATCACCGAAGATGTTCAGGGCGTGGGAAGCGACGCAACGCGCGGAGACGTGGAAGACGCCCGGGAGCTGCTCGCCCGCGATCTTGTACATGTTCGGGATCATCAGGAGCAGACCCTGAGAAGCCGTGTAGGTGGTGGTCAGAGCACCGGCGCCCAGCGAACCGTGAACGGTACCGGCTGCACCTGCCTCGGACTCCATCTCGACGACCTTGACCGGGGTGCCGAAGATGTTCTTGCGACCCTGGGCCGCCCACTGGTCGACATGGTCGGCCATCGGGCTGGACGGCGTAATGGGATAGATTCCCGCTACCTCGGTGTACGCATACGAAACATATGCGGCCGCCTCGTTGCCGTCCATAGACTTAAACTTACGCGCCATATACCCCTCTCCTCTCATATAGGTATACAGGCCCCGGCGATCGCCGGGATGTTGGCGTGATGGGATTTACGCTGTTGCTTCCAATCATCTGGCAGGCAGGCTCAGCAGCAGGTACATGGCGTGGAGAGAAGACATGCCGAGGCGAGGGGCAGCTGATGCGCCCTACAGGCCCGACCGCCCGTCTTGCACATGACCGAGCGCCGCAAAGGCCGCATGCCGGATGCTCCCGGGCACGCCCCGGCGATGGGAAGCGCCCGCAACGGAAATCCGCATGCGGGTTTATTGTACCCCGCCGTTAAGTGTAATTTCGACAAATATAGGCGGGCGGTAAAGGTTTACCTTGGATGACTGCCGGGATCATTTGGCAGGACTGGCTAGAGGGCACCGAAGAGGATGGCGTAGGTAGTGGATTCGCCGAGCTTGAGCTCGTCGCCGGGATTGAGTTGGGCGGAACGGCCGGGCTCGACCTGAATGCAGACGCGCGTGGCCCCGTTTACCACCACGGTTCCGTTGGTGGACGACAAGTCCTCGACGTGCCAGATATTTTGAGCATCGCACCAGATATGGGCATGGCGAGCCGAGACATCGTCGCCGACGTCGGTAATATCGCCCTCACCAGTGGCCAGCGCGCCAATCTCAACACCCTGCTCACTTGGCTGAATCCAGCGCGGGGCGCTCACGACAAAACTGTTTTGTACGCGCAGCAAGCCCAAGGGGTGCGCCGGGGCGGGTTCGCGTTCGCCCGCGGTCATCGACATGCCAAGCGAACGCGGCGTGGAGGTGCCTCCGCCACAGGTCGCGTGCGCGTAGTCGATGGCATAGTTCACCGAGGACCGCACATCCGCCGAACAACCGACGGCGACAAACAGCACCAGCACGGCCTCGGCGCGCTCGGCGGGCATGAGTTCCGCCGCCTGGGACAGGCGATCGAGCGCGTTGCGATAGAGATTCGTGTCCTGGTGGCACTCTTCGAGCGCGCGTACCATCGGTTCGCCTGCAGGACCGCACACCATATTGATCACAGCCGTGGAGTCCATGGGATTGCGCTGGCGCAGGGCCAGTTGTGACATAATACGCGCAGCCGAGGTACCGTATTCGGCAAAGTAGCGCTGCTGAAGCGTGCCGACCGGCGCGCGAACGATAAAGCGGGAAACCCAAGAGCGATCGGCGGCCCGGCTCTGCGGGCTGCGGCCGTCGGCGAGCGGACGGGACGAAAGCACCAGGCCGCACAGCTCGATATGGCTCAGATGCGCCGCGCGCTTAAAGATGTCAAACATGGCCCCGCATGGGGTGAGCTCAACTTGAGATGCCATGACCTAGGCCTCCTTGGTCGTAGAAATAGAATCGGACGATACTTCGACAGGTACGCCAAAAGCACGGGCAGCTGCGGCTCCACCGGCAAGCGGAGTCGCCATCTGGGCTTTTGTGCGCCGCGGTGCCGAAACGGGAAGTTCAAAGGCAAAGCCCATCGCAAGCAAAAACCACGTAAGCGTATAGGTTGCAACCAGAGCGGCAACAAGGCCGCCCATCACGGCGCGTTGGGAAAATACGCTACATGCAGCCACAACCAGCACCGGAACCTCGCAGGCAGAAAGCGTAAGCACGCCCTGCAGGAACCCCGAGCGCCGATCACGCGCAAGTGCCCCCGCGGCAACGCCGGCTATGCCTGGCAGCGCCAACGCCAGTGCGGCAATAATACCCGGTAGCGACCCAGACCACACGAGCGATCCCAAAGTCGCCGTCACGCGAGCGCCCGACGCCAGCAGCGCGGCCGAAACCACGACCACAGCCCAAACCACGCTGCAAACGACCGCCGCACCGATCATCGCCGCGCGACGAACCGCGCGGCCGGACGCATCCATGGGGCACGGCGTGAGCGGCTCGCCGCGGAGCGAACGACCGACATTTTGCGCATAGTGGTCACAAAACGCCGAGAGCGCCGCCTCGACCGCCGCCGGCTCGGGACGATCTTTTTGATGGCTGGACAGACAGGCCATCACCACGTCGAACAGCTGGGCATCGACAAACGCCAGCGCATCGCGTAGCTCTTCGGAATCCGGCTCAAGCCCTAGCTGCTGGGCCTGCTCGGCCGCGGCGAGCGCCACATCGGGCTCACGACGAAGCAGCTGAGTCAAATCACAACCGGGCGCATGGGCACCAATGGGATAGTCGGGCCGCGTGTCCATCTTGAGACGGTAGGGGCTCGCGATGTCGCGCGTCTTTTTGCGCGAACCCGAGGTGCCCGAAGCGCCCGGCGCGGCTTCGTATGGCGCGACGCCGGCAATGAGCTCGTAAACCGTGCTTGCCGCGGCATAGACGTCGATCGCCGGCGACATACGCAAAGCGCGCAGGTCGGGAATATCGTCGGTGAGCATCTCGGGCGGGGCATAGGCAACCGTCGCGCGACGCAGCGTGGCATAACGCTCCGTAAACGACGCCTTGCCGCCGGTACCGGCCACAGCCGACGCAGGCTCGAGCGCCAGCGACGAGCCAAAGTCGATCAGGCACAGGTCAAAGGTGTCCTCGGCAAGCTGCCGGTCAAGCGGTAGACGCGCCGTGCGCACCATAATATTAGCGGGCGAGATATCGCGATGGACAAAGCCCTCGCCCACCAGGCTCATACGGCAGAGCAGATCGAACAGGTCGCGACCCAGACGCGCCGCCACAAGCGGCGACAGGCGTCCGGCATCGTCCACGGCGAGTCGCGAACGCAAGCGGGTAAGCGTCTCGCCCTCGACCCATTCCATGACAATTGCAGGCACACCGTCGACCTCGCCCCAGCCATAGAGGCGGGGAAAGCCCTTAAGGCCCGAAAGGGCGCGATGGCATTCGTATTCCTCGCGAAACGCCGCCTTGAACTTGGCGACCAGCGCCTCGTGAGCGGTATCGTCGTCGAACTCATCGCGCGCCGGCAAGATGAGCTGCTTGAGTGCCACGGCCTCGCCTTGGGCGTTGACGGCACGCGTCACGCGGCCGATACCGCCACGGCGCATGGTGGCATCGTCGGCAAACAGCATCGTAAAACGACGCAGATAGGCAGGCAGTTCGTCCTGACCGAGCGCAATGGCCGGCTCAAACCCGTCGACACGCGCCAGGCGCAGGCCGACCATGGGATCGCGACCGAGCGATTGTGGTGTGGTGGATGCAAGATCGGTCATCATAGGGCAAGCGCCGCCACGTTATTGTTGAAGTTGCCGAGCGCGACGTCATCATCGCCGTAATGGCCGACCCATTGACATAGGTTGGTGTAACAGCCCCACAGATTGGCATACTGCTGATACCACTTTGACCGGGGCGAGAATGTCTGACGACCGAACTCGGCTCGAATGACAAACATCTCCCCGACCAGGCTGTCGCACGGTCTGGGATCTCCCGTAGAGTTATAGGTCGAGACCACGTCATTGGCACGAGAAACATAGCCGTCGAGCATGTTGTACTTGGTCACAAGCCAACTGTGAATGCTCTCTTCCTCAGCAGCGGAAAGGCCACCGGAGTTTGCATCGTTGTCAGTGTTGCCGCCCATCGAGCCGCCGTTTCCAGACCCTCCGGTAGAGGAACCCGCCCCAGAGCCGCCGCCCGAACTCGATGAATCCGAGCCGGAGCCAGAATTATCCGAGCTACCGGGCTTTCCGGACTGCTGGGCGTCCTGCTCCTTTTGCTGCTCGACCTTATTCACCGTTGCCGCCACGCTATTGTTGGACAACCGATCGATGATCTTGGTGTTGGTGAGCACGATGGTTTTGCCATTGGCAAGCGTGACTTCGTTGTCCGGGGCCTCGGCGCCGTCCGCATCGTCGGTGCCAAACACAACATGCGCGACCACACTTGCCCAAGCATATCCAGTCGTGGTGCCCAAATCACTTTTGACCTCATGCCCCACGCGCGGTTCGCGTGCGGCATGCGCCTGCATCATGGACGGCACGGTCATGCCATAGGCAGAAACGCCAGCTATGACCAGCACCAGCGAGCACGATAGCAGTGCGTACGCCCGCGGCGCCAAGCCCAGTCGGCGTCGCATGCGCACCGCGGCGCCGCGCTTTGTCTGAGTGCCACCGGGCCGCATGCGTTCTCCTCCAACAAAAACACGCCGCTCAGAAGCGGCGCATTCATTCAAATCCATATTTGAGTGTATCAGCGAACCCAAAAGGTTGCGCAACGAATGGGCAAATTAAGGATGCGAGCGGAAGCGTCCATGCGATAAGCGGATACGAAGCATCTTTGTTGCACAACAAACTCACAGTCGCACGGGGAAATTATGACTACCCCGTGCGTCGCGAGGAAAACATACGGCAGGAGCAGGCTCGCCACCTAAATCGCGCGACGGGCCTCGATGGCGCGGCCAAGTGTAAGCTCGTCGGCATACTCCAGGTCGCCGCCCACGGGCAGGCCGCTCGCCAGACGCGACACCTCGACGCCCAGCGGCTTGATAGTGCGGGCCAGGTAGCTCGCCGTGGTCTCGCCCTCGATGTTGGGGTTGGTGGCGATGATGACCTCATGGATATCCTCGTGGCCCAGGCGCGCCAGCAGCTCGCGAATGTGCAACTGCTCGGGACCAATCTTGTCCATGGGGCTGATCACGCCGCCCAGCACATGGTACAGGCCATGGTAGCTGCCCGTGCGCTCGATTGCCTGGACGTCGCGCGGCTCGCCCACCACGCAAATGCGAGTGGTATCGCGCATCGGGTCCTGGCAGATGGAGCACTCGTCGGCCGTGGCGTAGTTAAAGCAGCGGCTGCAAAAGTGAACCTCCTGCTTAACCTCCAAGATGGCCTCGGCCAGGCGGCGGGCCTCCTCGGCATCGGCCTCGAGCAGGTAATAGGCGATGCGCTGGGCCGACTTGGGACCAATGCCCGGCAGACGGCCCAGCTCATCGAGCAGTTTTTGCAGACTGTGATTCGCACTCATATATATGCGTGTCTTAGAACGGCATGCCCGGGATGTTGAGGCCGCCGGTGATGGCGCCCATCTGCTTGTTGGCGAGCTCGTTGACGCCGCGAACGGCCTCGTTGACGGCAGCCATGATCATGTCCTGCAGCATATCGACGTCCTCGGGATCGAGGGCATCGGGATCGATGGTGAGGTTGACGAGCTCCATCTCGCCGTTAACGGTCACCTTGACCATGCCGCCGCCGGCAGAGGCGTCGACGGTCTGGGACTTGAGGTTCTCCTGCGCGGCGGCAAGCTGCTCCTGCATCTTGCGAGCCTGCTTCATCATCTGCTGCATGTTCATACCGGCCATGATGGCTCCTTTACGTGCGGCCGCACGCCGAGCTGCAAGGGCAGCCGGAGCACGGCGGGACTTTCAAACTCAAAAATCGTACCACGGCGCGGGGCCAGCGAGCGGGGCGGACGTGTTCCCTCAGTCGATATACATGTCCTGGAGTGCAAGCCGCACCCATAGATTATGCAAAGTTGAATAATTCGCATCTGCATAATATTGAAAGCTAAATCTTGTAGAGCCGGAATCCGACATTTAATGCGTACCACTAAATGGCTAAATGCCGAGCCACTGCTCGAGGCGGCGCTCATGACGGCGGGGTATAATTTGATTGCAATAGATAGCAATTTGGAGGTGCCCCATGAATGCCCCCGACGCGCTCCAAAACATCCGCTCAAAACACCCCGTTGCATATGTGGTTCTCTATCTCTTTGTCGGCTGGGCATTGCTGGTTATCATCACCCATGCTATAGCCTTTGGAGCAGAACTACTGATAGCCAGCTCGGACCAGCCCGTCGTCAAATGGGAAGCGACCGATGAGTGCACCGACGGAACTCGAACCATTTACTACAACAGCCCGTCCCTCTACCAAGAGTTCAAGGTCAAGATAAAGGACTCCAAGATTGTCGATGCCGAACTAGGCGCTTTCTTGACAATCGGAGCAACCGTCAACGCCGAGCAAGTCGAGCACACGGACAGCCATGCGACGTATCGTATCGACCTCAGCATCCTAGGCCGACCGTCACGTACCTGTCTGCTCGAATGCGAGATACGCGGCACCGCGTTGCACATGTCCGAAATACAGATGCGCCCGGGCAAAGAGATCTCTTCTTGAGCAGCATACCCGCCCGCACGGTTACTCCACCGGTTTGAAGATGGTGGACTGGCCGAAGACGCTGCGGATGAGGGCTTTGGCCTCGTCCTCGGTCTGCGGGATGCTCGGGGCTGCACCCTGATGGCCGAAGGGGCTGCCCGCACCGGGGTTGGACTCCCAGGGAGCTGCAGGAGCGCCCTCCTCTTTGGGGGCAGTTGCAGCGGACTTGGGCGCGGACGCCGCACCCGGCACGTCGAACGGAGGCAGATCGTCCCCGCTCGCATCGACAGCGAAGCCGCCGACCATAGCGTCGTCGTAGGGCACCTGCTCGGATTCCCACGGCGCGGACTGCGCGACAGGCTGAGCCTTGGGGGCAGCCGAGCGCTCGGGCGCACGAGGTGCGGGCTCAGTCGGGAGCTTACCCGTGGCAGGAGCGCCGGCGGGGTTGTCGGAGCGTAGCCAGGGGGCTTTGCCCAGGTCAGACGACTTGGGCGCGGGCGAGACGGGCTTGGGCGCGGGTGTCGGAGCAGCCGGTTTGGGTGCCGCGGGCTTAGGCGCCGACGGGGTCGATGCCGCTACCGGCGCCGCTTGCTGCTGCGACGCGCTGGCGCTCGAGGATACAGGGGCCGCCGAGGACACGGGTTGCGGGTCCGCAGATGCCGCAGCCCGTGCAGATGGAGAATGCTCCTCATGTTGAGGAGCCGGCGTGCCACCCCCATCCAGGACATAGTCGACGGTACGACGACCGAAGACCGCGCAGACCGTCGGCAGGACCACCGACTGCGTATCGGCGCGACCGAGCATCTTAATGGCAAAAGTCGAACCCGCGGGGAACGAGACCGTGAGCTTGGAGCCGTCGTCGGCCGTGGCGCGGGCGTTGAGCAAAAGCCCTGCGTAGGAAGCCTGACGTGCCTTGACACGCTCGACAACCTCGGCCCATTTGCGCTGCAGCTCTCCGGCATCCTCGACCGCGGGCGTCTCGGCAGCACCGGCGGCGGCAACCTGGGCGGCATTGTTGGACTGGGGCTTAGGTGCCGGAGCGGTGGCAGACGCGGGGGCCGCAACGGGCTGAGGCGCAGGCGCTGCAGGCTTGGAAGCTGACACGGACGCAGAACGGGGCGCAGGCTGGGCAGCCGGAACAGCAGCACCACGGTCCCAAGGCATACCGCCCTGGCGCGCGGACGTAGCAGCGGGGGCAGCGGATGCCGCCGGGGCGGCAGCGCGGGCGCCCGAAATGAGCGTCGGCTGTTGGGCAGCAGCGGGTACGGATGCTGCAGGCGCGGCGGCCTGAACAGCAGCCACGCTCGCCGGCACGGCGGCGTTGGCAACCATGGCCTCCAGGCGTGCCACGCGCTCGGCCAATGCCTCAATCGTTAAATCAGCCTCGGGACGCGCCAGACGCGTGCAGGCAATCTCGAGCACCAGGCGCACGTCGCTCGCGCCCCTCATCTCCAGTGCGGCATCGTCGAGCACCGTCAGCACGCGGGCCAGGCGGTCGGCAGGATGCTCGCCAAAGGCAGCGGCCTCGGCAGCAAGCGCCTCGGCCTGCTCCGAGCCGCCCTCAAACAGCTCGGCACGGGCACCGGCAACGCAGGCAACGTACACGTCACGCACATGCGCCACCAGGTCGCGCGTCAGCTCAAGCAGGTCATTGCCCTCCTCGACCTGCACACGAATCAGTCCATAGAGCTCGGCAACATCGCGATCGGCAATGGCGCGGGAAAACTCGCCCAGGATCTGGTCCGAAACCTCGCCCAAAAGCGAGCGGGCGTCGTCCGCATGCACAGAACCGTTGCCAAAGACGCTCAGCTGCTCCAGCGTGGAGAGCGCGTCGCGCATGCCGCCCTTGGCATGGCGCGCCACGATGGCGAGCGCCTCGTCGTCGTAATCGAAGCCCTCCTGCTCGCACACGTATGCCAGGCGATGCTCGATATCCTCGTTGCCGATGCGGTGGAAATCGAAGCGCTGGCAGCGCGAGAGGATGGTCTCCAGAATCTTTTGCGGATCGGTGGTGCACAGCACGAAGATCACGTGCGCCGGCGGCTCCTCGAGCGTCTTGAGCAGCGCGTTGAACGCCGCCGTCGTGAGCATGTGAACCTCGTCGATGATATAGATCTTGTACTTGCCGCGCACCGGGGCAAAGTTGACGGAGTTGATGATCTCCTCGCGTACGTTGTCCACGCCGGTACGGCTTGCGGCATCGAGCTCGTAGACATCCGGGTGGTTGCCCTCGGCAATGAGCTCGCACTCCTCGCAAGTACCGTCGGGCATGCAGCCGCTTGCACCCTCGGCGCGCGCCGCCTCGGCATTGCGGCACAGCAGCGCCTTGGCCAGAATGCGCGCCATGGTGGTCTTGCCCGTGCCGCGCGGTCCGCAGAACAGGTAGGCGTGGGACAGGCGCCCCTCGGTGATGGCGTGCTCGAGCGTCGAGACGATATGCTGCTGGCCCACCACGGAGTCGAAGGTGAGCGGGCGATACTTTCGGTACAACGATTCCATGGGTGCTCCCCCGGGTATACTGAGTCTTGTTGCCGCGACGGCCATGCGGTCGCACGGCATACTGCATTCATAATAACCCGTACGGCGAGCCCGCCGCGATAGGAGTCCAAAGAGCATGGCAGACGCAGAGAGCAACCTCGTTCCCTCCGAAGCAGCCGACCAGGTCGAGGTCGCGCTCGAGGAGCAGGCCGCAGCCGACGACGGCATCCTGTACCTCAACGAGTACCAGTACGAAAACGACCTGGTCACCGACTTCGCCCGCCTGGTCGCCTCGCCCAGGCGTCGCGGCTCGCTGTATGTCGCCGCGGCAATTGCCGCGCTCATCGGCATCGGCATGCTGGTGGCCGGCGGCAACTGGATCAAGTTCGGCGTCGTCCTGATCGTGTTCGGCGCCTTTTTGGCCTGGTGGAGCAAGAACCTGCACCACACCCTCGCCCGCGACTTTATCGACGCCGTTGAGGCCGACGAGTCCATGGGTGGCCGCTATCGCCGCGTCGCCGCCAACGAGGACGGCCTGATGGTTTGGGGCAAGAGCGGCAAGTCACAGTTCTTCCCGTTTGAAAAGCTCGACCACGTGCTCGACGGCGAGCGCATCTTTGTGGCCATGTTCGCCGACCAGGGTGTGACGATCCCTAAGGACACCTTTGTCCGCGGCGATGCCGAGCAGTTTGGCTCCTTCCTCAAGGCGCGCATCAACAAAAAACTCCGCATCGAGACCAAACGCAAGAAGATGAAGGCAGAAAAGGCCGCTGTCGAAGCCAAGCAGGGCGACAAGTCCCAGGAGACCAAGGGCAAGCAGCGCAAGCAGAAGAACAAGAAGAAGCGGTAGGCCAGCCGACACCGAAGACGCCTCGCCCCGCGTCATTCCGGGCCAGGGCGCCTGGGATCGAGCGCGAGTGCCACCGATGGACCCATTTTGCCTAGCTCTTGAGTTACTTCACTTCAAACCTTAAGAGCCTTCTCTCTGGCAGATCGGTCATCTTCATCGTATAAGTCCCAGGAAAAGCCTTCTCAAAACGGACGGTCTCGTAACCTTCAAAATAGTCGTTGGTGTTTTGCATCATGAATGGGACGAGCAACTCGTTCTCCGCCCCAACCTGTACAGCAAACGCAGCAGAACCGCCCAGAGCCGGCATTGCCTGCGTTATCAGATCGGTATTGACCACAAAGTCATAGTTTGGCGCAGACTCCGGCACCAAATGCCAAACATACGTTTTGATTCCGCCTTCGACATTGTCCTTATTCCTGACACGCATCTTTACGGCGATAACACACGTGATGTCGGCGTCCTTCAGTTTCGTTTTCGTATCCACGATGCCATATTTTGAATAATCATCATGCGCACGCTTGAGATACTCGCGCGGCGTGAGCAGCTCTGCCCCGTCTATGCAAAACGAATACCCGTCAGTCGCCACATCCTTCGACCCCAGAAACGCCCCATCCATCGAGAGCCATTCGCCCTCCGCATAATATTTCTCAGGAATGACCGTCCGGTTCCCGTTAACGACGCTCACCCTCATGCCCGCAATGCCGGTAGCAGCACAGCCGAAAAGAGCAAGCACCGCCCTTCTTGTCCACAGGGTCTTCTTCATCGCGCTCACGACCTTTCCCGAACTTTCACAACGGCACCGTCGCGCATACAGTAAACCCGATCGGCCAGCTCCTCGAGCACCTCTCCGTCATGGCTGGACAGAATAACCTCGCGACCCGTTGATGCCGCCATCGCCACAATGCGCTTGAGCATTTCCACGCCCGCTTCGTCGAGGGCATTTGTTGGCTCATCGAGAACAAGTAGCTTCGGCTTTTCCATAATTGCTGCAGCTATCCCCAGACGTTGCTTCATCCCAAGCGAGTATGCTCGGAACTTCTTTTTTTCGTCTGCATCGAGCCCCACGAGCCGCAGGGCAGAGCGAATGTCCTCGGGGGTGGCAACGCCCTTGATCTGAGCGATGAGCTCCAAATTATCGTAGCCAGACAGATATCCCAAAAAGGAAGGCGCCTCGATCAACATCCCCAGACTCGGCGGGAACGAGATGTCCACCCCAAGCCTTTGGCCATCGATAGAGATTTCGCCTTCGGTAGGCTTGATCAATCCGCAGACCGCTCGCATAAGCATGGTCTTACCCGAACCGTTTATCCCCTGAAGCCCAACCACAGTCCCAGGGTCAACCTCGATGGACACGTTGCGCAGAACATCGTTTTTGCCCATGCGCTTCGATACGTCCCTAACGATCACGCTCATATCTTGTCCCCCTTTTCTATAAGGTCGGCCCTTCGAAACCACAGTCCGCCCAGCGATAGGCATAACGACATAAGCCCAATTGATGACAAGACGCTCGAGCCCGCCGCGATTCCCTCTTTGACAATTCCGCCCCAGCGCAACAGCATCAAGGCGTTACCCAATAGCGCCCAATGTCGTGCATATGCCGAGCAGATCAGGTAGCTCATTAAAACCACAAACGAGACTGACGGCCCAAGCACAAACCCAACCGCTGCCTGCGCAAACGCAAGCGCCTCAAAAGCAAATAAGAGACCTATGAAAAACGGCAGCGCATCTGCCTCGGCAGCTTTGAGAAACCACGGCGCCAAATTAGCCAGCTGAAGCGACTCGCCATGAATGACCGCGCTGAACGAGGAGCTCACCACCAAGCTCCAAATCACAACAGAGCAAACCACCACGAGCAGTGAAAATGCCGTTACCGCCGCCACTGAGATAAAACGCGAGGCCCACCAAAGGGTTCTTGCCCGGCATCGAACAAGTGCTTGTAAACCAAGCCCGTGCAACGATTCGGTCGGATAATCGAGTGTTGTATAGAGAATAAGCAGAATGAGGAATAGCCACCCTAACGGAGGCACAAACATGACCCCGGGCCTAGGCTCAAACGGAGCAGATCCGGCAAACACGAGCGCAAGATTATCCGCAAACCCCAAGGTATCCGTCCTGACCCCATACACAGAAGACAATCCGTAGGCGTACACCAAGTTCGCAACGGTCACTGCCGCAACCGCAATAAAAGTAACGATGTTCTTCTTCAAAACGGTCCTCAGGTCCGCAGCGACCAGCCTAAACAGCATCAGACCACCTCGCGCCTTTTTAAGAATCTCGCGGAAATCAAAGAAAAGACGAACAGCAAAATGATTTCCGCAAACCCCGCTCGAATGTCGGGCCAGTTATTTAGCGATTCCGACCTGATGCTGTTAAGAATGTTGCAGTTAAAGCCGACGCATGAAAGGACGCTAAAAATCCAGTCGTTAACAAAATGCCATGCAACCATAATCAGATATGGAACGACCATCGCCTTGATTCTGCTGCGAAACACAACCGACAGACCGGTCACGGCCATGGATAGAACCCCCAGCGCCACCGCATCGAACAGCGTATAAACCAGCACGTATAACAGAGGCCGGGAATAAAACAGGCCAGAAAAATAGCTATGCAGATAGAGTCCGACGTAAGTCGATTCGTCGACTCGGGGGAGATACGCGGGAAACAGCATGGAGACAATCAGGAAGTTCACGAGTAGCGGAATAGCCGTGACCGCAAACGCAGAGAGGAAAGCAGACAGCATCTTCACGTTCACATATGCATTTCTAGAAACACGCGTGCAGATCTGTGCCTCGTAACCGCTCAAACGCTCGGACAGGCATGACCACGACCCGGCCAACATGGCAAGCAACGGCAGCGCATAGAAAAACACCGACGCTAGCAACGGCGCGTTCGCGCTCACAACGATCCAGTTACCAAAGCTACTTTCACGCGTTTGGCCGAGGTATGTCTGAGACTGCAGACCAATGCCGTAGCCAAAAGATAACAGCTGCTTGCGCTCGGCCTCGAGTGTCCACCACGCCTCGATGGCAGCTGCCATCGAAATTACAATCGCCAAAATAAGAGCCAACGCAAATATATGGTTTCCAAATATCTTGGATAACTCATGTCGTAATAGATTTCCATTCAAGCAACATCACCCTCCTATTGGCCAGGCCGAGCAGCAGCACTCGATCTCGTCCCAATCAAAAGCGGTTAACAATGCGTCGACGCACGGCAACCTTTGCATGAATGGAGAAAGATGTCTGTAAACACTCGCTATTGAGTTGATAATCCAGGCGTTTACACGTTATCCACCTGCGATAACAATGAAATAAGCTCCGCTTTGTTCTTGATCCTCAACTGGCGGTAAGAAGCAGACCGCAGTGCTTGCACCGTAGATGCAGCGTAACCGACATCCTCCGCAATGGTCTTTGTCGTTGCGCCCTCTGCCGTCATCAGCAAAATTTGCGACTGAACATCGGAAAGGGAGCGCGATGTAAGCAAAGCCAGCTGGCGCACGCGAGCCGTTTCGGTGAACCCATTCGCACGGTACTCCAAGACGGCCCTCTCGTTCTCAACCGAGTGGGCGAGCGCGATGTGCGTGACGAACATGGGCACAGACCAGCAGACGACCACCGTTGCCACGACGACATTGACAGCCGAACTATGCCCCAACAGCGACGCAAGGAACAACGGCTCGAAAACCATCAGATCCTGCGCCATATTGAACAAGACAGCCCAGCAAGGAGCCGCCGCCCCAAAGCAAAGCATCCATACCCCAAGCATTTTGCGCTGCGGAAAGCTTCGCAGCACTATATATGTGAGCAGCATCCCCGTCAGTACCGCAAGTCCATGGATTCGACCCCTAGTAGTTGCATAGATTAAAGCGGCCACACCTATCGAAACTAATGGCGCGATAGCCCGAGTATGGGCATGAACCTTAAACGGGCACAGCTTAACGGCGAGCGAAGCCATAGACGCTATGCCGCAAAACAGGACCGGCGCAGCCATCAACGGATCGCGTATGCACCTCCATGCCGCGATATAGACAAAAGACCATTCCACGGCAGACAGTATCGCCCACACACACGGGCTTCCGAGCCCGATCGCCCCATCCGCTCCATCCAGATCGTCCCCGCGCTTTGGTTTTCCACCCGCGCTGCACAGCGACAGAAGCAGCCCGAGACCCAATGTATAGCTTGCAAGAGAAAAGGCGATTGCATGCGTAACGCCGGAACTCCAATCGCTATCCGCCATTACCAAGGGACCCGCCGCAAGGAGGATGAAAAATGATGTGAGCAGGTATCGAAACAGCCGGCGCGTCCGAGCTGATACCAGCAGATCGTCAGCATGCCGCTGCAGCGGCTCAGGCCCTACAGCATCACCCTCACCTGCAAACAACGCCACGAGCTCGCCTGAACCCGCAACCGACGCCTTCCCGTATGCTCGGTGAAGCGTTGTTCGCACCGTCGATGGCTTCGTACCCGTCTCCCTGGCAATTTCCGCCGGCGTTTTCCCTTTGAGCAGCAGTCGAACAAACTGCTCTTCTCGAGGCGACAGGGCAGGGGAAAACACCCCCGCATCGAATGGGTCGGACGTGCGAGGGGTATCCGAATTGTTGTCCCGTTTCTCCCTTAGCAATGTGTATACGAAGGCGGCAACAGCAATAGCGGACCCCGTCGACAGTGATGCAATGGCCGTGGCATCGCTTGCAAAGTATGCCTCCTCGACAGCCGGAACAAGGCCAATGGGAACTGCTACGAGCACAGAACGGGCAAACACGTCGCCCTGCCCCCGACCAAAGGCGCGGGGACAGCAAAGCAGCGGGGCCACAGCCAACATGAGATAGACCAGAGGAATTAAAAGCATAAGGCCAATTGATGCGGCCGTTACAGGAGACATCCCCCATGGCTCGGGAACGACTCTCCATGAAACTCGACAGCAAAACAGCAGGCAAGACAGGACAACTACTGTTTCTGCAAAAAGTGCGCTCTGCGGTCGGCGGGTCCCCCTTTCGCCGTCCCGCGCCGCCCCCCGTATCAAAGGAGAGCCCGCCGTATTCCAAATTACATATGAGAGGAGCAACGACCCAGTGAAGCACGAGGCGCATGAAACGCCGCGCAACAGCCAGATAGGCGCAAACACGAATGGAATAGAATCTCCGCGAGCATAGAAGGCCAAGTCGGCCCATTCGGGAACCGTAGCAATAACACCAAGGAAAACACCGATAGCACCGAGATGCTTCGGCCGTCTTATTTCTCTCCCCTTGCGGAGCGCAACACCATGACCAAACGCCGCGAGGCATGCACCAAGGATAACGAGCCAGGTCATCGCACCTGATGCCAGGCCGATTGAAGATGAAAACCGGTGATAAGGGGTGACCGCCATTACGATAAGCGCAACGGCACAGGCAGATGTAGCAGAACGGCGGGAAAAGAGCATATGGCCTCCATAGCGTGTCATTATATCGCTCGGGCTGCTCATTTATCTCCGCGCCTGCACCAGCCAGCATCAACGATTCAGGCGAACTCCAATCCGAGCCAGATCACGGTCCAGCTTTTGTCCGCAGTCCCCGCATCAAAGCGGGATGCGCTTTCCTTTTGAGTATCGATCCGGAAACTGCATCCCGTTCTAGGCCAATATTCTGGGATGCAGTTTCCGCAGCCTACCCCATTCGGAAAACGCATCCCGCAATTTGGACGAAAACTGGGACGCGCTTTCCGGATGGGTCGAGACGAAGGCCGAGTCAGGCAGGCCACCTCGCCCCGCTACCTTCACCATGCACCCGAGCGTGCTACACTAGCAGCATCTATGCCACCGCGAACGGCTCGGCTCCGCGCCCGCCACTCGCAAACGAACTTTAAACGCACGAGGGTTGGCCATGCCGCTTTTCTCGCAACATACCGCCCGGTTCTCGCCGGACGTTCCCTTGGAGGGCACCAGCTCTCGCGAGCTGCTCAAGCGGTACCAGCCGCTCGAGACACTTGCGACCGGCGGTTTTGGCTCCATTGAGATCTGCCGCGACACGCACCTGCGCCGCCGCGTCGCCATTAAGCGCATCCCCCTCATCAACGGTGCCGGCATGCCCGCCAGCGACATCATGGATGTTCTGCGCGAGGCGCACACTGCCGCCATGCTTCAACATCCCAATATCGTGCAGGTCATCGACTTTACGCACGACACAGCCTATGCCTACCTGGTTATGGAATATGTCGATGGCATGTCGCTGGCCGAGTTTTTGCATCGCGTGGACGGCCACTCACTTACCTTTGACGAGGCCGCGGCCATTGCCGATGCCCTGGGCCAGGCGCTCACCTTCGCCCATAGTAATGGCGTACTCCACCTGGACATTAAACCCGCCAACGTGCTCATCGACCACTCGGGCAATGTAAAGCTCACCGACTTTGGCATGGCGCGACTGTCGTCCGCCGGTGGCTTTGGCGGCTCACGCGGCGGCACCATCGGCTACATGCCGCCCGAGCAGCTCGATATCGAGACCGGCACGGTCGACGAGCGCGCCGATGTCTTTGCCCTCGCCTGTGTGATCTACGAGGGCCTGTGCGGCAGCGCTCCCTTTATGGCGGCCACGCCCGCCGACTCGCTCGACCGCATCATCGGCGGCGCCACCTATCCCAGCGAGCTGATTCCACACTTTCCCCCGGGAGCCGAGGCCGCGCTCATGAGCGCGCTCTCCCCCATGCCGCAGGACCGCCCCAACAGCATCGAGGCATTTTGCGACCAGCTCCTTGCCGGTCTGGGCAGCGTGCGCGAAGGCCGTCGCAGCCTGGAGCAAATGGTTGGCGAACTTTCGGATGACGAGCAGGAGCTCGACGATATCGAGCCGTCGCACTACGAGGACGACGCCATCGAGGTCGACCCCGCACTCGGCTGGGCGGGCACGCGCTGGAGCCATGCGCGCGACTACACCATGCGCACTATCTCGGCGCTAACGTGCGGCACCTTTAGCTTTTTGCTGATGCAAACGGCCGGGGTCGCGGCGCTTCCCGGCCTGGTCATTGCGGCCATCGCGATCGGAGCGGCGGCTGGCCTGGCCCCCCAGATTGGCTCGGCCATCTCGGCTGTGGGCTTTTTGGTGCTCATGGCCAACACCACCATGCAGGCACAGGGCATCCTGTCGATGCTGCCCGTCGCGGTGATCTTTGCCGCCGCCATGTCCGGTTGGTGGATCGCCTGGGGTCGCACCGAGGCTGCCGCGAGCGCCGCGCTCACCTGTGCACTCGCGCTTGGCTGTCTGACCGGCAATACCTTCCTGGCAGCTGGGGTCGCCGCCGGCGTCGCGTCATTTTGGCTCGGCCCGGCAAGCGCCGCCGCGGCAACGGGCATGGGCGCGCTTTTTGCCCGTCTGGCCACGGTCGCGCTTTCAGCCGGAGGCGTGCTGGGGCTCGGTAACGTTGCCGCAGCGCTGGGAGACCCGCTCCTTTGGGCCGCCTTTGTGCTGGTCGCGGCAACTGCCTCAGCGTCATCCGCGCTGCTCAATGCCCATGCCAAGCGTGCCGATCAGGGCTCAAACCTTGCCGCAATCGCCGCCATCGCTGTCACCGGCATCGGCTGCGCAGCGGCGTCCTGTCTTGCACACCATATGGAAATTGCCAGCCTTGCAGCCGCGGTCGTCGCCAAGGCGGCGGTTGCGGGAACCCTATCCTCTATAATCGTTGGGATATGCCTATATTTGCTCGGATACCAAAGAACCTATACGGAGAGTGATCTTTCGTGAACTTCCTGAACATCTTCGAGGACCACGTGGCCGGCATCTTCGGTGCCACCCGTGCCCCGTTCTCCTTTAAGAAGCTTGCCAAGCAGGCCGCTCGCGACATGGAGGATCAGACTCTGGTGATCAACGGCGTCAACACGGCGCCGGCACTCTATACCATCCTTATCGCCGCCGACGACGATCCCATGCTCGCCCCGTTCTACCCCGAGCTTTCGCGCGAGGTCCGCGAGTTTGTGAAGGCGCAGGCCGAAAAGCGCCGCTATGTCTTTGTCGGCGAGCCCCTCGTGCGCTTTATGATCGATCCGCAGCTGCGCGCCGGCAAGTTCTCGGTCTTTGCCGAGAACGTCGATGCGCCCACGCTCGGCCGCCTGTACGAGGAAGAGCGCGCCTACCAAAACGGCCTGGGACAGAACAACTCCGCGGCAAGCCGTGCCGCCAGCGCCCCGCGCGCCGGCCAGCAGCAATTTGCTGCCCCGCAGCAGCAGCGCCCCGCCGCCATGCCCCAGCAGCAGCCGACGCCTCGCGCCGCCGCTCCCGACCCGCTTGCCGTGGCAGACCCCTTCGCGCCTAGCGTCCCCGACCCCGCCGCAGCACCCATCCCGGTGCCGCAGACCGTCTCGCGCGACGCGCTTGCCGGCATGGGCGGAGCCGCCGCGACCGGTGCCGCCGTGGGCCTAGGCGCCGCAGCCGGCATCGCCTCCAACATGGCGAGCACTCGCGCCCCGCAGCGCCCGCTCGCCCAGCTCGTCGACGTCGTGAGCGGCGAGAGCCATAGCATCACCTCCGCACAGGTGACCATCGGTCGCGAGCGCTCAGTTTCCGACATTGCCCTGCGCGACCCCAACGTGTCGCGCCGCCACGCCCAGCTCACCTTTACGGGCTCGGATTGGTCGATCGAGGACCTCAATTCCACCAACGGCACGCTCGTCAACAACCGCCGCATTACGCGCTGCCCGCTGCGCAACGGCGATCTGCTGACGTTTGGCCTGAGTACCTTTGAATTTAGGGGATAGTCGCTTATGAACATCGATATCGTCCTTTTTGCAGGCCGCATCGTCCTGGTCGCCCTGCTCTATATCTTCCTGTTCGCCGTCATGAAGACCGGTGTGGGGCTTGTGCGCGGACAGCGCCGCGACTCGGCCATCTGGACGATCGATGTGGACAAGGGTCCGCGCGGTATCCGCGGCATCCACGTAGACATGCTCGGCCCCGTCATCGTCGGCCGCTCGCCGTCTTCGGACATCTGCATCAACGAACCGTTTGTCTCGGCCTCGCATGCGCGCTTTTCGCTGCAGGGCCCGGCGCTCATCATCGAGGACCTCAACTCGCTTAACGGCACGCTCGTCAACGGCCGCCAGCTCGTGGAGCCCGCGACGCTGCGTGAGGGCGACGAAGTCCAGATTGGCGACGTGGTCATGAAGGTGAACCGTCGATGATCGACGAGGAGAACAAGTCCGCAACTATGACCGAGGCACCGGCCGCCGCCACAGCTGCGCCGGCCCACGCCGCTCCGGCGGGCTCCGCACCCGTGGAGCCCGAGGACACCGTGTTCTCCCTGCCTCTTTCGCATGTAACGCATGATATTTCGGATCTCGCCGATAACGAGGACGAAGAGGATGCCGTAGCGGCGCCCATCGGCGCACATGCTGCGGAACAGCCCGCAGCGCCCGAAGCAACCTCGGCGCCGGCTCACTTTGCAGAGCCCGTCGCCGCGGCAATCAACGAGAGCGCTGCGGTGTTTGCGGCACCCGAGCCCGCCGCGCCGGCGTTTCCCATAGCCCCGGCATCCGAGGTTGCGCCCGCGTCTACGCCGGCGCCCGAGACAGGGCCATCCCCCGAGGACGGCCCTGCACCCAAGACCCCGCAGCCTGCGCCCGCAAGCGAGTCCGATGCCGTGGCCGAGCCCGCCGCCCAATCGAAAAACACGCCCGCGCCGTCGCACTTTGCGACGCCCGAGTCTATAGACGTCAGCCCGCAAGACGACGAGTCGACCGCCCGCGTTTCCGAGGAGCCCGACTCCCCGGACACCGGCGATTCCGAATCAAACGCCGTGACCGACACCGTCTCTCCCGGTGACACAGCTGAAATCGACGTTGCCGCCGTTGAGGCCAAGCTCAAAGACCCCGGCTCGACCATGAGCTTTGAGCCCCTGACCGAGGAGCGCATCGAGACCGACTCGACCTATGATGCCGGCACCACCACGCAACTCATGTGGGGCGCCCGCTCCGACGTTGGCTGTGTGCGCCCGCACAATGAGGATTCCTACCTGGTGCAGTCGCCGCTCTTTTGCGTATGCGACGGCATGGGTGGTCACGCTGCCGGCGAGGTAGCTTCTTCCATCGCCGTCGAGACTATTGCCAAGACGGCCCCGCAGTCCGCCGACGCAGCACGCCTGGCCGCAGCCGTCGAGGCAGCCAACGCCGCCGTAATCGAGGCGGCCCTGAACGGCCTGGGCAAGCCCGGCATGGGCTGCACGGCCACTTGCGCCTATATCGAAAACGACACGCTCGCCATCGCCCACGTGGGCGACTCGCGCGCCTACCTGCTCCACGAGGGCACGCTCATCCGCGTGACCCGCGACCACTCCTATGTGGAAGAACTCGTGGACGCCGGCGAGATTACGGCAGACGAGGCTCGCGTCCACCCCAACCGTTCGGTCATCACCCGCGCACTGGGCTCGGACCCCGCCATGTATGCCGACCACTTCACTCTGCATATCGAGGAAGGCGACCGCCTGATCCTGTGCTCCGACGGCCTCTCGAGCATGATTCCCGATAGCGATATCGAGAACATCGCCACGCAGTCCTCAACCGCGCAAATCTGCGTCGACAACCTAGTGGACGCGGCGCTTGCCGCCGGCGGCCACGACAACGTGACCGTAGTAGTCGTTGACCTGGTTGACGATGGCGTCATGCGCGAGGCGCAACGCGTGCGTCGCCGCAACGTTACTATCGCCGCCATCCTGGCCCTCGTCTTTGTGCTGGCAGCTGGCATCTGGGCCTACACGGGTGTCACCGGCTCGTACTACCTGGGTACCTACCAGGGCAATGTCGCCGTCTGGCGCGGCCTGCCCGGCAAGCCACTCGGACTCAAGCTCCACTGGCTCGAAAGCGAAACCAGCATCAAGCTGTCCGACCTGCCCGAAGACACGCAAAACCGCCTCAAGGCGGGCATTCCGCAAACAAGTGTCGACGATGCGCAGGACACGATATCCAAGTACCGCCACCAGATCGACGAGGAGCAGACCCGCCAGGTGATCGACGCGCAAACGATTCGCGACAACACCAATCAGGGATCGACCTCCGAATCAGATTCCGAGAAAACCGCCGAACAGTCCGCCGAGGCCGAAGCCTCCGATAAGAATTAGAAAGGGAGTGCCGCTTATGAGTCGCCGCAACACCGAGCTGCTCTTGCTCATCGCCTCGGCGTTCCCCGTCATCCTGCTGTATGCGATGTACGTCCTCACCGCGGGCGCTGCCATCTCCTTTGAGACGCTCGCCGTACCGATCGGCCTCTTTGCCGCCTTCGCCGCGGCCCACATTGCCGTGCGCATCTTGGCGCCCGGTGCCGACCCCGCCATCCTGCCCATTGTCTTTGTGCTTTCGGGCATCGGCATCACGTTCGTGACGCGTCTCGCCCCCGCTCTCGCCATCTCACAGCTCATCATCCTGTTTGTCTCGGTGGCCCTGATGGTGGGAACGCTCGCACTGGTCAAAAACCTCGACGTGGTCATGCGCTACAAGTACACCTTTGGCATTATCGGCATCATCCTGCTGATGCTGCCCATCTTTATCGGCACCACGATCTCGGGCTCCAAGCTCTGGATTCGCATCGCGGGCTTTACCATCCAGCCCGGCGAGTTCGCCAAGGTCTTTATCGTGCTGTTCCTGGCCGGGTACCTGGCCGAGAACCGCGAGCTGCTCTCCATCTCCAACCGCAAGATCCTGGGCTTTAAGATCCCTCGCCTGCGACTGCTGCTGCCGCTGTTTGCCGTGTGGGGTGTGTGCCTGCTCGTCGTCGTCTTCGAACGCGATCTGGGTTCGGCCGTGCTGTTCTACACCATCTTCTTGCTGATGCTCTACGTTGCCACGGGGCGCTTTTCGTATGTCGTTATCGGCCTTGCGCTCTTAGCTGTCGGAGCCGTGGGCGCCTACAAGTTCCTATCGCACGTTCAGGTGCGTTTCCAGGTTTGGGTCGATCCGTTTAAGGACGCCCAGGGCCAGGGCTACCAGATCGTCCAGTCACTCTTCTCGCTTGCCGATGGCGGCCTGGTCGGTGTTGGCATCGGCAACGGCATGGCCAACAACATCCCTGTCGTCGAGTCCGACTTTATCTTCTCGGCTATCGGTGAGGAGATGGGCCTTTTGGGCGGCGGCGCCGTGCTCATCCTGTTTATGCTCTTTGCCGTTCGCGGCCTGACCACGGCTGCCCGCGCTAAATCCGACCTCGCTGCCTTTAGCGCCACGGGCCTTACGGCCGCCATCAGCTTCCAGGCCTTCTTGATCGTTGGCGGCGTAACCCGCCTGATCCCGCTGACCGGCGTCACCCTGCCCTTTATGAGCCAGGGCGGCTCCTCTCTGCTGGCGAGCTTTATCATCGTCGCGCTCCTGCTGCGCGCCGGTGACGAGGCGACCGGACGCGAGGCCGAGCTTACCGGCACCGGCACCATGGCCGCCATCACCGATGATCAGGTCGCATCTGCCGCCGCCCCGACGGGCACGCGCTTTGCCACCTCGTCTTCCTACGGCAGCGGCAGCCATTCCGTCGGCTCGCGCATGCGCCGTCGCCTGCTCGACACGCCTGAATCCGGTGTGCTCGGCCGCGTTGCGCTCGCCAACCGTCTAACCCGTGCGGTGCTCGCCTTTACGGCGCTGTTCGCCATCCTTATCGGCAACCTCACCTATGTCCAGGTCATTAAGGCCAAGGACTATCAGGACATGCCGACCAACAACCACACCATCGCCCGCTCCAAGTACATCCAGCGCGGCTCCATCATCACGTCCGACGGCGTGACGCTGGCCGAGTCGCTGCAGCAGGAGGACGGCACCTACGTACGCTCCTACCCCAACGGTAACCTGGCAGCGCACGTGGTTGGCTACGTGAGCCAGCAGTATGGCACCACCGCCATCGAGAGCGTCATGAACGACACGCTCACCGGTTCTAAGGACTACTCCAGCTGGAACAACGCCATCGCGTCGCTCGCGGGCCAGACCCAGCCGGGCAACACCGCCAAGCTCACCATCGACTCGCGCATCCAGACGGCTGCTGAGCAGGCGCTCAAGGGCTTTAAGGGCGCTGTGGTGGTCATCGACCCGCGTACCGGCGCGGTGCTCGCATGTGCCAGCTCGCCCACCTACGACAACACCAACATCGATGCCCTGCTGCAGACGGGCGGCGGCGAGGACGGCTCCATGTACAATCGCGCCATGGACGCGCTGTACACGCCGGGCTCAACGTTTAAGGTCGTTACGCTTTCCGCGGCACTCGAGACCGGCACCGCCAGCCTGACCAGCACCTACCAGGCGCCCGGCTCCATGGACATCGGCAACGCACCGGTCACCAACTCTGCCAACGAGAGCTACGGCACCATCAGCCTGCAGCAGGCCTTTGCCGTGTCCTCCAACGTCGTCTTTGGCCAGGTGGCAAACGAAGTTGGCGCAAACACGCTCGTACAGTTTGCCAACGCCTTTGGCTACGGCCAAAAGCTCGGCCAGGACCTGACCTCCGCGGCCTCCATCATGGCCGACCCGTCGCTCATGACCGAGTGGGAGACCGCCTGGGCCGGCGCCGGCCAGCCTGTCGGCATGGACCACACGCCCGGCCCGCAGACCACCGTCATGCAAAACGCCGTGATTGCCGCCGCCATCGCTAACAGCGGCGTGGTCATGGACCCGTACTTTGTAGCCCAGGTACTCGCCCCGGACGGAACCGTGGTCAAGACCACGCAGTCCCGCTCGCTTGGTCAGGCTGTCAGCTCCGCCACGGCCGACCAGGTCAAGCAGGCCATGCTTGCCGTCGTCCAGTCCGGCACCGGCACCGAAGCCCAGATCCCCGGCGTCAAGGTCGCCGGCAAGACCGGCTCGGCCGAGACCGGCGGCACCAACGTCAACTCGATGTTCGTTGGCTTTGCACCTTACGATTCACCCACGGTCGCCATCTCGGTGGCCTTGGAGGATTTCGACAAGCATGACGTCGAGGCCGCCAAGATCGCCGGTATCGTCCTGACCGCGGCGCTTGCCGCACAGGGAGCGTGATGCCCATGATCGAATCGGACACCAGAGGCGCGCCGCGGCCGAAGAGTTAGCGGCAACGCGCCACACGGCCCCAGCGGCCACATCGTAGGTACTACACACATCGTTGAGCGAATAGTTATGTTAGGAGCAGGAATGGAACAGAGGGTCCTCGGGGGAAGATACCTCCTCAAGGATAAGGTGGGAACAGGCGGCATGGCGACCGTCTACCGTGCACAGGACCAGGTCCTCGACCGCACGGTTGCCGTCAAGATCATGCTGCCGCAGTATGCTGGCGACGCAACCTTCGCCGCACGCTTTAAGCAGGAGGCCCAGGCAGCAGCCGGTCTCTCCTCCCCCTATATCGTGGGCGTCTACGATTGGGGCAAGGACGGCGACACCTATTACATCGTCATGGAGTACCTGCGCGGCACCGACCTTAAGAGCGGCATCAAGAGCCACGGCGCCCTCGACCCCAAGAAGGTCGCCCAGATCGGCTCGCAGATCAGCTCCGCGCTTTCGGTCGCCCACAAGCACGAAATCATCCACCGCGACATTAAGCCGCAGAACATCATGGTGCTGCCCGACGGCAACATCAAGGTGATGGACTTTGGCATCGCGCGCGCCAAGAACAGCCACCTCACGCAAGACAACAACGTGCTGGGAACCGCCCACTACGTCAGCCCCGAGCAGACCCGTGGTCAGGACCTCGGCCCCACCTCGGATATCTACTCGCTGGGCGTCGTGATGTACGAGTGCGCCACCGGCCGCGTTCCCTTTGACGGTGACGACGCCATCTCGGTCGCACTCAAGCAAGTCAACGAGTTGCCTATTCCGCCGAGCCAGATCAACTCCGGTGTCGACGCCGACCTTGAGCGCATCATCCTCAAGTGCATGGAGAAGGACCCAGTAAACCGCTTCCAGACCGCCGACGAGCTGCGTCAGGTGCTCAACAGCTACCTGTCGGGCCGTGCCGTCAACGTCTCGGAGCCCACGCGCATCATCGGTGCCCCCGGCGAGCTGGGCGCCACCAAGACTCGCGAGCTTTCCGATCAGACGCGCGCCATGGTGCGCCCCGTCTCGGGCGTGAGCGGCCAGAATACCGCCCGTAGCTCGGTTTCGGGCTCCACCGGCTCCTACGAGGTCGAAAAGCCCAAATCCAACAAGAACAAGATCATCGCCGCCGTGGTAGCAGCCGTTGCCGTCATCGGCATCGTGGTGGCCTTTGCCACAGGACTCTTTGGCGGCGAGCAGGTCACCGTGCCCGATGTGCTGGGCAAGGACCAGCAGACTGCCGTCGAGCTGATCAAGGAAGCCGGCCTCGAGGTCGGCACCATCGACCAAAGCTACAACGACGATGTCGACGAGGGCAAGGTCGCCGAGCAGACGCCCAACGGCAACACCAAGAAGGCCAAGGGCACCAAGGTGAACCTGGTAATCTCCAAGGGTCCCAAGCCCTCCGAGAAGGTTGAGGTTCCCCTGCTTGTCGGCCTGACCAAGGACCAGGCCGAGGCCGCGCTGGCAAGCGTTGGCCTGAAGGGCAACGCCTCCGAGGAGGCCAACGAGGCCGATGAGGGCCAGGTCTTTGAGCAGGGCACCGAAGCCGGTAAGGAAGTCGCGAAGGGCACGACCATCTCGTACAAGGTCTCGAGCGGCCCGGATACCACGTCCGTCCCCGATCTGACCGACATGACCGAGGCCCAGGCGCGCAACGCCCTCGATATGGCAGGCTTTGGCGTCGACGTTAGCTACCAGGAGAACGACTCGGTTACCGAGGGCACCGTGATCAGCTGGAACCCCAGTGGCAAGCAGAAGCCCGGCGCCACGATTACCGTCGTCATTGCCAAGAAGTCCGGCAAGGCCAGTGTTCCGGGCAACCTGTACGGCAAGAGCATCTCCGCCGCCGTCACCGCGCTCAACAACGCCGGTTTCTATAACATCGGCTTCTGTGACCAGAACGGCAATCCCGTAAGCGGTAACGAGGATGCCACCGTTACGGGCGTCTCCCCCACTGGCAAGCAGTCCACCGACAGCACGATTACGCTGACGGTCGCACTTTCTGGCTCGGGTTCGGGCTCTGGCTCGGGCACGGGTGACGATTCCGGTACGACCAACTAGTCGCCACCCCACCGCTCATCACGGCTCTCGCCGCAAACATATTCGCTCACAGGCGCCCGCTTGCTCCCCCAGCAAGCGGGCGCTTTGCGTGTCTCAGTAGACATCTGATGATTTGATTTGGAAAATGTGGACGGACTCGCAGCCGGACGGGTAGAATGTTTCTAGAAAACGACGCATCCCGCGTAAGTGTTAAGGAGCGCGGGCGGCCTAGTTTTCTAACGTGTTAAACGGCCGGGCTGCAACCCCGGCCGTTTTTATTTGCGCTTGCGGCGCAAACGCCGAGAACCGTCCGCACCGCGCGTGCGCCTACGGACCTTAAACCGAACCTCATACGAATCAAGAAACGCAATGATGAACGTGCCGACCGTCGCAAGGGCGGCGAGCGCGTTAAGGAATTTCAGCAATTGGGGACCTCCGATCAAGTCTTCGGCCGCCCGCGCACGGGATGCGTCGCACACACGATTCTAACCGATGCAGCCCTGATGATGCGGACGACGGAAAGGGTGGCGTGAGCGGAGCTAGACGAAATGCGACCCATGGGATCGTTACAGAGAGCCGCAACGAGAGCGATGCCGCGCGTCGCAGGGGCCGCCCATAAACGGGACCCATCGGCCGTGAGGCCGATTGCTACGCAGCAAATCCGAATCGCTGCCGTTCGAAGAACCTGGTCGAAAGTAGTTTTTCTTTAATCTATAGCCTGAGGTTAAACTGTTGAATATCTTTGTCACGATTAAATTCGCATCAGCTCGTTATCGAAGGATTTCACATGACCAGGAAAGAAGCCGCACTCGACCTTTGGGTTGCCGACAGGCTCACCGAGTGTGATATTGAGTTCACATCACAGGGGAGCAGCATCAAAGAAATCGACAACGCCCTCAAGGACGCATCCAAGCGCGGAACGGGAAACGCTGGCTATCCTGAATACGTTTCGAAAATTGGCCGCTTTGTTCTTGTCATCGAAGATAAGGCGAGCCAAAGCCGACATGAAAAGCTAACAGATTCTGGCATCCTCGACATGAGCACCGAGGCCGTTACCGATTACGCCGTCAACGGTGCCTATCACTACGCCTTGCACATCGCAAAGAAGAGCCCTTTCACTGAGGTCTTCGCCGTTGGGGTTTCAGGGGACTCCAAGCATCACACCATATCTCCCGTGTTCGTGAATGACCGAGAAGGCTACAAGAGGCTCCCAGACCTCGAATCGTTCACTTGGCTCTCACCGAGCAACATCGTTGAATACTACACACGGTATGTTCTTGACGAACCAACCGACGTCGAGAAGACCACCGAACAAATTCTCAAGGATGCGGCAGAGCTCCACGAATATCTTCGCACCTACGGCTCCATCAAGGACCAAGATAAGGCCCTCGTAGCGGCTGGCATCCTTCTCGCTCTGGATGAAATCGAATACGGCGGGTTCTCAATCGGCTCCCTTACCGGCGACCAGACCGAGGGCATGCGCGACGGCGATAAGCTGATGAATGCCATTCGCGGAAGACTCACGCGCTCCAACGTCGGGCCAGATGTAAAGAAAAACAAGCTTCTTGCTGAGTTCGGCATTATTCAAACAAGCTTCCGCTTGAACGAAGTCAACGATACCCTCGGGATGACCCCGTTGCACTACTACACCAACTTCCTTAACGAGCACGTTTTTAAGAGCATCAAGTACCAGAAGACTTCAGAAGACTTCATAGGTCGCTTTTATGGCGAGTTCATGAGCTATTCCGGTGGGGACGGCCAAACGCTCGGCATCGTGCTCACGCCAAAGCACATCTGCGATCTTATGTGTGAGCTCGTAGACGTCAAGCCTTCGGATACGGTGCTTGATCCAACATGCGGAACGGTGGGATTTCTCATCGCCGCCATGCATCGCATGCTTTCTTCTGCAACCAGCGAACAGGAACGCAAAGACATTAAGAAAAAACGCCTTCACGGCATCGAGCTTCAAAGCAACATGTTTGCAGTCGCGGCTGCAAACATGATTCTTAGGCGCGACGGAAACAGCAACCTTGAATGCTGCGATTTCCTCAAGCAAAATCCGGCCCAAATACAGCTCAAAGGGGCAACGGTCGGGCTGATGAATCCTCCTTACAGCCAGGGAACCAAAGCGGATCCAAGCCAATACGAGCTATCTTTTGTGGAACGTCTTCTCGACTCTCTCACAATAGGTGCGAGAGCGGCAGTCATCGTTCCGCAATCATCAATGACAGGAAAGAGCAAAGCCGAGAAGGAGTTCAAGGTCTCCATCCTCAAGCATCACACCCTCGAAGGCGTTATTACGTGCAACACCGATACATTCTATGGGGTCGGGACTAATCCCGTCATAGCTGTATTTACCGCTGGCGAGCCTCATGACTCTGATAAAGAGTGCCGATTCATCGATTTCAGAGACGACGGCTACGAGGTGCGTGCGCATGTCGGCCTAGTCGAAGGAGACTCCGCAAAGGACAAGAAACAGCACCTCATCGACGTCTGGAACGGTCACGAAGATGCTCCCTCGAAGTTCTGCGTTCGCTCAACTGTCAAGGCCAACGATGAGTGGCTTCACAGCTTCTATTACTTCAACGACGAAATACCGACCGACGAGGATTTCGAGAAGGCCATAGCCGACTATCTAACTTTCCAGCTAGACATGGTTTCTCATGGTCGTAGCTATCTCTTTGAGGAGGGCCCCGATGCTTGATTTGAATAACAGGGATTGGGCACCCTTTAAAATCTCGGACCTATTTCAACCGGCTCGCGGCACCGAAAAAAACATGACCTCTCTTCAGGTCGGAGACGTTCCACTTATTTCCGCTCGCAACTGCGACAACGGCGTAAAGGCTTTTGTCTCTATCCCAAACGAAAGACTCCATCGTAGCCACGCCATCACTCTAAACAATGACGGCGATGGCGGGGCGGGTCTCGCATACTACCAACCAATGGAGTTCGCTCTCGACACCCACGTAACGGACTTAAGGCCAAGAGACTCAATCGGAGACCTCTCAAGATATGCCATGCAATTCGTGGCAGCATCCATTTCTAAACAGCGAACGCTATTCGGACACGGAAGGTCAATCAGCCTTAAACGGCTCAATTTGCTACGAGTAATGCTTCCCATCGATGAGTCCAGCAATCCCGATTGGCAGTTCATGGAGGATTACATCCGCGAGCGAGAAGCCATTCAAGTCCAGCGTTGCCGCGAATTCCTAATGAAGCGCATCGCCGATATCGAGAGAGAGAGAGAGAGTAATCGACTTCGAGCTCAACTCTTCTTCCTTGTTCAGGAGAAATTGGAAGTCATACCCAATCAGCCAGATATTCGACATTCGCTCTGGAAAACGCCTAGAATCCCGCAACCGAGAGCCCGGAAGACGTCCATTCATCGGGGCACTCGACAACAGCAACGGTATCGCCGGTTTCACAGCCGATAGCAACTCGTCACTCGACAGCAATGTCCTCGGCGTGAACTATAACGGCAACGGAGTTTGTCTGGGATTCTATCACCCGTATGAATGCATCTTCTCTGATGACGTCAAACGCTTTCATCTCAAAAGCAGTGAGGGAAACGAGTATATTTATCTGTTCCTAAAGGTCACCATCCAACAACAAAAGAGCAAATTTGGCTATCTCTACAAGTTCAACGCCACAAGGATGGCAAGACAGTCGATTATGCTCCCGTCCGCAAACAACGGTGAGCCCGATTTAGCTTTCATGGAAACAGTCGGGCGAACGATTACCCTTCGGCTGCTTAAAAGACAAATGAACTACATAGAGAAGCTAGTTTTTGGCAGAATGGCGAGTTTTCAACGGTCCTCGGTGTTGGAGGGTCCCGAGTGAAACCCGGAGACGCCGGGGACTGTTGGAAACTCGCCCATCTCGTAGCAACGGCAACCTAGGTTTTCAACGCCTTCCATGACCGAAGGGCTTCTTATAAGCCCGTAGGCTATGGGAAGGGTTGAACCGGCCCCGAGGACAAAATATGGAGTTGAAATGATTTCACCATAGAAAGAACTTTCACCCCTAGCTCACCTCTCAATCGAGTTTTGCCCCTATTCATAAAAAACAGGCCAGACGATTTACAGCGTCTGGCCTGCGATTTTTCTGGTGCCCCCGGGCGGATTCGAAAACTCCCCCCGCGGGGAAATTGGTGACGCGGGTGTCGACGGCTCGAATCCTGCCCTTAGACCAGAAGAGCCCGGCACCGTAGCGGTACCGGGCTCGATATTCCTCTGGTGCCCCCGGGCGGATTCGAACCGTCGACACCCGCTTTAGGAGAGCGGTGCTCTATCCCCTGAGCTACGGAGGCATGTTGTACTAGTGTAGCAGATTTACTGCATCGCAATACGTCGCATGACTAGACTTCGAAGTTGCGGTGGAATAGTTCCTGTCTGAAGCATCTAAAGCCGTATTTAGGAACTATTTCACCGCAACTTATGAGGAGCTAGTTACCTTTGTGGAAGAGGTTTTTGATAACGGAGGGGATGCTCTTGGCGCCCTTGGCCGTCACATCGATAAAGTCGGGCGAACGCACGAGCTTATCCTCGTCGACGTACTTGCGGACAGCACGAAGCGTCTCTTTGTCGTCGCGCGTCGAAAACGTAAAGTGACCGTTGTCCTTGGTGAAGATGGCAAAACGCGTGATCTTCTTGGTGCCGCGTAAAACCTCGGCGGCAATATAGTCGACCTCGTCCCACGGGATTTGAATATAATCCTCGGGATTGCGCTCGTTGTAATACTCGAACGCCTTATTGCCCACCATCACGTTACCGTGGCTGGTAAGCCCCATCAGGCAGGTTGCCGGCGTTGCCAGATCGACCGTGCTGTTCTGAGATTGCGCCATGCGCGCCTCGCCCTCCAAATAAAACAATCGGACCGCATCCAGTGTACCCACCGGGTGCGGTCCGTTTCAATGGCTCAAAAGCCCTTGCCTAGCAATTCTCGGTCTTAAGCCGAAGCGTGCTTACATGAAGCCGCAGAAGCGACCGATGATGCCGACGGCGAAGAGAGCCAGGATGATGACGATCGGGCTGACCTTCTTCTTGAGGAGCTTGCAGACCAGCAGGGTCAGGCACACGGCGGCAAGGCCGGGGATGAGCTGATCGAGGTTGGCCTGAAGCGTGGTGACCTTCATCTGATCAAGGGCGGTAGCACCGACGGAGTTATACATCGTCAGCGCTTCCTTGATACCCTCGGAACCGGAGGGCAGGCTAGCCCAGTCGATAAAGGCGCCAGCAGACTGCTTGACCGTGGAGACGATCGGGGTGAAGGAAATGGACACCCAGCGCTCGACCAGGGCGCCGATGATGAACATACCCAGGATGGAAGCGCCCTCGGTGACCTTGCCCATCAGACCACCGGAGAGGTCCTTGGCGATGGAGGAGCCGACCTTGTAGCCAAACTCCTGCGTGTACCACAGGAAGGCGTAACGGATGATGTTCCACGCGAAGAAGAACAGCAACGGACCGGCGATGCTGCCGGACAGGGCCAGGGAAGCGCCCAGAGCGCCCAGAATCGGGCGAAGGGTGAACCAGAAGACGGGGTCACCGACGCCGGCGAGCGGGCCCATCATACCGACCTTAACGCCCTGGATGGCGACGTCATCGATCGGAGCACCGTTGGCGCGCTCCTCCTCGAGGGCGAGGGTAACGCCAATGACGGGGGCGGAAACATAGGGGTGGGTGTTATAGAACTCCAGGTGGCGCTTAAGAGCGGCAATCTGGTCATCCTTGCTGGTGTAGAGCTTCTTGATCGCAGGGATCATTGCGAAGCACCAGCCGCCGTTCTGCATACGCTCGTAGTTCCACGAGCCCTGAAGGAACTGATGACGGAAGCAAACCTTCTTGCGGTCAGCCTTGGTGAGCTGAATCTTGTTCTCTGCCATATGTATCACTCCCCTCCTACTCGTAATCGTTCAGAATGTCGCCGAGCGGGTCGCCGGAGCCACCGCCCATGCCGCCACCCTGCTTGGCCAGATCCTTAAGGCCAAGGTAGATGAGGGCAAGGGAGATGCCGATGAGACCAAGGGCGATCAGCGTGAGCTGAGGGATGGCAGCAAGGACAAAGCCGAGGACGAAGAACGGCCAGGTCTCCTTGGTGGCCATCATGTTGATGACCATGGCGTAACCGACGGAAGCGACCATGCCGCCGCCGACAGCCATACCGCCGGACAGCCAGTCGGGCATAGCGTTAAGCGCGTTGGTAACGGCCTCGGCCGGGATGACGCACAGAAGCACTGCCGGGATGGCGATACGAAGGCCCTGCATGAGGATGGCAGCATACTGCCAGCGCTCGATGCCGGAGAAGTCGCCCTTCTCGGCGCAACCGTCCATGGCGTGAGCGATAGCGGTAGCAATGGTACGGCAGATCATGGTCAGGAACAGACCAGCGACCGACAGCGGGACGGCGACGGCGATGGCGGCGGTAACGGCCTTGGCCGAATCGGTGGCGCCACCGTTGAGGGCGAGCACCATGATGATCGAAGAAGCGACCGAGGCCAGAGCGGCGTCAGGCGCGACAGCGGCGCCAACGTTAGCCCAGCCAAGGGCCATCATCTGGAGCGAACCGCCCAGGAGGATGCCCTCCTGAAGGTGACCGGTTACGAGACCGATAAGCGTGCATGCCACGAGCGGCTGATGGAACTGGAACTCATCCAGAATGCCTTCCATACCGGCAAGCAACGCGACAATCGCAACAAGCAGAATAGTGATTGCAGACATGTATCGGACCCTCCTTTACTATGCTTGAGCGGCCAGTTCGGCCTTAGCTTTCTTCAACATGGCGTCGAGATCCTCGGAGGAATCCGAAGGAACCTTGCGGACCTCGAACTTGACGCCCTTGGCCTTGAGGGCCTCGAGAGTCTTGACGTCGTCATCGCCCATAGCGACGGCGTTGGTGACGACGACCTTGCCCTTGGAGTGAGCCATGGAACCGATGTTGACTTCCTTGATGTCGACGCCGGCCTCGATGGCCTTGAGCAGATCCTGCGGATTCTCAAAGAGCAGCATGGCCTTGGTGTCACCAAAGCGCGTGTCCTTGACGACCTCGGCCATCTTCTTGATGGGCACGACGTTGGCATGGACTCCCGGAGGGGCAGCCTGCTCGATCATGGTCTTGCGGAGCTCGTCGTGAGCAACGCCGTCGGAAACCACGATGATGCGGTTGGGGTTGATCTGCTTGGTCCACGTGGTGGCCACCTGACCATGAAGCAGACGGGTGTCGATACGGACGTGGGCGATCTTGATGTGCCCATCGCCAATGACCGTTCCCGGAGGGATGGCGCCTGCAGGAGCAGCGGCGGCCGCAGCCGGCTTCTTCTCCTCGGGCTCCAGAGACTCGGGCTTGACGCGCACGCCAGCCTTAGCCTCAGTCACGAGATGTTTTGCGATCGCATGTGCAGTGTTCTTTGCGTCAAAGCGCTGCGAATATGCCTCGATGAGCATAGGCAGGTTGACACCGGTGACGATAGCCCAGGAATCGTGGCCCTCGATGAGCCCGCTGATCTGGTTGAACGGCGTGCCGCCCCACAGATCAACGAGGAAGAGCACCTGCTCCTGGTCTTCGAAGGAAGCGATTGCTTCCTCGACCTTGGCACGGAAGTCGTCGGGGCCCATGCTCGGCTCGAGCGAGACCACGGCAACAGACGGCTGATCGCCAAAGACCATCGAGCCCGTCTGCTTGATTCCAGCTGCCAAGTCCCCGTGGCTAGCAAGAACAATACTTACCATCACATAACCTCCTTTTTGTCTACGTATTTCCTACATGACATGAAAGGAGTATACCTGTTTGGATTGTGGAATTATAGCTAAATTCGCAAAAGGTTGGATTATTTGTTTAAACGTCTAAGTTTGTTACAAATTGATTACATTGCTGGTTTACAGCTCATTGCCTGCTAAAACGTGATTTGCTGATTGTTTTCAAAGACATATAAAGGTGCACCGTTCGTTAAGACCGCTTTTAGGTGAATCCCAATGCGTCTGCGTGCCACCATTTTGTTTAAACAGACATGACTTGACTAACCGAAGCAAATATGTTTAGAACTCTAGCCCATGTAGACATTAGATGTTAGGCGATGTGGAGAGGGTTGGCGGCGTCGACGGCATCGGGGGCGTCGGAGAGGCCGTCAGGAGCAGCTTCTGCCGGGTCCTCGTCGGGGGTCTCGATCTGTTTGATCATGACCTCCTGGCCCTGCAGCAGGTATGTTTCATCGCTGCCGCAATGGGGGCAAGTCTTGCCGTGCTCGACCGTCGCGTAGTCGCGGCCGCACGCCTCGCAATGCGTCACGGCCTCGACAGGCTCCACGATAAGCTCCGCGCCCTGCGTGATAGGCTTTTTATCCGCCGCCCAGCGCCAAGCGTCGAGTAGTAGATCGGGGACGACGCCCGAGACCTCGCCCAGCAGCAGCGTGACGCTCGAAACGCGACGCACGCCATGAGCGCGCGCCACATTCTCAACATCGCGAATGATGTGATACACAATCCCTAATTCATGCAAGTCGAAACCCTTTCTGCAGAGGTTGATTCGATGCAAACTCAAAGCAAGGGAACGGCGAAATCTAGTCTGCGCCGTCCCCTTACCCGCCATGGTTACCTATTTACGACCGAACTTGATTTTGATTGCACGCTTTAGAGCGTACTTGCCGAGGCTTGGGAGCTTTTGCTCGTATTTGACCATCGTGGAGCACTCGGGGCGGTCGCGATCCAGATGGATAGCGTCAAACGCGCACTTGGTGGTGCACAGGCCGCAGCCGATGCACTTGTTGGGGTCGACGATCGAGGCGCCGCAGCCCAGGCAGCGGGCGGTCTCGGCGCGCACCTGCTCCTCGGTAAAGGTCTCAACATACTCGCTAAACGGCGCAGCCTTCTCGCGTTCGCGGTCCACATGCGCAACCTCGCGGCTCGCGTTGTCGTAGCTCTCGAGCACAACGTCGTCGCGGTCGAGCGCGGTGTAGCGGCGCTGATTGCGGCCGATGGTGAGCGTGGAGCCCGGCTGCACAAAGCGATGGATGGACACGGCGGCCTCGTGGCCGGCGGCGATAGCGTCGATGGCAAAGCTGGGGCCGGTGTAGACGTCGCCGCCCACAAAGATGTCTGGCTCGGCGGTCTGGTAGGTCTGGGGATCGGCAAGGGCACCCTGGCCGCGGCCAAGCTCCACCTTGGAGCCAGCCAGCAGGTCGCCCCACACGATGGACTGGCCGATGGACATGACCACGCGATCGGCATTGACACGACGCAAATCGTTCTCGTCGTACTCGGGCGCAAACCGGCCTTCGTCGTCAAAGACACGCGTGCAGCGCTTGAAGGTGATACCGCACACACGACCGGCCTCGTCCAGGTGAACCTCCTTGGGGCCCCAGCCGCAGCTGATGTGAACGCCGTCCTCAACGGCCTCACGACGCTCCTCCTCGCTGGCGGGCATCTGGGCCTCGCTCTCCAGGCAGAACATCTCAACGTGCTCGGAACCCAGACGGCAGGCGTTGCGCGCGACATCGATAGCCACGTTGCCACCGCCCACCACGATGGTGCGGCCGGGCAACGCGTCGATCTTGCCACTGTTGACCTCGCGCAAAAAGTCGACGGCTACGGTCACGTCCTCGGCATCCTCGCCCGGAATGCCGGCAAGGCGGCCGCCCTGGCAGCCAATGGCAACGTAGAAGGCCTTAAAGCCCTGCGCGCGCAGCTCGTCGAGCGTCACGTCGCGACCGACTTCCACGCCATAGCGGAACTCGGCACCCATCAGGCGAATGACCTCAACCTCGGCCTCGATAACATCCTTCTGCAGCTTAAAGCTGGGAATGCCGTAGGTAAGCATGCCGCCCGGGTGCTCGTTCTTCTCGAACACGACGGGCCTGTAGCCCTTCTCGGCCAGATAAAAGGCGCAGGACAGACCGGCCGGACCGGCGCCGATGATGGCGATCTTCTGGTCGAAGCCGCCGGCACGCGTTGGGGTCACCACAGGTGGGACATAGCGGGTCGCGGCATCCAGATCGCGCTGGGCGATGAACTTCTTGACCTCGTCGATGGCCACGGCGGCGTCCACACGGCCGCGGGTGCAGGCATCCTCACAGCGGCGGTTGCACACACGGCCGCAGATAGCGGGCAGCGGGTTCTCGCGCTTAATGAGTGCTAGGGCCTCGTCATAGCGACCCTGCGCCGCGAGCTTCAAATAGCCCTGAACGGCAACGTGCGCGGGGCAGGCCGTCTTGCAGGGAGCGGTGCCGGACTCGTGCGTCTCGATGCGGTTGTCGTTGCGGTAGTTGGGCGACCACTTGGTGTGGTCCCACTTGGTGGCATCGGGCAGCTCCTGGCGCGGATACTCGGGCACCTGTCCACCGGCCTTTTTGCTACAGAGCTTCTGGCCCAGTTTGGCGGCGCCGGCCGGACACACCTCAACGCAGCGACCGCAGGCCACGCACTTGTCCTTCTCGACCTTGGCGACATAGGCCGAGCGTGACAGGTTGGGCGTGTTGAACAGCTGAGAGGTGCGCAGGGCATAACACACGTTGACGTTGCAGTTGCAGATAGCGAAGATCTTGTTCTCGCCGTCGATATTGGTGATCTGGTGCACAAAGCCGTTGTCCTCGGCCTGGCGCAGGATGTCGTAGACCTCGTCGCGCGTCACGTAATGGCCGCGGTCGGTTTCGACCACGTAGTCGGCCATATCACCCACGGCGATACACCAATCGGCCGGGTCGTCGGCGCAGCCCTCACCCATCACGCGACGGCTCGCGCGGCAGCTGCAGGTGCTGGCGGCATATTTGCCATCGTATTTGTCGAGCCAATGCTCGATATGCTCGATCGGCACCGACGTGCTCGCGGCATCGATAGCCTTCTCGACCGGAATGACATGCATGCCGATACCGGCGCCTCCGGGCGGCACCATCGGCGTGGCCTTGGACAGCGGTCCCTTGGACGCCTGCTCAAAGAACTTGGCATAGACCGGGTGCTCCTCGAGCTGGCTCACGCGCATGTTGAGGAACTCAGCGGAACCCGGCACCAGCATGGGCAGCACCCACTGCTTGGCGCGCTCGGGGTTTTCCCAGTTGTACTCGAGCAGACCCGTGTAGCTCATGTCGTCGAGCATCTTCTCGATATCGGCCTCGGGCATGCCGGTGAGCTTGGCCATCTCGGGCAGCGTATAGGGACGGCGCATCTTCATCTTGCAGAGCACTTCGGCCTGCTCGTCGGTCGCGGCCTCGGCAAACGACCAGTACTCGTAGCCCAACAGCTCGTCGCGATGCAGCAGGCGGTTAGTGCAGTGCTCGCACAGTTTGACGATGGCCTCGCGCGGATGCTCCGGCAGCGGCGGCACAAACTCCGCACCGATATCGGGCTCGGTGTAGCTAATCCCCGGTCCGTTGAGAATCATAGTCGTCCCTTCTCTTGCCGCAGCCTGGCAGGCACGCAGCGCCCCTCTTTTTTGCAGGCCGGGCATGCCCCATGCCGTTCGCCCGCCATTGTTGACATTGTGTCAAAAATAGTATTGACGAACCGTCAACAATATTCAAGACTGTTAGGCGAACGGTCAGGCAAAAGAGGATGAAAGGCGGCAAAAACATGGGCAACAACACAGCAGATACCTCTGTGGTCGATGCCGTCCCCGCATCCGATAGCGCGGCAAAGCGCCTGACGGGCGACGAACGCCGTCGCGAGATCCTCGCCGCCGTGCGCACCGTAAGCTCCGAGCTGGGCGTGTCCCACCTATCGGTATCGGCCGTAACCAAGCGAGCCGGCTGCACGCGTTCATTGTTCTACCACTACTTCGCCGATATGGACGCCGCCGTCACCGCTGTTATGGACGAGGCGATCGACGGCTTTATCTCCGAGCTCGAGCAGTGGAACGCCGACCGCACCGTCGGTGATATCGAGGGCGCGCTCGACACCGTCGCCCCGCTCTTTAAGCGCCTGGTCGCCAGCGGCCACGAGCTGCCGAGCACGCTCACCTCGAGCAGCGGCGCGCTCTACGGCGGCTTTTTGCACAACGTGGTCCAGCGCGTGGCGCAGTATATCTGCGACACCACCGTAGTGGACTTTGTCGCCCATCATGAGCTACGCATCAACCATGTCTACGAGACGTTCTACACCCTCATCATGGGGTTGTTGATGTATATCCGCACGCACCCCGATGTGCCCGACGAAACGGTCAAGGAAATCATCGCCTCGACACTCCACATCGAGGGCTATACCGCCAAGTATCCGGAGCGCAAGCCCCAGAACTGACGACATTTGGCCAAACTGCCCGCGATCAGAAGAGGGGCCGCGGGCGTGTGAAAGGAGAGCAGCATGCTGTTCGATGTTTGGGGTAGCGATACCCTTATCCACTGGGCCGGCTGGGCCATGGTCTTTATTGGCCTGATCGTGCTCAACGAAGTCGGCCGCCGCACCAAGCTGGGCGCGGCAATCATCTTTGGCGTGGCTCCGCTGGCCATGACCATCTACTGCGTCGCCATCGCCATCGGCGTCTCACAGGGTGCCGAGTGGGCGCTCACCAACCCCACCCATGTGTACCAGAACAGCTGGTTCCACTACGCCAAGGTATACGCGGCGCTCGCCGGTTGCTGGGGCTTCATTGCCATTAAGTACCAGTGGGGAAAGATCGGCAAGGCGCATTGGTTCCGCGCGTGGCCGTTTGTGATCGTCGCCATCAACATCATGATCGCCGTCGTGTCCGACTTCGAGAGCGCCTATCACTTCTTTGTCCTGGGCCAGTCCACTTGGGTCACCTCCGAGGGCGCCACGCAGCTGGCCGGCTGGAACAACGTGTTCAACGGCATCGCCGGTATCATCAACATCTTCTGCATGACCGGTTGGTGGAGCGTCTACGCCTCCGAGGATCAGACCGACATGCTGTGGCCCGATATGACCTGGGTCTACATCATCGCCTACGATATCTGGAACTTCTGCTACACCTACAACTGCCTGCCCACCCACTCCTGGTTCTGCGGCTTTGCGCTGCTGCTGGCGCCCACCGTCGCCGCCTTTATCTGGAACAAGGGCGGCTGGATCCAGAACCGCGCCTTTACGCTTGCTATTTGGTGCATGTTTGCCCAGGTGTTCCCGTACTTCCAGGAGGAGTCCATCTTTGTGACCCACTCCACGCTCGACCCCGGCGCCGCTACCGCGATCTCGATCGCCGCACTGGTCGCCAACGTCGCCGCGATCATCTACATCGCCTACCGCGCCAAGAAGCTCGGCCGCAATCCCTACAAGCAGGATGTCTTTGAGGGCACCAGCGATTGGGAGAAGGCTACCGCTCGCCGCGCCAAGGTTGATTACGCACACGCCGAGTAACGCGCCTGACGCAGACATCGCTTGAGCGCGAAGCAGCATAGCCGGCTCCGCGCAACTCAACGCATTGCAGAGCCCCCGGAATGTGATTCGTTCGCGTTCCGGGGGCCTTTTGCTGCCGCGAGGATGCGGCCGAACGATGCGCTCGAGTTAAATCGGATCTTATATTTCGCACGCGCTTTATATGGCTCCATTTTTGGGTACAGTGTTGTCCCGATATTGAGCTTGGGGGATATATGAAAGATGAGACGATGGGCCAAGAGGATGCGGCCCAAGATGCAGAAGCTTGCGCTGAGGCCTTGGAGAGCTTAGACCGGATTTCACTCGATGAGATTGCGTTTGACGATTCGGGCGTTGATGTGCAGGATGAGTCGGAAGCCGAGGCACAGTCCGATGATCAGGACGCAGACGACGTTGAGCCTGCCGAGGATGAGGCAAATCACGAAGACACCGAAAGCGAGACCGGCAACCAACCCGAATCCGACATGGGCGAGGAAACCGTCTTGCTCGACAGCTTACCGGCCGAGGATTCGCTGACTCGCGAGCTTCCTGGCCTGGGTTCCGCACCAGCCGTGGATGAGACCATCGCCATGGGCGATATTCCCCTGCCGTCCGTTCCCTCGGCACACGAAGCCGAGGTCCGCCATCGCAAGATGTCTCCCAAGCGCCGCAATCTGATGGTCGCCGGCATCGTGGCCGTCGCGCTCGTCGCCGGCGGTGCAGGCTATGCTGCCTGGAACGGATATCAGCAAGAGCAGGCTGCCGCTGTCGCCGCCAATGCCCACACGATGATGTCAGTGCAGATTGGCGTGCATGCCGCGGGCCTCGACTGTTCCACCGGCTCCAAGATTCCCGTACAGGTGAGCGGTCAGGACGCTGATGGCTCCTCCGTGAGCGAAACGCTCTATGTTGACGAGCACGGCCGCGGCATCAAACTGCTGCCCGGCGATTACACGCTCTCCATCGCTGCCTCCCCCATCGCGGCCGACGGCACCATCTATACCGTCCCGACCACCAAGACGCAGGTCACCGTTAAGAGCGATGGACAGGATTTAAGTGCCCAGGCCACCTTTAAGCTCAAAGTGCCTTCGGCCGACACGGTGACTGACGACCAGATCGATGCCGCCGCCAAGTATGCCGAGGAGGGCGGTGCGAGCTCCGCCGCGGCTGCCAAAGTGCTCCAGCAGGCAGCAACCGCGCGGCGCGACGCCGCCGTCAATGCCGTGAGCGCGCAAAAGGCACAGGCGTCCCGTGATGCTGACGCTCGCCACAAGGCAACCGACCTCTACCAGCTCGATATTCCCGTCGAGTGGTACGGCAAGGTCGCAACTTGGCAAAACGGAAGCACGCTATGCATCTATCTGGGCGACGACGCCAATACGCCGCTCGTGACGCTCGTCGCGGTGCGCGAGGGCGAGAGCTTTACGCCCGATGAAGGCGATACGGTTTTGGGCGCGGCCAATCTAGGCAACGGTTATACCGTCTACGCCAGCGGCCCCGTCTATCCGTACGTGGTGCCCCAGACCATCAACGGACGGACGCAGAACCCCGTGTCAACCTACCCCATGGACACGGCCATTGAGCTTGTCGAGCTTACGACCGGCAACCGCTATACGTATAGCCAGATCAAGAACGACCTGGTGGGTAAAGACGGCAAGGCCGATGGTGCCACTAAGCTCGAAACCGACTACCTCGCCCAGATTCTCCTGCCGAGTATCAAAGCCCAGGACTAGCCGGCCCGAAGACAGCCGCCCAACGCAGTTGCGGTGAAATAGGGATTGTTTTTGCTGGTCAAACCGCAAAACAGTCCCTATTTCACCGCAACTTATTGGTGGCACTTAGCGCCACGGATCGGCTTCGAACATCGGCTCGCGCTCGGGGCGGCGATCGCTGTAGGGATCGTAGCCGTCATCGTCCTCGTTCTCGGCACGGATGTAGGGGTCGCGCGGCTTGGGCGCCGGTTTGGGAGAAGTCTTCGGTGCGACCGGCGCGGCGGGCGCTGCCTCAGCAACCGGTGCGTGCGTCTTGTTCTCGTCTTTCATCTGCATATCTCCTTGCCATGTGCTCATGCTCAACATCATCGATTGTCGCACGAAAAAGGGCGGCGGACCCGATTGGATCCGCCGCCCTTGGCGTTTTGCGATGAGGTGCGGTTAAAGCCGGCCCCATAATTTACTCTGCGTCGGGGACCTCGTAGGTGGCCGCCGGCGTGTTGTCGCACACGACGGTAAAGCCACCGTCCTTGTCGACATCGACCGTCACCTGATCGCCCTCGCGCACCGTGCCGTCGATGATAGCGGCGGCGATGGCATCCACGACCTCGCGCTGAACCAGACGCTTGAGCGGACGGGCGCCAAAGACCGGGTCCAGGCCGCCCACGGCGAGCATCTGCTTGGCCGCCGGGGTGATGGCAAGCGTCATGCGCTCCTTGGCCAGACGCGCGCGGACGTCGGCGAGCTGGATGTCGACGATCTTCTCGATCTGCGCCATACCGAGCGGATGGAACACCACGATATCGTCGATACGGTTGAGGAACTCGGGGCGGAAGGTCTGAGCCATGGCCGCGTCGACCTGATGGCGCATCTCCTCCTCGTCCTTGCCGGAAAGCTCGGCGATAGCCTTGGAGCCCACGTTAGACGTCATGATGATGATCGTGTTCTTGAAGGACACCTGGCGACCCTGACCGTCGGTCAGGCGACCGTCGTCGAGCACCTGCAGCAGCACGTTAAAGACATCCGGATGGGCCTTCTCCATCTCGTCGAGCAAGATCACGGAGTAGGGACGACGGCGCACGGCCTCGGTGAGCTGGCCGCCCTCGTCGTAACCCACGTATCCCGGGGGCGCACCGATCAGACGCTGGACGCTGAACTTCTCCATGTACTCGGACATGTCGATACGCACGAGCGCGCGCTCGTCGTCGAACAGGCACTCGGCAAGCGCCTTGGCGAGCTCGGTCTTGCCCACGCCGGTGGGGCCCAGGAAGAAGAAGCTGCCGATGGGCTTGTCCGGATCGGAAAGGCCCGCACGGCTGCGACGCACGGCCGCGGCCACGGCGGAGACGGCCTCGTCCTGGCCGATGACGCGCTTATGCAGCTCACCCTCCAAGCCCTTCAGCTTGTCGAGCTCGCCCTGCATCATCTTGGACACGGGCACGCCGGTCCAGGCACTCACAACCTCGGCGATCTCATCGGAGGTCACCTGCTCGTTGAGGCCCTCGCCGTCCTGCTGCTTTTGCGCCTCGAGCGCAGCCTCAGAATCCTGAATCTGCTGCTGCAGACCCGGAATCACGGAGTAGCGTAGCTCGGACGCACGGCCCAGGTCGCCGTTGCGCGTCGCGCGCTCCTCTTCGCTCTTGGCCTCGTCGAGCTGGCCCTTAAGCTCCTGCACGTGGTCGATGGCGTTCTTCTGGTTGAGCCAGCCGGCCTTTTGCACGTTGAGCTTTTCCTGGACCTCGGCAATCTCTTGGCGCAGGGCCTCCAGACGCTCCTTGGAGGCGTCGTCGGTCTCCTTCATGAGCGCCTGCTCTTCAATCTGCAGCTGGGTGAGCTGACGCGTGGTGGCGTCGATCTCGACCGGCATGCTGTCGAGCTCCATGCGCAGGCGACTTGCGGCCTCATCGACCAGGTCGATGGCCTTGTCGGGCAGGAAGCGGTCGGCGATATAGCGATCGGAGAGGTCGGCGGCAGCCACGAGCGCGCTATCGGTGATGTGCACGCCGTGGAAGATCTCGTACTTCTCCTTGAGGCCACGCAGGATTGAGATGGTGTCCTCGACGGTAGGCTCGCTCACCATAACGGTCTGGAAACGACGGGCGAGCGCCGCGTCCTTCTCGATGTACTTGCGGTATTCGTCGAGCGTGGTCGCGCCGATCGCATGCAGATCGCCGCGGGCGAGCGCCGGCTTGAGGATGTTGCCGGCGTCCATAGAACCCTCGGTAGCACCCGCACCCACGATGGTGTGGAGCTCATCGATGAACAGGATGACCTTGCCCTCGGACTTCTGTACCTCCTTGAGCACGGCCTTCAAGCGGTCCTCGAACTCACCGCGGTACTTGGCGCCGGCGACCAGCGCGCTCATGTCGAGCTCGATAAGGTCGCGGTCGCGCAGGGTGCTCGGTACGTCGCCGGCCACGATACGCTGGGCGATGCCCTCGACGATGGCCGTCTTACCGACGCCCGGCTCACCGATGAGCACGGGGTTGTTCTTGGTGCGACGGGACAGGACCTGGATGGTGCGGCGAATCTCATCGGTACGGCCGATGACCGGGTCGAGCTTGCCGGCGCGGGCGAGGTCGCAGATGTTGCGACCGTACTGCTCCAGCGCCTCAAACTGCGTCTTGTCCTCGGCAGACGTCACGCGGTCATCGCCACGCAGCTCCTCGTAGACTTGCTCGATGCGCTCCTTGGTGACGCCGGCGTCGCGCAGCACGCGGCCCGCCTCGCCCTTGTCCTCGGCAAGCGCCATCAGCAGATGCTCGGTCACCACAAAGCTGTCGCCCATCTTGGTGGCCTTTTTCTCGGCCTTCTCGATGACGCGGACGAGCTCGTTGGACAGACCCATCTGCTGGCCCTCGCCCGAAACCTTGGGCGCGTGGTCGATGGCATCCTGTGTGGAGCGTGCGAGCTGAGCCGGGTCGGCACCGATGCGCTCGATGATCACGGAGATATTGCGCTCGCCGGCACCGAGCAGGGCGGACAGCAGGTGAATCGGCTCTACCGCGCCGGCCTGCGCGTCGGCAGCCGTGCTCATGGCGGTCTGCAACGCCTCGCGCGACGTCATTGCTAGCTTATCGATTCTCATGGAATCACCTCTCTTGGGGCGGCCGCCCTACGGGGCGGCTTCACGTTGTTCGAGAAGTATTGTTGCCAGCTTTGTACGATCTTATACACAAATCTAAGTCTCTATATATAAGATTTTCTGAGTGATTGATGGATAGGGTACTGAGATGTCAGCCCGCCGCTGCCCAGGCGCACTACCATCTCGATCTGTAACATCTAGCAGCCATTTTTGGTCCTAGGTGTTACAGATCGAGATGAAATGCTCAGCGGCGCCCGTTTATCTAAATCTGTAACAACTACTCGGCAAATAGGGCCCTATCTGTTACAGATTGAGACAAACAGAAGACACCCGAATCGAAAATCTAAATCTGTAACACCAGGCCCACTTTTAGCGGCCAAGACGTTACAGATCGAGACAAACCGAGAACTACTACAAAGGGGACGGGTACCTTTGTGGTGGTTGCAGTCTCTATTTACTTGCCGAACCCGTGCTTCCCGATTCGCCGCTCCAGGGCATCTCATCCTCGAAGAGCCATATGCGGGCAGACCCACTATCGCGTGCAGTCTGCGGGTCGGGCAAGCAGGTCTGTTCATAGGCATCTTGGATACACTGACCCATAAAATCGTTGAGCTCGGCCTGGTCGCCCTCCATGACATAGGCTGCATCGCCGGCCATGATGTAAATACCCGGACCCTCATTGCCCTCGTAACCCGGATCGTACGAGACATCACATAACTTTGCGCCGTTTGCAGTGTCCAGCTCGATGGAAGAGTGACATCCGCCAACCATGTCGTTCGCTTTTGCCCGATAGGACGCATATCCGTACCAACGCTTAAATGTTTTGCCCTTGAGTAGCTCGGACGCCCTATCGATCAGGCTTGTATCCGTGGTATAGCGCATGGCCCCAAGCTGAATACTCGGATAATTGCTAATACCCAGCACAGCCGGCTGCTCATCAAAATCAACGGTAATGGTCTCGGGCTTGTCGTCGCCGGTCAGAAGTTCGACAGATTGAGCCACAGGCTTGACCAACGGCTCCGTCACCGCAGCAGGTAGAAATGCCATACCGACAGCGCCCGCGCCAACCACAGCGATCGCAAGCGCCAAGACAATCAATCCAATACGGGCAGAACGGCTCACGGCAAAACACCCCACAATGCAAACCTTCGCCACCTGCACTAATGATACCGCCAGCTAACACTATTACCAAAAGAAGCCGCGCGCTCCTCACCACCACAAAGGGGACAGGCACCTTTGTGGTGGTTTTCGACGCTAACGGTCGACCATCTCGCGCCATGAGATTAAACTTGAATTGTTCTCTGAACATATCCATTTCTGCCTATCCTCAACAGATCTTTGTCTCGAGGAGCGCATATGAAGCCGCCTCATTCCACCGGTCGCAACGTCATCGCCATTCTCGCCATACCCATCGTGATGCTCTTCCTTATCGTCATCACGCCCTTTTCTTTTGGTATCGCCTCGCCCTTCGATCTTTGCGGGATGATCGACGCCGGCTCGCGTGCCACCTCGCTCTCCTTTGTCTGCCGTGGCGTGTTCTACGAATATGCAATTCCCACCGGACTTTGGCAGTCCAAGTTACCGTTGCTCGGTCAGATCGACGGATGCTCCCCCTATTTCTGCCTTGGACCTCAGGCGCTAAACTATCTAATCGACGACCAGCCACTCGACTCCATCGGCCTTGCCTACGACTACGCACCAAACACCGATGAGCGCCACATGAACCAAGTCCTCGACAAGATGCTTGGACAGTGCGGGCTCACCGAGGAGGCCGGTCGAACCATCTATAGCAACCAGAAATTAAAGCGAACAGAACTCCGCCGTGTCGGAAAAATCAAAGGGCGAAACAGGGCCGCCTACTGGGATGCCTGGGCAACACGCGACAAGGGCGAATTCGGACACAGCACCTATATGGTCACTGTCTACACCAAAGACGGAATTAAGGACAATGTTGACGATTTCGCGTCATCCAAACTCGGCATCCCCAAAACAACCAAGCCCGCCAGCCCAGATGAAATCCTGTAGAGACGCTCATTAACATACCGCTCAACAATCACAACAACATCGAGCTCGTTCCCCACCACCACAAAGGTGCCTGTCCCCATTGTGGTGGTCCAACAAAGAAGCCGCCCCAATAAAAAGAGGCGGCATCAAGCAAGTCTATTTATTAGCGTCCCTCAAGACCCAACGAGAACGCAGAAATGTAGCCCGGGGCTTACCCTTTCCCGAACGCGACCCTCGCGAAGCGCGTGAGCGGGCGGGAAAGGGTAAGCCCCGGGCGGACAATTAAGTGCGTTACTCGGCAGCGGCCTTGAACTTGTTGTAGTTGATCAGGCAGCCGGCCTTGACGATGGCGCGCTCCTCTGCCGTCATATCGGCAATATAGAGCTCAATCTGCTCAACCGTGCCGTCGGCGCGCACAACGTAGGCGGCGATGTCCTTTAGGTCGCCATCGAGCGCGGCGCGGATACCCGGCACAAAGACGTAGTCGCCCACCTCAAAGTTAGGCTCGGCCTCCATCTGGAAGGGCACCATGCCCCAGTTCATCACGTTGGAGCGATAGCGCTTGGTGGCGTACTCGTGGACGACGTTGGCCAGACCGCCAATTACGCGCTGGCAGCTCGCAGCCTGCTCGCGGGCAGAACCGTCACCGGGCTTCTTGGCATAGAGCATGGAGCCGTACTCGGTCGCCTTGGCATCTGCCGCGACGCCCGCGCCGGCCAGCGCCTCAAACACGCCCGCAAGCTCGGCATCGAGTGCCGCCAGGTCGCCTGCGGCCTCGCCGGCAACGCGGCGCTTCTCCACGGCGTCGACTTCCTTGGAACGACCCACGTAGGCAGGGTCACGGCGGCTGAGCGTAAACTCGGCCAGGCCCAGCGGGTTGGAGCGGAAGGAACTCGTCTCACCCGAAGGAATGAGCTCGTCAGTCGTGGTGACCGGGTCCATGATCTTGGAGCACACCTTGAGCAGGATATCGTCGCCGAGAGGCTCCATCGCGGGCCACGGTTTGATGTTGGGACCCTCGACCAGCTCGTCGGCAGGCTCCGCCTTGCCAAAGCCCCAGTACACGCGCTTTTTGTACGGCGCGTCGTCAAAGGTGTACTCGCAGGCCTCGTCCCAAGTCTCCTCGGGCAGATCGGTCGCCGGCGTCAGGACGCCGCCGTTGGCAGCCGTCGCCGCAATGGAGCGAGCGTCCATCAGGGCCACGGCGCTCAGCTGGCCATTGCCCGGCTTGGAACCCTCGCGGTTGGGGAAATTGCGCGTAGTGTGGCGGATCGAAAGGCCGTTGTTGGCGGGCGTATCGCCGGCGCCGAAGCACGGGCCGCAGAATGCCGTGCGCACAATCGCGCCGGCCTCCATGAGGTCGTAGATATAGCCGCGGCGTGTAAGCTCGAGTGCCACGGGCTGGCTCGTGGGATAGACCGACAGCGAGAACTCGCCGCAGCCGGTGTTGACGCCCTTGAGCACGCGGGCAGCCTGGACCACGGAGTCGTAGTTGCCGCCCGAGCAGCCGGCGATAACGCCCTGCTGCACGTGCAGCTTGCCGTCGACGATCTTGTCGAGCAGGCTAAAGTGCGTCTTGCCCTCGCCGATCTTGGCGGCCTCGAGCTCCACCTCGTGCAGGATGTCCTCGAGGTTCTCGTTGAGCTCGTCGATCTCAAAGCCGTTGGAAGGATGGAACGGCAGCGCGATCATGGGCTTGATGCTCGACAGATCGACCTCGACGCAGCCGTCGTAGTAGGCGACATCGGCGGGCTTGAGCTCGCGGTAGTCGTCCCCGCGGCCGTGCATGGTCAAAAACGCGTGCGTGTCCTCGTCGGTGGCCCAGATGCTCGACAGACAGGTGGTCTCGGTGGTCATGACGTCGACGCCGTTGCGGTAGTCGGTCGTCATGCTCGCGATACCCGGGCCCACGAACTCCATGACCTTGTTCTTAACGTAGCCCTTGGCAAAGACGGCGCGGATGATAGCGAGTGCCACGTCGTGTGGGCCAACGCCGGGGCGCGGGGTACCCGTGAGGTAGATGGCGACAACGCCGGGATAGGCAACATCGTAGGTGTCACGCAGCAGCTGCTTTGCCAGCTCGCCGCCGCCCTCGCCCACGGCCATGGTGCCTAGGGCGCCGTAGCGGGTGTGCGAGTCGGAGCCCAAGATCATCTTGCCGCAACCGGCGAAGTTCTCACGCATAAAGGAGTGGATGACGGCGATGTGCGGCGGGACGAAAATGCCGCCGTACTTCTTGGCAGCCGAAAGGCCAAAGACGTGGTCGTCCTCGTTGATGGTGCCACCCACGGCGCACAGCGAGTTATGGCAGTTGGTGAGCACGTAAGGCAGCGGGAACTGCTCCATGCCCGAGGCGCGCGCCGTCTGGATGATGCCGACAAAGGTGATGTCGTGGCTCGCCATGGCATCGAAGCGAATCTTGAGCGCCTCGGGGTCTCCGGACGTATTGTGTGCCTGGAGGATCGAATACGCGATGGTGCCACGCTTGGCATCCTCGGGTGTCTGCGTAATACCGCGCTCGGCAGCCTCGGCCGCAGGCACAACCTCGCTGCCGCCGCGCAGGTAGATGCCGTCCTCGTACAGCTTAACCATACTGTCTCCCACTCTGCCCAAAAGATTTGGGCGCATAGCATACATTCGTTCAATATCGTGCCATAGAACGGTTGCCAGCGGGTTACGAATCTCGGCGTTCACTTTATCTCAGTAAAGTAAAGGACGAGCACCTTGCATCACTCTTCTGACAAGGAGTGTCCCAAAGTGCCGGCACAAAAGGAACGTCCCCAAGTGCCAGCCAAAGCGACGTCGCAGGTTGAGGACGGACAGCGAGCGACGTCCAGAGCGAACAAGTTGGCATGAAAAAGGCAAGGCATAGACCTTCTGGTCATGCCTTGCCTTTTGAATGACAAATTGTCGCTCTGGACGTCGCGCAGCGTCGAGCCGTTACGCCGTTCGGCAGAACGGCGTAACCTAGAGATCCCCGCCTGCGCCCAAAAGTTTGCGCATGACCTGTTCGGGGTTAACCGAGCCGTCGCGCGGGGCCAGAGCGGTGATCTTCTTCTGCATCTTGTACTCGTGCAGCTCGTCCTCGAGCTGGCGCACGCGAGCACGGAGCTTTTCGTTTTCGCGCTCACGCTCCTCGGCACGCTCCTTCATATCGAGGATGCGCACCACGCCAGCGAGGTTGATGCCCTCGTCGGTCAACTGGTTGATGAGCTCCAGGCGCTCGATATCGGCACGCGAATACAGGCGCGTGTTGCCGCCCGAGCGCTGGGGGTTCACCAGGCCCTTGGATTCGTAGACGCGCAGAGTCTGCGGATGCATGCCGGTCAGCTCGGCCGCCACGCTGATCATGTACAGCGGTTTGTTCCTATTGTCCTCGGCCATGCTACCTGACCCCTTTCCGTCTCGTTATCGTCCATCATAAGCCCGCGGGCGCGGGCGTGTGCCGCGACCGCCCTAGTACGTCGCCTTGTAACGGTTGACCTTCTCGCGGTAGTCGCGCGTATCGGCCTCGCGCAGCTTGGTCATCGCGTCGCGCTCGTCATCAGACAGGTTCGTGGGAACCTGCACCTTGATCTCGACGAGCAGCGCGCCCGTGCGGCCACGGTGTTTAACGTCGGGCGCGCCCATCTCTTTAAAACGGAACTTCTTGCCCGTCTGGGTACCCGCGGGCACCTTCAAACGGACCGTCGCCCCGCCGGGCGTCGGCACGTCCACCGTGCAGCCGAGCGCCGCCTCATAGACCGAGACCGGCACCTCCATGGTCACGTCGGCACCTTTACGCTTAAACAGCGGGTGCTCCTCCACGTGCGTGGTCACGACCAGGTCGCCGCGCTCGCCGCCGGCAACGCCATACTCGCCGCGACGCTTGTAACGCAGCTTGCCGCCGTCGACCGCGCCTGCAGGCACCGAGACCGTAATGGTCTGCTGTTCGCCTGTCGAGGGAATGCGATAGGTGACCTTGTGCGTCACGCCGCGAAACGCGTCCTCGGCCGTCACATCGACGGTCAGCGACAGGTCGCCGCCCTTGCGAGCGCGGCTGCGCCCCGCGCCGGCACCGGCAGCGCCCGCAGCCCCGGCAAAGCCCGAGCCCCAATCGCTGCCCCAGGCGCCGTTGCCGCTAAAGATGCTGTCGAAGATATCGCCCCAGCCGCTGGCGCCCGCGCCGGCACCGTAGCCGCCGCCATACGCGCCGCCCGCGCCCGGCATGCCGCCGAACATGAGCATCTGGTCGTACTCTTTGCGCTTCTTCTCGTCCGAAAGCGTCTCGTAGGCCTCGCTGATCTCCTTGAACTTGGCCTCGTCGCCGCCGGCATCGGGGTGATATTTTTGCGCGAGCTTGCGAAACGCGCTCTTGATCTCTTTGTCGGAGGCGCTCTTGGATACGCCCAGGATGTCATAGAAGGTTTTGCCTGCAGCCATCGTAGCTCCTCTCCTGTTACGTCCGCCGTCCATGCAGACGACGGCTCATGCTTTCATATGGCACTAGGTCAGAAAGGGCCCCGGGTGTTGCCCCGGGGCCCTTCTCAATTACTCCTCGGTGCTCTCGGCCGTATCGGCCGTGGCATCCTCGGGCGCCGCTTCGGGCTCCGGTGCGGGGCGCTTCTCGCCGCCGTAGGTCACCGTCACCATCGCGGAACGCAGAATACGATCTGCCATGCGGTAGCCCTTCTGGTACACGTCGTTGACGGTCTCGTCGTACTGCGATGCGTCCTCGACGCGACCCACAGCCTGGTGCTCGAGCGGATCGAACGCCTCGCCCTTGGGGTCGATGGGCTCAACGCCCTCGTGCGCAAACACATCGAGCAGCTTGGCATGAACCGCGTCAACGCCATCGACGAACTGCTTAAAGTCGTCGGAAAGCTCTTGGCTGCGGGCATGGTCGATCGCGCGCTCGATATCGTCGATCACCGGCAACAGCGCGGTGACAAGCTTCTCGGTCGCGCGCTCGCGCTCGGCGATACGCTCATTGGCGGTGCGGCGACGGAAGTTCTCCCAGTCGGCCTGCAGACGGGCGGTGCGCTCGGTGGCGTCCTTTGCCTTGTCCTCGGCGGCCTTCTGAGCCTCTGCCGCAGCATCGAGCTCGTTGCGCACGTCGGCAAGCTCTTTCTGAGCCTGCTCGAACTTGAGCTTAAAGTCGTTGTCGGCGGCTTCCTCACCGGCGCGGATAGCGGCTTCCACCATCTCGTCCTCGGTCATCGTCGCCTCCTTGTTGGAATCCTCTACTTGGTTCTCGGCAGCCTCGGCGGCCGGGGCCTCGTTGGCCTCGGTAACGTCTGCGGCCTCTACGGGAATCTTCACGTCCTTCTCCTCAGAGTCAACGGGGGCGGCACCAACGGCGGCCGCCTCCGTGCGAGCTTTACGAGCGGACATGATTACTTGTCCTCATCGTCCACAACCTCGTAGTCGGCATCGACGACGTCATCGTCGGCAGGCTGGGCGCCGGCGGCACCGTCGGTCTGCTGCTGAGCGTCGGCGTAGACAACCTGAGCCAGCTCGTAGGCCACAGACTGCAGGGACTCGCCGGCGGCCTTGATGGCCTCGACGTCAGAGCCCTCGAGCGCCTTCTTGGCGTCGGCGATAGCGGCCTCGGCCTTGGACTTCACGTCGGCGGAAACCTTGTCGCCCAGCTCGTTGAGGGTCTGCTCGGTGGAGTAGCACAGGCTGTCGGTCTGGTTGCGGACCTCGACCTCTTCCTTCTGCTTCTTGTCCTCCTCGGCATGAGCCTCGGCGTCCTTGACCATACGATCGACTTCGTCGTCGGACAGAGCGGTGGAGCCGGAAATGGTGATCTGCTGCTCCTTGCCGGTGCCCTTGTCCTTAGCGGAGACCTTGACGATGCCGTTGGCGTCGATGTCGAAGGTGACCTCGATCTGCGGCACGCCGCGGCGGGCAGCCGGGATACCGGTCAGCTGGAACTTACCGAGCGACTTGTTGTCGCGGGCAAGCTCGCGCTCGCCCTGGAGCACGTTGATCTCGACGCTGGTCTGGTTGTCGGCAGCGGTGGAGTAGACCTCGGTCTTGGAGGTCGGGATCGTGGTGTTGCGGTCGATCATCTTGGTCATGATGCCGCCCATGGTCTCGACGCCCAGCGACAGCGGGGTAACGTCGAGCAGCAGGATGCCCTCGACGTCGCCGGTGAGCACGCCGCCCTGGACGGCAGCGCCGTCGGCAACGACCTCGTCGGGGTTCACGGACATGTTGGGCTGCTTGCCGGTCATGGTCTTGACGAGCTCCTGGACGGCGGGCATACGGGTGGAGCCGCCGACGAGGATGACCTCGGTCAGATCGGAGAGCTTGAGCTTAGCGTCGCGCAGGGCGTTGGTGACAGGCTGCTTGCAGCGCTCGAGCAGGTCGCGGGTGATCTTCTCGAACTCGGCGCGGGTCAGCGTGTAGTTGAGGTGCAGCGGGCCGGACTGGTTCATGGTGATGAACGGTAGGTTGATGGTGGTCTGCTGGGCGGCGGAGAGCTCCTTCTTGGCGTTCTCGGCGGCCTCCTTCAGACGCTGCAGGGCCATGGGGTCCTGACGCAGGTCGACACCGTTCTCCTGCTGGAACTTATCGGCCATCCAGTCGATGACGCGCTGATCCCAGTCGTCGCCGCCCAGGTGGTTGTCGCCCGAGGTGGACAGAACCTCAAACACGCCGTCGGCGAGGTCGAGGATGGAGACATCGAAGGTGCCGCCGCCCAGGTCGAAGACCAGAATGCGCTGGTCGGTGCCCTGCTTGTCCAGGCCATAGGCCAAAGCAGCAGCGGTCGGCTCGTTGACGATACGCTTGACGTTGAGGCCGGCGATCTTGCCGGCGTCCTTGGTGGCCTGACGCTGGGCGTCGTTGAAGTAGGCCGGGACGGTGATGACGGCGTCGGTGACGGTCTCGCCCAGATACTTCTCGGCGTCGGCCTTCATCTTCGCGAGCGTCATGGCGCTCACCTGCTCGGCGGTGTAGTCCTTGCCCTCGATGTCGACGACGGCACGGCCGCCCTGGCCCTCCTTGACCTCATACGGCACGGTCTTGATCTCGGAGGTGCACTCGGAGCACTTGCGGCCCATGAAGCGCTTGATGGAGAACACGGTGTTCTTGGGGTTGGTGACAGCCTGGTTCTTAGCGGCCTTACCAACGACGCGGTCGCCGTCGGCACGGAAGCCCACAACGGACGGGGTGGTGCGGTCGCCCTCGGCGTTCACGATAATGGTCGGAGAACCGCCCTCGAGAACGGCCATAGCGGAGTTAGTAGTACCAAGGTCGATACCAAGAATCTTACTCATTAGAAATTCCCTCTCTCTTTTGCGTTCGCGCCGCCTCGACGATCTGTCGCGCGGCGCTTCGGCTTGTCTTTCAGGATGTAGTGTATCCCCTTATGGGCCGGAATATACAAAATCTAAGTCAATTCATATAAGATTTCTTATTGCTGAGAGTTTAGGTTCTTAAATGCGCAGGTAGACGCACTGTTTGAGTTCTCGGCAAATCTATCGAGATCTATGTAGAGATGGCTGAGGTTTGCGTCCGGGGGTGCCTGGGGGCCGTCTTGCGGAAAGCTCATCCCGGTTTGAGCGTGGATTCCGGGTCGCAGTTTCCGTCTGGAGGCTCAACCGGAAACCGTATCCCGTTTTGAGAGCTGATACCGGGTCGCAGTTTCCGCTAGCGGGCCCAACCGGAAACTGCGACCCGGTTTTCGGCCAAATAACGGGATGCCCTTTCCGCAAGCTCACTCAATCGCTCAATATTTCAAGTCACCTTTAGCTAACATTTACGCAGCTCAACGGCCCCACCTGCACGTTTTTTAGTAAACCTTGGCATACTCGGCGAACGGTATGAAGATGCCGGCCAGAGGGTATTGCAAACGGTCGCTCCCGTGGTATGTTTTTGCCCGAATCAAACCGGCGCGCATCGCCTGTAGCGTCGGTCAACAGAGAGGAAACTACCATGGCTCATCCCGTAATTGATGCCGACGAGTGCATCGCTTGTGGCGTTTGCGTCGACTCCTGCCCCGCTGGCGTTCTGGAGCTCCAGGACGTCGCTACCGTCGCTGACGAGGACTCCTGCGTCGCCTGTGGCGCTTGCCAGGACGCTTGCCCCGCTGGCGCGATCACCGAGATCGTCGAGGAGTAACAACTCCCCCACCTGCACACTCAAAAGTACACCGTGCACAAAAAAGGAGGCCTCCGCATCGCCGCGGAGGCCTCCTTTTGCATGTGTGGGCAGCTAATTTGGAGCGGGACCCTTGGCAGTTGCGGTGGAATAGTTCCTGTTTTATGGCTTAGATGCCGATTTTAGGAACTATTTCACCGCAACTTATAGATGCAGCGTCGGCTACGAGAGATCATCCTCGTAGGGCATTAAATCGGCAAGGTAGCCTTTCTCCTTGAGCATGGCCTCGATCTCGTCGAGGGTCTGTTCGTCCTCCGCCGCAATGCGATGGAAGTGATAGCCGCTCGTCACCGTTAGCAGCGGAAAGCTCTTGCCGCTCTCGATATCGCGCAGATAGCGCTCGACATCGCGGCGGTTGCGGATGTCCAGGTCGGCCGTAATCTTACCGTACACGCGATGATTGACGATCACGTTGAGCACGGCGCCGCCAGCATCGACGATACTCGTGAGCTCATCGCCTGCCTGCTCCACGCTGTGGCGAACCTTGACCAAGCGCGTAGGCACGGCGGGGCTGCTGGGGGCCTCCTGCAGCACGTATCCGCGGTTGGTCGCCACGATATCGTGCCCATCGGCGCGCAGCAGGGCGATGTCCTGCACCACGACCTGGCGGCTCACACCCACCTCGTGGGCAAGCGCGCTGCCCGATACGGGTCCCTTGGCTCCCTCGAGCACGGCCATGATGGCACGGCGACGCTCGCGGGCGTCCATTATTTACCGTCCAGCAGACGCAGGTGCTTAAGCGAGAGGTCGAGAATCGGCGCAGAGTGCGTCAGGGCGCCCGAGCTAATATAGTCGACACCCAGATCGGCCAGGGCGCGAATGTTGTCGGCGTCCACATTGCCCGAACACTCGGTCTTGGCGCGACCGGCGATAAGCTCGATAGCGGCGGCCATGTCGTCATGGGTCATGTTGTCGAACATGATGATGTCGGCACCGGCTTCCACGGCCTCGCGCACCATGTCCAGGTTCTCGCACTCGATCTCGACCGTCGTGGTAAACGATGCGTGGGCGCGCGCCATCTCGATCGCGCGCGTCACGCCACCGGCGGCATCGATGTGGTTGTCCTTGAGCATGACGGCCGTCGACAGGTTGTAGCGGTGGTTGCTGCCGCCGCCAATCTCAACCGCCGCCTTCTCAAACACGCGCATGCCCGGCGTGGTCTTGCGCGTGTCGACAAGCACGGTCTTGGTTCCCTCGAGCGCCGCGGCCATGCCGTGCGTGTAGGTAGCGATGCCGCTCATGCGCTGCAGGTAGTTGAGTGCCACGCGCTCACCCGAAAGCAGCACGCGCGCGTCGCCGCGCACCTGGCCCACGTGGTCGCCGGCATGCACCTCGTCACCGTCGGCAACATCAAACAGCACCGAGCTCTGCGAATCCAGCAGCTCAAAGGTGCGGGCGAACACATCCAGGCCGGCGATGATGCCGTCGGCTTTGGCGATAAGCTCCACCGTGGCGGGGCGCGCCGTGGGACACACGCTCGCCGTGCTCACGTCCTCAAACGTAATGTCCTCGCGCAGAGCTTGCAGAATCAGATCATCGACGACGAGCTTCATGGTAATGGGATTCATGGTCTACTCCTCCACGGCCTGCGTGCCGGCGGCACGGGCCAAATCATCGATTGCCAGAGGGTCGGCGCCCAGGGCGCGATGACGGCCATCGAGCGCGGGATCGCCCGCCTGCTCCACGGCCAGTGACTCGCCGGTACGCATATACCACGCGGCGCGACGACCCCAGACCAGCGCCTCGATCAGGCTGTTTGAAGCAAGGCGGTTCTTGCCGTGAACGCCGTTGCAGGCCGTCTCGCCCGCGGCGTAGAGCTCGGGCATCGAGGTGCGGCCGTCCTTGTCGACCCACACGCCGCCCATAAAGTAGTGCTGCGTCGGCGTAACGGGAATGGGCTCATCCAGGATGTCGCGACCGTCCTCCAGGCAGCGCGCGCGGATGTTGGCGAAGTGCCCGGTCACCACGTCGCGCTCGACGGGGGCAAAGCTCAGCCACTCGTGCTCGGTGTCATCCTGCTTCATCTGCTCGCGGATGGCGGCGGCGACAACGTCGCGCGGCTGAAGCTCGTCGGTAAAGCGCTCACCGGCGGCGTTGAGCAAAATCGCGCCCTCGCCGCGGCAGCTCTCGCTGATCAGGAAGGTGCGGCCCGGCTGTGGCGAGAACAGTCCCGTGGGGTGGATCTGCACGTAGTCCAGATGCTCCATCTTAATGCCATGCTCCTGAGCGATGTAGCAGGCATCGCCCGTGAGCTGCGGGTAGTTAGTCGAATGGTCGTATACGCCGCCGATACCGCCCGTCGCCCACAGCGTGTGGCGGGCATGGATCTTAAACGGCTCGCCGGCATGCACACCCTCGGCGGCATTTGCCAGCTCGTCGGCGGGACGAACCGAGTTGTCCTCGTCCACGGAAACGGCGACGACACCGGTGCACACCGTGGCGCCGTCACGCTCGCCCGTCAGGATGTCGGTCATGGCCACGTGCTCCAAAATCTGCACGTTATCCAGCTTGCGAACAGCCTGGAGCAGCTTGGTCGTGATCTCCTTGCCCGTAATGTCGGCATGGAAGGCAATGCGCGGACGGCTGTGCGCGCCCTCGCGGGTAAAGTCGAGGCCGCCATCGGCCTTGCGCTCAAAATCCACGCCCATCGCTAGCAGGTCGTTGATGACCGAGCGGCTCGAGCGGATCATGATGTCGACGCTCTCGCGGCGGTTCTCGTAATGGCCGGCGTGCATGGTGTCCTCAAAGAAGGCATCGTAGTCCGAGCCTTCGGGCAGCACGCAGATGCCGCCCTGCGCGAGCATCGAATCGCACTCGTCGACAGCGCCCTTGGAGAGCATGATCACGCGCGTGCTCGTCGGCAGGTTGAGAGCTGCGTACAGGCCCGCCACGCCGCAGCCGGCAATGACGACGTCGCACTCCATATCGGGGTATTGCTTGGTTTCCACAGGAATCCTCTCCCTTGAATGTGACATAAGGGACCGTCCCTCATGCAACATTGTTCTAGCGTGCTGCGTACTCGAGCATACGGTCGAGCGTGAGCTTGGCCTGGTCGGCAGCCTCGTCCGAGACGCCGATCTGCACCTCGCCCTCGCCCGTCTCCAGGCAGCGCACGAGCTTTTCGAGCGTGATGAGATCCATGTTGACGCAGGTGGGCTGCACCACGGGGAAGTAGAACTTCTTGCCGGTGCCCTGGCAGCGGCGCTCGAGCTCGTAGAGCACGCCGCGGACCGTCACGATAATGAACTCGCTCGCGTCGGACTCCTCGGCATACTTGATGATGCCGGCGGTGGAGCCGATGTAGTCGGCCTCGGCCAGAACGTCGGCCTTGCACTCGGGGTGCGCCAGCACGAGCGCGTCGGGGTGGGCCTCCGTCGCGTCGACGATCTGCTCGACGGTGATGATGTGATGGCGCGGGCAGTAGCCGTTGTTGAGGATGACGTGCTTTTGCGGCACCTGCTCGGCTACGAAGCGTCCCAGGTTTTGGTCGGGAATGAACAGAATATGCTGCTGCGGCAGCTCGGACACGATCTTAACGGCGTTGGAGCTGGTGACGCACACGTCGCTCCAGCTCTTGATCTCAACCGTGGAGTTGACGTAGCACACCACGGCCAGGTCGTCGCCGTACTCGGCGCGCGCCGCGTCGACCGTCTCGCGCTTGACCATGTGCGCCATGGGACAGTCCGCGCCCGGCTCGGGCAGCAGCACGGTCTTAGTGGGATTGAGCAGCTTGGCGCTCTCGCCCATAAACTCCACGCCGCACAACACGATGGTCTGCTGCGGCAGGCTCTTGGCAAGCTTAGCCAGGTAGAAGCTGTCGCCGACGTAATCGGCAACGGCTTGGACCTCGGGCGCCACGTAATAGTGCGCCAGGATCACCGCGTCACGTTGGGTTTTTAGTTGCTGAATGGCCTCGACGAGCTCTGCGGGCACCAGTGCCGCACGCTCCGTTGCCGTCGTTGCCGATGCCAGGCCGGCCGCGATATCGCGTGCAAGCTCCGACGCATCCATGTTCGCGCTCTGTGCCATCAAGGCCCCTCTCTTTTGGCGAATCTTGGGGCTTTAGTATGACACCTAGGTTTACAGCTGACAAGACAGCTGTAAACCTAGGTGTAAAGTTGAAATAAAGATTCAATCATGTGGCAGGTCCATTTTCGAACTGGCAAGCTGAGGATAGCCGGGCTTTCGATAGCGCAAGGGGCATCTTTCGCCACCGCAATACCGCTTGGCGCGAGTTGCACGACGCGGGACGCAAATGGGACACGCCTCCGCAGGCGGTCCGCACCCAATGTGGCAAAATCGAACTACTAAGGGGGCTCAGAATGCTCAAGATTATTGCCTGCGACGATGATGTCGCTTTTCTAGATAGACTGCACCGGATGATCGACCGTTGGTCGACCGAGACGGGCACGGCGGTCGATGTTGCGCTCGTCACGCGCGGCGAGGACCTGCTGGCCCGCCATGCCGCATCGCGCGCCGACATCATCTTGCTCGATATGATCATGCCGCTCGTCAACGGCATGGACACCGCACGCGAACTGCGCCAGGCCGACACCGCCGTGCGCCTGGTGTTCCTCACCTCGTCGCCCGAGTTCGCGCTGGAATCCTACGAGGTCCGCGCCTTCGACTATCTGCTCAAGCCCGTGACTTACGAACGCCTGGCGCGATTACTCGACGAGCTTTCGAGCATGCGCCCGGCGGCAACCGACGAGCTCGTGATCAAAACTTCCTTTGGCTACCACGCCCTGCGCCTGTCCGACATCGAATATGCCGAGGCGCGCAACAAGCACGTGGTCTTCCACCTGCGCGACGGACGCGATATCGAGGCACTCGAGTCGTTCCGCAGCGTCGAGGACCGCTTGGAGCAAAACGCGGTCTTCTTTAAATGCCACCGCAGCTACCAGGTCAACCTGCGCAATATCGATCACTTTGACCGCACGGACATCGTCATGCGCTCGGGCGCGTGCATCCCGCTTTCGCGCAGCTGCAAGCAGGGATTCCAAGACGCCTACTTTGCGGCGCGCTTTGAGGGTGGGAGACACTGATGGTCTCCTCGGTCGAAATGATCCTTTGGGCAATCCACCACGCCACGACGCTGCTCTTTGGCGTCTTTGCCTCGGCGGCGCTGTGCGGTATCGAGATCAACCGGCGTCATGCGCTTGAACTGGTGCTGGTCGGTGCCGTAACTGGATGCGCATTTGGCCTCGCCAATGCCGTCGGCGGCGAGCTTTTCGCCCGCCAGGTATATCCGCTCGTCGTACATCTGCCGCTCGTCATCTATTTGTGCGCGCGCTACCGCCTGAGCCCGCTGCTTGCCGTGCTCGGCATTACCAGCGCCTATCTGAGCTGTCAGTTCAGCAACTGGATGGGCATCGCCGCCTTTGCCGCAACCGATTCGCAGATCGCGTACTATCTGGCGCGTATCGCGACCACACTCGCCGTCTTTGCCGTCCTGTTGCATTGGGCCGGCGACATCGGTCCGCGCTTGGCGATTAAAAGCACCACCGAGCTGGGCATCCTTTTAATCCTGCCGCTCGTCTATTACGTCTTTGACTATGCCACCAACGTCTACACCACGCTGTTCCACTCGGGCTCGGTGGTAACGGTTGAGTTTTTGGCATTTGCGCTCTGTGCCTTCTATCTTATGTTTCTTGCCGTTTACCTGCGCGAATACGAAGAAAAGGAAACCGCCGAGCGAGAGCGCTGGATGCTCGAAACCCGCGACAGCGCCGCCATCAAAGAGCTCGAGGCTTGGCGTCAATCTGGGCGCGAGCTGTCGATTCTTCGCCACGATATGCGCCACTTCCTACGCGGCCTGGCCGCTTTAATTGAGGAGGGCCACACCGACGAGGCACTCAAACGCATCGATGAACTCTGCGAAGCCGGCGATCGCACCGCCGTACGCCGCTTCTGCGCCAACGAGACCGTAAACATCGCGCTTTCGTCATTTAACTCGGATATCAATAGAAACGGCATTACCGCCAACCTGCGCGCCGCCGTACCCGAAACCGTCCACGTAGGTGACGCCGGCCTGTTTAGCGTGCTCTCAAATGCCTTGGAAAACGCTATCACCGCCGCAAGCACCGCACCCCAAGGAAAGCGATTCGTCGACTTTGACCTGCGATTAGAGGACGGCCAGCTGCTGCTGTTAGTTTCCAACACGTTTGACCGCGCGCCGCGCATGGTCGACGGCATGCCCGTAGCCGGGCACACCGGACACGGCTTTGGAACCAAGAGCATTAAGCTTGCCGTCGAACGCATGAACGGCAACTGCCAGTTCCGCATTAACGGCGATCGGTTTGAGCTGCGCGCTGTGATGTAGAAGTGCGGCGCCGATCTCGAGGCGTGCCTTGCCCGCCAGACAATCGCTCGCCGGCGCCAATCCGCTACAGCGGAGCGGCCGCCGGGGTCAGCTGCTTGATGTATGCCCACATGCGCTGCTTGGCGGCTTTGTCAGTGAGCGCCGCCTCAAAACCGTCGAGCGCGAGCACGCGGCGACCCTGCACATGGGCGACCAAGCCGGGCTTGAGCATGGCGGTGTCGAAGTCATCGATCGCCACGAGCATATCGGCGTAGGTCTCGCGCATGGCGTCAGCCGCGTTGTTGTCGAGCAGTAGCACCGCCTCGGGGTCCAAAGCCTCAAGCGCCTCACGGAACAGCTCGCACGGCAGAGTCTCGCCCACCGCGACCGCTCCGTCACCCACGCCGGCGACGCTTGCCAGCACGCAAAAATCCTCGGGCGCGTAGCCGATGGCCCCAAGCGCCTTGCGCAACGCCGCGCCATCCGGGCCGGCAGCAAGCTCGCCACCCGAACGCTCGGCCTCGTCCAGATCGCCTTTGACCAGCACGATCGGCGAGCACGCGTTGCCCGCGATACGCACGCCACGGGCCGCGAGCGATGCGAGCTCCTGCTCGGTCGCTTGGGCGATGGCTTCTTTTTTCTGGCTTTGTGACGTGGGCATGCGCTCTCCAATCGTTTGCGTGCCCACCATTATATAAAAGAGCCGCCCGCGAGTGGTTGCTTTGCGGGCGGCTGGGTATAAGCACGGTCGTACTGAGTTTTACGCGGCCGAGCCGCGTCGCATTATGGAGGTCACCATGGCTGACATTAATCAGATTACCCCCGAGAACTTCGATTCCATCGTTAACGACAGCCTGCCCGTGCTGGTCGATTTTTGGGCACCGTGGTGCGGGCCCTGTCGATCCCTCTCGCCCATCGTTGACGAGGTTGCCGATGAGCTGGCGGGCAAGCTTGCCGTTGCCAAATGCAACGTCGACGACAACCAGGACCTGGCCATGAAGTATGGCGTCATGAGCATCCCCACGCTGATTGTGTTTAAGAACGGCGAGGAGATTGACCGCTCGGTTGGCGCTCTGCCCAAGGCGAGGCTGCAGGCGCTGCTGGAGAAGCATCTGTAATACGCTTGTTACTTACCCGCCGTCTATGAGCGCTTTTGCACCGCTCGCCGGACTTCTGGATGCACCGAGTGCAACCACGGATAGTATGGTAGTCACAAACAGCCCCCAGTGAACGGGTGCGGGTCGCACAGACTCGTACCCGTTTTCTTATGCAGCTGCGCGCAGAGCGGGCGTAGTAAAATCTGAACCACTGAACTGCCCCATACAAAAGGAGATTTCCCATGCATGATGTTGGAATGAACATGAACCAGCTTGCCATGAGCGTCAAGCAGGTCGACGACACCATCGAGCTCGCTCACGAATGGAGCCATCAGTTGCTGCATGCGACCGAGAATTTTGACATGGAGCGCATCGGCGCCAAACTCGAGGCCGCCATGGCCGCGCTGCACGAGGCCCATGATGCACTCGAGGGCTACGAAGAGGCCATCGAGGCCGACCACAACTCCGTCGGCTCCGTGAAGCTGGTGTAACGTGGCCGAACACGAGCACGGCTGCGGGTACGAGCACGAGCATCCGCATGGGGCGGACGGTGACGCGGGCTGCCACTGTAGTGGCTCCGGCTCCGAGCTGGTCCGTTTTTCGGTTACCGCACCGGACGACCTGCTGCGCCGTTTTGACGAACAGATCGCGCGCCGCGGCGACGTGGCCAACCGCTCCGAGGCCGTGCGCGACCTGATTCGCGCCTCGATCGCCAAGGAGCAGATGCGCACGCCCGATGAGCATGTTATCGGGTCGCTCACCATGATCTACGACCATCACACCGGCGATCTGACACGCCGCCTGGACGAGGTGCAGCACGACTACACCAACGAGATCGTATCGACCATGCACGTGCATCTGGATCACCACAACTGCTTGGAGATTCTGGCGCTCAAGGGTCGCGGCGAGCGCGTCTACGAACTAGCCGACCGCCTGCTGGGCCTGCGCGGCGTTAAGCACGGCGAGCTCACGTGCGCCGCCACCAAGCAGAGCCTGGGGCTGTAGCGGAATTTCCCGCAGCGCACCTGCCAAAAAGGGACAGGTTTGTTTTGGCAGGTTTAGCGTTTTACCTACCAAAATAAACCTGTCCCTTTTTGGTCGGTTTTGATGAGGGGTGTCGCATGCGGCATGTGCATATTCATGTGACGGGCATTGTGCAGGGCGTTGGCATGCGACCGTTTGTGTATCGCGAGGCCATGGCGCATGGCATTTGCGGATGGGTGCTCAATGCGGGCGACGGCGTGCATATCGAGGCGCACGCTTGTGCCGAGGCGGTTGACGGATTTGTCGCTGCGCTTTCTGAGCATGCGCCCGCGGCGGCTCGCGTTGAGCGAGTCGATATTGCGGATTTGGAGCCTGGCGGTTGGAGCACTGCCGATGAGCAGGGCTTTCACATTGTGGCGTCGCAGGACCAGACCGCGCACACCACACTTGTCTCGCCCGATATCGCCACCTGTGACGATTGCCTGCGCGAGTTGTTCGATCCCGCCGACCGACGCTATCACTACCCCTTTATCAACTGCACTAACTGCGGACCGCGCTTTACCATCATCCGCTCGCTGCCTTACGATCGAGCGGCTACCTCGATGGACCGTTTTCCCATGTGCCCCGAGTGTGCCGCGGAGTATGCCAATCCGCTCGACCGGCGTTTTCACGCGCAGCCCGATGCCTGCTTTGATTGCGGGCCGCATATTACGTGGCGTGAGGCTGTGAACGGCGATGCGTGCGGGAATTCGTCCGCGACACCGGCCGTCGGCACCACACGCGAGGCCAGCGACGCCATCATCGAGCGCTACGTTGAGCTGCTGGCCAGCGGTGGCGTCGTCGCCATCAAGGGCCTGGGCGGATTCCATCTAGCCTGTGATGCTGCCAACGAGCAGGCGGTGGCCGAGTTGCGCCATCGCAAACGCCGCAGTAACAAACCACTTGCCGTCATGGTGCGCAGTCTTGCCGATGCCGGGCGCCTGTGCCATATCGACGACGCTGAGCGCGAGCTTCTCGCCGGCAGTATCCGTCCCATTGTGCTGCTGCGCCGACGCACTGTTGGCGAGGGCAACGGCGATTCTCCCGACGCCCTCGTACTCGCACCGTCCGTCGCGCACGACCTGCCCGAGCTTGGCGTTATGCTCCCCTACACCCCGCTTCAGCATCTTCTGCTTGCAGCTGCCGCGTCGCACGGCATGCACGCGCTCGTCATGACCAGCGGCAACCTGAGCGAAGAGCCCATCGAGACCGATGACGATCTTGCCTGGGAGCGCCTCGTTGCCGCCGGCATTGCCGACGCGCTGCTCGGCAACGATCGAGCGATTCTCTCGCGCTATGACGATTCCGTGGTGCGCGTGGTTGACGGCGCCGTTATGCCCGTGCGCCGCGCTCGCGGATATGCACCCCAGCCGCTGCCGTTGCCGGCGCTCGACCGCGCTCCGTCCTGCGTGCTCGCCTGCGGGCCACAACAAAAGGCCACGATTGCGATCACGCGTGAAGGGACGAACGGCGAGGCAACCTGTTTTGTGTCGCAGCATATCGGCGATGTTGAAAACGGCGGGACCTTCGATGCCTGGAACGCTGCGCGCACGCGCTTGGAAGATCTCTTTGATTTGGCGCCCGCCGCCTTGGCCTGCGATTTACACCCCAGCTATCTATCGGGCCAGTGGGCGCGCGAGCAGGCGCGAAAATGCAATCTGCCGCTCGTCGAGGTGCAGCACCATCATGCGCATATCGCGAGCGTAATGGCCGAGGCCATCGCCGCGGGCCAGCTTACAACCGACGCGCGTGTCCTTGGCGTCGCCTTTGACGGCACCGGCGCCGGCACCGATGGGACCATTTGGGGCGGCGAGTTTCTTGTTGCCAGCCTTGGCGGCTTTGAGCGCGCCGCGCATTTGCGCACCTGGGCGCTCCCCGGCGGGGCGGCCTCCGTGCGCGACGCCTGCCGCAACGCCTTTGCCCTGCTCAGTGAGCTCGGCCTGCTCGAGCACCCAGGTGCCGCTCGGCTTTTGGACAGCCTCGACGAGCAAACGCGCAGCGTGACAGCCACCATGATCGAGCGCGGCATCAACAGCCCGCGTACCAGCAGCATGGGGCGTCTCTTTGATGCCGCGGCAGCAATTCTGGGCATCTGCGACAAGGCAACCTACGAGGGCGAACCCGCCATCGAGCTTGAGGCTGCCGCCTGGCGCGCGCTCGACAACGAAATCGCCCATTTTCCCGACGACAACGCCGGCCATTTCGCATCTGGCCCATCGTGGCTGAACGGCCCCCATGTTCTGGATCAGAAAGCACTCTTTGAGACACTTTTGGGAGGAACTGAAGCCGGAGCGCCCGCCGACAGGCTCGCACTCGACTTCCATGTCGCCGTCGCGCGCTCCTCGGCGCGCATCGCCAGCGATATCTGCGTGCACGAGGGCATCGACACCGTCGCGCTCTCGGGCGGCGTGTTCATGAACCGACTTCTGCTTCAACTCCTCACCCGCGAGCTCAAAAGCGCAGGCCTTACTGTCCTCGTCCCCCAAACCGTGCCCGTTAACGACGGCTGCATCGCCTACGGTCAGGCGGCAGTCGCACGCGCTCGCCTCGCGCAGATTGCATCACAGTAGCTCGCCCTCGCACGCCGCCGCGCCCAGCCGTCTCACAGGCGTAACGCGTTTGCCCGCGAACCCCGCGAGCGCTACCATCAACTGATGGATTATTAAGCGCCCATCCAGCGCAAAGCGTATAAAAGGGGAACAATATGTGCCTTGCCGTTCCCGGCAAAGTAGTCAAACGCGACGACGACCTCAAGGCCACCGTCGACATGATGGGCATCGAGCGCCCCGTGTCGCTGAGACTCGTGCCGACGGCGCAGGTAGGCGACTATATTCTCGTACACGCCGGCTTTGGCATCCAGATCGTCGACGAGCAGGAAGCGCAAGAAACGCTCGAGCTCGTTAATGCCATGACCGAACTGGCCGAAGAAGACCAACTGGCCAGCAACCCGGCCGAGGCATACTAGTGGCGGCCGGACAGCCGGCGCGCTCCGGTATCGACTTTTCGGCATTTCGCGATTCCAAGCTGGCTCGCGAGCTCATCGAGCGCATTCATGAGCTTGTCGGCGACCGCGCCATCAACCTTATGGAAGTCTGCGGCACACATACCGTGAGCATCGGGCGCTATGGCTTTCGCTCCATTATGCCGGCCGGGCTCAAGCTGCTGAGCGGCCCGGGCTGCCCCGTCTGCGTCACCGCCAACCGCGACATCGACCACGCAATCGCGCTCGCCAACATAGACGGCGCCATCATCACCACCTTTGGCGACATGATGCGCGTGCCCGGATCATCCACCTCGCTCGCTGCGCAAAAGGCGGCGGGGCGCGATATTCGCATCGTCTACTCCCCGCTCGATGCACTCGATATCACCGAGCAAAACCCTGATCGCCCGGTCATTTTTATGGGCGTGGGCTTTGAGACCACAACGCCCACCATCGCCGCCGCCATTTTGGAGGCCGATGCACGCGGACTCCAAAACTTCTCGGTCTATTGCGCCCACAAGACCACGCCGCCGGCGTTGCGCGCCATCGCCAACGACCCCGAGACCGCCATCGACGGCTTTATCCTGCCGGGCCACGTCGCCACCATCACGGGCTTGGCGCCCTTTAGCTTTTTGGTCGACGAGTTTAAGACTCCAGGCGTGGTAACGGGATTTGAGCCGGTCGACATCTTGCAGGGTATCTGCATGCTGGTCCAGATGGTTGTTGAGGGGCAACCCGCGATCGACAACGCCTACCGTCGCGGCGTCAATGCCGACGGCAATCCCGTGGCGCGCCAGCTGGTCGAGCAGGTATTTGAGCCGTGCGATACCACATGGCGCGGGCTGGGATCGATTGCGGCTTCGGGACTCGCCATTCGTCCCGAGTTTTCGCACTTTGATGCCAGCATGCGCTTTGACGTGCCCATCGAGCCGACGGTCGAGCCACGCGGGTGCCGCTGCGGCGACGTGCTGCGCGGGGCCATTACGCCGAGCGACTGCCCCCTGTTCGGCCACGCTTGTACGCCCGAGCATCCCGTCGGCCCCTGCATGGTGAGCTCCGAGGGCAGCTGCGCAGCATATTTCCGCTACCGAGGCTAATAGGTTCCGCCGTTCTAACGAACGGCGGACCAGTCGACGGTGCGCCTCACCCATATAATTCCATCCACGATTGGAGTTTTCGATATGTCCCATAGCGTTACCGATAGCACCGTCCTGCTGGGCCACGGCTCCGGCGGCCAGATGATGAAACGCATCATCGATGAGGTCTTTTTGGATGCCTTTGGGTCGCCCGAGCTGCTCGAAGGCAACGATGCCGGCGTCGCCGCGCTGCCCGCGAGCGGGCGCATCGCCATGTCGACCGACAGCTTTGTAGTCTCGCCGCAGTTCTTCCCCGGTGGCAACATCGGCCGCCTCGCCGTGTGCGGAACCGTCAACGACGTCGCGACCTCGGGCGCCAACGTGCGCTACCTGTCGTGCGGCTTTATCCTCGAAGAGGGCTATCCCATGGATAGGCTCCGCCAGATTGTGCAGACGATGGCCGAGACGGCGCGCGAGGCGGGCGTGTCCATAATCACGGGCGACACCAAGGTGGTCGAGCGGTGCGGGGCCGACGGCGTCTATATCAATACCGCCGGCGTGGGCGAGGTGCCTGCGGGCGTGGCGCTCAGCGGCGCAAACTGCCAGCCCGGCGATGTCATCCTGGTCTCGGGTACACTGGGCGACCACGGCATCGCTATCATGAGCCAACGCGAGGGTCTGGCGTTTTCGAGCACCATCGAAAGCGACGCCGCGCCGCTCAACCACCTGATTGCCGATGTGCTTTCCGCAGCACCCGACACACGCTGCTTCCGCGACCCCACGCGCGGTGGCCTGGCCTCGACGCTCAACGAGTTTGCGCAGGCCAGCGGCGTTGCCATGGAGATCGACGAGGACGATGTGCCCGTGCGCCCCGACGTGCAGGCGGCCTGCGAGATGCTCGGCTACGATGTGCTGCAGGTGGCAAACGAGGGCAAGATGGTTGCCGTCGTGCCGGCCGAGCAAGCCGATGCCGCGCTGAGCGCCATGCGCGCCGCCCGCTACGGCGAGAATGCCGCCATCGTCGGCCGCGTGCTGCCACTTGCCGAGGGCGCCCGCCCCGCCGTGCGCGTGCGCACCGGCTGGGGTTCGACCCGCATCCTCGACATGCTCGTAGGAGAGCAGCTGCCGAGAATTTGCTAACGACAAAGGCTCAGGGCTATTAAAGATATTCAGATTCCAAACATGCCCGACACGCATGCCCAGTATCATGGGGTGCGTTTTACAACTCAAGCGGCAGGAGCACCCATGGCAGCAGCTTTTTCCCATGTGATCTTTGACCTGGACGGCACCATCCTCAACACGCTCGAGGACCTGGCGGCCGCCGGCAACCATACCTGCGAGGCGCACGGCTGGCCCACGTTTGCCGTTGACGAGTACCGCTACAAGGTGGGAAACGGCATGCTCAAGCTGGTTGAGCGCTTTATGCCTGCCGAGTATGCGGGCGACAGCCGTATGTTTGAGCAAACGCTTGCCGAGTTTAGGGCTTACTACGGCGAGCACAAGGAGGACCACACCGCCCCCTATGCCGGTACGATCGAGATGCTCGACCGCCTGCGCGCCGCGGGCGTGCAGCTTGCCGTGCTCACTAACAAGGACCACGTCTCGGCGGCTCCGCTTATCGAAAAGTATTTTGGTTCCGAGCGCTTTGCGCTGGTGCAGGGCCGTGTCGATGCGTTTCCGCCCAAGCCCGAAGCACCCGTCACGCTGCATGTGATGGAAGAGCTAGGCGCCGACCCGGCGACCACGCTCTACGTAGGCGATTCCAATGTCGATATCCTGACCGGCCACAACGCCGGCCTTAAGAGTGCGGGCGTCAGCTGGGGCTTCCGCGGCCGCGCAGAGCTGGAAGCCGCCGGCGCCGACTACGTGGTGGACACCCAGGACGAGCTCGCAGCGCTGATCCTGGGCGAGTAACGAGCGACACTGCTTAACGCAGCTGCGACAATGCTGTTGCGCGGAAAGTAGTCGTTGGGGACGTTCTTAAACGACTAGTCAGACAAGAACGCCCCAACGACTACCCCAACAATGGCAACGCCGCAGGTAGAGGACGGACAGCGAGCGGACACCAGAGCGAACAAATTGGCATGAAAAGAGGACGGCATAGACCTTCTGGTCATACCGTCCTCTTTGAATGACAAGTTGTCGCTCTGGTGCCCGCGCAACGTCGAGCAGTTGCGGCGTTTGGTAAAACGCCGCAACGAACTAGCTCAGCATTGCATCCATCATCTCGGAGTTGACGGAGTCGTCGGCAGACCACTCGCCGTCGTCGTTGCAGGTGTACTTGAAGATAACCGTGGTCTTCCTGGGCTCGGTGGCCTTGGTCACATCGACCATAACCTGACCGGCCATCTTGTACAGCTCGTCATCGGAAGGAACCGTGTCAAGCGCGGCGACCTTCTCCTGATACTGGGTGGAGAAGTCCTCGACGATCTTGTTCATAGACTTGCAGGTGATAGAGACCTCGGCGGTCGCGACACCCTTGTCCTCGTCGACCGTCACGTCGCCGATCTTGTAGTCAAAGCCCTCGAGATAGGTCTTGGCATACTCCTTGGGATCGATACCCAGCTGCTCGAACTCGTCGCCCGAAGCTTCCTCCAGACCAGAAAGGAAGTCGTCGCCACCGTTCTTGACCTCGTCAAACTGCGTCGTAAGATCCTCGGTGATGAGCTCCTCAACCGAAGGACCTCCACAGCCGGAAAGCACGACCACGCATGCAACCAAGACGGCCATGAGGGGCGCAAGCAGCAGCTTCTTTTTCATGTTGTTCCTCCCAATGAGCGGCACCGCGCTTCCCGGACGCGGCACACGTTGTAATAAGTAAGCCCATACTATCCACTTATGAACACCCTCGGCAACGCGAAGGCGCGGTCGGTTCGTTTTAGCGTCCGAACGGTTTGCAAGCCCGCCCAACGCGCAATAAAACGCTTCCCCACGGTGCAATAAAAAAGGTGGCCGGAAAACCCGACCACCCTTGCACATCCTTTGGACGCCGCAGTTTACTTGCGGACGACCTTGACGATGGCGTCACCGGCGGCGACGGCGGACTCTGCCTCGACGGTGAGCTCGACATCGGCAAACTCGGCGGTGTTGGACACGGCCACGACGACGCAGTCCTTGTAACCGGCAGCGGCGATCTTGGCGCGGTCGATCTTGAGTATGGGCTGGCCAGCCTTCACAACGTCGTCGGCCTTGACGAAGCCCTCGAAGCCATCGCCGTTCATGTTGACGGTATCGACGCCAACGTGCACCAGAACCTCGATGCCGCTATCGGACTGCAGACCCACGGCGTGACCCATGGTGACGGTCACCTTACCGTCGCAGGGAGCGTAGACCAGATCGTCCTCGGGCCACACGGCACAGCCCTTGCCCAGAACCTCGCCGCCAAAGACGGGATCGGGCACGTCGGCCATCTTGATGACCTTGCCCTTGACGGGCGAGCACAGCACGTCGGCGCCGGCAGAAGCAGAGATGGAGGCCGGAGCAGCGGCAGCCGCGGGCTCAGCCTTCTTCTTGAACATATCAAACAGACCCATACGTTTTCTCCTCTTGATTAAGCGCAACGTTGTGCGCATGCCTACGGTAATTATAGTGCCAAATGACCAAAATACTAAGGCGAGGGCTCGAATCGCAAGCCCTTCTCGGTAGTGCTCGTGGGATGAGCATCTCCTTTGCATCGCGGTTCGATAAGCCGAGTATCGCCCACGCGCGGGACGGGCAGAAGCGGGCGCACCAAACCCGATACTTCTTTTCGCTCTCGAGTCCTGCCGCCGCCCCGTCCCTGACACTTCCTGATACCGACCGAAACGTGCCAAAATAAAACCGTCCCTTTTTGGTAGGTTTGGCGAGTGTGGATTTTCGGACGCTTAACTAACGAGCGTGGATAATCTCCCACTTTGAGCCTGCACACAGGCCAAAAACGGGAGATTATCCACGCTCATTCCTGAGTAGTCATTTATGAACGTCCCCAATGACTAGTCCGGCAACGCCGATGTTTCGGCAACGACAGCGAGCGAGCCGCATTCGGAGCAAGACGACGCCGCAGGTAGAGAACGGACAGCGAGCGGGTCGCATTTGAGACAAGGTGACGTGAAACAAAAGGGCGCTGACCTTCTGGTCGCGCCCTTGAAGTTGAACGTCAGATTGTCCAAATGCGGCCCGCGCAGCGTCGAGCAGTTACGGCGTTTGGTAAAACGCCGTAACTAACGTGCTCCGTACTTCTCGTAGTAGGCGTCGATGGCAGCCTTGAGTTCGTCATCAATGACGACCTTGCCGTCGATCTCGTGGTTGTAGAGGGTCTCGACGACCTCGGCCATGGAGACGATGCTCGCGACGGGGAAACCGTACTTGGCCTCGATCTCCTTCTGCGCGGTGGTCACGCCACCCTTGCCGACCTCCATGCGGTTGAGGGACACGATGAGGCCCTTGATCTCGACATCGGCAGCAGCCTTGACCTTAGGATAGGTCTCGTCGATGGACTTACCGCTGGTGGTGACGTCCTCGACCATGACCACGCGGTCGCCGTCCTGGGGCTCGTAGCCCAGCAGGTTGCCCTTGTCGGCGCCGTGGTCCTTGGCCTCCTTGCGGTCGCAGCAGTACTTGACCTCCTTGCCGTACAGCTCGTGGTAGGCAATCGCAGTCACGACTGCCAGCGGAATACCCTTGTAGGCCGGTCCAAACAGCACGTCAAAGTCGTCGCCAAAGTTATCGTGGATGGCCTGGGCATAATACTCGCCCAGCTTCTTGAGCTGATAGCCCGTCACGTAAGCGCCGGCGTTCATAAAGAACGGGGACTGACGGCCGCTCTTGAGCGTAAAGCTGCCGAACTTAAGAACGTCGGACTCGACCATAAACTTGATGAACTCTTGCTTGTAAGCCTCCATGCGGGCTCCTCTCGTAATCGCGTACGTGCCTTCCAGTTTAGCGCAGGCGAAGCGTCGATGCGGGCGCGCTTTGGGGCCACGGCATTCTGTAAAGGCTTTGTCAGGGGGAATGGTTTTCCGAACAATGGGGTTGACATGTCAAACCCCCTCATCAAGAATACGGGCGGATTAAAAAGGGGTACGAGATACCCAAAGTGCGCTGCGCTCAGCCTTTAGGAGGTGTGCCATGGAAGGCAGTCCTAGTCGAAAAACCTGCATGTCGCCCTCGGCACGCCGCGAGGACTCCGCACACGCATAAACGCCACCGGCAGATCGCCAAAACCACCGCAAAGGCGCGCTGCACCCTTTGTGGGCTCAAGAGCTTGACGTGAGCGACATCTAGGTTTTTTGAAGCAAATACGACACGTACGCTAACTCCCCTCAACAAGGAGGACCCTATGCTGATGCTCAAAACCGTCACGGTACTCGAAGCCATCTCCAAGCGCCGCCGCACGGCGCGCCCTGCCGCTCATACCGGCCTGTCCAAGAACACCATATTCGCCGCCACCCATAGTGCCGAGGACGCCCTCGTACTGCTTGACGCCACGGCAAACGGCCTCACCGTCGAGCAGGCAACTGAGCGCCTGAACGCCGTCGGCCCCAACACCATCGAGGCAACGACCAAAACGCTCGCCCGCCGCATCGCCGACGCGTTCATCGATCCCTTCGCCGGCATCCTCGCCGCGCTCGCACTGGTCTCGCTCTACATCGACGTGCTCGCCGCACCCGAGCCGCAGCGCGACCCCTCCACGGTCATCGTCATCGGCATCATGCTGCTGGTATCGGGCGGCATGAAGTTTATCCAGGAAGCCCGCAGCGGCAATGCGGCCGAGGCCCTCAAGGACCTGGTCTCCAACACTTGCACCGCCCTGCGCGACGGCGAGCGCATCGAGATCCCCTTCGACGAGCTCGTCCCCGGCGATGTAATCCGTCTCTCTGCCGGCGATATGGTGCCGGCAGATGCCCGCATCATCACCGCGCGCGACCTGTTTGTGATCGAGTCCGCACTCACCGGCGAGAGCGAGGCCGTCGAGAAGACCACCGCCGTCACCGTCGTCGAGGGCGCCGACGGCTCCGCACTGCCACTCTCTGCCTGCAAGAACATCGTCTTTACCGGCACCTCCGTGCAAAACGGCGCCGCCATGGCGCTTGTCGTTGCCACCGGCTCGGACACCTACCTGGGCGGCATCGCCAAGATGCTCAACGGGCGCGGCGAAAAAAGCGCGTTTGACCGCGGCGTCTCGAGCGTCTCCATGCTGCTGGTGCGCCTGATGCTCGTTATGGCGCCGGCCGTCTTTGCCATCAACGCCGCCACCAAGGGCAACGTCATCGACGCGCTGCTGTTCGCCACGAGCGTGGCCGTGGGCATCACGCCGCAGATGCTTCCCGTCATCGTGACCACGAGCCTGTCGCAGGGCGCCAAGGACCTCGCCCGTCGCCAGGTTATCGTCAAGGAGCTGCCGGCGATTCAAAACCTCGGAGCGATGGACGTCCTGTGCTGCGACAAGACCGGCACCCTCACCGAAGACCGCATCGTGCTCGAGCGCTACCTCAACACCGATGGCAACGAGGACGCGCGCGTGCTGCGCCATGCGTTTTTGAACAGCTTCTTCCAGACCGGCCTCAAAAATCTTATCGACCTGGCCGTAATCGACCGTGCCGATGTGACACCCTCGACCGTCGCACCCGATTCCATGCTGGGCCAGAGCCTGCGCGACCGCTACACCAAGGTCGACGAGGTTCCCTTCGATTTCTCGCGCCGTCGCCTGAGCGTAGTTGTCGCCGACGCCCAAGGCAAAACCCAGATGGTTACCAAGGGCGCCGCCGAGGAAATGCTCGAGATCTGCTCCTTTGTCGAGATCGATGGCATCGCTCAGCCGCTCACCGACGAGAAGCTCGCCCAGATTCGCAAGCAGATCGCCCGACTTAACGCCGAGGGCCTACGCGTAATTGCCGTGGCGCAGAAGACCAATCCGCGCTGCGTGGGCGAGTTTGGCATCGCCGACGAGTGCGACATGGTGCTGATGGGCTTTTTGGCCTTCCTCGATCCGCCCAAAGCAAGTGCCGCGGGCGCCGTCGCCACCCTCGAGGCCAAGGGCGTGGCGGTCAAGGTCCTAACCGGCGACAACGACCGCGTCGCCGCCACCGTCTGCGAGCAGATTGGTATCGATGCGAGCAACGTCTTGCTCGGCTCCGAGATCGATGCGCTCGATGACGCCGAACTTGCCGAGCGCGCCGAGAAAACCCACCTCTTCGCCAAGCTCTCGCCGCTGCAGAAGGCGCGCCTGGTACGTGTCATGCGCGAGATGCTCGGCCACACCGTGGGCTTTATGGGCGACGGCATCAACGACGCCGCCGCCATGCGTGCGAGCGATTGCGGCATCTCGGTCGATTCGGCCGTCGACATTGCCAAGGAATCCGCCGATATCATCTTGCTTCAGAAGGACCTGGGCGTGCTCGAGCGCGGCATCATCGAAGGCCGCCGCACCTACGGCAACCTGCTTAAGTACCTCAAGACCACGGTGAGCTCCAACTTTGGCAATGTGCTGTCCGTGACCGTCGCGAGCCTGTTCTTGCCGTTTTTGCCCATGAGCGCCCTGCAGCTGGTGCTGCTGTCGCTGGTCTACGAGATCGTGTGCATCGCGCTGCCGTGGGACACCGTCGATGACGCCTGGACTGCCCGCCCGCGTGCCTGGGACGCCGCGTCCATCAAGGGCTTTATGCTCGAGCTGGGCCCCGTGAGCTCGCTGTTTGACATCGTGACCTTCGCCGCGCTCTTCTTTGTCGTGTGCCCCGCCGCCGTGGACGCAAGCTGGTCCGAGCTTGCCGCCGCGGGCGACGTCACGGGTATGGCGACCTTTGCTGCGCTCTTCCAGAGCGGCTGGTTTGTCGAGTCCATGTGGTCGCAGACACTCGTGGTCCACATGTTGCGCTCCCCGCATCTGCCGAGCCCGCGCGACCACGCCGCGCCCGCATTGTGCGTTCTTACCGTGCTGGGCCTGGCGCTCGTCACCTGGCTGCCGGCAAGCCCCATCGCCGATGCGCTCGGCCTCATGCCGCTGCCCACGAGCTTTTTTGGGCTGCTCATTGGCATCGTTACCGCCTATATCGCGCTCACCCAGCTGGCAAAGCGCCGCTACATTGCCCGCCACGGCGAGCTGCTGTAGCAAGTAGGCGGAAAACACCCTGCCAGCTGCCGTTGCCACTACCACAGCTGCCAACGCCGCTGCCGTTGCCTCTGCCGCCGCCGCAGTCTATCCCCCCCAGCAGTTGCGGTGAAATAGTTCCTGTTTAAAGCCCCGTGACTTTAATTTAGGGACTATTCCACCGCAACTTATTGGGAAATTAGCTAGTCCTTGGGCGTCCAGGACCAGAAGAAGTTGATAAGGGCCACACGCGAGGCGGTATCGGTCTTCTTGTTGATTGAGGAAATGTGGCGGTAGAGCGTGGAGCGCGAAAGGAAGAGCGTTGTGGCGATGTCCTGAACGCTCTGGTCCGAAACGACCAAGGCCTCAAGAATATCGCGCTCGCGCTCTGTAAGCCCAAAGGTGGCGACGAAGGAATCGAGGCGTTCATCGGACGTGAGCTCCGCTGCCTCCACGGGCTCGGGGTCGGAGCATGTGGGCGCAAGATCCCCACCAAGATCGTCGGTGGCAAGCGGCAGGCCATCCTGCATCACGGCATCGTCGGCTCGTTGCCCCAACTGCCCCAGCAGCGTAATCGCAATGCCCACAAACATCACGAGCGCCGCACCGACCGCAGCCAGCACGTTTTGACTCGAGATGATCGCCACCGCCGGCGCCGTCACGAGCATCGAGCACACGTTGTTGACGACGCGACCCATGCACGGCCAAAAATATGACCAGCGCGCATAGAGCGAGACGGCGGCATATTTTGTGGTAAAGAACACCACGAAAAAGCCCGAGCCCAGATAAAAGATGATCGTGGCAGCGAGCTCGTTGCCGCCATTGCCGTCGACGATGAGCACAAAGAACGAAAGCGTGGACAGTATGGCGGCACATGTCATGCCGATATTCATATACGAGCGGCCGTGCAGGTCAAATAGTGCGCCAGCGACCAACGAGCTCACGACAAGCAGCAGGCGCGACCAATCGCCCAAATCGACGGCTCCGACAGCATGCAAGGTCGTGAAGCCCGCGTTGAGAGCGGCGAATACGCTGGAAAGATACGCCGTCGCCACGGTCAGGCGAACTACGGCGCGACGGAATGCCGCCTTTGCCTCGGGATCGTCATGCCACTTGGCGCCATATTCCAGAGCATCTACCGAAAGCCCGGCAGCACTGGGTTCAAAGTTGGGGTCGGACTCGTCGCGCAGCTTGGCGCGTCGGGCACCGTGGAGCAACGCCACCTGCGCGATCGCACAGACGACCAGAACAGCCTGCTGAGGAATACCGACAGGCATCACCATGTGGTTGATCACCTGTACCAGAACGCCCATGGCATAGGAAAGTGCGGCGGCGCGCGCCAGGCAGGGCGTCTGCGCAAAACGCCGCGCAAGATTGGCATGGGCGGTCGATCCGCAATAGCCCAGGGCGCAGCACGCCACCAGGCCGCCGGCAATTACTACCTCAAACCGCACTGCCGTAATCATCAGCAGCAACGCCGATACCAACAGCACGCCTGTAATATCGCTCGTCGCATCGATCGTCTGGGGAAGGCGATAGTACAGAAATGGGCGTACGAAAAAGCCAATCACGCTCGCGCCGACAACGATGCTCTCGTAGATGACGACCTCACTCGATGGCACGAACTCGGCTATGCGCACATCAAAGAGATACTCGCACGCCAAAAACGTGAAGAAGAACAGCGCCAGGCATATAATCTCCCGAATGCCCCGACGCAGATATGCGGTTGTGTCTCCCATGCCCCTCATGGTTAACCCCCCAGCCGCTCAATTGTCTGGAAATCTATTTTAATAAAGAACCAGTCTCAATATCGAAGCCAGGCTCGAAATGTTGCCAATTCGACCCCAGCCGTCCACATCACGCCGCGATTTTGAGCCGCATGGACCAGAAGGGACGCGCGCGATCTCTAGCTCGGCCAGGAGTGTCTCCAACTACCACTCATTTAAGTACGTCCCCAATGAGTGGCCGAAGAGTGTCCCCCGCGACTAGTCGTTTAAGAACGTCCCCAATGACTAGTCAAAAATGGGCCATGTGTCCCAGTTGTGGAGACTCCTTGAGCCGTCTGGGTATCGCGAAGAATCGCACACTCCCCCATCATCAAAAGTGACACACGCTACCTGTTGATGGGAGGCAGCCATGGGCTTCTTTGACAAGATGTTCGAGAAGAAAGAGTGCGCGATTTGCGGTACCGAGCTGGGACTTCTAGGTAAGACAAAAATCAATGAAGGCTACCTGTGCAAAGAGTGCGCCGGCAAGCTCTCCCCCTACTTTCACGGCTATCGCTCCAGCACCGCGGACGATATCCGTGAGCAACTCGCCTACCGCGAGGCCAACGCCGAGCGCCTGTCTTCGTTCAACCCCACGCGCACGCTTTCTGCCGGGCGCACCAATATTATGCTCGATGAAGACGCGGGCCTGCTGATCATCACTTCGCAGAGCCGCTGGCGCGACGCCAATCCCGACATCATCGAGTTCTCGCAGGTACTCGGCTGCGATATGGATATCGACGAGCAACGCACCGAGATCTATCGCGAGACCAAGGACGGCGAGCGCGAGAGCTACAACCCGCCGCGCTACGACCTGGATTACGACTTTAATCTGACCATCCACGTCAACACGCCGTACTTTACCGAGATCAACCTGCGCGTGAACGACTCCACCATCGATCAGCGCGGCTCCATCGAATATCGCGAGGCCAAGCGCCAGGCAACCGAAGTCCGCGATGCGCTGGTGCAGCTGCGTCAGGAGACGCGCGACAGCGTCGTGGCCGCCAAGGCCCCCAAGACCGCGGTGACCTGCCCCTTCTGCGGAGCCACCACCATTCCCGATGCCAGCGGGCGCTGCGAATACTGCGGCGGCGCCATCGGCGCATAGCCTCCGGCAGCGAAAGGACCGATCATGGCCTTCGAGAGCGTCAACTATCAATGCCCCGCGTGTGGCGGCCCCCTTCACTTTGCCAGTGCCGAGCAAAAGCTCGTCTGCGACTACTGCGATTCTCGTTTTGAAGTCGAAGAAGTCGAGGCCCTCTATCGCGAGCGCCAGGACAAGGCAGATGCCAAAGCCGATGCAGCAGCCGCAACGCCCAAGCCCGTCGCCGACGACGCGGTGCAGGAACTCGCCCAAAACGCCGGCTACATCTGCTCGTCGTGCGGCGCCGAGCTCGTGTCCGACGGCACCGTCGCCGTCACCACCTGCCCGTACTGCGGCAACTCCGCCGTGGCGCCCGGCCAGCTCTCTGGCGACTTCTCGCCCGACCTGGTGATTCCGTTTAAGCTCGGGCGCGATGACGTCACGGCCGCACTCAAGGAACACTACAAGGGCAAGATCTTGCTGCCCAAGAGCTTTGTCACCGGCAACCACATCGACGAGGTCCAAGGTGTCTACGTGCCGTTTTTGCTCTACGGCGCCCGCGTTGACGGCGAAGTGTACTTTGACGCGACCAACGAGACCGTGACCGAGGAATCCGACCGCACCGTCACGACCACCGACCACTACGATGCCTATCGCAAGGGCAATATCTCGTTTAAGCGCGTGCCCGTCGACGGATCGTCCAAGATGCCCGACGGCCACATGGATGCCATCGAGCCGTTTGACTACGACGCGCTGCGTCCGCTCTCGGTCGCATATATGCCCGGCTACATCGCCAACCGTTACGACGAGGACTGCGAGACCTGCAAGGCGCGCGCCGAGCGCCGTATGGAAGAAAGCACGATCTCGGCCCTGCGCGAGACCGTCGTCGACGAATACGACGATGCCACGGTCGAAAGCAAGCAGTTCGACTACACCTGGGAAGACAGCGACTACGCCCTGTTCCCCGTCTGGATGCTCTCCACCTCGTGGAACGGCAAGAGCTACCTGTTTGCCATGAACGGCCAGACCGGCCGCTTGGTCGGCGAGCTCCCCTGCTCCAAGCCCAAGCTCGCCATCGCCTCGGTGCTGTTCTTTATGATCGGATTTATCCTCTCCCAGATTCTCTTTATGGGGGAATACGCCTTCAATCCGGATTACCTCACCTTTGATATCGAGGGCATCCTCATCAACATCATCGCGCCGCTGATCATCGTGATTATCGGAGACGTGCTACTGGTAGGCCAGCTCAAGACGGCCAACGAAGCAACCCATGCCGATGAGTATTGTGGCGAGCTCGACCTGACCGAGAAGCACGACACCTTCAGCCACACCGAGACCACCGTTGTCATGAAAGACGACAAGGACGACTAAGCAATCCAACCAATACCACCCGGGCTTTGACGAGAAAGGAAGATCACCATGGGACTCTTGAAAGCTGGATTGGGAGCCGCCGGCGGCGTCATGGCCGACCAGTGGAAGGAATTTATCTACTGCGAATCGATGCCTGCTGACGTCTTGGCCTGCAAGGGCAGCAAACGCACCGGCGGCCGCAGCTCCAACACGCGCGGCGAGGACAACGTCATCTCCAACGGCTCGGTCATCGCCGTCAACGACGGCCAGGGCATGCTCGTGGTGCAAAACGGCAAGATCATCGAAGTCGCGCTGGAGCCCGGTGAGTTCGTCTTTGACACCGGCAGCGAGCCGAGCGTCTTTAGCGGCAACCTGGGCGATTCCATCAAGGAGACCTTCGCCAATATCGGCAGCCGCTTTACCTTTGGCGGCGACGCGGGCAAGGACCAGCGTGTCTACTTCATCAACACCAAGGAGATCATCGGCAACAAGTACGGCACCGCCTCGCCCGTACCCTTCCGCGTGGTCGATAACAACATCGGTCTGGACGTCGACATCTCCGTGCGCTGCAACGGCGAGTATTCGTACCGCATCACCAACCCGCTGCTGTTCTACACCAACGTATGCGGCAACGTGACCGATAGCTACACGCGCGACAAGATCGACAGCCAGCTTAAGTCCGAGCTGCTCACCGCCCTGCAGCCCGCCTTTGCCAAGATCTCGGAGATGGGCATCCGCTACAGCGCCATCCCCGGCCACACCACCGAGCTCGCCCGCGCGCTCAACGAGGTCCTCTCTGCCGACTGGCGTGACCTGCGCGGCGTCGAGATCGTGAGCTTTGGCGTCAACTCCATCGCCGCCTCGCAAGAGGACGAGCAGATGATCAAGGACCTGCAGAAGGCCGCGGTCATGCGCGATCCCACCATGGCAGCCGCCAACATCGCCAGCGCCCAGAGCGATGCGATGCGCGCAGCAGCCGCCAACCCCAACGGCGCGATGGCAGGCTTTATGGGCATGGGCATGGCAGGTGGCATGGGCGGCATGAATGCCAGCCAGCTGTTCGCCGCCGGCCAGGCACAGCAGCAGGCCGCCCCGCAGCCGGCTCCGGCGTCCGCACCCGCCCCGGCTCCCGCCGCCGCGCCTGCAGCCGGCACATGGACCTGCAGCTGCGGCGCCACCAACACCGGCAAGTTCTGCTCCGAGTGCGGCAGTCCCGCACCCGCCCCGGCACCGGCCAAGTGGTTCTGCCCCAACTGCGGTAGCGAAAACGGCGGCAAGTTCTGCAGCAACTGCGGAACGCCCCGGCCCTAGCCCCTCTATCTGGTAATTGGCGGGGGATCCGCCACCCCCGCATTTGTTTCTATGGGTTTCGTTCGATGAAGGAGGACACCATGAAGACAACGTTCAAAAAGTCCGTACTCGCATTTCTGACATGCGTCCTGGCGCTCGCCTTTGCCCTGACGGGCTGCAGCGGCGGCGGCAAAGACCCCAAGGCCAACTTCGTCGGCAGCTGGGAACTCTCGGGTGGAACCGTGGATGGCGAAGAGCTGACCGATGAGTACATGAAGATGCTCGAGGATTGGGGTGTCCACTGCGTCCTGATTCTCGATGAGGACGGTACAGGCGCCCTCGACCTGTTCCTTGAAGTCGTCGACCTTAAATGGGAGGCAAAGGACGCCACCACCGTAACCATCACCGCCGAAGATGAGTCGCACGACATGAAGCTCAAGGACGGCAAACTCATCCTCGAAGAAGATGACGGCAATCTTGTCTTTACCAAGTCCGACAAGGACCTGTCCGGTACGGTGAAGAAGGATCGCGAGGCGGCCGAGAAGGAAGAGGAGATCGATGAGGCCGTCGAAGACGACGATGTCCAGAACGTCGAAATCTCCCCCGCCGTCACCGTCGCCGATGACGATCTGTGCACCATCACCATCACCGAGAAGTTCAAGGACGACTGGGGCGACATCGGCTTTGTCGTCAACATCACCAACAAGAGCGACAAGGACCTGACCTTCTACGCTCCTTCCGGCAAGACCAACGTCAACGGCACCATGAAGGAACCCTGGTTCTCGGCTAACCTGATGCCCGGCACCAGCGCCACCGAGGAATTCACGTTCTCGAGCGGCGAGCTTGACAGTCTTGACGACCTGGTCAACACGACCATCGGCATCGACGCCTACCTGACCGATTCCTACGAGGACGTCGCCTCTTACAGCGCAACCATCGCGTAACGGCAGACACCGATAGCCGCGGATTGGCGGACATATCCGCGCACATGCCAGGCGGGGCCGCAGGAAATGATCCTGCGGCCCCGCCGCTTTATGCCGACAGCACTGCCCATACAAGCAGGTCGCCCGCCGTTTTTAGATGCAAAACGGCGGGCGACCTATCTTCGGCGTTGGAGCACGGGCGGCACACCGACTACGGGCGCTCCATGTTGGGGACGATGCTGCCTTCGGTCACCGCATGCACGGCCAGGCGCATGATGTTGTCGTAGCCGGTCTTGTTGAGAATCTCCGAGATGCGGCGTTTGATGGTGCCCTCGCTCATAAACAGCTCGGCCGCGATCTCGCGGCGGCTCTTGCCCTCGCAGGCAAGGCGCAAAATCGACAGCTCGACATCGTCGAGGGTCGCCGTGCCCGAAAAAATGCTCTCGGGCGGCTTGGGAAACGTGCAATAGCCCGCCAGCGTGGAGCGCATCACGGCGAACAGCTCGTCGATACCGACGTTCTTGTACACAAAGCTGTCGACGCCCGCCTCGCGGGCCTGATCGACAAAGGTGATCTCGGGCATGCCGGTCATGATAATGATGCGACACTCGGGCAGTTGCTCCTTGATGCGCGCCGCCGCCACGATGCCGTTTGAATCGTGTTCGGTGCACACGTCCATCAGTATCATGTCCGGGCGCTCCTTGAGCGCGACACCCAAGGCCTCGGAAGCATCGGCAATGGCGGAAACAACGGTCATATCGGGCTGGTCGCCAACGGAGCGCGCCAGGCTCTCGCGCAAGATAGCTTGGTCTTCGACGATAAGGACGCGAATCATGAGTTTCTCCTTTGAGCTGTGGCGCTGGCGTTGAGCGGGATGGACACCGCAAGCGTAAAGGGCGGGGCGGCATGGATTTCCAGGCAGCCGCCCAGATCTTGCGCGACATGCCTCATACCTGGAATACCCGTTCCCTCGCGATACGATACGGGTGCAGGCGCGCCGTCGTTAGAAACGGTCATCCGCGCAACAGCGCTGCCTTCCGACGTCTCCCGCCACAGGCGCACATGGACCCGATGGGCCTGTGCATGCTTGGTGGCATTGGTCGAGGCTTCGCGGATAATCTGCAGAAAGGCTGCGGCGACACGCGCGTCCTCAGGCAGCTCGCCCTCCACATCGATCTGCACGCTCACCAGGCCAAAGGCATGGACGATATCGCCCAGTTGCTCTGTCGGTTCGGTGTCGCCCCCACTGCGCAGATCGGCAGCGATTGAGCGCAGCAGCGGGTCGATCTGCTCGAGTGACTCGTCATCCAGGCGCCCCTCCTCCAGATAACGATGGAGGATGGACAGGCGCTGCCCGATCACGTCGTGCACGCGAGCGCGCATACGCAGATAGGCCGCATTGTCAGCAACTTTTTTGACTTCTTCGATCTGGGCTTGGAGCTCTTGGCCCGCAAGCTCAAGCAGGTGGTTGGCTTGCGCCAGGCGATCATGAGCATGCGCATACTCTGTTACATCCAGGCCGATAATGCGCTCAAAGAGGCGGCCCGAAACCATAACGTCATCATGCACAAACAAGCGAATCTCGGCGGGAGAAACCTCGACCACCGCCCGCGCCTCACCAAAGCGGTCCAGATTAATCCGCACACGGTTCTGGCTGCTTTCGGGCATTTGCATGCTGAGTTTGCGCAGGTCGTTCCATGTGCCGCTCATATCGCCTAGGTCGGTGGGCATATGAAGTTCCACCAGGTTTCTGCGCATGCAGCGGTTCATGGGCAGCGGACGGCCCCTCGGGTCCAGATACAGGATGCCCACGGGAATCACGTTGATGGTCTCGATCGTCGAGAACGCGGTGATATCCTCCTGGCGGTTACGGACGTCCATCAAGAGCGCCGCGATGGAACGGAACAGGAAGAACGCTCCCTCTGCGATAAGGACAACGGTCCACGCCGAGCCCATGGCAAAAACCACCGGCGGTGTAACGGCGACAACAAGCAGCAGCTCGACCAGCATGACGGGGCGACGATAGCGCACCATAAGCACCACGCCATAGGCAAAGATTGCGGCATTGAGCCACAGCACTCCGCCCATTGCCCTGGCGCAAACGTCAAGCGGCGCCACCAGATACGAGCCAGACGACGCGAACAGGATAAGCGCCGAAACCACCAGGTGGAGCACGAGGCTCGCCTCGTAGGCGCAAATCACCTTACGGTTATAGGACGAGCGGCGCGATGAAATGAGCGGGACGTGGATCGTCTGCAGACACGCAGCCAGGGCAAAGACAACATCGAGCGCAACGATTTGGGGAAGGATGAGCGAAATCGTCATCGTCACTCACCCGCCCTCGGCATCAAGACGATCATACGCAACTGGCCGGGTTCGCCCTCAAGGCGGTATGCCACGTTGCGCCTTTGCAGAGCGCTTTCGAGCTCTTGCGCAGCGGGCGTCTGCGAAAGATCTGCATCATCGTTGGAAAAAAGCGTGGCGCGCAGCTCGACACTGCATCGGTCATGGTCGCCCAAGTGATACATAAGCGCCGGATGGTCGGTGGTGTAGGCAAAAAACGCAAAGTCATACACGCAGTCGTACAGGGCGCTTACCGTACTGGCGTGCATCGGGCGCCGTATGGCGATAATCGAGGTGCAATCGATATCGATGGTGCGCAGGTCGCTTGCGAGCTCGTTGGCAATGAGCTGAATGCGGTCGCGATCAAAACCGCTCTCCCCGTGCTGTGCCAACGTGAGCGACCCCTTGCGCTTGCAATAGGCGACGAGCATCTTGGCGCGCTGCAGCATGCGGTAGCGCTCGTGCGAAGACGCTTCGTCGGTCAACGGCGGCAGCGAGCTCAGCAGGTCGTACATCCCTTCGAGCGCGCGGGCAAGCGCTTGATCCACGTCTTGGACCAGCAGGGTCTCGGCCTCTTGATCTGCCAAATGCGTCTTAAGGTCGTAGTCGGCGGCGAGCAGCTCGTTTTGACGCTGCAACTCCATGCGACGATGTGCCAGTTCACGGTTAAGCTCGTTGAGCTCCGACACGTCTTGGGCAAGCAGGGCCGATCCGCCCAGCAGTGGGAAGGCACGGTACATTACATCGGGATCGGACGCCACGGCAAAGGCATGGGCGCGGCCGTGCTCCTGGACCCGCAACTCCTCGCGCACGCCCACCGGCATTGGCTTTGACACTGGCGTGGCATAGACTTCCTGCAGGTCGCGCGTTAGAACTTTGAGGTCAAGCGGCAAGGTGTCAAAGATGCCGGCAATGTCGTGATATGACGGAATGACACCGCAATCGAGACAGATTTCCATCGCCACCACGCACAGAACGCAATAGACGAGCGAAAAGTTGAGCTTCCATGCCCAGGGCACGCGCAACGCATACGAGATGGCAAAGAATGCGCCACCCAGCAGTACGAGCGCCGCCGTACCCGAGAAACGCTGGATGCGAAAGGACGAGGACCGACCAACCAGGATAAAAAAGGCCACGAAGTTAAAGGCCGTCCACGCTAAGACGGCGAAATAACCCCAGCCGTACGTGTAATCGTTGCTCCAGGTGTCGCTTGTACGGTCAAAGCGGAAGACCTGCTGGTGAAAATCGTTGGTGAGCACAAATCCGATAAGCAGGATGGCCACAATCCACAGCGCAACGCAGTAGCGGCGACCCAGGCGGTGTTGCTCCAGGCCCGCAAGGCGCAGGCCACACAACTGGTAGAGCAGCGGAATGAGCGTCATGGGCACGTAGTACAGGTACCACAGCACGGTGGCATAGAACGGCGTGAACGACTTGTACTTGAGAATGACTTCGATCATCCACAGGGTGCAGATGGTGGCGATGGCAACAAGGCGGCGGCGCAACACATAGTCCAAACAGCGCAGATAGACCGATACGCCCCAAATTGAAAATATAATTGCGGCAACAAGCAACGGCAGAGAGCTCGAATGGACGAGCGCATCCACGACCTCTTCGGACACCTCGCTATAGGCGGGCACGGCGTTAGAAAGTTTGGGGTCGAAGGCGAACAGCGCCGGCAAGACTGCCAAAAGCATGAGGAACAGTGCGGTGATGGCGCCGGCGATAGCGAAGACGCGGTGACGGTACGCCTGATGTGTTATGCCAACAAGGAATCGCGGCATGGCGAAGAGCCTGCCGCCCCTGGGATCCGCCACGGGTGCGGATCGGGCGGCCGCGTGGCCGATATGTCGCTCGCGGGTGCCCATAGTGCTTTTAGTGTACCGACAGGCAGGCTCAAAAAGCGGGCCACATGTCCCAAAATCCGCAGACGGCAAGGCGCCCGGCGAGCACATACTCGCCGGGCGCCTTGGTTAGGATGCTATGAGGATGAGCACGCGAAATCCACAGCGGTCAGGCCCGCCCCCTAAGGGCCTGAGGTGCTCAAGATTGGGAGCGACAAGCCCGACGAAGCGTACTTAGGTACGCGAGGAGGGTTGGAGCCCCAAGGTTGAGCGCCTCAGTGCCCTTAGGAAAGGTCCTCACCATTAGAAGCAATAACCTTCTTGTACCAGTCGAAGCTCTTCTTCTTGGAGCGCTTGAGGGTGCCGTTGCCTGCATCGTCGCGATCGACGTAGATAAAGCCGTAGCGCTTGGACATCTCGCCCGTGCCGGCAGACACCAGGTCGATCGGGCCCCAGGTGGTGTAGCCCAGCAGGTCAACACCGTCCTCGGTCACTGTGTCGCGCATGGTCTGGATGTGCTGGCGCAGGTAGTCGATACGGTAGTCGTCGTTGATGGAGCCATCCTCCTCGACAACATCCTTGGCGCCCAGACCGTTCTCGACCACAAACAGCGGCTTCTGATAACGGTCGTACAGGTCGTTAAGGGTGATGCGGAAGCCCAGCGGATCGATGGCCCAGCCCCACTGGCTCTCCTGCAGGTAGGGGTTCTTGGCGCCGGCGAAGGCGTTGCCCTGGGTGCGCTCGACATCGGGGTTATCGGCACCGGCGGAGCAACGGGTGCTGTAATAGCTAAAGCTGATGAAATCGACGGTGTTGGCGGCCAGGATCTCGCGGTCCTCGTCCGTCATACCCACATCGATGCCTAGACGCTCGAGCTTCTTGACGGCATAGGCCGGGTAGTAGCCACGGCTCTGGACGTCGACGAAGAAGTAATTGTCCTGGTTGTCGAGCTGCGCCTGGCGCACATCGCCCGGACGGCAGCTGTAGGGGTAGTAGCTACCTGCGGCGAGCATGCAGCCGATCTTGATCTCGGGGTCGATCTCGTGAGCGATCTTGGTTGCCCAAGCGCTGGCGACGAGCTCGTTGTGGGCGGCCAGGTACTCGACGGCCTCCTTGTTCTCGCCCTCCTCAAAGACTAGACCGGCACCCATAAACGGCAGGTGCAAGATCATATTGATCTCGTTGAAGGTGAGCCAGTACTTCACCAGACCCTTGTAGCGGGTGAAGATCGTGGTTGCGAGGTTCTTGTAGAAGTCGATGAGCTTGCGGTTGCGCCAGCCGCCATACTCCTTGATGAGGTGAATCGGGCAGTCGAAGTGCGTGATGGTCACGAGCGGCTCGATACCGTGCGCCTGACACTCGCGGAATACGTCCTCGTAGAAGGCCAGGCCGGCCTCGTTGGGCTCGGTCTCGTCACCGTTGGGGAAGATGCGGGTCCACGCCAGGCTCATGCGGAAGGTCTTAAAGCCCATCTCGGCAAAGAGGGCGATGTCCTCTTTGTAGTGGTGATAGAAATCGATGCCAGTCTGCGCGGGATAGTAATAGCCGTCCTCGAAGTCGAGCATCTTGCGCTGGCCGGAGACCACCGCATAGCGCTCGGGGCCGTGCGGAGCTACGTCCACGTTGGCAAGGCCGCGGCCGTCCACGTCGTAGGCGCCCTCGCACTGGTTGGCAGCCGTCGCGCCGCCCCACAGGAAGTCATTACGGAAAGCCATGCATCAATCCTTTCGCACGCTGTTGTCATAGGCTCAGTATCCCCGCAAACAACGCGTCGCTCAACGGCAACGGCACAGGCCGATACTTCTTTTCGCGTGCAGGCGCCCGGCAGCCACCCCGCCTGACACTTTTTGATACCCACCTGCCCCAGCCACCGCAAAGGGGACAGTCACCTTTGTGATGGCTGGGGCCCGTTTGTCTTGATCTGTAACAGGTAGACCGCCAAAACCGGGCCTGGTGTTACAGATCGAGATTTTTCGGGCGGCCCTCTGCAGTTTGTCTAAATCTGTAACAGGTAGAGACGATTTAGCCCGCTAGATGTTACAGATCGAGACAGAAGATTCTAGTCCACGGCGATGTCGAGGTTCTTGCCGACGAGGCCTACGTAGCCGCCCTCGGTAGCCTTGGGGCTGTCAGCATGGCAGAGAACCCACTTGTCGGCCTTCCAGTAGCAGTAGCTGTCGCCGGCGGCAGGCATGTCGGATGCAGCCTCGGGGCGCGGGCCGTTGGTGCCCGCCGGCAGCGCCACCATCACCTGGAAGCCGCCGTCGTCGACCATGCAGGGCGTGTAGTGGAGCGTGGTGTTGAAGACTTCGACGACCGTACCCGCCGGCACGCGAAACGCCTTGACGCACGCGGTGTCGAGCTTGCCGTCCTCGATCTCCCAGCGATGCGCCACGAGCAGGATAAAGTCGCGCGCGCCTAGGTTAAACTCGCTCGCGCGGTGGTACTCCAGGCAGTTGAGACGCGTGTTGTGGCCGTTGCACCAGCCCAGCTGGAACGGACGGCCACCAAACATGAGAAAGCCAAGCTTGTCGGCATCCTTGACGTCCTCGAGCTCCGGCGCGCTTGCTACGTACTTGCTGCCCTCGGGGATGGGCGTGGCAGAGAGCGCCTCGAGCACAGACGACGTGAGCTCGAACGGAACGTTATTCCAAACGTTGCCATAGGATTTGAACTCGGGATCGTTGACAGAGTAGATATGCATGTTCACTCCTGTTCGTAAATGTGACTATACGAACATTCTAGAACAAACATGAGCGATTTTGAACGCTCGTCCCGACCAATCAACAAAAAGGCGCCCCCGCATAAGCGAAGGCGCCCAATGCGCGCGTTTTGGGCGATAAAGCCCTTACGCCTGCTGATAGTGCAGGTGCTTCTCGTCGATATCGGCCAGGTCGCGGTCGAGGTAGCGGCGCGCAAGCCAGTTGGCCATGGGGAGGTTCTGGTCCAGGTAGTTACCGCATTCCTCGGGAGCGGCACCGGGGACATCGCCCTCAAAGTCGGCGACAAACTCAAACAGCTCGCGGACGAGCGGCAAGATCTTCTCGCTCGTCAGCTCGCCAAAGACAACCAGGTAAAAGCCCGTGCGGCAGCCCATGGGGCCAAAGTAGACAATGCGGCTCGACCACTCGGCATGATTGCGAAGGAACGTCGCGCCCAGGTGCTCGATGGTGTGGCACTCGGCCGTGTTCATGACCGGCTCCTTGTTGGGCGTGGTCAGGCGCAGGTCAAACGTGGTGACGGCGGCGCCGGTCGCCGGATCGCGGTCGATGCGGCTCACATACACGCCGGGCTCAAGCAGCAGATGGTCAACGGAAAAGCTCGCGATGCGCTCCATGGCAGATCCTCTCGATAGTCAAATTGGGACGGGGCTCTTTTAGCTGGTTCGAATGGTCGCACCAATCATACCAGTCAAAAAAGCCCCGTCCCAAAAAGACAACTTAGCCCAGAACGCGGGCCATGCGCGCCTTGAACTCGGACAGGAAGCGCGGGGCGTCGACGGTCAGCGCCACGAGTGCGCTCTTGTCGGGGTCGGACAGACGGCGCTCATCGCAGATGGTGCGACCGCGGTACTCGCCCAGCAGATCAACACGCAGGTTGCAGCCGAGCGCGCCCACGAGCGTGGGATCAATCGCCACGGCAACCGCCAGCGGATCGTGCAGCGCGCAGCCACCCAGGTAGGGGGCGTTCATCTCGTACGAGCCAATGTAGTGCTCCACCATACTCGCAAACGCGCAACCGGCCATGGTGCCCGAGCCCGTCCAACCGGCAATGTCGCGACGCGTGAGCACCACGCGATGCGTCACATCCAGACCCACCATAGTGAGCTTGCGGCCCGAGCGCAGCACCGCGTCGGCTGCCTCGGGGTCGCTCGCCATATTGGCCTCGGCGCCCGCGCTCACGTTACCGGGCACGGTAAGGGCGCCGCCCATCACGACCACGCGGCCGATGGACATCATCGCCGCCGCATCGCGCTCCAGGGCGAGCGCCAGGTTGGAGAGCGGGCCAGTCGCTACGTAGACCAGATCGGGACCATAGGTGCGCGCGGCATCGATCAGATAATCGACCGCAGCGTTGCCGTCGGCCGAGGTCGCCCCCACCGGCTCGTAGGGCGACGCGGGCACGCTCGCGCCGCCGATGCCGTTCTTGCCGTGAATGAGCGCGGTGGACGCCGGCGGCGTATAGGGCTCAGTCGCCTGCAGAGGACGGTCGGCACCCAGGTACACCGGAACCTCGGGGCGACCCAGCAGATCGAGCACCGCCAGGCAATTGTGCGCCGATTGCTCGACGCGCACGTTGCCAAAGCACGTGGTGATGCCCACGAGCTCCACCTCGGGGCTCGCGATGGCATAGGCCAGCGCCATCGCATCGTCCACTCCCATATCCAGATCAAGGATCAGCTTCTTGATTGCCATTGTTCTACTCCGCTTCTCCGTCTTTATCGTTTAACCAAACCAATGTTCAACTTCGGCGCGCGTGGGAATCGATTGCTGAGCGCCCAGGCGCGACACCGTCACTGCCGAAGCGCGAGCACCCGCGGCCATGCACTCAAAGAGCGGCAAGCCCTCTAGGCGAGCCGCCGCCAACGCGCCGATAAACGTATCGCCGGCGGCCGTGGTATCGACTACCGCACTCGAAAGTGCCGGCATGCGCAGCAGCTCACCGCCATCGCCGAGCGTAACCGAGCCGGCACCGCCCAGCGTGATGACCGCAGCTCCGGCACCCCTAGCGAGCAGGGCGTTGAGCGCCGCGACGCAGCTTGCATCGTCCGCGGGCAAGATTCCCGTCAGCACCTGGCACTCGGTCTCGTTGGGACAGGCCAGGTCGACCGCAGGCCAGACCTCCGCAGGCAGCTCGCAGGCGGGCGCTGGATTAAAGACCGTATAGAACCCCAGCTCATGAGCGCAAACAAGCGCCTCGGCCGTCGCCGCAAGGTCACATTCGCCCTGGGCGATAAAGACGCTTCCGGCAGTCGGGGCAATCTCGCTGGCGTCGCCGTCGAGCTCATGGGCCACCAGACGCCTCAACGCGCAGGCAACGTCCGCACCCGCAAGCGCATGGTTGGCGCCCGGTGACAGTATGATGCGATTGTCGCCCTCGCAGCGAATGATGGTCGCCGTTCCCGTCTCCACGTCATCGCGATGCACTACAAAGTCACAGTCCACGCCGGCGTCTTGGAGCCCCACCACGAGCGACGCGCCGAACGCGTCGCGACCGACCGCGCCGATCATGTGCGTGCACGCGCCCATACGCGCGGCAGCTACGGCCTGATTGGCGCCCTTGCCGCCGGCGTTGGTGATAAACCCGCTGCCGCCGACGGTCTCGCCCGCACGCGGTATGCGCTCGCACGCCACCGAAAGGTCCATGTTCATGCTGCCGAACACCGCAACGATGCTGTGATCCGCCATGGAAACCTCCTCATCTGCGGGCCTTATGCCCACCGCCGGCCGTCGATCGTGCGCTCTCGCACCCCCTATAACTTTAGTTCACTTTGATGTGGACGCGTGCTTGAGCTTGCGCCAGCAGCAAGCATTCACAGGAGCAGGCAGCTACAATGAAGGCGTGCTGATTATTCTCGTCATTGGATGATGTTTTATGGAACAACTCTCGCAATCGGGCTCGCGCGGTCGACGCCGCACGGGCAACGAGCCGGCGCCGCACGAACGCGTGAAGGGCGAGCGCCGTACCAACGAGCCGCGACGCGCCGCGAGCCCTCATCGCGCTTCTGCCAACAACGCGGGCCGCGCCAACACTCCCGCCGCGGAGCAGACGCCTGCTCGCCCCAAGTCCCGCTACATCCCTGCCCTTGACGGCCTGCGCACGCTTGCCGTCGTCGCGGTGGTGCTCTATCACCTCAACCTCACATGGGCACAGGGCGGTCTGCTCGGCGTCACGATCTTCTTTGTGCTTTCGGGCTATCTGATCACACGCCTGCTGCTCAACGAAGTCGCTAAGACCGGCCGCATCGACCTCAAGAGCTTCTGGATCCGCCGCATCCGTCGCCTGGTCCCCGCCGTGGTGACCGTCGTGGTGGTGACCTGCGCACTGTGCACCATCTTTAACCACGTGATGCTCACCAAGATGCGCCCCGACATCCTGCCGTCGCTGCTGTTCTTCAACAACTGGTGGCAGATTGCCCAAAACGTCTCGTACTTCAATGCTCTGGGCGACCCCTCGCCGCTCACGCACTTTTGGTCGCTCGCCATCGAAGAACAGTTCTATCTGATTTGGCCGCCACTGCTGTTTGCCATGGTATCCATGCATGTGAGCAAACCCAACACGCGCCGCGTGGTTCTGGGCCTTGCCGCGGTATCTGCCCTAGCCATGATGGTGCTTTACAACCCTGCCGCCGACCCCAGCCGCGTGTACTACGGCACCGACACCCGCGTGTTCTCGCTGCTGCTGGGCGCCTGGATGGCCTTTATCCCCGATCGCGATCTGGCGCCGGTGCGTCTCGCTCGTCGTTTGGGGCTCAATCGCCTGGCTGGCGCCGCCAAGCACGGCAAGAACGCCGAGGGCAAGCCTGGCGAGAAGGCCGACGAATCAGCCGAGACCGCCCCGGCACAGCCGAGCGCCCTCGTGCGCTTTTGGTCCTCGCCCGCATCCATCGATGTGCTGGGCGTCGTGGGTCTGGTTGGCCTTGCTGCCATGGTCGCGCTCACCAACGGCTACACTCCGTTCCAGTATCGCGGAGGCACGCTGCTGTGCTCAATCCTCACGCTCATGGTTATTGCCGCCTGCGTGCAGCCCCAGGGAATGGTTGCCCGCGCGCTGTCCGCCGAGCCGCTCGTGTGGATTGGCAAGCGCTCGTACAGCATCTACCTGTGGCACTATCCGCTGCTGTTGCTCATGAACCCGGTCGCCAACATCAACGATACGCCCTGGTGGCAGTACATTTTGCAAGTGCTGCTGGTGGTCGCCGTAGCCGAGTGCTCCTATCGCTTTATCGAAACGCCGTTTAGAAAGGGCGCCTTCGGTCGCACCGTCGCCGAATTCCGCGATGGCACCACCACGCCCGCCAACTGGGCACGCGCACACGTCCCCGTCTGCGCAGCCTGCGCTGTCGTGTTGGTCGTTGCACTGGGCGGCCTGATCTTTGTGCCCGAGACGTCTGCGCTGAGCGGCGAGGGCGCCGAGGTTCTGAACAAGGAAGCCAAAAACACCGCGCCCACCGACCAGCAGGCGGCCGACGACACCGACAAGGACAACGACGGCTTCCCCGATGGCTCCTACGACCTGTTGATGATCGGTGACTCCGTGTCGCTGCGTGCCGTGGACACCTTTGACGGCGTGTTCCCGCACAGCCATATCGATGCCGAAAAGGGCCGCCAGTTCGATGCGGGCCGTGCGACATTTGAGGGCTATCTCCAACAGAACCTTGCCGGCAAGATCGTGGTCTTTGCGCTGGGCACCAACGGCTTGGTAACCGACGACCAGATCGACGCCATCATGGCCGATGCAGGAGATAAGCGTATTGTGGTGTTTGTGAACACGCGCAGCCCGCAGCCGTGGGTTGGCTCTACTAACCAGGCCATCGCCAACGCCGCTACGCGCTACAAGAACGTGCGCGTTATCGACTGGTACGGATACAGTACCAACCGCAACGACCTGTTCGATGGCGATGGCACGCACCTATCGACCACTGGCGTGACTGAGTACCTCAACTTGATCCACGACGCAGTCAAGAAGGACCTGCCCGTGCATCCTGAGGATCACGTCAACGATCCGCAGCCGGCAGCCGTCAAGTCTGCCACCGACGCGCTCGTCAATGCGCTCGCTCTCAAGCCGCACAAGCTGGGCGGCGACAAGTAACCTGCAGCGCAAACTTCCCACATCCGGAGGGGGTGCCTGCCACGGCAGACACCCCCTCCGGCAGTTAGGGACGTTCCTTATGTGCCGGCACCTAGGGACACTCCTGGCACAGCCGAGGAACGCCCTCCTTGCGACCGAATTCTGGGCGCCTCGCCACCCCGAGCGTTGTTTCCAAGCCCACACCCGCAGCAAACAACCCAAAATCACTCTTTTCGAGCCGGCTCCAAGAGGTCGTGGACAAAAAGGGGTAAATATGAGTACTGTTACCATTTTAGTAGCAGGCAAAACCACCCAAAATGGCGCCCATGCGGTAGCGCGTGACCCTTCCAGTTGACCAGAATGTCCGGCTTAGGACTTGGAGCTCCGCTTTTAATGAACGGATTTTTAGATATGTTCATTATTTTCTTGGTCGTAAATGCTATCAGCCAAGCAACAGTACTCATATTTGGCATTTTTGTCCACACACATATTACTAACCCCCTATAACAGGCAAAAAACAGACCGCAACCCATGGCGGCGGCCTGTTTGGAGTCCAAAAGAGGCGCTAAGCGCTGTAACCCATCGCCTGCAGAACAAACATGACGACCGTGAGCACCGTAATCACACCGATAGTCGCCCAAGTGAGCACATTCCACACGCGGCCGTTGCGGTTAGTGCCCATAATGTGACGGTCAGCGGCAATAACCACCTGGAACACCAGAACCACGGGCAGTAGCACGCCATTGATGACCTGCGAGGTCATCATAATCTGGAACAGATCGACGCCGGGCATAAGCACCAGCACGGCAGAGATACCGATGATGGCCGTAATGATGCCGCGATAGACCGGGGCCTCGTCCCAGCTGCGGTCGGCACCGCGCTCCCAGCCAAATGCCTCGCAGATAGCGCTCGACGTAACGCCCGGCAGCACGCAGGCAGCCAAGAAGCTCGCCGCGACCAGGCCCGAGGCAAACAGTACCGTGGACCACTGACCCGCAATAGGCTCCAGCGCACGGGCAGCATCGGCAGCATCGCTAATCTGAATGCCCGCCGGGAACAACACCGTACCGGTCGTGATGATAATAAAGCCGGCAATGACATCGGCGGCAAGCGAGCCGCTCACGGTATCGATGCGCTGCAGCACGATATCGTCCTCGCCCGCGTTCTTGTCGACCACGTTGTTCTGCGCCAAGAAAATCATCCACGGCGCGATGGTGGTACCGATCGTTGCGACCACGAGCGACACGTAGCTGGGGTCATTTTGAATGTTAGGCACGACCAGGTCGACCGCGACCTCACCCCAGTTGGGGCCAGCCATAAACGCGGCGACAATATAGGTCACGAACACGCAGCTCACCAGCAGCAGAATCTTCTCGATGCGCTGGAAACTACCCGACATGGTAAGCATCCACACCAGCAGCGCTACCAACGGCACCGAGATGCTCGCCGGCACGCCAAAGAGAGCAAGGCCGCTGGCGATGCCCGCGAACTCCGAAATGGTCACAGCCGTGTTGGCGATCAACAGCGCCGCCATAGCAAGTACACTCTTGCGCACGCCAAAGCGCTCGCGAATGAGCGATGCCAGGCCCTTGCCCGTGACGCAGCCGCAGCGCGCCGCGGTCTCCTGCGTCACGATGAGCAGCACAGTCATGACGGGAAGCATCCAGAGCATCTTGTAGCCATAGCTGGCGCCCGCGCTGGAATACGTTGCAATGCCGCCGGCGTCATTGCCCGAAAGCGCCGCCAACAGACCGGGACCCATAGCGCCAAAGATGGCCGCGATGGTCAACTTTTGCTTGGTGCCCGACTTTTGCTTGGTATTTTGCACGCGACCACCTAGCCCATGACCGACATGGCGAGCAGCACCGCAGCGGCGCAGTACGCTACGCACGAGATCATGACGGCAATAACGTTCATGGCGGTGCCCGACGTGTTGAGGTCATGCTCGTCACGCCAGAACAGCACCATCAGGTAAATCACGGCACTCATGTTGCCAACCAGGCAAATGATGGCAGCGATATTAAAGCACCCGGTAAAGAGCTGCTCCTCAAACATGGGCGCATCGGGGAACGCAGCGGTGCGCACCAGCTGGGCGCACAGGTAGGTCACGAGCGACAGAATCAGGCCCATGCCCGTGCTCTGGAAGAAGAACCCCAGATACGGCTTGGGCTCGTCGTCGTGACCGTCATACTCCAGGAAGTAGTTCTTGACGAACGACACCATACGCGAGGCCGCCAGCAGCACGAGCGGCATGGCGCACATGGGGAACACCACCAGATGCGCGGAGCCGAGCGCCGTCCCCAGCACGGTCGCCATGATGCACGACGCGATGCCCCACACGACAACCCAGTACTGGCGATGCACAAACCAGCTGAGCACGTTCGTCGAGTCGTCCGACGCGCTATCGCCCGAGCCGACACCGGCGATCTGCAGGTCCTCCTGATGCTCCTCGGCAATAACGTCCATGGCGTCGTCGAAGGTCACGATGCCCAGGATATGACGGTTCTCGTCGCAGACAGGGATGGCAACCAGGTCGTACTTGGTCATCTCGTCCGTCACGTCTTCCTGGTCCTCGTCGGGTGACACGTAGACCAGATCGCGATAGGCGAGCTGGCCCAGCGTGGCGTCGCGGTCGGCCACGATCAGCGTGCGCAGCGAAAGCACGCCCGTCAGCATGCCGCTCGGGTCCTCGGTATAGACGTAATAGACGCTCTCAAAGTCCTCGTCGAGCTTGCGAATCGCCTCGATGGCGTCGCCGACCGTCGCCGTGGCGGGCAGCGAGACAAACTCCGAGGTCATGATGCGGCCGGCGGTGTTGTCCTCGTAGCCCAGCAGATTACGAATCGCCTTCTCCTCCTTGACGCCCATCAGGCGCAGGAGCTTCTCGGCCTTCTCATAATCGAGTTCGTCGATCAGGTCGGCAGCGTCGTCCGGGTCCATCATGGCCAGCATCGACGATGCGTCGGTATCGGACAGGCCCTCGAGCATCTCGGTCATAAGCTCGTCGTCATCGAACTCCGAGATGGCCTCGGCGGCCTGGGCAGTATCGAGCTGCGCAAACACCTGCGCACGCAGGCGCGGGTCGAGCTGCTCGATAATGTCGGCGATGTCGGCAGGGTGCAGCTCGCCGAGCGTCTTGTGCGACACCGAGAGTTGAATGTTCTTGGTCGAGCGGTCGAGCAGGTCCATGTAGGACCAAGCGATGATGTCCTCACTGAGCGGCTTGCCCAGGTGCTTCATAAAGCCTTCGACGATATGCTCGAGCGCGGGGCTGATGGCGCGTAGCAGACCGCGGGCACCGACCTCGGCGCCCAGCAGGCGCAGCTGGTTTTCGCCCGACATGGAAAACTTGATGTCGTTTACGCGCACGACCTTCATGCCCTGCGTGTCGACAATCTGCTTGTTGAGCACGTCGCGGGCAAGCAAGAGTTCGGTCGGCTGCAGGTACGAAAAACGGATTTCGGTGGCCGACGTCTTAAGGTGTACGCCCGTCTCGTCGATACGGTCGACCCATTTGCGCCAGCTGATCATAAACGGCGTCTTGCCGGGTCCGCGGAACGCGAGCGACGTCACGTGCGGAAAAACTTCGCCGGTAGCAATACCAAAATCGTTCACCACGCCGAGCTTTTCGCCATCGACGTCCAAGACCGGCAATTTGAGCATCTCACTCAGATAATTCAATGGTGCTCCCCATCATTATTCCTCCGAACGCGGCCGCGCGTGCGGCGTCCGGGGGCTTCTGGATATGTATACGCATGCGCGGGCGGCACGCCGCTCGACGCTTACACCCCGTGCATGCGCAAAAAGCACCTGCATGGGGTCATCGACTGTATGGTCGAGGTTTGGATTTCACCTGTAACCTTTCTCTTGACCCTCATTAACCGCAGTAACTATAGCATCAGCATCGCCCTGCGGCATCGAATTTATGCGCTGCACATTGCAGGCATACCAAACGCTGACGCATCCGTGACATAGCCATTGGGGACGTTCTTAAACGACTACCCAATGACTACTCTGTGGTGTCGTCGTCCTCGGCAAGTTGGGGGAACACGGCGTCCTTGGGCATGGCGACCTTCGTCAGCGAGGTGAGCTTTTTGCTCAGCGACGTGTCCGTCTTGACCAGGTCGCTGAGCGTCACGATCTTGTAGCCGTCGGCAATGAGGCCGTCGATAATCTGCGGCAGCGCCTCGAGTGTCTGCTCGGCGCATTCGTCTCTATCGGTGAGCAGCACGATATTGCCCGGCGTCACCGAATCGAGCACCGTCGAGACCTGCTCGTCGGCACCGTTGAGCAGCCAGTCGCCCGAGTCAATATTCCACGAGACCACAGCGGAGACCAGGTCCATCGCATCAATCCAGTTCTGCTCGTCAAAGGCAGCATAAGGAGCACGCAGCAGCATCGTCTTCACGCCGGTCGCCGACTTAATCGCATCGGTGCCTTTCGTGATCTGTTCGCGTACCGCCTCACGGTCCCGACCCTTGAGCGAATCGTCGCTGTAGCTGTTGGATCCGATCTCGCACCCGGCATCGACAATCGCCTTGGCCGTGGCAGGCGAGGCCTCGACCGCATCGCCCGAAAGGAAGAACGTCGCGGTGACGCCCTTTTCCTTGAGCACCTGCAAGATCTGTTTGGTGGCGCCGCTCGGACCCTCGTCAAACGTCAGCGCCACGTACTTTTTGTTGCCCTTGGGCGCCACGCTGGCGCACGCAACAACGCAATCGGTGGCGGGCACAACCTCGCCGCGGTCTTGCGTCTTGCCTGACTGCTCACCAACCCACACCTCGGATCGGCCCTGGACACCCCATGTCTGCACATACTCGATAGCGCCCGTGCCCTCGACCTTGAGCTTGGGCTCGATAACCGTAGCCTGAACCTCGTGCTTCTCGTAAGTGTTACGGCCATCCTTGACCGTCACCTTCTCGCCACCCTCAAGTTCGCGGCTATCCCATTTGCCCTGCTTCACGCGCTTGCCGTCGACCTTCACCGACAGCTTTTCGCCCCCATGGCGCTTGAGCACGCTGTCATCGACGGCCAGCAGGTCGCCTGCGTCGAAAGCGTCAGTCAACTCCTGGTCGTCGATGAGATTCTGCAGCGTAGAGCCCACACGCACCGCGATCTTCTGGCCGTTGAGCTCCACGTCCACACTGCGGTTGACGTAGCCCACGACGGCAGCGATAAACAGCACGAGCGCGCAACCCACGGCGATGAGCGCGTAGGGCAGGCGAGACGAACGACGGGGCGTACGGCTGTTGCCGATGCGCGCACTGCGGTCGCTAAACCCGCGGCTATGGTTGAGGTACATCGCGCCGGGCTTACGGTGACGCTTGCGCTGACCGCTGGGCAGCTGCCCCAAATCGCGGCGCGCCGTCGGACGCGCACCCGAACGCTCGTTTAAGTTGGATCCGTTTTGGCGCATGTGCCCTCCCCCATAAACACAGCAAGCCGGAGCAACAGGTCTCCGGCTTGCCTCCCATCATTTGGTACGTCGCTATTTTGTAGCTTTTGACGAGCCTCCGCTCGCCTTTTGGTATTCGTCCTTAAAGGCCTTGAACATGCCGCGCGTCTTGCCGAGCTGCTTGCCCAGTGCGCGACTGCCCTTGTCCACGGCAACCGATCCCTTGTCGTCGAGCACCTTGGCGCCCTTTTTGACCTTGTCGCCCACCACGACGCTGGCCTCGGCGGCCTTGGCAGCCGCACCGCCCGAATACCCGAGCGACTTGACCTCGTCCGAGACGACCATCGCGCCGTTCTCGTAGCCGCGCAGCATCGTCGGCGGCACCTGCGTGTCACCAACCAAAACACTCGAAGCAGCACCGGCGGTCACATAGAATGCCTGCACGATGCCCGAGCGCGGCTTGAACTCAACGTCCGAGCAATAGCCCACGACGTCGCCCGATTCCGTGCGCACGTCCATACCGACCCAGATGATGCAATCGTCCAGGTTGATGTCGAGGCGCTTGGCCGCAGCGGTATCGTAGGTGCCCTTGACGTCATCAACCGCGATGGCGCCCTCGTAGACACCAATGGCGTCGAGCGCTACGAATCGGTCGGGACGCTCGATCATACCCGCGATATCGGACTGGCGGACCATAAAGCCGACCACGCGCGTACCGCCCGGGGTAAAGACCGGAAAGTGAATCTTTCCGAGCTTTTTAGGGCTGCGCGGTGTGCCGTCCTTTTTGGTACGCTTGTCCTCAGTAGGCTTGCGATAGATCTTGGCGCCGACAAAATCCCCGGCGCGCATTATGCCTCGGTCGAGGGCTCCGCAGCCTCGGTATCAGCCTCAACGGCGTTCTCGACCACGACGTCGGCGGCAGGCGTCACGTTGCCGCCCGAAATGGCGTCGTTGAGCTGCTCGCGCAGCTGGTCCATGCGCTCGCGGGCCAAGTCGACCTTGGCGCGCAGGTCGTCGGTCTTGGCGTCGACCATCGGGCCAAAGTCATTCACCGCAGCACGGGCCTCCTCGGCGCTGTGCTCGTAGGTGTCGCGCATATTGTCCCAGGCGTCGTTGGCGATATCGGCAGCCATGGCGCGGGTCTCGGCGCCCGAGCGCGGGGCCAGAGCAACGCCGACAATAGCGCCGGCAGCGGCACCAAAAAGTGCGCCGGAGACAAAGCTGAAAGTCTTACCCATGATCATTCCTCTCCTGCGGGCACGTCGGTGCCCACCGTTTGAATGCTGTCCATTATACCCGCAGCGCATCACTTGCCGCTCCGCTCATCTGCGTACGGCAAAGGCGCAGGTACGTGATGGTGATAAACGCGTAGGCCTACTCCTGGGGCATAGCCGGCATGGCCACCGTGGCACCCGGGTCCTCGCCGGCGCCGTCCACGAGCGGCAGGCCGCCCTCATGCGCAGGTCCTGCCGGAACCGTCGCAGCACCGCCAAAGACGGCAGCGGAGGCCTCGTGGTTCTCGGCAACCGCGCCCTCGGTATCAATCGCCACCTGGGGCTCGTCGTCAAAGTTGGGGACGCCCTGGGGCTCGGCGGTCGCATCGGCAACGGGCTCGGCGTCGACCGGCACATCGCCCTCGTCAGCGCCCTCGTCAGCGCCCTCGTCCTCGGCAGCATCTTCGCCGTTCGCAGCGGCGACGGCCTCGTGAGGATCCTTGCCCTCGGCCTCGGCGCGCATGCCCAGCACCAGGTTGCGCAGGCCCGCGACCGTGCCTTCCACGTCGGGGGCAGGCTGGTCGGCGTGCAGATAGGCCCAGTCCATCATAAAGGTGGCCGAAGACAGCGCACCGATGGCCAGCGCGTCGTCGGGGCACGAAAGCTCAACCTCAAAGACGCGCTCGTCGTGCTCGCTTACGCGCGTGCGGCCGCACGAGATGCTGCCGGCAAGACCGGTCTCGTTCATGAGCTCGACCGTCACGTGCTCCAGCAGGTGGCAGAGCTCGGTCTGACCCATGCAGTCCTGGAACTCGCGGCCGGAATCGCCCAGGCACAGGTGCTTGGCAATCGCGGGCACCAGGTAGTACACGCGCGCCGTGGCCTCGATATCCTCCGAGGTCATGAGCGGCATGCCGGGGTTCACCAGCACATGCGCGCAGATCTTGTCCTCGCTGACGGTGACCTTAAGGATGTTGAACAGGCCTGCCATAACTCTCCCCTACTCTTCCTTGTCCTACTCGTCGCCATCGTGCGGATCCACAGAGCCCGCACCCGACGCCGCCGGCTTCTCTGCCGAAGACTCGGAATCCTTCTTATCGGTTTCGGCCGGAGCGATCACGCGAATGAGCGAGATGCGCTGGCCACGCATCGACTGAACTTTAAACTTGTACCCCGCGACCTCAAACACCTCTCCGATGTCGGGCACCGAGTCGCAAAGCTCCAAAATCCAGCCGGCGATGGTCTCATAATCATCGCTTTCCTCGAGCGGCCAACCAAGCTCAATCGCGTCATCGCACGAAAAACGCCCATCAACGAGCCACTCGCGGCGCGAAAGGCGCGTGAGATACTTGTTGTCGGGGTCGAACTCGTCCTCGATCTCGCCGACGATCTCCTCGACGATATCCTCGATGGTGATAATGCCGGCCGTGCCGCCGTACTCGTCCACGACCACCACGATCTGGTCGTGCGAGGTCTGCATCTCGGACAGTAGCGGCAGGATGTCCTTGGTGTCGGGCACAAAGGTGGCGTCGCGCAAAAAGCCGGCGATGGGCTGGTCACCCTTGCCGTCGAGCGCGGGTTGGATCAGGTCCTTGATGTGCGCAATGCCGGCGACGTTGTCGGGATCCTCGTGATAGACGGGGATGCGGCTGAAGCCGGTCTGGCGCATGGTGGACAGCACGTCGGCGACCGTCTCGTCGTCCTCGCACATGGTGGTGTCCACGCGCGGCACCATGACCTCGCGGGCAACGGTATCGCCCAAGTCAAAGATCTCGTGGATCATGCGCTTTTCCTCGTCGAGCAGGTCGTCCTGCTCCGAGACCATGTACTTGATCTCTTCTTCCGAGACGTTCTGGCGGTCGTCGGCACTCTTGATGCGCAGGATACGGGCCAGGCCATCGGAGCAAGCACCAGTTAGCCACACGAGCGGACGGGCAATCTTTTGGAAAAACGACAACGGCCCCACAACCTGCTTGGACACGCCTTCGGCGTTGGCCAGGCCGATGCGCTTGGGGACGAGCTCGCCGATCACGATGGACACGAAGGCGACCGCGACGGTGATGATGACCGGCGCCAGGCCGCGCGCGATGGCGGAAAGCGGCGCGATGCCAAAGCTCATGAGCCACGTGGCAAGCGGGTCGGACAGGCTCGTCGAGGCGACGGCGGACGAGGCGAAGCCCACGAGCGTGATGGCGACCTGGATGGTAGCGAGCAGCTGGTCGGAGTCGGCAGCCAGCTTAATGGCACGCTCGGCGCGCTTGTCGCCTTCCTCTGCCTCGTGTTCCAGCACGGCGCGCTTGGCCGTGGTGAGCGCCATCTCAGACATAGAGAAGTAGCCGTTGATGAGTGTCAAAACGAGGGTGGTGATAAGGGAGATGGTTATGTCCATCGGGAGTTTCTCGAACCTCCAAGATTCGGGACGTCGGATTAAAACGTTGACGGCGGATACGGCAATTGCACCGGCGCCCAAACAAGGACGCGGGCGCGCAGGCGTGGTCGCTAGATTACGAAGAGAATCACCGCCATGAACTGGAAGATGCTGCCGGCGAGCACCCACAAGTGAAACACACTGTGCAGGTAGCGCACGTTTTTGGCGATATAGAACGGCACGCCCGCGGTGTAGCACACGCCGCCGACGGCGAGCAGGGCAAGTGCCACGGGGTTGAGCAGCGACACGAGCTCAGGCAGCTTAAAGACAACGAGCCAGCCCATCAGCAGGTAGACCAGACCGCTTACCCAGTGCGGTTGACGCTCGCGTAGGAAGCACTCGAGGGCGATGCCGATGATGGCGATGGCCCATACGGCAAAGAACAGCACAGCGCCGCCGTCGTTTGCGAGCGTGATGAGGCAAAACGGCGTATAGCTGCCGGCTATGAGCAGGTAGATGCAGCTGTGGTCGATGATGCGAAACACGCGCTTGGCGCGCGCGGGCTGAATCGCGTGGTAGAGCGTGGAGGCTAGGTATTCGAGGATAATGCTGACGCCATAGACAATCGCCGCGGCCATATGGGCCGGGCCTCCGCCGCGCAGGGCGGCGAATACGATCAGGAGCACCAGGCCCGCGATACCCAGCAGGCAGCCGACACCATGGGTGACGGAGTTCATGATCTCCTCGCCCACTGTGTAGTGTGGAACGGCCGCGGTCTTGGGTCGCGGCTTAGAACTGTCGCTCGAATCGGACATGCCGGTTACATCCTCCAACGTAAAGAGTTCTCAACACTATATCAAAGCGTCTAGGTACGTGCGAAATTTGCACCATACGTGACCCTTTGTTTACCCATTCTTTGCCTGTTGACGCATCAACGGCGAACGTCCATAATGCGCTTGCATTAAATGTTGATGTATTAACATCTTATAGGAGAATACCGCATGGCTCAAAACGCACGTTCCCATCGAAAGCTCAAGATAGCCGGCATCGTTGCACTGGTGGTTGTCGTTGCGCTGCTCGGATTTGCCGGCAACTTTCTGTTTGACTTCGCGCTGAATCCCCGCGCGCCATACACCATGAAGATGATGCAGGATAGCAAGAACGACAAAGAAGGTGAGCAGCCGGATGCCGAGGATACCGAGGCGCGGGCATGGTTTAAAGAGAACCGCAAGAGCAGCAACCTCACCGCGGACGACGGGACCGAGCTTGCCGCCTGGTATTTTGCTGCGTCGGAGAGCACGCACGACTACGCCGTCTGCCTGCATGGATATACCAACGAGCCCATCGGTATGGCCCGATACGCCAAACGCTTCCACGACCGTGGCATGAACGTACTCGCACCCGCCGCCCGCGCCCACGAGCGCTCCGGCGGCGACTATATCGGCATGGGCTGGCCCGAGCGCCTCGACATCGTCGCATGGATCGAGCGAATCGTTCAGGCTGACCCCAAGGCGCGCATCCTGGTCTTTGGCGAATCCATGGGCGCGGCGACCGCCATGAACGTCGCGGGGGAATCTCTGCCCGCAAACGTGAAATGCATTATCGAGGACTGCGGTTATACGAGTGTTTGGGACGAGTTTTCCCTACAGCTCAAGGACGTGTTCGGCCTGCCCAGCTTTCCCTTGCTCGATGTAGCAAACTTGGTGTGCAACGTGCGCGCGGGTTACGACTTTCATAAGGCGAGCAGCGTGGAACAGCTCAAACACGCGACGGTTCCCATGCTGTTTATCCACGGCGACCAAGACACCTTTGTGCCGTACAGCATGCTCGACCAAAACTACGACGCATGCGCCAGCAAGGTCAAGCAAAAGCTCACTATCCATGGCGCCACCCACGCCAAGAGCGCGCAGGTCGACCCCGAACTCTACTGGAACACGGTCGACAACTTCCTCGACGAGTATTTTTAGGCAAAAAGCAACGTCTGGGGTTTTGTTGCCAAAAATCGGTTTGCGGTCGGCGGTATTCGTTTTTTCACCGCACTTCCGAAAAGCCGCCCGCGGGCACTGTGCTCACGGACGGCTTTTGCTAACGCTGCGCTACAAAAACGCTTGATTTGTCCAATAGCTAGGCGCTACTTGACCTCGATGAGCTCGTACTCGCTCGTGCCCAAGCCGATCTTCTCGGCATGCGCGATGCACACGCGCCAGTCGGTGTCGGGATGCGTAATGCAGAAGGGGTCGTGCGCCTGCTCGCCCTCCAGATGCTCGTGGTTATGCTCCATCTTGGCCGCGCTATCGGTGAGCTCGGTGTTGGGCAGCGGCTCGGACGCCATGACGGCATCGGCGCAGGCCTGGTCGATGGCGACCGGGTCGAAGCTCGCGAACATGCCGATATCGTTGACGATAGGTGTGTCGTTTTCGGGATGGCAATCGCAGTTGGGGCTGATATCCATAGCCAGCGAAATGTGGAAGCTGGGACGATCCTGGACAACGGCCTTGGTGTACTCGGCGATCTTGCAGTTGAGCACGTCGGCCGCGGCGTCATAGCCGGGCTTGATGCAGTCCTGGTTGCATGCCGCAATGCAGCGGCCGCAGCCCACGCAGCGATCGTGGTCGATGGCAGCGACGTGAACCGTGCGGGTGTTGCCGTTGGCAAGCTCGCGCTCGCGGGTGTCGTCGAACGAGATAGCGTTGTGCGCGCAGATCTTTTCGCAGGCGCGGCAGCCAACGCAGTGCTCGGCCGCGACGTTCGGCTTGCCGGCGGCATGCTGTTCCATCTTGCCGGCACGGCTGCCGCCTCCCATGCCCAGGTTCTTCATAGCGCCGCCAAAACCGGCCTGCTCATGACCCTTAAAGTGGGTGAGGCTGATCACGATATCGGCATCCATGAGCGCCTGACCGATCTTGGCCTCGTGCACATACTCGCCGCCCTCGACCGGGACGAGCGCCTCGTCGGTGCCCTTGAGGCCATCGGCGATGATGACCTGGCAGCCCGTGGCATACGGGGTAAAGCCGTTCTGGTAGGCGGTGTCGATGTGCTCGAGCGCGTTTTTGCGGCTACCGACGTAGAGCGTATTGCAGTCGGTGAGGAAGGGCTTGCCGCCCAGCTCCTTCACCACGTCCGCGACGGCGCGGGCGTAGTTGGGGCGCAAAAAGCTCAGATTGCCCAGCTCGCCAAAGTGAATCTTGATGGCGACGAACTTGTTCTCAAAGTCGATCTGCTCGATACCGGCGTGACGGATGAGGCGCTTGAGTTTGTCGAGCTGGCTCTCGCGAGCATGCGTGCGCAGGTTGGTGAAGTACACCTTGGCGGGTGCTGCGGGTGCAGTTGCGGTCATAGATCTATCCCCTCGGTCTATATGGCGTTACAGACATAGAGGATGGTACCAGTTAAAGCAGAGTTAAAGTCAAGTACGGCACCTAGTCATTGGGGACGTTCTTAAATGAGTAGTCGCAAGGGACACTCTTTCGCCACCCGGCAGTTGGGGACAGTCCCCAAGTGCCGGCAGGAAAGGAACGTCCCCGAAGGCCGGCATATAGGGACAGCCCTTGCCAACCCGACCGGCAGACCGGCGAATCATCGGCATCTGGTAAGTGGGGCGCGCCGTCACGTTTGTGGCGGCGCGCCTTGGTTTGGCGGCGCGTTCTGGCGTGGCCACAATCTGGTTTGATGGCGTGCCCTGGTGTGGCGGCGTTGACGGCGTGCCCTGGCGTGACGGAGCGTCCTGGCGCGGACCGCTAGCCCTTTCGCGCGACCAGATGCGCGCGGAATCCCTTCTGTGCCTCGAGCTTGAGCGGGGTGAGCCCGGATTCCTCGACGAGCGCGCGTAGCTCGGACAGCTTGAGGATGCGCACGTCGCCATGGCCCAAGAGGCGTGCCAGCGGTAGCTCGATGTTGTTCATGAGCCAGACCGCGACATCGTTCGAGGTGTAGTCGCGAAGGACCAGTCGCCCGCCGGGCCGAAGGACGCGTGCCACCTCGGCGAAAAACCTCTCCGGATGCGGGTAGTGGTGGAAGCTGTTGGAGCAGAGCACGGCGTCGAAGCTCCGGGGCTCGAAGGGCAGTGCCTCCGCGTCTCCGACGACAAAGCTGACGTTATCGAGCTGCTTTGCCCGGGCGACGTCGATCATCCCGGGTGTGAGGTCGAGTCCAGTCAAGTGCTTGCTGGGGTACCGGGCGTGGAGCAGCTCTAGGACGGCTCCGGTTCCACAGCCCACGTCGAGCGCGTCCTCGAACGGTTCGAGCTCAAGCTCCTCGAGCATTTGCGGATAGTCGTCCTTGCACATCTCGTAAATGCCGGCATGGCCGGATTCGTAGACCTTTGCCGCCTCGGTGAACTCCTTGATGGAGAGCTGCTTGAGTTCCTCTGCCGATCTTGCCATGGGTCTCCTTCTGTTCGGGGAAGTCTGACGTTGCGCGCGTTTGCCCACGTCGGGCCTGGCGGGCAAATAACGCGGGGTCACCCTTCCTTCGGTTCGTGCCCCCGCGTGCGGGCGGTTCTCTATTCCTGGACCTTCAGCGCCTCGGAGAGGCTCACGCGCTTGATGGAGCGCGTGTGCAGCAGCGCCACGACCAGGTAGGTCACAAAGCCAATGCCCACGCACGCCGCCATGGACCAAGCGGGCACGTAGATCTCGATATTGCCGTTGTAGGCGAGCAGCATCGAGCGGAAGATGGCCGTGAGCGAGCCAATAATGACCGGCAGGCTCAGCACGAGCGACGCCGCCACGCACAGCGTGATCGAGCGGATGTACAGATGCGAGATCTCGCTATCGCGATAGCCAAAGACTTTCATGTAGCTGATCGAACGGGCGCTGTGGTCGATCACCGCCTTGGTCAGCAGGTACATAAACAGCAGGAAGATAAACACCGCGAGCCCAACCATCATGCCGATCATTTTGCTCATCATGCCGATGAACTGGTCGCCCACGGCCCGCATGTCGTCGGGCGTGGTGTCGCCGGCAAAGTAACGAGCATCGAGGTCGAGCTTCTCGTCGCTCACATAGCCGTTAAAGTAGGCGGCGTCGTTGCCGAACAGCTCGTTAAAGTCGTCGATACTCATATAGATATTCATGTCCGACTTGGAGCCCCAGGCACAGTCCTTGCCCGCGTACTCAAGGGAATAATGCTCCCCCTCGTACTTGTCGATGAGCGTGACCTTCTGACCCTCGCTCCAGCCAAACTTGTCGAGCAGGCCGCCGCCAAAGACGACGCGCCCATCGCCAACGTTGAGGTCTTTCCAATAGCGCGAATCGGGCGAGATGCCGTAGACGGAAATCGTCTCCTGCCCATTTCCATCGCCGCGGTCGTATTGCAGCTGGCAAACGGCATATTTCTCGGCCTGTGCGATTGCGCCCGCGCCGTTGTCGGTCGTGTTGACCGGGTGGATATCATCGTTGTCAGTGTCGATCTTAGAGGCCTTGTCAATCAGGTCGATAGCCTCGTCGCGGTCGCAGCCGAGGGCATCGGCAAGGTCATCGAGGCGCGCATAAAGCGCATCCTTCTTGTCCTGGACCTTGGCAAGCGCGTCCTGCGCCGCGGCCAGGCTCTCGGCAGACGGAGATGCGGTCGCGGCATCGGCTGCTGCCTGCGTCGCATCGGCCGCGTCGTCGAGCTCGTCATCGGCATCCTGGGCAGCGGTTAGCAGCGCGCCGTCAACCGACTGCAAGCGCTCGAGTGCCGACCACTGCTCGCGCTCCTCGGCGGTGCCCTCGAGCTCCAGCGGCTCCTTGAGCGTGTACTGGTGCTCAGCGACCAGGCTCGTCTCGAGGTTGTCCGCATAGTGCGTCATCGTGGGCAGGATCGCCAGGCCAAAGAGCAGCAGCAGCGAGGCAAACGCAATGCCCACGAAGAGCGTGGCGAAGTTGCCCAGGTTGCGCAGGAAGATACGCAGGCGGAAGCGGGAAACAAAACCCATGCGCTCCGGCAGCTGCAAGCCGCGCTTGGTGCCCGATTTGCCGCTCGCCTCGTGACGAAGGAACTGCAACGGCGTCTTGCCCATCTTGCGAAGCAGGCCCACCAGCGTGATGAGGATGAGCGCGGCGGCGGGAACCACGGCGCACTTCACAAAGATCTCCCAGCTCCAGTACACCTGGAAGGGCGGCAGGCTGTACGAACCGTAATAGAGGCTGCGCATGGGCTCGGTAAAGAACACAACGCCGAGCGCAGTGCCCAAAAGCGCCGCGATCACGCCCACGATGGCGGGAAGCGCAAGGTAGTGCAGCACGATCTCGCGACGGCGATAGCCGCTGGCGAGCAGCGTGCCGATGATGGCGCTCTCCTCCTCGATGGTGGCATCGGTAAGGACCACAAAGACAAACGCCATGATCACGATGATGATATCGAGCAGCGTCGTCCACATCATGGAGTCGCCGTCCACATCGTCGCGCGCATAGCCAATGCCCTGATTGGAATCGGCGTCGATCAGATCGTCCACGCGCGCATCGGCGTCGGTCAGTGCCTCGACCATATCTTGCTCGGCGTCGATGCGGTCCGCGGTGGGGAGGTCGCGATCGGTAAAGGTGAAGGAGTAGGTGTAGGCGGGTGCGCCACCGGCATCCTCGAGCGCGGCAAAGCCGGCGTCGGTGACCTCGGCCACGCCATAGGTGATGGTGTTCACCGTAAAGTCCGAATTGTTGAGGAACAGCGCCTGGCTATCGGGCTGGGTCATGATGCCGCAGATGATGTAGGTGCGGCCCTCAAGCTCAACCTTATTGCCCACGGCGAGGTCGTTGTTGGTGGCGAAGACACGGTCGATTGCCACCTCACCGTCCGCCTTGGGTTCCTTGCCCTCACAGTAGGACGCGATATCGACCTTGGTGCGGTGCGCATAGGTGCGCAGCGTGCGCTTGGTGCCATCGTCGCCAGCGGCCTTTTTGATGATGGCGTCGATGGAGAAATTCTTGTAGAGCGTGACGCCGCCGACGTCGCCGGCTGCATCCTCGGCGGCCTTGAGTTGATCGTCGGTGGCCTCGAAGGAGGTGGTCACGCGGCCGTCCTCAATCGTGTAGTCGTCGCGCATGTCGTCGATAAGGCAACCGATGGAATGCGCCGCGAGCAAAAAGCCCGAGGTAAGGGCGATGCTTCCGCACATAAGCAAAAAGATGCCCAGGTACTTGCCGATATTGCGGCGCAGCTCGCGCGGGAGACGTTTTGCGAGAGGTGTCATGGCGCCGCCTACCAATCGAGCTCGGCGGCCGCGACGGGCGACTCGTTGAGCTCATCCTCGACGATGCGCCCGTCGCGCAGGCGCAGCACGCGATTGGCCATGCGCGCAATGGCGGCATTGTGGGTGACGATGATGATGGTGCAGCCGTAGGTGCGGTTGACATCCTCCATGAGCTGCAAGATTTCCTTGGACGTCTTGTAGTCAAGCGCGCCCGTAGGCTCGTCGCACAGCAGCAGGCCCGGATTTTTGACGAGCGCACGACCGATGGCACAGCGCTGCTGCTGGCCGCCCGAGACCTGGCGCGGGAACTTGTTGCGGTGCTCGTAAAGGCCCAGCGAACGCAGCAGGTCGTCGACATTGAGCGGGTTTTTGGACAGGTGCGCCGTGACCTCGATGTTCTCCTTGATGGTGAGGTCGGGCACCAGGTTGTAGAACTGGAAGACAAAGCCCAGCTCACGGCGGCGATACTCGCCCAGGTCGGCAGGCTTGAGCACCGTGAGGTCGCAGCTGTCCACCATGATGGAGCCGCCGTCAGCCTCCTCCAGGCCGCCGATCAGGTTGAGAAAGGTCGACTTGCCCGAGCCCGAGGGCCCCAGCATGACGCAGATCTCGCCGCGGTTGATGGACGCGTCGATGCCATCGAGTACCGTCAGGCGCGCATCACCGTCGCCGTAGTGCTTCTTGAGCCCTTTGACCTGGACATAGGCTTCCTGCGTTGCCATGGTATCCCCCGTTGTTAGCCTCGTACTACTTTATGAGCGTAATAGTAAACCATGGCGAACTATTTTGGAGCGTGGCCTGGATTTTATTTCAGACTAGTCATTGGGAACGTTCTTAAATGACTAGCTGTTGGGGACACTCTTTCGCCACCCGGCAGTTAGGGACGTTCCCTTTCTGCCGGCAGCTGGGGACAGTCCTTAGCAAGCCGGCGGTTCGGCAAAGACTGCCCCCAATGACTAGTCGTTTAAGTCTGCCCCCAATGACCACTCTTGGTCGTTTAAGTCTGTCCCCAATGAGTACCCGATGACTAGGTGGCTAGGCGCGGGATTTGGCGCGTGCGAGAGCCAGACCTACGGCGGCAATGGCGGCGGCGAAGAGCACGGTGACGCCCAGGTCGCAGGCGATGTCGCCCAACACGGTGGACGTCAGGTCCGAAGCGAGCGCCTTGCCGATCGCGTCGTTCACCCAATACGTCGGCACAAAGTGCGCCACCGTCTGCACGGCCGAACCCATCAGCGACAGCGGCATCCAAGCGCCGCCCAAAAACGTCATGAGCATGCCAAGCAGGTTGCCCACACCGTTGAGCAGCTCCTCACGCGCACCCAGGCTCGAAAGAGCAAAGCCAACGGCCAGAGGCGTGCACGCCAGGGCAAACGTCGCCGCCAGCGCCAGGCACACACGACCCACGCCGACCTCGGCAACCGCGCCGGCAAAGCCCACGACGCCCATCATGCTCGACACAAACCAGATGCAGACGGTGATCACAGTGGCGGCCGCAAACACGGCGAGCGAACGCCGGCGCTCGGAGATTGGGCCGGCATCCATACGACGCACGCGCTCGGGCTCGTTCATGCCCGAGAACACCAGCCCCACCGATACGATGACCGACGAGATAATCGCGTACGCGCCAAAGTTGAAATACGACTTGAGCATGGCGGCGGCAGTCGAACCAACCTTGACCTGCTCAATCTGGACCTCGGCGCGCTTGGCGGCGGCATGCTCGGCGGCCTTGGCGACGCTACCATTAGGGGCGGCGGGCTCTAGGGCCGCTGCAGCGCCCGCGAGCGAAATCCAGCGCGAGGCCTCAGCAGACGAAAGCGCCGCCGCCATGGTGCCGGCACCGTAGGTCACATCGAGCTTGGGCAGGGCCTCCCCCGCGCGGGCGGCCGCGACCAGGTCGTTCTCAAACCCCTCCGGGATAAAGAACACGCAGTCGGCGCTACCCTTGGCGCTGTTGCTCTTGGAGAGCGCGTCCGCAAGATCGTAGGTATCGTCGCCGACGCCCGTGACCAACTCAAAGCGCGACCCCAGGTGCTTGGTGAGCGCATGCGAAAGGTCGCTGTCGTCGCGGTCGACCACGATCACGTTGGCATCGTAGGGCTCGTACTCGGTGAGCTGCGACGAGTTCCAGCTCACCGATGCCGCGATGAATACGCCCATGAGCGAGATAAACACCGTATAGATGAGCAGGTAGAACGGGTGCGCCAGCGCCATGCGAAGCGCAGTCTTAAAGGTGCTCATAGCGGCTCCTTCCAAAGGTCAGCGTGGCGGCGGCAACGAACAGCAGCGCCATAAGGACCAGCGCGCCGGCGCGAACGACAAAGGGGCCCAGGTCCTCAAAGAAATACAGGCGGTTGAACATGTCGCAGATGAGCTTGACGGGGTTGAGCCAGCACTCGGCCGGGCAGGCGCGGGCGACGTCGTCGGCAAGCGCCATCGCCGGCTCGCCGTAGAGGCCGGCGAACAGGGCGCACGTGGTAGCAAAGCCCGTGAGGATGCCGGACTTGGACGCCTTGCCGCCCTTAACGGGAAGCGTGCCCACAAAGAGTCCCAGGCCCGTGGCGGCAAGCGCGGAAGCGGCGCCGCCCACCAGACACAGCCCCTCGCGCCCGCCAAAGTCGACGCCCACGATCAGGCGCACGTAGCCGATCGCGATCGTCATCGAGGCAAAGGAGACCAGCCACGAGCCCACAAAGATACCGGCCAGCGATGCCGTCTTGGAAAGACCGCCCACGCAGCGACGCGCGCCAAGGCCCGACAGATTGGGCTGCAGGTCGACGACGCTCAAGGCGGCAAACTCGGCAGACATCATCGCGACCAGGCCAAAAAGTGCGTAATAGTAGATGACCGTGCCGTCGGGCGTGGTGCGTGTCAGGTTTACGCGGCGGGTTCCGCCCTCGAGCGACAGGGCGCGCGCAACCGCCTCCGGATCGGCGAGCGCCGCCGGGTTGTCCTGGGCAATCTGGGACATGAGCTCCGCATTTTGCGTATACGAACTTGCCACCGTCTCCAGAATGCTGCGGTCGGTGAGCACCGATGAGGCACGCGAGCTGTCGTAGCTCGATAGCAGTGTGAGCTTGGGTACTCCTGCGTCGTCGACCGTATAGATGCCCGCGACCTCGCCGGACTTGAGCGCACGGCTCGCATCGGCTGCGTCGTCGCACTCGTGAATCTCGAGCAGCTGATCGTCGCTCTCCTTGGCAAGCGACGTCGCCACGTCCTTAAAGGTCGAGGCGTCCCAGGCCTCGTCCGCTATGACGGCAACCGGCACCGGGTCGACCGTGCCGTCGGAGCTGAGGTTCGCAAACATAAACATGAACATCGTGGAAAGCGCGATGGGAAAGAGAGCGCCCCAGACCCACGTACTCGGTCGGCGCAGCAGCGTCTTGACCGTAATGATAATGGTGTTGAACATGGCTGCCCCCTAGTCGCGCAGCTCGCGGCCGGTGATCTCGAGGAACACGTCGTTGAGGGTCGGCGGCTCGGAATAAATGCGGCCGAGCGCCACGTCATGCGAGCGCAGCGCATCGAGAATGTCCGTCAGGTTATGCGGGCTCGCCTCGCACGAAAACGTGAGCTGGCCCGCCGTCGCCGACAGGTCCAGGACATGCGGCAAGCTCGCGACGGCACCAAGCGCCGCGCTCGGCACCTCGCCGACCTCGATCACGATCTTCTCGCCCATCTGAATCATGCGCTTGAGTTCGTCGTTGGTGCCCTGCGCCAGCACGCGCCCGCCGTCCATGATCATGATGCGGCTGCAGATCTGCTCGACTTCCTCCATGTAATGGCTGGTATACACCACCGTGGCGCCCTCGTCGCGCAAGCGGCAGATGCCCTCCAGGATGGCGTTGCGACTCTGCGGGTCGACTGCCACCGTGGGCTCGTCAAAGAAGATGAGCTCGGGCTTGTGCGCAATGCCGCAGGCAATGTTGAGGCGACGTGCCAGGCCGCCCGAGAGCTTGCCGGGGCGGAACTTGGCAAAGTCGCCCAGCCCGACAAAGTCGATCGCCTCGTCCACCAGCGCACGGCGGCGCTTACGGTCGCTAACGTAAAGGCTGCAGAAATAGTCGATATTCTCGCGCACGGTGAGCTCGTCGAATACCGCCACCTGCTGCGGCACCACACCGATGCGGCGCTTGAGGTCGTAGCGGGCGGGCGTCATGGGCTCGCCGAACAGCTCGATGGTGCCCTTGTCGTAGGCGAGCAGCTGCAGGATGCAGTTGATGGACGTGGTCTTGCCCGAGCCGTTGGGGCCCAGCAGGCCAAAGATCTCGCCGGGGGCGATGCTGAGGTTAAAGTGGTCGAGCGCGATAAGGTCGTCGTAGCGCTTGACGAGGTTTTCGACGCGGACGATGTCTGTCATGAGGCGGCCCTTCTGTTGGTCGTGGCCCGGTACGATTGCATCATCGCAGGAGCGGACGGCGCGCGCCAGTGAGCTTTGTCACGAGTGCGGGGCTTGGTCGCGTGGCCCGCCGGCGCCCCCGATTTGCCGTGCGGGAGGAATGTCACGGTTGCGCAGGCGGCCCCTCCACCACGCGTAGCTTCGCGTACAATACCCGTATGAACAGGCTTTTCGACAAATCGATTGTGCTGGCGTGCTGCATTGCGGCCGCCATGGGTCTTGCCGTGGACGCTCGTCTGGTTGTGGCGTTTTGCCTTGGCGTTATCGCCACCTCGCTGGCCGAGGTCGCACAGGAGGAACGCACGCGCCGTGTAAGCGAGACCGCGAGCTGCGCTTACATCATCGCGGCTGTCTTCGTGCCGCCGTTTGTGCCGTTTGCGCCTCTCATCCTCTATGACATCGCGCGACGCGTGCGCCGTGAACGCATCTGGCCCGCGCTGGCGATTGGCGCCGTGTTTGTCTGCGCGCTTGTCGCGGACCTTCGCGGCGGCGCGCTCACCACCCGAACACTCCTGCTGACCGCCATCCTTTCGGTTGCCGCCACCTTGCTATCGCTACGTACCGCCCAACTGGAGCGCGAGCAACAGCGCATGCGCCGTACCCGCGACGAGCTGCAAGAACGAGCCCTCGCGCTCGAAGCGCGCAACCGCGACCTTGCCGACCGCCAGGACTACGAAGTCGAGCTCGCGACGCTCGCCGAACGCGCCCGCATCGCGCGCGAGATCCACGATAACGTCGGGCACCAGCTCACGCGCGCTTCGCTTCAAGCCGAGGCCTTGCGCGTGGTCCATGCCGATGAGCCCGGCGTCGCCGCCGATTTCGCCGACGTCAAACGCACGGTTGACGAGGCGCTCCAGCTCGTGCGCGCCAGCGTCCACGCGCTCAACGACAATGCGACTGACCTCTCCGTGCAGCTCGGGCGCATCGTTGGAGGCGCACGCACGGACAGCGGTCCGCAGATTGAGCTTGAGGTTTTGGCCGAGCATGCGCCCGCCAACGTCGCCAACTGCTTTGCGGCGGTGCTGCGCGAGGCGCTTTCCAACGCCATGCGCCACGCTTGCGCCCAAACCGTCACCGTACGATGCATGGAACATCCGTCGTTTTACCAGCTTGTCGTTACCGACGATGGCGCGGGCGGGGTCCAAGCAAGCGGCCGCGGCGCTGCGGAGGGCATGGGGCTCGCCTCCATGCGCGAGCGCATCGAGGCGCTTGGCGGCACCTTCACCGCCGGCCCGCGTGCCAGCGCCGGCGGCTGGCGCGTGTTTGCCACCGTTCCCAAACATCAAGGAGATGAGGGCCGATGAGGCTCATCGTTGTCGACGACGACCGCTTGGTGGTCGATTCGCTCAAGATTATCTTGGGCGCCCAGCCGCAGATCGGAGTGGTGGGCACCGGTGCCAACGGCAACGATGCGGTGGCGCTCTACGCCGAGCACGCACCCGATATCGCGCTGCTCGACATCCAGATGCCGGGACGCGACGGCCTTTCGGCCGCGCGCGAGATCCTTGAGCACGACCCTGCGGCGCGCGTGGTGTTTCTGACGACGTTCTCGGATGACGAGTACATTGTGTCGGCGCTCAAGCTGGGCGCCCGCGGCTACCTGATCAAGACCGATGTCGCCGCCATTCCGCCGGCGTTGGCGCAGGTCATGGACGGCAAACGCGTGCTCGAGGGCAAGGCAATCGAGGACATCGATTTTGACGGAACGGGCGTCGAGGCGGGCACACCCCGCCGGCCCGCGGCCTTTGCCGGTCTGACCGACCGCGAGTTCGAAGTCGCCGAGCTCATCGCCCGCGGCCTCGACAACAAGGAGATTGCCGCCACCGCCTATATGGGCGAAGGCACCGTGCGCAACCACATCAGCTCGATCCTTGCCAAAATGGGCCTGCGCAACCGCACACAGATCGCCATCGCCTACCTGCGAGGGTAATTACCCGGCGACCGACCGCCCCGGCATAGCAAAATGGCTGTTAACGATTTAATACCATTTCAAAACCATGCCGGATTACGGGGCTAAACTCAGGGCCCCCATCCATACCCGCGTTTTCTGCAAAATGACGGCTCGTCTACCTGCGTTTTTATTTTCACGAATATCAGCATGGTTGGGGACTCGTGATTCAGCCCCGTAAACCGGCATAGTTTTGTTCGGGCAACCCCGCACGAGTGCCTCCGCCAACCTCGCGGGACCAAAATGATCCGTTTTCCTTCGCCCCCAAGGAATCAGCCGGAACCGCGCGTCACTAAATCGGCCCATCTACTACGTTTGACTCGATACCCCCGACCATATCCCCGTTTTCCAGAAAACAGCAGGCGTTCTACCTGCGGTTTTGTTTTCGCGTTTTTCGGCATGGTTGGGGGTAAGGGGCTAAACGTAGTAGATAGGCCGTTTTCGTGGCGCGCCCTCCTCCCCAACGCACAAAAGCGCCGCCACGGAGGAGGGAGATGCCTCCGTGGCGGCTGGGGGGTAGGAGTAGGTCGGGATTTAGCCCTACCGGCCGCCCGGGGCTTTTTGGCCCCGGGCGCTGTCGACGTGCCTAGCGCTTGCGGATACCCCAGACCAGGGCTCCGACGCCGGCCATGGCGATGACAAATGCCATAAGCAGAGCGGCAGCCTGCTGGTCGCCTGTGGTGGGCAGGAAACCCTTGACCGTCTTGACGATGTTCGTCACGGTCTTGGGCGTGCCGGGATCGGGTGTCGGCGTAGGAGTCTCGGGCTTCTTGTACGTGTTGTTGAACACGATACCCTCGACGCTTTTGTCGCCCTTGGTATAGGTAACACTCGCCTTGAGGTTACCCTCACCGTCGTCGACCACGTTGACGGTCGCGGTAAAGACGGACTTGTCGTAGGTCATACCGGCCTCGTCGCCCTTGACTTCGCTGATGGCGTAGACGTACGTACCGGGCTCGCTGTACTCAAACTTGTCGAAGTTGATCTTACCGTCGGCATCGTTGGTGACGGTGGACTCGATGTCCTCGCCAACGAGCTTAAAGCTAAACTCGTCCTTCTTGAGCTCGCGTCCCTCGAGCACCTTGAGCGCGCCGATGGAAACCTGCGTGGGCATGGCGTGATACTTGTTGGTAAAGCCAGCCGACTCGGTAGTTCCCTCGAGCTTGTGCGTCGCGGTCAGCGTGCCGTCGCCGTTGTCGGAAACGGTGGTCACGACGGTGTAGGTCGTGCCGTCATAGGTGACGCCCTTGTACAGGCCGAGCGCGTTGGGGCAAGCCTCGCGCAGCGTGTACGTGTGCGTGCCAGGTGCCTCGTAGCGGATCGGGCTCAGCGTCACAGTGCCGTTGGCGTCGTTGGTGCCGCTTGCGACAACCACGTCGTCCTCGAGCAGATCAAACGTGAACTCGCCAGCTGCAAGGTCGCGGCCGGTCAGACGCTTGACCGTCTTGACCTGATCGGTCACGGAAGAATCGGTGGGCGTCACGCTGTAGGTGTTGGTGAATGTGAAGGCCGCACCGTCATCGCCTTCGTGCATGACGCTCAGATGTCCGGCGCCGTCGTCAGTCACGGTGTAGGAAACCTTGCGCATGGCGTTGGCGTCGTTGGTCACGCCAGGGGCACTACCGGACTCGGTCACCGTGTAAGTAAAGGTGTGCGAGCGCGGAGCGGTGGGGGCTGCGGGTTCGGACTCGTCGCCGGGCTCGTCGGCGCCGACATCAGCGTCGGCGTCGGCCTCTGCCTCGTCAGCGTCGACGTCGACGTCGTCAGCTTCGTCTGCCTCGGCCTTATCGGTCGCATCGTCCGTCACACCCAGGGCGCGGTTGAGGTCCTCGAGCGTAAAGTGGATCTTGCCAAAGTCCACGTTGCCGGCCGCGTCGTTGGTTGCGGTCGTGCGCTCGGGCATCGGGGCATCCGCCTCATCGGCGGTCACGGCAAAGGTGAACTTGCCCGCGATGTCGGCCGGGGTCAGGCCCTCGGCAACTTGGAGCTTCTTAGTACCGTTGAGCGCGGCATCCACGGCGTCGGCGCCGTAGACGTTCTCGAACAAGGGCTCGACGCCGCCGTAGTCGACCGTCGCCGTCAGGGTACCGTCACCGTTGTCGACGACGATAACCTTAAAGCCAAAGCTCCACGTTGTAGCGGAAACGCCATTCGGCAGCCCGAATAAATCTTCGTAGGCCGTGTAGTTAATGGTCCAGGCAAGCTTACCGTCCTTATCGGTACGATGGGCAAGCCCAGCAGCCTCAAGATTAGCAAGCATCTTGGTGTCGTAGTGCAGCGTATCAAAGCTCACGTGCCCGCCGATATTGGGCTTGAGGTTTTCGTATGCCACAAGCTCACCCTGATAGGCGATGCCGAACCAGAACTCGCCGTCGGCCATCGGGCGACCGGTCAGAGTCTTGGTGGCAACGACCTGAGCGGCGGTGCCACCAGGCGTGTTGGTCGTAGCGCTGTAGCTGTTGTGGAACGGGACCAGGGCACTCTCGACCTTGTTCTCACCGCTCTTGTGGACCGTCGTATGCGTACCCTCGGGACCGCCGGAGACGGTCGTCGTGGCGGTAAGCGTACCGGCACCGTCATCGGCGACGGCGATCGTCACGGTACGCACGGCGTCGTCGTAGATGTAACCGGGCTTGCCGTCATTCTTCTCGGCTACGGTGTACGTGAAGGTCTTGCCAGCGTCAGCCTGCGTAAACTTGACCTCATGGCCAGCTAGGATGTCGATCAGGCCGACCGTTGCCTCTGCCGTCGCAGGGGACTTGAAGTTGTTGGCTCCGGGCAGCAGGCCAAGCGCGTTGGCCGAGGCCTCGTCGGCAGGCTTCACGGTAAACGTGAACTGACCCTCGGTCATAGGACGTCCGGAGAGGCTCTTGCTGAGCTTGAGGCCGCCGGCCGCGGTGTAGTTAAGCTCAGTGCGGTACGTGTTGGTGAAGCGTCCGTTTTCCTTCTTGGTGACATTGGCGGTCAGCTTGCCCTCGCCGTCCTCAGTCACGGTCACTTCGGCGGTCGCGACATGCCCGTCATACGCCATGCCGGCCGCGTTACCCGCGTTCTCGCGGATCTCGTACGTGTAGGTTCCGGCAGCCGTGTAGCGGATCTTGCCGAACTTGACGGCAGCGATGCCATCCTTCGCATCGTGCTTGTTCACGGTCACGGTTGCAGGATCGGGCAGCGGGGTGCCCTCGGCGGCGGTGATGGTAAAGCTGAACTTGTCGGAATCCGTCCAGTCGCGACCGTCGATAGCCTTGCTCAGATCAAAGTCGAGCTCTGCGTCGAGCGGGGTCACGCTGTAGGTGTTCTTGAAGGTCGCAGCCGTGGCGTCCTTCAGGACATGCTCAGCCTTGAGGGTGCCGTCGCCGTTGTCCGTGATGGTGGTCTCGATGGTGTACTCGGCGTCACTGTAAGTGATGCCCTTGCTGGCGGTTCCGCCGTTGGCCTCGCGCAGCGTGTAGGTGTGCTTGCTGGCCTTGTCGTACTTCACGGCGCCCATCGTGATCTTGCCCTCGGCGTCGTTCTTGCCGGTGGCGACGACCTTGTCGCCCTCGACGAGCTCGAAGGAGAACTCGCTGTCCTTGAGATTGCGGCCAGTCAGGACCTTGTTCGCGGTGATCTGGTCGGTAACGCTCGTCTCGACAGGCGTCACGTTATAGGTATTGGTGAACGTAAATGCCACATCGCCGTCCGGCTTGCGGGATACGCTCAGATTGCCCTTGCCGTCATCAGTCACGGTGAAGGAAACCTTGCGCGACAGCTTGGCGTCGTTGGTCACGCCAGCCACTTCGCCGGACTCGGTCACGGTGTAGGTAAAGGTGTGCTCGCGCTTCTCGGGCTTCTCGCCCAGAGCCTTGTTAAGGTCGTCGAGCGTAAAGGCGATCTTGCCAAAGTCGACCTTGCCGTCAACGTCGTTGTGCACGCTCGTGCTCGCAGGCATAGGCGCGCCCTCTTCACCGGTCACGGTAAAGGTGAACTTGCCGGTGATATCAGCCGGGGTCAGAGCGTCGTCAACCTGCAGATTCTTGATACCCGCAAGCGATGCCTCGGTAGCATTCGTGGTGTAGGCGTTCTTGAACTCGATGCTCTTGACGTCCTTGGCGTCCTTCAGCTCGTGCGTGGCAACCAGCTGGCCCTTGCCGTTATCGGCGATGGTCGTCACGATGGTGTAGACCGCGTCATCGTAGTCAATACCGCCGGCGTTGCCCTTAACCTCATGCAGCTTGTAGGTGTGCTGGCCGATCTCGGTGTACTTGATGGCACTGAACGTCACCTTGCCGTCGGCGGCGTTCTTAACGGTCTCGACAGGCTTAACTTCCTTGTCAATGATTTCGAGCAGCTCAAAGCTGAACTCGTCGGCCGTAAGGTCACGCCCGGTCAGAGACTTGGTCACGGTAATCTGGTCGGTGACGCTGGACTCAACAGGATTCGTGGCGTAAACGTTCTTGAACTCGGTCTCGCCCGAGGTCACCTTCACGCCAGCGCTCAGCTCACCCTTCTTGTCGGGCGTTACCGTCACGGTGATCTCCGCGACGTTCTTGCTGTAGGCGATGCCGTCAATCGTGGTCCCGGCATGCTTTTCACTGACCTTGTAGACGTACGTGCCAGGTTCGGTGTATTCGATCGTGCCGAAGTCGATGGCAGCCTTGCCCTGGTCCAGGTCAGCCTTGCGCACGGTCGCAGTCCTAGCCGCAGGCATCGGGGCGCCGCTCTCGGATGTCAGGCCAAACTCAAACGCGTCAGCATTCGTCCAGTCGCGACCCTTGAGCACCTTGGTCAGGCCAAAGCTGGCCTTGGTGTTCACCATTGCCGGCGTCATGTCATACGCAAAGCTGATCTTGCCGTTGTTGCCCAGGTAGGAATTGACATGCGTCGCGGTCGCCTTGGCAGACACGTTGTTCCACTTGGGGTTGAGAACGTCGGTCGCGGTACCAGTGCTGTTGCCGCCCACGCTGCCCTTGGTAGTGTGGAGCTCATCGATAAAGGCCAAACGCGCGGTTCCCACGCTAAACGAAAGGTTGCCGTCCTCGTCGGCAACAAGAGCGCCGTCAAACTTCGCTGCGTCGCCGCCGACAAACTCGATGACAGCAGTGGCGGGCTTGGCCTCGCCGTTCGCGCCCCGCTCCTCAAACTCATCCTTGTAGTAATAGGTGCCAGTATCTGCCAGCGAATTCTTTGCAGGCTGCGTGCAGTCCTTATCCGCGTAAATGGGAGTCTGCTTCTGGAAGTAGTAGTAGCGGTTGGTGTCGGCCGGCTCAAAGGTCGCAACCGTATCACCCAGCGCACCACCGCTCCACTTGTTCGCGTAGAAATTCACGGTCTTGGTGCCGTTGGCAACGGCCGTATTGTTCTCGATGTAATCCTTGAGCCCCGTTACCTTCTCAGGCGTAAACAGGTTGTCGAGCGCAGTGCTCTTCACGCTCGAGGTGTACTTCACGCGGATAGGCTGAGCGCTGTCGACCGAAAGCTTGCCGTCTACGGTCTTAAAGTGACTCAGCGGAATCAACGACGCAGGAATATTGACCGTTACGATATCGCCCTTCTGGGGATTGTCATCGCCGGCGCGCTGCACGGTGATGAGCAGGTCTTTTGCCTTGCCGGTGAACTCGTAGGTGTCGGTATTGGTTTCTTTATTGACCGTTTTGTCCGTCTTGGTAAACGGCGTGCCGTTGATGACGACCTCGGTGAAGCTGTCGACCTGCATAAAGTCGCCCAGCTCGTCGGTAAACGTGATGTAGCCGGACTTGGTCGCGTCGTAGCCCTTATCAATTTCGGTCGGATAAGGCGCCTCTGACGTAATGGCCTGTGAGATGTCGTCGAAGACCTTCTTGAGCTCTTCTGCATTGGTCGCCGACTTGTAGTAGTCGGAGTTTTCAGCGCGTGTGCCATGAGTATCCCATGCCGTGGCATTGGGGTAGTTGCTCGAAACGGCCTGCATGAACTTGTTCTCTTTTTGGCTTTTTCCCGAATCCTGGATACCAGCACTGGGGTTCGCGCCATCAAAGATGCCGATGGTATAAACGGTGGCCTTGCCGTCCTTCATATTCTTAGCAGCTGTCACGGCAGCGTTGGCGACACCCGCATCGAATATATTTTGCTTTGTTGGCGTACCGTCGGTAAAGAACACAATAATCTTCTTGGCGTCTTTGCGACCATAAGTGGTAGTGATTTTCTCGGCCAGCTCTAGGCCATAGTCGGCGCGCGTGGCGCCGGCAGGCTGAATTTTATTAATTGTATTCTTCTTGAGATCATCCGCATTGCCGCCGGAACAGTAGGTCAATTCTTTCATAACCTGGGTGTAATTGTAGGAGTACCCTCCGTCGCGATACATATTGTTGCCGATATCGTTGGACTTCTTGCCCGCAAACTTAACAATGGCAACCCTATGCTGCCTATCGACGCCCTCGATGCTCTCATTTTGTTTTGCGATGGTATCGATAAAGCTGTTCGCAGCGTTCTTCAGTGCATCGATACGCTTGGTGCGATCTCCGCCACCCATAGGATCATCCATCGAGCCAGATGCATCCAGCACCATCACGATGTCGAGCGGCGTAGTAACCGTCACGGTTGAATTAGACGTCGAGGACATGGCCGAAAGCGTGGTCAGAAAATCCGACTCTTCGTTTTCCTCAGTTGCCTCGACCGTCTTGTCGGTCCAGATTCGGCCGACGTTTTGAGTCGTTACTTTATTACCGTTGTGACCGGCCGCCCAGATTTCCCAGCGTCCGCTGGTGTCGGGATCGACGACGACCTTTCCGCTCATTGTCGGTCCGTCCATTCCTGTGCTGGACCTGGCGTTGGCCTCGGGCAGCATGGCAAATGCTGCAGCCGGCAACACCAGCACTACGGCCAGTATCACCGCCAAGAGACCCCTCGTGTACTTACTCATCGCGTCTCCCTTCTCGCGGTCTCAGACCTTGCAACAGCCTAAAGTTACGAAATGAGACACAATTTGGGCAGGTGACACATGTTCCAGATTCTGTTTTGGGCGTGAGACAAATGTCTCACCAAAGTTGAGACACGAGAGTTTTCGCAGGAAAACGGGTGCGACTCGGAGCCGACAGGCCAAAATGATCCGTTTTCCTCCATCTCCGGGGGCCCATTTCGTGGCAGACGGGTCACGCGGCAGTCCTCGCAAGGCAAAAATGATTCGTTTTCCTCCGTCCTTGGGGGATCAAGGGCTGTTACTGATATGGTGCCATTTCAAAACTATGCCGGATTACGGGGCTAAAGTCGGGACCCTCATCCATACCCTCATTTTTTGAAAAACGGCAGGCTATCTACCTGCGGTTTTGTTTTTGCGATTTCGGTATGGTCGGGGGTTCGCCATCCAGCCCCGTAAACCGGCATAGTTTTGTTCGCGACGGTACAACCGTGCGTTCACGCGCGGGGCCGGTGGGGCATTTTTGCCCCACCGGCCCCTATTCCACCGCTATTCCGGCTTGGTTTCTACTGTGGGAGTCTTGTCCGCTGCGACTGGGGTGCGAGCAGTGTCCATAGTCAGGCAGTGTTTGGGACAGCTCTCGACGCACTCGCCGCACACCACACAAGAATACGGATCGATCGACCACGTTCCGCCCTTGCGATCGACCGCGAGCGCGCCCGCCGGGCAGCGACGCGCGCACATGCCGCAGCAGATACACACGTCCATGTCGTTAACGATATGTCCGCGCAAGCGCTCGGGCGCCGTCAGCTTCTCCTGCGGATAGCACACCGTTACCGGCTGCTTGACCATAGAACCCAAGGCCGTCTTGGCAAATGTCAGCAAACTCATGCCGCGCCTACCTTTCCGTACAGCTAATGCAGGGGTCGATGGTCAGGATAATCATGGGCACGTTGGCAAGGAGCACGCCCTGCAGCGCATGCGTCAGACCCGCCAGGTTTTGCGACGTCGGCGTGCGCACGCGGAAACGGTCCAGGTTCTTGGTGCCGTTACCGCGCACATAGTAATACGCCTCGCCGCGCGGCTGCTCAATCACAACCTCGCCGCGTGCGCCGTCGGCCGGCGTAAGCTTGGTGCGCCCGCCGATCCCGTCGTGCGGAATCTTGCCCACAAGCTCCTTAATGATGTCCATGGCCTGCGTGACCTCGGCGCAGCGCACCTGGCAGCGGGCATAGCAATCGCCATCGGTAGCAACGATGGGCTCAAACGCAGCCAGATCCGCATAGGCACCGTCGTCAAACATGCGCACGTCGTAATCCACGCCCGATGCGCGCCCAAACGGACCGACCATCGAAAGCTCCAGTGCGTCTTTCTTGCTAATCACGCCCACGCCATGTAGGCGCTCGCCGCAGCTGTTGTCGTCCAAAAACGTATGCACCAGGGCCTCGTAGTCAGGACGCATGGCATCGAGCGTCTGGACAATGCCCGACAGCTCGGAGTCCTCGATATCGTGCTTAAGGCCGCCGATCTCGTTAATCGAAAGGATCACGCGCCCGCCGCAAGTGCTCTCAAAAATCTTGAGTATCTGCTCGCGCAGGGTCCACGACCGATAGAACAGCGCCTCGAAGCCAAAGGCGTCGGCGAGCAGGCCCAACCACAGCAGATGCGAATGAATGCGCGAAAGCTCGTGCAAAATGGTGCGGATATACTGCACGCGGCCGGGCACCTCGATGTCGAGCATGCGCTCGCAGGCGCTGGCATAGCCGCAGCTGTGGCCCACGGCGCAGATGCCGCAGATGCGCTCGGCGATGTAGCCAAACTGATGCATATCGCGCTTTTCGGTGAGCTTCTCGAGTCCGCGGTGCACAAAGCCGATCTGCGGAATTGCCTCGAGAACGCGGTCGTCCTCAATCACCAGGTCCAGATGAAGCGGCTCGGGCAGCACCGGGTGCTGCGGGCCAAACGGAATTACGGAGCGATGAGCCATGGACCTTACGCCTCCTTTTTCTGCTTGTCGCGGGCGGCCTTGGCGGCAAGCGCCGCGCGAACCTTGGCCGCTTTCTCGGGATCCATGGCGGCGAGCTTTGCCTCCATCTTGGCAGCCTTGAGCGCGGCCTTCGCAGCAGTCTCATCATGCTGAGTATCGGAGCCGGCAGCCGCGGCGGGCTTGGCGGCAGCGGCGCCCGCGACATCGCCGGCGCCCTCCCCCGCAGCAACCGCAGCCGCGGCGGCCTTTTCGGCCGCAGCCTTGCGCGCCTTGGCCTCGGCAGCCGCGCGGACCTTCATGGCCTTCTCGCGCGCGGCCTTCACCTCGGGCGTGATCACACTCATGGGCTCGGCGGTCGAGACCTGGTAGAAAAAGCCCTTAAAGTCGATCTGCATATCGGTAATGGCAAGACCAAACAGGTCGTGCGCCTCGTTTTCAAACGGAAATACCGCCGGATAGTACGAGCTGATGGACGGAATCTCCTGGTACTGATCAATTCCCTCAACCACCAGGTTCTCAATCGCATAGCTGCCGTCCTGCGCAATATGCTCCTGAGCAGCACGAACGTTGATAAACGTATAGACCAAACGATACGAGCCATCGTCGACGTTGCGCTCGGCGTGCATTTGCACAAAGCGCGCGCCGACGCCCTTGAGCGCCTGGACATGCGACAGGAGCTCATCGATCCCAACGGTGGTATAGATAGCCTTTTGCATTACTTGGCCTCCTTTGCAGCGACGGGTGCGGCGGACCTGGTGGACACGTTGGCCTCGTCACCGTCACCGGCACCGTCAGCCCCGGCCCCCACAGCCACAAACCCGTCCTCGCCCAGCTCAACGCCACCATCCCAGGTAGCGGCGCCGCCCACGGTAAGCGGATCGCCGCCGGCGCGCATCACGGCCTCCTTCTGGTCCAGGATGCCGCACGCCTCCACGATGGCATCGATCACCGTCTCGGGGCGAATGGCGCACCCGGGCGCGTACACGTCCACGGGAATCGCGCGGTCCACGCCGCCGATCACGTTGTAGGCATCGCGGAACACGCCACCCGAGCACGCGCAGATGCCGCACGCCACCACGCACTTAGGCTCGAGCATCTGGTTGTAGATCTGGCGCACGACGGGCAGGTTCTGGGCATTGACCGACCCCGTCACCAAAAAGATATCCGCATGCTTGGGGTTGCCGGTGTTGACCACGCCAAAGCGCTCCGCATCGAACAGCGGCGTGAGCGAGGCCAGCACCTCGATATCGCATCCGTTGCAGCTCGAACCGTCGTAATGAATAACCCACGGCGAGCGCGACATTTTATGATCCATGGATGCCGCCTCCTAAATAAATACGTCGACGAGGATGGGCATAAGGTTGAGCAGGCCAAACACCAGCGCCACGCCCCATCCGAGCCTAAAGCAGCTGCGCCAGGTGCTGCGTGCGAAGGTGTTGTCGATCAGCACCTCGACAAAATACGTCGCAGCCATTACGACCAGGGCTACGACCCAGCTCACCGGGTTGTCCCAAACAAAGAACATGCCCACCCACATCAAAAACAGCACGGTCTCGCACCAGTGCATAAGGGTCATCTTGGCCAGCGTGCCGCCGCTCATCTCGGTGGCGACGCCCTGGACGATCTCCTGATGCGCGTGATGCGAGTACGAAAGGTCAAACGGCGACTTGCGCAGCTTGATGGTGAGCACCGCGAGCAGCGCGAGGAAAATGGGCGCGCTGTACACGATGATGGGGGCCGACTGCCCCGTCACGGCGATGGAATCGAAGCTGTCGGTGGCAAGGTACAGGCCCACGCTCATCAGCAAAACGGCGGGCTCGTAACTCATGACCTGCAGCAGCTCACGGTCGGCGCCGACCTGGGCAAACGGGCTTTGCGTCGAGGCGGACGCCAACACCACAAAGATCGCAGCGAGGGTCACCATAAAAGCGCACAACAGCGTGTTGGAACCCGACACAAAGATGCCGCCGCCCACCACGGTAAAGATGAGCGCGCACGCCATGTAGGTATCGTCCATGGTGTTTACGCTGGCGGGGGCCTTGCGCAGCAGCTTGGCCACATCGTAGAAAGGCTGGAGCAGGCGCGGGCCCACGCGGCCCTGCATGCGGGCCGAAAGTTTGCGGTCAACGCCGTCGATCAGGCCGCCCACAAGCGGCGCCAGTAAGGCAAATGCCACGGTGCCAATAAAAATGCCCACGACGCCCGAACCTTCAAAATACTTGCCGCGCAGCACCGAGGGCGCACTCATGGCAAGTCGCTCGGGCCCAATCCACGCGCAACACAGCAGCGCAAACAAGATAATGCTGCAGCACACGACGCTACCCGCGGGGCCAATACGCTTCTCGCCAAGGGCGTCCTCCGAGTACCAATTGCGCTTTTCGGCCTTCACCTCGTGTCCCATCGAGCCGCGGAAATGGCGATATTTGTCGGTCCCCACGCCCGAAAGGTACACGTTGACGTGCGGTTTGTTGCTCACGCGGAACGACGTCAGCAGCACCACGGCGATAAAAGCCACGATAACCACCATCAGATACATGGCGTCCTTGCCGATAACGTACGGCACGCGGCCAAACACCATGGCCAAGTAAGGCGACACCAGACCGCTCGAGATAACCGGGAACGCCACGCAGCACAAAATCAGCAGCGCGGCGATGGTGTTGAGCGCCATCCATTCGGTCTTATGGACATTGACCTCAACGTTTTGAGCCGTGGGGTCGACGCCCGAAAGCTTGGCAAGCCACTTGCCCCAGAAGAAGAACGTCGCGGCCGAGCCAAAGGCAAGCACCATGATCATGAGCACGTTGCCGGTCTGCGCGAACGCCACCAGAGCGCCCCACTTGGACACGAGCATGCCAAACGGCGCCACAAACATGCCCATGATGCCCAGCATCATCAGGCGCGTCAGGTGCGGCATGCGGCTGAACATACCGTCCATGTCCTCGATATTGCGGCTGCCGATATGATGCTCGGCCGTGCCCACGCACAGGAACAGCAGCGACTTTGCCACCGTGTGGAACAGGATCAGGAAGATGGCCGCCCATACGGCCTCGGGCGCACCGACACCCAAGCAGGCACTGATGAGGCCCAAGTTGGAAATGGTGGAGTACGCAAGCACGCGTTTGGCGTTGCTCTGCGAGATGGCCATGAGGGCAGCGAGCAAAAACGTGATGGCACCCACACTCGTGACCATAAAGCCGGTCACGGGATAGATAGCATAGAGCGGGCTCAGTTTGACCATTAGGAACACGCCGGCTTTGACCATGGTTGACGAGTGCAGCAGGGCGCTCGTGGGCGTGGGGGCAACCATGGCGCCCAGCAGCCAAGTGTGGAACGGCATCTGTGCGGCCTTAGTGAGTGCGGCGAGCGACAGCAGGATGACCGGCATCACCAGCAGCGCGGACTGCGCGGTTCCGGCGCCGGAAAGCTCGATCATGCCCGAGATGGTCAGCGGCATGCCGTTAACGTGCAGGTACATGAGTCCGGCCAAAAACGCGATGCCGCCCAGCATGTTGAGGATGATCTGGGTAAAGGCGTTCTTGATGGCCTCGGGCGTGCGTGTGTAGCCAATCATGAGGAACGAGCACACGGTGGTGATTTCCCAGCCGCAGAACAGCCACTCAAGGTTATCGCTCGTCACGATGACGAACATGGCCGAGAGGAACAGGAACATAAGCGCCAGGAACTGCGGGCGACGGTCGGGCGCGGTCTGCCCGCGCAGCGCAGCCTCGTGCTCGTCGTGGGCCTGGAAGTCCTTCATGTAGCCCAAAGCGTAGATACAGATAAGGCTGCCGACGATGCCGACGGCGAGGACCATGATCACGCTCATGTAGTCTAGGTAGAGCGGCGTCGCCGTGACGGCTTCGGCCGCAGGCAGCGTCATGGCCGCAAAGACGAGCGAGCCCACCAGCTGGACTATGCCGAGCACCGTGGTAAGCACGCTCTTATATTTGTGCGCGTTGTACAGGATGACGGCGCACAGAATTACGTCGATGACGGAGCTGATGATCGAGAGCGCATGCGAGGTACCGGGGGCAATCTCAAAGCTCTGCGGACCCGTGCAAAAAAACATGACGGCGACTACAACTGTCACCGCCATGATAATGCCGGAGCCTATGAGTCCCACCGCATCGCGGGCGCGGTCACCGCGCGCGAGCAGCATGCCCAGCGCCGGTACCAGCGGAAACAGGGTAAGGAAATACAGTAGCGTCATACCATCACTCCCCCATGCAAAAACGCTGCAATTGTTTAACGTTATAGCTCAATTGATGAGTAGCGGCGGCGGGTTTTCGGTCAACTGGGGAGTTTTAGGCGTACGGGGCAAGGAGTCTGTCCGCATTGGAGCAAAGGGGCGACGCCCCCCTATCGCAGCGGTGGGCGCACGGGCCACTGCGCGCGGTTTATTGGCCATTTTGGAGGATGTCCCGATAGGCTCGCGGCGGTCCAAAAAGTTGGCGCGGCAAGAAAAATGCGCCCCTGTGGGCGCACCATCCCGTTTGCTATTCCGCCTTTTTAACGCGCGGCTTGCGACCGCGCGGCTTATCGACCAGTGCGGACTCACCGCTCTCGCGGTACTGACGGCACCAAGCCTTGACCGAAGACTCGCTGGGAATCTTGTGCTTGATCATGGCCTCGCGAACCGTCAAGCCGTTTTCCAGACGGTCCTTAACCACAGCGAGCTTTACGTCGTACGAATAGGTGTGATGATGCGAACCGGCATTGAGAACGGCGTCGGCACCGCCCACGGCATACGCGCGGGCCCACTGACGAGCCGTGGCCTGGGGAATGCCAAGCTCCGCGGCGAGAGCGCGATGACCGACCCCCTCTTGGAGGATCTCGACGGCGCGCTGCCTAACCTCGGGCGCATGCGTGCGAGTCCTAGTTGCTTCCGACATACCTGCCACTTCTTAGCCTTAGCCGTTAATCTGCTTTCTTACGTGCAAGTTAGATAGTAGCATTTTACTGTTTGCTCAAAGCAGTTAATTAAAATAGACGCGGCGTTATCTGGGCATTTGGCACCAAATTACGACATTTCTTTATCGATTATTTACGCTGGTAGCTGACTCGCAGCTAATCGTCATTCGCTTGTCAACAAAATTGGCATCTCTTTATGTCCTTTGGTATAGAGGATATAGTTATTAACCCCTCCCCCAATATTTTTAAGTGATCTGCAAGGCAGTAGACGTCCTCACTCCTCATGATTACCGCGCATTGCCATCCACCGGAGCAAAACAAAAAGGGCGGGACCTGCTGCGCTTGCAGGCCCCGCACCGGTTGACACCCGACGGGACACAGCCGGGCGAGACGGATCCGTGCTACCGCCCCGCCTGGCCGCGATGTTCAACTACAGCTCGTTGGCCGCGTGATACGCCGTGCGAATGGCGCTCGCAATGTCGGCGGTGCGCTCACCCGAGCAGTCGCCCACGCAGGTCACGGGCACCGTCACGCCATCCAGGTCAAACGCGTTGGCCTTGGAGCCCACGGCCATCACCACGTAATCGCAGGCGATCTTCACCGGCTCCTCGGCGCCGTCCTCGGTGGTGCGAACAGCCTCCACGCCCTCGTCGGTAATGGCGGTCAGGCGGGTCTTAACATGCTGCTCCACGTTGTGCTCTGCAAAGTCGCTCATAATCAGCGGCAGAATGGTCTCGGACTCGCCCGCGGCAATCTTGTCGAACATCTCCACGATCGCCACCTCGCAGCCGTGCTGCAGCAGGTACTCGGCAGTCTCGGTGCCCACCAGGCCGCCGCCAATGACGGCGACGCGGCCGCTGAGCTCCACCTTGCCGGCCAGCACGTCCCAGCTCGAGACAACCTTCTCCGAATCGGCACCCGGAACGGGGATGACCACGTCGTGTGCGCCCACGGCCACAATCGCAGCGTCGGCGGCGTTGAGGTCCTCAGCGGTAGCGGCATGGTTGAGCTCGACCTTCACGCCCAGGCCGGGCAGAATCTTCTCGTAGTACTCGACCGAGCGCATGATCTCGTCCTTGCGCGGAGGCGCGGCCGCCAGCACAATCTGGCCGCCCAGATGATCGCTCGCCTCGTAGACGGTCACGTCGTAGCCGCGCTTGGCCGCCACGCGCGCGGCCTCCAGGCCGGCGATGCCGCCGCCCACCACGGCGATCTTCTTGTCGCCCTCGCCCGGCTTGATGGCGATGGTCGCCTCGTCGCCGTTCTCGGCATTGAGCACGCACGAAATGTACTTGCGGTTTTGAATCGCATCGACGCAACCCTTGTTGCAGTTGAGGCACTCGCGGATGGGCTCACCCGTGGCGGCCTTCAGCGCAATGTCGGGGTCGCACATGAGCGAGCGGCCATAGGCGATGATGTCGGCGACGCCGTCTTCCAGAATCTTCTCGCCGGCCTCGACCGAAACCACGCGGCCCACGGTTGCCACCGGCACGGAGACCAGGGCCTTGACGCGCTCGGCCACGGGCAGCGTCCAGTTGTAGGGCATGGCGCCCATGGGCGGAATGGTGTCGCCCATGTTGCCGGTGTGGTTGGCCTGTGCGACCTGGATCATATCGATGCCCGCGCCCTCGAGCAGCTTGGCGAACTCGCAGGCCTCGTCGGGCTGCAGGCCACCCTTGCCGCGCGGCGTGCCGTCGGGGTTCTCCATGATCACGGGGAGCTTGTACTCCACCATCAGCTGCGGCGCGGCCTCCTTAATGGCGGCGACAACCTCCAGCGCGTAGCGGACGCGGTTCTCGAACGAGCCACCGTACTCGTCGGTGCGCTGGTTGAGGATGGCCGAGCACAACGAACCCACCAGACGATCGCCGTGGACCTCGATGGCATCGATGCCGGCCTGCTGCGCACGGGCGGCCGAGGCAGCGATGGCCTCCTTGATCTGGGTGAGTTGCTCTACGCTCGCCTCGTTCACAAAGTGCTGCATGTCGTGATGCAGCTTGGCGTAGGCCTGGTTGCGGATCTCGTTGGACTCGGCCATCTTGGCGGCAAAGGTCTCCTCGTCGCCGGCGGCCTTGGCCTCCTGCGCGGCCTTGGCGGCAGCCATGGAGCCCATGACCATGCGGCCGACACCGGGCACATCGTACTCGGGGTGGAACAGCTGCAGCGCGACCTTGGCGCCGTGCTTGTGGACGGCATCGGCCAGCGCCTTAAACGTGGGGATCTGGGCGTCGGTTGCCAGCTTGGGCGTGGGGCTTGCGGTCATGACGGGAGCGACGTCGCCGATGACGATGTAGCTCACGCCGCCACGGGCCAAGCGCTCGTAAAAAGCCAGGCTGCGCTCGCCGATGGAACCGTCACGCTCCTCGTAGCCGGTGGTCAGCGGCGGAAACATAATGCGGTTTTTGAGCTCAAGGGGGCCAACCGTAATGGGCTGGAGCAGCTTGGATGCAGGTGCGGTCATGGACATTCCTCTCTTGTAGGCGCGGCGGCGATGATGCCGCGTAGTTGTCTAGAGGATATGGCATGGAAGCGCGGCGGCACAACGAAAATCGGCGAATATCAGGTGGCGGCTGGTGGATGGGGCGTGGCGGCCCGTCGGTTTGTCTCAATCTGTAACAGTTACTCGGCAAAACCGTGTCTTACTGTTACAGATCGAGATATTCCCCTCGACCCATCCTCGACAATCTAGATCTGTAACATCTAGGCCCACTTTTGGCCCCTACCCGTTACAGATCGAGACAAACGGGACCCGCCTGCTAGAAAATCTCAATCTATAACAACAACTCGGCAAAATCCGTCCCTCGTGTTACAGATTTAGACAAACACGACCCAACCCACCGGTATATCTCGGTCTGTAACACCTAGCCGCCCAAATCGGGTCTAGATGTTACAGATCGAGATTTTGTTTGAGAGACCGAGAATTGGACCGAAAACACGGTCCCGAAATAACAAAAAAGCTCGCCGGCTAGGCCGACGAGCTGCAAGTTCTTGGTCGCGGGGGCAGGATTTGAACCTACGACCTCCGGGTTATGAGCCCTTTCCCGATGAGTAAAGCATATTATTCCGATTATAACGCTTGTGTTTCTTTTGTGGCTCTGACCTGCGGCCTTTAGTCAATCTCGATAAATCTCGCACAACCACGCGAAACCGCGTAGCCCTGCCGATTCCCCCCGATTTCCCCCATTTCCGTTCGCCCCGTCTAACAAATCCCCCCCTGATACAATTCGCGCTAGAAGGGGGGCTCCGAGCAGCCCCCTCGACACCGGGCCGCGCGGCCCCTCTTCCACACCACGGGCCGCGCGGGATACGTGAGGGAAAGGGGAGGCCATGCCGAAGGTCACGGGCTGCGGCGAGATCGAGGAGATCGAGCGGGGCAAGGTCCACAGGATCAGGCACCATCTGGGTAAGGACCCCGCCACGAGGAAGTACATCCGCTCCCCGAAGAGGACGGTGCACGGCACCAAGTCGGACGTGAGGCGGGCGCTCGAGGAGTACCGCCGCGAGCTGGAGAGTGGGTTCGCCAACCCCGACAAGGTGACGGCGCCCGAGCTCGGGTGGAGGTGGCACGAGCAGCGCAAGCTCCTCAAGAACCTCTCGCCGCTCACGCACAAGACCGACGAGTGCGAGCTCAAGAAGGCGGAGCGGTGGTTCGCGGGAGTGCTCGTGAGCGACCTGTCGCTGCTCAACATGGTCTACGCGGACCCGCGCGAGGAGCACGGCATGTCGCAGCGCGGCGTCCACAAGCTCAACGCCGTCATGTTCAGGTGATGGACCTCGCCGTGAAGGAGCACCTGACCGAGCACAACCCCTGCCGCGACGTCGAGGTCTCGCGCCCGCGCTCGGCCGAGAGGACCCCGCTCACGCTCGAGGAGGCGATCTCGCTCTGTCAGGCGCTCCACGGCGACGAGCTCGACGACAGGCGCGTCGCCATCTGGCTCGCGCTCGCGACCAGCGTGAGGCGTGGCGAGGCGCTCGGCCTCACGTGGCGCTACGTGGACTTCGACAACATGCGGGTGTTCATCAAGTACCAGTACACCGAGAACAAGGCGCTGCGCGAGACCAAGAACCGCCGGTCGCGCTGGATCGCGATCGACGACGGGACGGCGCGGTACCTGCGCACCTGGAAGGCCGTGCAGGTGAGGCGGATGCAGGTTCAGGGCCTCTCCCAGACCCCGAACACCCCGATGTGCTCGGACGGCGACTTCGGCTTCCACGACCCCGACAACTTCTCGACGTGGCAGAGGGGCTACTTGATCGAGCACGGCCTCGGCAGGATGGAGGAGGCCGAGGAGGGCGGCCGCAAGCGGAGGCGCTACGTCGGCTACGACTTCCACGAGCTGAGGCACACGCAGGCCACCTTCCTGATCGGCAACGGCATCGACCCGAGGAGCGCGCAGGGGAGACTCGGCCACGAAGTGTCGAGCATGACGATGGACGTGTACGCGCACATGATGGGAGGGAACACCGCGAAGCCGCCGATCTCATGGGGAGGCTGCTGCGAACCGGAAGCGGCGGGCAGGAGGCCCCGGGCGAGGAGGCGCGCGCCAATCAGGCGGCCGGGAAGCCGGTGAGGCTCACCGTCGTCGGGCCGAACCCGGACCTCTGCCCCTGTCCCGGCGCGAAGCTCGTCGAGCGCGAGGTCGTGCGCGACGGCCGCGCCGCCTGGGTCGAGGAGTGGCGGATCACGGCGTCCTCGGCCGCCGATCTCCTGGAGATCCAGCGCGGGGCGGACGCGCCCATCACCATCGACGGGAGCCGGATCACCGTCATGGCGAGGAAGGCTTGGGGCCGACGTCGCCACGACGAAGCACACTCCCTCCCTAACGTCAGAGGTCATCGCCGCTGGACCGGCAGGCGACAAAGCTCAGGATGATAAAATGCTTTCGACGCAGGAGCGTCCCCATCTTTGAATCGAGGAACCATGAGCGATTTTGATGCCGAGAACGAATCGGTCGAAACGAGCGCGCCGATAGCCTTGGTCGATTCCGCAAACATAGAGACCCTAATCCATACCGTCCGTGGGCAGCAAATCATGCTCGACACCGATCTCGCTCGGTTATACGAGGTAGAGACAAAGAATCTCAACCGCGCCGCCGCACGCAACGCCGACAGATTCCCCGAGGACTTCCGTTTTCAACTGACCAAGGAGGAGGACGAGTCTTTGAGGTGCCAAATTGGAACCTCAAAGACCATGGAGGGCCGCGGCGGGCGGCGTTACCTCCCCTATGCCTATACCGAGCAGGGCATAGCCATGCTGTCCGGCGTGCTACGCAGCGAAGTGGCGGTGCAGACCAGTATCAGTATCATGAGGGCGTTTGTCGCCATGCGCCACCTCCTCGCCGAAAATGCCACCCTGTTTGAGCGGCTGCGCGGTGTCGAGTTGAGTCAGGCGGCGTTTCAGCAATCGACCGACGAGCGTTTCAACCAGGTGTTCCGCCTGCTCGAAGGCGAGGTAGAGAAACCCCAGCGGATCTTCTTCGCCGGGCAGATGTTCGACGCCTTCAGCCTGCTGACAGATCTCGTGGGCCGCGCCGAGCGCGAAATCTCCCTCGTGGATGGCTACGTAGATGTCCACACCCTGAACGTCCTCGCAAAGAAGCGCAAGGGCGTCGCGGTGACCGTCTACACGTCCGGCAACCGGCTCACGCAAGGCGACGTCGACGTGTTCAACGCACAGTACCCGCAGCTCACCGTCCGCCGCACCAGAACGTTCCACGACCGCTTCCTTATCCTCGACAGTGCGACCGCATATCACATCGGTGCATCCCTCAAGGACGCGGGAAAGAAATGCTTCGGCATAGACCTCATCCAAGACGAGGAGCTGACGAAGATGCTCATCGAGAAACTAAAGCTCCTCGATGAGCATCAAACGGCTTGAGCGTTATCCGACCTCTAGCCACAAGCCCTAAAGTTTGAGCATGATCGCTGAAAGCCTCGTTAGTCAACATGTCAAAGCAGGCCCTGGTCCGCAAGCCTTCGATAATGCTTGCCGAGGAGCGTCAACCGGCAGGACTTGCTCTCCATCGCCGCGTTCCACATATGGTCGGCGCCAACTGGAACCAGAAGACCATGCCGGTTGTATTTCTGGAGCAGAGAGAACACCAGGTTGTTCCCGGGCTCTGCTGGAGGCATAGCGTCTGTTCTTCCCTCGTCCCTTGGCTCATACGACGGATCCAGCCTGTATTCATAGTCCTCTGTTGGGAAGAGCTTTTTCAGCTTCCGCAAATCATCGAGTGAGATTGCGGGATCGACTTCGCGCAGCGACACGAAGCTGTCCGTGTTCGTTTTGAAAACGGGTCTTTGGTCCCACATGCCAAGCGATTGATCGATGTGCGCATAGACGCTGCCCGGCGTGATGCTGCCCGTCAGGTTCGCCGCAGCACCCTCTAGGGCGTTTATGAGGAGACTTGTAAAAACGCCATGCCCCTTACGCTCAAGCGAGGGCTGATCGCTTCGCGAGGCGGTGAGTATGGTGACGCCCTCCGAGATTGCGGCATGGTTCTCCATGCCCGGGACCGACCCTGCCGCCCCCGAATAGCAGCTGTCAAGGATAACGATTCTGTGGCGCGCGCTCGAGCCGTTCGCCAGATCAACGAGTTCCCTCAGAGAGAGCCCCTCGTCTCCCCGAGTGGAATCAGACCCATTGATAAACCCGCCGGTTGACTCGATATACCCGTGTCCAGAAAAGTAGAAGAGCGCTATTTCGGCTTTTGACTGAAACAGCCTGCGCGCCTCATCTTTGATTGCAGCGCGATTCACGACATGGTCTGGGCCGGTTGCATACAGCTCCTTGCAGTCAAAGTTTCTGCTCCGAGAGGAATCCCCATTGCGCTTGAGGAGGCGCGCGACCTCCTCGGCATCGTTCACGCAACCCGAAAGATTTGGTATGCGCTTGTCAGAATAGTAGTTAACTCCAACTACTAGGGCCATTCTGTCCATCGCCCAGCTCCTACAGACTGTCGATGAAATCTTCGATATGGCTCCAGGTCCATGAAACCGTGCGTACACCGGGAAGATCAGTTCGGTCATCGCTATACGCCCAGATTCCCAGCACCTTCTTCCCCTCCTCGCGCGCGCAGCCGATTTCCCACTTTTCCCCACTTGAGCTCAACGAGTTCTTGCTTACGAGCGCAATCACGCCGTCGGAGCGCTTGATGCGAGTGCGGACCTTCTCCTTCCAGGCGGTTGCGTACGGCTCCTTGACCGACATATCGATATACTCGAAGGGCGACTTCGTGTTGAGCGACTGACCCTTCAGAAAATCGCGTTGACGTTCGTCCTCGATTGCAAACGCAACGAATACCGTCTTCTTTTCCATAAATCTCACCTTTCGCATATAAAAACAGCTCCTTATCAGTATAAACCTGACCGGTTGCGATTCTCCACCGGAGCGATCCACCTCATTACCGCGCCCATCTGCACGTCGCAAGGATCCCACCTCCAGCGGGCTCCGATAAAAGTGGGGAGTGGAAAATACTACGACATCCCATGTCGCAGTAAATGTCGTAGCAACGTCGTAGTAAACCAGCCACGCCGTCCTAAGACCCAACTTCGTGGCAGCCCATGCCCGAGATACGGCGGTGGCCTTCGGGTGGCGTCTTGATTCGAGACACCGTTGCCGCAGGCTTAGTCAAGCCCGTCGACCCCAACACGGCGCCGCGCCATATGCGCTACGTCCCATACTGGGCCTAAGGGGCAGCCTAACTTTCCGTAACTTTCCAAAAGAGGAGAATTGCCCCCTCTTTTTTTGATGGGCGGGGTTTCGAGCTGCGGATACGCATCTCTTCAAGTCGCCTCTAACTTTCCTTAACTTCCCATCCGTCCCATTCCCACGTGTTGCGCCTCAGCTGCGCGGCGTCAAGGGCGCTCGCGGAACCCCGCGCAAATCTGCGCTCCGCTCCGATTGGTGGGGGTTGCCGCGAACAACCCCTGACCCCCTTCGCCTCGGCGCGGCGCTTCAGGGAGCAAAGCGCAAGGCGCCGCAGGGCAAGCGCCTTCCGCTTTGCCCGCAGGCAGAGATTCTACGGGCCGGAAGGCCGGAAGGGAGCGGGACATGAAGGCGAGCGAGGTCATCGTGGAGCCGGAGGGGCGCAGGGACCGCAGCGCATGGGACAGGGGCTCCCGGCTCGAGCGCCTCCGGCCCGCCCTCGCGGTACAGCCTGCACCAGCGGTCGAGCGATGTAGCGGCGGCGATGCCGAAGCGGGCCATCGCCTCCGACCGCGGCATCCCCTCGTCCACGACGGCCCTCGCGACGGCGAGCTTGGTCTCCATGTCGTAGGTCCTGCGGCTCTCGCCCATCCCGATCAGCCCCTTCCTCCCGGTTGCCCGGTACGCGTAGAGCCATTTTCTCACCGCCGGGGCGGGAACGTCGAGCTTCTTGGCCGCGAGTTCGAAGCCGAGGCCAGCCTCGAACAGGTCGGCGGCGCGTGCCCTCATCTCGCGACCGTATCTTGCCTTCTTCCTGCGGGACATTTCCGATGCCTCCCTTTTCTCGAACCTTAATTTCAAAGTCCAAGAAATGGGATGCAGTTCACCGTCGGGGCGTTCCTCGAGTACTGCGAGCTGCGGGGGTTCCGCTCCCCGGACAACGACCCCCACGGCTGGGCGCGCGTCTGCCAGGCGGTGGCGAACTTCATGGGTGCCGACGGCCTCAGCGTGGGCATCTCGCGCTACGAGGGCGACGCGCGCATGGACCCGGGCGACAACGGGATCTACGTCATCGAGGGGTGGCGCATCGCCGAGCGCCTGCGGGCGGAGTACGACCCCGGCTGGGAGCCCACCGGGATACGGGATGTCCGCCCCGAGGATGAGCAGCGGGCCCACGACCGCGCCGAGATGCTGCGCGCCATCGACGCCTCGCGGCCCGAGGGCCAGAGGCTCGGGGCCTACCTCGATGCCGAGTGTTTTCCGTAACATCTAAATCGACAAAAACGGCAGCATAAAGTCGAAACTTCCCGCAAGGGGCATGCTGACCAGATCGCAGGGCCATCTTGGTGGTGCTTCGTATCTACCAAAGGAGGCCCGGAGAGGAAATGATCAGCATGACCGACAAGAATTCTATACGCCTGCTGTGGCGGCAGGGGGACAGCGTCGCCGAGGTCGAGCGCAAGACCGGCGTGAGCCGGGACACCGTCTACAAGTACCGCGACATGGACGACTTCAGCCCCGAGCCGCCCGCGAGGCGGGCGCAGGGCTCAAAGCTCGACCCGTACAGGCCCCTGATCGAGTCCTAGCTCAACGACAACATGCGCAGCGGGCGCAAGCAGCTACGGCACGCGGGGCGCGTATGACGCCGGGCCTTGACGGCCTTCCGGTTTATCTGACCACGCTACCAGTGGAAACGAACTCGGCACGCCGAGTTGCGCCGCAAAATCCCGGGCGCACGTAGTGCGCCCTTATCCGGCTCCTCCTCCTTTCCTCCAGGATGCCCGGACGGCAAGATTCGGAACGTCCCCTCAATATCCAAACTTCACGCAAGCCTAATGCGAATAGAGACAGACCTGGCAAATCAAGACACGGCTAGCCACTCGCACCCAAAGCCATTTGCCTAAAAATGAATACCGTTGACCGAAATGGAAATACGGTAACAACGAAAAAGACTAGTCAAGCTCGTTTTAAGCACCGTTTGTTCCAGCCCGCCCCAATTGCAGACATCCCAACTATCATGAATCCAGTAAACAGAGGCGGACATCAACATCCAACGCCGGCAAGCATGCGGGTGCCTCCTCTGCCTAAGGGGCAAACCCCCGAGATTAGTTAGGAGAGGGGAAGAGATGGATAAAGTCAAAACGGCCTTCCAGAACTTTGGCCGCGTTATCGTCGACCCTATTTTGTACCTTTCGGTAACGGGCATCATTTTGGCCATCGCCACGGTATGCTCGCTCGGCAGCGGAGTTGTCGCGGATCTGGGCACGCTGCTCTCCGCGGCAACCAACTCCGCGGTGATCGGCAACCTGCCGGTGATTTTCGCAGTCGGCCTAACGGCAGGCTTCGCAAAGAAGCAAAAATCCAACGCGGCAGTGTTTGGACTTATTAGTTACCTCATGTTCCTGTATGTCAACAACGCCTACCTGACGCTCACCGATCAGCTGGCAAAAGCCGGCGCGATGGGTCTGTATGGCACTGGCCAGGCAACGGTACTGGGTCTTCAAGTTACCGATGTCAACGTCTTCGGCGGCGTACTCATCGGATGTTTCTGCGGTTGGCTCTATAACAAACTGATCGACGTAAAGGTATCGGACTATATCCGGATTTACGGCGGACCCCGCCTGGCACTTCTGGCGATGATCCCGCTGAGCATTGTCTTTGGCATCGGAGCGACTGTCGTGTGGCCCCCTATCGCCAACGCCATCAGCAACGCGTCTTCATTCATCGCAGCCTCGGGCGGTCTGGGCGTTTTCATTTACGGCTTCCTGAACCGCGTCCTCGTACCTCTCGGCATGCACCACTTTATGTGGATGCCGTTTGACTACTCCGCGATTGGCGGCACGGCGGTCGTCGCCGGCCAGAGCGTTTCCGGCGCAGCAAACATCTTCTATGCCGAGCTTCCCCATATCGCCGACGGATCCCTCACCACAGTCGACCCCTCTGTCCGCTTTGCCATGTTCGGCTTTGGCAAGGAATTCGTAACCCTTGGCACCGTGCTCGCAATGATTGCAACTTCCCGTCCGGAGAATCGAAAAGCCGTCGCAGCCATGCTGGTGCCAATTTACATCACCGCCATGCTCTCCGGCATCACTGAGCCGCTCGACTTCATGATCCTGTTCGCGTCTCCGATTCTCTGGGTTGCCTACAGCCTGTTCTACGGACTGGGCGAGATGCTCCTGTTTGTCCTGGGAGTCCGCTTGCTTAACATGTACGGTGGCATCGAGCTGCTCACGCTCAGCCTGCCTTTGCCAATGGGCGTCACCAAGTTCCCGATTTACATCGTCTTGGGCATCGTGTTTGCCGCCGTTTCGTTCGTCGTGCTGGCGATGGTGATCAAGAAACTCAACCTCATGACGCCCGGTCGTTCTGCAGAGTGGTCTGCCGAGGTCTCTGGCGATGCCAACGCTCTCGAGTCTTCCGGAACGCCGGAAGTCGACGCAAAACAGCAGGAGATGGTGCAAAACATCATCGACGGCCTTGGCGGTAAGGACAATATCAACACCATGGGCTGCTGTATGACTCGCCTCCGTGTCGAGGTCAAGGATCCCAACAAGGTCAACGAAGAGATCATCAAGAAGGCTATTGACAAGGGCTTATTTAAGAACGGCACTAATGTCCAAATTATCGTGGGAACCAACGTGCACTCCGTCTACGACCTGCTTCGTCCCATCCTTAATCTGGAAGATTAACAGTCGCCTGATCGACAGACGACAAGCAAGGAGACCTCATGTTGACCAAAACGTTACATTCAATCCGAGGCATGTTCGAACGCTTGCTCAACATGTACAAAGAAAAGTCGACAAGGGGTCTTCTCGCTCTGATGGCTGCATTCGTATGCGGTTTTATCTGGCCACTCCTTGGTCTACTCGCTGCGGTTTGGACCCGGCATTCAGGAAAGCACGCGGATGCGGGCAGCGTTGCGGGCATGGCGGCCGTTATCAACATCGTTACTTACTTCATACAGATAGCGACCAGGATTGTCTGCGGCTCGATTTGATTTGAAAGGCATGAACAACATGAACGGATACAAGATTGTAATCTGCGGCGGCGGCAGCACCTATACCGCCGGTATCGTCAAAGACCTGATTGATCAAAAGGACGAACTGGGGATTCGTGAGCTTTGGCTCTATGACATCGACAAGGAACGCCAGGACACGGTCGCTGTGGTGGTTAAGGCAGTTATCGATGACCTTGCTCCCGAGATTCCCCTGCATGTAACTGTCGACCCCAAAGAAGCATTTACAGATGCGAACTTTGTTATGGCGCAGATGCGCGTGGGCGGGCTCAAGATGCGTATCCAAGATGAGCAGATCAGCCTGCGCCATGGCGTAGTCGGCCAGGAGACCTGCGGAGCAGGTGGCATGGCCTATGGCATGAGGACCATCTTCCCCATGTGCGAGCTTGTCGATTTCTGCGAGGAGTACGCCTGCAAGGACTACTGGATCGTCAACTACTCCAACCCCGCTGCCATCGTAGCCAAGGCGATGCACAAGCTACGTCCAAACGCTCGCATTCTCGACATCTGCGATATGCCAGTAGAGATTGAAGCCCGCATGGCGGAGATTTTGGGCTGCGAACTCAGCGACATTGAAGTCGACTACTTCGGCCTCAACCACTTTGGGTGGTTTACCAACGTGCGTTGCAAGGGCGTCGACGTTACAGACAAGCTCAAAGAGCATGTGCGTAAATTCGGCTACATTTCCGAGGCAAGCCTCAATGACGCCTTGGTAAAGGACCCCGATTGGGCCCATACCTTCAAGAATGCGGCGACGATTTCCACGCTATTCCAGGATTACCTCCCCAACACCTATTACCAGTACTACCTGTTGCCCGATGCCTGCGTGGAATACATGGACATCAATAACACGCGTGGCATGCAGGTCGTAAACGGCCGCGAAAAGCGGATCTTTGATGCTTCTGCGGCGCTTAAGCGCGGTGAAAAGGTCGATCTCACGCAATTCTATGTAGGCGTCCACGGCAGATTCATTGTCGATGTCGTCAAGTCTCTAGCGCATGACCTGCGACATCGCCAGCTGGTAATTGTGCCCAATAATGGCGCAATCGAGAATCTCTCGGACGACGCGACCGTCGAGATTCCGGCGTACATCACCGATCGAGGAGCCGAACCGGTCCGCGTCGGGAAGATCCCCCGCTTCTACAAGGGCCTTATCGAACAGCAGGATGCCTGCGAAGGCCTTGTGGTCGAAGCCGTTATCGAAGGCTCCTACCAGAAGGCACTCGAGGCCTTCACCCTCAATCGCACGATCCCCTCAGCGCGCGTGGCTAAGGAAGTCTTGGACGACATGATTGAGGCGAACAAGGGCTATTGGCCTGAACTGAAGTAGAGAAACCATCCAAATAGCAAAAGCACAAAAGGTGGCCTCAAGGCAAAAATGCTTTGGGGTCACCTTTTGTATGACTAAATCTCCGCAAAGCTCGTAAAGATGAACGAATCGGCCTCGTGTTTTACACGATAGTTCTCTTGATAATCCTGATTGAATATAAGCGAATAAATAACCTGAAGCGTATACGTGAGCGAGATCATGGAAGAGTAATTGGCAACCTTTCCAATCACGCGCTCTGATTTTGGAATGAGCAGGACAGTATCGCATTGCCTGGCGAGCGCCGAATCAGAAAACGCCGTGATTAAACACGGCTTGATTCCGCGCTCGGAAAGAGCGGCGGCGTATTTGGAATAATCATAGTGAATGCCGCTGTAGCTTAGGAATAAAAACAGGTCGCCGGGCCTACCGTTCTTAACGTGCAGTGTCTGCAGGCCCCCGTCGTCTGCCATGGTGACATGACGATCGAGCTTGAGAAGATTGTTGCGAAAGATACATCCCGCCAGATAGCTTTCCCCTTTAGCAAAGATGTAAATTCGCGGGGCGCTAAGAACTGCCTTGGCGATTATGCTCAATTTGGCGCTATCGAGCTCAATTTTCGTTTGATCTATGACGCCCTTCAAGAGATTTGCAAGGTTGCCCTCGATGGCCTCAATTGAATCGGTACTGCCAAAAGGACGATTGTGATCGACAGTGGCAGCCAGAAGATAGTCTCCGCTTATCTCCTGGATGAGCTGCATGATCAACTCTCGATAGCCGCTTAGGCCCAATTTCTTACAAAAGCGGATGATAGTCGCGTTCGAAGTGTAAGTCTCCTGTGCGAGCTTTGCCATAGTGAGGGTCTTAAGGTCGCCGGTATGATTGAGCAGATAGGTAGCAATGGCTCGGTCGGTTTCATTAAAAGACGCGCTGTTACGCAGGCTGTCAAGAATCATGGTCGCTCCGATCGCTTTAGTTTGTCACTTAATTATGTCATTATCAAAACGACGGGCAGCTCTTCATACGCTGACTTACGCCCTGCAATCTCTCTTCTGATATTCCGCATGCTTCGGCAACATTATTTGTGCGGAGCACATCGCTCAAGTCTCAGCGAACAGATACGAAGAAGTTCGATTGCCAGAATTCACTGCCCGCCTTGAGACGCTGAGACGGCCTCCGAACAAGCTACATGCGGACTTGAGACAGCATAGCGCTCGCCCGTCGGCATCCTACGACCTGTATCCCCCTCTCCCCTGTTTCCGTGTTGAGAGCAGTAGACGGGGCTCCAAGGGGACTTGTCCCTTTGGAGCGCAGGGTCCGGGGATGGCGCGGTCCATCCCCGGCACTATTATTAGCTAAGGACCGCCGGAACTCCTCCCAATTGGAGTTTATCGGTCGATAAGTCAAGCCGACCGGCCCGCGATTATCAATGGTTTATTTGCTTCACATAATAAATTGACTCAGGATTCACCCGCAAAGTAAACCGATAAAAAAGCTCGGAAGCAATTTTGCTTCCGAGCTGCTAAAAGTCTTGGTCGCGGGGGCAGGATTTGAACCTACGACCTCCGGGTTATGAGCCCGGCGAGCTACCAGACTGCTCCACCCCGCAATGTCTGGGCGCCTCATGTGCGCAAGAAAGAATATTACGCGGGAGTTCGGTAAACGGCAAGGAAAATCTCGTAGAGCATAATTCCTTCATATTTAAACCCCTCAGCCCCTATCACCGTAAACGAATCGCAGCCGAGCGCCGTCGACGGCACGTATACAATGGTGCGCGTCCTTTTATGCCAACACCGGGAGTAGACATGCTGCTCGCTATCGATATGGGAAACACGCAGACGGCCATGGGCCTGTTTGACGGAGACAAGCTGGTACAGTCGTGGCGCATGCCCACCGACCGCTCTTATACCGCCGACGAGATCCATGTGCGCCTGATGGGTTTCTTTAAGATGTACGGCCTTTCGCTCGACGCGGTCGACGCGATCGCCTTTGCGGGCGTGGTGCCGCAGCTCTCGCGCGAATGGCACGCCGTGGCCGACCGCATTGCCGCAGACGCCATCGTCATCGGACCGCAGACGGCCGCGGTGACCAAGCTGCGCGCGGCGCGTCCCCAGGCCGTAGGTGCCGACCGCGTCGCTAACGCCGTTGCGGCCGAAACTTTCTACGGCGCGCCGGCAATCGTGGTGGACTTTGGCACCGCGACCAATATCGACGTCATCGATGAGGACGGTTATTACATTGGTGGAGCGATTGCGCCGGGCATCCGCATTTCGATGGACGCGCTCGCCGCCCGAGCCGCCAAGCTCGCCAGCGTTCCGCTCGAGGCGCCCGAGCACGCCATCGGCCGCGATACCGAGGAGTGCATCAAGGTCGGCGCCGTAACGGGCGCCGCCGCCATGGCTGAGGGCCTGGTCGCGCGCATGAAGCGCGAGCTGGGCCGCGACGATGCCACCGTTATCGCCACGGGCGGCCTCGCCAGCATCGTCGCCGGTTCGACCGACGCCTTCGACGTGGTCGATGGCCAACTCACCATTAAGGGCATCTGCGAAATCTACCGCCGCATGCAGGAGCTGGGATAGAGCAGGGGCTTAAGTCGAGCACGCCCGATGCCACAGTCCCCGCAAAGGCTCGCCAAGCCTATTCCTCAGATAAGCGAAACCCTCCCCGGCACAGGCCGAGAAGGGTCTTGTTGCCATCGTTGTCTTTGAGCTCTGGTGCCCTGCGTTACAGACCGCGAATCCGTACGGCCTCGGGCGGAAACTCTTGCTCGCCGGCATCGGTCTTGATGGTCGCGCGACCCCAGATGTCCAGGCCCGCAAACACACCGACCGCAAGCGGCAAGCCGTTGGGCGACACCGCCGCAACTTGGCGACCGAGCAGCGGCACCATGTCGAAATACTCGCCCAGCACGGGAGCCAGCGGCCCTGCGGCGCCTTGCGGCGTGTTGGCAACAACCGCCCAGGTGTCCACACGGGTCAGCACGGCGGCGGCGAGCGCCTCGACCAGCACTTCGTCAGCCACGTCCACACCAAGCTCGCTCAGCGCCGAACGCTCAATATCCACCGTCACGGCGCCGAACATGCCCGCGGCACCGGCACCGCCGTTGACGGCGGAACGCGCGAACGACGTCTCGAACGCGGGCGCACCGCACACGATATCGCTCGGCCACTGAATACCCACCTTACCGGCAAGGCCCAACCCCGGCGTCGAAGCCGTGCCCGCGAGTGCGTCCATCATGCCCATCGCGGCCACAAACGGCAGGCCGTGGAAGGCGTGCATGTTCACGTCCGGACGCACGACCAGCGAAAACGTCAGCGATGCATCGCCCGCGTTCCACGCGCACCAGCCCGCGGACGCACCCTCGCGGCCCGCATCGCGCGCGGCGTCAAGCTCGGTACCGGCGGCTACAGCGTTCATCTCAATCATCTACATACGCCCCAATTCGCCCACGATATGGCCCACGCGGTCCTCGGGCTCCTTGACCTCGACGCCGTTGTAGCGGAAGAACCGCGCCGGGTCGTGCATCAGGTCCTCGAGCGGCACCAGCACAAAATCGCGCTCGCCGATCAGCGGATGCGGCAGGCGCAGCTTTTTGCCGCCGTGGGTCTCGCCGTCCATCCACAGCAGGTCCAGGTCGATGGTGCGCGGACCGTTGGCCTTGGCCTTTTTGGAGCGGTCGCGCCCCAGCTCGGCCTCGATCTTCATGAGCTCGTCGAGCAGCACCAGCGGCGCCAGCTCGGTCTTAATCTCGATGACGGCGTTGGCAAACGCGTCCTGGCGCGTCTCGTAGGCCGGCTCGCTCTCGTAAATCTTGGAGGAGTTGGACACGCAGGTGAGTGGAATCTCGGCGATCATCTCGCGTGCAGCGCGGATGTTGTCGCAGCGATGCCCCAGGTTGGAGCCCACGGCCACAAACGCGCGGCGCGGCTGCGGCTTGGCAACCGCCCAGTAGCCGTTCAGGAACTGCGCAAAACCCGCGGCGTCGTGCACGCGCACGATGTTGGCACCGGCCTGGATGGCGCCCAGGCACACGCCAAACGTAGCGGCATCGCGCTCGGCGGCCTCGGTCACGCCCGAGACGGCGCCCACAAAGCGCTTGCGCGACACGGCGCACATGAGCGGATAGCCCAGTGACGCCATCTTGGCAGTCTCGCGCTGGATGACGATGTCCTCGTTAGCCGACTTACCAAAGCCCGGGCCAGGATCAATGCAGATGCGGTCGCGTGACACGCCGGCATGGATGAGCGTGCGGGCCTGGTCGGACAGAAAGCCCATGACGCGGCGCATGATGGGCGCCGAATCGGGCAGGGTGAAGCGGCGGAGCTGCGAGGTGGGCACGTAGGCTTCCTCGCGGCGGGCGCTGCGGCGCATCATGGCGGCCAGGCGGTCATTGGACTCCGATGCGGCCTCGGTGGCTGCGGGAGTGGCCTCGGGCGCGGGCGCGACGGTCTCGGCGGCAGTAGCCTGCTCGGCGGCCGGCGTCTCCTGCCCCAGTTCGGTTACAGGCTCGGACGTGGGCTCCGGTTCGCCAAACGGCAGCGAGGGCTGCACCACGCCGCCCGGAAGCTTGGCCTCCGGCTTAGGCTCGCCCAGCAACTTGCCGCGACGGCGGCGAGCCGGCTTCTCGGCCTCACGCGCGGCCTCGGCAGCCGCCTCGCGCGCCTTCTCGGCAACAAACGCCGCTGCCGAGGTATCGAGCTGCACCGTCGCGTGCGTGCGGGCGGGTGCAGCGACCTCGCCGGCGTGCATCACGATGACGCCGCAGGTGCTCGTCTTAACAAACTCGACCATCTTGGGATCGGTGAAGCCGGTCACGTCGTTGACGATCGAGGCGCCGCAGCGCACGGCCGCCTTGGCAACCGCCACGTGGCGCGTGTCGATCGAGACGATGGCACCCTCTTTGGCCAGCGCGCGCACAACGGGCAGCACGCGGCGAGCCTCCTCGTCGGGGTTGACCGGAGTAAAGCCGGGACGCGTGGACTCACCGCCCACGTCGATGATGTCGGCGCCGGCGTCGAGCATCGCCAGGCCGTACTCGATGGCGGCATCGGGGTCGAAGTGCTCCCCGCCATCGCTAAACGAATCGGGCGTCACGTTGAGGACGCCCATGATGCGCGGACGGTCAAAGCTGAGCTCGTACTTTCCGCACCGCCATGTCTTGCTGTCGTTCGCCATGAACATCCTCCTAAAATGCCCACGCCGCCGAGCTTGGAGAGCTGGCGGCGGGGTCGCTTTGCACTCAGTCTTTCTATTGTATCCGCGCGCGCGGGCTAGAACGCAAACGCGGCCGCGATGTCGCAAGAAATCAGCAGGTCGGCATTTGCATCCTGATCGGTGGGAGCAAGGTTGCATATGGCCAGCGTATCGCCGGTAAAGTAACGCGTAAGGCCCGCCGCCGGATACACCACGAGCGAGGTCCCACCCACAATGAGGGCATCGGCCGCGGCGATGGCGGCAACGGCACCGGTCAGCACATGCTCATCGAGCGGCTCCTCGTAGAGCACCACATCGGGCTTGATGCGCCCGCCGCACGCAGGACACACAGGCACGCCCGCGGCGTCCTCGTGCTCGCGCGAGCAAATCCACTCGGCGCTATAGACCGCGCCGCACGACTGGCAAATGTTGCGATGGACCGATCCGTGCAGCTCGAACACGCGCTGCGAGCCGGCCGCCTGGTGCAGACCGTCGATATTTTGCGTCACCACGGCGTCGAGCTTGCCGGCGCGCTCCAGCTCGGCCAGCTTGGTGTGGCAGCGGTTAGGCTTAGCGTTAAGCGCGATCATCTTGGTGCGGTAAAAGTCGAAGAACTCCGCAGGATGTGCCTCGTAAAAGCTATGCGACAGCATGGTCTCGGGCGGATAGGCAAACTGCTGGTGATACAGGCCGTCCACGCTGCGGAAATCTGGGATGCCACTTGCCGTGGAAACACCAGCGCCGCCAAAGAAGACCACGCGCTTGTGGGTGTCAAACAGATCCGCCAGCGCGGCGGAGGCCTGCCTGGGGTCCGATATTGCCTGCGTCATATGAGTCCTCCGTCCTTGTTAGTCGGGCAGCGTTGAGCGACGTCCCAGCATGCGGCCTTTAAGTCAGCATGCACGGAGCCCACCCCGCCCCTGTTGCGCTAATCTTAAGCCTGCCAACCCCGTCGAAAGGACACCATGCCTCAGACTTACACTTTCGCCTCGTGGAACGTCAACGGCCTGCGCGCCGTGCTCAAAAAGGACCCGAGCTTTATCCAGATTGCGCAAGAACTCGACGTCAATATCCTGGCGCTGCAGGAGACCAAGCTGCAGGAGGGCCAGGTCGATATCGACCTGCCCGGCTATCACCAAACCTGGAGCTACGCCGAGCGCAAAGGCTATTCGGGCACCGCGGTCTTTAGCCGCCAGGAACCGCTGCGCGTGCTGCACGCCGACGCGCTGTTACCCTACGCCGGCGAGGGCGAGGCCGCCGAGCTCGTTGCCCAAGCCGCAACCGAGGGCCGCGTCTGTGCGCTCGAGTTCGACAAGTTTTGGTTTGTGGATGTCTACACGCCCAACGCGCAAAACGAACTCGCGCGCATCGATGTGCGCATGGCCTGGGACGATGCCTATCGCGGCTTTTTGAGCGCGCTTGAGCGCGAGAGCGGCAAGCCCGTCGTAACTTGCGGCGACTTTAACGTGGCGCACGAGGAGATCGACCTTAAGAACCCCAAGTCCAACCGCGGCAACGCGGGCTTTTCGGACGAAGAACGCGGCAAGTTTACCGAGCTGCTCAACGCCGGCTTCACCGATACCTGGCGCGCGGCAAACCCCGACGTCGAGGGCGTCTACAGCTGGTGGAGCTACCGCTTTAATGCTCGCAAGAACAACGCCGGCTGGCGCATCGATTACTTCCTGGTGAGCGACGCAATCGCCGGCAACGTGCGCGACGCCGGCATCCGCGGCGATATCTTCGGCAGCGACCACTGCCCCGTCACCCTCACGCTAGAGCTCTAGCGCCAAGCAATTCCTGGGGGACAGAGGAAAACAGATCATGTGACCCCTCTCCCCCTATAAGTTGCGGTGGAATAGTTCCTGTTTGGGCAGCAAATAGCCAAAAACGAGAACTATTCCACCGCAAGTTCGTGTGGGAACGCGAAATGCCCTACAGTCCGTATTTCACGACGACACGGTTAATGCAACGGCACCAAGGCTTGTACAAGGCGGCCAAAAACACGCAGGTCGCAAGGCCGTGCGTGATATCGAACGGCACCGCCGTGGCAAGACGTGCCACGGCACCCGCCCAAGTAAGCGGCCGTACAAATCCAATGATGTCATACGCGTTGATCACGACGCCATAGAGCAGGCCCGACGCAAAGCCGTACGCCAGCAGCGCTGGCATGCGCACGGTGCCGTCGGCGCGGTCGAACGCACCCGCATACGCCAGCGCACCGCCAACGTATCCCACGAGCCCCCAGGCATACATCTGCCACGGCGTCCACATGCCCTGTCCAAAAAAGAAATTGCTGGTCAGCGCCGCCAGCGCGCCAACCATAAAACCGTTGCGGCGACCAAGCGCCGCCCCCGCGATAATGGCGATGGCGCTCACCGGCTTAAAGTCGGGAATGGGCCCAAACAGGATGCGCCCCGCCGCCGCCAGCGCCGCCAGCACCAGCGTGGGCATAATCTGGCGCAATCCCGGACGAGATGCCTCGTAACCCGCAAAGAACAGCGCGAGCACCAGCGCCACCACGACAAGCATGGCAAGCGCCGCCTGCTCAACACCCGCCAGCAACGCCGCAGCCATTACCGCCGGCACCGCCAACAACAGCGGGATCTCCAGTTTTGCAAGCAAACGCGAGAAACGACAGTCCGTCATCCCATCACGCCCTATAGAACACGTTGTCGGCAAAGAAGTCGGCCGGCGGCTCCATGCAGGCAATCTCGCCGTCAAACATCATGGCGACGTCGTCGGCTACCTGCTCGGCAAAGTCCAAATCGTGCGTAGCCATGATGACGGTGCCGCCAGCCTTCGCATGGTCACGCAGGGCGCGGGCGATGGTGCGGCGACTCTCCAGGTCCAAGCCCTTCGTGGGCTCGTCAAGCAGCAGCAGCTCGGGGCCGATCAGCAGCAGCTTTGCCAGTGCGAGCAGCTGGCGCTGTCCGCCCGAGAGGTCGTAGGGGTGGCGCGTCTCCAGGCCGTCCAGCCCCAAGCTCGCCGCGCGCTCCCGCGCCACGGTCTCGTCATATCCGCAGGCTGAAGCCCATTCCATCAGCTCGTCGCACACCGTCTCGGCAACCAGCAATGCTTTGGGATTCTGAGGCAGCAACGCCGCCGAGGCCGCTCCGCGCACCATGCGGCCGCGCTGCAGCTTGGCGGTCTTCGCCAGCACCGAGAGCATCGTCGACTTACCGCATCCGTTGCCGCCCACGATCGCATGCACCGCACCGGCCGAAAACGACGCATCGAGCCCACGCAACACCCAGCCGAACGCTCGATCGTAGCGAAACCAACCTTCCGACAGGGTGGTAGCCGACCCAGCGTGCATTTTTTGGAGTATTCTGCTTCCATCCGTGCGCGAGAAGGCTTCCAAGCCGTTCTCGAGCGACGTTTGCGCCACAAATTCGGACGATTTGTCCAATTCCAAACTTTTTTTCGCGCTCGATACGCCCCCGGGCGGCTCCAGAGAGCCCAAATTGTCCTCACGCCTGCTGAATACTCCGTTTTTTGCACATCGGATGGCACCCCACCCCAACATCTCATCGGAAAACAGCGATTCTCGGCGTCCCAAAGAAGCCATATCCGCCACCTCGCGCACGCGACCGCCCTCAATCCGGTACGCACGCGTCGCATACTCGAGCATCGGCCGCGGTTGATGCGTAGCCACAACAACCGTGCAGCCCAGCTCACGGTTCACGCGAAACAGCGCGTGCAGAAAATTCTTCTCGGCAACGGGATCGAGCTGAGACGTGGGCTCGTCGAGTAGCAGCACACGCGGACGCAGCGCCAGGACGGCGGCAAGCGACAGCAGCTGCTTGCGGCCACCCGAAAGCGTGTCGGTATCGCGATGAAGCCAGTCCTCCAGACCAAAGAAATAGCTGGTCTCGGCAACACGGCGGCGCATCTCGTCGCGCGACACGCCCAGATTCTCTAGGCCAAACGCCATCTCGTGCCACACGGTCTCGCACACAATCTGGTTCTCGGGATCCTGGAACACATAGCCCACGCGCTCCGCCGATGCCCGCGCGTCCATGTCGGCAACGTTCTCGCCCAGCACGCGCAGTTCGCCAGTGCGCTCGCCCGCCGGCGCGATCTCGGGCTTGAGCAGCGACAGCAGCGTCGACTTACCCGATCCGGTACCGCCAACAAGCAACGCAAATGCACCTTGGGGAACAGACCAGTCGAGCCCCTCGAGCACCGCAGCATCAGCATCGGGGTAGGCAAAGCTCAGGCTCCGCACCTCAATCGCCGGCATATCCGGGCCGCACGCCGCGCCCGACACCGGGCCCCTATCCAACCGAGCCATCAGCCAAACCTCTTCTCATCAATCGCGTGCAACGCGCAAGGCAGCACCATCCAGGCAGCGTACACGACATAGCCCAGCCACGGCGCCGGCACCGAGAGCTGCGGATAAAACGAATACTGCGTCGTCGCGGTCCACGCCACTGCCGCCGTGGCCACGCCAAACAGCGCAAGCCCAACCAGCGCGGCAACGTCGCTGAGTCCCAGTCGATACCGCGCATACGTCGTACGACGCGTCGCGGCACCCCACCCGCGTGAGCGCATCGCGTCCGCGCGATCCAGCGAATCTTCCATGCCCCAGCCCATCAACACGCTTGACGCCCGCAGACGCGAGCGCACGGGATCGGCCGGCGCGCGCCCCGGCACGTCAATCGCATCCTGCACCGCCAGCACCGTACGACCGCGGCGCAAAAACTGCGGGATAAGCCTCATGCACATCGAGATCATGAGCGCGATCACCGGTGCGGCATTGCCCAGCAGCGCGAGCACCTTGTCGTATTCGAGCATCGACGCCGCGGCCTCAAACCACAGCACGCTCGCCACAAACAGCCCACCCATGCACAGGCCATATACCATGCTCTCCAGATACACCGCGCGCATGCCAATGCGGAACAGCTCCGTCGAGCCCGAGGTGCCAAACAGTGGATTGACCAGCGCGATAATCAAAATCACCGGCAGCTGCCAGCGGAGTGCGCCCAGCGTGCGGGCAGCCCCGCGCGTCGCAAATCCATACGCCAGCCCGCCCGCAAGTGACAGCGCAATCAGCACCGGCTGCATCGAGAACATGGTGAGCCCCAGCGTCAGCACCATGTAGAGGGCCGGCACAGCCGGATGCGACATCGAGAATGCCGCGACGGGCTCGCCGCCAAACTCCTCTTGTATGTTGTCCACGGGCACCCCCGTCCCCTCGCTCAAACGACAGCTCCGCAGCACCGCCAACGCCGCACGCAAGCAGCGCAAACGCCACGCCGGCGGCACCGACATCGGCCGCCATGAGCCAATCGCTACGCGCTCAACATATGCCTGCGGTATCATATTGCGCCGTGTATCGTTTCCAAACACACGTCTCTATAACGTAACAGGAGATCACATGGACGCAACCGCAATTATCCTCGCTGCCGGCGAGGGCACCCGCATGAAGTCGAACCACTGCAAGGTTTCGCACAAGATCCTGGGCAAGCCCATGGTCCAGTGGATCGTCGACGCCACCATCAAGGCCGGCTGCAGCCGCGTCGTGGTCGTCATCGGCAGCCACGCCGACGAGATGCGCGCCCTCATCGACGGCGCCTATGCCAACAGCGCCACCAAGGTCGAGTGCGTTGAGCAGACCGAGCGCCTGGGCACCGGTCACGCCGTGAAGGTCGCGCTCGAGGCCTGCGGCATCACGCAAGGCCCCGTCGTCGTGCTCAACGGCGACCTGCCGCTCATCACCGCCGACACCGTCGCCAAGTTCGCGCAGACCGTCGCCACCGGCGAGCTCGCCTGCACCGTCATGACCATGACCCCGCCCGACCCCTTCGGCTACGGCCGCATCAAGCTGGGTGCCGACGGCCAGATCGAACGCATCATCGAGCAGAAGGACTGCACACCCGAGCAGGCCGCCACGCTGCTCGAGTGCAACGCCGGCTGCTACGCCTTCGACGGCGCGCAGCTCGCCGCGCACATTGACGAGATCGGCAACGACAACGCGCAGTCCGAGTACTATCTGCCCGACATGCTCGAGATCCTCAAGGGCCACGGCCAGGCAGTCTCCATCTTCCACTGCGATGACTACCGCGACGGCCTGGGCGTCAACAGCCGCATCCAGCTCGCGCAGCTCACCGCCATCGCGCGCGACCGCATCAACGAGCACTGGATGGCCGAGGGCGTTACCTTCATCGACCCCACGCAGGCCTGGATCGGCCCCGACGCCACCATCGGCCGCGACACCGTCGTGTGGCCGCAGACGCACCTGATCGGCCACGTCACCGTGGGCGAGGAGTGCCAGCTCGGCCCCAACAGCCGTCTCACCGACACCACCGTCGGCAGCGGCTGCATCATCGATGAGACCATCGCCATCGAGGCCGTCATCGAGAACGGCGTCGACTGCGGCCCGCGCGCCTACCTGCGCCCGGGTACCCACATGCTCGACGGCTCCAAGGCCGGCACGCACGTGGAGATCAAGAAGTCCACGATCGGCGAGGGCTCCAAGGTGCCGCACCTGTCCTACATCGGCGACACGACCATGGGCTCCGGCGTCAACGTGGGCGCCGGCTCCATCACCTGCAACTACGACGGCGTACACAAGCACAAAACCGTCATCGGCAAGGATGCCTTCATCGGTTCCGATACCATGATGGTCGCGCCCGCCCAGATTGGCGACGGCGCGCTCGTGGCCGCCGGCTCCGTCATCACTGAGCCGGTCCCGGCAGACGCACTCGGTCTGGGCCGCGCCCGTCAGGTAAATATTGAGGGCTGGGCCGCCGATTATCGCCGCCGCCTGCACGAGGACGACGAGGTATAACGTTTTACCAAGCATCTAAGGAGCCGCTTCCGTGGGGACGGCTCCTTTTTCTATGCTGACCTGCGCGGCCGGATGAGTGGTCGGTTCGTGTCCGTTGACGGTAAAGACGTTATCAAGACTCGATAAACCCCGCCGCGCGGTTACAATGCAACAAGGCATCTATATGGCATTCGATATAAAGGAGAAGGGTAATGCCGATTAATGATCCCGAGAAGTCGGAGAATATGCGCAAGTCCATCCGCGTGTATTCCGGTTCCTCCAACCGTCCCCTCGCTCAGAAGATCGCTGAGTTCCTTGGGGTCGAGCTTTCGGGCCTTACGCTAAAGCAGTTCGCCAACGGTGAGATTTACGCCCGCTACGACGAGACCGTCCGCGGCGCCGACGTCTTCCTGATTCAGTCCGTGGCCGGCGGCAACGTCAACGACATGCTCATGGAGCTGCTCATCGCCACCGACGCTGCCAAGCGCGCATCCGCCCGCTCCATCACCGCCGTTATCACCCACTACGGCTATGCCCGTCAGGACCGCAAGGCCGGCCCGCGTGAGCCCATCACCGCCCGCCTCGTCGCCAACCTGCTCGAGCGCGCCGGCGTCAACCGCATCATCACCCTCGACCTGCACCAGGGTCAGATCCAGGGCTTCTTTGATATCCCGGTTAACCACCTGTCCGCACTGCCTCTGTTTGGCCAGTACTACAACGACATGCACTTCGACACCGACAACCTGGTTGTCGTCTCCCCCGACGTGGGTCGTGCCAAGGCCGCCAAGAAGCTGTCCGACATGCTCGGCTGCGACCTGGCCATCGCCCACAAGGGCCGTCCGCGCCACAACGCCGCCGAGGTCATGGGCATCATCGGTGACATCAAGGGCAAGACCTGCATCATCAACGACGACATGATCGACACCGCAGGCACCCTGTGCGCCAACGTCAAGGAGCTCAAGGCTATGGGCGCCGGCGACATCTACGTATGCGCCACCCACGGCATCTTCTCCGGTCCGGCCATCGAGCGTCTGAACGACGCCCCGATCGTCGAGTGCGTCGTCACCGACGCCATCCCCGTCGAGGTGGGCGGCAAGATCAAGACCATCTCGGTCGCCGAGGAGTTCGCTCAGGCCATCTCCGCCGTTTACCACGAGGAGCCCGTCTCCACGCTCGTCGGCGGCGACTTCGCGCTGTAATCCAGTGTGCAGCGCATCATCTTTGGTGTTTTTAAAGGGTCGGAGGCTCGCTTCCGACCCTTTTTCTACCCCTCGACAACCTGCCATGGACAGTTAGTTCAGATTTGTATTAATTTAGGCATTCGTTTGGGCCAATTAATACGTCGAAAGCGCTCTTGCCAGCATAATTCCGCTCGATCCCTCCGCCTATGGATCTCTTCACCATGCCGTTGGCCCCATTTTGCCCACCGATTCCTTCAACAACGGCAATACACCTCGGTCGCCTTATACAAATCTGAACTAACTGCCCAACACCCACCCCAGTAGATGCCTCCAAGGCCAGCCCATCGCTCCATTCTCCACTTTTTCAAGGCATTCCGCATGATCACGCTACCGCCCGCGGCGCGCGACACCCCTTTGAGCGAAAAGAACGATACTGCAGCATCATTTCGCCAACGGATTAGTACCTTATAGCTATGACGACCGTGATTTCACATCTCTCCGCCCTCCGCGCAATTCGCCGCGCTCGACGGGCGTACTCCGCGCTTCCCTGGGACGCCATCGATGACGAGCATCAGACACAAGCCCTCGAAGGTTGCGTCCCCAACAAGGACGCCATAGACTTTGCGACCCTTGCAATACTTGACGCCTGGAGCGAAGACGACTCCGAGTGTCTAGATCTCTTTGTTGCGGGCGGCAACAACAGACGACCCGACGGACGGCTCCTCCAGCACACCATCACCGCCCCTCTTCCCCAAGGTGCAATCATGCACATCGAAGCCGACATCTACGCAACGTCTCCCGCCATGACGGCCATGCTTTGTTCCAAAAATGAATCAGTTGCCAAGACCTTGATGCTTCTCATGGAGCTGCTCGGAACCTACTCGCTTCCGCCCGAGGCAACTTACCCCATCGCCTACGACGACACGTGGCCCAAGGCCAACAGCTTCGAAGCGATGGACGACCTCGATTGCCAGGGCGACCAACCGACACCCGAAAAGCAAGCCGAAACCCGCTACGAACAGGCACACTACAAATGCGAACCCGCCACAACCATCGAAGAGCTCGAGGCGGTCGCACGGTTTGCCAAAAGCAGTTCCTGCGCCCCGTTTCGCACGGCTGTCAAACTCGCCCGGGCCGGATCCGCATCCCCAGCGGAATCATTGATGTTCGCTGTCCTGGGCGCACCCATGCGCTTTGGCGGATTCGGGTGTTGCAGCTTGCCCATGGGAGGCCTGTTGCTCAACTATCGTGTCGATTTCGACACCCTTGCGGTCAACATGTCCTCGGGCATCCCCTACGCCATCTGCGACTTATATTGCCCGGCCGCCGGAGTCGACAACGAATACAACGGAATTGGACATGAGCTTCAAAACGCCCGCATCCACGATGGCAATCGCAACAATGGCCTTAAGGCCATGGGTATCCATGTCCTGGTTATCAATCGCGACCAAATGAAGGACCTTGTTGCACTCGAAGCCTTCGCCCAAACGATGCATCGACTTGCGGGGGTTCGATTCCGATATCGCATCAAGGGCTATCGCAAGCGTCAGGCCGCCTGGCTCAACGCCCTGCGGGCCGGAATCGGCCTCGCGCCGGTCTAAAAGACTTTTACCCAGTGTCACCAAGCATGGCCGGACAGTTAATTCAGATTTGTATAAACAGACGGCTAATATCGAGATGGTTTGCCGCCATCCCGGCGCCAATCACCTCATTTGAAGACTCGAAAGATCTGAAATAGCGCAAAATGTGCTCCCCAAAGCGCCGTGACAGTTCCGCGGCCCTATTTTTGGCAGTCAAAGACCTCTTGGTTTATACAAATCTGAACTAACTGTCCAGCCTGGCTTCTGACGACTGTCCAAACGCCCTCATGCAGCCTCAATCACCCTCCATTTGACAGCAGCAACGGGGTCGCTCACCATAGCAGGCGACAAATCGACGAAAGGAAGCACATGGCAGCTGCACAGCCGCTTAAGATTCGCATGGTTGCCGGACTTGGCAACCCTGGCGATGAGTATGCCGAGACCCGCCACAACGCTGGCTTCAAAGCGATCGACGAGTTGGCCCGTCAGGCCGGTGTCACGTACTGGAAAAACCAGGCAGGCGCCGAGGTCGCGCTCATCAACATCAACGATCCCGAGGAAGAGGGCGGCAAGCGCCAGATCGTGCTGGTCAAGCCGCAGTCGTACATGAACACCTCGGGCGGCCCCATCTCCAAGCTTTGCCGCGAATACAAGATCAAGGCCGAGGAGCTGCTCGTAATCCACGACGAGCTCGACATTCCCGCCGGCGACGTACGTGTTAAGGTGGGCGGTGGCCACGCCGGTCACAACGGCCTGCGCTCCATCATCGACAAGATGGGCAGCCGCGACTTCAGCCGCATCCGCACCGGCATCGGCAACCCTCCCGGCAAGATGGCCGTCGCCGACTACGTGCTTAAGCAGCTGCGCGCCCGCGAGGCCGAGGACTTCCAGGACACCTGCGCCCGCGCCGCAGATGCCGCCGGCCTGGCGATCGTACACGGCGTAATCTATGCCCGCGACCACGTCAACGGCTCCGCCTCCGCCAACGGCAAGCACTAAAACCTACCATTTAGGGATGTTTATTTTGGCAGGTTTTGTATGCGGAAACGCCGCGGCGGCCGCGTCGCAATAAACCCTGTGCCGCCCTACATATGCAGCCTCCAAAGGGGGCCGGCCTCACCGATGCGCGAGACCGGCCTCCTTTGCCGTTTTGCCTGATAAAACCTGCCAAAATAAACCTGTCCCCAAATGGCCGGTCACTTTTCTCGCCTGCCAAAGATACACGTAAGTGACATGTCCATGAGGGTATAATTTGCACCGTATGTCTGCACAACGCCTGTGCACGTACGGTTTTATTCGGGCTACCGTCCATTTCCGTGGAGGCACGGTTCGGCGGCCCTAACAAGAGAGGGGTTCTATGTATAAGATCCTGGAGAAGACGCAGTTCTCGGAGAAGGTGTTCAAGTTCCGCATCGAGGCGCCTGCAATCGCCAAGCATGCGCACGCTGGACAGTTCCTCATGGTTCGCGCCAACGAGACGGGCGAGCGTGTCCCGTTTACCCTGGCCGGCTGGAACGGTGACGAGGGCTGGGTCGAGTTCATCTTCATGGTGATCGGCAAGACCACCGAAATGCTTTCCACCTACGAGGCCGGCGAGTCGCTGCGCGACGTCGTGGGCCCGCTGGGCGTTCCCACCGAGATGGCTGAAGGCCCCTGCGCCGTCATTGGCGGCGGCGTCGGCCTGGCAATTGCCTTCCCGGTCGCCAAGCACCTGGTCGAGACCGGCCACGAGGTGCACGCCATCATGGGCGCCCGCACCAAGGACCTCCTACTCATGGAGGACCAGTTCCGCGAGCTCCTCGACGAGGACCACATCCACATCACTACCGATGACGGTTCCTACGGCGAGCAGGGCGTTGTCACCGCTCCGCTGGAGCGCCTGCTGCAGGACAAGGCCGTGAGCCAGGTCTTCTGCGTCGGCCCCGTTCCGATGATGAAGTTCTCGACCCTCACCGCCCAGAAGTACGACACCCCCATCACCGCGTCGCTCAACCCCATCATGGTTGACGGCACCGGCATGTGCGGCTGCTGCCGCGTCGAGGTGGGCGGCGTGACCAAGTTCGCTTGCGTCGACGGCCCCGACTTCGATGCCACCCTGGTCGACTGGGATGACCTTCGTGCCCGCCAGGCCGCTTACCGTTCCGAAGAGGGCGAGTCCCTCAAGGCCTATGAGGAAAAGAGCTGCGCATGCCACTAGTTAACGGTCGTTTCGTTGCCGATATGAAGTCGCCCCGCACCCCCGATAACGAGGAGCCGGCTGCCGAGCGCGCCTGCGACTTCCGCCCCGTCGACAAGGGCTTCACCGAGGAGATGGCGCTGGCCGAGGCCGAGCGCTGCCTCAACTGCAAGAAGCCGTTCTGTGTTGAGGGCTGCCCCGTCAACATCAACATCCCCCGCTTTATCGAGCAGATCCGCGCAAAGGACTTCGGCGGCGCTCTCGATACCATCCGCGAGGACTCCATGCTTCCCGCCATCTGCGGTCGCGTCTGCCCGCAGGAGAACCAGTGCGAAGGCAAGTGCATCCGTGGCAAGAAGTCCGAGCCCGTGGCCATCGGCCAGCTCGAGCGCTTCCTGGGTGACCGCCCCGAGCTCGCCTCCACGCCCAAGATGGCCCCCAAGAACGGCAAGAAGGTCGCCGTCGTCGGTTCCGGCCCGTCCGGCATCACCTGCGCCGGCGAGCTCGCCCGCAACGGCTTTGACGTCACCGTCTTCGAGGCCTTCTTCACCGGCGGCGGCGTGCTGGTCTACGGCATCCCCGAGTTCCGTCTGCCCAAGGCAGTCGTCAAGCGCGAGATTGACGGCCTGGAGGACATGGGCGTCAAGTTTGAGTACAACTCCGTCGTGGGCAACATGGCCACGGCCGAGGAGCTGTTCGAGCAGGGCTTCGACGCCATCTACGTGGCGACCGGCGCTGGCCTGCCCAAGTTCCTCAACGTCCCCGGCGAGAACCTGCCCAACGTCTTCTTCGCTAACGAGTACCTCACCCGCGTGAACCTGATGAAGGCCAACAAGTTCCCCGAGTACGACACCCCCACCAAGCACGGCAAGAACGTCGTCGTCTTTGGTGGCGGCAACGTGGCTATGGACGCCGTCCGTACCGCCAAGCGCCTGGGCGCCGAGCACGCCATCATCGCCTACCGTCGTACCGAGGACGAGATGCCCTGCCGTCGCGCCGAGCTGCACCATGCTAAGGCCGAGGGCGTCGAGGTTCTGCCGCTCGTTTCCCCGCTCGAGTTTGTCGCTGGCGAGGACGGCTCCGTGTGCGCCGTCAAGGTCCAGAAGATGGAGCTCGGCGAGCCCGATGAGTCCGGCCGTCGTCGCCCGGTGCCCATCGAGGGCGCCATCGAGGAGATTCCCTGCGACGTCGCAATCTCGGCTATCGGTACCAACGCCAACCCCTTCGCAAAGAAGATCGGCGGCAAGATGGAGCTCAACAAGTGGGGCTACATCGTCGCCGACGAGGAGACCGGCCAGACCACCGATCCCCGCATCTGGGCCGGCGGCGACATCGTCACCGGTGCCGCTACGGTCATTCTGGCGATGGGCGCCGGCAAGAAGGCCGCCGCTTCCATCACCAAGAGCCTGCTGGGCGAGTAATCACCTACAGCGTTAGCCATCAAACGGCAAAGTCCCCGTCGAGCACACGCCCGGCGGGGACTTTTTCTATGCCGATCGCCCTACCACCGCAAAGGTGCCTGTCCCCCTTGCGGTGGTTTTGGTCGGCTAGTCTTCGAGCTGCGCCACTTTGTAGCGGTAGGCAGCGGCGATGACGTCCTTGCAGCCTTCGCGGCCCAGCTTGGCGCGGTTGACGACGATGTCCTTGCCGCTCGTCATCTTCCACTTGCCGGCGCTGTAGCGCTTATAGAACGCCTCGCGCGCCTTCTGCTGCTGTTTGACCAGCTTGGCGCCCTTCTTTTTGTTGAGGCCACGCTTCTTGCGTACGATCTCGACGCGGTCCTCAAAGGGAGCGGTCACCAATACGGCAATGTGATTGGGGTTGTTACGCAGCAGGTAGTCGGACAGACGGCCTTCGATAATGCAGCTCTCGGTCTCGCCCAAGTCCAAAATCACCTGGCTCATCTTTTGGAACAACTTGTCCGAGTACGAACGCGCATCGTAGCGGTCGGGCAGAAACGCCATGTTCTCCACAGCCAGGCGCTCGTCATAGGCGGCCATCTTATCGAGCGACTCACCTGTACGCAGCGACGCGCGCACCAGCAGCTCGTTATCGTACAGCGGAATCCCCAGCTCATTGGCGAGGATACGGCCAATCTCGTGGCCCTCGGCACCAAAGTCGCGCGCGATGGTAATGACCACAGGACTCTTCTTGTTCTCCAGATCGCTCATCGCGATTCCTTTCTCTATGTGGCAAAGGGGCTGTCCCTTTGCCACATTCTACGCTGCCACCATTCGCCTCTGATATGCGCGAACCAGCAGCGAGATACCAAAGTTGAGCACAAAGTACATCGCAAACACCAGGCCGTAGAGCATAAGCACCTGCGACAGATCAATCGCGTGGGCCATCACGACGTTTGCCGTGTACATGAGCTCGGCCACGTTAATGCCCGAAAGATACGAGCTGTCCTTGATGACGGTCGTGCACTGGCTAAACAGCGCCGGAATGATCGTCTTAAATGTCTGCGGCAGAATGATGTAGCGCATGGTGGCAAAGAAGCCGAAGCCCTGGCTCTGCGCCGCCTCAAACTGGCCGCGCGGAATCGAGTTGAGGCCGCCGCGCACAATCTCGGCCATAACAGCGCTGGTAAACAGCGTAAAGGCGATGGTCGAAATCACAATGTCCAAACCCTGTACCGTAAAGTAGATAAACAGGATCCACAGCAGGTTTGGCGTGCAACGGAACAGCTCAATATAGGCGCTCACCAAAATACGGAACGGGCGGGGCGCATAGCTCTTAACGAGCGCCAGCACCGTGCCAAAGATGAGCGAGAAAAAGATCGACAGCGCCGAGATCTCGATCGTCTTAACAAAGCCGCCCCAAATGTAGAGCAGGTTGGTCGCGTTGAAGATTTCCATGCGCTAGGCCTCCTCTACGTTGTCGAGCCCCAGCTCGGCCAGGCTCACACCGCGCGGACGCTCCTTGGAGCGGCGCTCGAGCCACTGCACCAGCATGGCGAGCGGAAAGCAGATGATGAAGTACATAAGGCAGCAGACGATGTATCCCTGCAGGTAACCGTACAGACTCACAAAGTTGTCGGAACGGTACATAAGGTCGCCGCCGGCCACGAGCGCCAGCACCGACGTGTTCTTGACCAGGTTGAGCGCCTGGTTACACAGCGGCGGCAGAATGATCTTGAACGTCTGGGGCAGCACGATGTACCAGTACGCCTGCGCACGGGTAAAGCCCTGGCTCTGGGCCGCCTCCATCTGACCGCGCGGAACCGCCTCGATACCAGTGCGGATGACCTCCGAGATGTAGGCCGCGTGATACAGGCCCACGCCCAAGAAGCCCAGCACGAACGGCGCGATGCGCACCGGCTGGTCGGCACCGGTTATGGCCTGCAAAAACTGCGGACCGGCCATGTACATAAAGAGCACCTGTACGGGCAACGGGGTGTTCTGGTAAAACTCCACGTACACGCGGCTTATGGCGCGCAGCACGCGCGAGCGAGTGGTAGAGAACACGCCCAGCAGCGTGCCCAGCACCAGCGACAGCAGCAGACCGGCAACGACCACCTGCAGCGTCACGCCGAAGCCCTCCCAGAAGGGCCCCATGTTTTGAAATGTCGTCGACCAACGGTCGGCGTCAAATAATCCTTCGAGCATTTGATTCCTTCCTTGGACGATGTGCCTATACAAGACCCCAGGTCTTGACCTCTTGGTCGAGCCAGCCATCGGCCAGGCGATCGCAAATCACCTGATCGACCACGGCCGAAAGGTCGCAGCCCTTCTTGGTCGCCACGCCGTAGCCCTGCTCGCCAAACTTGACCTCGGGCTGCAGCAGCTCAACGGTCTCGTTCATGTAACCGGCCAGCGTGGAGCGGTCCATGGCAAAGACGTCGATATTGCCGGCGTCGAGCGAACTCTTGATGATGGGATAGCCGCTAAAGGCCCTAAACTCGGGCTTGCAGCTAAAGCCGTTGTCCTTGATCATCTGCTCGATCAGGCCCTGCGTGGTAGCACCCTGGCTCACGCCAATGACCTTGCCGTCCAGGTCCTCAATCGAGGTAAAACCCGAACGCTTCTTGACCATGAGTCCCACGTAGTCGGTGCGGTACGGCGTCGAGAAATCCCAGCTCTTCTTGCGCTCGTCGGTGATAGTGTAGGTCGCCGCGACCACGTCGAGTTGGCCGTTATCGATCAGCGGGCCGCGCGTCTTGGGCGTTACGTCGGTAAACTCGACAAGCTCCTGGGCGCGGGCCTCCTTGTAGCTCACGCCAAAGACGGCAGCGGCGATCTGGTAGCACAAATCGACTTCCATACCCTCAAAGCGGCCCTTGGCGGTGTCGTAATAGCCATAGCCGGGAACATCCTTCTTAACGCCGGCATTCAGATGGCCACGCGACTTGATGGCCGCAAGCTTGGACCCCTTGTCGGAGCCCTCGCCGCTGGTGGAGGTGCCGCAACCGGTAAGCGCGGTCCCCGTCAGCGCAAGCATACCGGCGCCCGCCAGCTGCAAAAAGTGACGGCGCGACACGGCCGCCCTCGTCATATCCGTCATGTCCATCACCGCGCCTAGTGCAAAATCTTGGACAGAAACTCGCGGCAGCGCGGGTTCTCGGGGTTATCGAAGAAGTGCTCGGGCGTGCCCTCCTCCAGAATGCGGCCGTCCTCCATAAAGATGACGCGGTCGGCCACCTGGCGCGCAAAGCCCATCTCGTGCGTCACGCAGATCATGGTGATGTCCTCCTGCGCGAGCTCAATCATAACGTCCAGAACCTCCTGGACCATCTCGGGGTCGAGCGCCGAGGTCGGCTCGTCAAACAGGATGATGGGCTGCTTGGTGCACAGAGCACGGGCGATGGCGATGCGCTGTTGCTGACCACCCGAGAGATTCTGCGGATACTCGCCGGCCTTATGAGCCATGCCGACGCGCTTGAGTGCGGCGATGGCGATCTCGGTCGCCTCCTCCTTGCTCTTCTTTTGCAGCTTGATGGGCGCGAGCGTCAGGTTGCCGAGCACCGTCATGTTGGGATACAGGTTGAACTGCTGAAACACCATGGAACTATACTTGCGAGCCATCTCCAGGTGATTCTTCTTGGTGAGCGGCGTACCGTCGATGACGACCTCGCCCGACGTGGGCTCCTCCAGATAATCAACGCAACGGATGAGCGTCGACTTACCCGAGCCGGAAGGCCCGATCATTACGAGCTTCTCGCCGCGCTTAACGGTGAGATTGATATCTTTGAGCACATGCAGGTCGCCAAAGTACTTGTTGAGATGCTTGATCTCGATCATGTCTGCCATGAATGTCCCTTCCCTGCGTTTACACGAGTTGCACTATTGTACGGAAAGAACCACGTTTCCGCAGCCCACACTACATTCCCGTAAAGAACCCGCAACCTTCCACCCACTCATTGGGGACAGACTTAAATGAGCACCCGCTCATTGGGTACTCATTTAAGCCTGTCCCCAATGAGCGCCTAGCCCAGCAAAAAGGGGCGCGACCGCAATGGTCACGCCCCCCCTCAACATCAACTATGTACCGCTCGGCCCCTACGCGAGTTTGGCTCCGACGATCTTTGCTGCTGCCGGCTTATCGAAGTTACCGCCAGTGGCCTTACCCAGAGCGCCCATGACCTGGCCCATCTGCTTCTTAGAGGTCGCGCCCAGCTCGGCGATAACCTGCTCGATCAGGGCCTCGAGCTCCTCGCCCGAAACCTGCGCGGGCAGCAGGCTCTCCAGAATCTTAACCTGCTCGGTCAGGTTGTCGGTACGCTCCTGGTCGGTACCGGCCTTAATGGACATCTCCAGCGTCTCACTCGTCTGCTTAATCAGACGCTTGATCATGCTGTTGACGTCTTCCTCGGTCACATCGCGACGCTCGTTGACCTCGATGTTCTTCACCTCGGCCTTAACCTGGCGAATGATAGACAGGCGAACCTTGTCCTTGGCCTTCATGGCCGCGATCATTTCCTTCTGCAGCTCTTCGTTGGTCATCTGCAAATCCTCCTCAATAGTGCGGGCGGCACTCACACGAGCGCCGCCCCATGATTACTCAGTCGTCGACGAATTGTCGGTCGAACTCTTGGTGACGCCCTTCAGGCTGACGTTGTACGGCACATCCTTGGGCATGGGGTTGACGGTAATGTCGGCGTCCTTCTTGTACTGCTCCAGCCACTCGCTGTATGCAGTACTGGCCGCCTGCGTCTTCACCACGTTGGAGACGTACTTCTTGATGTCCTTGGGCACCTGCTTAATGTCATCGACCTGATTATCGACATGGAAGTAGTCGGTGCACTTGATGATGTGATAACCATAGGTCGACTCGACGACGTCGCTCACATCGCCCTTGTTGAGCCCCTCGAGCGCCGCCTGATAGCTGTCGACGAAGGTAGTGAGCTTGTCCCAGCCAACATCGCCCTGCTTGTCCTTGGAGCCGGTGTCATCGGAGTACTGCTCCACGGCGTCCTCAAAGCTCAACTCGCCGGAGTTGATCTTGTCCAGGCACTCCTGCGCCTTGGCCTTGGCGGCAGCTTTGTCCTCGTCGGAAGCGTCAGAATCGACCTTAATCAAGATATTCGACGAACGACGGGCGTCGTTGTAGTTGGACAGGTTCTCATTGATGTAATCGACAATCTCGCTGTCCTTGGGCTTGCTGGTGGGTGCCACGGCATCCTTGAGCTTCTGCTGCGCCAGGCTCTCCTTGAGCGAATCCTTGTAGGTGTCCTCGGTGTAGCCGTAGGTCTTGAGAGTCTTCTTAAAAGTCTTGGCACCGCCCGCGCTCTTGCACGCGTCCTTCCAAGCCTTCTCGACCTCGTCGTCCGACACCGTCACGCCGTTTTCCTTCTGCGCCTGCTGAAGCAGAATCTGCTGCGTGTAGGAGTCGATGAGTTGCTTGCGGTACTTCTTGGGCGTGAGGTCGTTGTCGACCAGGTACTGTGCCCAGTCCTTGTCCTTGGTGTAGCCGTAGGACGTACGCATGCTCATGATCTGCTTGGTCACGGTGTCCTCGGTGAGGTTGGTGCCGTTGATAGTGGCAGCCACACCGCCGGTGAGCTTATAGCCCGAGCCGGCGCTTTCGGTCTGCGACATCAGGCCGGAGCACGCCATGGCCGAAACGGAGAGCAGCATCGCCAGCACGCCGATGACCACCAGGACAATCTTGACGGTCTTGGACACATAGGTCTTGCGCTGCTTCTTGCGAGAGCTGGAGGCGGCGCGAGCCTGCTGCTCGGGCGTCGGCTCGGGTGCGGGGTTCTTTTTCTTATTTGCCATAGTTGGCCTTTCGCATAACGAATCGAACAAACGCCATTGTGTCACAACGCGGCCCCCGCGACACGCTTGGTGCATTGGGGACAGGTTAATCTGCACCATTTTGGTGCAAAGGGGACAGATGTGGCACTTGGCACTTGGGGACGTTCTTTATATGCCGGCACTTGGGGACTGTCCCTTACTGCCGGCAGAAAAGGAACGTCCCCAACTGCCGGCTCAGCCCCACCTTAGAAGTGGCGGCGGATGGCGTCGACCATGTCTTGGCATGTGGTCTGGCCGAGCACATCGGCTGCGGCGTCGGCATCCATAAAGATATTCATGAGCGCCTGAAGTGCCTCGACCTGGCCGCCCGGCTCGGCGATGCCCAGATTGATGACGATCTGCGCCGGCACCGGAGCGCCCATGCCAGCCATAGCGTTAAATGTCACGGGCGCGGCGGGCTTCACCACCGCGATATAGGGCTTGGCCACAAACCCCGGATCGGTATGCGGAATGGCAATGTTTGCCGCCGGCATGGCAAGACCCGTGGGATAGGCATCCTCGCGCGTGCAAACGGCGTCGAGCCAACCGGATGCAATGTAGCCACGTGGTGCAAGCTCGCCCTCAAGCCGCGCGAACATCTCATCCGGCGTCGCACACTCCCAATCAAAAAACACCAGCTCAGGCGTAAACAGCGCTTCGTTATCCACCATGCGCTCACCTCTCTCACCTAGTCATCGGAGGCGTTCTTGAATGACTAGTCGTTAAAGACCATCCCCGATGACTACCCAAAACAAAAGGTGGCCACGCGCGCCTTGGCGCCAATGACCACCCTGACTACTCGGCTAAATTGTACTGTGCACCGCTAGCCGCGAGGCGCGTCAATTGCGACCTTGCCGCTCTCCAGCACGTGGACGCGGCCGTCGGCGAGCATCTGCACGACCTCGGGATACAGCACGTGCTCGATCGCGTGGATGTGCTCCTCGAGCGTGTCGACGTCCCAGCCCTCCTCAACAGCCAGCGCACGCTGGGCAATGATGGGGCCGTTGTCGTAGATCTCGTTGGCAAAGTGCACGGTCACGCCGGTCACCTTGACGCCGCGAGCAAACGCATCGTCGATCGCGTGGGCACCGGTAAAGCTCGGCAGCAGCGCCGGGTGCAAGTTGACCACGCGGTTGGGAAACGCCGCCAGCAGCGGGGTGTGCACCATACGCATGTAGCCGGCCATCACCACGTACTCGCAGCCGCGCTCGAGCAGCTCATGCGCGATGATCTCGTCAGCCGCAATAGGGTCGGCATAGACATCCTTGGACAGTGTGAGCGTCTGGATGCCCGCGCGCTCAGCGCGCTGCAAACCCTTAGCCGAAGGACGGCTCGACACCACAAGCTCAATCGAAGCGTTGAGCTTGCCGACGGCGATCAGATCGATCAGCGCCTGCAGGTTGGTACCCGAACCGCTGATGAGCACACCGATCTTGAGCGGCTCGGCCGTATCGGTGCCGGTCGGACGGGTATAGGGCACAAAATCCAGGCCCTCGGCAGCAGTCATCTGCTCGTTAGCGCTCATCGGAGTACACGACCTTACCGGAACCCTCGACGCACTCGCCCACGCGGAACGGCTTCTCGCCCAGCGCGACCAGAGCCTCGGTCACCGCGGCCTCGTCCTCGGGGGCGACGATCAGGCACAGGCCAACGCCCATGTTGAAGGTCTTGCATGCCTCATTGGGCGCGAGCTCGGCCTGGCGCGACACATAGGTGATGACGGGCGGAACGTCCCAGCCCATCTCGGCACCGTTGCGGGTGACCACGGCGTCGACGTCGTCGGCGAGCGCGCGGTTGAGGTTCTCGGTAATACCGCCGCCGGTGATGTGGGCGATAGCATGCACCGGAGCGCCGCCGCGGAGCAGCTCAAGAACCGGCTTGACGTAGATGCGCGTGGGGGCCAACAGGGCGTCTGCCAGCGATGCGCCGCCAAGCTCCTCGAGCGGACGGCTCAGCTCCTCGGCCTTAGCGGCGGCCTCGGGCGTGCCCGGCTTGATGCCGTCGACGCCGATGACCTTGCGCACGAGCGAGTAGCCGTTGGAGTGCACGCCGGTGGAAGGCAGGCCCAGGATCACGTCGCCGGGACGGACATTCGCGGGGTCGAGCATCTTGGGACGATCGACGACGCCCACGGTAAAGCCGGCGAGGTCGTAGTCGGCCGGAGCCATAACGCCGGGGTGCTCGGCCATCTCGCCGCCCACGAGCGCGCAGCCCGCGAGCTTGCAGCCGTCGGCCACACCCTTGATGATCTTTGCCATGTGCTCGGCCTCAATGTGGCCGATGGCAACGTAGTCCAGGAAGAACAGCGGCTCGGCGCCCGAAGCCAAAATGTCGTTGACGCACATGGCGACCAGGTCCTGGCCCACCGTCTCGTGACGGTCCATGATCTGGGCGAGCACAAGTTTGGTGCCCACGCCGTCGGTACCGCTGATCAGAATCGGGTCTTCCATATCCTTAAGCGCGGCGGCCGAGAATAAGCCACCAAAGCCACCGATACCGCCGATGACCTCGGGACGGTTGGTGTCCTTAACCATTTGCTTAATGGCGTCGACGGCGCGGCCGCCCTCGGCGGTATCGACGCCGGCGTCCTCATACGTCACATGCTTGCTGTCGCTCATCTGAGCCTTCCTCTCCCACTACCGTCCGCCGCGCGGGCGCCAAACGGTGCTCATAGTTGCGTTCATTTCGGCGCGCGCCATAACAACGCGCGCCGTCATATCAACAAAACAGCAGGTAAAACCTACCAAAATAAACCTGTCCCTTTTTGGCAGGTTTTAGGCCTCGCCGTGTTCCTCTTCCCAGCTGCGATCGTCGTATTTCTCGACCACGGCGTCGTCATCAAAGTGCAGCGGCTTGTCCAGGTTGCGGGGCTTAAAGCCCTCCATGAACTTGTCGCGGCCAAAGCTCTCGGGAATCGCCACGGGGTAGCGGCCGGTAAAGCACGCATCGCAGTAACCGCCCTTGGGCATGACCTTAAGCAGGCCCTCGACCGAAAGGAAGGCCAGCGAATCGGCGCCGATATACTCGCAAATCTCGTCGACCGTCTTGTTGGCGCTGATAAGCTGCGACTGCACGTCGGTATCGATACCGTAGAAGCACGGCCAGATGACCTCGGGCGAGTTGATGCGGATATGAATCTCCTTGGCGCCGGCGTTGCGCAGCATCTTGACGAGCTGCACCATGGTGGTGCCGCGCACGATGGAGTCGTCGATGACGACCAGGCGCTTGCCCTCGATGTTGTCACGCAGCGGGTTGAGCTTCATACGCACGCCCATGGCACGCAGCTCCTGCGTAGGCTCGATAAACGTACGGCCCACATAGCGGTTCTTGATGAGGCCCTCGCCAAAGGGAATGCCACTCTCGTGCGAATAGCCCTCCGCGGGCGGCAGGCCGGAGTCGGGCACGCCGATGACCAGGTCGGCCTCGACGGGCTCCTCATGTGCCAGCTGACGACCCATGTCATAACGGCAGGCGTAGACGCTCTTGCCGTTCATGATGGAATCGGGGCGAGCAAAGTAGACCTGCTCAAAAATGCAGTTAGCAGGCTCTTCGGCGGCAGGCACGCCCTGCTCGGACACAAGGCCCTCGGCGCTGATGCGCAAAATCTCACCGGGACGGACGTCGCGGACGTACTCGGCGCCCACGATATCGAGCGCGCAGGTCTCGGAGGCAACGACCCAGCCGCCGGCGCGCGTGACATGGGTGGTGGCGTCGACCGTCGCGGCGCCGTCCTGCGACGGCAGCTGCGAAACGGATGCGGCATCGGCCTGGTCCAGGCCCTCATCCACCAGCTTGCCCAGCACGAGCGGGCGAATGCCGTGCGGATCGCGGAATGCGTAGAGCGCCTGCTCGTTGATGAGCGTCATGGCGTAGCCGCCGCGCACGAGCTCCATGGTCTTGCGAATGCCCTCGCGCAGATGGCCAGTACGCTGAGTAAAGTAGCCGATGAGTTTGGTCGCGACCTCGGAATCCGAGTTGGAGAGGAACGGTACGCCCAGCTCGATCAGCTGGCGACGCAGCTCGTCGGTGTTGACGAGGGTGCCGTTGTGCGCGAGCGCGATAATGACGCTATTGATGGTAGAGAGGTGCGGCTGAGAGGCTTCCCAGCTCTTGGCGCCGGCGGTGCCGTAGCGCACATGACCCACGGCCAGCTGACCGGAGAGCGTCGACAAGTCGGCATTGGAGAACACGCGGTCGAGCAGGCCCAGATCCTTGCGGACCATAACCGTACCGCCGTCACCAACGGCGATTCCCGCCGATTCTTGGCCGCGATGCTGCAGTGCACGCAGGCCAAAGTACGTCAGTCGAGCCACGTCGCGATCGGGCGCCCAGACACCAAAAACGCCGCATTCCTCATGCAGCTGGTCAGAGTCCGGATCATACGTCGACATGGCGTTCACCTGTCCCGCGGCACGCTCGGCCGCGCGGATGGTTTCTTGAGACATGGCATCCCCTCAGAGCCTCGTATTTTGGCGTTACCCGCCTTATTATACGCACGGCGCGACGCGCTCCCCCGCGCATGAGCAGCGCTTTTTAAAAGCCCACCGAGCTTATTATCCGTTTTGCGACCAAACATTTTATTGGGTAGTCCACTCTCAGGGGCAACGGCCTCGAAGACTTCCCGTGCGCCGTGTCTCGCCCGCGCTAGGGGCTACGTTGTTGCAATTGGGACGTTCGTCCTGTCTTTTAGCTGGTCGTCGGCGTATCCTTGTAGGCTACTACAAGACGAGAAAGGTAGCGTATGGATCGAAATCAACTCGACCCCAGTGTCCCCAGCACCACGGAGGCCAAGAAGATCCCCCTTATCATCAAGGTCTACGCAGTCCTGTGCACCCTATCTGGCGTGGGCACGCTCCCGTCAGTCGCCGTCTTTATGTGGCAGGTCATCACCGCACTCATTAACGGCAACGTCGCCGCTAAGCTCGGTGATAACACCCTAGTCGCGGTTGGCCTTATCGTCGCCGGCATTATGCTCTCGGCGGCAAGCGCGATCATCTTGATCGTCTTTGGCCTGGACCTCATCAAGGACCAGCGGCGCAATGCCGCCCGCCTGTCTTACGTCCTCATCGCATTTACCGTCGTGGAGCTTTTAGTTGACGTGATGCTCCAGGGCATCGGACCCTTCCTGCTGCGCCCCGCCGTCCAGCTTGTCATCCTCATTGCGCTGTCGGCCACCGTCGACCCCACGCTACGCCAGGAGCGCGAACTGCAGCGCCGTCTGCAAGAGATGCTCGACCGCGATGCCGCCGCCGAGGGGATGCTCGGCCGCGACGAAACCGGCGAGGGCTACATCAAGCTCAACTACTTCAACCTGTTCTGGGTATTCTTCGTCTGCAGCGTGTTAGGTCTCATTCTCGAGGAAGTCTGGCATATGGTCGTCGTCGATCCCGGCGTCTATCAGGACCGTGCCGGTATGCTATTTGGCCCCTTTAGCCCCATCTACGGATTTGGCGCGGTGCTCATGACCATGGCGCTCAACCGCTTCTATAAAAAGAATCCTCTGATCATTTTCCTGGTAAGTGCCCTGATCGGCGGCGCTTTCGAGGTGTTTGTAGGCTGGTTTATGCAGACCTCATTTGGCGTGGTGTCGTGGAGCTATTCACACATTAGGCTATTCGGCATGCCCGATCCCATCGCGGTATTGACCGGGGGACGCACATGCACGCCGTTTGCCTGCATGTGGGGCCTGGGTGGCCTCATCTGGATCAAGGTCTTGCTGCCGCGCCTGCTTAAGCTCATCAATATGATTCCATGGAAACGCCGCTACTCTGCTACCGTCATCCTGACCGCCGTCATGTTGATCGACGGCGTCATGACGTTGCAATCGCTCGACTATTGGTATCAGCGCGTCAACGGAACCGTTCGAAATATTCCCGTCGCACAGTTCTATGACAAGCATTTCGATAACGAATATATGGAGAACCGTTTTCAGAGTATGACCATGAGCCCCAAGGACGCCACACGCGTGTAGCAAACGCCAGAGCAAAATAGCTCCAACACATCAAAGCCCGCTGGCAGATCTACATGAACTGCCGGCGGGCTTTCGCTATAGACAGACTCGGATTGCCGACGAGGCCTTACGCCTCGCGCTCGACCTCGCTCACGCACTCGTTCTTGATGGTGCCGACGAGCGACTGCAGCGCATCGACCACATGCGGGCGAATGTCTCCGCCAATGAGCACGAGCATGATGTCGTCGCCCACGGTAAGCTCGCCGCTCGCCAGCCACACGCGCACATAGCCGATACCTGGCATCGCGCGCGTGGCCTCGATAGCAGCCTGCACCTTGCTGGCGTCGTAGCCGAACACCATGCCGCCCACCTTGTGGCCCGGCGCCACGCCATCGGTCTCGACACCGCGCGCCTCGGCCTTGGGCGTCGCGCGCACCACACCGTTATGTGTCAGATACATACCGCACGCAGGTGCCGACGAATCGGCCTTGGCCTCGCGCAGCCAAGCATCAACCGAAGGCATCGTTTTGCCATTCTCAAGCATCATTTCTCCCTTACCAGCATCGAGTAGCCAATTTGGAACGGGGCTTTTAGCTACTCTCGAACAACTTATTCCTCGACCGACGTGAGCACCATGACGGCACGCGTGTTGCTCAGCGATAACGAACGACAGGTAACAAGCGTTACGACCTTGGTTGCCGAAGCGGCACGATCGGTGGCATCGCTCGCCACGGCAGAGGCACCGTCGAGCATCTCGGACAGATAATTCTTCAGTCCGTCATCGCCCTCAAAGTTGGGCGTGCGCGCCTTGCCATACGTGTCCTCGACCACCTTGGTCGCCAGCGGACGCAGCTTATACGTCGCGTCACGTGTGATGTAGTACACGTAGTCCATGCTGTCGAACGTCGCTTGATCGGTCGTATCCGAAATCACGTTGAACATCGAACCGTCGTTCATGTGATGACCGTAAATCGTGGTCTGCTGATCCACCATGCCCGGCGCGGTGTCGTCGCTATCCAGGAAGATGGCACCCGACGCATTGGCGGTGCCGTCGAACAGCGTGTTGAGGTACTTGGAGTTGTTGTTGGTCTGCACCACGGGGTAGTTGATGTTGGTGCCGGGCGCGTAAATCCAACCCACAACCTCGGGATTTGTCTGGGCAAGCGCATTGAAGTCGATAATTGGCACGCCACTGGCGTCCTTGTCGCTCACATATTGCTTTTCGATTTTTTGATACGACTCGCTCGCCTGCTTGTAGCCAATCTGCGCGTTGATAAAGATAGCGGCCGCAGCAACGATCAGGCCAATACCGATGATGATGAGCAGAATGGGAATAATGGAGCGGCGCTTCTTACGCGGCGGCTCGGTGTAGCTGGACGGTGCGCCGCTCGGTTGCCTCGTCGTCCGGGCCTGCTTCTTTGCCGTGCCATATGACGAGGGGCGATACGCCGCCGGCGCGTCCTGGCGTCGGCGCGTCGCCGGCGTCACAGGACGCGCCGCTCGCGGCTGCTGAGGAGAGGATGTCCGACCCTGCTGTGCCGCATGGGCAGCACCCGGCTTCGACGGATCGGGAATCTGAGAAGCCTTGAATCGTTTTCCCTGATAGTCGGACATGGCTCTCCTTATACTGCGGTGAAACGGCGGAACGCCTAGGCGTCGGCCATCTCCTGCTTCATCTTCTCGATAACCTTGCGGTACTCGGGGTCGCAAGCGCCCAGAATCTGCGTGGCGTAGATGGCGGCGTTCTTGGCGCCGTTGATGGCAACGCAGGCCACGGGCACGCCCGAAGGCATCTGCACCATCGACAGCAGCGAATCCATGCCGCCCAGGTCACTCGTCTTCATAGGCACGCCGATGACCGGCAGCGGCGTAAACGCAGCCACGACACCGCCCAGGTGAGCAGCCTTGCCGGCGGCGGCGATAATCACTTTGATACCGCGATCGGCGGCAGTCGAAGCCCACTCGTGGACCTTCGCCGGCGTGCGGTGTGCGCTCGCGATTACGAGCTCATAGGGCACACCGAGCGCCTCGAGCTCGGCGGTGCAGCCTTCCATAACGCCCAGATCGGACTTGGAGCCCATGATGATCCCGACAACCGGCTTTTGATCTACCATAAACAAAGACCTCCTGTTGAGAGCGGTGACGCGGCGGATCCGCGACCCTTAACTACTGAGAGTAGTATAGCTGCTCCCGTCCCTGCGGTCTTTGTGGCGCTTCGCGGGCGGGCCAGGCTTTATCTTCACTCCGGTTGCTTCGCAAAGTCGTTCAGATAAAGCCTGGCCCGCCCGCGAAGCGCCCTGCGACCTACCGGGAATTGCCATGACGTACGTTGGCTGAAATATTAACGTAGGGTCCGCCGTTCGAACGAACGGCGGACCCCACACTCACTTTTTATTCAGCCCTAGTCATCGCGCAAAGCCCCTTTGGCAGCACACGGTGCAACCGAGTCACCGCAGGCCGGGGCGGGAGGGGCCGAGTTTCCTCCTGAGCGACTCTGCTTGCAGCCGGAGCGAAAGGGGGAAATCTCGGCCCCTCCCGCCCCGGCCGGACAGGTCACACTACACCGTGTACTGCGGCAGGTCCTGCAGGGCGATGACGTCCATGCCCATGTCGTTGGCGCTACCGTGACCCTGCTGGTCCTCACGCACCGCCTCGATGGCGCTCACGTACGTGTTGGCGGCAGACATCGCCGTCACGCAGGTCACGCCGCGGCGCACTGCCTCGGTACGCAACAGATAGCCGTCGCCACGCGAACCTGGGCCGTACGGCGTGTTGACGATCACCGCAATCTTGCCATCGGCGATGAGGTCGCCGATGTTGGGGCGCTCGCCGTCATGCGGGCCGCTAATCTTCTCCACGACCTCGCACGTCACGTTGCCGCCACGCAGCACGCGCGCCGTACCCTCGGTGGAGCAGATGTCAAAGCCCAGGTAGCGCAGGATACGCGCGACCGAAAGGATGTGGCGCTTGTCGCGATCGCACACGCTAATGAACACCTTGCCGGCGCTCGGGTCGGGCAGCTTGTAGTCGATCGCCAGCTGCGTCTTGGCGTATGCCTCGGGATAGCTCTTGGCGATACCCATGACCTCGCCCGTCGACTTCATCTCGGGACCCAGGATAATGTCGGCGCCCGGGAAACGACCCCAGGGCATAACGGCTTCCTTCATGCAGAACCAATCGAGCTGACGCTCGTCGCTCGGCAGGCCCAGGCTGGCGATGGAATCGCCCGCCATGATACGCGCCGCACACTTGGCCAGCGGCACGCCGGTGGCCTTGGAGATAAACGGCACGGTGCGGCTGGCACGCGGGTTGGCCTCGATCACGTAAACGGTCTCGCCCTTGATGGCGTACTGCACGTTAACCAGGCCGCGTACGCCCAGCGCCATCGCGATGCGGCGCGTGGTCTCGCGAAGCTTTGCCTGCAGGCTCTCGCTAAAGCTGAACGGCGGGATGCAGGTCGCAGAGTCGCCGGAGTGAATGCCGGCCTCCTCGATATGCTCCAGAATGCCGCCGATGTAGACCTCTTCGCCATCGCACAGGGCGTCGACATCGGACTCGATCGCACCCTCCAAGAAGCGATCCAGATACACCGGGTAGTCGGGGCTAATGCGTGCAGCCTCGGCCATATAATCGCGCAGATGCTCGGCATCGTAGGCGATCATCATGCCGCGGCCGCCCAGCACGTAGCTCGGACGCACCAGCAGCGGGTAGCCAATATGCGCGGCGACGGCCTCGGCCTCCTCAAACGAGGTTGCCTGGCCCGCCGGCGGATACATAATGCCCAGCTTGTCGAGCAGGGCGGCAAAGCGCTCGCGGTCCTCGGCAAAGTCGATGGCATCGGGCTTGGTGCCCATGATGTTCACGCCGCTTTCCTCGAGCATGCGCGCCAGCTTAAGCGGAGTCTGGCCGCCGAGCGTCACCACGACGCCGTCGGGTCGCTCAACATCGATGACATCCATGACGTCCTCGTAGGTGAGCGGCTCAAAGTACAGACGGTCGGACGTGTCGTAGTCGGTCGAAACGGTCTCGGGATTGCAGTTGACCATGATGGTCTCAAAGCCGCGGGCCGCCAGCGCGTAGCTCGCGTGCACGCAGCAGTAATCGAACTCGATACCCTGGCCAATGCGGTTGGGACCGGCGCCCAAGATCATCGCCTTGGGCTTGTCCGCCGGCGTGGTCTCGTCGGGAGCCACGCACTTCTTGGCATCCGGGCTCGTGCGGTAGATGTTCTCGTACGTCTTGTAATGGTACTCCGTGGCGCTCGAGAACTCCGCAGCGCAGGTATCGACCGTCTTCATGCTGGGAACCACGCCAAGGCCCTTGCGATAGGCGCGCACAAAGCGCTCGTCCGAGCCGGTCAGCGCAGCGATCTCGGCGTCGCTCGTGCCGTACTGCTTGAGCAGGCGCATCGCGTCGGCATCGATATCCTCCACACGCAGGCCGCGGATGCTCTCCTGGACCTGCACCATGTCGTTGATACGGTTGAGGTACCACGGATCGATACCGCAGATGGCACGGATACGCGCGACATCCCAGCCGCGGCGCAGGGCCTCGACCACAAAGAAGATGCGATGCTCGGTCGGGGTTGCCACGGCCTGAGCGAGCTCGTCGTCGCCCAGCTTGTCGGCACCCTCCTTTCCACCGGCGCAAATGCCCTGGTGTCCGTCCTCCAGCGAGCGCATGGCCTTGCCAAAGGCCTCCTCAAAGGTGCGGCCAATCGCCATAATCTCGCCCACGGCCTTCATGCGCGTGGTGAGCGTGGGGTCGGTACCCTTGAACTTCTCGAAGGCAAAGCGCGGCACCTTGACCACACAGTAGTCGATCGTGGGCTCAAAGCAGGCGGGCGTAGCCTTGGTGATGTCGTTGACGATCTCGTCGAGCGTGTAGCCCACAGCCAGGCGCGCGGCGGCCTTGGCAATGGGGAAACCCGTGGCCTTGGAAGCGAGGGCGGACGAACGGCTCACGCGCGGGTTCATCTCGATGACGATCAGGCGGCCGGTCTGGGGGTTCACGGCAAACTGCACGTTGGAGCCACCGGTCTCGACGCCGATCTTCTCCAGAATGGCGAGCGAGGCCACGCGCATGCGCTGATACTCCAGGTCGGAGAGGGTCTGCGCCGGCGCCACGGTGATGGAGTCGCCGGTATGCACGCCCATGGGGTCGAGGTTCTCGATGGAGCACACGATGATGCCGTTGCCGGCGTGGTCACGCATGACCTCCATCTCATACTCTTTCCAGCCCTCGATGGACTCCTCGACCAGCACCTCGTGGGCGGGCGAGAGCTCGAGGCCCTGGCTCACGATGGAGACGAGCTCCTCGTGAGTGTGAGCGATGCCGCCGCCGGCGCCGCCGAGGGTAAAGCTCGGACGCAGCACGCAGGGATATCCCACGCGCTCGGCGATGGCCTCGGCGTCGGCCACGCTGTAGGCATAGCCCGAGCGCGCGACCTCCAGGCCGATCTCGGCCATGGCCTCGTTAAAGAGCTTGCGGTCCTCGCCGCGCTCGATGGCGGCAAGGTCACAGCCGATCATCTCGACGCCGTACTTGTCGAGCGTACCGTCTTTCGCCAGCTCGACGGCGGCGTTCAGACCGGTCTGGCCGCCCAGCGTGGGCAGCAGCGCGTCCGGGCGCTCTTTCTTGATTACGCGCTCGATAAACTCGGCGGTGATAGGCTCAACATAGGTGCGGTCGGCCAAGCCCGGGTCGGTCATGATGGTCGCCGGGTTGGAATTGACCAGGATGACCTCAAAGCCATCCTCCTTGAGCACCTTGCAGGCCTGGGCGCCGGAGTAGTCGAACTCGCAGGCCTGGCCAATAACGATGGGGCCCGAACCAATAACGAGGATACGCTTGATGTCAGTACGTTTCGGCATGTTAGTTCTCCTCGGTCTCGGTCGCGGCGGTCTCGGCAAAGTTCCAGCCAGCCAGGCGGTCCTTCGCGGTGTCGATGTCCAGGTAGTTCTCCTCGCCGTCCATGAGTCGCGTAAAGGCGGTAAAGAGATAGTGGGCATCGGTGGGGCCAGGCGAGGCCTCGGGGTGATACTGGACCGAGAAGCACGGGGCGTCGAGCAGCTGGATGCCCTCGGCGGTGCCGTCGTTGAGGTTCACATGTGTTAGGCGAATGCGGCCAAAGCGCTCGTTCATCACGACCGGCGCGATTCCGCGGCGCACCCAGACGCGCAGATCTCCATCGGCCGCATGCTCGGTCTCGCCGCCGGAAAGCTCGGGGACAAGCTTGCCCAAGCTGGGGAACAGCAGGCCAAAGCCATGGTTTTGCGCGGTGATCTCCACACGGCGGCTTACCAGGTTCATAACCGGCTGGTTGCCACCGCGGTGACCGAACTTAAGCTTTTCCATCTGGGCGCCGCAGGCCAGGCTGATCATCTGGTGACCAAGACAAATACCAAAGACCGGCACCTTGCCGATCAGCTGCTGCACCTGCTCGTAGGTCTCCACCACGGCGTCGGGGTCGCCGGGGCCATTGGACAAAAAGACGCCGTCGGGATTCATGTCGAGCACCTCACTCGCGGGCGTGTCCCACGGCACGACGGTAAGGTCGCAGCCGGCGCGGACCAGCCCCTCCAGAATGCCGCGCTTCACACCGCAGTCGTAGGCGACCACTTTGTGACGGGCAGGAGCGGCAGCCGAAAGCGCAAAGTCATGCGTGGCAGGCAGGTCGGCAGCCACAAACTCATGAGGCGCGGGGCAACTTACGGTCTTGACCAGGTTCTCGCCTACCAGCGTGGGCCCTGCGGCCAGACGCTCGGCAAGCTCGTCGACGTCGAAGATCTCGGTCGAGATAATGCCCATCTTGGAACCATTGTCGCGCAGATGGCGCACCAGAGCGCGGGTGTCGACGCCCTCGATAGCGACGATGCCGTGGGCGCGCAGATACTCCGGCACGCTGACGGCCGAGCGCCAGTTAGAAGGCGTGGTGCACATGTCGCGAACGATCATGCCGCGCATAGCCGGAGCGCTCGCAGGGCGCACGGCGTCGCCGGGGAAGGCCGACTGGACGTCGGTCTCGTCGATACCGTAGTTGCCGATCTGCGGATAGGTCATGGTTACGATTTGGCCGGCATAACTCGGGTCGGTCATGACCTCAAAGTAGCCCTCGAGTGAGGTGTTGAAGCAGACTTCGCCGGTCGCGGTGCCCTCGGCGCCGCATGCACGTCCATAAAAAATGGTCCCATCCTCAAGATACAGGATGCAGGGACCGCAGGTGCCCTTGCTGGTTTTGGCCAGCATACGCTGGCAAAGCTCGCTGGGCGCGAAGGTGCGGGCGGCAGCGCCCGCGGTATGGTTGTTCGCCATAATTCTCCTTCCCGGTCTCACAGGACCGGCTTAAAGGTGTGTAGTTAGGCCTCGCGGTATTGTAACCGCAAGCATGCCTCATGGCGTTAATTTCATCGAAATGTTTACGAAATGATAATTATGACTTTCTATGCATAATGATTTCTCTGGGACGGGGATTAAAAAATCATCCCGCGGGGCTTGTGGCTCACGCGGGATGATGGCGTCTTACTTTTTCTTGTCCTGTTCCAGCAGTTCGGACGGTGTGCGATCGGGCTTGCCGCCGCGGAAAATCTCGCGGCCATGCAGACGATGCTCCAGGTCACGCTCGGCCTTTTCCTCGTCAATCTTGGTCTGGCTCACCACCGGATCCTCAATCAACGACGACACCGAGTTCACCTGCTTCTGAATGCGCTCGGCGATGGTGTCATCCATACTCACGATGCGCATCTTCCAGTCGATACTCGTGGCGTTGGATGAGCTCTTGGTCCACACGAACGTCAAAATGGCGCTCTGGTGGCCCCGCGCGGGGAACATGCCAAAGAAGGAATCGTGCTGAATGTTGCTATCCTCGTCGATATAGGCGTGAACGTTATACACCACGCGGTCGATCTTATCGTTGAGCAGCGCGTTGGTCGCAAGCGCCGCGGCCTGGATCTGCCCGTTGGACAGCAGCTCGAGCTCGTTGGCAGACGATGTGTCCAACACCGTCACCTCGACCGTGCCCGTACGCTCATCGGCTTCATCGACGGTAAAGTCGAGCGGGAACTGCGTAAAGCCGTTGCCCCACTCAAGGCCGCCCTTCAGCGCCGTCGAAACGGTATCGACCGAAACGCTCTCGGACAGGTTGGCGGTGTTCAGACGACGCATCACGCCGTAGCCAATCTGCATGCCCACGATCAGCACCAAAATACCGATGACCACGGCCATCGCGGTCTTCGTAATGGTATGGCTCACCTGCGAGCCCGAAGGATCGTCCTCGGACAGCGGGTCGATATGTTTTGCCTGGCTCGCGCGGTCCTCGCTGCGCAGCTGCGCTAGCGCCGCTTTGTCACCGCGCTTGGCCGCAGCCTCCTTCTCACGCATGCGCTCGGTACGCTTTTTGGCGAGCGTGGGATCCAAGACGCCGGATGCATCGATTTCGGAGAATAACTCCGTCACTTCTTCCGGAGTCAAAGGGTTCTTGTCAGCCATAAACTTCCTGTCATATCAATCAGTCGAGCTCGTGCGCACGCGCACCTTCGAACTGCATTCGATAGTAACGGGCATAGGTGCCGCCACGGGCGAGAAGCTCCTCGTGCGTGCCACGCTCCATAACGCGACCATGCTCAACGGTCGCAATCTCATCGGCATGCTTAATGGTCGAAAGACGGTGGGCGATGATAATCGTGGTGCGGCCGCGTGCCAGCTCTTCGAGTGACTCCTGCACCGCCTCCTCGCTCTCGTTATCCAAAGCACTCGTCGCCTCGTCCAAAATCAGGATCTTGGGGTTCTTGAGAAACACGCGCGCGATGGCAACGCGCTGCTTCTGTCCGCCCGAAAGACGGCTGCCGCGCTCGCCCACCACGGTGTCGTAGCCCTGCGGAAGCGACTCGATAAAGGCATCGATGTTGGCGCGACGGGCGGCCTCGGCGATCTCTTCTGCCGTAGCGCCCGGCTTGCCGTAGGCGATGTTCTCGCCAATCGTGCCGTCAAACAGATAGACATCCTGCTGCACCAGGCCGATGGCGCGGCGCAGGCTCTGCTGCGTCACATCGCGCACGTCCTGACCGTCGATGCTAATGGATCCGGTAGCCACGTCATAAAAGCGCGGCAGCAGCGAACAGGTCGTGGACTTGCCGCCGCCCGAAGGGCCAACCAAAGCGATGGTCTGCCCGGGCTTGATGGACAGGTCCATATGGTCGATAACGGGACGCTCGTCGGCATAGCCCTCGCCCAGCTCGACATCCTCGTAGTTAAAGCACACGTCGTGATACTCCACGGCGCCAGCAGTCACCTGCAGATCCGTAGCGCCCGGCTTGTCCTGGATATCCGGCGCGGTCGAGAGCACCTCGTCCATACGCTTAAAGCCGGCGATAGCCTTCTGATACGTTTCGGCCGAATTGACGAGCGTCTCAAGCGGCGTGCAGAACAGCGAAATATAGAGTGCAAAGGTCGCCATATCGACCGCCTGCAGCTGTCCCTTGGCGACCAGCCAGCCGCCCAGCAGCACCACGATCACATAGAGCACACCCGAGAGCAGGCCATACGTCGCGGTATAGACGCCCATGGCGTGATACATGTTCTCCTTGGACAAAAGGTAGCGGTCGTTAGAGGCACGGAACTTGGCACGCTCGGTCTCCTCGTTGGCAAAGCTCTTGACCACGCGCATGCCCGCCAGAGAATCCTGCAGCTGTGCATTAATGCCGCTGATCTTCTTGCGGTTGTCGCTAAAGACCTCGCGCATGCGCATGTTCTGCCAAAACATGACGACCGCAAACGCCGCCGTCACCACGGCCATGGCAAGCGCCAGCACCGGAGCGATGGTAAAGAGGATCACAAACGAGCCGATAATCTCGATACCGCAGATGATGATCCACTCGGGTACGTGATGCGCCGCCTCGCAGATATCGAACAGGTCGTTGACCACGCGGCTCATCATGTCACCCGAGCTGTTGCGGTCGAAGTACGCAAAGCTAAAGCGCTCATACTGGTCGAACAGGTCCTCGCGCATTTTGGACTCCATGCGCGCGCCCATCACGTGGCCCCAATAGCTCACAAAGTAGCGGCAGGCGCAGCGGACGGCATACATCAGCACCAAGCCCACCGCGATCATGCCGAGCGCCTGCATAATGGCAGCCTGACCCTGAGTAAATAGCCCACCGGTCAAATTACGCAGAATAATAGGAAAAGCAAGGTCAATGGCGGCAAGCACCAGAGCACAAACAGTATCAGCAACAAAAAGCCCCATCTGGGGCTCGTAATACGAAAGAAACCTCTTCAGCATGTGATCCTCAAAGAAATATCAGCAACGTAAGGCCCTGGGACAAAGCAATCAGTAGTACTTGTCCCAGGGCTATCCCCACTCGTTAAAGCTCCGTGCCCCCAAGGCGGTGTGCGATGCTGTCGCAGGCCAAGGCGCCCACGACGGTCTTGGCGTCTTCGATCTTGCCGTCGAGTACGGCGTCGATCAGCTCATGCAGCGGCACCAGGTCCACGTTGACAAACTCGTCATCATCGGGGTTGGGCGCATCAAACTCGAGCTTGGTAGCCAAGTAGATGTGGATAATCTCATCGCAAAAACCACAGGACGTGACAATCGACGTCAAAAAGCGAATGCGACCAGCCCTAAAGCCCGTCTCCTCATGCAGCTCGCGCTTGGCGCAATCGAGCGGGTCCTCGCCTGGATCGAGCTTGCCGGCGGGAATCTCGACCGTCACGCGGTCGATGGCGGTGCGGTACTGACGCACCAGTACGATCTTGCCGCTCTCGGTCAGTGCCACAACAGCCGCCGCACCCGGATGGCGAACGATATCGCGGGCGCTGCGGCGACCGTTGGGCAGCTCAACCTCAAGACGGTGGACGTCGAGGATCTTGCCCTTCCAGGCGCACTCCTCCGAAAGAATCTTCTCGTGCAGCTCGGCATCGTGCGGGTCGTCATCGCCCAGCACCAGCGCCGGCTCGTCAGCGACCTCGCCACCAGGCTCGCCCTCGGCGTGCCCATACACGCGGCTGTCCTCTTCGACGATCTGCGCGTCCACGAGCCCTTCGTTCTTCTCGTCCATCCGTCTCATTCCTCTCGGATTTTAGTCATCCCAGGCGTCGCGGCCGCGCAGCGCGCGCAGGCCGATGTCGTGACGCAGGGTCTTGCCCTCAAAATCAATCTTCTCGCAGGCCTCGTAGGCAAGGTTGCGGGCGTTCTCAAACGTATCGCCCAGCGCGGTCACGGCAAGCACGCGGCCACCATTGGTCACGAGCTGGCCGTCCACCACGGCAGTGCCCGCGTGGTACACGGTCACGTTCTCCATGGCCTCGGCATCGGCGATACCGGTAATGACCTTGCCTTTCTCGTAGCTGCCGGGATAACCCGCACTCGTCAGGACAACGGCCACGGCCCACTCGTCGCGCCAGTCGAGTTCAATCTGATCGAGCTCGCAGTTGGCGCAGGCGAGCATGACCTCGACCAGGTCGTTCTTAAGGCGCGGCAGAACGACCTGCGTCTCGGGGTCGCCAAAGCGGGCATTGAACTCCAGCACCTTGGGGCCGGCAGGCGTGAGCATAAAGCCGCCGTACAGGCAGCCGCGGTAGTCGATACCCTCGGCAGCGAGCTCGGCCACGGTCTGCTCCATGACCTTCACCATGGTGGCGTGCTCCTCATCGGTCACGATGGGCACCGGGCTGTAGACGCCCATGCCACCGGTGTTGGGGCCCTTGTCGCCCTCGAGCGCACGCTTGTGGTCCTGCGAGGTGGCCATGGGGCGCACGGTCTTGCCGTCGGTAAAGGCCAGCAGCGAGCACTCGGGACCAACGAGCATCTCCTCGATGACCACGGTATTGCCGGCATCGCCAAAGGTGCCACCAAAGCACTCGCGCACGGCCTCCTCGGCCTGCTCAAGTTCGGTCGCCACGATAACGCCCTTGCCCGCGGCAAGGCCGTCGGCCTTCACGACCAGCGGGGCGCCCTGCTCGCGCACGTAGGCGAGAGCCGAAGCCTCGTCGGTAAACGAACCATAGGCTGCCGTCGGAATGCCCGCACGCTCCATGAGCTGCTTGGAGAACAGCTTGGAGCCCTCCATCTGGGCGCCCTCGGCACCCGGGCCAAAGCAGGGAATACCCGCCGCGCGCACGGCGTCGGCCACGCCCGCCACGAGCGGAGCCTCGGGGCCAATTACCACGAGTCCGCATCCGTGGCTCTGTGCAAACGCCGCCACGGCCGCAGGATCGCAGTCGTCGAGAACAACGTTCTCGCCGCAGCTCGCGGTGCCGCCGTTACCCGGCGCGATGTAGAGCTTGCCGGCGCGCGGTGATGCTGCGAGCTTAGCTGCCAAAGCATGCTCACGGCCGCCGCTGCCCAACAACAGGATGTCGATGGTTTGAGTGTCCGCCTTCAAGGGTGCCTCCTCTATGGATGAACGGCCCGCTCCGCGCGAGCCCTTTGCAAGCAAATATACCCCTCGGCCGCCCGTCCGGGCTGCAAAGGGGTATATCGCAATAACCAAATAGTCCCGATTACTTCCAGAATCGGTTGATGATCTGCTCGCGACCAGCGCCAACGCCAATGAACGTCACGCGGGTGTGTGCCAGATCCTCGATAAACGCCACGTAGTCCTGAGCCTCCTGCGGCAGCTCGTCAAAGCTGCGGCAACCGGTGATGTCGCACTTCCAGCCAGGAAGCTCCTCGTAGATGGGCTTGGCATGCTCAAAGCGCACCTGGTGCTCGGGCACGCTCGTGTAACGCTTGCCATCGACGTCGTAGGCCACGCACACCTTAATGGTGTCGAAGGCCGAAAGCACGTCGAGCTTGGTCATGGCGATGTCGGTGAGGCCGTTGACGCGCGAGGCGTAGTTGGCGATGGGGCCGTCGAACCAGCCGCAGCGACGACGGCGACCGGTGGTCACACCGTACTCATAGCCCTCCTCGGTCAGCGTGTGGCCGGCCTCGGACTCATAGGAAAGCTCGGTGGGCATGGGGCCCGAACCGACGCGGGTGATATAGGCCTTCATGACGCCCAGCACGCGGTTGACGTTCTTCATACCGACGCCGGAGCCGGTGATGGCGCCGCCGGCGGTGCAGTTGGAAGACGTCACGTACGGATAGGTGCCGTGGTCGATGTCGAGTAGCGTCGCCTGGGCGCCCTCAAACAGCAGGTCCTTGCCCTCATCGATCATGTTGTTGAGCAGCAGGCTCGTCTCGGTGATGTAGGGGCGCAGGCGCTCGGCCATCGGCAGGTACTCGTCGCAAATCTGGTCCACGGTGTAGGTGGGCAGGTTGTAGATGAGCTCGAGCTCGGGGTTCACGCGGGCGAGAGCGGTCTCCAGCTTGTCGCGGAACAGCGCCTCGTCCAGCATGTCCTGCATGCGCAGGCCGATGCGAGCCATCTTGTCCTGATAGCACGGACCAATGCCGCGCTTGGTGGTACCGATGTTCTTCTTGCCGAGCTTCTGCTCAAAGGCGCCATCCAGATCGATGTGGTACGGCATGATGACATGCGCGTTGCCGCTAATCTTGAGGTTCTTGGTGGTGATGCCGTCGGCCTCGAACATGTCGATCTCCTCAAGGACAACCTTGGGGTTGACGACGCAGCCGTTACCGATCACCGACACGTGGTCAGAATACATGATGCCGGAGGGCACCTGGTGCAGGCCGTACTTCTTGCCGTTGACGACGATGGTGTGACCGGCGTTGTTGCCGCCCGAGTAGCGCACGACGGCATCGAAGTCGCCGGCGACTAGGTCGCAAATCTTACCCTTGCCCTCATCGCCCCACTGGGCACCGACCAAAACGGTTGACGGCATGTTTACTCCTTACATTCATGGACTGTCTACGCGCCACGCCGGCACGCAGAAGCACAAAACATTCCCAGTATACCCGTGCAACGGGCGCCTGTCCTACTCCTCGGCATGTGCCCCATCAAGCTCATAGAACTTGGTGGATGCCGGCAGGAACATCAGGTCGACGTCACCGATCGGGCCCGAACGGTTCTTGGCCACGACGATACGCGTAACGCCCTCGTCGGGTCGATCGTCGCGCGAGGCCTCGGCCTCGTCGGCGGAGCGGTCCAAGAACATAACGATATCGGCGTCCTGCTCGATGGAGCCCGATTCACGAAGGTCGGAAAGCTGTGGGCGCTTGCCGGTACGGGATTCGACCTGACGCGAGAGCTGCGACAGCGCGATGAGCGGGATCTTGAGCTCCTTGGCCATGATCTTCAAACCACGCGACATCTCCGAAACCTCGACGGTACGGCTCTCGGAGCGGCGTCCCGGCGGAGGACTCACCAGCTGCAGGTAGTCCAGGATGATGATTGCCTTCTCCTTGTTATGGAGCATACGGCGGCTCTTGGCACGGATCTCGGTCACTGTGGTGCCGGGCGTATCGTCAATCAGAATATCGAGCTTGGACAAGGTCTGCGTGGCCTCGTTGATATTGGCCCACTGCTCGGGGCTAATGCGGCCCATGCGGAAGTCACTGATCGAGATCATGGCGTAGGCGCAAATCAGACGCTGGGCAATTTCCTTGCCCGACATCTCCAGCGAGAAGAAGCCGACGGTATAACCAGCAGCGGCAGCGTTGAGCGCCAGATTCAGGGCGAACGACGTCTTACCCACAGCAGGGCGGGCGCCGATAATGATGAGCTGGCCCTCGCGAAAACCCATGAGCATGCGGTCGAGCGACGGGAAGCCCGTGGGCACGCCCGCAGCCTGGCCACCGGCCTGGCACACTTCCTCGGCCTCGTTATAGGCCTCCACCATAAACTCGGTCAGTGTCTTGTAGCTCGACTTGACCTCGCGTGCCGTAACCTTGAGCAGCTTGCTCTCGGCCAGCTCCACGACCTCTTTGGTGTCGGTGGGGGCGTTATAGGCCAGCGCGTTAATCTCGTTGGTGGCGCCGATCAGCTCGCGCAGCATCGAGTCGCGACGGACGATGGCGGCATGGTGCTGCCAGTTCACGAGCGACAGGGTCTGACCCATCAACTCCAAAATGTACGCTTCGCCACCCACGGCATCGAGCTTGTTGATGCTTCGCAGGTAATCGATCAGCGAGATGGAGTCGATGGGAATGCGGCTGTTGTACATATCGACCATCGCGGTATAGATGGTCTTATGAATGGGCCGGTAGAAGTCATCGGGCTGCAGCTCGACCTGGGCCTCTTCGACCACCTCGGGCGATAGCAGCATAGCGGCCAGTACATTGGCCTCTGCATCTTGGTTTTGGGGAAGACCCAACTTTGAGCCGCGGTCCTCAACCGTCAGCCCGGTCTCCCTATCGTCATATGCCATGAGCATCCTCATTCATATCGCTTGCGAGCATCCATAGTATCAGCCACGGTCCCAAAACGCGCCGCACGCGGCCAATCATCACCGAACCAAACGGATGAACGGTCCTGTACACAGGACTTCGACGCGACGTTCACTATGACACTCACTCAGCGCAAAAAACAAAAGGGCGCCCTGGTTTCCCAGAGCGCCCTTCTTAGAACAAGATTGTTGCGTTGCAGCAAATGCTACTCGGCAGCAGCCTCAGTCTCGACCTCGGCGGTCTCGGCCTCGGCGACCTCAGCGGCCTCCTCGACCTCAGCCTCGGCAGCGAGCTCCTCGGCGGTAACGCCGACGAGAACGACAACCTCGGCCTTGATCTCGCGGTACAGCGAGATGGCAACGGTGTGGGCACCGGCAACCTTGATGGGCTTACCGAGCTCGACGCGCTTACGGTCGATGTCCATACCGAGCTGAGCCTTGATGGCATCAGCGATCATAGCGGCGGTAACGGAGCCAAAGAGGATGCCCTCGTCGCCGACCTTGACGTCAACGGTGACCGTCTTGCCCTCGAAGGCAGCCTTGGTCTCGTTGGCGGTAGCCAGACGGACGGCCTCGCGCTTGGCGATGTTGTTGCGACGCTCGTCAAGCTGCTTGAGGTTGCCCTTGGTGGCGGCAACAGCGAGCTTCTTGGGGAACAGGAAGTTCTCAGCGTAACCCTGAGCGACCTCTACGACGTCACCCTCGCCGCCCTTGCCCTTGATCTCATCGAGAAGAATAACCTTCATGATGCGTCTCCCTTCTTAGCCGCGGTCGCGGTTGCCACGAGAGGAAACCACGGGGACGGTGTACGGCAGGAGAGCCATCTCGCGGGCGCGCTTGATGGCGTTGGCGATGTCATGCTGATGCTGCGTGCAAGCGCCAGTGACGCGACGGGGCTTGATCTTGCCACGGTCGGTCATGTACTTACGGAGAAGCTGAGTGTCCTTATAGTCGATGAACTCAGTGTTCTCCTTGCAGAACTGGCAGTACTTACGACGCGGCTGACGTGCAGAAAAATCATTAGCCATGTCAAAATACCTTTCATTTGGCAACTTCGGCGAACCGAAGCCGCCTCTCACTCAAAAATAGGTGAACAACCCTTAGAACGGGATGTCCTCATCGTAGACGTCGACCGCGGGCGGCGTAGCCACCGGTGCGGCAGGACGTGCTGCGGGCGCGGGAGCTGCGGGGGCGTAACCGCCCTGATCGTAGCCACCCTGGCCACCACGGGAGCTCATAAACTCGATCTCATCGACGATGACCTCAAGCTTGCTCCGGCGCTGGCCGTCGCGCTCCCAAGAGCTGTAGCGCAGCTTGCCCTCGATCGCGACCTTGTTTCCCTTTGCCAGGAAACGGCTCACGGCCTCGGCGCGGGTGCCGAACATGGTGCAGTCGACAAAGTTGGGATAGTCCTCCCACTCGCCAGTCTGCGCGTTGCGGCGACGATCGTTCACGGCGACGCCAAAGGACAGAACCTGGGTTCCGCCGGCGGTGGCACGCAGCTCGGGATCACGCGTGAGGTTACCGGTGATGTTCACTCGATTGATGCTCATAACTCACTACTTCCTCTTGGGGCACAAGCCCAGTCCAAAACGACAGTCTTACTCCTGGTCGTCGCGACGGACGATCATGTGGCGGACCACAGCGTCGGTGATGCGCAGGACGCGATCAAGCTCGGCGATCTGGGTAGGATCTGCGTGGAAGTTGATGAGGGTGTAGTCACCATCGGTGAGGTCGTTGATCTCGTAGGCGAGCTTGCGCTTGCCCCACTCGTCAACGGAGTCGACCTTGCCAGCGCCCTCAGCGATCGTGGTATCGATACGCTTCATAACAGCGAGACGAGTCTCGGGGTCGAGCGACGGGTCAACAAAGAACAGCAGTTCATAAGCCTTCATATTGTCACCTCCTCTGGGCAAATGTGGCTTCAGGTCGTGAAGGTGCGCCTGAAGCAGGAAAAGACTTGGTCATAATATCTTTCAACCTCCCAGGCCGCAAGAATATGCAGCTACAACCTCATGACCTCCACATATGCCCATGCTCGCACCACGTTTCATGCGCATTCCAACCAAATGCCGACCAAGAGCTTGACGGATTTGTGGACAAGATACGATGCCGCGGGGACAAGCTGAGCCAAGCCGCAGGTCAACGGGCACAAGGCTGTGGTCGCAAGATGCATACCAGTGGTCCACAGCACCACCCAAAGATTTTTAAATTCATTGCCAAGTCGCTTATGAATACCCCTTTTGAACAATTGAGTTGATCAACCACGCTGGTCGGAAGCCGTTTTTTGACACCTCAAACCCCACTGCAACGCCAAGCGCGGCCGAGCGTTTTAAAAAATGCCAACTTTTCTGTTTGCACTTTGCGATTCCTCGTGTATACTGACTTTCGCATTTAACGGAGAGTTGTCCGAGTGGCCGAAGGAGCACGATTGGAAATCGTGTAGGCGTCAAAAGCGTCTCCAGGGTTCAAATCCCTGACTCTCCGCCAGTTAATTCCAAAGCAGGCCTTCGAGCCTGCTTTGTTTTTACCCCACGCGGAGGGGTGGCAGAGTGGTTGAATGCGGCGGTCTCGAAAACCGTTTGGCCTGTATAAGGTCACGAGGGTTCGAATCCCTCCTCCTCCGCCATTAGATGGTATGAGCCCCAGCAATGGGGCTTTTTTCTTTTTGGGCACATTTCAATAACGCGCAGGAGGAGGGATTCGAACCCGCCAGGGCGCGGAGCGTAAAGAAAACGCGCCCGTGGCGCGTTTTTAGCGCGGCGCGGTCGGCGTAAGCCGACCGGATAAATTTTGAGCGCTGCTCAAAATTTAGACATCCCTCCTATTCAGCCACGCCCCCATCGCGTTCAGCATCAACCCAGATCCCCAAACATGGTATCTACGCCCCCACCCAGTCCCGACCGTTTACCGAGCAATAGGGTCGCCACGCCCACCAACCATGTACTATGTACGGGCATTGTCTAAACCCACAACCCAAAGGACCCCATCTTGCCCGTCGTCGCCGCTATGACCGTTACCTCACACGCCACGGATGCCATGGTCGCCATCCCGTTTTGGCTCGAAATGTTCGCCGTCGTCGCGGCTTCAATCTCGGGCGTGTTGGTCGCGCGCGAGCACAAACTCGACCTGGTGGGTGCAGTTGCGCTCGCCGTGGTCTGTGGCTTGGGCGGCGGTCTTTTACGCGACATGACGCTGCAGGTGGGCAACGTCTACATCCTCAACCAGCCGATGGCGCTGCCGCTTTCCATTGCCACGGCGGCCATCATCTATATTTTCCCGGCAATCGTCGACAAACCCGAAAAACTCATTCCCCTGCTCGACATCATCTCGGTCGGCATCTATGCCGCCACCGGAGCGGACAAGGCGCTTGTCTACGGCTTTGCACCGGCGGTGTGCATCATGATGGGCTTTTTTACCGCGGTGGGCGGCGGCATGTTGCGAGATGGTTTTATGGGTGTGGTGCCGGGTATCTTCCAACGCACCAACTTCTATGCCATCGCGGCCATCGCCGGATCGGCAAGCTATGTTTGCCTTGTCATGAGCGGCTTGGTCAGCAATGTCGTCGCACTGGTCGTTTGCGTCGTGGTGACCATGGGACTACGCTGGCTGTCGCTGCGCTTTGATATCAAAAGCCCCACCGAGGATGACATCGCACGCTTTTTGCACCGCAAAAAGTAGGTGGCGCGGGCTCATCCTTCGAAATGCAACCGAGAGGTTCTTTTAGAGCGCCCACGCGTTGGGTACCCTGTTAGGTGCATGTCGAGCATCTGACGAAGGATTCACTATGCCCTGTAATCAATTCCCGTCGACCCAGCGCCGTAAAGCGTGGGGCCGCATCACGATCTTATTCGCGCTCATCGCTCTAGCGGTCACCGCGCTTCCCACGGCGTCGTTCGCCGGCACGGACACCGCAGGCAACGTACTTGCGACCGACAATGACGCCAATTCGTCCGGCGTCGAAGGTGACCTGTACTGGGCAGGTCAGGCCCTCAACTTGGACGATGCGTCCATCGGCCGCGACATAATTGCAGCAGGCGAGAGCCTCTCCATCCGCGACTGCACGGTGGGCGGCGCCGTCCGCTTGGCGGCACGCACTATCGATATCGCCAAGACCACGGTTGATGGCAGCGTCACGGTCGTCGGTCAGCACGTTGTGCTCAATTCCGACAGCACCGCCAACTGTTTTTACGCGATAGGCGAGACGGTTGCCCTGCGCGGCTCTACCAAGTCGGCAGCGCTTGCGGGCGACACGGTGACCATCGATGGCACCGTCGAGGGCGATGTCGAGGTTTGGGCCGACAAGCTCATCCTGGGCAAGAACGCCCACATCACCGGCACCGTGAACGCGCACGTCTCCGAGGACCCCGAGCGTGCCGCAGGAGCCGAGGTAGGCGCGCTCAAGATCGACCGCACCGAGAACGAGGATACTTCCGCCGTTAACGATGTCATCGGCGGTATCGTCGCCGCGGCACTCTCGACCTGCTTTGTCGCTCTGCTGCTCGAGCTCGTCTTTCCGCGCGCGACCGCCAGCGCCGCCGGCATGCTCCACCAGCGCCCCATACCCCTGTGGGTGAGCGGTCTTCTGGGCACGATTGCTATCGTCCCCGCCGTCCTACTGCTAATTATCTCTATCGCTGGTCTGTCGCTTGCCGGAGCCCTCTTGTGCGGCGTTATCGGCATCGCGTTGGTGTCGAGTGCCTTTGCGGGGTGCGCGATCTCCCGCATGGTCGGACACAACCAAAACCGCTACGCCATGGCAGCCGTGGGCGGCGTAATCGCAGGCGCCCTCACGGGGCTTCCCCTCGTAGGTGACTTCATCAGCGGCGTAGCCTTTGTCTTTATGCTCGGCTACGTTATCCAGATCATCTGGCGCAACGCCCACCTCAAGCCGCAGCAGCCGGCTAACATGCCAGGACTCCCCACCGCTTAGCCACCAACCACCACAAAGGTGCCAGGTTACTTTGCACCAACAAACGAAGCGGGGCACTCGGTCATGTCGACCGGGTGCCCCGCTTTTCTTGGAGGGTTCTCTAGTAACTTTTTCAAAACCAATGATCATCAGGTCGGTAGGCCTGTGCGTCACTCGCTACGGAGGCAGCACGCCATTAAGCAGGGGGGCAATTATTTTTCACGACGACCGCCTCCCCGCTTGATGACGAGCGCGACAACAATAGCCGCCACTCCGATGGCAGCCAAAGCCGCCACCAGCACCAACGTTCTATCTCCCGTCGAGGGCATAAAGCCTCGACTTGCTTCTTTGCTTGGAGTGTTGAGCACCGACAGTTCAATCGAACCCGTCCCGGCATCGGCTGTATCAACCCGTAGGGGGCTTTCGACCGATACGGTCACCTTGGGCTTCGCGGCCGCCACCTGTTTAACGTCCAGGCCCTCGGCCGTAACCGTCACCGTACGTTTGCCCTCAAAGGCGGTGTAGCCCTTGGGAGCCGCGACCTCCTCGACGGTGTAGACACCCGCGTCCACACCGCTCAATTCCACGTGGCCGTCCGCGCCCGTGGTGACGCACGTGTCGGCATCCGTCGACCACGAGCCGTCAGTCGTTAGAATGCGCCCGCGGTCATCGATGATGCGCAGTTTGGCGCCCGCGAGCGGTTTATCGTCCGAGCTTGAGCGCTTGGTCAGACTGAGTCCCCAGGTGTAGGCGCACGCGTCATCGCTCGACGTGCGGGTGAATCCGGCGTCGCCGGACTGGTCGGCGAGGGGAGAGCGCGGGTAACGCAGGTAGACCTCGTTGGGGTTGCCCTTGGTAACGCCTTGATTGCAGTTGGCCCCCAACGGCGCATTGTAGACAGCGACCACGCGGGCGCCCGCGGTGAAGGCGTCGGCCCCGCCGAGCGCGGCGACCAGGTCGCCGGTGCGCACGGTGAAGGCATTACCCTCGATCGAGACCTTGCACTGTGAAGCAATGTCTGTCCACCCTTTAGCCGGCGTCGAGCTGGCGTTGCCGCCCTCACATGCGACGGCGTCGAAGCCGCCGTCCGCGCCCGCCGCCACGTACACGTGCATGCTCGCGGCGACCTTGGAGGGGTCGAGCCCGGCGCTCATGGTGTCGACGAACCGCACCGTATAGGCGTCGTAGGCCGTGAGCCCGGCCGGGACCGTGGCAGAGAGGCGCCAGTACAGGTCGTCGGCGACCGTGGCGTCGGCGGCCTTCTGCCAGGCGGCGGTGCCGTCCTCCAGCACGTGCTTGGCGACCTTGGGGGTCGCCGCCTTGGGCTTGACGGTGACGGCGCCGCCGCCCACCAGGGCCATGATCGGCGCGGTGCCGGCCTCGCCCTGGACGATGGCGTCGTCGTCGGCGACGATGAGCCAGTAGCCGCAGGGCAGCTCGGCCGCCGTGCCCGCGTTAAGGGCCACAGAAGTTGCGTCGGCATTGCAAATCGCACGGGCGAGCTTTGCCGTCAGTGCGGTCGTCATATGCCCGTCGGCATTCAGCCACTCGGCAGCCGCTTGCGCCGTCGATGCCGAGTTATCAAACCCCGCATCATAAAGAACGGGAAGGACAGCCTGACGAGCTGCATCGCTCGACCACGCCAAGTCCGTCGCGACCTTTTGATCGGAGCCGGCTTTATCGGTAACAGTTGCCGAAAAGAGCTGGTATGCATCGTATTGCGTCGCGACGTCGCCGCCAATCGTGATGGCTCCGGCATCGGCAGCACGGGCCGTCTCGGGCGACGCTGCAAAAGCGAGGATAGCTGTCATGGCCACCATCATGACGGTCAACAAGCGGCGGTGCAGTTTACTCACGGCGACCACCTCGATCCCAATCGCGATGGCGGCGAGCATGCATCCATGTCGCAGCAAAGCACAGCAGAGAAGCGCCTGTCAGATACGTCATAGTCAAACCAGCCCCGCCCGCCTCGGGAAGCGTGGTCGAGTACCTGTTGATAAAAGTCGGCGAGACTGAGGAGCCATTGTCGTACGTAACAGTGGTATCGAGCTTCCCCACGCCATCGGTCACCGTAACTGTGACCTCGTGCACGGCTGTGTCGTAGGCGATATGGTCCTTGACATTGTTCTCGGCGCCCTCGGGAATGACCTCGGAGATGGTGTACTCATAGATCCCCATCTTGGTGTAATCCAAGACAAAGTTAATATCACCATCCGCACCGTTCCTGATGGTCTGGAGAACCTCACCGGTGTTCTTGTCCTTGAGCACAAACCCGAACTGGCTTTCTTGCAAGGTCGAGCCTTCGAGCATCTTGGTGGCAGAAATTATAGCTTGACCGCTATAGGGCGCATCATAGACCGTGATATCAGTGCTAGCCGTCGGGGTGTCAACGTCGGCGTACTTCGCCTTCAATTGTTCCAACCTAGCAAGGGCATCCTGATAATCGGTTTCGTTGCTGCCCTTGAGTAGAATCCAGACCGGCTTAGAGACAGCGTTGTATCCGCCAGGCGCCTTGGTCTCCTCAAGGCAATACAACTTGTAGGCTTTCATCTTTTGCGTAGCAGTGCCGAACTTTACCGTGCCCTTTTCGTCTGTTTCAGCACTCCGAATCCGAGTTTTCGCAGAATTGAGACCGGAATCCAAGGCCTTGGCCATATCAACCTCGTAGAGCGTGAACTCAGCACCGGGCAGTTTTTTTGTGATATCGCTCTCGTCGACCTTGGTAACCGTTACGCCGTAACCGCTACCACCAGCCGAACCGGACACCTTTTTAATAGCCCAGTCTTTTGAATGGACCGTATCACCGTCGTAGACACCCGTAAGCGACGCTTTGTTGCTCAGAGAAACCGTTTCCCCTTCGTTACCCGCAGGAATGACCTCATACTCAACTTTGAGATATTCCTCATCGGGAACGCGGAGCGTCATCTTTGTACACGCCGCGCCGTTTTCATCTTCAATGGTCCTAGCGGAAACGGGGCATTTGTCAGAGCCAAGCAACTTCCAGCCTGTCCCATCGTATTGGGACACATTGACCGAATCCGTCACCAGCGTGCACTTGGCATCCATGACATCGACGAGCTCAAGGAAGTCGCTGCCACTCTTAAGGTCAACCGCTGATTCGTTGACCAAGATGGTGTATTTGATACGGTTGCTGCTAGCGACCTGATCTCCGGTCTTTTGCAGTACGTTGTTCTTAATGGTGACGGTTCCACTACCGGAGTCGAACTTCTTGTTCCCCGACTCGGCACTGGCTGAGTTGGTGAACTTCACCTCGTTCTTAGAGGTATCGAGCCCACCGCGCTTGACCGCCGTCTGATACGTAAGTTTGGCATAACCAGCATAGTTGCCGAGCGCCGTCGTCGGGATGGAGAAGGTAACGGTGCCTTTGTCATCACTGACGTTCGTAAGGGGTAGGCTGTCGGCGACGGTCTTCTTTCGCTGGGCGGTACCGTTATACGCTTTCTGGTCATACGGATTCTGGATCAGCGAGTATTTAGCAGACCCCGGCACATAGCTCATACCGCTCGGTAGTGTGTCCACAACGTTCAGCGGTTGGTTATCAAGCTTGCCGGCGCCGTAACACTCTCCGCTTGGCGTCTTGCCTCTGTTGGCATAAACCGTCCAGTCAACGATCCATGCGCCCTTCTCCTTAGATCCGTCGATTTTGCTCCAGTCGAAATCCCCCTTCCAAGAAACTGCAGTCTTCGCCGAAGGCTTCTCGACATCAGGAGTCGAGTTCGCATCGACATAGTAATAAATATAGTCCGTGAAATATTTAGTACCACTTACTTCCACTGATGCAAAATTGGAGTACCAGCCAGGAAGCGCATCGGATTTTGTCTTATAAGTAATTACCGCATCCGGGTTATCTTTGAGCGCGTTCTTCACCTCGTCGCTTATCCGAATGAACAGGTTGAAGTTTTTCTTGGTTCCAAACGACGTTGAATCACTGCCACCTTCGAACCACCAATCGACGCCCTTCTCCAAAGGGACATCGCCGATTTTAATAGAATAGCTGTCGACGTCTGGGCCGATATTTTGGTTCCAAGCCGTCTGAAACGTATCGTAAACCTTGACCGTTGATGGATTCATTGCATTAACAATGGAACCCAGCGCTATCCGAAGCTCCCAGGTTGCCTGACCTGTTGTCGCCGCATCGGAGTCTTTCACAAGTCTCTTTTTAATCTGCGTCCCCACCAACTTCGGCGTAAACGTGCCGCTGTCCGTGCCGGAAACGGAATTGTCGCGCGAGATACTCGCACTGTTGCTCACCGTGTCATATGATTCTTGTTCTTTCATTTGGGTGTGATAAACAATGCGATAGGGCTGGTACTTATCCGCGTCAGATAGACCTGAGAACGTATAGCTAAACGTTTTACCAGTGGGGCTATCGAGATTGCCGCGGGCAATCTCGTCTTCCCCGTAGAGTCCCCTATAAACGATGTAATTACCCGTATACGTCTGCTTGTCGTCCAGTATGTCAGTGAATGTATAGCCATTCATGTCGGTTTTGATATCACCGTTGTTGAGCGTGACCGTCCAGGTGATATCGGACGGCGTTCCGGTGCCATCGCTCTTGTTGATCATGTCATAGCGGAAATCATTTGCTGAACCTGGCTTTTCCAATCCACCTCTACGGTCTCCGCCCCATGTCCAGCTGGCATTGTTTTTTGAATCGTCGAGTTGGTTAATCCAAACTTTGTTGCCCACGGATACATCCGGGTTCATCACCGAATCATAGGTAATCGTATAAGTCCCTTTGGACAAATCCCCCAAATTCAGATTCGCAGTCTGTTTATTTATGGTTGGTTGTGGATTGAACTCCCGATCGTTCAGCTTAAATGACCCAGGCACGAACGAGAAGTTATTGCCAAGCTCATCCGTGAGGCAGACATTGTGAGCATAGGAGGCAACCTCGAGTTTGAGAGTCCAAGTTACTTTTCCCTCGCCGCCGGATTGAGAGAACTTTCCTTCCTTCGCTCCCGTCACATCGCCGTCTATGGTCGCAATGTCGATTTCGGCTGTACCGGGAAACTTAACTTTTGTTGTATCGCCGGAGCCAACGTTCTCATTTGCCAGCTTGAATGAAAAATCAGCACCAACATGAACGTCGGATGGGTGTGTCTTAATCCATGACTCTTTAAAAGTAAAAATCAGCTTATTGTTTTCACATCTCCAGCTACCGGCCTCTTGATCGGAATCATCCATAAGGCGGCCACCGGTATTGTCAAATGCTTTAATGCTGTCCGGGAGAGAGTACTCCGCAACGTTTCGCTCCGCACTCGGGCCATGATTTGGCTCGAACTTCGCATTAAACGAGCCGTAGAGTGTGTCGGTCGAAAGCACGGCATTACCATCCAAGGGCTTTGTACGACCCTCATCGGTAAAAAGCCCAACCGTAACGTCCGCCGTATCGCCGTTGATCACAATCGGCGCAGGCGTCGTCGCATCCTCGGCGCGCACGGGGGCTGCGCCGTGAAAAACTGCGGCGGTAAGGCTAATCAAAATGAAGATCAGGGCCGCCATACCCAGCGACCGCGAGCGGTGTGCGTTCATAGTTGTCCCCTAATTCCTACAGCACAGTGTGGAATACGGCGAATCGTCGGATCGAACACAAACCCCAACATCTACGAGAACCTACCTAGCGCATTGCAAGAACCCATTGGGGAGCACCTTCTAAGACGGTTCGTCTATGCCACATGCATAAAATACAATATAGATACCAGTCATGTAAACCGCAGGTAAAGAGGTATTTTAATTTAATACCAGTTGATATTTACCTGTTAACGGTTTTGTATCAAAGCGGTTATATCCTGTGGAATTATGTATATGTTTAAACAACTTAACTTTGATCGGCAAGCCGACGGGGGGGGGTAACCGCCCCCGCTGTGGTGCAGACGAACCTGTCCCCCTTACACAAAAAGGGCGCCGACCATTGCGGTCGACGCCCTTTCTTGTTAGACGCTATAAAGCCCAGCGCTTATTTGTTGACCTGACCGGCGCGGACGGCGGCCTTCTTGCGGTCGGTGGCATTGAGCAGACGCTTGCGCAGGCGGATGTTCTTGGGAGTGATCTCCACCAGCTCATCGTCGGCGATGTATTCCAGCGCCTCCTCCAGCGAGAAGGTGCGGGGCGGCACCAGCTGGACGGAGATATCGGAGGTCGAGGAACGCTGGTTGCCCAGGTTCTTGGTACGGGCGATGTTGACGACCATGTCGCCGGCCTTGCTGCGCTCGCCCACGATCATGCCCTCGTAGCACTCGGTGCCTGGCTCAACAAACAGCTGACCGCGCTCCTGCAGCGTACCCAGGGCATAGGCAACGGCCTTCTCGGTGGTCATAGAGATCATTGCGCCGTTCTGGCGGTTGCCGATCTCGCCGGCATAGGGGCCGTACTCCAGGAAGGTGTGGTAGAACACGCCCTCGCCGTGGGTGACGTTCATGATGCGGTTCTTAAGACCCATGATGCCGCGGGTCGGAATCTTAAACTCGAGGTGCGTCACGATGCCCGAGGTATCCATGCTCGTCATGATGCCGCCGGAGGTGCCGAAGACCTCAACGACCTTGCCCGAGTACTCGTCCGGGCACTCGACGACGGCCTGCTCGACGGGCTCCATCTTGTTGCCGTTCTCGTCCTTCTTAAACAGAACGCGGGGACGGCCGACCTGGAACTCAAAGCCCTCGCGGCGCATGGACTCCATCAGAACGGACAGGTGCAGAATGCCGCGGCCCGAGACCTCGACGCCGCTCTTGTCCTCGAGTTCCTCGATCTTCATGGTCACGTTGTTCTCGGCCTCGTTGAACAGGCGCTCCTTGAGCTGACGGGCGCCCACGATGTCGCCGTCGCGGCCGACAAGCGGGGAGGTCGAAGCCTCAAAGACGATGGACAGGGTCGGCGGGTCGATCTCGATGGGCTCGAGCTCGACAGGGTTCTCGGGATCGGTGTAGACATCGCCGATATCGGTGCGGTCGATACCCACGACAGCGGCGATGTCGCCGGCGCCGACTTCCTGGCACTCGGTACGGCCCAGGTAGTCGAAGGTAAAGAGCTGCTTGACGGTGGCGGTAGCGCTGGAGCCGTCGTTCTTGACAACCAGGATCTGGTCGCCCTGGTGGATGGCGCCAGAGTACACGCGGCCGATACCGATGCGGCCGACGAAGTTGGAGTGGTCGATGGTCACGCACTGCATGGCCAGCGGGGCGTTCTCGTCAACCTCGGGCGCGGGCATGTCGTCGATAATCATATCGAGCAGCGGGTACATGTCCATGTTGCCGTCGTTGGGGTCAAGACGGGCAAAGCCGTTCATGGCGCTGGCGTAGACCACGTGCTCCATGGCGAACTCAAGCTGGTCGTCGGTGGCGCCCAGGTCGGCCATGAGGTCCAGGCAGTCGTTGTAGGCCTTCTCGGGGTTGGCGCCCGGACGGTCGATCTTGTTGATGACGATCATGATCTTAAGGCCGGTGTCGATAGCGTGACGCAGCACGAAGCGGGTCTGGGGCATGGGGCCCTCAAAGGCGTCGACCAGCAGCAGGGCGCCGTCGGCCATACGCAGCACGCGCTCGACCTCGCCACCGAAGTCGGCGTGGCCCGGGGTGTCGATGACGTTGATCTTGACGTCCTTGTACTCGATAGAGATGTTCTTGGCGAGAATCGTAATGCCGCGCTCGCGCTCCTGGTCGTTGGAATCCAGGACGCGGTCCTCGACCTGCTGGTTGGCACGGAAGGCGTCCGTGGCACGCAGGAGCTTATCGACCATCGTCGTCTTGCCGTGGTCGACGTGGGCGATGATGGCGATGTTCCTCAGATTGTCTACGCGCATGTAGTTCCCCTATCTTCTATCCATATACAAACGGCACGCGTATGCGACCCGCCCAGCGATGCAACGCTCAGCGGGAATATTGAGCCTTTTACCGAAAACTCGTTTATTTTAGCGATTTTAGATGAGAGGGGTTTCCTCACCTGCAGGTTCAGGGTCGCTCCACATAAAACCATCGCCGGCGCCCATGCCCTCATACAGCACATATGCCGAAAAACCACTCTCGAGCGTGGTTTCGAAGAAGCTCACGAGCAGAGCATCGTGATAGCCGCCGTCAATCTCGACGCAGCCGGTGTAGCCGATGGCATAGCGGGCGATACGGCCCAGGCCCTCGTCCTTAAGACCCATCTTGTGCTCGGAAATAAAGTTGGTGGCCGCCTCCAGGCACGCCTCTTCGCCGTCCTCGTCGAGCGCCGCCAGATATCGGTTGGAAGCAGCGTCCTCAATCGCCACAACTACGCCCGGATTCTCGCCGGCGGCAAGGTCGTCCAAGAACGCACCAATCAGGTCACACACCATGGCGTCGAGCTCGGCGGAGACGTTACCGGCGTCCTGCATATCCTGTGCCATCTTTAGACCTTCCCATCGAGTCTGGCGTCATTACAGTTCTTGTGCCTCGGCGGCGATCTTAGCGGCAGCGTCGCGGGTGCGCATCATATCCATCGCGCGCTTGTCGAGCACCTTGATCTGACTGGTCAGCATGACCGCATCGACCACACCCCAGATCACGAGGCCCGTAGAGATCGAAAACCCAAGCGCACCAACTGTACCACGAAGGCGCGAGCAGATTGCCGCGACAAGGGCGGAGACGACAACCATCTTGATAAACGAGCCGCGGCGTTCGCGAAGCGTGCGGGCCTGCGTCACATAGGCAATGCGAGCCGCCTCAGAAGCCTCCGAGCGCATCTGGGCCTCGCGCGCAATGGCCGCCGCCTCAGCCGACATACCGCCGGCCATCAGCGAACGCTCCGCAGCCTGGCCGCCCCACATTTAGAAGTCATCGGGGGAGAGCGTATGGACGAACTCGTCGAACTTCTCGAACTCCCGCTCGTCGTCAACTTCCTCGGCATGGGCAGAAACGGTGCCCAGGCGATTCATGATGTCGTCCTCCACAAACATGGGGGCATTGCTGCGCACGGCAAGGGCAATGGCATCACTGGGACGCGCATCGATCTTATGCTCGTTGCCATCGGCCAACACGACAACCGTCGCGTAAAACACGGGCGGCTCGGCGCGAACGATTTCGATGCGTTCGAGCTTGGCACCCAGGGCACCAACAGTATCGAGCAACAGGTCATGGGTAATCGGGCGCTCGGCGCGACCGCTATCGATGCCGCGGCTGATGGCAGCAGCTTCAAACGAACCAGTCTGAATGGAAAGGGAACGCAGTGGCGCGGGCGAGTCCGATTTGCTGCAGCGCTCGCGAAGCACGATAAGCGATGGCACGGGACCGGCGGCCATGACGATGGTCTCTATGTCGACACGAACCATGGAACACCTCCGGTACGTAGCGGTTAACACGCGGCAGTCCGCCGCATTGAATAGCTATACTACCCAAACTTTCGCACAGCACACAAAACCAAAATGAGATTTATCGCAGACAAGAAAAGAGCCCCGAGGCAATGCCCCAGGGCTCTTCACAGTTTTGATGGTGGACCTGACAAGATTCGAACTTGTGACCTCCCGGTTATCAGCCGGACGCTCTAACCAACTGAGCTACAGGTCCATCATGGTGGAGGTTAGGGGGATCGAACCCCTGACCTCAGGCTTGCAAAGCCCGCGCTCTCCCAGCTGAGCTAAACCCCCACGGAGACAGTAATAAACACCCCAGCGGCGACTCGGCTCTCGCTGGGGTGTTTATTGCGAAAGAAAGTGGTGGACCTGACAAGATTCGAACTTGTGACCTCCCGGTTATCAGCCGGACGCTCTAACCAACTGAGCTACAGGTCCATCGCGCAAGGGATATATTAGACGAGTCGTTACGCGCGCGTCAACAACTTTTTTGAAAATCTTTGGGAGGGATGGTCGCTGGGCTGGCGAGATGGTTTTGGTTTGCTGCTCGGACAGTCCTGCGCAAGACGAAGGCCACATTAAGTGGCCTTCTTTGCGTGCGGAACTCGCGACAAACCAAAACCATCTCGCCAGCCCAGCGACCATGGGGTCCCAAGGTTTTCAAAAAAGCGGTCGGCGCGCAGTGCGCCGACCGCCGATATATGGGGTCTGATGATTTTTACCAGCTAGGGCCTCTTACTCGTCTAGGAGATCCTCTGGCATATCATTGCCGTCGCCCAGGTCGACTGGGGCCTCTTCGGTGTCGACTGCGGCCTCGGCGCCCTCGCCTTCGGGTTTTTCCTTGGCTGCCGTCATACGGGCGACAGCGCAGATGCGGTCGTTGTCGTCGACGGTCATCATCTTGACGCCCTGGGTGGCGCGGCCGGTCTGGCTGATCTCGTCGGTCTTGACGCGAATGACCGTCGCGCCCTCCGTCACGATGAACAGCTCGTGCTGCGGGCCCACCGTCTTCATGGCCGCGAGGTTACCCTTACGCTCGGTCATTTGGATGGTGTAGACACCCTGGCCGCCGCGATTCTGCTCCGGGTAGTCCGCAACCGGCGTGCGCTTGCCGTAGCCGCGCTCGGTGATGACGAACAGATCGCCGTTGCCGTTAGTGACTTCCATGCCCAGAACGCTCACACCGTCCTTCATACCGATACCGCGAACGCCGCTGGTATCGCGGCCGGTAGCGCGCACCTGCTCCTCGGAGAACATGATTGCCTTGCCCGCAGTGGTGGCCAGGATAATCTTGTCGCCCTCGCGCACGCGGCGCACGTTCAGCAGCGCGTCGTCGTCACGCAGGTTGATAGCGATCAGGCCATCACGGCGGCTACGATCGTAAGCGCTCATCACGGTCTTCTTGACCATGCCGCTCTTAGTGGCAAACATCAGGTACTCGTCGGCCGGGAACTCGCGGCAGCTGATGACGCTCGCGATCTTCTCGCCCTCCTCGAAGGGCAGCAGGTTGACGATCGCGGTACCGCGCGCCTGGCGCGTACCCACCGGCAGCTCGTGCACCTTCAGGCGATAGACCTTGCCCTTGCTCGAGAAGAACAACACGTACTCGTGCGTGGACGCGATGAACATCTCGTCGATGACATCGTCCTCTTTGAGGTTGACGCCCGACACGCCCTTGCCACCGCGCTTCTGGGCACGGTAGGCAGCCACCGGGATACGCTTAACGTAGCCGGTGTGGGTGATGGTCACGACCATATCCTCGTCGGCGATGAGGTCCTCGACATCCAGGTCCTTCTCGACATGGCTGATCTCGGTGCGGCGCTTGTCGCCAAACTTCTTGGAGATCTCGCGCATCTCTTCCTTGATGACGCCCAGGATCTTCTCCTCATGCGCCAGCAGGTCCTCGTAGTAGGCGATGGCGCGGCGCAGGCCGTCCAACTCTTCTTGGATCTTATCGCGCTCCAGGCCGGTCAGGCGGCGCAGCTTCATCTCGAGGATGGCCGTGGTCTGCTCGGGCGTAAAGCCAAAGCGCTCGATCAAGCGGCTGCTGGCCTCGGAGTCGGTCTGCGAGGAGCGGATGATGCTAATGACCTCGTCGATATGGTCGAGAGCCATCAAGTAGCCCTCAAGGATATGCGCGCGGGCCTGGGCCTTCTTGAGGTCAAAGCGGGTGCGGCGGGTGACCACGTCGACCTGGTGGTCAATGTAGTGCTGCAGCATCTCGCGCAGGCTCAGGCATTTGGGAACGCCGTTGACGAGCGCCAGGTTGTTGGCGCCAAAGGTCGTCTGCAGCGAGGTGTACTTATACAGGTTGTTGAGCACGACCTGCGGAATGACGCCCTTCTTGAGCTCGATAACCAGACGGATGCCCTTCTGGTTGGACTCATCGCGCATATCCGAGATGCCCTCGATGCGCTTGTCGTTGACGAGCTGGGCGATCTTCTCCTGCAGGGTGCCCTTGTTGACCATGTAGGGAATCTCGGTAAAGACCAGGCGGCTGCGGCCGGTCTTGGTGGACTCCACATGTGCCTTGGCACGCACGGTAATGGAGCCGCGGCCGGTCTCGTAGCTCTGCTTAATGCCGGCGCTGCCCATGATGATGGCGCCGGTGGGGAAGTCCGGACCGGGCATGATCTGCATGAGCTCGTCGACGGTGGCGTCGGGGTTGTCGATCAGGTAGCAGGTGGCCTCGATCGCCTCGGTGAGGTTATGCGGAGCGATGTTGGTGGCCATGCCGACGGCGATGCCCTGGCTGCCGTTGACCAGCAGGTTGGGGAAGCGCGCAGGCAGCGCCACGGGCTCGGCGAGCGATTCGTCGTAGTTGGGTTGCCAGTCGACGGTATCCTTCTGCAAGTCACGCAGCAGTTCCATGGCGGGCTTTGCCAGGCGGCTCTCGGTGTAACGCATGGCGGCGGCGCCGTCGCCGTCGATATTGCCGAAGTTGCCGTGACCGTCGATGAGCGGCGTGCGCATGGAGAACCACTGCGCCAGGCGGACCATGGCCTCATAGACCGCGGAGTCGCCATGCGGGTGGTACTTACCGATAACTTCGCCGACCGTCCAGGCCGACTTCTTGTGTGGGCGGTTGGGGTAGATGCCGCTCTCGTTCATCGCGTACAGAATGCGGCGGTGCACCGGCTTTAAGCCATCGCGCACGTCCGGCAGGGCGCGCGCCGTGATGACCGACATCGAATACTCGATAAACGACTGCTTCATCTCGCGACCGAACTCCGAAATCTGGAGCTGGCCGCCATTGATATCCTCGCCGGCCGAGGCGCCGCGATCGACTTCGCCAAAGCTCTCCTCGAGCTCGCCGTCGTCGTCCTCTTCCTCGTCATCATCGGCATCGGGGTTATAGGCGTCCGGATCGCCGTCCTCGCCCTGCTCAGCACGGGCAAGCAGGCGCTTCAGATCGTCGGGCATGCCGGCGTCGCCGGCCTCGCCCATACCCTCATTGTTGTTGATATCGTCTGCCACGTTACCTCCTCTTAAGCATCAAGGAATCGTGCATCATGTGCGTGCTTCTCAATGTACTCGCGGCGATAGCCGACCTCGGAACCCATCAGTTCGCGCACGGCGCGGTCCGCCACCACGGCGTCCTCGATCGACACACGCTGCAGGATGCGGGTCTTGGGATCCATCGTCGTCGAGGCAAGCTGCTTGGGGTCCATCTCGCCCAGGCCCTTGTAGCGCTGAACGGTATAGCCCTTGCGCTTTTTGGTGATCTTGCCGTCCTTGGCCTTGCCGTCCTCGTCGTTATCGTCGGGGTTCAGGCCCAGGCTCTGGATGGTGTCGCGCAGGATCTCGTCTTCGGGCTGGCGGCCGTTGGGATACACGTAGTGGATCTTGTTGCGCACCTTAATGCCAAAGATGGGCGGGCAGGCAACATAGACGTAGCCGGCATCGATCAGCGGACGCATGTACTTGTAGAAGAACGTCAGCAGCAGGATGCGGATGTGCGCACCGTCGACGTCTGCATCGGTCATGATGATGATCTTGTGGTAGCGCGCCTTGGTGATATCGAAGTCGCCGCCGTCGCCGGCGCTCGTCGTGACGCCGCAGCCGATCGCGGTGATGAGCGACTGGATGGTGTCACTCGAGAACGCGCGGTGGTCGCCCACGCGCTCGACGTTCAAAATCTTGCCGCGCAGGGGCAGAATCGCCTGGATGTCTCGGCGACGGCCGTCCTTGGCCGAACCGCCTGCCGAGTCGCCCTCTACGATGAAGAGCTCGGTCAGCTCGGCATCGCGCACCGAGCAGTCAGCGAGCTTACCGGGCAGGGACGCCGTCTCGAGCAGGCTCTTGCGTCGGGTCGCCTCGCGCGCCTTGCGGGCGGCATTGCGCGCCTTGCATGCCTGCTGGGCCTTCTTGACGATCTCGCGGGCGGGCTTGGGGTGCTCCTCCAAGTAATCGGCAAGGCCGTCGGTCACGATCTTGAGCGTCAGCGCGCGCATATAGGAGCTGCCGAGCTTGGCCTTGGTCTGGCCCTCAAACTGCGGGTCGGGCAGCTTGACCGAGATAACGGCCGAAAGGCCCTCGCGTACATCGTCGCCGGTCAGGTTGGCGTCTTTTTCCTTGAGCAGGTTCTGTTTGCGCGCGTAGTCGTTGATCACGCGGGTGAGCGCGGTGCGGAAGCCCTCAAGGTGCATGCCGCCCTCGGGGGTGTAGATGTCGTTGGCAAACGACATGACGTTCTCGCCGTAACCGCTATTCCACTGCAGGGAAACCTCGACCTCGCCCATCTTGGCCACAGGTGCGTCCGGGTCCGATTTGCCCTCGATGTAGATAGGCTCCTTAAAGGCCTCGGGGACGTCCTTGCCCTCGTTGAGGAACTTGACGAAGTCGATGATTCCGCCCTCGTAGCAAAACTCCTCCACGTGGGGAGTCGCCTCGCGCTCGTCGGTCAGCACGATTTTGAGGTTCTTATTGAGGAACGCCGTCTCCTGCAGACGGTTGTGCAGCGTATCGAAATCGTAAATGCAGGTCTCGAAGATCTCGTCGTCGGGCCAGAAGGTGACAGTGGTGCCCGTCGAATCCGAGGTGCCCACGACCTCCATCTTCTTGACGGTCTTGCCGCGCGAGAACTCCATCTCGTAGGTGTTGCCATCGCGACGAACCTGAACGACCACGCGCTTGGACAGTGCGTTGACGACGGAGATGCCCACGCCGTGCAGACCGCCCGAGACCTTATAGGCCGAGTTATCGAACTTACCGCCGGCGTGCAGGATCGTCATGACGACCTCGAGCGTCGGGATCTTTTTAACAGGGTGCTCGTCGACGGGGATGCCGCGCCCGTTGTCGACGACCGTGATGGAGTTGTCGGCGTGGACCGTCACCTGGATCTCGGTGCAGAAACCGGCCATGGCCTCGTCGACGGAGTTGTCAACGATCTCCCACACCAGGTGATGCAGACCGCTGGCGCTCGTCGAGCCGATATACATGCCCGGGCGCTTACGAACGGCCTCGAGACCTTCGAGAATCTTAATCTCGCCGCCATCGTAATCGTTTTCGTTTGCCACACGTCCTCCTTCAGTCAAGAAAATGTGTACAGCCTTACTAGTTTATCGTAAAAAAATACCCTCGGGAACGAGGGTATTTGGCTCTACAAGGCCACCAGATGCGATTTAAGGCTCTTTTTTGCTTTGCACGCCCTTGGCCCACTCGGCACTGGCTCTCATGGCGTTCTCGAGGGCCTCGCGCAGTTCTTGGTCTTCGATGGGCGCCACTTGGCACCCAATCTCGGTGCGCTCGGACTCACTGAGGTCGGCGTGCGGGACCGGCGGGCGCTCGGTCGTCGCCGGGCGCAGGCGCTCCTTGGCGGCGGGCGGCGTGTGACCGGGCGCGGTGGTTTTGAACACCAGGCCATCCACATGCGCACCGGCGCGCTCCATGCGCGCGCGGATAATCTCGCGCAAAAGTGTCATCTCCTGCGTCCATGAGGGCGAATCGAGGTACACCAGCAGTTCGTTGGACTCGGGCAGGTAGCGCAGGCCCGTCACATGGCGTCCCTCGCGCGTGCCCGAGCACACCGCATTCCAGGCGCGATAGACCGCACGAGATTCCTCTGCAGCCTCCATCTGCGCGCGGCGCTCAGGTGTCGCGGCCGCCAAGATGCGCTGACGCTCTGCGCTCAAAAATCCACTGAAGGCAACCGTTTCGCTCTCGCGCTCGTAATTAGCACGTCTCACCCATGCTCACCACCTTGGCTCGATCAAGCAGGTCATCGGTAAAATACCCCAGGTTGGTCGTGGTTATGACCGTCTGGATATCATCGCCGATCAGCCGCAGGAAAGCACCGCGGCGTTCGCCGTCGAGTTCGCTCATCACGTCGTCCAAAAGCAGCAGCGGGGCGGTGCCCAGGACATCGCGAGCCACGGCCACCTCCGCCACCTTCCAGGCCAGAACCAACGTTCGCTGCTGACCTTGGCTGGCAAACGAACGGGCGGAGCGACCCGCCACGGTAAACTCAATCTCATCGCGATGCGGTCCCACCAACGTCACGCCGCGGCGAATTTCCTCGTCGGCGTGCTCATCAAGGGCAGCCAGCATGCGCTCGTACGCCCAGCCCTTCAGCTCTTCGCGATCCTCGACCTGGGGCAAATCCCCCAGCGTGGACGTATAGGTCACGTTGGCGGCCTCGCCGGACGCCACTTGCCCGTAGGCAGTATGCACATGGCCCGCCAGCCGGTCGAGCAGGGCCAACCGGTGCACGAGCAGGGCCGAGCCCGCGCGGGCAATCGAATCGTTCCACGCGCCGAGCATCTCGCGGCAGCACCAGGTCTCCTTGAGCAGGGCGTTACGCTGGGTCACGCAGCGCCCATAGGTGCTCGCAAGATCGGCGTAGCGTGCGCTCAGTTGCATGCCAAAGTCATCGAGGGCGGAGCGGCGCGCACTGGCGCCTCGCTTAACCATGTCCAGATGGTCGGGGCAAAACAGCACGCTCGGCAGGACCCCGCGCACACCGGCGGCAGAGCATCTCTTGCCGTTGCGGCTAAACGAGCGCTTACCGTCCTCCGCGCTCAATCCCATATCAAGCACGCGGCCGTCGCCCTCGAGCCTCAGCTCGACCTTGCACGAGCCCGCGCCGTCATGGACGAGCTCGGCTGCGGTCGGATGCCTAAACGAGGCGCCGCTCGTCAGCAGCTGCAGCGCCTCTATGAGATTGGTCTTTCCCGCCGCGTTGGGCCCCGCAAGTATCGTCACGCCCTCGTCCAGGGCAAGGCGATAGCTATCGAAGCTGCGGTAGTGCGCGACGGAAAGATCGCGGGCGAATATGGTCATGGCGCAGCGCTAGATGCGGACCGGCATGACCAGGTACAGGTAGTTGATCTTGTCGTAGGACTTAAAGATGCCCGCCTGCGAGTAGCTCTTGAGCTCCAGCGTGATCTCCTTCTCCTTGGACAGGGCATTGAGGCAGCCGAAGATGTAGTGGTAGTTGAAGGCGATGGTGCCCGACTCGCCCTCGGCCTCGACATCGATCGTCTCCTGCGCAAGGTCCTGGTCATTGGAAATGGAGGACAGGCCCATCTGCCCGTTCTCGACATCGATCTCGAACTTGACGGCGGGGTTGGCGCTCGCGATAACGGCCACGCGTTTGAGGGCGGCGTTAAAGGCGGCGACGTCGATCTTGACGCTCGTCACGCACGAATCGGGGATGAGCTGCTTGTAGTTGGGGTACACGCCCTCGATGCGGCGCGACACGTAGGTGGTGTTGCCGGCCTCAAAGACGACCTGGGTGTCGGTAGCCCCGATCATGATGGTCGCCTGGCTGGCCATGATGTTCAGCGCGTCGTTAAAGGCGTCAGCCGGAACGTTGAGCTCAAAGGAGCCCTCGAGGGTCGAGGTCTCGACCTGCGTATCGCACACGGCCAAGCGGAAGGAATCGGTCGCCACCAGGCGCACGGTGTTGTTCTCGACCTTCATGTGCACGCCACCCAGGATGGGGCGGGCCTTGTCGGTCGAGGTGACGCGCCACACGCGGCCGACCATTTCGGACAAGATATCGGTCGGCAGTTCCACGGCGCTCTCGATGGCATAGGCCGGAAACTCGGGGAAGTCATTGGCATCGAGCGTGTTCAGGCGGAAAGAGCTCTTCTCGCAACCAATCAGCACCTGGCGCTCGGACAGCTCAAAGGTGACCGGGGCATCGGGGAGGGTCTTGGTGATATTGGAGAGCATCTTACAGGGGATAACCATCTCGCCCTCTTCTTCGACATGCGCCGCGATGCGATGACGGATCGAGATGGTGTAGTTAGAGGTCTGGAATTCCAAGATGCCGTCTTGCGCCTTGACGAGCACGCCCGACAGGATGGGAAGGGTGGATGCCGAAGCGACACCCTTCATAACGACGCCGATGGCTTGTGTAAGCGAGCTCTGGCTGACGGTGAACTTCATCTTTTAATACCTTTCTATAGATATAAATATCTTAATAATAGTAATAGCACTGACGAAACTGTTGATTACTCCCAAAGACGCAGGTCAGACCCAGAAAGAGAATCGACAGCAGCCTGTGTGCAACAAGGGTGGTTTTCCACGTTCAAAACCTGCGCAAAACTTTTCATCACCGCGGGTTGGGTTTTAGACACCTTATGCCCGTGGTTTCGACAAGTTTTCAACAGGTGTCTCTATTTCCCTACGAGCGCAGTGTAATTTTATCGCGCAGCGACTTGAGGTCTTCGGTGACGGTGCGGTCTTCCTGGATCATCTTCTGGACCTTTTTGTAGCTCGTGCTGACGGTCGAGTGGTTGCGGTTGCCAAATTCGGCGCCCACCGCCGTGGTCGTCATCTCGCACATCTCGATGGCCAGGTAGATAGCGATATGGCGTGCTTTGGCGATATTGGCGTTGCGACGCGGGCCGATGAGCTCCTCGTGCGTCACGCCGTACTGCTCTTCGATGACGGACTGAACCGTCTGGACGTTGATCTTTTTGGCCGATGTGTCGAAGTACTGGCTGGCGATGACGTCGATATCGTCAAAGGTGAGTTCCCCGCCCTCGCGCTCGCGGTCGCCCGCCTCGCCGGCGCAGCGCTCGCAAAAGCTCTCGAGTTCGCGGATGTTGGTGCCCGAGACCTCGGCCATGTGTTTAAAGTGCTCGTCGGTCAGGTGCCCGCCGTCGCCCCCATAGGCCGCCAGCAGCGAGTCGTCGCCTGCCTCGGGAGCGGCGACGATGGTGTTCTCGTAATAGCGCTGCAAGATCTTGTATTTCATCTCGTAGCTGGGCTCTGCGACCAGGCAGAGCATGCCGGCGTTGAAGCGGCTGGTCAGACGCTCGTCCATGCTCAGGTCCTTGGGGGCGCGGTCTGCCGCGATGACGACCTTCTTGTTGTTGCGGATGAACTCGTCCATGAGCTGGAAAAAGTAGTCCACGCTCGCGCGCTTGCCGATGATGTTTTGGATATCATCGATGATGAGCACGTCCACGCCGTGGTACGCCTGCATGATGGGGGCGTTGCTCTTCTTTTGGCGGTCGAACTCGGTCATCAGGTCGTCCAGATATGCCTGGGAGTTTGCATACTTGACCTTGATCTCGGGCGACTTCTCGGCGAGCTCGTTTTTGATGGCAAGCAGCAGGTGCGTCTTGCCCAGGCCTGATTTGCCGTAGATGAACAGTGATGTGCACGTGCCGCGCTCGTCCGCGAGGGCGGCAAACTTGAGTGCCGAGCGATAGGCATGGCTGTTCTCGGGGCCGTAGACAAAGTTCTCAAAGGTAAATTTTGAGTTCGCGGCGAGCGGGGCTCCATCCGTATTCTGCTCGGCCGGCACGGTCGGTGCTGGCATGGGTGAAGTGGGGGTCGCAGCTTGCGTGGGTTTAGTCGGCGCTCCGCCCTTCATCTGGTTCATCATGCGACGAAAATCATCGGCCGAGAGCGTGTTCTTGATTGCAATGCCCGAATCCGCGCCCGCCGCTGCGTCGTGAGCGATGGGCATGTGCGTGACGGGTGCGTTCGTTGACGTCGCCGCCGCGGTCGGCAACGGTGCCACGGTTTCACGGGAAACATCGCTGTGCTGGTGCTCGATTGTCGGCACGTCGACTGCGGAGGCCGGCACCGCCGGGGAAGCAGCGGGAGCCGTGGCGGGCGCCGTCGCGACAGCGGATTCCGTCGCGGCGCCTTGCGGTGCCACGATGTCGAGCGCAATCGGTGCAAAGGCGATTTCTTCCAGATAGGCCTCAATAGTCGGCTGATGCTTTTTGAGCTGCGCGATGGCAAAGCGCGAGGGGGCCTCGATCGTGAGCGTATCTTCGGTCAGGCTTATGGCGCGCGATTGCCCCAGCATGTTGATGAGGCGTGCATCTTGGCCGTCGCGCTGGCAAAAGGCGATGGCATCCCCCAGGATGATGCTTGCTTCCTCGTCCACTGTCTCTCCCGTTCTTTAGCTCTGAGCTCGCACGCGAGCGGCGCCGAGTTCGGTCAGATGGTATTTCTGGCCATGCTTGATGACCAAGCCGGCCTGCGCCAAGTCATTGAGCGTGCGTGACCAAGTGGGGGCCGAGTTTCCAAACGCCCTCGCAAGATCGGTTGCACCGCACGCTTGATTTTGCGCCAGATAGCCCAGCGCGGCGTTGCCGCGATCGCTTACGAACACGTCCGGTTGTGGCTGTGCATACTGATTTGCTGCATTAGGATACATCATTTGAGCTGCTGGTTGTTGAGAACTCTGCATCGGCGGCATTTGCTGTTGAAAACTTTGAGGCCACTGTTGGTAAGGCTGCGGAGGCATCTGCTGGGCCCAGGGGTTGTACTGCTGCTGCGGCATCTGCTGGTACGGCTGCTGATATCCCTGCTGGTACTGCTGCGGGAACTGCTGGCCATACCCCAGTGGCGGCATCTGCTGATATGGATATCCCTGTTGGTACGGCTGATGGCCCATTTGCTGGCCACCCGCTGCCCCCGTTGCCTGCTGCATTGCTGCTGCATCCTGATCTGCCAGCGGCATGGCCTCTGGCATGTTTGGCGTCATCGACATAGATGCCGCCTGGGGCTCTTGTGTGGGAAGCATTCCGGGCTGCTGCATCTGCCCCACGGGGGGCTGCATCTGCTGCGTTGCCATGGGCTGCTGCGCAAAAGCTCCCGGTAGGGGATATGTGGGCTGCTCCGTCTCGGGCCGCACAGCAGCACCGCGTCCGCCGGCACGCTCGATTTCCTGAACGCGTTTAGGGTTCAGGCTTACCGTAACCACGGTGCCGTTGCCCATGTTGTCCTCGATGGATACGGCACCGCCGGCGTTTTCCAAATACTCCTGCACCATGGGAAACCCTGCTCCGGTTCCACGGATATAGCGCTTCATCTTGCTGTTTGCGCTTGTAACGCCAAAGTCGAAAGCGCGCTCCTTGTCGTCGATGCCGGGTCCTTGATCAGCAAAGCGGATGGTGTCTCCGCCGTCCAGGATCGAGATGATGGGCTCGGCAAAGTGTGCGTGGATAAAGTTTTCGACAATCTCGCGGATGACCATGAGCGAGATATGGCCACCTTGTTCTTTCATGCACTGGTAGACGGTGTTGGTCGTCTCTTCCAAATACGTGCGGACATCCTGCGGATCAATGACGATCACACGCGGTGTCGACAGCATGTCGTCATAGACGGCGATGCGCGCGGCGTACATGGCTTTTGGCGCCTGCGTGGTCGTCTGCTCGCCTTCCGCACGCTCTTCGCGCACGCCGGTGATGTGCTCGTTGTCGGGTGCCGGGTCTCCGGAATCGACCATGGTGTAAAAGTCGTCAGACATGCCGCTCGCAATCTTTCAAAAGGTTTCGAACAAATAGTAGCTCACCGTGCAATGTTTCTCATCTTTCGACAACTTTTCAAAACCTGTTGAAAACTTTGGAAAATGGGCGAAAAGTTCTCAACATTGCCAACATGACCTGTTGAAAACTCGATGAAATATCGTGAAAAGTTGCCATGCACCGCTAAATCGAGCTCGGCTTATGGGGGAACCGTGTGAACTACGCAACCTTTTACCTTTGATTTCTTGACATTTGAACATTGATTTCCCTACAATCTTCAAGCTCACGTGTCTATATCTGCGTCCGCGCTCCCGCGGACACTCGAAATGCAGCAGGAGGAACTTAAGATGAAGCGTACGTATCAGCCTAATAAGCGTAAGCGTGCCAAGACCCATGGCTTCCGTGCCCGTATGGCCACCAAGGGTGGTCGTGCCGTGCTCGCCCGTCGCCGCGCCAAGGGCCGCAAGCGTCTCACTGTCTAGCAGCGATACACACATCTCGCATGAAGACTATTAAGTCTCGGCAAGATTTCGAGCATGTGTTCAGTCAGGGGCGTCGTTTCAATCACCCTCTGATTCGAATGACCATATGTGAATCGGTTGGCGAAGGCGGCTCCGGAAGGGTCGCCTTCGTTGGTGCTAAGCGACTCGGTTGTGCCGTCGTGCGCAACCGATCTAAGCGTGTGATGCGCGAGGCCGCCCGCAGCTGCGGATTTCCCGTTGCGGGTTATGACATCATCTTGTTTGCAACTCCCAAGACGAGGATTTCCTCGCCGCAGGAGATGGACAAGGCGTTGCGTTCGCTTATGAAGCGCGCCGGCGTTGCTGGGGAGGAGCGATGAGCAATCACGTTTTGCGACGTGTTGCCATCGCTCCTATTCGCATATATCAACAGGTTATTTCGCCCTTATTGCCTGACGCCTGCATTTATTACCCAACGTGCTCGCAATACGCCGTCCAGGCGATTGAGAAGCACGGTGTTTTGAGAGGCTGCTGGCTTGCCGTGAGGCGCATCGCTCGCTGCAATCCCCTGCACGTCGGCGGTTATGACCCTGTGCCCTAGCGGGCACTCGCTATCGGAGGAAAACTTACATGTGGGATTGGATCGTTAACATCCTTTTCGAGCTGCTCAAGCTCATCCAGACCTTTGCGGTCGACTGGGGCCTGTCCATCATCATCCTGGTGGTCATCATCCGTCTGCTGCTGACGCCGCTCATGCTCAAGTCGACCAAGTCGACGGCTCGCATGCAGGTGCTGCAGCCCAAGATGCTTGAGATCCAGGAGCGCTATGCCGACGATCCTCAGCGTCAGGCCGAGGAGATGCAGAAGTTCTACAGCGAGAACAAGTTTAATCCGCTGTCCGGCTGCCTGCCGCTTCTGATTCAGATGCCTATCCTGTTTGCCCTGTTTACGCTGCTGCGTAACCTGCCGCAGTACTTTAACGAGGGCACGTTCTCGTTCTTCAACATCCTGCCCGACCTGACCACCACGCCGAGCGCTTCCTTTGCTGATGGCTTTATGGTTGCACTGCCAGCGCTGGTCTGCCTGATCCTGTTCGCCGTCCTGACCCTGATTCCGCAGCTCTACATGTCGCGCAACCAGACCGGCCAGCAGGCTCAGAGCATGCGTATGATGGCCGTTGTCATGACGGTCATGATGCTTTGGATGGGCTGGAGCCTTCCCGTTGGTGTTCTTCTGTACTACGACGTCTCGTCTGCTTGGCAGGTTATCCAGCAGATTTTTGTGACGCAGAAGGTCATCGACAAGGCGAAGGCCGATGAAGAGGAGCGTCTTAAGAACGCTCCGCTGCAGGTTGAGGTCACTCGTCGCGAGAAGAAGCCGCGCCCGCACAAGAAGAAGTAGTGCGATATCAATCTTATTTAGGTACCTAACTTTTGGAGTACGTTATGTCTGAAGAGATCATCGAGGATATGCTTGAGGAGGTTGCCCCGCAGGTCGCGGGCGATTATCCCGAGATTGCACAGCGCTACAAGGCTGGTGAAGAGCTGACCGATGAGGAGCTCGACACCATTGCCGATGTTGCGATTTCCATCCTGCGTTCCATCCTTTCGCACTTCGATGCCGCCAACTCTCCCATCGATGAGTATGAGGGCGACGAGGGTGAGCTGATTCTGGATGTAACGGCTCCCGATCTTGCTGTTCTCATTGGCCGTCATGGTCGCACCCTTGATGCCCTTCAGGTTATGTTCTCTTTGCTGGTGAGCCGCAAGCTTGGCTTTAGGTATCCGGTTGTAGTGGACGTCGAGGGATACAAGAGCCGCCGTCAGGACAAGGTTGCCTCCATGGCTCAGTCTGCTGCCGAGCGTGCCATTCGCACTCATAAGAGTGTTTCGCTTCCGCCCATGAATGCCTACGAGCGCCGACTGGTTCACATTGCACTTCGTGGCAATGATGCCGTTGATACTCATTCTGAGGGTTCTGACCCTGATCGCCATGTGGTGATTGTTGCTCGATAATCTACTCGAGCTTATGCTAAGGGGACGTGGTTTCCACGTCCCCTTTTTTTGTCAAAAGTTCTCGATACACTGATTTTTGTCAGAAAGGAGCTTTCGTTGTTAGTGCTTACTGATCAGCAGGCTGATGAGATGCTGAGTCGTCTAACTTCCTATTGCAAAGAGTATTCCTTGAGCGTAACTGATGTTGAGCTGAGGAAATGTATTCAGCATTTGGATTTGGTTCTTGAAACAAATAAGACAACGAATCTCACCCGTATTCTTAACGTAGAAGATGCTGCAGTACTTCATATCCTCGACTCACTTGTTTTGCTTCCCTATATCAATAAGGCTCCAGAGGGAGCTTTGCTTGATATGGGAACAGGTGCGGGCTTCCCTGGTGTTCCGTTAACCATAGCCACGCATCGTAAAGCTACTTATATTGACTCTGTTGGCAAGAAGGTTGATGCTGTCAATTCTTTTGTCCATACTCTTGGATTGAAACATGCTCATGCGGTTCACGATCGTCTTGAAGAATATGCTCGAAGCCACAAGAAGCAGTTCTCTGTCGTAACCGCCCGTGCACTGGCTCCTCTACCGATTCTTGTTGAGTATGCGGCTCCGTACCTCAAGGATGGAGGGCTATTTGTTATAACTAAGGGTAATCCTTCGGATGATGAGCTTGCTTCCGGCATGTCAGCAGCTAAGATTTGCGGCTTCACTTTGCTTCTGAATAACGCAATCGATTTGCCTGATGACTTGGGTCACAGGGAGTTCATTGTTCTTAAGAAAAGTCATCCAGCATCCGTTTCATTGCCTCGTGCAAATGGCATGGCAAAGAAGAATCCGCTTGCCTAGATGTTTCACGTGAAACATAATGGATACTAACAACTTGCAGTGTTTCACGTGAAACATGGCGGTTGATATCGAATCGGAATGTTTCACGTGAAACATCCTCCGTTTGACAGCTTTAATACACACCAGGAGGGACCGTGGGATTTCGCGACGTTAAGCGTTCTAAGAGCGCAAAAGACACGCGTATCATTGCAATCATCAATCAAAAAGGCGGCGTCGGTAAGTCAACGACGGCTGTAAACCTTGCAGCAGCACTGGGTGAACAGGGTCGTAAGACTCTGATTGTCGATTTTGATCCGCAGGGAAACAGCACTAGTGGATTCGGAATTGAAAAAGAAGACCTTGATCACTGCATCTATGATGCATTGTTGAATGATGTGCCGGCAGAATCGCTTGTTCTTGATACAAATTGCAAAAAGGTATTCGTAATTCCGGCTACAATTCAGCTAGCAGGCGCCGAAATTGAGCTCGTAAGCGCAATTGCTCGTGAAACCCGCCTCAAAGATTTGCTTGAGCCGATTCAGGACGAGTTCGATTTTATTTTCATTGACTGTCCCCCTTCGCTTGGCCTGCTTACTATCAACGCCTTGACCGCAGCGGACAGCGTTTTGATTCCGATCCAGTGCGAGTATTACGCACTCGAGGGTGTTACGAAGCTGCTTGAGTCAATGAAGATGGTTAAATCACGTCTGAACAAGGGCTTAGACACCTATGGTGTGCTTATGACCATGTATGACTCGCGTACTTCTCTGTCGAATCAGGTTGTTGAGGAGGTTCAATCGTACTTTGGTGACAAGGCGTTTAAGACGCTGATCCCCCGTACGGTTAAAATCTCCGAAGCTCCGTCTTTTGGAGAACCAGTAATTACCTATGCACCTCAAAATAAGGGTGCAAAAGCATATATGAACCTTGCAAAAGAGGTGATCAAGCGTGCCTAGTGCAAAGAAACGTGGCGGATTGGGACGTGGACTCAATGCTTTGGTCTCAGAGGCCGAGTATGAGACCGGCGGTTCGGCTGCATCGGCTTCAAATGCCGCATCTGAAACAAAACTACCTATTGAGGATCTCGTTCCCAACCCTAATCAGCCGCGAATTCACTTTAACGAAACTGAACTTCGCGAGTTGAGCGAGTCAATCCAAGAACATGGCGTTTTGCAGCCGCTTTTGGTTCGCAAGCATGGAAACGGCTATGAGATCATCGCTGGTGAGCGTCGTTACCAGGCGTCAAAGCTTGCTGGTCTTGAAGAATTGCCAGTCATCATTAAAGAGGTAAATGATGAAGAGATGCTGGCTCTTGCTCTTATCGAAAACCTTCAGCGTTCAGATCTTAATCCAGTCGAAGAGGCTAAGGGCTATCGCCAGCTCATCGACGCCAGCGGTATGACCCAGGAGGCATTGTCGAAGGCGGTAAGCAAGTCACGCTCTGCAATTACAAACTCGCTGCGTCTTCTTGATCTCCCCGAAGTAGTTCAGCAGATGATTTTTGAGGGTAAACTTACTGCTGGTCATGCACGTGCGATTCTTGCAGTTCCCTATGAGGATGCACGAATTCGACTTGCTGAGAAGGTTGTTGCTGAGGGTCTTTCCGTCAGAGCGACAGAAAATCTTGCTCCGTTGTTTTCTGCCGGAGAGACACCTAAGACGCCGAGGCCTGCAACGCCTCAATCTTTTAAGAAGGCTGCCCGTGTGCTTCGTCAGGTATTTAATACCAACGTGCGTGTGAAGAGCTCGCGTGGAAAGAATAAGATTGAGATTGAGTTTAAAGACGAAGAGGAGCTCTCTCGTATTCTTGGCGAAATGATTCAGTTTGATCAAGGAGACCAAGATGAGGAATAAGATTTTAACAGCGATTGCATTGGCGACGACTGTCGCGGCTGGTGCCTTTGCTGGCTATAAGATCGCGACAGACGATGAACTTCGAGGTCGTTTGCTTCGTGGCGCGCAAGATATCGTCGATACTTCCAAAAAGAAAATGGATGTTATGACGGAAGATGTTGCCATGCGTACTGCTCAGGTAACGAAGAATCCCAAGATTAATCAAGGTTGGGTCAGCAACCAATGGGAAAATGTAGGCTATTAGGTACCTAACAATTACTCAGCATATATTGAGGGGTCCTTGTCTGGTTCACGAGACAAGGACCCCTTATTTTGGCCGTAGAAAATAGGGCAGGTAGCAGCTGATTCAAAATTAAGGCCAATAAATGAAACGGCCCCGGTCGCATATCCTGCAACTGGGGCCGTTCGATGTTTCACATGAAACGTTTTGGGGTGCGACTCCCCTATGCGTTCTTCTGAACTTTGAAGCGCTGCTTCAGCTGTCCGCAAGCGGCGTCAATATCGTTACCACGGGAGTTACGAATCGTGGTCTCGATGCCACGGGACTCAAGACGACGCTGAAGATCCTCAACCTTATGAATCGGCGACGGTTTGAGCGGGCTGCCCTCGATGTCGTTAAGCTGAATGAGGTTAACGTGGCACAGCGTTCCCTCGCAGAAGTCGCAGAGCGCCTGCATCTCGGGATTCGTATCGTTGACGCCTTCGATCATGGCATACTCATAGGTCGGGCGGCGGCCAGTCTTCTCGGTGTAGAGTTGAAGCGCCTCGTGAAGGCGAAGCAGCGTGTACTTCTTAACACCGGGCATGAGCTTATTGCGCGTCGACTGGATGGCGGAATGCAGGGAAACGGCAAGCGTGAACTGCTCGGGGATGTCGGCAAATTTGCGAATACCTGGAATAACGCCGCTGGTAGAGACGGTGAGATGACGAGCGCCGATACCGATGCCATCGGGGTCGTTGAGGATTCGCAGCGCCTTGAGAACCTCGTCGTAGTTGGCAAACGGCTCACCCTGGCCCATGAAGACGACGCTCGTGGCGCGCTCGCTAAAGTCGTTGGATACATGAAGTACCTGGTCGACGATCTCTTGAGCGGTCAGAGAGCGCTTGAGGCCGTTGAGGCCCGTAGCGCAAAAGGCGCAGCCCATGCCACAGCCTGCCTGGGTGGAAACGCAGACAGAAAGCTTGTTGCGACGGGGCATACCGACAGTCTCGACGGAAATGCCGTCGTGGTATTCGAGCAGATACTTGCGCGAGCCATCTTTGGAAACTTGCTTGGTGAGTTCAGTCGGCGTATCAAAGGCAAAAGCCTCTTTAAGCTGCTCACGGAAAGCCTTGGGAAGGTTGGTCATATCGTCAAACGAACAAACGTTCTTCTCGAAGACCCATTCGATGAGCTGCTTCGCGCGGAAGGCGGGCTGGCCAAGTTCGGCCACGAGCTCGCGAATATCGTTTTGGCTCAAGTCGCGAATGTCCTGAGATTTAGTCCTGGGATTCATGGAAGCCTTTCGATTTTGGGGAAACGTAGAGGGTATCGCTACAATATGGTATCAGCTGCAGAAATTATAGAGGAGGAGTCTGCCCATGCCGGGTAAAAGCCTAGAGAACATGCACGTAGCGGTCTTGGCGGGCGGTCATTCCGCTGAGCGCGAGATCTCGCTCAATTCGGGAAAGAACGTTGTGGTGGCGCTGAAGGAAGCCGGCTACACCTCGGTGGAGCTGCTCGATACGGCCGCTGATGACTTTATGGTAGCCATGGCGACCGGCGGTTTCGATGTGGCATTTATCGCCATGCACGGCGCCGGCGGTGAGGATGGCGCCATGCAGGGTGCCATGGAGACCCTGGGTATCCCCTACACGGCCTCGGGCGTGCTTGCCAGCGCCTGCGGTGCCGACAAGGAGGTCTCTAAGCTCTTGTACGCCAAGGCGGGCATCCCCATTGCCCCCGGCCTCGCGCTCGAGGTGGGCGATGAAGTCGATATCGATCATATCGTCGAGGTTTGTGGCGAGCGCTGCTTTGTGAAGCCGGCCGTCAACGGTTCCAGCTATGGCATTTCCCTGGTCCATGAGCCCTCCGAGCTGCCCGCGGCAATCGACAAGGCGTTTGAGTACGGCGACAAAGTGCTGGTCGAGAAGTGCATCGAGGGTACCGAGATCACCGTCGGCGTATACGGCGAAGATGACGTGCGCGCTCTGCCGATTGTCGAGATTCGTAAGCCCGAGGACTGCGAGTTCTACGATCTGGACGTGAAGTATGTCGACCCTACGGACATCCATCGCATTCCGGCACAGATTTCACCCGAGAATTATGCTCGCGCTCAGGAGCTTGCCTGCGCCGCTCACAAGGCTCTCGGTTGCCTGGGTATCTCGCGCAGCGACTTTATCGTGAGCGAGGATGGCCCCGTCATTCTCGAGACCAATACCATTCCCGGTATGACTGATACGTCGCTGTATCCGGATGAGATCCGCCACACCGATGACATGACGTTCCCGCAGGTCTGTGACAGCCTGATCCGTATGGGTCTTCGTCGAGCGGGCATTGCATGCTAATCGAGGACGCGGTTTCGTCAGGAACGCCGCAGTTTGTCATCGACTCCTATGCCACGCTTGCCGAGCGCGCCAAAACGCAGTCCTTCGGCCTTATTGAGGAAGATGTGATTGTCCTCGATACCGAGACCACAGGTCTTTCGGTGCAGGACAATGAGCTGATCGAGATCTCGGCGGCCCGCCTTTCGGGCCGCGAGATCGTCGACCGCTTCGATACCTTCGTGCATCCCAAGCAGCTGATTCCCGCCGAGATTACCGAGCTCACGAGCATTGCAAATGCCGATGTGGCAGATGCCCCGTCGGCCGTTGAGGCCGTCGCCGCTCTCGCCGATTTTGTCGGTGGTTGCCCGGTGATCGCACATAACGCCACGTTCGACCGCTTGTTTATCGAGTCGGTCAAAGGCGGCGTCAACGTGAGCGATATTTGGATCGATTCGCTGGCGCTGTCGCGCATCGCGCTTCCGCGCCTGGCCTCGCACAAGCTGTCTTTTATGGCCGATCTGTTTGGCTGTGACTCGGTGTCACATCGTGCCAATGCCGACGTCGATGCCCTGTGTGGCGTATGGCGCGTGTTGCTCGTGGCACTCACCGACTTGCCCCAGGGCCTCATGGCGCGCTTGGCCGACATGCATCCGGATGTGCCTTGGTCCTATCGTCCTATCTTCTCGTTCTTGGCAGGGCAGAACCCTGGTTCTATCTTCTCTCTCAGCGCCGCTCGTGCTGACGTTCTCAAGGCCGATTGCGCCGACGATCGGGTGGACGCCGACGAACTGCCGGTCCTCAAGATGCCGAGTCGTGAGGAGATTGAGGCGGACTATGCGCCAGGTGGCCTGGTCAATCGCATGTATCCTACTTACGAGCCGCGTGATGAGCAGATTGCGATGGCGCTCGAGGTCCGTGATGCGCTGGTCACGGGCACTCATCGTGTAATTGAGGCGGGCACAGGCGTCGGCAAATCGATGGCCTATCTGGTGCCTTTTGCCGAGGCAGCACGCCGTAACAACATTACGGTTGGTATTGCGACCAAATCGAACAATCTTGCCGACCAGCTCATGTACCATGAGCTGCCAAAACTTGCCGAGCAACTGGACGGTGGTCTGTCATTTTGCGCTCTCAAGGGGTATGACCACTATCCGTGCCTGCGCAAGCTTGAGCGCATGAGTCGCGGCCAGGTCGAGATTACCACCAAGCGCGATCCGGCGGACACGCTCACGGCGGTCGCGGTCATTATGGCGTACGTCTGCCAATCAGCCGATGGCGACCTCGACTCGCTCGGCATTCGGTGGCGCAGCGTCAACCGCCCCGACTTTACGACGGCCTCGCGCGAGTGTGCTCGTCGCCTCTGCCCGTTTTTCCCTGATAAATGTTTGGTCCACGGCGCTCGCCGTCGTGCGGCGCATGCCGACGTGGTGGTCACCAACCATTCCCTGCTGTTCCGTAATGTCGCGGCCGAGGGCAGGATTTTGCCTCCGATTCGTCATTGGGTAATCGATGAGGCCCATTCCATCGAGCGCGAGGCGCGCCGCCAGTGGGCGCGCGTGGTGTCGGCGGACGAATCACGCGTTCTGTTTGAGCGCCTGGGTGGCTCGAGCACCGGCGCGCTAAGCCAGGTTTCCCGTGATTTGGCAACCTCCGAGGGCTCTACGCTCTATCTGGGCCTTACTGCCAAGGCAACGTCGACGGTTGCGCGCGCGAGCATGGCAATCGCCGACGTGTTCGATGGCGTTCGCGAGCTCGGTCGCCGTGCCCGTGGGGGTTATGACAATGCCAATCTATGGATTGGCCCCGAGCTGCGCGAATCTGACGACTGGCATGATTTCTTACCGTCGGCCTACGCTGCCATCGACGCATTGGAACAGGCTGACAAGAGCGTCGACGCGCTGGTGCAAGCCGTCGCCGCCGACAAGCCCGAGGTTGTTGTCGACCTGGGTGATATCTCGCGCCGCCTGCACGAGCTGGACGAGAACCTCAAACTCATCATTGATGGCACCGATGAACACTACGTGTATTCGCTGCAGGTCAATCGCAGGTTGCGTGCCGGCGGAGAGTCAATGACTGCAGAGCGCATCGACATTGGTGAGGCCTTGGCAACCGAGTGGCTGCCCGAGGTTCACACGGCTATCTTTGCCTCGGCGACCATGACGGTGTCCAAAAGCTTTGAACACTTTAACCACGCGGTCGGCCTCGATCGCATCGGTGCTTCAACATCCTCATCGTTGCACTTGGATTCGAGCTACGACTTCGATTCGAACATGGCTGTAGTCGTTGCGGGCGATATCCCCGATCCGCGCGATCGTGAGAGCTATCTTACGGCGCTCGAGCGCGTGCTGGTCGACGCCCATCTTGCCATGGGCGGATCGGTGCTCACACTGTTCACCAATCGACGCGACATGGAAGACCTGTACACCCGCGTTGAGCCCAAGATGGCCCGTGCGGGTCTGGAGCTCAACTGCCAGCAGCGCAACTCATCTCCTCGTCGCCTGCGCGATCGGTTTATCAACGAGCCGACTTCATCGCTTTTTGCGCTTAAGGCCTTCTGGGAGGGGTTCGACGCCAGCGGCGAGACACTGCGCTGCGTCATCATTCCCAAGCTGCCGTTCTCGAGTCCCACGGACCCGCTCTCGTGCGAGCGCAACCTGCGCGAAGACCGCGCTTGGGCGCGCTATTCGCTGCCCGAGGCGGTGCTCGAGGTCAAGCAGGCGGCCGGGCGCCTTATTCGCTCGTCGACCGATTGCGGCGTGCTGATTCTGGCCGACCCGCGCCTGGTGACGAAGGGCTACGGAAAGAAGTTCTTAACGTCGCTGCCCACGAGCTCCTACCAGCGCATCGAATCGGCGCAGATCGGGCACTATCTGCAACTGTGGCGCGCACGCCACGAGCGGCGGCGCTAAAGCGGACAGACGAGGTTTTTTGCCATATCGCACAGACGCTTTGACAGGGCGGGGTCATCCAAGATGCGGATGGCTCCACCCGCTGCGATTATCTGGCTCAGTAGCCAACGCTCGGAGCCGTAATGCACGGTTACCGTTGCCATGTCTGCCCCGCTGCGCTCGATTAGGGTGATGCCGGCCCAGTCCAGATGCTCCGCCATATCGAATGGCATCAAGAGCTTTGCGCTACGCTGCGTCCGGGCAAGGGAATCGCGGAGGGATGCGACGTCCGGTGCGTGAGGCACGACGGAGTCTTCCGTCAAGGTGAGTCCCTCGATTTTATCCATGCGATAGGTGCGCTGCTCATCGACTGCGATGTCCCAGGCAATCAGGTATGTTTGGTCGCCGTTTGCCGTAATGCGCAAGGGGTCGACCAGGCGCTCGCGTGGCCGTGCATCGTCCATCGAGCGATACGAGATGCGGCAGCGAACGCCGTCCTGAATGGCGCAGCTCAGTTGCTGCCAGTGCGACCCGTGGTTGACGGTGTCAAAGACGCGCTGGTTATAGCCGAGCTCTTCGGGTAGAAGAGCATGTCGAATCCGAGCTGCCGCCTGGGGCTCGATCCCCAACGATTCAAGTTCGTGGTTGAGCACGGCGCCCTCGGCGGCACTCAGGCGCAGCGGTAGCACACGCCCGGCGTCACCGGTGAGAACCACACGCTCGCCGTGGCATTCGCAGATGATGCGCGCGCCCGATTCTCGGTCCGCGAGCGTCGAGACGATCTCGAGAATCTCGTCGAGCGACACCCCCGTGATGTCAAAGCGACTGCAAATCTCGGTTCGTGTCATGCCGCTCTCGCCGGCGGCGTAGAGGGCCTCCATGATGTCGATGGCGCGCGAGAGCCTCTGCTCGCTGGTGAGTTTACGCACGGGCATGCTCGTGCACCGTCCTTTCGATGAGGTGGTTCCATGCTTGTTTGAGCGATTTGGGGGCCACAGGCCTCATGCCGTCCATGGCGTGGGCCATGCAAAATGAGGCGGCGGCTTCAAGGTCACGCACGTCAACGGTCCAAGTCCATCCTTCTTCGGCGTGCGTGAGTTGGCCTCGCCCGCGCGTGAGGCCGTTGATCATATCGATCTGCGTCTGAGGGGCGAACGAGAACGTGGCTGCAACGGGCGGTCGGTCGGCAAAATCGAATTCAAAGAACAGATAGTCGTTGAGATTGAAGTCCGCGGGGATGACGTAGGCCTTCGAAGGACGCCAAGCGCGAACGATACGGTCGCAGCGGAATGTCCTGATGTCGTCGGTGACGTTGTCGAGGCCGCAGAAGTACGCCACGCCCTCGCGCTCGAACATGCCGTATACGCAGACGGTACGTTCTTTCTGCTCGCCGCGTCCGTTCTGATATAAAAATCGCAGCGCGCATCGCTCGGCAAAGGCGCTCCATACCGCATCGACGGTGGGAGAGCGGCGGATCGGCGCCTCGTCCACCGTCGTCCTACCGGTGAGGTAGGCAATCTTGGAGCGAATATCGGCAAGCGGTGCGGCAAAAGTGGATGAGCCGGCCGCTAGTGTCTGGTCGATGGCGTTGAGCAGGATATCGGCGTCGTCTGCGGTGATGAGGCCGCCTGCTGCAAAGGTGTGCTCGCGGTCGATTGTCCACGAGCTTTCCTCGGACTCCTGCGCACCGGCGGGGCGAACCTCCTTGATTAAGATGCCACGCTCGAGCAGTTTGTCACGATCGCGCCGAAACTTGCGTTTATCCGAGTCGATGTTGCCGGAGCCATATCCCAGGTCAGAATCCAAGACGATCTGCTCGGTCGTCAGCGGTTCGGGGGAGCTGTTTAGCACAAAGAAAAGATTGAGGATGCGCTGAGCCGTTTTATCGAAACTGGGCTCCGAATTCCCCTTTTTAATTGTCGCGGTCGTGTCGCTTGCCGTCATAGAGTCCTCGCATGAGAAGGTGGTTTGCTGCCATGATTTTAGTCCGATATGGAGATTAGGCTATATCCTTGTCCGCTCGGGGCGTTAAGATGGCCCGAATTCGGTCGTTTGCGCTCGCTCGGGGTATACTTTCGACTATATACGGTTCTAATGTGCATGCATTGGGCCTATTTGTCGGATTATGGATGTGGAGCGCACATGGCGAACACCCAGAACTATATTAACCACCTGCTGCAGAACACCGGCATTACGCCGGCATGCAGCGAAGAAGAGCGCTTGGCGGCCGAGGATATCGCTCAGATCTTCCGCAACCACGGCTTTGATCCCGAGGTTCAGGAGTTCAATGCCCCGGCGCCCAGTAGGTTGGCATTTGCCGTTACCGGTATTCTTGCGTTTGCCGGTGCCCTGCTGATGGGCATCGGCGGCGGTATCGGCTTGGTCGGCACCTTGCTGGCCATTGTCGGCGCCGTTCTTTACGTGCTCGAGCGCACGGGCCACCCCGTGGTTTCGCGCCTGGGCAAGACGGGCGTGAGCCAAAATGTCATCGCCTACCACAAGGCCTCGGGCCCGCTCGCGTCTCCGCGCAACCGCCCGGTGGTCGTTGTCGCACACTACGACTCTCCCCGTGCTGAGTTGCTCGCCCGCGAGCCCTATGCTTCGTATCGTGCGCTCATCGCCAAGCTGTTGCCCGTTGCCACGGTTGCCCCTGCTGCCGTTGCCATCCTGCGTATCCTGCCGCTCCCCGGCGCGCTCAAGGTTCTGCTGTGGATTGTCGCGATCCTCGCTTCCCTCGTTGCACTTGTCAACGCGGCAAACATCATCTCTAACTGCCACATTCTTCCCTATACGTCCGGCGCGGTGTGCAACAAATCTTCTGTCGCCGCTATGCTCGGCGTTATGGACAACGTTGCTCCCTTCCAGGGCGAAAACGAGTTTCCCGACGATGTTCCGTTCGATACCTATTTTGGGGAGCAGAAGCGTCGTGCCGAGGAAATGGCGCGCGCGGCGGCGGAGTATGCCGCGGCCCAGCAGCAAAACGACTACGGCAACACCATCGAGTATGAAGAGCCTACCTGCGCCGAGGACGAGTTCGGTCAGCCGATTGCTCCCGACGCTCAAACCGAGCCCGAACAGGGTGAGGCTTTCGACGAGCAGATCGAGGGCTTTGAGGGTGCGTCTGCCGACGAGACGCTGATCGGCGCCATCGTGCCCGAGGATCAAAATCAGGCTGTCCAGGCCGAAGAGTTCAATGACGAGGTTCCCGCTGCCGTGCCGGCGGAAGAGCCTGTCGCGGCCGAGCCCGAGCCCAAGCTCTATCGTAATGCCGCCGGCAACATCCGCTTTGGTTCGGATGCCATCCGTGCGCTCGGAATGCTTCCCGAGTCCTGCACGCTCGATTACGAGGAGGGCGAGGAACCGACGTTTGAGCCCGAGCCTGCGCCCGTTGTCACTGCGGATGATGAGTCTGCCGCGGTTACCGCTGCCGTTGCCGAGCCCGAGGCGGTGTCCGCGATCGATCCCGCGGCAGGACTGGACATTTTGGCTCCCGCCGCGCCGACGCAGGACGTTGCGGACGAGTCTGACGACGATTACGTTGAACAGCCGAGGCGTGTGTCTTACGAGAGCGATACTGATTTCTCGGCCGAGATTCCCGCGGCAACGCCCCATGCCGATATTGCATCCGCGTTCTCTTCGATTGGCGCCAGCGCTTCCAACTTCTTTAAGGGTGCGCTTGCAAAGGGCAAGAAATTTGTCGACGATTTCGAGGAGAAGCGCGCTGCCGCACGCGAGGCTGCCGAGCAGGAGGCTATCGCTCAGCAGCAGGCAGCCGAGGCGGCACGTGAGCTCGCGGCGCAAGAGTTCGAGCAGAACGAGGCTATGCAGTCCGTGCCCGCCAAAGCCGCCGAAGCTACAACGTCCTTTGAGTCCCAGCAACCGACGTCCGCGGACGTTGTTGAGGCAACAACGTCTTTCGAGGCTCAGCAGCACGTCGATAGCACTATGTCGTTTGATGCCGCGAAGTTCGATTCCACGATAACGTTTGAAAAGCAAGGCACCGCGATTGCCGAGCCCCTTCCTGCTTCCGATGAGCAGGACGACGCGGTGGACGATGACGAGCCCATTGATGCTGCCGAAATTCAGGATGCCGCCGAGGACGAGCCCGTCGAGGCCAACTCTGACGAAGAGCAATACGCGGCAGCCGATCAAGGTGATTCGGCCGAGGTCGAGCAGGAGGAAGTGCCTGCGGTTTCCGAGACTCCCGAGACGGATGAGTCGAGGCCTTACTCCACGCAGATTTTCACCATGCCGACCCCGAGTGGTTCCGGTGCCACGGTTGCCAATGTCGCTCCCACCCAGGACGAAACGGTCGATTCCCTTATGGCCCAGATTTCCTCCCAAGCATCGCCGCGTCCGCAGATGAATGTTCCCGATCCGGCGTCGGCACCGTCGCCTGCACCTTCCTCGTCTCCTCTGGCTTCGGTCCCCGATCCGTCGCTGCCGTCTATGAAGCAGGCAAACGTTGCGTCTCGCACGTCGCTGTTCGACCTTCCCGATCCCTCTGCCCAGGTCAACGACCCCTTTGCTACCGCCCAGGGTCCCGAACCCACATCAGCACCCGTTGCGCCTCCTATGCCCGTTGCGTCGGGCGCGCAGCCGATCGAGACCATTTCGGCTCCCGCCCCGGCGGCACCCAAGTCTCGTAAGCGCGGCCTGGGTGGCCTGTTCGGCCGTAAAAAGAAAAACGAGCAGGATAGCATGAGTGACTGGCTGGGCGTCGAAGACGATTACGATGCCAAGAAGTCCGGTCGCGGTATCGGTTCGTGGGATAACTTCGAGGACGATAACGATGGCTGGAAGGGTGGCGCTACGTCTTCCGATGGCGCTTCTTCCGAAGATATGCTCTCGGCTGTCGCCTCTATGGGCGATGATGAGCTGCTCGGTCACGATATCTGGTTTGTGGCAACGGGCGCCTCGGATTGTGATGGCGCCGGCATGAAGGCCTTCTTGGCTTCGCATCGCGATAGGCTCCGCGGCGTATTCTTTATCAATCTTGAATCCGTCGGCGCCGGTAGGCTTTCGGTTGTGACGGTCGAGGGCGAACAACAACTGCTCAAGGGCGATCGTCGCATCATGAACCTGGTCAGCAAGGTGTGCAAGTCGTTCCATGTCGATTGTGGCGCGCTCGAGATGCCCTATGCCAAGACCGATGCCTATGCCGCGCTCGAGGCGAGCCGCCGAGCCCTTACCATCGCCGGCGTGGACGGCACGCGTCTGGCTTGCGCTCGTACCGAGGACGACCTGCCCCACAATGTCAACCCGACGAACATTGCCACGGTATCCGAGGTCGTGACCGAGGTTATCCGCCGTTCGTAGACGGAGCTCTAAGGAGTCAACGTGTTTTCGTATATTAAGCGCCATTGGCCTGTCTACGTGATTTTGACCTTGATTGCCATTGCGTTAGGATTTGGGGCTGCCTACATCGTGGGTGCGAAGGGCTCGACCCCCGCCTCCGCAATCAGCGAAGAGGTGGAGCAAGAACAGAGCACGGGTGCCGATGGGATTCCTGAGTCCGAGCAGGCAATCGTTGATGGCGGATCTTCGTCTGCAGAGTAGATACGGCAATTTACATGATTGAAAGCGGGCGAGCCGGGGGACTGGCTCGTCCGCTTTTTCATCGCGCTAGCGCTTCTTTGGGATCGACCTAAGGCGAGCGAACCATAGGGCTGCGGCACCCGAGGTCAGGAGCGCAGTGATGCAAGCGGCGATGGGAACTGATCCTGTTGCCGGTAGGTCCTGCGGTAGGGTACAGCGTTGAATGACACGGTCCTCGTCATGTGACTCAAGTTTATCGCCGCCGCCGTTGCGGCAAAGATCGACGCGTGCGCTGTTGGTGAGTGCAGTTTGGGGCGTATAAGCCGACGTTGCCTGCATGTGCACGACTGCGCCCCGAGCGTCTGTGCCAAGGATTGCTTTGGCATCGTCAAGGTCGTCGTGCTCATCTTTGAGATCATCGCGGGTCCAAGAATCCGCATCGCTTCGAGTCGTAAAGTCGGCGGCTACCGCACCGTATTCAATTCGAATGCCCGTTACGACGGTATTGGATGCAAGGTCGAGCTCTTCCGCCTCGAGTGTGGTGGATTCCGTGGTCGAGACATCCGCCTTCCAGAGGCGCCAGCCGTCGTAATCGACGAGGCGACAGTCCTCACCAAGGCTCTCTTTTACTTCGTCGGACTCAAGCCAAGGATTTTCGTGCTCATCGTCAAGTGTCGCGTTCTCCGGCTCATCGACGTCTGTCGAGTCCAACGGCGTCGTGCGATACCACACGTTGCACAGACCGTTGAGGTCGCCGATGGCGACGGGAGTTTCGATTGAGACGAATCTCGCTGTATCGTCCTCAGCACACTCAAGATCATCGGTAATTGTGAACTCATCAACCCAGGTAGCTGAATCGTTTCGAGCATCGATGGTATAGGAGAAAAGCCCATCACTATTGGTTTGCGTCGCGGCGCGATTATTACCATCTCCGTTGGCCAGCAGACCCTTTCCGATAGGTTGGACAAGCTCCTGACGCTTGTCGACCTGTCCCTTGATCTCGATGGGCGCATCCTTCATCGCGACGGATTGGACTTCTCCCGTATCCTTTATTTCAAACGTTATCTCCTCGGCAAGGTCGTAGGTCCGCGGAGACATCATTTCGCGCAACGAGTAGGTGCCGGGTGCAAGATGTTCGACGCGGTGTGGCTTGTCGGATGAGGTCCAGGATTCTATTTCGGTTTTATCGGGACCATATAAGGTGAGCTGTGCGCCTTCCACTTCCTGCTCACCGCTTGCATCGACCTTGGAGATATCAACCTTGGTGTAATCGTCGGATACGTTGAGCCGTGCTTCTACAACGGGTGTTTTCTGGTCGGCATAAGTAAGGTCGACAATATGGGTTGTCAGATCGAGCAAGAAGCCTGCTGGCGCTTGAGTCTCGACAACCTCGTAGCGTGCGGTGCCAGGTCCCAGCGGGAGGTTGTCCGCGCGTGCTTCTCCAGTTTCATCCGTCGTGACGGTAGCGACAGTCTCACCGTCGAGCGCGGCAATGCTACCGTCGGGGCGCACGATATCACCCGAGGCACGGATCTCAAAGACGGCGCCCGCGAGGCTGCTGCCGTCTATGGCATCGGTTTTAACGATCCTGATGTTTCCGGTCGCGGCGTGGTCATAATACGAGGCGATTGCAACGGGCGTTAGGTTCATGTCGGCGGGTATGTTTACCTCGATCTCTTCGCCGACAAGATAGGGCTCTTTGGCCGAGGTTTCACGTACATAATAGGTGCCCGGCACGAGCGATTCGGGCAGTGTGACGGTCCCGGTCGCGTCAGTCGTAAAGGTGTCCATTACGTTATGTGCTGGATACCAGCAAGTTTGTGAGACAGGTTCGTGATTGCTGTCGAGGAGTTGGAAGGTGAATCCGGCTAGTGGAACAGAAGCGCCTGTTTGGGCATCGCGTTTTACAATCTGGAGATGCGTCGACAGAGTGTGGTTGTCCACGATATATTGAAGCTCGGTGCCGTTGGAAATCTGATTGGCCCCGACGGTCCATTCCCCTGCACGTTTAAAACCCTCGGGGACGGTTTCCGGAACCTCGCGAACCGTGTAGCCGGTGCGGTCGTATGGGATGGCTCCGTGGACACCGGCGGGTCGCTTGCCTGCGCCGAACCATGTTTCGGGCTGATCCTTGGTGGAGGCAAAGCCATAGACGTTTGTGGTCAGTGTGCCGACAACCTGCTGAGAGCTGTTGCTGACAACCTCAAAGACAACACCTCCCGCCGGCTGCTCCAGGCCGGATTGGTCGCTATTGCCGTAATCCTTGAATTTGGATATCTCAAGGTTAAACGCAATGGGGATATCGGAAACGCGAGATTCGATCTCGACCACGCCTGAATCGCCGAGCTGGTCGGCTCCAACGGTATAGGTCCAGCTGTCGTTGGATGGCAGGTAGCCCTCGGGGGCTTTTGATTCGTAGATGGTAAAGGTTCCTAAGGGGACATCGGCGAGGGTGGCCCGACCGCTTTCGTCGGTCGTGAGGATTTGTGCCCATCCAGGGGTTGATTGCGACACACACGTGAACTCTGCTCCTGCGAGTGAAGATCCCACCTGGGGGCCGGCATTCGTCGCGGCATCGAGTTTTACGATACGCAGGTTGATGGTGCCGGGCTGTTCATCAATGGCGACCCGCCCGCCGTCATTCCCCGTGGTAAAGGCAATACGATCGTGGCGGGGGACATAGCCGGCCGGCGCCTTCGTTTCAACTAGGTAGTATGCCGTATTGGGCAGAAGTGTTGCTTGCGCTCGACCGTTGCTATCCATTTGGATGGTGCCGACATGCGCGCCGCTGGCGCTCTCAAAAATATCGAATGTTGCCCCGGTAAACTGATAGGTATTGTTTCCGCTGGTAATAACGGTGTTAGCAGACTGCTTTTGGAAGGAAACAGAGACCGCCGGCAGTACATAGAGCATGTCTTGACGTTTGCTGCCGCCCGATACGGTTCCTAGATAGCGCCGCGCGCGGTGCGGAGCGGCTTTGATGCTTCCTGATTTTGCGCTGTCGTGGAGCCACCGCGCAGCCGCTACGACTTCATTGTCGGCGGTAAAGTGCCCACTCTTGGTTTTGCCCTGAGCGGTCGTGTAGGAGTAGGTGCCGTCGACATGGGTAGTGCCGTTGAGCATCCATACGGCAAGCTGGGTGGCGGCGCGGGCGCGATCGGGTGAAAGATGGTAACCGCCAAACGACGTGGCGGTAGGATATCCGTGACAAACGATTGCCGCGAACTCGTCGTCGAGCCACACCCAGCCTTGATCAAAGTTGAGCCATGGGCCGCCCGGCTTGGTGGGGCCGGGGCGCTCCTGGTTCATGCAGTAGGCAATCGAGGCGTCTTGAGCTTCATACTTGCCGATGAAGAAGGGCCCACAATCATCGCTAATAGTGCGGAAGCCGAGCTGGTCGTAGCCATCGACGGCAAATGCGGCTCCCGGTGCCAGGCAGCCGAAAAGCAGGAAGAGGAGCAGGAGCAGCGGACCTGTTGCGATTGCGCTGTGGACAGAGTGCGTGGGTGCGTTGGACATGGCTGCTCCTTATCCCTCGTGCGCCGCACGGGGAGGCCGCGGCGCTTGGGATGAGGCTACCCCCGAGGTTCATGCGGGTAAGTACCGGAGCCTGACCAAAAGCTTGCCCAATTCCTGACAAATTGAGCTCAAATACAACAATCAAGCAAAAGTGCAGGTAGAAGATAGGGAGAATAGGAGGTCAAAGGTCCTCATCTCCACAATTGACGCGATTTTCAAACGAATCTCCACAGCTAAAACAAGCATCACCACCCTTGTATCGAACAAGACAACCGCGTTATACTAGCCAACACATAAGCGGGCATCGCCAAGTGGTAAGGCATCAGCTTCCCAAGCTGACACTCGCGGGTTCGAGTCCCGTTGCCCGCTCCAGTAAAAAGCGCAAGCACGGCAGCGTTACGTTGCCGTGCTTTTTACTACCAAGCGCCGGGACTCGAACCCGCCAGGGTGCGAGCGTTAAGCAAACGCGAAGCGTTTGTAGCGAGCAGGCGAAGGCGCCGACAGGCGCCTGAAGCCGGTGCGCATTTGCGAAGCAAATGCGCAGACGTCCCGTTGTCCGCTCCATCGAGCACGGGAGACAGCCGGGAGCGTCAAATTCAACCCATTTTGCCCGCGCATGGGCGTAGGTCCTGGTCTACCGACCGCAGCCGGTGCGGATTTGCGAAGCAAATACGCGGATGTCCCGTTGCCCGCTCCATGGAGCAAGGAAGATTTCGGGAATGGTAGATTCAGCCTGCTTTGCCCCCGCATTTCCCCGGGTTTCGGTATGCCACTGAAGCCGGTGCGGATTTGCGAAGCAAATACGCGGATGTCCCCATGCCCGCTCCAATTCCAAAATGTTAGGTTAATGCCTGCTGCCCATACTTGCACCTGCGCACGGTACAATGGTTGAGTTACGACCAACGTGCCAATAACCAAAAAGGAGCCGCTATGATCGATCGCTATACCCGCCCGGAGATGGGACACATCTTCTCCCTCGAGAACAAGTACGCCATTTGGCAGGAGATCGAGGTTCTGGCCTGCGAGGCCCAGGCGGAGCTCGGCAAGATCGGTATTTCCAAAGACGAGGCCCAGTGGATCCGCGACCATGCCAACTTTGAGAAGGCGAAGGTCGATGAGATCGAGGAAGTCACGCGCCACGACGTCATTGCTTTCCTGACCAACATGAAGGAATACATCGATGCCGATGTTCCCGAGGGCGACCCCAAGCCCAGCCGCTGGGTTCACTATGGCATGACCAGCTCCGATCTGGGCGACACGGCCCTGTGCTACCAGCTCACCCAGGCCTGCGACCTGATCATCGAGGATGTCAAGAAGCTCGGCGAGATTTGCAAGCGTCGCGCCTTTGAGGAGCGCAGCACGCTCTGTGCCGGCCGCACTCATGGCATCCACGCCGAGCCGATGACCTTCGGCATGAAGTTTGGCTCTTGGGCCTGGGAGCTCAAGCGCGATCTGGATCGTCTTGAGGACGCCCGCAAGAATGTTGCCTTCGGTGCTATCTCGGGCGCTGTCGGCACGTACAGCTCCATCGAGCCGTTTGTCGAAGAGTATGTCTGCGAGCATCTGGGTCTGGTTCACGACCCGCTGTCCACGCAGGTCATCAGCCGCGATCACCATGCCTACCTTGCCGGCGTGCTTGCCACTACAGCGGCCACCTGCGAGCGCATCGCGACCGAGGTCCGCAACCTGCAGAAGACCGACACGCTCGAGGCCGAGGAGCCCTTCCGTAAGGGTCAAAAGGGCAGCTCCGCCATGCCGCACAAGCGCAACCCCATCACCATGGAGAAGGTCTGCGGCCTGTCGCGCGTCGTGAAGGCCAACGCGCAGGTTGCCTTCGATAACGTCGCCCTGTGGCACGAGCGTGACATTTCGCACTCCTCTGCCGAGCGCGTCGCCCAGGCCGACAGCTTCATCGCCCTCGACCACATGTTCCAGTGCCTCATTCGCGTTATCGACGGCCTGCAGCTGTACCCTGCCCGCATGATGGCCAACCTCAATAAGACCCGCGGTCTCATCTTCTCCTCCAAGGTGCTGCTCGCCCTCGTCGACACGGGCATCACCCGCGAGGACGCGTACGCCATTGTGCAGGAGAACGCCATGGCAACCTGGCACGAGGTACAGGATTGTGTCTCCGGCCCTACCTTTAAGGAGCGTCTCGAGGCCGATCCGCGCTGCACCGTCAGCCAGGAAAAGCTCGACGAGATCTTTGATCCGTGGGACTTCCTCACCCGTATCGACACGGTCTTTGATCGTCTGGAGCAGCTGAGCTTCGAGTAGGTTCGGGCATAACGTTAGCTTTTTAGGGCGCTTTGCTGGTAATGTGTGTTGCCGGCGAAGCGCCTCGTTGCATTTAGGGAAAGACGGGGATAATAGTCGTCTTGAATAACATTCTGAGAGGGGATCGCATGATTTCGTTTGATTACAAGCCTCAGGGCGTGTGTGCTCGCAATATTCACCTTGACCTTTCCGATGACGGCAACAAGGTGATGGGCGTTGAGTTTACCGGCGGCTGCGACGGCAATCTCAAGGCAATCTCCAAGCTGGTCGAGGGCGCTCCTGCCGATCGCGTAATCGAGGTTCTCGCCGGTAATACCTGCGGTATGAAAAAGACCTCCTGCGCCGACCAGCTTACGCGCGCCATCGAGGCCGCTCGCGCCGAGATCGCCTAATGGGTATCGCCGATCACATCAAGAACGGAATATCGCGTCGCGGCTTTGTACTCGGTGGGGCTGCCGCTGGCGCTGCCACGGTGCTTGCCGGATGCTCGAAAAAAACGGGTACCAGCGATGATGCCGCCGGCGAGCCGCAGGTTATCAAGGACGATTCCAAAATCATCTCGATTACGGATGAGTATGAGGCTGTCGACATCGATCTTGAGCCGGCGGCGTCGTGGACGCTGCCTCTGGGTACGCTGCTGTACTACTGCGACGGCGATTACGCCGCGGCGATGATGGCGCCCGCATCGGCATTGCACGCCAACACACTCGGTGTGCTCAACCTGGGCGATGGCTCGCTTACCACATTAATCGAGGATCCTATCGAGGGCACGGGATACGCATTTTACGATGTCCGTGCCGGCGACGGCGTATTCGCGTGGGTTGAGATGAACTTTGCCAATTCATCGTGGAAGCTCTACGCTCAAAATCTGTCGGGCGCTTCGCTCTCTGGTGATGTGGTTGAGCTCGATCGAGGTGGCAAGGACTATGATCCGCCCCTGTTTACAGCGTTCGGGTCATCGGTTATCTGGTATAAAATGCCTTCGGCAGGCGGCAATAAAACGAGTAGTGATTCGTTTTGCTATCGTCGCTCGCTTGATGAATCCAAGGCCGAGGCAATTTGGAAATCGACAGGCCGCTTTGCATCGGCCCCGCGCGCGAGCGACGGCATTTTGACCATCTCGCCGCGTGTCCGCAACGACGAGGGCGTCTACTACGGCATAACGGCAATCGATCTGACCGACGGCAACAACACCAAGCGTGCCCAGCTGGTCCTCCCTTCGTCAGTTTCGCCTTTCGAGGCCGTATATATGGGCGATACCTTCGTGTTTTCTATCGAGGCGACCTATAGCGGCGTGGGCAGCCTGGGCAACATGGGCACGTATATCGGTAATGAGGGAGGGCCGTACCTCTTTCTGTCACGCGAGCCGCTCGCATGTGCGGCTGGCAAGAAGAATAAATACCTTGTTAAGGTACAGGCGTCGCATTTCCTGATCGACACCTCTGCCAAGACCTATGGCTCGCTGCTGTCGCCCGACCGCGCTTTGGAGTATGGCGATTATCCAGCTACGGCGGGAAAATCGGACTCATTCCTTACGTACGCCACGGTGCGCAACAGCCAGGGTATACCAGAGACGGTCACTGCACGCCTATTCTCTCTTTAAGCTTAGAGGGGTTAAAAAGGCGCCAACAGGGGAATAAACGCGTTGTAATTGTGAGTACCGCCTGCCGAGCTGCCGCGTCATAGCGGCATCCGGCGGGCTCAGGTGCGTTAAAATGGGCTTGTTCTTAGCTAATTGAGACAGGGGGGCCGTGTTATGGCTTCAGATGCAAAAAAGATTCTGCTGGTCGAGGATGAGAAGGCAATCCGTGACGCCGTCGCTGCCTATCTCGAGCGCGAAGGCTACTGGGTTGTGGGCGTCGGCGACGGCCAGTCCGCGATCGAGGAGTTCGAGAAGCATCAGTTCGACCTGGTCGTGCTCGACCTTATGCTCCCCAAGATCCCCGGCGAGCGCGTTTGCCGCACCATTCGCGATACCTCGGATGTCCCCATCATCATGCTGACGGCTAAGGGCGAGATCGAGGACCGTATTATCGGTCTTGAGCTCGGCGCCGACGACTATCTGATTAAGCCGTTCTCGCCGCGCGAGCTCGTCGCCCGCGTTCGCGCTCTGTTCCGCCGTGCCCATCAGGCCGACGAGCCCGCCGTCGAGGTACTCGACTTCGGCGATCTGGTCATCGATATCTCGGGTCACAAGATCTTGGTCGAGGGCAAGGAAGTCGATCTGACGGCTTCCGAGTTCAAGCTGCTCACCACGCTTGCCCGCCATCCCGGCCGTGTGTATAACCGCATGGAGCTGGTCGAGAAAGTGCTCGGGTATGACTTTGAAGGCTATGAGCGCACCATCGATAGCCACGTGAAGAATCTTCGCGCCAAGCTGGGCGATGATCCCAAGAAGCCCAAGTGGCTCTACACCGTCCATGGTGTCGGCTATCGCTTCGAGGCTCCGGCCAAGACCGATAAGTCGGACGAGAAATAGGGAAATCACATATGACACCTGCGCGCTTTGAAATCGGACAAAAGCACAAGCAGGAGAGCGAGGCGGGTTCCAAGGCTAGTTGGAACACGCCTCGTTCCGATTCACGGCCAACGATGAGCTATCCCTCGCGCATGGCACTTGCTTTTGCTCTGACATCGCTCATGACGGTATTGGTGCTGGTGGGCGTTGTCTCTGTTGTGTGGGGCACGGTCTTTTCGGATTACACACGCTCCAATATCGTCGAAATCGCAAATTCCGCTGCCGAGAAGTTGGCGACCTCATATGAGGAAAACGGCTCTTGGACCGCGGGAGAACTGCGCACGGTCGCAACGTCGAGTTTGGTTTCCGACGATCTGGGCATGCAGGTCGTCAATAAAAAGGGCGTGATCGTTTATGACGATTCCTGGCCCTCGGCAAGCGCCACCGCCGATGTACGCGAAAACCAGGCTACGACCGACGACACGAGCGGCAAGAGGGCATCGCATAGCCCGGTCTCGTCTGCTCCAACCGACTCCGATAGCGTTGCTAACGTCGAGATTGTAACGTCTTCCGGCGAGCATGTCGGACAGGTAAAGCTGTGGGCCATCGGCTCCGACGCTCTGCTCACCAAGGCGGACTCTGCGTTTAGGGAGAAGACCTTTAACGCCATGGCCCTCGCCGCGGTTGTTGCAATTTGCATTTCGGTCGTTATCGGATCGCTCGTGTCGCGCATGCTCACCAAGCCGATTCATCGCATCACCAGTACCGCAAAGCAAATCCGTGACGGCGACCTGTCGGCTCGCACGGGACTGCGCGGTGATGACGAGATCGATCAGCTGGGTGAGACCTTCGATGAGATGGCCACTTCGCTCGAGAAGGATATGAAACACGAGAAGCGCCTGACCTCAGACGTTGCACACGAGCTTCGCACGCCGCTTATGGCCATGCTCGCAACGGTCGAGGCCATGCAAGATGGCGTGTATCCCACCGACGATGAGCATTTGGAGACCGTTGCTTCCGAGACGCGTCGCCTGGCTCGTCTGGTGCAGCAGATGCTCGACCTGTCGCGCATGGAAAACAGCACGGCTCCGCTCAACCTTGAGCCGGTGGACATGGTTCCTTTCGTGCGTTCCATCGTCAATGCCCAGGAGCGCCTGTTTGTCGACCGCGATCTGCGCCTGCGTTTTGCGGACGAGACCCAGGGTCACGACGATGTCGTCGAGGCCGATCCCGACATGATCACGCAATGCGTCATCAACCTCATGAGCAACGCCATGCGCTACACCCCCGAGGGCGGTTGGGTCGTGGTGTCGGTGCTCAGTGACCGCAAGCACGTCAGCATTGCCGTTTCTGATACCGGCATCGGTATTGCCAAGGACGATCTGTCGCGCATCTTCGGGCGGTTTTGGCGCGCCGATGCCAGCCGCGCCCGCGAAGCTGGCGGCCTGGGCGTTGGCCTCGCCGTGACCAAGCAGATCGTCGAGCGTCACCATGGCTACATATCCGTGGAGTCGGAGCTTGGAAAGGGTACGACTTTTACAATTCATCTGCCCCGCGAGCACACGGCAGACGCGGCATCTACTACAATGGAGCACTAGCTTTTCGCTATTCGGTGAAGGAGGGGCCGCGTCCCTGCCGCTCCGAGTTTGCGAAAACATGCGGGAAAGAACCCGCATTTCTGTCGTATTTAGGTAAGGAGTGACTCACGTGACAACGATGGAGCGTCGTCCGGATTCCCGTGGCAAGGTTCGTGATATTTACGATGCCGGTGAAAACCTGCTGATGGTCGCCACCGATCGCATTTCTGCGTTCGACTTCATTCTTCCCGACGAGATTCCGTTTAAGGGAGAGGTGCTCAATCGCATCTCGGCATTCTGGTTCGATAAGTTTGCCGACATCGTCCCCAACCATCTCGTTTCCATCGACCCGGCGGATTTCCCCGAGGAGTTTGCTGAGTATCGTGACTACCTCGCTGGCCGCGCCATGCTGGTTAAGAAGGCCCAGACGATTCCTATCGAGTGCATCGTCCGCGGCTATCTGACCGGTTCGGGCAAGAAGACCTACGACGAGAACGGCACCGTCTGCGGCATCCAGCTGCCTGAGGGCCTGACCGAGGCTTCCAAGCTTCCCGAGCCGCTGTTCACACCGTCCACGAAGGCCGAGATCGGTGACCACGACGAGAACATCTCGTTCGAGCGTTGCTGCGAGATCGTGGGCGAGGACATCGCCGCGCAGATTCGTGACCTTTCCCTCAAGATCTACAAGGCCGCTGCCGAGTACGCCGCGACCCGTGGCATCATCATTGCCGACACCAAGTTCGAGTTTGGTGTTATTGATGGCAAGGTCACGCTGATCGACGAGTGCCTCACGCCCGACTCCAGCCGTTTCTGGCCTGCTGCCAGCTACGAGGAGGGCAAGATCCAGCCTAGCTACGACAAGCAATTCGTCCGCAATTGGCTTAAGGCCAACTGGGATATGACGGGGAAGACCCCGCACCTGCCCGCCGAGGTCATCGATGGCACGTCCGAGCGCTATCGCGAGGCCTTCCAGATCATCACGGGCTCCCAGTTCACAAGCATGAAGGAGAACGCATAAGTGAGTACCCGTAGCGCCACGAACAAGCGCACGCAATCCCACGAAGTTACCGGGGTTGCGCGCAAGTCTGCCGCATCTGCTAAGCCCGCCCGCCAAGCAGCGAGCTCCGTTCGCGTCGTGCCGGCTTCGTCTAAGGCACGCCGCAAAGAGCTCGAGAAGGGCGAGAACCTCGAGGGCCTCTCTAAAGAGGAGAAGCGCGCCCGCAAGGCTAAGCAGCGCGCCAAGGAGGACCGTATCTATACGGTGTCGAATATCCTCCTCAAGCAGGACGAGGACTACACCAAGCGCCGTCGCATCTGGTGGATTGTGCTCGCCATTGGCATGGTGCTCGTCGTGGCAATTTGGGCCTCGCTGTACTTCGCTCCCGCTGGCATGGTGTCCAGCCCTGTCCAGATGGTCGGCATCGTTTTGTCATATGTCATCATCCTAGGTGACTTTATCTACGACTTCGCTCGTATTCGTCCCTTGCGCAACATGTACCGCGCGCAGGCCGAGGGCATGTCCGAGAACAAGCTCAACGCTCTTATCGAGCGCGCAGCTGCCGAGGAGGACAAGAAGGACTCCAAGAAGAAGTAGCGTTTGCATACATACTTATCGCTAAGATATAGGGCGCGTCGTTTTTGCGGCGCGCCTTTTTACTGTTCTATAGATAGATGGAGTGGTACATGATTCGAGCTGCCCTGACGGTCGAAGAGGCCCTGGAGGGTATGAAGTCCCTGGAGCCCAAGATTAAAAACTATGCGCGTCTGGTTGTCCGCAAGGGCGTAAACGTTAAGCCCGGCCAGGAAGTCGTCGTTCAGTCTCCGGTCGAGTGCGCGCCGTTTGCGCGCGTGGTGGTCGCGGAGGCCTATGCTGCCGGCGCCGGCCACGTGACGGTCATCTGGGCCGATGATGCCGTGACGAGGCTCACGTACGAGCATGTCGAGAAAAGCTTTTTTGAGCAGACGCCCGAGTGGAAGCGCCTGCAGCTGGATTCCCTGGCCCAGGACGGCGCCTGCTTTGTCTTTATCGAGGGTGCGGATCCTGCGGCCCTCAAAGGCATCGATCCAGCCAAGCCGGCCGCGGCATCAAAGGCGAGGAATACGCAGTGCAAAGTTTTCCGCCGTGGACTGGATTACAACATCAATCCGTGGTGCATCGCCGGCGCTCCGGTCGTGGCTTGGGCGCACGAGGTGTTCCCGGGAGACGCCGATGAGGTTGCAATCTATAAGCTGTGGAATGCGATTCTGCACACCGCGCGCGCTGATGGCCAGGACCCAGAGAGCGACTGGGAACTCCATGACGCCGCATTCGAAAAGAACCTGCGTTTCCTGAACGACAATCGTTTCGACTGCCTGCATTACACCGCGGCAAATGGAACCGATCTGACGATTGGCATGACGAAGGGTCACGAGTGGGCCGGCGGCAAGGGCAAGACGCCCGATGGGCACCCCTTCTTCCCCAACATTCCCACCGAGGAAGTCTTCACTTCGCCCGATCGCATGCGCGCCGACGGTATCGTGTACTCGGCCATGCCGCTCATCCACCACGGGAATAAAGTCGACGATTTTTGGATTAAGTTCGAGGGCGGCCGCGTGGTGGACTACGACGCCCGCGTGGGCAAGGCAACGCTCGCAAGTATCATCGATACTGACGAGGGCGCTGCTCACCTGGGAGAGGTCGCGCTCATTTCCAAGAACACGCCGATCCGCGAAAGTGGTGTTCTGTTCTACGACACGCTCTATGACGAGAACGCTAGCTGCCATCTCGCGCTAGGTGTCGGTTTCCCCGAATGCATCGAGGGTGGGTATGACATGTCCAAGGAGGAGCTCCTGGAGCATGGTGTTAACGTCTCGAGCACGCACGTCGATTTTATGATCGGCACGGACGACATCGAAATTACGGGCATTACGCCTGATGGACGTGAAGTTGTGATTTTCCAGAACGGCCAATGGAGTTGGGAATAGTCCCAGACCGTGGTACAATGCCACCCGCGGGCCGTTAGCTCAGCTGGCAGAGCAGGGGACTTTTAATCCCAAGGTCCAGGGTTCGAACCCCTGACGGCCCACCCAAAGATTGTTGAGACGGTCAACTTCGGTTGGCCGTCTTTTTTGTCGCCCTTTCATGGGTTCGAACCCGTCGGGGGGCGCGGAGCTGAGTAAACGCGCGAGCGTTTGCCAGCGCAGCGCGCAAGGCGCGAAAGCGCCGCAGCGGCCGCCTGCGAAGCAGGCTGAACCCCTGACGGCCCACCCAAAGAAAGGAAAAAGAAATGAAAACAGATAGATACGGAATTAGCGGCAGCACATTAAAGATAATAGCGGCCATCTCGATGGTTCTCGATCATGTAAGCAGGATCGTCCTGACCAATGGAATCATGACTCACGCATCGTACAATCAGATATCAGACGAACAGTGGGCGATTCTAAGCGAGGCTTCGGATGTGCTTCATGTTCTTGGCAGAATTGCATTTCCCTTATTTTGCTTTTTGATAGTTGAGGGATTTTTGCATACTCATGACATAAAGAAGTACCTGCGGAATATGCTTGTCTTCGCAATCATTGCGGAGCCCATATACGATTTCGTTCAAACCGGGCAGCTATTTGACCTTCGGCAACAGAATGTTATGTATGAGCTCCTGCTTTCCTTGGTCTTTTTGATTATTCTGGAAAAGATACAAAGTCTTTCAAAATGGAAGAGGCACATTGCAGAAATTGCTCTGATTGTTTTGACAGCACTGGCAGCTGAATACACTAAGCTGGATGGCGGTGTGTATGGCATTCTGCTTGTGGCTGCATTCTATTTATTCCACGACAGCAAAGCTAAGATGTTCTTTGCTGCAGTATGTGCAGTGCTCCTTTCGTCATGCCATATAATTGGCGGCGGATTTGAGTTCACTACAGCTAATATTTTTAATCCTGATGTTGCCGCCGCGATAATTTCGTTGTTGCTTATCAATCTTTATAATGGCAAGCGAGGGCTGAAGCTGAAATATTTCTTCTACATTTTCTATCCGGCACATCTTGCTCTGCTTTATGGTGTCTCACTTATTGTTTTGAACTGTCTTTAAAAACTCTCAAACAAGTCTCTGAAAGCAGAAACAAATTGACCCTAAGACTGCTTGTGAATTTCCGGAAGACCTGAGAGATGCGAGGATAGACAACGAGGGCTGCAGAAAGATGCTTCTCAGTTCTCTGGCGGATCGCATGAATCTGTATGAGGATCACTTCCACACACTCATTGATAACAGTGATAAACACGGCAGATCCTCAAAACATGAGACTGCGAAGGTCGAAAGATGCTTCGAAAGCATGAATGGCAGCGAGAAAACGAGTTCGGAAGCACCCTCTGGATGCTCCAGCATAGAATAGAAAGCGGTCAACTTCGGTTGGCTGTCTTTTTTTGTCGCCCTTTCATGGGTTCGAACCCGTATCTATCTATATATAAGAACGCTTGGCGAACAAAACCCGCCTTTTACCGATGGGAAACAAATAGCTGATGCCTTTGGGGTAAAGTAGCGCTCCAGAGATGACCGATGTCTCAATACTCATAAAACAGCTGGTCATCGCCAATATCAGAAGCCAATGCTTCAGTTATAACCTCAGGGACGCGACTGAGGGACATATTCGTTTGTGAACAAATTATGGAGTGCGCGATTCCCGCCCACGGGGTCCCTCCGGTCTGGCAATATATCTCCTTGCCGCGCGGCCCGGTGGAACCGGATGAG
>OCHC01000025.1_pt1 | contig 201272 bp, 194 predicted proteins | sample 1538641 | NCBI WGS metagenome assembly OCHC01 (sample SAMN04571714, study PRJEB22368) | human gut metagenome | biome: human gut; material: stool | host: Homo sapiens | place: Luxembourg | collected 2012-08-17
ACTCCGCTTGAAAAACGAAATCAGTTTGTTGCTTAAATTTAATATTCTACCATTTTGGTGCTTTTTTGTACTGTCTGCACAATTTGGGGCAGTTCACAATTGTGCAGTGGCTTTTCTATTGGCTTTATTTTATTTGGCTTTGACAGTTTTTGCAGCTATAAAGTTGCCGCTTCCACCGTCTGTTGTAATCTCTACCTGATCGCCTTTTTGCATCAGAAGAACATCCATGCAGTCGGTAACCTTAATATAATAATATTTACCGTCCACCTTGAGATAATAAACCGTATTACCGTCGTTTACAGAAGTCTTGATATCTTCAATCTTACCTGTTACAACGTTCTTATTATCTGTTGACGCTGACGGTGTCTGAGTATCGCCGGTGTTTGAATCAGACGATGCCTGACCGCTATTTCCTGAGGAAGCGATTTCTTCTTCATCCTTAACGTAATCTTCTACGTCAACATCCTCTGAAATCATGCCCTTGTCCTTCATGGCGACGATATAGTTCTCTACCGCCGCGTTAAGTGCCTGAGCGTCACTGTTTGTATCAATCAGTCCAGTACCTACAACAGTCTTGTCCTCAAGGCTTACAAGAGCATAACCCTTTACTGTATTACTGTCGCCGTAAAGGCTCATGAAGTATGAGGGCTGGCCGTCTATATCCAAAAGAATCGGGAATGTTGCATAATATCCGAAGTTCTGTACAGCGTCCTGAGCTGATTCCATAGCGGAACTTTCGATAGCGCCGCCGTTCTGATAATATCTTACTTCCTTTGTACGCTGGTTGCAGAGAATGAAACCGAAATTGGAAGTATCTGCCTTTGAAGAAGTAACGCCTGTGTATACCCAAACGTCATCATCCATAGCAATATATCCGTTACCGCTTGAAGCAACGTTTACGTCATTCTGGAAAATAATTGAGTTCCAGAAACCTTTTTTGAGTTTACCGTAATAATTGTACTGTTCGATAAGAAGCTGGTCGCTGTAAACAACGTCAATCCAGTTAAGTTCAGAATTATTGCGGACATCTTCAATGCTGTAATACTTGCTTTCGCCTGTAAGAGCGTCAGTAATAATAGCGCCTTCTACGTCAGTACCGCCGAAAAGACCGATCTTCTTGTCAAGAGCGGCAGTTACCCAATAAGGATGTCCTGTATCGTCAATCTCGAAATTCGGTGTGTCCAAAAGCTTTGTTGGATACTGGAAACGGATATGACGATAAAGTTTTTCGTTGAAATACTCAGCAGGAGAATACTTAATTCCGCTGCCAAACTGTTCAACACAGTTAACGACAGTTACTTTCTGGCTTACAACGTCAATAAGAATATATGCAGGAAGTCCGTCCTTTGTATTATTTATCCATTTAAATACATCGGCATACTGCAAAACTGCAACGCGGCAGGGCACACCTTTATAGTTAATCTGGGTTGTAGTGTCTGAAACGACATACTGGCTCTTGTATTCGGAAAGTGAACCGAGCTGCTGGTCGGCAAGCGTCTTTGCACGCGATGCGTCAACTCTGGGCACCTCGTCATAACTGATATCAGCAAAGTCAGTATCAAAATCGCTGTTGCTTACTGTCATCAGTTCACTGTAATCTGCCGCGCGGAAAATCGTTGCGCCTACAAGATAACCGATAAGCATTACAACCAATATAACGCCAACGATAATCAGCGGAACAACCGACTTCTTTTTAACATATTCCCGGTGTTCAATCTTTTTGTTAGCTTTGCAAAGAAGTGAGAAAACAGCCATGAACACAGCAATTACAACAATTATAAAAATGTACATCTGTGTGTCATGAATGTTAAAAGCAGGCAGCATCATGTAATACACGCCTGCGCTGATAACAGCAGTGATAATTGCGGAAAGCAATAATTTCAACGGCACTTTCGTGGGTTTTACCACAGCCTGCACTTCTCCGCTGCCGGGCCATTTGAACTTTTCCTTGAAATCGTTTATGACTTCATCAGCATCATAATCGAAATTAGGCATTTTTTCGCTCATATAATTACTCCTATTCTCAAAAGGTAAGCAAACGGCAAGTCGCCGAAAGCTTGTATAGGTCATTATACTATATATCTTTGGCGTTGGCAATAACAAACGCACACTCTAATGTAAGATATATATTAATTATTTATTAAAATTACGCTGTACAGCAATAAAATCGGTATTTACCGCTGATAAATTCACAATAAAAGAGGCAATACATAAGTACTGCCTCTTTTATTATTTGTATTAAAACTAACCTTACAGACGTGAGCACTGTTTTGAATCCATCAGATATTTGTCTGAAGCAGGATATTTAACAGTGTAAGTAATGTCGATAGAAGCGCTCTTGTCTGTAATAACAGCGATTGAAGCATGAGTTACGTTTACAAATGCTTTCATGATATATTCTGCGCTTGTGATTTCCTTAGTTGAAGTGTTAATTGTAACAGTAGCTGTACCACCGTAGTAGTTAACCTTACAGTTATCAGCTGTTGTACCCTGTGACCACTTCAGAGCGCCGATGCTGTCTACAACTGAGTCGATAGCGCCGAGAGAAGTGAACATATGACCCTGTGCGTCAAGACCGGGAGTGCTCATTTCAGCTGCTTTAGGCTGCATCTGAATAGTGATTGTGCCGTCGCCGTTGTCCTTAACGTTAGCAGCAACAAGATCATCTGCAGTCAATCTGCTTGTCTGGAGTGATTCGTTGTTATCATCAACATCCATTTCGGGTGTTCTGTTTCTGCAGGGAGGAAGACCATTGAGGCCGGGAGAATAAATACCGTCAACGATACCAGGTACCATCTTCTCGATAACTGCGTTTGAAGAACCATCAATAAGGATATTGCTTACACTAAGTTTTTCTTCACCGAGGAGTTTATACCATGTCTCGGTACCGCCCTCAGAATTCTTATACTGAGCGGTCAGGCCCTTGGAATAATTATAAGCTTCTACATAATACTTAACAACGTCTTCGATTGTATCCATCTTAACGCCGCCGTATGTACCAGGAGTAAGAGCGTCGATAACGGGAGCGTTAGGATCATTTTCTGAACCTGTGCCCTCTGCTGTTTTATCTTCTTTCCAACTGCCGTCTTTAATCTCATTGATTGCCTGGATAGCTCCGTCTGTTACATAGTTGATCTTAGCGCAGCCTGAGAAACAGGTGATAATAAGAGCAACTGCGAGAACAAGACTAAAGCCTTTGAATGCGTATTTTTTCATACGTATAGTTCCCCTTTCAAAATCGAAATGCGTTTTTACAGAAACGTACATATAAAATTTATATTAAATTCATTAAAAAGTCAAGCCTAATTTACAAAAATATACTTCAATTTTTAAGTTGTAACCTTTTTTTAACTTTTCGGTTGTTATTTAATCAACAGTGTGTTATAATTCAGTCGGACAGGCTATAATAAATCGGATTGTATATTTAAAAATATAAATACATACTATTAAGCGAGGTAATTGAACATGCGATGCAAAAACTGCGGTTCTGAAAACGACGACAACAGATATATATGCGAGGTTTGCGGCTCGCCTCTTTATGATGAGGATGAAATCGAAGCACCCGTTTCTCAGGATACAAATACAGTCCCCTCTCCTGCAGGCAGCCAGCCTCCCAAAAAAGGCGGAGATAAGAACAACAAAATGGATGATAAAACTAAGCAGAGCATCATTATAATTGCTGTTCTCTGCGTCGTTCTTATCGCCGTTATTGTAGGCATTATTATTGCCGTTGCAAACAACAAAGGCGACGATGAAGTAACAACAGAAATCACAACTGAAGCAACGGTTGAAGACACAACCGGCACCTACACTCCGGCAACAAGTTCTACAACTGAAAGAACCACTGAAACCACAACAAAGAAAGAAACAACTACAAAAAAAGAAACAACAACTAAAAAAGAGACTACAACTAAGAAAGAAACAACTACCCAGCCTACTTTCTATAACGTTGCTGTAGATATTTCCGGATATGGCTCGGTTTACGGTGACGGAAAGTACGGCGAAGGCGACTGGGCAGTTCTCACAGCAGAACCTGACGAGGGGTATGTTTTTGAAGGATGGTATGAAAACGGCAGTTTCCTCAGCGGAAGCACAACTTATCGTGTTCAGGTAGATTCCGATAAAAATATCGAAGCTAAATTTATTCAGGTAGGCAATCCGAGCGATGAATAAAGGTCAAATTGCAAAAGAATATTTCAAGCAAGGATATAACTGCGCTCAGTCTACCGCAATGGCTTTTGCCAAAGAAATCAACATGACGCCGGAAATGATAGCGAAACTGACAATAGGCTACGGCGGCGGAATGGGAAGAATGAGAGAAGTGTGCGGCAGTATTTCGGGAGTTGCGTTCGTTTTATCCGCTCTTTACGGTGACAAGCCGAAAAACGACGTATATAAAATGGTTCAGGACGTTTCAGACGAATTCAAGCGAGAAAACGGTTCAATCGTATGCAGAGAACTCCTGGGTCTTTCAAAGAACGAGCCTATTACCCACATCGCAGAGAAGCGCACGGAAGAATATTACCGCAAAAGACCATGTGCCGATCTGGTGGAAATAGCGGCAAATGCTTTGGAAAAATACCTTAAAGAACTTAACGCTTAATGATTATGGCACGCAGATATATACCTGCGTGCCATTTTTTTATTCAAAAAACACTTGCAATTTGATTTGCAATGTGGTATAGTATTTGAGCAAAAGCACGAGACGTGCAGATAAGCGCCGGTAGCTCAGTTGGATAGAGTGTTTGGCTACGAACCAAAAGGTCGGGGGTTCGAATCCCTTCCGGCGTACCAAAAAACTCAGGTAACTTTCGTTGCCTGAGTTTTTTATTTTTGGTATTTCTTCACTAAAAACTGCCCACTAACCGAGTAGTCATAGGTAAACTTATATAATAATAGGTATTTTAACTTATTAACATTTGTAATTGTAAAAACTATCAAAGACGCCCATTTGACTCCCACTGACATAAATTGAAAAGAATTCGGCTCAAGGATTTTTGTTCCTTGAGCCTTTTTTGTTATGCTGAGAAATGTATGAACTTATTTTTTCTTTCGTTTTCTGATTCAGTTATCAGATTACCCATTGCATCTGCAACCGTTTGCTGCATATTGTTTGTCACATGCATATATGTGTTCATAGTAAACCCTGCATCTGTATGTCCGAGCATATGAGATATTGTCTTTATATCCATCCCCTGTTCTAATGACAGTGTTGCAAAGCTGTGTCTCAAATCGTGAAAGCGTATTTGAGGTACTCCTGCTCGTTTCTGCATTCTGTGTAGTTTTCTTGTAACCGATGACGGATCACGAAGTCCGCCTGTTATTGGTGAAGGGAATATTAATTTATTATCGGGCCTTTGCCTGCTTCGTAGCAGTATCAGTTGATTGAAACATTCATCGCATGACGCAATCGTTCGTATGGACGAGGCAGTTTTCGGTGTTGTTACCTTTAGTTCACTGCCTATCCTTTGCACCTGCTTGTTCACTGATATTGTTTTGTTTTTCATATCAAGGTCATCCCAAGTCAGTGCAAGTATTTCGCCCAGTCGCAAGCCTGTTGTAATCTCAAGAATATAAAATTCATAACATCCTGAGTCCTTTGTTTCCTGAAGAAATCTGCCAAGTTCATTTGCTTTCAGCGTTTGCATTTCCTTTGGTGCATCTTTTGGCAGTTGTACCTTTTTACAAGGATTACTGCCTATCAATCCCTCGTCCTCTGCTTTTTGCAGGCAGGTTTGCAAGGCTATTTTGATATCCTTTACTGTCTTTGCAGATAAACCGTTGCCTTTCACTTTGACATTTCTTATTCTCCCGCTCGTGTACATTTTCATTAGAAATTGCTGACAGGCTACTGTTGATATATCCTTTATTTTCATACCACCGAGATTAGGTAGTATATATCTGTCAAAATAGTTTTGATAACTGTTTCTTGTGTATTCTTTTACACTCACTGCACAAAATGATTCAAACCAAATTTTTGACCACTCTTCAAGTGTAGGATCGGGGTTTGTAAGAAAATCACATCTTTCAATTATCTTTTGCCGCTTGTTGCTCTCGGCTATCGCCTTTTCAAGTTTTTCCTTGCACTCGGCTTTCGTTTTTGCAAGAACATTTTTTCTTACTCTCTTGCCGTTAACTATCTCACCTGTATAATAGCGACCTTCCCACCTACCATCTTTGCGTTTGGTTATTGTTCCTTCGCCGTTATTTCGTTTTGCCATTGCAACCTCCTTTCTGCCTGTGGCAACACAACATTACCACAAGCAGTTTTTAATATCCAGACAATTATTATCTTTTTGAATTTGTTTCAATCCAACTTTTCAGTTGTTCTTTCGGAACAGACTTTCTCCTGCCCATTACAACAACAGGAAAGCTGTTGTCATTTCTAATAAGTTTGTATAGACTGACTGCAGATATTCCTAGTACCTCTGCTGCTTCGGGAACTGAAAGCATTACAGGCATTTCATCAAAATTTTTATACATATTTTCTCCTTTCAGCCTGCCAACAAATGTCGGCAGGCATTTGTTTTTTACATATTCAGTGTGTAATCATAGTCATCGTATTCTTCATAACCTGAAGTCTTGTGCCCTTTAGCCTGACGCTTTCGGATATTCTTTTTAGATAACTTAAATCTCTTACCCCTGTATCTTCTGTTGTTGGTATTTAGAAGGTCTGCGAAGTTACCCATAAAATTAATGCTCCAAGTGATAAGACTTGCATTGCTGTCAGTGCCCAGTTGATTATCCTTTGTTTGAGCAGTGTATCTTTCATATGCTCTTTCTCCATAGAAAGACTGTTCGAAAAATCGTCTTTCATTTTCCCAGCCTGTGATGATATCTCCTGCATCGTTTTCTTGGTTTCGTCCTTCAGTACGCTCGTCTGTCTTATGACTGACTTGTTGAAATCCGATTCTATCGCTTTCATAACCTTGCTGTGTTTCTCCGTTATTGAACCCAGCTTCTCTAGGTAGGTTTGCATATTCTCTGTCTGATTGTTTATCAATCCTGCCATCTGTTCTGTTGTAATCATTGTATGAAGTATGTCCTGTTGCTGTTCCATTATTGATATTTGATGTGCTAGCAGATTGATAAGACTTTCCCAGTTTTCCTCTGTTATCACTGCGCAGGTCTGAGGCGTTTGTGCCTGTCTCATCATTTCCTTCATATTTTCGAAGGAATTCTTTCCGTTTTGTGAATTCATTTTCCATTGCTCCTTTCAAATATTTATCTTCGTGCAGTTTAAAATCTCTGCACCTTTTACCGTTAGGACACTCGTAGAGTATGGTGTCACGCTTGCTTGTCCATATTACTCGGTATCCCTTTTTGTTCATCAGCTTTATGAAATCCATTTTAGATTTTGCATAGAGCATTGAGTTGTCTATGTCAATAGCAAGCTGAGTTTTCCAACTGTTGCCTGCTTTGGCTGCATAGTATTCTTTTGAAGTTACTCCCTGAACTTTCTTTTTAGGCTGACATATAGGAAGTCCGTATTTCATACATAACTGATCGTTAACATATCTGACTCTCTCTATGTCATTTTTGTTTTGATGTATTTTGTGTCCGTCAATCGAACTAACTGAGTTAATTATTATGTGTGAATGTATGTTGTCTGTGTCCATGTGAGTACAGACTAAAGCTTGGTATCCGGGATAACATTTCTCAACCCATTCCATTGCAATCTGATGAGCGAGCATAGGTTTGATATTAGTTTCTTCTTCAAATGATTGTATAGCATAGTAGAACTGAACACCGTCTGTCTTATGGAATTGCTTTTTTGTATCCATAAAATCTTTGAATGCTCTTTGAGTAATGCAGTTAACGCCTGATATTAATCGAACATTGGTATCTTTAATCTCAGTTTTGTATCGCTGTGTACAGTAAGCAATCACACTTCCGAGAGCACCTGAATTCTTACTATCTTTTCGTTTTAAGAAATTTATCGTTGCCATTTGTTTGCCTTTCGTATGATTGTGTTAAGAGCTTTGCGTATGTTATCAAGTTCATCAGTGCATTCTTGCAGATCAACACATTCAATTTTTCCTAACTGAGACAGCATACGAAGTTGATTTATGTTACTTCCAATCTTCTTTACTTGATAAACAAGTTCGTTGAATGTTTCCTTATCACCGATAACATATACATCATTTACGATAGCACAGGCAGTTATGTAAGCAGTCATATTCATTCCTAATGCTGAGGCTTTATCTTCAATAATGCTTTTAGCAGTAGGAGTCAAGTGAAGATTAATGCGTTCTGACTTTGTTTCTTTATCCTTAATATCAATCACTCCTTTCAAAATTTATTTTGCCTTCAGGCAACCACTTTTCGGCAAATAAGCCGAAAAGATGCGCCCAATGCGCTATGCTTGGACTCTCCTAAAGGAGAGTGTTTACAGCTGAAACAACTACACATAAATTACTTTTAGTTATTTCTTTCATATGTTTGTTCTCACCTCCACAAACGCCACACAAGGCGTTTTTAGTTTTGTTTTGATTACTTTTGTGTTACTTTCCTTTTCTCGTCAGAAGGGCTTTTAATTGTTTGTCACCGTTTGCTGAACCGGCGGTGGTTCATAATTTGAGCACTGTGTAAAGATTACTCTGCCTTGTGTTATCAATGTATCTTTCCGAAATATCAACATAGCCTTTTTCCATAAGACCTCTTATTGCCTTACGGCAGGAGTTCTCACACATACCGCAGTACTTTGCAATGTTAGGAACGGAGTAATAACTCATCCCTTTAGCATCACCTCTGCTTGTCAGAAAGCTGTACACCACAAACTCCATAGGAGTTAAGCTTTCGTCAAAAATTTTATTTGGCAGAAGAAAGAAATTACCTTTTTGCTTTTTCATAAATTCACCCCCTCACTTACCCTTGCACACTTTTTATGCCTTTTGAGCCAAACTTTTTTAAAAACCCCTTCAGTATATAGCCTCGAAAACGGCAAAAAATGAGGGTGTTTCAATTTTATTTACAAAATATTTACATACCTCCCCATATATTTAGCCGTTAAGTAACTACCTTTGAGCCAATTTTTCTATCACAAAAAAGATAACAGATTATTTAATCTTGCGTGTATCTTCAGAAGATACATTTCAGGACTTACTCATCAACTTGCACAAACAATATGTAATGGATAAATCAATTAACTGATTTATCCACTACAACTCATAAAATCTTATTGACACAATTCAACACTTTTTATCTGTTATTTATGTATCTTCTAAAGATACATCTTTTTTATTTTCATCACTTTGCACAACAATTTGAAAACAAAAATAGCAGTTTCTCGTAATTGAGAAACTGCTATTCATAAGCAAGTATTTTTAAATTGAAATTCTTATTCGTTTAATAACCTAACCGCTAACTTAAATCCTATTTCAAATGCCTGCACCTCAATCAGCGAAGCGTATTCGGTAAAGCAATCAACATACTTTTCAAACACATCCAAGTCATTATTCTTTTGGGAAGAAGATAGTGTTTCGTGATGCTTAGCAATCAGCGAAACTAATTCTTTTTCCTCATCTGTAATAACTTTATCTTCGTTTGGTCTGATATTCCCATACCATAGTTCTTGTAGTATTGACATAAATAATCAACTCCCTTGCAGTACAACAAATACCACAAAGGAGTTTGAATATCCAGATATTTTTACTAATTCGAACAATAAAAATATCATACCAAAAAGTTTTATCAAATTGTAGTTTTTGATAAAATTTTAAGCGCTCTATATAACTTGTTTAATGACTTTTAGCAGCAAATGCATTACTATTTGTAATAGAGCAAAATACAACAAGTTATAAGGAGACGATCGTATGAAAGAAAAGAAGAAAACGCCGTGGATTATGAAGACGGCAATCATCATAGGCGTACTGGTTATCCCTTTGCTTTATTCCTATTTCTATTTAGGAGCATTCTGGGACCCGTATGCAAGACTTGATGATGTTCCCGTGGCAGTAGTTAATCTTGACAGCGGTGCTGTTATTAACGGCGAGGAGAGAAATCTCGGTCAGGAAATCTGCGATAATCTTGAAAAGGACGGAACACTTAAATTTGTATTTACCGATAATGCAGACGCAGAACAAGGTGTACTTGAAAATGATTATTACGCTTCAATAACAATTCCTAAAGATTTTTCAAGCAATGCCTCAACTGCTTCAAAGGACACTGAAAAACTACATAGTTCGATTGTTTACACGGCAAACCAAAAAAAGAATTATCTTGCTGCACAGATACTTGAAAACGCAATGCCTACAATTAAGCAAACAGTTAATTCAAGCATTGATAAAGAAATAATTACTACTCTTTGCGACAAGCTGGAAAGCGTACCCGATTCAATGGGTGAGCTGCAAAACGGATTCAAGCAATTATCGGACGGATCCGGAAAACTGAGTAGCGGTACTAACGAGCTTGCTGACGGAGCAGATAAATTATCCGAAGGATCAAGTGCTCTTGCTGACGGCAGTAAACAGGTGTCAGACGGTGCAGTAACACTTCTTGACGGAATTAAAGCGCTTGATAAAGGGGCAAATACCTTAAATGCCTCAGTTCCTCAATTAGCCGATGGTGTTCAGCAGCTTACAGACGGTTCAGTTGTCCTAAGAAACGGAACAGCTGCATTAAATTCAAAAATTCCGGAATTATCCGGCGGTGCGGCACTGCTTAATAATGGCGCACTTCAGCTCAGCACAGGTCTTGATACCTTAAAATCAAACAGTCCCTCTCTTACTGCGGGTGCACAGCAATTAAACGCAGGTGCCACATCTCTTAAAAGCGGAATTCAAACATATACAGATGGTGTATCATCTGCCAATTCGGGTGCTGTTACTCTTGCCAACGGTATCGACGCATACACAACAGGTGTTGAAAGTGCAAGTGCAGGAGCAAATAATCTTTATAATGGTATTAATCAGGCAAACGAAGGATTAAATCAAATTGTTACACAGGTTCAGGCTTCATCACAACAGCTTGAGCACACAGCTCCCGACAGCAGTCTTGATGCCCTTTCCTCCGGTACATCACAGGTGTATGAGGGCATCGGCACATTCAGTACAAATTATACGAATGCTTTAAACGCTCTTAAATACTATCAGACAACAGGTGATACTCAGTATCTTAATGTGGCAGTCAGTGGATTTGAACAGCTTGACAACAGCCTCCCTGCTCTTAAGTCAGGTGCTCACCAGGTAAGTAGCGGCGTTACGGAATTGACTGACGGTATGAAAGATGTTAAAAACAACACTTCGCAGCTTCTTACAGGCTTGCAGGCATTGCAATCAGGCTTTGGTAACAATACGGACAGCAGTACATTGTTAGGAGGTGCGTATGCTCTTAATCAGGGACTTAGTACATTAAAATCTAATAACAATACACTAAACTCAGGAGCACAGGCATTAAAAACAGGACTTAATACTCTTAACAGTAACAGCAATGCTCTTAATCAAGGTGCAAATGAGCTTTCAAGCGGTGCAAGCACACTAAGCACAGGCGTTAACAGCTATACAGATGGTGTTGCGTCAGCTGCTAACGGTGCTGCTCAGCTTAAAGAGGGTACTTCTTCATTAACATCAAAAATTCCTGCCCTTACTCAGGGAGTAAATGCACTTGACGAGGGAGCAGGTGAACTTAGCACAGGTCTTATACAACTCAATTCAAAGGTACCTGCACTTTCAAACGGTGTTTCGGCTCTTGCAGACGGCTCAGGTAAATTACTTGCAGGTGCTGACAAGTTATCAACAGGTGCTAATGATTTGTCTGTCGGTACAGTTCAGCTTGATAATGGTATATCAACATTAAGAACAGGTGCATATTCACTTAATGATGGTGCAACTCAGCTTGACAACGGTATTAGCAATGCAAAGGATGGTGTTGATGAATCAATCACCGATACTATCATTCAGCTAAATGCTTTGGACGGACTTGCAGATTATGCCGAAGAGCCTATATCAACAGTAACAGAATATGTTCAGCCGGTGGAAAATTACGGTTCTGCCTTCGCACCATACTTTATGTGTCTGTCACTTTGGGTAGGTGGCTTGATGATTTACTTTGGTATTTATCTTGATTATAACAGAAAAATAAAATCACTTACCAAGGACTCTAACAGAATAATTTTGAGAACACTATCCTTTGGTCTTATCAGTATGGCTCAGGGTGTACTTCTTGCAATAGTAATCAAGGACATTCTTCACATTGTTGTAAATAATCCGTTAATGCTGTTTATGTCCTGCATACTTGTTTCATTAACCTTTATGACAATAATACAGTTCTGTATTATTAATCTCGGTGACGCAGGCAAATTTGTTTCACTTTTACTGCTTATTCTTCAGCTTACATCCTGCGCCGGTACTTTCCCGATAGAAACACAGTCAGGCTTCTTCAGAGTTATCAATAAAATTCTGCCAATGACATATTCTACACAACTCTTTAAAGAGGCTATAAGCGGAACGGCAGGTTCAAACGCAGGAAAAAGTGCAATAATACTTGCTGCTTTCTTCGTGGTGTTCCTTGCTTTAACACTTATCTTTAGCCACAGCTCACTAAAAAAGGATTTACAGAGAATTGATGCTAACACAAAGGAAAAAATGGCAGTGTCTAAATAAACCATCCTATTGTTTAAAAGAGGAGAATACATATGGCTAAATTTAATTTTTATCAATATGTATGGATATTCATTTCAGGCTGTTACTTAGGCTACGGTGTAGAAACACTTTGGTGTTTGATTAAACTTGGCTACATAGAAAGCAGAAAATCCCTTGTGCTCGGTCATCTCAGCGTAGCCTACGGAATGGGAGCCGTACTTCTCACGCTTTTACTTGTGCATTTTCAAAATTCATCTGCTTGGAAGATATTTTTAGTTGCTTTTGTCAGTGGAACTGTTGTTGAATATATCTGTTCATTAGGACAGGAAATTTGCTTCGGCTCGGTAGCTTGGGATTACAGCCATCTTCCGCTAAATATAAACGGCAGAGTGTGCCTTTTGTACTCACTTTTTTGGGGAGTGCTTGGGTTATTTTGGGTAAAGCTTGTTATACCGTTTATGAGTAAATGCTTTGATAAAATCAATATACCTTTTGATAAAGTAATAATTTGGGCATTTATAGCATTCTTTGTATTTGATGCTACGCTGTCTGCTTCAGCTGCAATACGAATGGATAAGCGAGATAACGGCGAAGATGCGAAAAATCACTTTGAGCAATATCTTGATACTCATTATGATGACGAAACAATGCACAAAATCTATGCAAACTCAAAAAGTGTTGAAAAAAACAAGTAGAAAACTTCAAAATAATTGAACTTTAAAATTAAAGCTAAAAATTATATATCCCGTCATTCTTGTATATTGACAAAAAGTTAACAATGTTTTAAGATGTGATATATAATCATATTGCTTAGGAGAATTCTGATGGAAAAAGAGAACACTTACGAGTACAAATTTGATACGGTTAAACCACCGAAGGACAGAGTTTATGAGGATAGAGTAATGCACTATTACGAAAATCACTCTGACGAGCCTCCCCGTGAGCTTATTTTAAAGCTTGGTAAAAAAATTACGGATCGTATTCTTTATAAAATTCCGTGGGTGCCGAAAATCGGTGAAACAATGACCGTCAACGACCCTGAATATTGGGGCCTTGCCGCAATGGTTACTGATGAAATGGCAGAGATTGCACTTAAAATGAAGGTGCATAAGGGTATGACTCTTCCCGAAATTCAGAAGGCAACAGGCAAGGACGCCGATTATCTTGAAAATATACTGCAGGAAATGGCAAATGTAGGTCTTATTGAATATAACTGGGAGAATCCTACAAGAACAAAGCAATATGTTCTTCCTATGTTTGTACCGGGCAGTGCAGAATTCTTTAATATGAAATGGGATAATATCGTTGAACATCCACAGGTGGCAAATTTCTTTGAAAGAATGACTCAGCTACCTTTAGAAAAGATTACACCTATGGTACCTCCGGGAGGTGCAGGTATAGGTATGCATGTTATCCCTGTCGAAAAGGCTATTGAGATGGAAAATGAAAGTGCCAGCGTTGAACATATTTCTCACTGGCTCGACAAATATGACGGTAAATATGCAGCAGGTCCCTGCTCCTGCCGTTATTCAAGGGCAATATGCGGTGAGGGCTGTGCAGATGACCCTGAGGATTGGTGTATTGGTGTAGGCGATATGGCCGATTACCTTGTTGAAACAAACAAAGGCCATTACATAACTCGTGAAAAAGTAATGGAGATTTTGCAAAGAGCAGAGGATAACGGCTTTGTTCATCAAATTACCAATATTGACGGAGAAAACAAGATTTTTGCTATATGTAACTGTCAGGTTAAGGTATGCAATGCACTGCGTACGTCTCAGCTTTTTAACACTCCGAATATGTCACGCTCAGCGTATGTTGCCAGAGTTGAGGCAAAGGACTGCGTAGCCTGTGGCAGATGCGTTGAATACTGCCCTGCAGGCGCAGTAAAGCTCGGTCAAAAATTATGCACCAAGGACGGCGGACATATAGAATATCCAAAGCAGGAGCTGCCTGACACAAATGAGTGGAGCGAGGATAAGTGGTCACCGGATTACCGTGACAAAAACAGAATTAACTGCTACGATACAGGTACAGCACCATGTAAAACTGCCTGTCCTGCTCATATTGCAGTACAGGGCTATCTTAAAATGGCATCTCAAGGCAGATATACAGATGCCCTTGCCTTGATAAAGAAAGAAAATCCTTTCCCTGCAGTATGCGGCAGAGTGTGCAACAGACGATGTGAAGATGCCTGCACAAGAGGTACCATTGACCAAGCTGTTGCTATTGACGAGGTTAAAAGATTTATTGCACAGCAGGACTTAAACGCTGACAAGAGATATATTCCCAAAAAGGTTATTCCTTCGAACAGAGGCGAATTCAAAAACAAAATTGCTATTATCGGTGGTGGTCCTGCAGGTCTTTCCTGTGCATATTATCTTGCAGTTACAGGCTATCGCCCAACAGTGTTTGAAAAGAACGAAAAACCCGGCGGTATGCTGACCTATGGTATTCCGTCTTATAAGCTTGAAAAAGATGTTGTTGAGGCAGAGATCGATATTATCCGTCAGCTTGGCGTAGAGATTAAATGTGGCGTTGAGGTTGGTAAGGATATTACACTTAACGAATTAAGAGAACAGGGCTATGAGGCATTTTATATTGCAATCGGTTGTCAAGGCTCACGCAAGGCCGGTATTGCAGGTGAGGACGCAAAGGGTGTTATGAGCGCTGTTGATATTCTCCACACCATAGCGGAAAATCAAAGCTTAGACCTTAACGGAAGAAAGACAGTAGTTATCGGCGGCGGTAATGTTGCAGTTGATGTGGCTCGTTCCGTTAAAAGATGCGGTGCCGATGTGCTTGGTATGTACTGCCTTGAAAGCAGAGGAGAAATGCCTGCCTCTACAGAAGAAATATTTGAAACTGAGGACGAAGGCATTACAATCCAAAACGGTTGGGGGCCGAAGGAAATCCTTACCGAAAACGGAAAGGTTAAAGGAATTGTACTTAAAAAATGTCTGTCGGTTACGAACGAAAGCGGACGCTTTAATCCGCAGTATGATGAAAATGATACTGTAACTATTGATTGTGATAATGTATATCTTTCAATCGGTCAAAGCATTGATTGGGGCGATATGCTCAAGGATGAAGGTGTTGAGCTTGCACAGGGCGGCAGACCAAATGCTGACAGTTTAACATACCAAACTGCACAGAAGGATATTTTTGTCGGCGGTGATGTTTATACAGGTCCAAAATTTGCCATTGATGCCATTGCGGCAGGCAAGGAGGGCGCTGAGTCAATACACAGATTTGTTCACTACAATGCAAGTCTTACTATCGGCAGAAATCGTAGAGATTTTATTGAGCTTGACAAAAATAATATTAAAATTGAGGCATACGATAATTCTTCCCGTCAAATACCGGGAATGGATAAAAGCATTAACCACAGAACATCGTTTAGAGATGCTCATAAGCCTTTCTCAGAGGAGCAGGTAAAGATTGAAACTGCTCGCTGTCTTGGCTGCGGTGCATCAGTTGTTGATGAAAACAAATGTATCGGCTGCGGTGTGTGCACGACAAAGTGTGAGTTTGACGCAATCAAGCTTCACAGAGAGCATCCTGAATGCAGTACAATGGTTAACTCCGATGACAAGATGAAAGCGATTCTGCCTTATATGATTAAGAGAAAAATTGCTATCAAAAAAGCCAAAAAGGGTTAATACTTATGCACGAACTTGGTATAGTTTTTCATATAATTAAGCAGGTTGAAGAGGTAGGAGAGGAAAACGGTGTAAGCCTTGTTTCCTCTGTTACTCTTGAGATAGGTCAGGTATCCGGAGTCCTTCACGATTATCTTGAGAATTGCTGGAATTGGGCTTGCAGTAAGTCAAAGCTTATGAATGGTGCAAAACTGATTATCGACGAGATACCTGCAGTGACATACTGTGAGGACTGCGGTGAGAAATATTCTACTGTTGAATACGGAAAAACCTGTCCCAAATGTTCGGGGGACAACACCTATCTGCTTAACGGTAATGAAATTATGATTAAGGAAATTGAAGTGCAGTAGTGCTTTGATGATAAATTATTTTAGAGGAGGGAATAAAATGTTATTCCAAATTTATGGCGATAACTCATTCTATCAGCTTCTTGGCTGGATTTTGGTTTTTGCAGGTCTTGTTATTTTTAACGAGATTGCACGCCGTTCAAAGGCAGGCGGAATTTTCTGTTTCTTTGTTCTTCCGGCGGCGTTGACGGTTTACTTTATTGCTATTGCCATAGGTGCAAAAGCAGGAGCAGAATGGGCACTGAATAACCAGACTCATATTTATATGAACGGTTGGTTCCATTATGCCAAGCTTTATGCGGCAACAGCAGGCTGTATCGGCTTTATGATGCTTAAGTACAAATGGGGCATAGGCAAGAAGGAATGGTTTAAGGTATTTCCCTTTGCCATTGTTGCAATCAATATCCTTATTGCCGTAGCATCTGACTTTGAGTCGGCCATTAAAGGCGGATTTACAGGCGGCTGGTGGCTGTCCAGTGAAAATGTTTGGATTTACGGCGGCTGGTGGAACTGGCTTAACGGTATTGCCGGTATCATCAACATTTTCTGTATGACAGGCTGGTGGGGTATATATACCTCAAAGAACAAGCATGATATGCTTTGGCCGGATATGACTTGGTGCTATATTCTTGCATACGATTTGTGGAACTTTGAATATACCTATAATAATCTTCCGTCGCACACTTGGTACTGCGGTCTTGCCCTTCTTCTTGCTCCAACCTTTGCAAACGCATTTTGGAACAGAGGCGGCTGGATTCAAAACCGTGCCAACACCCTTGCTCTTTGGTGTATGTATGCACAGGTATTCCCACTATTTCTGGACGACAGCAAATTCTCAGTGCTTTCCTCTGTATATCCTGAGGGCTACACAACCTCAATGATGGTTCAGGGCATCAATCCTGAAACAGTAGGTGCCGCTAATCCAAAGGCACAGGCAGTTATTTCAATAATTGCACTTGTTGCTAATGTTTGCATACTCGCTGCTATTATCAAGCGTTCTGTTGAACAAAATAAGAATCCTTATAAGAATGAAATCTTCACAGACCAAAAGAATTATAAGGACGCCCTTCTCAGAGCAGCAGAGGCAAACAGAGAAATTGCTTAATTCATAAATTTATATAACATAAAAGGCAGCTGATGGTTCTTGTCAGCTGTCTTTTTATGTCTGTCAGAAAATGAATTCCATTGATAAAATTTTAAAAATATGCTATATTGTAATTGGTAAATATTATTTTGTGAATGAAACGGGGGTTTTTTATGTCACAAATAACAAAAAAGGCTTTAGCTCAATCTTTAAAAAATCTACTATTAAAGAAACCGTTAAACAAAATAACTATCAATGATATTGCAGATGATTGCGGTATTAACCGAATGACCTTTTATTATCATTTTAAAGATATATATGACCTTGCTGAGTGGGCTTGCCTTCAGGAAGCCGCTAAAGTAATAAAAGAAAACAAAACGCACGATACCTGGCAGGAGGGTATGCTTCAGATTTTCTATACAGTGCGTGAAAATAAGCCGCTCATTATGAATGTTTACCGCTGTGTTGATCGTGAACAGGTTGAAAGGTATCTCAAACCTCTTATTGATAATCTTTTGCTGAAAGTTGTGGAAGAACAATCCGCTGATATGACCGTTCGTCAGGAAGACAAGGAATTTATTTCATCGGTATATTCCTATGCTTTTGTCGGCTTGATGCTTGACTGGATTAAAAATGATATGAAAGAAAACCCCGAACAGCTTATCAGCAAGCTTGCTTTGGTTATACAGAATACCTTTACAGATGCACTTGAAAGATTCAGAATAGATAAACCTTTATCAAAAAATGATATTTGATAAAAATGTTAACATCTTTTTGCCCGTGATAAAAAATTTATCACGGGCATTTTTCTGTTTATTGTTAACCTGCGAAAAAATAATATAATGAAATTACAAAATAAAAATTTGGAGATGAATTTTATGTATTATTCAGCAGGAACTTATGAATCCTTTGCACATCCCGAAAAGCCAAAGGATGTTGACAAAAAATCCGCCTATATTATCGGCACCGGTCTTGCCGGTCTTACAGCAGCATTTTATCTGGTGCGTGACGGTCAGATGAAGGGCGAGCATATCCACCTTCTTGAAAAGTTAGAGCTTGCCGGCGGAAGCTGTGACGGACGAAAGGATGTTACAAAAGGCTTTTATATGCGCGGCGGCAGAGAAATGGATAACCATTTTGAAGTTATGTGGGATATGTTCAGAGATGTTCCTTCTTTGGAAAATCCCGAGGTTTCCGTTCTTGACGAGTACTATTGGCTCAACAAGCACGATCCAAACTATTCTCTGTGCAGAGCCTCTGTAAACCGCGGAGAAGACGCTCATACAGATAAAAAATTCGGACTTGATAAAGAATCTGCAATGGCTCTTTCACAGTTGTTTATTACACCTGAAAAGACTCTTGAAGGTAAGAAAATTTCGGAGGTTCTGCCGGATTCATTCTGGTCAACAAATTTCTGGCTTTACTGGCAGACTATGTTTGCATTTCAACGTTGGTCAAGTGCGCTTGAGATGAAACGTTATCTATGCCGTTATGTTCATCATATTGATGGACTTCCTGATTTCAGCGCTCTTCGCTTCACAAAGTATAATCAGTATGAAAGCCTGATTTTGCCACTGGTAAAATACCTTGAAAACCACGGCGTTACAATCGAGTACGGTATGAATGTAAAAAATGTTATTATCGACACCGTAGGCGACAAAAAGATTGCAAGGCAGATTGTGTTTATTAAAGACGGCAAGGAGCAAACAATAGATTTAGTTGAGGATGACCTTGTGTTTATTACAAACGGTTGTTGCACCGACACTTCCTGCTACGGCGACCAAACACACGCTCCCGACCTTACAAAAGCTAAAAACGGTACAGGCGAGTCATGGGATTTATGGAAAAACATTGCAAAGCAGGCTGAGCACAGTGAGTTCGGTAATCCCGATAATTTCTGCACCAATATTGAAGAAACAAACTGGATGAGTGCTACTGTTGCAACATCTAACGAAGAAATTATTCAACACATAATCAACATTTGCAAGAGGGATCCTCGCGAGGGAAAGGTTACCACAGGTGGTATTGTTACTGTTAAAGACAGTATGGATAACTGGTATCTGTCGTGGACAATCAACCGTCAGCCTCAGTTTAAGTCACAGGATAAAGACACTGTTTTAATTTGGCTTTATGCTTTGACCACAAACAAGGAAGGTAATTATGTTAAAAAGGCAATGCGTGACTGCACAGGCGAGGAGGTATGCCGTGAGTGGCTGTATCATATCGGTATTCCTGATGCGGAAATTGATGACCTTGCAAAAAATGCCTGCAACACCACAACCTGCTTTATGCCATTCATTAACGCCTTTTTCCAGCCGAGAAAGAACGAGGACCGTCCAAAGGTTGTACCTGACGGCGCTGTAAACTTTGCTTTCCTTGGTCAGTTTGCAGAAACTCCCCGTGACACAATATTCACGATAGAATATTCAATGCGTACCGGTATGGAATCTGTTTATACTCTCCTTGATGTTGACCGCGGTGTTCCTGAGGTTTGGGGCAGTAAATATGATGTTCGTGAGCTTCTCCGTGCCTGCTACTACGCTATTGATAAGAAACCGATTACCGATGTTAAGCTTTCGCTTATGGAAAAGGAGTTCGTAAAGATTCTGCTTAAAAAGGTTGAAGGTACGGATATTGAAATTCTTCTAAAAGAAAGCGGTCTTATCGAGTAACAAAAAAATACAAACAGCAGAGGAGTAATCTTTCATTTACTCCCGAATTATAAATAATAATTTTATAGTATTTTTCCTAAAAGCTGATTCTCAATTTAATGGGAATCAGCTTTTTAACATTTAATAAAAGTAACATATTGAAAATAATGTGCTAAAATCCGTCAAAAACAATTCAAGCGAACAAACTGATTTTTTGTATTGTTTTCCTCAATATTATGAAAAAAGGTATACGTTTTGACTCCTAAACTGACGGCTACACAGGAGAACGAGGGTGCAGAAACAGTGAGCCAATTGAAAATTCGGCAGAAAAATCGGACAAGGAAAGCCCTAAACATCGCTGTTTAGGGCTTGTTTAATGGCTATCGACATTGCTACGAACCAAAAGGTCGGGGGTTCAAATCCCTTCCGGCGTACCAAAAATACCAGAGTAGTTTATATTGCTCTGGTATTTTTATTTTTGGCATTTTCTAACTGAAAGCTGCTCATAAACCGATTATTCATATATAACATTACATATAAAATAGGTATAAGTATATATTTTTACCTCTTAACACTTACAACACAAACACTCCTGCAAAACCTATCAAAGACGCCCATTTGACTCCCACTGAAATATTCATTGAAAACAGGCTTTGTTTGTGATATAACTAATACAAACAGCCAGAATTTGGAGGTTGATTATGAGGTTGGATGGCTTTGGCATATTTGTAAAAGATATGACAAAAATGATACAGTTTTACCGTGATGTACTTGGCTTTGAAATAAAAGAAAGCGAAGATACTGCAAATGTGTACCTTATAAAAGATGAAACCTTGTTTATGTTGTATGGAAGAAAAGACTTTGAAAAAATGACAAGCAGGAAATATGAATATATTATGGGTTTGAATGGACATTTTGAAATTGCTTTGTATGTCGATACCTATGATGAAGTTGACAAAACTTTCGCAAAAGTCGTTTCAAATGGTGCTGTTCCCGTTTTAAAGCCTGCAACCGAGCCTTGGGGACAGCGCACCTGTTATATAGCAGACCCCGAAGGAAACTTAATCGAAATAGGCTCATGGAACAAGCCATTTCGCAGTTGAACGGATAAGTACATGTAAATAATTTTTAATTTGTAGTTGTATTTAACAAAAACACCTCAACCAAAATAGTTGAGGTGTTTTTGTTGTTAGCTAATCAAATTGACATAATGAATAATTCAAATAACTACGCACCGAAATGTATGATTTTATTTCTGTGTTTTTTCAGATATTATTATAACCGGCTGAAAATCGGCAAAATGCGACTGCATTGAGCATTTAGTTAATACTTAAAGTAAAAAAAGATCGACAAAAATCATGCTCTTTCGTTCAGTTTGATGAAATTAAGTATAATTTGTTGCAAAAAAGTAATAATGTAGTATAATTCTTATTATTGAAAAATGATCAGAATGAGGTATAGTTTATGGCCAGAGAAAAATGGGCTTCGCGCTCAACATTTATTCTTGCCGCCATTGGTTCAGCAGTCGGTTTGGGCAATGCGTGGCGTTTTCCGGGACTTGCCGCAAAATACGGCGGCGGTGCTTTCTTACTTGTTTACATTATTGCAATGCTTATCATGGGCATTCCGCTTCTTATGATGGAGATTTCTATCGGACGCAAAATGCGCCAGGGTGCTCCCGGAGCACTGAGAGGAATTAACAAAAAGTTTGAGCCTCTCGGCTGGGCGGCAACAGCAAACGCATTTGTAATCGAAATCTATTACGCAGTTGTATTTGCCTGGGTAATCATGATGACGGTCTGCGCTTTCAAATTCGCTCCGCTTACAGGAAACAGCGAAGCGGCGGCAGGCGTTTGGGCAGACCTTATTAAGACCACGGGCACAACCTCCGGCTACACAACCATTTCATGGCCGGTTGTACTGAGCCTTATTGCAGCATGGGGTCTTATTTATTACTGCATCCGCAACGGCGCCAGCAGCGTTGGCAAGGTAGTTAAATACACTGTATTTCTTCCTGTAATCTGTCTGCTGATTATGGCTGTTAAGGGCTTTACGATGCCCGGCGCAATGGAAGGTATCAGAGCTCTGTTTGTTCCCGATTTTACAGCTCTTCAGAACCCGAACCTTTGGGTTGAAGCCATCGGCCAGGTATTTTACTCCCTTTCAATTATGATGGCAATCATGTTCGCTTACGGTTCTTTCATTGATAAGGGAGCTGACATTGCGGCTGACGCAATGATAATTGCATTCTCAGACCTTGCAATCAGCGTTCTTTCCGGTATTGTTCTTTTCACAACTATGTACGGAACGGGAATGACAACAGCCGACATGAGCACATCAGGTATCGGCACGGCGTTTATGATTTACCCCACGGCGATAGTCAATCTTTCGTCAAGCGGCGTATTCAACGCAATATTCGCGGCAATCTTCTATTTCTGCCTTTGCACGCTTGCTATTGACTCTGCGTTCTCTATCGTTGAAGGCGTTTCAACAGCAATTTCAGATAAATTCCATCTGCCGAAGAAAAAGACCACTATTTGGATCTGCATTATTTCCGCTATCCTTTCTCTTTGGTTTGTTACCGGCGCAGGAATGGCTTGGCTTGACATTGTTGACCACTGGTGCAACAACTTCAACCTTATTATTATCGGTATCCTTGAGCCCATCGCTATCGGCTGGTACTTCAAAACTTCAAAGATACTGCACGAAATCAATCTTAACACAAAGAATTTCAAAATGCCTGGCTGGTGGTTCAGCTTCTCAATCAAGTTTGCCGCTCCCATTATGCTTACAATTCTGTTTATCTGGAACGTTTACGATCTGTTCAAGAACGACGGAGGAATTTACGGTTCCGCAGACGGTTACAGCCTGACATCTAACATCATCGGCGGTTGGTTACTGACAGCGTTCGTATTCATCAGCGGATTTATCGTAAAGATTATTGCAAAGAAAAAACATGTTAAAGACAACGATATAACCTGGGACACGGTTAAGGAGCCTGACGATCCCGATTATGTTGAAGATAAGGACTAAAATCTTTACACAGCGATACTATTTGTATTATAATATTAAAGAGGACGAGCGTTTTGCCGCCGTCCTCTTTTTTCTATCTTGTTTTGAGGGGAATAAATATGCTGCCGCTTGACTACGTAGTATTTGATATTGAAACAACGGGTTTTACACCGAACTACGCCGAAATAATCGAAATAGGCGCTCTCAAATGCCGCAACGCAGAAATAACAGATGAATTTCACAGTTATATCTGCCCTGACTGCGGTTACATTCCGAGAGCTATAACAAACCTTACCGGAATTACATACTCAATGGTCTGCGACAGTCCCGGATTTGAGGACGCTGTGCCCGCTTTTATCGAATTTGTGGGCAATATGCCCGTTGTTGGTCACAACGTCAGATTTGATATGCGATTTATTCAAACATACGCCAGAGCCTGCTCTTGGGATTTTGATCCAAGCGACGTTATTGACACAGTTCCCCTGGCAAGAAAGAAGATAAAGGACATCCCCAACCATAAACTGGAAACGATAAAACAGTATTTTGATATAGACCTGCCCTCCCATAATGCACTTGACGATTGCAGGGTAACCCAGTATCTATTTGAATACTGCAGATAAAGGCATAAGAAAACGCCGACGTACAATTCCGTCGGCGTTGATTTTTTATCCGGATTTACTTTTTGTTTTCATCCTCTTTTACGGATTTAATATCAGCAACAGACTGTTTTGTGAAATCGAAGTCTTTGCCCGGGAAAACAGCGTTCAGGACGATGCCGGCGATAGCGGCAACAGCCAGAGCGGAAAGTGTGATGTGGAACTCGCCCACTGTAAACGAAATTCCGTCACCGAGACCGAGGGCGCAAACAAGGATAACAGCCGCAGTTATTGTATTTCTCGGCTTTGAGAAATCAACTTTGTTTTCAACAACATTGCGGATACCGATTGCGGAAATCATGCCGTAAAGCACGAACGAGATACCACCTACGATTGCGGCAGGCATTGAATTGATAAGCGCCGCAAACTTTGGCGAGAAGGAAAACAGAATAGCGAAATAAGCGGCGATACGAACTACTCTCGGGTCATAAACCTTTGAAAGAGCAAGAACGCCTGTATTTTCACCGTAAGTTGTATTGGCAGGGCCGCCGAAGAGAGCAGAAAAAGTTGTTGCCAATCCGTCGCCGGTAAGTGAACGGTGGAGACCGGGATCAGCAATATAGTTTTTGCCGCAGGTTGCGCTGATTGCGGAAATATCGCCGATATGCTCCATCATTGTAGCAAGAGCGATAGGCATAATAGCAACGATGGCGGTTATTGCCTTACCTGTATCGTGAACACCGCCGAATACAGTTGAACTCCATTCAATTGGGAAGCCAATCCACGGTGCTTCCTTAACAGCTGTAAAGTCAACAGCAAAACTCTCAACAGAAAATCCGTTTCCGACAATTACTGCCACGGCATAAGAACCGAGTATACCGATAAGGATGGGAACAATCTTTGCCATTCCCTTGCCGAAGATATTAACAATAATAACGAGACCAAGAGCAATGAGAGCAAGCCACCAGTTGCTCTGGCAGTTTGAAATGGCTGTAGGAGCAAGTCCAAGGCCGATTGCGATAATGATAGGACCTGTTACTACAGGCGGGAAGAAACGCATTACGCGGTTAATACCGATCAGTTTGATGATAGCCGCAAGAACGAGATAAACAAGTCCTGCACAGGCAACGCCGAGGCAGGCATAAGGAAGCATTTCCTTATTTGCAACCTGCTGACCGTTTGCGTCTGTAAGCATTGGAGCAACGGTTGCATAACCGCCGAGAAACGCGAATGAAGAACCGAGAAACGCCGGTACTTTAAATTTAGTGAAAACATGGAAAAGCAACGTACCGAGACCTGCCATAAGCAGTGTAGTTGCAATATCAAGACCCGTAATCAGCGGAACCAGCACCGTTGCGCCGAACATGGCGAACATATGCTGAAATCCGAGAACGATCATTCTCGGAACGCCCAGCTTACGGGCATCATAAATACCCTTTGAAAAATCTATACTTTTTTTAGACATAGGCTAACCCCTTCTTTCCTCTTCTTTATGTATTTTATTATTTCGTGCCGAAAATACGGTCGCCCGCATCGCCGAGACCCGGAACAATATAGCCGTTTTCATTAAGGTGCTTATCCATTCCGGCACAGAAAATATCAACGTCGGGGTGAGCTTTCTTCAGAGCCTCAAGACCCTCAGGAGCAGCAATAATGCAAAGGAATTTGATGCTTCTGGGCTGTCTTTTCTTTATCTGACCGATAGCATCAATTGCGCTTCCGCCTGTTGCAAGCATCGGGTCAAGAACGAACACGTCGCGCTGACCGATATCGCCCGGCAGTTTGCAGTAATACTCAACGGGCTCAAGGGTTGTCTCGTCGCGGTAAAGACCGATATGGCCTACTTTTGCCGCAGGAACAAGGCTCAGTGCACCGTCTACCATTCCGAGACCGGCGCGGAGAATCGGAACAAAAGCAAGTTTTCTGCCGGCAATGGTTTTGCAATCGGCAACACCGCAGGGCGTTGTAACCTTCTTGTCCTCCATCTGAAGATCTCTTGTGGCATCGTAAATCATAAGCATTGCGATTTCGTTTACAAGATCTCTGAACTCTTTTGTACCTGTGCTGACGTCGCGCAGGATGCTCAGTTTGTGCTGAATCAGCGGATGATCCATAATTACTACTTTTCTTTCCATAAGTAAATCCTTTCCTTATTTATAATTATGTTTATTCGTATACGCTTTCTTTGAGCTGGCCGATATATGGCAGATTGCGGTACTTCTGGTCAAAATCAAGACCGTAGCCCACAACGAAAGCATCCGGAACTTCACAGCCCACATAATCCGCTTTCAGATCAACTACCCGGCGCTCGGGTTTATCAAGGAGGGTAACAATGCTTATGCTGGAGGGATTTCTCGTTTTCAGCATCTGGCAAACGTAAGAAAGTGTTCTTCCGCTGTCAAGAATATCCTCAACAAGGAGCAAATCGTAGCCCTCAAGTTCAATATCAATATCCTTGATTATTTTTACTATTCCGCTTGAGCGGGTCCCGCTGCCGTAACTGGAGACAGCGAGAAAGTCAAGTTTGCACGGCAAATCTATCTGCCTTACCAGGTCTGCCATAAACAGAACCGAACCTTTTAGAATTCCTACAACAAGCAGATTTTTGCCTGCAAAATCTTTTGTAATCTGGGCGCCCAGACGTTTATTGATTGAGCGCAGTTCTTCTTCCGAAACAAGAACTTTTTCTATATCCTCTTGCATTTAACGCTCCTCCCTGAAATAGGAAAGACCTAATGCCGCAGGACCTTGGTTTTCCTTTTTCTTTGTAAATGATGTGAAAATAAGAATAATAATAGTTACAACGTAAGGCAGCATTTTGAACAGTTCTTTTGTTGCGCTGGAAAGACCGGGAACATAAAGATCTGCGATATAAAGGCCGCCGAACAGGAAAGCGCCCAGCATTGCAAAGTTGGGCTTCCAGATAACAAAGATAACAAGTGCGATTGCAAGCCATCCTCTGTCGCCGAAACTCTGGGTATCCCACGTTCCGCTCTGATATTCCATTACGAAGAACAGACCGCCGAGACCGGCGATTGCGCCGCCGATGCAAGTTGCAAGATATTTATACTTTGTTACGTTAATACCAGCCGCGTCTGCAGTTGCAGGATTTTCGCCCACCGCGCGGAGGTTAAGGCCGACCCTGGTCTTTTTAAGCACAAAAGTCGCTATAATTGCAATCACTATTCCGACATAAAGCAGGAAACCGTGGGCAAGGAAAATTGTTCCGAATGCTCCGAGCTTATCTGCAAAAGGAACGCTCTTCTGATAAGCGTCGATAGTAGTGCGGATAGAAGTATCGCTGATACCGAGAATATTACCCAGCGCGCCGCCGTAAAAATTACCGAGGCCACAGCCGAATGTTGTTATTGCAAGACCTGTAACGTTCTGGTTTGCACGAAGCGTTACGGTAAGGAAACAATAGATAAGCGCAACAGCAGCGGAGCACAGAAGGCTGAACGCAAGAGATATAAGCACGCTTACCCAGCCTATCGGCTCAGCAACAGATTTTTCATATATTGTTGAACTTACCATACCGGAAACGCCGCCGACAACCATTATTCCGGGAATTCCCAGGTTGAGGTTACCCGACTTTTCGGTAATAATCTCTCCGGTTGCGCCGAACAGCAACGGAAGTCCCTGAGCAATAGCTCGCTGAAGAAAATAAATCAATGTTGTCATGCCTGCGCCTCCTTTGATTCATGCTTTTTTCTGAAAGTTACTTTGTAATTTACGAAGAACTCACATCCCAGAACGAAAAACAGCATTATACCGATTACAACGTCTGAGGCGTAGTCGTTAAGGTTATAGCTGGAAGCAATCTGGTCTGTACCGTTGCCGAGGAAGACAACAAGAAGGCTTGTAACAATCATATAAAACGGATTAAGTTTTGCCAGCCAGGCAACGATGATAGCCGTAAATCCGTTTCCGTCAACAAGAGAAGTATTCATTGTATGGTGGGTTCCGCCTACAAGCAGGAAGCCGGCAAAGCCGCAGATAGCGCCTGAAAGAAGCATTGTGCGGATAATGACCTTTTTAACGTTAAGGCCGATATAACGGGCGGTGTTTTCAGACTCGCCTACAACGGAAAGCTCGTATCCATGCTTAGAATATTTAAGGTAGATATACATAAACACAGCGAGAATAAGCACAAGCACGATATTCCAGCCGTACTCAACGCCGAACAGCATCGGGAACACGCCGTTTTCAAATACGCCAACGTCCTGAGTACCGGGCTGACGCTCCCAGAGAACAAGGAAGTAACTCATCAGCTGAATTGCAACGTAGTTCATCATCAGCGTAAACAGAGTTTCATTTGTCTTGAAATTAGCCTTGAAGATTGCGGGAATAACAGCCCAGATAGCGCCTGCCGCAGCACTGGCGATAAACATAAGTATAAGCACTTTGCCGTTTGACGTTTCAGGGAACATTTTAATAACGGTTACCGACGCCAAAACGCCCATAAGCGTCTGGCCTTCGCCGCCGATATTCCAAAATTTCATTTTAAACGCGGGAGCAAGGGCCAAAGCAATGCAAAGCAGAGCGGACATTTCACGCAGTGTTATTTTAAATTTTCTTGCCGTACCGAAAGCGCCCTTTATCATTTCAGGAAGAACGCTGAAAAAGTTAGCGTTGCCGTTTGTAATCATTGTAATTACCAAACTGCAGACAATAAATCCAAGCACCAGAGCGGCAACCCGGACTAAAATTGACGTAGCCAAAGGCACATCAGCACGCTTTGAAATACGTACAAATGGTTCTTTAACTGTTTTAGAACTCATTCTTCTGCCTCCTCTTCCTGTTTTGTAGTAGTCATAAGAATACCGATATCTTCCTTAGTTGTCTTTCGTCCGTCAACCTCTCCGCTGATACGGCCCTGGCTGAGAACGATAATTCTGTCGCAAAGCTCAACAAGAACATCCAGGTCTTCGCCGACGAAAATTACGGCGGTGCCAAGTTCTTTCTGCTGGTTGAGCAGGTGATAAATCGTATATGATGAATTTATATCAAGTCCTCTTACCGGATAAGCCGCCATGAGCACGGTGGGAGATGACGCAATCTCTCGTCCCACAAGGACTTTCTGAACGTTACCGCCTGACAGTTTGCTTACCGGGGTCTCAGCGTCAGGTGTAACAACTTCAAGCTCTCTGATTATTTTTTCCGCAAGATCTTTCGGGTTCTTTCTGTGGAGCATAAAGCCTCTGCCCTTTTCGTAGCTTCTGAGCATCATATTATCGGTAATGCCCATTGAACCTACAAGACCCATTCCGAGACGGTCCTCGGGAACGAAAGACAGACGAACGCCGAGATTTCTTATCTGGAGAGGCGTCTTATCCTGAAGATCCTCTTCCTCGCCTGTTTCCGGATTGTTATATATAATGTTACCGCTTTTCAGATGCTGAAGACCGGCAATCGCTTCAAGCAGTTCTTTCTGACCGCTGCCGGCGATACCTGCGATACCCAGTATCTCGCCCGATCTCGCTTTGAAAGAAACGTTGCGCAGAATATTTACACCCTCGTGGTTAACAACCGAAACGTTGTTTACAATCAGACGGGTATGTGGATCGTGAGGTGCGGGACGTTCGATATTCAGGCTTACCGCCTTGCCCACCATCATTTCAGTCAGAGACTGCTCGGTGGCGTCCTTCGTTTCAACAGTTCCGATATACTCGCCTTTTCTCAGAACGGCAACACGGTCTGACAATTCCAGCACTTCGTGGAGCTTATGGGTAATTATGATAATAGCTTTGCCGTCGTCGCGCATATTTCGCAAAACGGCGAAAAGCTGGCGGGTTTCTTTAGGCGTAAGAACGGCGGTGGGCTCGTCCAAAATAAGAATTTCCGCCCCTCTGTAAATTACTTTTACAATCTCGACCGTCTGCTTTTCAGATACTGACATTTCGTATATCTTTTTTGCCGGGTCAAGCTGAAATCCGTAAGCGTCGCATATTTTCTTTATCTTTTCTGCTGACTTTTTAACGTTGAAGCGGCCTTCTTCTTTAAGTCCGAGAATAATATTCTCGGTAACGCTCAGCACGTCAACAAGTTTAAAATGCTGGTGGATCATGCCGATCTTGTACTGAAAAGCGTCGCGGGGAGATTTTATAGAAACCTCCTTGCCGTCAACAAAAATCTGGCCTTCGTCGGGATAATAAATACCCGAAAGCATGTTCATGAGCGTGGTTTTTCCGCTGCCGTTTTCGCCCAGTATTGACAAAATCTCGCCTTTCTTTACAGAGAGGGAAATATTGTTGTTGGCTACAACGGAGCCGAAACGCTTCGTTATATTTCTCAATTCAATGGCTGTTTGAGACATCCGATATCCTCCTTGCGGTCTATTACACTCAATTTATTCAGTAAAAACGCAAAATGACTGTTTTGCTTCTTTATTGAGTAAACAGACAAAATTCAGCATTAGCGGAGTGCCGCAGCACTCCGCTAATGACATGAAAAAAATTTATTTGATGGTTACACCGTCAATGATAACGTTGAAGTAGGGAGCTGAACGAACAGATGATTCGCTGAATTCGCCGTCCTTGATTACCTGGGTATCCGGTGTGTACTGATCGTCATAAACCGCATCAGCCATGTAAGTCAGCAGGTGGCCGTCTTCGTCGATAGTATAATTTTCTGAAGAAATTGAGTTTGCTTCAAGGGTCTTAGGTGATACTGTGAATGTTGAAGTATCAAATACCTTGAGGCTGCCGTCGATGATCTTCTGTGAAGTTTCTTCAACAGTTTTCTTCATTGCGTCTGTTACGTTTGTTTCGCTGTAACCGATAAGCTCTGCAGAACCTGTGTCAAGGCCTTTGCACCAGTCGGTATCAATTGCTGTGCCGTCCATTACGCATTTGAATGCGTATTCAAAGTAAGGCTCCCAGTTAACTTTTGATGAAACAAGGTTTGCTGTGGGTGCAACGTTGTTGAAGTCAATGTTGTAGCCAACATGGTAAGCGATCTTGCCTTCCTTCATTGCTTCTTCGCAAGCCTCGGGTGAACCGTTTGTATCTGCATGTTCGCTGATAAGAACGCACTTATCTTCAATAAGCTTGTTTGCAGCTTCCTTTTCCTTAGCATAATCTGCCCAGGAGTCAGTATATGTTACTTCCATTGTAGCGGATTTGCAAACGCTTCTCGCGCCAAGGAAGAAAGAGGTATATCCGGAAATAACCTCAGAATAGGGCTTAGCGCCTATATAGCCGATTTTAGCCTGATCAGCTGTGATTGTCTTTGCGTCGATGAGCTCGTTGAGTTTAAGACCTGCAATTACGCCGGCAAGATATCTTGCTTCGTAAATTCTTGCAAATGCGGTGTGGTAATTGTCAAGCTTTTCGATCTGAGCCATCTGGCCTGTTGCGTGAAGGAACTGAACTTCAGGATATTCCTTAGCAGCTTTGATTACGAAAGGTTCATGGCCGAAGCTGTCTGCAAAGATTACGTTGCAGCCGTTTTCAGCAAGGTCTACAGCGTTGTCATAGCACTTTGTTGACTCAGGAGTATCCTTCTTGTAGATGATCTGAGAAGAATCAATGCCAAGAGCTTTTGCGGCGCCTTCAATAGCGTCAATGAAGTTCTTGTCATAACCTACTGTTTCATTGTGCAGCAATATTACGCCGATTTTGATGTTGCTGGCAGAAGTTTTGCCCGCTTCCCCTTCTGTGTTGCTCTTTCCGCCGGAGCAAGCCGCAAATGAGAATACTAATACGACTGCAAGCAGTAAAGCAACAAGTTTTTTGGTTACTTTCATTTTTCTACCTCCGTTTATAAAAATGAATTTATTATAAGGCTAATGCCGTATAACCGAAAAATCAGTCTCTGAAAATAATTTCTCCTGTTTTATCGTTCATATCGTCGATTATGGCAAGAGATTCAACTCTTATTCCCTCACTGCGCAGTTTGTCGCCGCCGTGCTGGAAACCTTTTTCAATAACGGTGCCACAGCCCACAAGCTGAGCTCCGCTCTGGTGAACCAAATCAATAAGCCCCCGCAATGCATTGCCGATTGCAAGAAAATCGTCTACGATAAGAACTCTGTCACCGGAATTAAGAAATTTCTTAGACACGATAACGTCGTATGTAGTTCCGTGGGTAAATGACGCTACCTGGGTTTTATAAACTCCGCCCGCGATGTTCTTCGTTTTGTTTTTCTTGGCGAAGACAAGGGGACATTCAAACTCAAGCGCCGCCACGCTTCCTACAGCAATGCCGGAGGCTTCTATGGTTAAAATTTTATTTACGTTGTCATCTTTAAACAGGCGGTGAAACTCGCGGCCTATTTCTTTCATAAACGGGAAATCAATCTGGTGATTTAAAAAGCAATCTACTTTCAGAATGTTGCCCTCATATACCTCGCCCTCGGCGATGATCTTTTTCTTTAAAGCTTCCATAAAATTACTCCATAAGGACTTAATATTGAGTGATGTATATATAATAATACTAAATGCGACCTTTTTCAACAAGCAATCTAACAATGACATAAAATTTTAACTTTTTTTGCATTTGAATAAAATTATGCTATAATGGCATCAAACAAGCGTTTACTAAAACAATCAACGGTAAAAAATGATGAAAAGCAAAGAAAAAAGCACATTCAGAAAAATTGAATTTCACAGAATAGAAACGTTCTATTTGATAATAAGAGGAATAGAAGTAGGCATTGCCGCAGGTCTCGTTTCGGCGCTTTATCGATTTCTTCTGTCTAAGGCGGAAAGCATCAGCCTTTCGGTTATTGAAGCGGTTAAAGGCAGTCCCTTAAAGATAGCTCTCTGGCTGGCGGCTCTCGTGCTCATAGGTTTCATTGTTTCAAAAATAGTAAGATACCAGCCCCTTGCCTCATCCAGCGGAATTCCCCAGATAACAGGGGAAATCAGAGGTTATTTTGACCCTGTGTGGTGGAAGATAATTCTCGCAAAGCTCATCGGCGGAACGATGTCAATTTTCAGCGGACTTTCCCTTGGCAGAGAGGGCCCCAGCATTCAGCTGGGCGGAATGGCGGCGAAGGGAGTTGCCAGAATAACGAAGGCGGACAAAACCACCGAACTGCGCATGATAAGCTGCGGCGGCGGAGCAGGTCTCGCGGCGGCGTTCAATGCTCCGCTGGCAGGCATAATGTTCACCCTTGAGGAAATCCACAAAACCATTGACGCCAGCATTATCTGCATGGGTATCGTTGCCACGATTACAGCGGATTTTATATCAAAAATATTTTTCGGGCAGGATACTGTTTTCAGCTACACAACGGGCAATGTGCCGCTTAAGAGTTACTGGATACTGATATTACTCGGAATAATTCTCGGCCTGTCCGGCGTTTGCTACAATGCAATTATGCTTTTCGGACAGAAGATAATTTCAAAAATCAAAATGGAATACAGAATGATGCTGATATTCCTGATAAGCGGTGTTTTGGGGCTTTTCATGCCGAAAGTTCTCGGCGGCGGCCACACCATGGCAACACTGCTTATCAACGAGCATCCGGGAATTACGGTGCTTGCCGTTCTGCTTATAACAAAATTCCTGTTTTCACTTGTTTCTTTCAGTTCCGGAGCACCCGGCGGAATATTTTTCCCGCTCCTTATTCTGGGAACGTATCAGGGCGCGATATACGCTGAAATAGCAATAAAATACTTCGGGCTCGACCCGTCGCTTTGGCAGGAGATAGTTGTTGTTTCCATGGCGGGATTTTTCGCTTCTATCGTTCGCGCGCCGCTTACGGGAATTATTCTGGTATTTGAAATGACGGGAAATCTTGACAGTCTGCTTCCCCTTGCCGCAGTAAGCCTTACAAGTTACGCACTGGCAAATCTTTTGGGAAGCACCCCGATTTACACTTCTCTGCTTGAGAACATACTGAAAAACAACGACCAGCAGGAAACAAAGGCTACGAAAATCGGAGAAAAAGTACTTCAGACCTATGTTCTGCCAATCGGCAGTCCGTTAATAGGAAAAGCGATAAAAGATGTTGACTGGGGCCGCCACTGCCTTGTTGTCAGCATTGAAAGAGAAGAAAATTCCGTAACGCCCAAGGGAGAGACGGTGCTCTGCGAAGGGGACACGCTGGTTATAATGATAAGCCAGCGGCGCTTTTCGAGGGACAACGAACGGATAGAAAAAATAATAAACGGATGAACTGCCTATGAAAATCAACTTGAGGACAGCGAAAGAGATAAAAGAACTTAAAGGCTTCGGCGCCTCTGCCGCATGGTGGAGCACAGCGGTGCCCGACGAAAAGACGGCAAGAAATCTTGCCGAACTCCTTTACGGAAACAGCGGCTTAAAACTTAACATTTACCGCTACAACGTTGGCGGCGGCTACGAAAAAGACAACTGCCGCGTTGATAATCCCTGGCGCAATATTGAGAGCTTCATGGACAAAGACGGAAATTATGACTTTTCAAAAGACGCAAACGCCGTAAGGATGATGCGCTGTGCTCTTGATACAGGAAATGTTGACACATTGGTATTCTTTGCCAATTCGCCGCATTTTATCCACACCCATACTAAACAGGCAAGCGGCGGCTTCACAGAGCATTTTTCTAATCTTAGAAAAGAGTGCTACGGCGACTTTGCAAAATATTTTCTTGATATTACAGAGCATTTCATCAGCGAGGGATACCCCGTCAAATACATAAGCCCCATCAACGAGCCTCAGTGGAAGTGGGGCGGCGAACACGTTTGGCAGGAGGGCTGCCACTACGAACCGGAAGAGGTAAGAGACTGCCTCCACGCCTTTGCCGAAGAACTGGAAAAGCGAAAAACGCCCGTTATGCTCTACGCTCCTGAAAGCGGCTGTATTTCAGACCACACAAAAGAGTACTGGAGCCTTATCAAAAACGACAAACTTATAATGAAACACCTTGGGGTTTTCGCTTACCACAGTTACCACGACGACGATAATGACAAGAGCAAAAAAAATTTCGGCGAGTGGGCAGAGAATAATCTGGGCAAACTTCGCCTTGACATGAGCGAATGGTGCGAACTGCCCTGCCGCCACGATATTGACGACATAGGCGGAACGCTAAAGATGATACGAATAATCGGGGAAGACCTGATTTTCAGCCGTGCCGAAAGCTGGACAGCGTGGGTAGCGGTAAACCAGATGGACAGTTCGCCGGACGGTAAGAGTTACAGCGACGGACTGCTTGCGGCAACAGACGATTTCTTAACTTATAGAACGGCGGCTCGCTACCGTGCGATGGCTCATTTTTCAAAATTCATCAGCAAAAACGCCGTAAGTTTGCAAACGGGCAATGAAAAATCTCTTGGATTTTCCTCATTTTTATTTAAAAATACTGACGGCCGCTTCGTTCTCGTCTGCACCAACCAATCAAACCGCAGGAGAACTGTTGAAACGGACAAAAACCACAGTATGACGGAAATATACCGTACACCGGGAAGCGATGATTTTTCCGCTGAAATTCCCGAAGACTGCCACAAAACGTACATCCCACCGCACAGTGCGGCAACAATAATTATGGAGTGATTTTTTATGGAAGAGAGAATTTGGTTAAAAGGCGACACCCACCTTCACACAATCAACAGCGACGGAAAACTCACTAAAGGTCAGCTTGTTGAACAGTGCAAAAATCTCGGACTTGATTTTGCAATCATCACGGACCACAATTACAACAGCGTCAGCAAGTCATACTTTGACGGCGATCTGCTTGTTATGCAGGGTCAGGAAATAACGGCTCAGCCGGGTCATGTCAATGTCTGGGGCTGTAAAGTTCCCTATGAGCCGCCTTATATTCTTGAAAATGAAAAAGATTACAAAGACATTCTTGACGCATGCCGCAAAGAAGGCGCTACGCTCTGCGTTAATCATCCCATGTGCTCAAAATGCGGTTTTCATCTTGATCTTGAAGCGTTCGATTTCGACTGCGTTGAAGTTTGGAACACTATCCAGCACTGCGACAACGCAAAAAATATGGACTGGTGGGAAAGCCAGCTGCTCAAGGGCAAAAGGCTGGCGGCTGTCGGAGGCTCTGATTTTCACAAAGATTACGGCTTTGTAAAACTTTTGGCTACTCCCACAACTATCACCCACGCCACAGGAAAAAGTGAAAAAGAGATACTCTCGGCGCTCAGAGAAGGCAGAAGCGTTGTAACAAACAGACCGGGTACTTCCATGATATACCTTACCTGCGGCGAGGCTCAGCTTGGGGACACGGTAAAATGGAGCAGTTCTCTTAAAGGACGGGTAGAAGTAACACGTTTCAAGAAAGGCCACACTCTTCTTATCTTTAATAACGAGGAAGTTATTTTTGAAAGCACGGCGAACAAGGACGCTGATGTTTTCCGCGCAGATTTTGCAATCAAGAAGCCGGGATATATCAGGGCAGAAATAAGATACACACTTTCACCTGTTGCTGAAAAACTCTTCCAGAAAATAGACAGCAAAATCTCAACAGCGAATATTATGAACGTTCCACCCCTGTTCTGGGCGTTCACTAATCCTATTTGGATAGAATAATGGGGCAGATAAAAGTCATACGCTCAAAGCGCAGAACAATGGCGCTTACTGTTGACGACGAACTGAACGTTATCGTAAGGGCGCCTTTTCTGATGCCGGACAAAGTTATCAGCGACTTTATAAAGCAAAACGAAAAATGGATAGAAAAACAAACGGAAAAGAAAAGGCAATACTTTGAAAACCACCCTCCTCTTACAAAAGAACAGGAGGCAGAGCTAAAAAAAGCCGCTTTGGAAATACTGCCGCAGAAAGTAAAGCACTATGCTGAAATTATGGGCGTTTCACCAACGGGCATAAAAATCACCTCTGCGAAAAAGCGGTTCGGTTCATGCAGCGGCAAAAACAGTCTTTGCTTTTCATTTATGCTTATGCAGTACCCGGAGGAAGCGGTGGACTACGTTGTTGTTCACGAACTTGCCCACATCCGCCACCACAACCATTCCCGAGATTTTTACCGCTTTATTGAAAAATATATGCCGGACTACAAGGAGCGGGAAAAACTTCTGAAAAAATAACAATCTAAAAAAAGCGCGGCCGTTTTATTCGGCTGCGCCTTTTCTGTATTCAACGTTTTTTTGCTTATATGTCTACATTCAGAAAGCATATTGCTATCGCCTAACCCGTATGCTAAAATGGACTTAGCGTGTCAAAATAACAACACGGCACAGGGGGATTAAAATTTATGGGAGAAAAACTCAGCACAAGGGTAAAAAATACCCTCCAGGACATAAAAGTTCACTGGAACACACCAAAGGATGATCATTACGTTACCTTCAAAGAAATTGCGGCATTCTGCGGAGGAGGTATCGGCGTAAAGACCGTAAACTCAATGGCAGGACAGATATCCATGTCCGCAACCTGCCTTTTGGTTGGCTCAATTTACAAGCTAAGCCCGTCAAACATACTTGTTTTGTTTATCATCTCAAACGTAATCAGCGTACTTAAAACGCCTATCGTAAGCCTGCTGATAGACAACACAAACACAAAAATGGGCAAATTCAGACCCTATCTGCTCTGGGCAGGTATTCCCTGTCTTATCGGTGTTATCGGAATGACCTGGCTCATACCTATAAACGGCTCCGTGCCTGTAAAAATGGTGCTAATTTCCATATTTTACAATATTCTTTACATTGGCCAGCACGTCTACAACAACGCCTACATGGGAATATCTCAGGTTATATCGCCGAATTCAGGCGAACGCACGGCAATAATGAGTATATCCGAATTTATTTCAAATCTCGGGCCGTCGCTTGTTCAGCTTATTCTGCCTATATTCGCCCAGATATTCTTCGGCTCTCAGGGACTGCTTGATATAAAATCATACCGCATCCTTCTGCCGGCATTCGCAATATTTGGCTTCCTTCTCGGCCTTGTGGTAATGGCAAACACAAGGGAACGCGTTATCAAGCCTAAGGAGCAAAAAGCACAGGTTAAATTCATTGACGGATTTAAACAGTTTGCGAAAAACAAAGATTTCTGGATAATCTCAGTGGGCAAACTCTGCGACGGTTTCAGAGGCGCTATCGGCGTTCTTTTGGGCTGGATTTGTCTTTACCAGTTAAACAGCAGCGCAATGTACGGAATTTTGCCCAGCATAACTTCAACCGCGTTTATTCCCGGCATGCTTCTGGCTCCGCTGCTTATCAAAAAGATAGGATACAGAATGTTCGGCTTCGGCTCTTTCATGCTAAACGCAGTGGCGGCGCTCTTTATGCTTCTGACATTCAAAAACAGCATCGTTTTCTTCGTTATCGCTCTCTATCTTTTCAACTTTGCCAGCGGTCCCCAGTACATTATCCAGACATCACTGGCGGCAGACGCTCTTGACGAACAGCAGCTCAAAACCAACGAGCGCATTGAGGGCTTTGTGCAGAACTTCCACACAATGTTCTCCGTTATCGGAAGTATTTTTGCAACTTCTCTGCTTACCGCAGTTTACGAAAACTTCGGCCTTGCCGCAGGCGCAGACGGAACAACAGACTACTCTGTTCTTATCAATTCAGACGTAAGAAATCCGATTATCGTCTGCTCAATCATAATCGCGCTGGTTGCTTCTGTTATATCCGCTGTTCCATTCCTGTTCTGCAATATGACAGATAAAAAGCACAGCGAGATAATCGAACAGCTTAAGGAAAAAGCAAACGCACAAGCAAAATAAAAGCATAAAAAAAAGCGTTCCCTCGGGAACGCTTTTTATTTTTATTCTGTTATACTGCTCATAACGTAATCGCTGTTTATGCCCATATACTTGGTGTACTCTGTGGCTTCAGCCACTGATTTTACGTTAAGCGCATCGCCCGTTGTAGCAAGATAGCCCACAAACTCGTTTACATTGGTGCCGTAAACAAATTCCATATGTTGAACGCCTTTTATAAACCATATATTGTTCTCAAACTTACAGGTGGAAGCGTCAATACAGCCGTCAGGTGAGGTGGCATTTTCAACCTTTTCTCCTGCATCAGCAGTTGTTGCTCCGAACGAAGCATAGCAGGTGTCAATAAGCATATCAGACTGATTGCCCGCCAGAGAAGTAAACGGCATCTGGGGAAGCCCGTAGCCGCACACAATAGCAATCTCTACGCCTTTTTCTTGGAGGGATTTCAGATTTTCCTCAAGCCTGCCCTGAATGTCATGGTATCTGGTGATTTTTTCAAAAAGCCCGCTGCCCACTTTAACAGCGCCAAGTTCGAGCATCATTTCCAGCGCTTCGTCAAAATCGTCGTATGGGATGCACTCCCAAAGCGACGGGATATTGCCCAAAAGCGGCAAAACCACTTCCGTATAAAGAGCGTCTATATTTTCTTCTGAACTGAGCTCATTCAGAAATTCAACAAGATTTGAAACGGTGCCGTCGAACATACTAAACACCTTTTGAATAGAACCGAAATCAATCGTATCCGCCACATAGCAGGCGGCAAGCAGGTCGATATAATTGTTAATTTCGTCTTCATCAATTATAAGTTCTTTCTTGAAAAGTTTTCCGACGCTTGTGCCCTGGAAAGCTCCGTCAAGAAAGACCGTTCTCTTTATATCGTTTCTGCTCTTATAGCGGTCAATATAGGCGCTTACAACTGAAGTACCGAGAGAGGCGGAAACAAGGGTCACCTTATCGTGGCCGCTCTGGATTTTAACGTCTGAAATAAATTCTGCAAGCTGGTCAGCGTCCTCAACCACGTCCATTCTGAAATCGTAGTTAAAGAGCCAAACATTTTCGGCGCCGATATTGTCGCAGATTATCTTGCAGACGGCAGGTTCAGCAGTAGATCTGCTGTCAAGATAATCGAGATGGTTTGCAAGGCTGTCCGTCCAGTAACAGTCAATTCCGATATTGCCAACTGAATTTCCGTTTTCATCACAGTTAAGAGAACGAAGCGAACGGGTTACTGCAGACAACTTGTTGATAAACGTTTTCGGCTCAACTTTTGCTCCTGCCATAATGCGCAGAAGATCGCCTGTAATATGAGTGTCGCTGACGGCATTAAAAAGCGTGTCGTCAATAGTAATCGGCGAGCCCTGATGAACCGTATTGGGGTATGAATAAAGCGCCGACGAACCGATACCCGGCACAACAACAACCGGCGTAACGTCTGACTTTTTCGCCTCTTCGGCATAAGCCGCCGCACCGGTCTGGGCAACGGTAAACAGCATTACCGCCGCAAGCAGAAAAGATAAAAGTTTTTTGAACATATGTATATCCTCTATAATTATTTTTCAGTATAGATCGGCGATGTTACGGCAAGCATCTGCTTTTTGCCGTTAACACTGCCCCAGAGTTCACAGCAGTACCAGTGGCCAGCCTCAACGCTGAGCCTTACATGGCGCTCCGTTACAGCAGTTTCAAGCACGCATCTGTTGCCGTTGGTAACAATTCGGATAGATTGGTACTTTATATCATCGTCGCCCTCGTCCTTTCTTCTTGCATGGAGGTCAGTAAAGAAACTAAAAACGACATGGCCTTTTTTAAATGTATCTCCGATATAATACGTGCTTCCCCAGCGGTGAACACGGAAGAAAAACTTTGCGCCGTAAGAAACGACGGTTCTGCCGCCGCGTATTGCGTCCAGTGCATTCTCCTGGCAGACTTCTCCGTTTATATCAAGATATGTAGCACCGAAATGAGCGTCTGAATTACGGTGCCAGTCACGGCCGTAAGTTGCCGCAATTCTGTATCCTTTGTCAAGAAGCGATTTCCAGTAAGCCGTGGCAGCTTCGTTTTCGTAATTATTGTCTGAAAACGCTTCGTGCCAAATCTCCATATAATCAACATTGTTCCAGTCGTGAACGTCGAACTCCCAGCGGCCGCCGGTACACATAGGCGCTCCCAGCTGAAACGGATGGGCAATTCCCACAACGCCGCCCACTTCCTTTACGCGGCGTATTTTTTCGTCTATATTTTCAGGCACAGCGTCGCGCCAGTCAACGAAATCACGGGCGCCCAATACAAGCATATGACCGAAGTAAGTGGTCCATTCTATTCCGCGGATGGCGGGGGTGATAGTATCGTCAAGTTCTGCATGACCCGAAGTAGTGTTATGGTCGGTAAGGGCAATAAGCGCAAGATGGTCGTCATAAGCATTGCGCAGAAGATCCGTTACAGAAAAACTGCCGTCAGAATGAACTGTATGGCAGTGAAGTTCGCAAGGAAGATAACTCATTTTTCAGCCACCCCCGTTATTTTCAAAATACAGGTAACAGGGCACATTACGCAGTGAGCGTTTAGGCTAAGTTTCCACTGCCCCGCTTCTATCTCGCCGGCAATGAAACCGGGGGAAGCCAATTCCCGCGATATATGGTGTTCCTGTTTTTCGTCCTGGCGGTGAGCCGCTCCCCTATAACCTAAAGGCGAGTCCAAAGACAGCGTTACAAGATTTTTAGCAGGCAGATAGTGGTAAGGGTCCTTGTCTTTGAGCTGTTTTCCGTAGCGCATAATGCCTGCCTTCACCGCCTCCACCGCAGTGTGCTCGTCAGGCTCTTTTGGAGAATAGCTGTATTCAATAATGAGTTCACCAATACCCTCAGGAACGTCAAAAGGTATTTCAATATTTGTTTTGTCGTGTTCAACGCCAAGAACACGTTTTCCGTCAAAAATCAACATATTTTATCCCCTCAAAACAGATTATATAATAGAAACATATAATTTGCAATTACAGATTAAAAATGGTAAAATAACAGAGGTGATGAAAATGGGTCTTGATCTGAAAAAATGGATGGCAAACGTTGACTCGAACCGCGACGTTTTTTCTCTTAATATATGCGGCACCCATGACTGCGTTACCCAGCATATACGAATTGCACATTTTGCACGCTGTCAGGACAAAACGATTTACGAACAGCTTTGTCTCGGCATCCGCGCGCTTGACATAAGAGTAAAATCAGACGGCAAATGCCTGACGATGGTCCACGGATTTTTAAGCGCATACAACAAATCATGCAGAAAAAGCAATATCATGGACATGGGCGACGTTCTCAGCCAGTGCTACCGCTTTCTTGACGAAAACCCCAGCGAAACAATTATTTTTCAGTTTAAAAACGACAGCGGCAAGGAAAACGAAGTCTGCTTTGACAATCTTTTTTATACATATATAAAAGGTAAAGAACCATACTGGTACACTGAAAACAGAATTCCGAAAATGAGCGAAGCGAGAGGAAAGATAATTCTTATTCGCCGCTGTAAAATGGAACCGAAAGCGGACTTCAGTTCAAAAAATACCGGAATTGACTTTTCAGCCTGGGTTGAACAGACAGAAGTTACACCAGAAGCTCTTCCGCTGCTGACGGGAAACGCTGATTTTCTGATACTGGACAGATTTAAGTACAAGCCGGAACCCCGCTGGAACGATGTTATAAAGCCGTTTCTTGATATGATGAAGCCCTTTAACGGAAAATATATCATCAATTATCTTTCAACGGCAGGAGGACTTAAGGGTCCAAAGAACAATGCAAAATACATTAACGCGATATTTATGGAATATCAGCTAAAAAAAGGATATTATTACGGAACGATATACTCCGACTTTCCCTCCCGCGAACTTGTATGCAAGATAACCGAAACAAACTTTGAATAAAAGAAAACGCGCAGAGAAGATTAACTTCTCTGCGCTTACTTTTTGCTTAATATTATTTTGTGGTTTGGGGTTCAGGCAAATCAAGATTTTGAAGATTTTTAACCTCTGGATCTTTTCTGCCCTCTTCCGTATCGCGGTAATACTGGGTAAATGGTTTAAATCTTGCCTTCTCTTCCCATATCCGCTTAGCTGTGGGCGCCCATGCCGCCGCATAAGCGTCGCACTTGCCGCAAAGCTGGTCCGCCGTCTCTTTTTCAATAAGATTAGTTGACTTTGCGCCGCTTATCTGAACAATTCTGCGAAGAGCCATTGGGTTTTCAAGCATCGGACAGGGGCGAAGCATATTATCGTTAAACGGCTGACCCTTGTAATAAGAATAAAACAAAGGTGATTTAAGACATTCCTTAATAGTTTTTTCTCTTATATTAGAATCACTGTAATGAACGAAAACGCAGGGCTCAACATCGCCCTCGGAATTGATATGGAAATAGTTTCTTCCTCCTGCAATACAGCCGCCTACAAACTCAGCGTCATTTTGGAAATCGACGGTGAAAATAGGCTTTCCGTTCTTTCCGTCACGGTTAGCGCGAATTCTGCGAAAAACGTGTTCCCTCTGTTCGGGAGTAAGCAGAAGTGATGTGTCAGCCCCGCTGCCAACTGGCATATAGTGGAAATACCATGCGTAACGGGCGCCGTTTTCAATCATCATATCGTAAAACTCGTCAGACGTTACAGCCTCGTAGTTCTGGGAAGTGTAGCAGACGGAAGTGCCGAAAAGACAGCCGTGTTTTTTAAGCATTGCCATCGCTTTAAGCGTATCTGCATAGGAGCCTTCTCCGCGGCGGGCGTCTGTTGTCTCCTCACTGCCCTCAACCGAAAGAGCAAGCCCCATATTGGCGCAGGCCTTCATATCCTCACAGAATTTATCGTCAACCAATGTTCCGTTTGTAAAGGCAAGGAAAAGGCAGTCCTTGTTTTCACGGGCAAGAGTCAGGATATCGTTTTTACGGATAAGCGGTTCGCCGCCTGTAAACATAAAGAAATGGGTTCCCAGTTCCTTACACTGGCTGATTATACTGCGCATCTCGTCAAGGGTAAGGTTGGACTTATGGCCGTATTCCGCCGCCCAGCACCCCTTGCAGCTTCTGTTGCATGCGCTTGTGGGGTCAAGAAGAACAACCCAGGGAATATTGCAATGCTCCTGATCTCTCTTTGCACGAAGATTTTTCGTGCCGAAATAGCCCAGGTCAATGGCAAAAGTTAAAAGGGCTTTGCGAAGCATATCAGGATCCAGTTCATCCATAGCGCGGAACATATACTTGTGCCACACATTGTTCTCATCGCCGATAATCTCTATCGGCTTTGTAAAGGTGCTTGGCGGAAACATTCCGCCGGCAACAAACTTGCCGAAGCGCACCAGTTTCAGCATATTCCTGCGGGGATTTCTGTAAACGTATTTAAGCAGATAATCCCCAATTGAATAAAGCATTTTTCGATTGGTAAATGCCATTCTATCAACCTCATAGTTATACTGTTACATACTTTCGGGAACTGTTATCTTAAGCATGGTAAGTATGTTATAAATTGTGTTCTTAACAGCGGTGCAGAGATAGAGACGCGCCTGCATTAAGCCCTCGTCCTCAACCATTACGCGCTGTGCGTTATAAAATTTGTGGAAAAGAGTTGCAAGTTCAATAACGTAGTGGGTTATCTTTGCAGGGTCATAACTCTTTGCCGCCGTGACAATCTCGCCGGTAAGAGAAGCAAGATGACGGATAACTTCTCTTTCCTCAGGAGCGTTCAGTTTAAGCAGTTCTTCATCAGTGGGAGTGCGCAGAACAACGCCCTCACTCTGAGCCTTTTTAAGGATTGAACAAATTCTCGCATGAGCATACTGAACATAATAAACAGGATTTTCGCTGGAGTTGCTGGCGGCAAGTTCCAGGTCAAAATCGAAATGTGAATTAGGCTCGCGCAGATTGAAGAAAAATCTTGCGGCGTCTATCGGAATTTCTTCAAGAAGAGTTGTAAGCGTAATAGCTTTGCCCGAACGCTTTGACAGCTTGATTGTTTCGCCGTCTCTTACAAGACGTACCATCTGCATGATTACAACGTCAAGACGGTCTGCGTCAAGCCCAAGAGCAGTAAGAGCCGCTTTCATTCTGGGAACATAGCCGTGGTGGTCTGCGCCCAGAACGTCTATCGCTTTGTCGTAGCCTCTTGTAACAAGTTTATTATAATGATAAGCAATATCAGGAACAATATATGTCGGAATTCCGTTTGCACGAACAAGAACAATATCTTTATCATTGCCGAATTCGCTTGCCTTAAACCACAGAGCGCCGTCCTGCTCATAGGTAACGCCCTTCTCTTTGAGCGCGTTTATAACCGCGGCAACAGAGCCGTCATTATGAAGTGTTGACTCTCTGAACCATTTATCATACACAATCCTGTATGATTTCAAATCTCTTTCAAGACCTTCAATATTTTTGGGAAGCGCAAAATCAACTAACGCCTTACGCCTCTCAGCGCTGTCAGCCTCAACATAGCGATCGCCGTACTGGGCGATGAAATTCTCAGCGTGTTCGATAATATCAGCGCCGTGATATGCGTCCTCAGGAAGTTCGGTCTCAGGCTTGAAATGCTGGAGATAACGCACTTCAAGAGATGTTGCAAACTTTTCAATCTGGTTGCCTGCGTCGTTTACATAAAACTCACGGTTTACGGAGTAGCCCGCCCACTGAAGAACGGAAGCAAGGCAGTCGCCGATTGCTCCGCCTCTTGCATTACCTATATGCATCGGGCCGGTGGGATTGGCGGAAACAAATTCAACAAGAAGTTTTTTGCCCTTGCCGTAATCCGATTTTCCGTAATCAGCACCGCTGTTTACAACGTCCTTAAGAATTTCTGCGTAAAACTTTCCTCCGAGATAAAAATTGATAAATCCCGGACCTGCGATTTCACAGCGTTCAAACAGAGTATCGTTCAGATCAAGGTGGCTTACGATGATCTCAGCAATCTGTCTCGGCGCTTTGCGGAAGCACTTCGCTCCCGCCATTGCAACATTGCTTGAGTAGTCGCCGTTTGCCTTATCCTTGGGAACTTCGATAATAAAAGCAGGCATCGGCACTGCGTCAAGCTCGCCTTCTGCCACCGCTTCTCCCAAAGCGTCCATTATTTTTTCCCGAAGCGTTGCTTCAGTCTCTTTAACAATTTTTGACATCTTTCTTCTCCTGTTTATCCTCAGCCGGCACCGTTTTCACGAAATTTCATATCAAGTTCATTTCGTGAAGTCAAAGTGCCGTTGATATCAATATCATATCCGAAATGACAACTGCCCTCGGCGCCTTCTATCTGCATTTCAATGCTGTTGCCGAAAATTCCCATAAGCACATCGCCGTACTGGGTGCCGTAGCGGCAGAGATTTCGCTTTGACCTTTCAATAACAAGGCACGAACCAACGGAACCGCTGCGGGTTATCTCTACCCTGCTTCCGTCCTTAGCCAGTCTCACAGTCGCGCGGACAGGCGGCATCGGCGGCTCCTGCTCCTCGTTATAGCGAAAAACGTACTCGCTTTCGCTCTCGTCAAGGGTTCCCACCGTTGTCATTTCAATTTTATCGCTCTGGCTGTCGATTCGCTGGGAACCGACAATCTCCATAATTACTTCCTTTTTCATATGTCACCGCCGCGCTCCAGCGCATAAGCCACAAGATGGTCGATAAGCTCGCTGTAAGGCACTCCCACAGCTTCAAAAAGTTTCGGATACATGCTTATCGGCGTCTGACCGGGTATCGTGTTGATTTCGTTGAGAAGAACGCGGTCGTCTTTATAAGTTACAAAGAAGTCGACACGGCTCAGTCCCTCACAGCCCATTGCCTTATAAGCTTTTACAGCCAGCGCTCTTACCTCTTCGATTTTTTCGGATGTAAGATCAGCCGGGATATGAAGTTCACTGGCAGGATTGTTGTACTTAGCGTCAAAATCGTAAAATTCTGCCGCCGCAACGATTTCTCCCACCTGAGCGGCAATCGGCTCGTCGTTGCCCATTACGGCGCACTCAACTTCGTGGCCGTCAATAAACTCTTCGAGAACAACTTTTCTGTCTTCACGAAACGCCTTTCCTATGCCCTTTTCCAGTTCGCTGTCGTCCCTAGCCTTTGAAATGCCCACTGACGAGCCGGCATTTGCAGGCTTTACAAAAATCGGGAAGCCCAGTTTTTCCGCCGCGCTTTTTCTGCACGCCTCAGGGTCCTTGCTGTACTCATAACGTGTAAATGAGCACCACTTCGCCTGGTCTATTCCCACAGCGTCTGTAACAGCGTTTGCAATAGCCTTATCCATGCAGACCGCTGAAGAAGTCATATCACAGCCGACAAACGGTATTCTTGCAAGCTGAAAAAGACCCTGGACCGTTCCGTCCTCTCCGTTCTTGCCGTGGAGTATCGGGAAAACAGCGTCAAGCCTTATTGTTTTTCCGGAAGCGGTAACAACACCGTGGACAGAAGAATCCGGGCTGATATACGCCTTTTCAAGATCAGGCGACTGAAGCCACTTGTCTTCAGGCAGAAGATCAATATCTCCGTTATAAAGATACCATTCGCCTTCTTTGGTAATGCCAAGCAATACCAGATCGTATTTTTCTCTGTTTATCGCAGAAAGTATTCCTTTTGTTGAAACGGTGCTTATGTCGTGCTCAGAAGAGTTGCCGCCGAACAAAACACCGAGTGTTATCTTTTCCATGCCAAAAATGCACTCCGAATCCAAATTTTATTGTAATATTGTATCACATCTAAATATGCTAATCAACAGTAAAGTTATATTAAAAACAGAGTAAAAATATTAAATATTTGCCGCTTTTGTTCAAAATTTAGGCGAAGCAAAAAAATTTTAGTGACAAAGCGCCACTCAGATGGTATAATAATGCAAAGTATGCGTCGGCAAAGTTTTAACCGGCGATTTTTAAGGAGCAGTAAAATGGAACTTAAAAATGCTTTTTCGATAATTGAAAAACAACTGACAAATAAAAATAACGAACTCGGATTTAAGCGTTCATCGGCAGACGACAAATCTATTGTTTTCTCAGGCGATAAGGGAATGTACCGCCTTGTATATAATCCGGACGGCCCTGTTCTTGAATTTGACTGCGCTTACGAAACAGATGAAAGCGAAGCAAAGTGGAACACCGTTTCAAAGACTTTATTTGAACTTGAAGCAATAGAAGAGAGAGACGCAAAATCAACCGCAAACGAGATAAGCGACGAGATTACATCCCTTTTCGCGGCTCGCAAAAAGGTTGATCTTGACAAAATCAAGATGCCTAAAGCCGTTTCCAGAACAAAGGCAAAGAACGGCGCCATCAACTATGATACAGATTCTCTTGCAAACAGGTTCGGCGTTCTCTTCCCTGACCTCAAGGACGAAATTAAGCGCAACATTGCCGCTTACGGCGAATTTCTGCCGGAAACATTCTTCATGGAATACGGCACTCCAAGAGTTCTTGACGTGCTTCGCAACGGCAGTGACGCAGAAGTCAAAAAAATGTTTAAGATGCTCAACGAAGTATACGAAGACGGAACAAACGAAGTTCAGGACATCATCGGCGTTACTATTCTCGGCGAGATGAAGGGCGACAAAGAACTTATGGCCAGAGCGGACGAATACATGATTGAATATATGGCGGGTCCCGTTCACGAAATCAACAAACTCACCGCTAGAAACAGCCGCCTTACAAAGAAACTTAAAAATCCGCCTCCGTTTAAACCGAAAAAAGAAAAAAATATGCTTCAGAACGCCCTTACGGGTCAGATGAAGTAATATTTACTCTAATAAAAAAACACAGCCCGGTTTGCTTCAAGCCGGGCGTTTTTATGCTTGATATTGTGAAACAATTGTCAATGTGTAGTGATTTTTTACAAATATACTCGGTTTCGCTTGACAAAAAGATTAACAATCGTATAATGGTATATACACGATTTTGTAAATCAAATGAAGAGACAAGGAGATATTTTGATTATGGCAAGAGTTTACAATTTCAGCGCGGGCCCTTCAACACTGCCCGTACCGGTACTTGAACAGGCTGCAGCAGAAATGCTGGATTATCAGGGCAGCGGCCAGTCCGTTATGGAAATGAGCCACCGCTCAAAGGTTTTTGACAAAATAATTAAAGACGCGGAAGCTCTTATGCGCGAGCTTTACAACGTGCCCGACAATTACAAGGTTCTGTTTTTGCAGGGCGGCGCTTCAGCTCAGTTTTCAGCAATTCCGCTCAACTTTATGAACGGCTCAGGCAAGGCTGACTATATCATCACAGGTCAGTGGGCAAAGAAGGCTTTCCAGGAAGCCCAGAAATACGGCGATGTAAAGGCTGCCGCTTCTTCCGCCGACAAGACATTCTCTTATATTCCAAAGACAAAACCCGAAGATTTCCGTGATGACGTTGACTACGTATATATTTGTATGAACAACACCATTTACGGCACAGTATACAAAGAACTGCCCCCTGTAGGCGACAAAGTTCTTATTGCAGACATCTCATCCTGCGCACTTTCAGAGCCGCTTGACATCAGCAAGTTCGGAATGGTTTACTTTGGCGCTCAGAAGAACGTTGCTCCCGCTGGTCTTGTTGTGGCTATCATCCGCGAAGACCTTCTCGGCAACGCCCGCGACATAACTCCCGTTATGATGAACTACAAAGTTCAGGCAGACGCCGACTCTCTTTACAACACACCGCCCTGCTGGACTATCTATATCTGCAAACTCGTTCTTGAATGGATTAAAGAACTTGGCGGACTTGAAGCAATGAAAGAGAGAAACGAAAAGAAAGCAAAAATTCTTTACGATTTCCTCGATTCATCTGAAATGTTCAAGGGCACAGTCGTTCCCGAAGACCGCTCTCTCATGAACGTTCCTTTCGTAACAGGCGACGAAGAACTTGACGCTAAATTCGTAAAAGAAGCAACAGACGCAGGTTTCGTTAACCTTAAAGGTCACAGAACAGTAGGCGGAATGCGCGCTTCTATCTACAACGCAATGCCAATCGAAGGCGTTGAAAAGCTCGTTGAATTCATGAAGAAATTTGAGGAGGAGAATAAATAATGTATCAGATTAAGACCCTCAATAAAATTTCAAACGTTGGTCTTTCAAAGTTTGATAAAGAAAAATATGTTTACGGCGACAACGTTGAAAATCCGGATGCAATAATGGTGCGCTCCGCTTCCATGCACGAAATGGAGATGCCGAAATCTCTGCTTGCTATCGCGAGAGCAGGCGCAGGCGTTAACAACATTCCCGTTGCAGACTGCGCAAAGCAGGGCATCGTAGTTTTCAACACTCCCGGCGCAAACGCAAATGCGGTAAAAGAACTTGTTATCTGCGGAATGCTTCTTTCAAGCCGTAAAGTCACCCGCGCTATCGACTGGTGCAAAACCATCAAGGACGAAGGCGACAATGTAGGCAAAACAGTTGAAAAGGGCAAGTCCGCTTTCGCAGGTCCCGAAATTAAGGGCAAGACCCTTGCTGTTATCGGTCTCGGCGCTATCGGCCGCCTTGTTGCAAATGCGGCGGTTGACCTTGGAATGAACGTTATCGGTTACGACCCGTTCCTTGCAGACGCTTCCGTTCTTAAAGCAGGCGTTACTGTAAACAACAATCTTGACGAGGTATTCCCTCAGGCTGATTATATCACTGTTCACGTTCCGCTCACACCGGACACCAAGGAAATGATCTGCGCTGAAAACATCGCAAAGATGAAGGACACTGTAAGGGTTCTGAACTTCGCAAGAGGCGACCTGGCAAACTCTCAGGACATCATCTCCGCTCTTGAAGACGGAAAGATGGCGGCTTATGTTACCGACTTCCCCAACGCTGAACTTATCGGCGTTGACGGCGTTATCGCAATCCCCCATCTCGGCGCTTCTACTCCCGAAAGTGAAGAGAACTGCGCTTCAATGGGCGCTCTTGAACTGATTGATTACCTTGAAAACGGAAACATCAAAAACAGCGTTAATATGCCTGCCGTTTCTATGGCAAGAACAGGCGTTTCAAGAATTACGGTTATCCACATTAACCAGCCCAACATGATCGCTACTATCACAGACACAATCTCAAAAGACGGCGTAAACATCGCCTCATTTGAAGATAAGAACAGAGGCGAGATCGCTTACAGCATTATTGACGCAGACAGCGAGATCAGCGCCGCAGTTATTGCCGATATTGAAAAAATCGACGGCGTTATCCGAGTTCGTGTAATTGACTGATTGACAAAACCTGTCAAAGGCTGTATAATATGTGACGAAATCGGCGAAAAGCCGCTTTCTGATACCGGTTTTTACCGGACGCAATAAGTCAGGGGTGCCGAAAGGCTGAGATTATACCCTTCTAACTAATCCGGTAATGCGGATGAAGGAAGACGATATAGCGAAACATTTACGCGCCCCTCAGTGAGGGGCGCTTTTTCTTTTGGCTTATTGTTAAAATCACAGCGGAAACACCGCAGGAAAGGAGAAAAAACATGAAAGCCAGTGTAGCAATTCAGGTATTGCCCAAAACCGACAGCGAAGACGAACTTATTCGCATTGTAGACGAGGTTATCGCCTACATTAAGAGCACGGGGCTCAACTGCTCCGTAGGCCCCTTTGAAACAACAATCGAAGGCGAAAGTTACGACCAGCTTATGGAAATCGTGGCAAACTGCCAGAAAGTTGCCGTCAAAGCAGGTTGTGAAAGCGTAAGCGCTTACGTTAAGATCGTTTACAACCCCGAAGGCGAGGTTCTTACCATTGACAAGAAAATCACCAAACATCATCAATAAGATCGCGCCGGTGACGGCTCTTGCCGTCATCATTCTGATATGGTACATATGCTGCGATTTTGAGGTGGTGCCGGCTTATATGCTGCCGTCACCCACCGACGTATGGAACGCGTTTTTTGACAATTTCGGAATAATGATGCAGCAGGCGAAGGTAACGCTTCAGGAAGCCGTTTACGGTCTTGGTATAGGCGTTGCTTTGGCGTTTGTTGTTGCAGGGCTTATGGACCGCTTTACTTTTCTTTACAAAGCGATATATCCGATACTTGTTATAACGCAGACTATACCCACAATCGCCATCGCCCCGCTTCTCGTTTTATGGATGGGTTTCGGCATGGCGCCGAAAATAACGCTTGTTGTTATCACAACGTTTTTCCCCATTTCTATCGGGCTGCTGGACGGTTACCGCAGCGCGGACAATGATGAAATCAACATGATGCGCTCAATGGGCGCAAACAAGCTCCAGATTTTCAGGCACATAAAACTGCCTTCAGCGACAGCCTCTTTCTTCTCGGGGCTGAGAATATCCGCTTCATACGCTATAGTAGGCGCCGTCATTTCAGAATGGCTGGGCGGATTTGAAGGTCTGGGCGTTTACATGACCAGGGTAAAAAAGGCTTACGCTTTTGACAAAATGTTTGCCGTAATAGTATTTATATCGGTTATCAGCCTTTTGCTGATGGCTTTTGTCGGACTGCTTCAAAAAGCAGCGATGCCCTGGGACAGGAAGAACAGGAAAGGAAAAGAAATTAAATGAAGAAAAAAATTCTGGCGGCTCTTATGGCAGGCGTTTTGGCAGTATCACTCGCCGCCTGCAGTAATTCAGACGCTGATAAAAAAACTACAGAAACCGAAGAAAAGACAGACATCACCGTCTGCCTTGACTGGACACCAAACACAAACCACACAGGAATGTATGTTGCTCTTGAAAAGGGCTATTACGCTGAAGCAGGACTTAACGTTACTATCGTTCAGCCTCCGGAAAACAGCACGGCAGTTCAGCTCTGCGCCGCGGGCCAGGCTCAGTTTGCCGTTGACGCCCAGGACACCCTTGCGGCTGCGTTTACATCTGACACTCCTCTTGACGTAACAGCCGTTGCCGCTCTTATCCAGCACAACACATCAGGCATTATGTCAAAGGCTGGTTGCGGAATGGACAAGCCTGCAGGTCTTACAGGCAAAACTTACCTTACATGGGATTCACCTATTGAAAAGGCAATGATGGAAAACGTCGTTAACGGAGACGGCGGCAACTGGGACAAAGTTACCCTTGAGCCCAACACTGTTACAGACGAAGCGCAGGACGTTCAGCACAATCCCGATCACGCTATCTGGGTATTCTACGGCTGGGGCGGCATTAACGCCGAGGTCAACAAAATCGACGTTGATTTCTTCTATTTCAAGGACATCAACAAGACATTCGACTATTACACCCCTGTCCTTATCTCAAACAACACATTCCTTAAAGAAAACAGCGACGCCGCAAAAGCATTTCTTGCCGCTACCGCAAAGGGTTATGAATACGCCATTTCCAACCCCGAAGACGCGGCAAACATCCTTATTGCTTCTGATGAGACCGGCTCTCTTAAAGGCAGTGAAGCACTGGTTACCGCAAGCCAGAAATGGCTCGCAGACCAGTATATCGCAGACGCGGAAAAATGGGGCTACATTGACCCGGCAAGATGGAACGCGTTTTACGACTGGCTTTACGACAGCAAGCTCATCGAAAAAGATTTAGGCGAAAACTGCGGATTTACAAACGATTATTTGGCTTAAGTATGGAAATTTTATCTGTTGAAAAAATTAAAAAGAGTTTCGGCGACAGAACAATCATAGACGACGTCAATATTTCGCTTCAGAAGGGAGAGCTTGTCTCTCTTCTGGGCGTAAGCGGCGCCGGAAAGACGACGCTTTTCAACTGTATTTCAGGAATTTTAACTCCCGACAGCGGAAAAATAGTCCTTTCCGGCGAAGATATTACGGGCAAGCCCGGCAGAATAAGCTATATGCTCCAAAAGGACCTGCTGCTTCCGTATAAAAAGATTATTGACAACGTTTCTCTTCCCCTGCTTCTTTCCGGAATGAAAAAGAAAGAAGCGCGAGAAAAAGCCGCCGCTCATTTTGAATCCTTCGGAATAGCCGGAACGGAAAACTGTTATCCCGCCGAATTATCAGGCGGAATGAGACAGCGCGCGGCTTTGCTCCGCACATATCTTGCGTCGTCAGGCGTTGCGCTTCTTGACGAGCCTTTCAGCGCGCTGGACACGATAACGCGTTCCGCCATGCACACATGGTATCTTTCCGTAATGGAGAAAATAGATTTATCAACGATTTTCATTACCCACGACATTGACGAGGCAATACTCCTCTCAGACAGAATACTTATTCTGTCCGGTTCACCCGGTACAATAGCAAAAGAAATTGTTATCGAAGAGCCTAAACCCAGGCGAAAAGATTTTAACCTGACGAAAGAATTTATTGAATACAAAAAGCAGGTAATCTCCGCTCTGGGCAACGTTATATAACAACAAAAGGGTCTGTCCTGCAAGTGCAGGTCAGACCTTTTTTATAATTCATGCAACAAAAATACGCTCCCGCCGAAAACAGCAGGAGCGCTTATTTTTTATCAGTTTAGCCGTTGTTCTTAACAGACTCTGTAATAGTCTTGGTGCTGGCTTCACGGCCGTATTTATCAATAAGAGCCGCGTTTGCTGGACCGTGGGTAAGACAGCCTGCGCCGCCGATACAACCGGGAGTACACGCCATACCCTCAATAAAGTTGTTCTTGAGCACGCCTTTTGACGCTTTCATAAGCGCCTTCTTACACTCGGCAATACCGCCGCAGACAATCGGATTATACTCAAAATCTTCAAGTCCAAGTTCCTCTTTAGCCTGCTTTACAGCCTCTGCAAGACCGCCGCTGCGGGCAAATATACGGCCGAAATAGGTGGCAGTGTCAAGTTCTTCATCAGGCAGTTTGTCCATCTCAATATCTCGGGAGTCAACCAGCGCCTGGAGTTCCTCAAATGTAAGACAGCTGTCAACATACTTGCTTACAGTATCTTTCTTGATTTCCATTTTCTTTGCTGTGCAGGGTCCTATGAAAACGAGTCTGCAATCAGGCTCTTTCTCTTTGATTGCCTTGGCAATTGCGCCCATAGGTGAAAGATTTGAGCTGATATTATCCTTAAGCGTCGGGAAATTGCGCTGTACATATGTAACAAACGCAGGGCAGCAGCTTGAAGTAAGGAAGCCTTTTTCAGCAAGTTCCTGACATTCGTGATATGCTACTATATCCGCGCCGGCGGCAACTTCAAACACCTTTTCAAAGCCGAGAGCCTTTATTGCGGAAACTACCTGGCCAGTGGTTGCATAATTAAACTGGGAATAAATAGCAGGAGCAACGAGAGCGTAAACCTTTCTTCCGCCTTCTTTTGACGCTTCCTTGATATAATTGATAACCTCAACGATATAAGACTTATCAACACAAGCGCCGAAGGGGCAGGTATAAACACAGCTGCCGCAGGACAGGCACTTATCATTATCAATGGTTGCGGCGTGGTTTTCTGCTGAAGAAGCATGGCTGATAGCTCCAACGGGGCACGCACGCTCACAGGGACGAATATAATTGTGGATAGCACCGTAAGGGCATACCTCGGCGCACTTTCCGCAGTTAACGCATTTATCCTTATCAATAACGCATTTCTGGTCAGCGTCAAATGAGATAGCGCCGACACGGCAAGCCTCTTCACAGCGGTGAGCAATACAGCCGCGGCACATATCAGTAACCTTATAGCCGCCTACGGGGCATTCGTCGCAGGCAATCTTGATAACTTCGATAACATTCGGATTGCTCTTGTCGCCGCCCATAGCGAGTTTAAGTCTTTCGGAAACAATAGCGCGCTCCTTGTAAACGCAGCAGCGCATTGTGGGCTTGTCATCCTTAACGATTGTTGCCGCAATCTCGTTGAACCACTTAAAAGCGGAAATGTTATCCTCATCCCCAGCCTCAAAGTAATGACGAGCAACCTCGCGCAAAACGGTGTATTTCAACTGCTGAACTTGGGTATCAAATACGTTTTTGTTCATTCTGTTTCTCCTTTTCATGCCGCAAAATCGGCGTACTGTAAAATACTCGAATTTTGTGCCGAACATTTCACTCCAGAGTGATTTTAACATAAATGTGAATAAAAATAAAGAGAAATTTACAATTTGGTACATTTACAAATTTTTCAAAATAATATATAATATAAAATGCAAGGTATAATCGGCATAAAATCGGCCATTATACAAGAATTTTTTATTACAAAGGAGCATGATTTATATGGTAAACAGATTTGTACTCAACGAGACAAGCTACCACGGAGCAGGTGCAATCAAAGAGATTGCAGGCGAAGTAACCGGCAGAGGTTTCAAAAAATGCTTTGTTTGCTCCGACCCGGATCTTATTCGTTTCGGAGTTACAAAAAAAGTTACTGACGTTCTTGAGGGAGCAAATATCGACTATGAAATTTACAGCGATATCAAAGCTAACCCCACCGTTGAAAACGTTCAGTCAGGAGTAAAGGCTTTTCGCGCGTCAGGCTCTGACTGCATTATCGCCATCGGCGGCGGCTCTTCAATGGACACCGCAAAGGCCATCGGAATTATTATTAAAAACCCCGAGTTTGAGGATGTTATTTCTCTTGAGGGCGTTGCTCCCACAAAGAATAAATGCGTTCCCATTATCGCAGTTCCCACAACCGCCGGCACTGCAGCTGAGGTTACAATCAACTATGTAATCACCGACAGCGCGAAAAACAGAAAGATGGTCTGCGTTGACGTTCACGATATTCCCGTTGTAGCCGTAGTTGACCCGGACATGATGTCTTCAATGCCGAGAGGCCTTACCGCCGCAACAGGCATGGACGCTTTGACCCACGCTATCGAAGGATACATAACAAAAGGCGCATGGCAGATGAGCGATATGTTCCACCTGAAGGCAATCGAAATCATTTCAAAGAACCTCAGAGGAGCGGTTGAAAACACCCCCGAAGGCAGAGAGGGGATGGCTCTCGGCCAGTACATTGCAGGAATGGGCTTCTCTAACGTAGGCCTTGGCATTGTTCACTCAATGGCGCACCCACTGGGAGCTGTTTATGATACTCCCCACGGCGTTGCAAACGCTATCATTCTTCCCACAGTTATGGAATACAACGCTCCCGCAACAGGAGAAAAATACCGCGATATCGCAAAGGCAATGGGCGTTGAAGGCGTTGACGCAATGAGCATTGAGGAAGCACGCAAGGCGGCTATTGACGCTGTAAAACAGCTTTCTAAGGACGTTGGAATTCCGGAAAATCTTAAAGAAATCGTAAAGCCGGAAGACGTTGACTTCCTTGCCCAGAGCGCATACGACGACGCTTGCCGTCCCGGCAACCCGAGAGACACCAGCGTTGCGGAAATCAAAGAACTTTATCTTTCACTTATGTAAGCAATAACCGACGCGCGGCTGAGGATTACCTCGGCCGCGTTTTGCATTTAAGTTTGATTGTAACCGTTCTGTCAGTATTGTTAATATATTTTATGTTGTAAAATCATGTCGTTTGTGCTATTATTGTCTCGAAATCTTAAGAGATACAGATTAATTCTGTTAATTTTATTGAAAGTAGGATAGTATTATGGTTATTTCAGACAGCATACGCTACGTAGGCGTAAACGACAACGACATCGACCTTTTCGAAGGTCAGTACATTGTTCCCAACGGTGTTTCCTATAACTCATATCTCATCAAGGACGAGAAAACAGCTCTTTTGGACACTGTTGACATTCACAAATACGACGAATGGGAAAAGACCCTTGAGGCTGAACTCGGCGGCAAGGCTCCCGATTATCTCGTTATCCACCACCTTGAGCCGGACCACGCCGGAAGTATTGTTAAGATTATTGAAAAATATCCCAACATTACTCTTGTGGGCAACGCAAAGACATTCGCAATGCTTCCTCAGTTCTTTGAGATCAGCGACAGCGTTGAGAAACTGACGGTAAAAGAGGGCGACACTCTTGCTCTGGGAAGCCACACTCTTACTTTCATTATGGCTCCGATGGTTCACTGGCCTGAGGTAATGGTAAGTTACGAAGAAAGCGAAAAGGTTCTTTTCAGCGCCGACGCTTTCGGAAAATTCGGCTCTATCGGAACAGACGAAGACTGGGCTTGCGAAGCAAGAAGATATTACTTCAACATCGTTGGCAAATACGGCGCTCCCGTTCAGACTTTGCTTAAAAAAGCCGCTAATCTTGAAATCGCCAAGATCTGCCCACTCCACGGTCCTGTTCTTGACAGCGATCTTGATTATTACCTGGGTCTTTATCAGACATGGAGCAGTTACGCTCCCGAAAAAGAGGGCGTATTTATTGCTTACGCTTCAATCTACGGCAACACAAAGAACGCCGCTATGATGCTTAAAGATATGCTTGAAGAAAAGGGCGTTAAAGTCGCAGCCGCAGATCTGGCAAGAGACGATATGGCAGAATGCATTGAAGACGCGTTCAAATACTCAAAACTTGTTTGCGCAGCTTCAAGCTATGACGGAGGCGTTTTCCCGCCCATGGCAGAATTCCTTCATCACCTTAAGAGCAAGGCTTACCAGAACCGCACAGTTGCTCTTATTGAAAACGGAAGCTGGGCTCCCTGCGCCGCAAAGGCAATGAGAGCTGAACTTGAAGGAATGAAAAACGTTACTATCGCAGAAAAGACAGTAACTATCAAATCAGCTGTTAAAGAGGCAGACAAAGAGGCTCTCAAAGCCCTGGCAGAAGAAATTTCCTGCTGAGCGGAGGAAGTACTATGACTGTTTACGTTAACGGGGATTTTATATCTTTCGACGAGAACGACACTACTTACAGCATAATGGTTGAGGACAGGGGCAAAATCGCCTATATGGGTTACAACACTCCCCTTTGCTACCGAGACGCGAAATCCGTTGACCTTGAGGGCAAGGCGGTGGTTCCCGCCATCAACCGCTGCATTGAAATTGAGGCAAAAGGCGCAACCTGCAGTGTTCTGCGGGAGGGAGAAAGCGCGGATTTTGCAATTCTCGACAAAAACATACTTAAAAACGACGATGCTTCGGTACTCCAGGTCTTTGTAAAAGGCAGAGACGTACGCAGAAGCCTGTTTCCACATTTTTCATTATGAAAATTTTGCTTATTGCGGACGTGCACGATAAACTTTTCGGAAGTTTAAAAACAATCCGAGAACTGAAAAAGGTCGTTTCTTCAACGAAATGCGACCTTATCGTCTTTCTCGGCGACACGGTGCACGGACCGTCAACTCCGCATTTTATTTATAAAAAAAGACTTCATCGGGCAGTTTCCGTTGCCTGCGGTAAGCCTTTTGCAACGGTTTTCGGCAACCACGACGACGAGTGTTCCACCACCAAAGAGGAAATCCTCGGCTGGCTTAAAGAAGAACCGAATTGTCTTACAAAGGACCGCAACTACTTCCTTGATTACGGCGACACCAGACTTCTGTTTATTGACAGCGGAAGCTACTGCAAAGGCGACGAAAGCGGCTACGCCTACGTTGACACAAAAACGATAAAATGGGCGAAGGAAGTATCTTACGGAAAGAGAACTATCCTATTTCAGCACATTATTATGCCTGATATCATGGAGCTTATTGAGGAGTCCGGCGAACAAAAAGACGGTTTTGTTAAGGACGGAGGCAAGTGGTACAGATTTAAGGACGGTGTTTCTTTTATCGGTTCTCTGGGAGAGCGCCCGTGCCCTCCTGATTTTAACAACAGACAGTTGGAAGAACTGAGAGAAAACGTCTGCTGCGCCGTTTTCGGCCATGACCATCTAAACGATTTTGAACTTGACGTTCAGGGCGTAAGATTTATTCAATGCGCCGGAGCAGGCTCAAACAGTTATGACCGCAGTCATCCGTCGTCAGTCAAACTGCTTGACACGAACACGCTTGAAACAATTAAAATACCTGTCGGCTGACAGTAAAAAACACGATGAAAAGCATTTGCCTTTCATCGTGTTTTTGTTTTATCCGTTAAAATCTGATTGATGCAAAGATACCGTAATGGTCGCTGACATATCCGTTTGAAATATCATCCAGTATCGCATATCTTTCAACAGTCTCTGCCGAGGTGAAAATATGGTCGATAGGCGCCGAAGAAGCGTCGTCCAGTTTGCCCCATTCGGTATAAGTAACGTGAGGTTCATCCGCCTGCTTTGCGATTTTACTTGCGTCGCCGAGGACTTCAGACGCGCTTTTGTAAGCTAATCCGTCCTGGGTCTGATTAAAGTCGCCTGTAAGCACAGTTTGGGCTCCGGGATATTTTTCCTGAAGTTCCTGCATCTTTTCCAGTATTACGCCCATACCGAAATTTTGAGCCTCTTCCGAAGCATTGTCAAGGTGGGTATTCATATGGATATACTCGCACCCGCCGTCCTTAGCCTGCAAAACAACATAAGAACAAACGCGGTTGCAGCCTGCTCCTGAATAGCGGCTTTCAATCTCCGGCGTTTCGGACAGCCAAAAAGTGTTTTCCTCTACGCACTCGTATTTATCCTTGAGCCAGAAAACAGCGTTCATCTCGCTCTTTTTCTCATTTTCGTCGCCGCCGCGCTGAACGCCGTAACTATCGTAATCAGGCATAAGTTCAGAAAGTTTACTCAGCCAGTCGGAATTCATCTCCTGGGTTCCGATAGAGTCGGGCTTTACCGAGTTCATATAAGAAGCAAACAGTTTTACCCTCTTTGCGCTGGTTCCCTGAATAATATTTCCCCAGGGCGCCGCAACGTTGAAAGAAACAACATTTACGCAGTCGCTGTAAGAATTCAGGTCTGTTTTATATTCTTTGGCGGAACAGCCGCAGAAAGCAAACGCAATTACCGCCGCAAGAAAAAGCGATATGTACTTTTTCATCAGTCTTCCCCCTGTTCCCACAGAAGAGGTTTCTGCTTCTTGGCGCAGTATTTTTCCACAAGGCGTGCTTTGTCAATTTTACGAACAAAATTCCAGATTGTATCCACCTCGCGCTTGGCGTTTTTGGCGTCCTGCTCAAGTCTTTCGCTCATATTGTAATAAAGCAGATTAACGCCGCATTTCGGGCAGTTTGCCTTCATATAAAGCGGGCTGAGTTTCTGTCCGCACTTTGGGCATTTATTATTCATTAACCGCACCTCCCGAAGAAACCTGCTTTGCCAGTTCGTCGCGGCGAACCGCCATTTCGCTTCTTATTTTCTTTAACTTATCTCCGCGCAGATCGTAGAAGAAATACGGAATTACAGAAATTAACCCTGCAACATTCGGAATGATAGTAAAGAAAGTCCAGAGCCAAAATTCTGTCGGTCTGCCTGCGGCGGAAGTGCACTGGGCAATGGTCTCAGTAGTACCGTCTGCAAGCGTCTTTTCCGTAACGATATAACCGATAACAGGAAGAAGAGCCGTTGCGATAGACGTAGAAAGACTGGAAGAAAGTTTGTTGACAAATGTCAGCACCGAAAACGCCATGCCTTCGTTGCGCACGCCCGTTTTCCATTCCATGTAGTCAACCGTGTCGCCTATCATCTCAGTTGGCACGATCATATTTATTGTTATAACAATATTAAGAACTATATTCTGTACCGCCAAAATCGGGATAGCGACGTACCACGTTTCATAGTGGTTAAATCCGATAAGGAAAGCAACCGTTCCGATTATAGCCTTTACAACAGCAATTCCGAAAATAATTTGTCTGTTGTCAAACTTCTTTTTGATAATCGGAAGCACAAGATAACCGATATATCCGCCTATTCCGCCGAGGAATGAGACAACGGTGCTCCAGGTCATATAGTCCAGCACTTCAGTATAATAATAACCGCCGAAAACGGAAGCAATGGAAGAAACTGTCCCCAGAACGTTGCCGAGAATTATAAGCTGAAGCGGTCTGTTCTTAAAAAGATATTTAAAGCCGTCAAAAATACTGCTTTCCTCAACTGGCTGAACTACACGCTCTTTTGTAAACAGTCCTGCAAGGCTGAAAAGTCCCAGTATCATTACAGCGGAAATAACGCCCATAAACGCGAAAACGTCCTTGAGCGACCAGCTGATTTTGCCGTTATTGCTCAGGTCCATAAGGGCAGGAAGCATAACAGAAGAGGAAATGCCGCCGATAATGCCGCTTATAAAACGTGCGGTAGAGATAGCGCGTGTTCTGTCAGAGGGAGACGGGCTGATTGCGGCGCTGAGCCCCCAAAAAGGCACGTCGCCCATGGTATAGAAAAACTCCCACAGGATATAGGAAATGTACATATAGACAATCTTAACGGTTGTCTGGTGGACGTCCTGAAGAAGTATCGGACCGCTCCAGAAAAGTATCGTCACTATCGACAGCGGTATAGGAACAATCAGCAGATACGGTCTCAGCTTTCCGTAGCGCGTTCTCGTCTTATCTATAATTCCGCCCATTAACGGGTCGTTTATCGTGTCCCAGATACCGAGAACAAGAATCATCGTTGCCACGGCTCCGCTGGGTATGCCGAATACTTTTATGAAAAATATCGACAGAAATGAACCTTGAAAAAGGTTATAACTGAATACCTGGCCTGCGTTTGCAAATCCGTAGGCAAGGTTTTCCCTAACGCCGACGTAGCGGACCTCTTTTCCCTGTTTTTTCTCTTTTGTTTCTTCCATTTTTCTCCCCCAAATCAAACCCTGTTTATCGGTTCTTCACTGTTTTGTATTCGGATAATATTTTTCAATACACCCTGATACAACTTGCTCACAGTCGCTGAGGAAAGTCCCCCTATATGCGGTGAAAACAAAATTTTATCTTCTATTCTTTTGTCAAGTAAAGGATTATCCGGCATAACAGGCTCAGGTGCAATGACATCCAGCCCTGCCATTGAAAGCCGCCCGTTTAAAAGAGCTTCAACAAGAGCGTTATTGTCCACCAGTTCGCCGCGGGCAGTGTTTATAAAGCAGGCGCCGCTTTTCATCTTTTTAAAGAAAGAGGCGTCGGCTATTCCCGCCGTATGGCTGTTTGCCGGAAGGTGAAGCGAAACGATGTCGCTCTCGCCCAGCAATGTATCCATATCCGCATAGGAAACGGAATACTCGCTTTCAAGTTCTTCATACCTGGTTCTGTTTGAATAAAGAACTCTTGCTCCGAAGGGATTTAAAAACTGGGCGGTTTTTCTCGCTATCTTTCCAAACCCGATTAGGCCGACGGTACACTCGCTCAGTTCTTTCAGCTTTCCGAAATATTCTTTTTTCGTTTCTGTCTGGCGGCCGATGCGCACCGCCTGGTCAAGATTTCGCGCGTTTTTAAGGCAGGAAAGCATAAGCATTATCGCCTGCTCCGCCACCGCCGTATCGTTAATACCGGGATTGTTGCAAACCGCAACGCATCTGTTTGCCGCCGCTTCAAGGTCAACTCCCTGGTAGCCGACCCCTTCGCTCTGAATAAGTTTAAGAGACGGCAAAACATCTATCAATTCTTTCTCAACACTTCCCATAGCGTCAACAACCAGCACATCTGCATCGCCGTCTGCCCCTATCTCGTCAGCAGACGCGCCCAGCGGGTAAAATCTTACGGAAAAACCATCGGAAAAGATTTCCGGTATCTCACGCTGTACCCGCTGTTTGTCTGAAACATTAGATAAAAATACTATATTCATATCAATTACGATCTTTTACGTTTTTTCTTAACAACAGCCGCAATACCTGCCGCCGCTGCGGCGATAACAACAACGCCGGCAATACCGCAGGGAATGCCTATTTTTATAGCAGGCGGAACATATTTACCTCCTGCTTCAGATACCGTAGAAGCCGCCTTTTCCGGAAGTTCGTAAAGATTGTCGCCCTTGTTTGAACCGTAAGCGATGCGGACAACGCTTACATCATACTTTCCGAGTTCTACGTCAAACGCCTCTGACGGGTCTATTGAGTATTCGGTGGGAGCTGTTGTATTTTTGCCAATTTCGTTGCAGGCGGATTTATAGTCGCCCTTTAACTGCTGAACTGAAACGGCGTTGGGCGAATACCCGTCAAGTTTCAGGCTAACACTTTTTTTCTTACCGTCCGTGTTGACAAGCTTGACATAAAGCACTTCGTTTTCCTCGTCAACGGTAACTGATTCGTAAACACCGTTTTGAATTGTGGTTGAATTGTCGAAAACAGATTTAAGATACTTTGTTCCGTAGTTGTTTGCAAAAAGCATCTGAACGTAATACGACGGAGTAAGAACAGTCTCGCGGCTGTCGAACCAAATAAGATTTACGTTCCAGCACTGGGCGTTTACCTTAGCAAAGGTGGGTGCGTAAGACGCCATCTCAACAACGTCGCCGTTTTGCTCAAGTCCTGTAAGGAAGCTCGCCTCTTCAACGGCTTCTATCATATTGCTCTTTGTCTGGATTGTTCCCACGCCCTTTGAAGTTGCGGCGTATTCACCTACGAAAACATGGGCTCCGTTTCTGTCAAAATTATCATAACGGTCGTTGTGGTCGAAAAGATAGCCGTCGTTTGTGTAATAATGCTCGTCAACGATGGTATCTTTGTAATCCTGATTTATCCACGCCCAGTTTTCATCGTAAGCTTCTCCCTCAAGCCATGTTCCGCTGGAGGAAATAATAGTAATATCGGGGTATTTTTCTTTTACCGCTTTGCAAAGAGCCTTAAAGTTTCTTTCGTAAATCTCGCCCCAGTTTTCGTTGCCCAGGCCGATATATTTAAGGTTAAAAGGCTCCTGACTGCCGTTCGCCGCGCGAAGGGCTCCCCAGTAACTGGTTGTTGCATCGCCGTTTGCATATTCGATAAGGTCGAGAATATCCTGAACATAATTGTCCCACTCGTCGGTGCCGGGTCTTAAAGCGATAGTGTCAAGATAAGCTTCCCAGTCCTCATCGTTTTTGATATTGAGAGCTTCAATCTTCTCTGTGTACTCTTCCCTGCCCTTTTCATCTTCAGGGTCAAAATTTCGGGAGTTGGTAAGGAATTCTTCCCACTGGCTGTCGCTCATTGTAAGTTTTTCGTGAGCGGCGGCATAATCGTCATAGGACGCTCTGCCCTGGCAGGTAAGCCCTACGTTCAATATCGGAAGAGGCTCAGCGCCAAGGTCACTGCAAAGCTGGAAATACTCATGGTAACCCATTGCGTTTGTATTTATGTAGTCTCTGCCCGCGTCGTCGCGCCACAGATTATAAAACTGAACTCTCTCCTCAAGAGGGCCGATGGTTTCTTTCCAATCGTAAAGATGCTCTAGACTGTCGCCCTCAGTAAGGCATCCGCCGGGGAAACGGATAAATCCCGGATTGAGATTTTTAAGCGCTTCAAACAGGTCGCTTCTAAGTGTTGTGTACTTCCACGCGTCCGTTCCGTAGCCATAACTTGAATGGGGAACGAGAGTTACAAAATCCAGTTCCAAAGTTCCTGTGCCGTCAAAGACGATGGTGAGCCCACCGTCCTCATCAGCGGCGGCTGTAAGCACTGCGGTAACCTGGCGCCATCCGCCTGAGCAGTTGGAAATATCAAGTTCCGTTACATTTGATTTGTTTTTCGGCGAGTCAAGATAAACGCTGACTTTGCCGTTAAAGTTTACATTATTTATGTAGCAGGAAAAATCGTATGACGTATCTTTTACAAAGCCCATGTCAGGCGTTGCCGCCTTGTCTTTGTCAAGGTCGTATGATTTGTAATCATAAAGTTCAGTATAGCCTGTATTTGTAAGCGTTCCGCTTCCGTTAACTGTAATCTGGGCGTAGGTGGGGTTATTCTCATTCAGCGGTTTTTCCTTTGCCGCCTCCAGAGTTATATCCTCCGCCTTCCAGGCAGTTGTTTTGTTGAATTCATACTCAAAACTGTCGTTATTTACAAGATTTGACACAAGTCCGCCGTCGCAGGCAAAACTAATATCCTCAATAAAAGAGCCATACAGCTTATCTGAAATTGCAACGCTCTCGTCTGAAGAAGAAATATTCAATGTCGTTGACTGCTGGGCAGCCTGAACCGGCATTGCCGCCATTGACAGCGCCATTGTTCCCACCATCAATGCTGATAAAAACTTTTTCATAATTACCCTCCAAAAGACAATTTTAAGAATGAAATTGCCTTATTTTATCCTGATTATTATAACATTAGATACACGCTTCTGTCAAAGCCGGGCAATTTCTTTTCCGCTTCAAATGTGAATCAAAAAATATTTTTTGAAAATTGATATATTTTTATTGACTTTCGATAAAAATAATGATATAACAAAGATGCAAAAGACAAAAACGGAGGCAAAGAATATGTGGAACCATAAAAGATCCATAACTCTCACCCACACTCTAGTGAGGGCGTTTTACGTCATTCTCGCCGCGGCCGCGGCGGCATTGCCGTTTCTTCAGTTTATTCATAACAAAAAAATAATTTTTGCGGTATTTTATCTGGCAGTTCCTGCCGGGCTTATTGCTCTTATCTGCCTTGACAAGGTACTGCAAAAAATTAAAAAAGGAATTGTTTTTGAGCACGGAAATATCAAAAATCTAAGGATATTCAGCTGGTGCTGTTTTTACGCCGCGGCAGACGGACTTATCTTCGCCGTTTTGGCGGGGCTTACCGCCTCCGGCAACAAGGATACCGTTATAATCTACAACGTTGTCCCGTTAATTATATGCTCAGTTGCCGCAGTATTTACAGGACTTGTTGTCCGCGTTGTAAAAAACATTATTGAAGAAGCCGTTGCCCTCAAAGAGGAAAACGAACTGACAATATAGGAGGAAATCATGCCGATAATAGTAAATCTTGATGTAATGCTGGCAAAGCGCAAAATGTCCTCCGGAGAATTGGCGGCTCGTGTCGGAATTACCCAGGCCAACCTGTCTATACTCAAGACGGGAAAGGCTAAGGCGGTGCGTTTCTCTACGCTTGAGGCTATCTGCCGAGAGCTGGACTGCAGTGTGGGAGACATTCTGGAGTACCGAAAGGAGAAATAACTTTGGAACAAAATCAAAATAAGGCAATGCCGAATATGGCATCGCCTCAGTTAACTGCGCCCAAAATCGCCCCGAAACCCCCGAAAACTCACAAAATTTATCCGATAACAGTGCGGGATCTGATATTCTTTGCGCTGTTCGCCGTTGGCGCATTCCTCACAAGACAGCTAGGAATTGTCTTCGGATTGCATCTTGGATACAGTATCTCTTACATTTTCCTCTTTGCCGTAACCGCAGTATATATCGGCACACAAAAAATAACGGCAGACAGATTTACCACTGCCTGCGGCGCGCTTTCACTGGCGGCGGCTGTTTCAATGACTTTTACCGACGACAGTCTGTTCATGTTTTTCGGCGTATGCCTTACCTGCCTGTTTTACATTCTCTTTGTAGACGGACTTACAGGGTCGGGGAAAAAATCGTTTTGCTCAGTGAGCATAATAAGCCAACTGTTTTACAGCAGTTTTGCAATGACACTTCAAAATTTTCTTACCCCCTGGCGTTCCCTTGCAAAAAGCAAGAAAAGCGGCAAAAAAGGGATAGAAATTCTCATCGGCGTTGTTGCCTGCATTCCCGTTGCCGCAGTTATGATAGTTCTGCTTGCAAGCGCTGACGACGCATATGCCTCTTTGGTTGAAAAAATCACAACCCACTTTTTCTCATTCATAGTTTCGCTTTTCTTTGCCGCATTGATATTCGTTTTTCTTTTGCCCTATATCTTTGCCCATAAAAACGCCGAAAGCAAGGACCACGTCCTTCGCTTTAAGCGCAAACTGCCGGCAGGCGTTTCCTGCGCATTTCTTGCCTGTCTTTGCTTCGTTTACATTTCATATCTGTTTTCCCAGCTGGCATATTTCTTTTCTGCCTTTCGCGGTCTTTTGCCCTCGGGCTATACGTTCTCGTATGCCCAGTATGCCCGCCAGGGATTTTTTGAAATGTGCGCAATAACAGCTTTGAATTTTATCATTCTCTGCTTTATTGCGGCTAAATCAAAACGAAGCAAAGGCGGCGGAATACCGAAATCCGTAAAGGCGCTCTGCTGTGCGGTATGTCTTTTCTGCGCAATCTTTGACTTTACCGCAATGTCAAAAATGGCGCTTTATATCCGCTGTTTCGGCCTTACAAGGCTAAGACTTCTTACTGCTCTTTTCATGGTTATGATTTTGTTTTTGGCGGCGCTTTACGTAATTCATCTTTTCAGACCCAAATTTTCATACATGAAAACGGCTGTAATTATTGCTGGCTGTGCCGTTTTGCTTGTTTCGTTCGTAAACGTTGACGCCGTAATCGCAAAATACAACATCAGCGCATACGAAAGCGGTCAGATAGAAGAACTGGACGTAGGCTATCTTGACTCTCTTTCAGACGCAGCAATTCCGTATCTTGCAGAATTGTGCTCGTCAGACAACACCGTTATTTCAGACGCGGCAAAACACGCGCTGATGAACGATTATAAGAAGTCTAAAGCCAATGAAAAATCCGTTTTCCAGTTCTGCCTGACTTCGTACCGTGCCGACAAAGCGCTTCAAAAACATTCAAAAGAACTGGATGAATATATAGCCGCATACGAAGCCTCTACCCAAAATTTTGCAGACCCGTACAGCGGCGAAGCGGCAGACATTTACGACTATGAGGATCAAACTCAATATTATGATGAAACATCCTCACAGTACTACGAAACAACAGAACATTACAACTACACTTAATCCCCTTCAAAAAAACAGCGCCGAACGAAAAACTCGTTCGGCGTTGTTTTTTACTTATTATATCGGCTTTCTTCCGTTTGCCGAATATGTTACTCCCTGACCCGCAAAATGCACTTTTACTGTATGTTTTCCGGGCTTTGTTTTTATGTGCAAAATTGAAGTGGTATCGCTGAGTTTTTCCTCAGTATATGTTCCGTCAGTTTCAACCGACTCAACAGGTCTGTGGGCAAAAATTTCCGTGTCTGCGTCGTACTCTCTGTCCTGGTCAAAGGTCAGCTCAAACGCATTTTCCTCGCGGTCGAAACGGTAAAAATCAATACTGCCGCAAACAGCCATAGGATACGGTCTGCAAAGCACGTTCATAAGAGCAGAGTTATACATTCCGCGATTATAGCACCAGTATGTATTACTCCATTTATAGGAATCAAACAGATCAAGCAGGAACTCAACGTGGTGGAACCAGTCGGTGCCTGTTGAACCGCCGCCCCATTCGCCTACTAAAACAGGCATATTAAGGCGCTGGTTCTGCTCTTTTCTTCTCTGGTCAAAAATCGACTTAACCCTGTCATTATCCGCGTACTTATAAAGCGGAGTGTCAACCATAAAGTCATAAGCATGAGGGGCAAAAGCCTGGTTTTCTTCTATTTTTCCGTTAACTGTAATAGGTCCTCCTGAAAACGGTATTCCCATATTGGAATAGTAGCAGTTTTCCATAAAGATGATACCGTTGTCAGTCTCGCTTCTTATAGCGGCGGCAACTCGGTTAAGGAACGGCGTATATTTTTCGGTATCAAACTTACGGATATATTTTCCGCCGGATTCGGTTATCTTTGCCAAAACATCTCCGTCGTACTGCTTAAGTATCTCGGCCATAGGAGCAGGAGACGTCAGCGACGCAAGCAGTTTCTTTTTGTCAATTTTCTTGTCTGTAAGCGTTACCTTTGCAATGCTTTTCAGAAGTCTGAAAAACACCTTGCCCCCGTCTGAACCAGGAAACGGCTCGTTGAGCACGTCAAAGCCGAAAAGAGCCGGATGATTGCCGAAGCGGCGGGCAAGCATTCGCCACATATCGATGAAATGATCCTGAACACCCTTACCCTCGGTATATGTATTGCTCCAGAAATTATCAAAAGAATGGTGGACAGCCTTATTGATAAAATAACCCTCCGCCCAAACAAGTTTTGGTTTAATATAAATATGGCCGTCAGTCAGCGAAGCCCACTTTGGCGCGCCGTCTCCGCCGCCGGTATCCTCAACATCAAAATCGCCGTACAAATCCTGGTGCATATCAAGATAAGCGTAAACGCCCTCTTTTTCGCAGGCGTCAAGGAAATTTTGTATATCTTCCAGTTCTTTCTCGTTATATGTTCCGGGAGTAGGCATGATTTTTGACCAGTTAGTAAAAAAGCGGATAATGTTCATTCCGCGTTTTTTGAGCGCCGCAATATCGTAGCTCCAGTCAATACCGTGCATACATTCGGGCTTATTTTTAATGCCGATATTGACGCCGCTGAAAATTCGCTCCCTGCCGTATTCGTCAACAAAGCATTTGCCGCTTGTCTTAATTTTGTCCATAAATGTCCCCCTGAATGTAAAAATCAAATTAATTGCATCCATTATAAAATTACACCGAAACGCACATTTTGTCAACAGCAACAAAAAAAGCCGCTATATTAACAGCGGCTTTCATCGGCTTATTTTATTTTTTCAGAATGTTTTTTGCCCATTCTGCAGCTTTCTCCAAATCCTCTTCATCAGGATGAGTAAGAGCGGCGTCAAAATTATCCAGGCTTACTTGAAGTTTCTTATCATCAGGATGAGCGGTTATCATCTTAACATATCTTTCTCTTACTGACATTGGCATTTTGCCCTGACAGAAGAACGAGCCAAGTACCTCGTTTCCTTCAGGCAGAAGTGAAAGAGCCCGGGAGGAAAGAGCGTCAAAATAGGACTGCTCACCGCCGAAACCTGCGGTACCGAAATACGCAATCTTCTTTCCATTTGTCTCTTTTAGCATCTCAGCCGTTTCCGCCGAACAGGTGCCTTTGTCTGTCCATGAGCCGATAAAATACACATCGGCTTCAATGCCGCTTTGGGGCTTACCGAAATAAGTTACGTTTTCACCGGAAGCGGCAATAGCGTTTTTAATCGCTTCTGCTACTTTCTCGGTATTGCCGGTAACACTTGAATAAACAACAGCGATATTCATAATAATCACCCTTTGGTATATAAAGAAGGCGGATAAAGGGTTACTAATATAACCCTGCGGATAAAAAACTAGGTCCGGACGCAGAAAGCGTCCGGACCCGGCATGGTCGAGGTGACAAGATTTGAACTTGCGACCCCCACGTCCCGAACGTGGTGCTCTACCAAACTGAGCCACACCTCGAATTGCTGCTATAATATACCACAAATCGAGGTTAGTTGCAAGTCTTTTTAGCAGAATTTATTTAATTCTTCATCATAATTGTAGCCCACCGATGCCAGTTTATCGATAATTTCCTGCTTATCAACCCCCATATCGTCGCAAAGTGCGTCAATATTCGGGTAATAATCTCTCAGTTTTGTATTTATAACGCTTAAAAGCATTATCGGATCATTTGGCAGATTTTGCATTTATTTCCTCCTGGACAGTGTTATATATTGCGTTAAACAGCGATCTGTCATCTGACTTGGGAAGATCGCAGGCGTAATGCCAAACCATCATACCGCCGCAGCCGCTGTCAATCGCAAGTTTTGTTTTTTTCGCAATAACGTCATAAGTATTAAAGGACGCTGTAAGATTTGTCTCATCGTCATGACAAATTCCGTTTTCGTCAATAATATCTGCGTAATCTTTATAGAGATACCAGTATGCTTCCTTTGTTGTAGGTCTTGCGTAAAGCGGAACGCCTAAATCCAGCTTTGCCTTGTCATAGCCTGCTTTTTCAAATTTTTCTATATCTTCCTGGGCAATCTCATATGTTGCGTGGTTTCCGTCATCGTCCCACAGGTCGTAGCTCATTACTTCAATTCTGTCAACAGCGTCTTTCGCTTCGTCAGACAATTTTATATCCCATGAAGCCAGAGCCATTCCGATCTCATAAGCGTCGCCCAGTTTCTCATTGAGAGAAAGTATAAAATCGCTGTATATGCGCCAATTCTTGCTTTTCATGGTAAATTCATAATCGAAAAATACGCCGTCAAAATGATATTTGTCAAGAACTGTTTTTATATTATCCTCAAGTTTGCCGCTCTGAAAAGCGTTGTTGTGACGCTCGCCGAGATCTTTCATCTGGGCGTCCCAATCGGCAGAATCATCCGTCTGGGCGGAAGGGCCCAGCAGGTTAATATAAACCTTTTTATCGGGATCTGCTTTCATAGCAATCTGGAGATTTGCCAAAACAGTGTCAAAATCGTCTGCCAAAACAACATTGCCGCTTTCGTCAAAATCAGCGCATCCGATAAGGATTATGTCTGTAATTTGATCAAAATGGGAAGTGTCAAAGGAATCAAAATTTCTCAGATCGTCCGCAACAACATAAGCCGTAATTCTGAAATCCTCAATATTCACAGGCGTAGACTCCTTTTTCCCGCTGCAAGCTGAAAACATTGTAACCGGAATTACAAGCGCCAGCAGAGCAATTGCTATTCTTTTTACCAATCTCATAAATTTTCCCCCTAATTGCAAACAGTATTCTTTTTGTCTGTCAATGCCAATTTACCATAAAAATCCCTGTTTTTCAATAATTATGGGTACTTTTATATTGATTATTTTTTTCTAATGTGTAATAATAGACTGTAATTCTATAAGTCGGCTTAAATCAGCCGGCGGATTGTGGTGAGAATATGACTGAAAATGAAAAATTGGCTCAGCTGCTTTTTCCCGATATTAACAAAACGACTGAGTATTACGAAGAAAAATACCCGCCGCGCAATTTAAAAGAGGGTGCGCGGGTTTCCCGCTTTGCTCCCAGCCCCACAGGCTTTTTGCACTTCGGAAATCTCTTCTCCTGCACAATTGCTTACAAAACGGCAAAGTGCAGCGACGGTATCTTCTACGTCCGCGTTGAAGACACCGACCAGAAGCGCAAAGTTGAGGGTGCGGTTGAAACTATGCTTAAAGCGCTTCAAACCTACGGCATAACTCCTGACGAAGGAGCAATGTCTGACGGAAGCGAGCAGGGCGACTACGGTCCATACACCCAGAGCCAGCGCAGAGAAATATACAGAACATACGCTAAAAAACTGGTTGAAGAGGGTCTTGCTTATCCCTGCTTCTGCACCGCTGAGGATCTTGAAGACCTGCGCAGCCGCCAGGAGCACGAAAGCATTAAAGGCTACTGGGGTCCCTACGCTGCCTGCCGCAATCTGACTTACGACCAGATTAAAGCGAACATCGACAGCGGAAAAACTTGGACATTAAGGCTTAAATCCCCAGGTGCTACCGAAGGCAAAGTCGTTTTTGACGACATGATAAAGGGCAAGATTGAAATGCCTGAAAACGTTATCGACATTGTGCTGTTAAAAACCGACGGCATTCCCACTTACCACTTTGCCCACGCGGTGGACGACCATCTTATGCACACAACCCACGTTATAAGAGGCGACGAATGGATTGCTTCCGTTCCCGTTCACCTTCAGCTTTTCCGCGTGCTGGGCTTCAAGCCTGTTAAATATGCCCATATCGCTCCGATAATGAAAGAAGAGGGCGAAAACGGCAAGCGCAAGCTTTCAAAGCGCAAAGACCCGGAAGCCGCTGTAACATACTACGACGAAGTCGGTTTTCCCGCTGCGTCGGTAAACGAATATATAATGACGCTGGCAAACTCAAACTTTGAGGACTGGCGCAGAGCAAACCAAAACGCTCCATTGGAAGCGTTTCCGTTCAATCTTAAAAAGATGAGCGTTTCCGGCGCACTGTGCGATATGGTAAAGCTGTCTGACATTTCAAAGAACATAATTTGCAGAATGAGCGCAGAAGAAGTATTTGAACTCTCAGATAAATGGGCAAAGGCTCACTGCAAAGAACTTGCCGACCTTTACGAAAAAGACCCGGCATACGCAACAGCGGTACTGGCTATCGACAGAGGCAACAAAAAGCCGAGAAAAGATATTGCAAAATGGAGCGATATTCCCGACTATATCAGCTATATGTACGACGAGACTTTCAAGCCCTGCTATGATCTTACCGGCAACGCAGACAAAGAACTTGCCTGCAAGGTGCTTGAAAAGTATAAAGACATCGTAGACGTTAACGACGACAAAGATACTTGGTTCTCAAAGATAAAAGAAATATGCCCCTCAGTTGGCTGCACGCCAAACGTTAAGGAATTCAAGCAAAATCCGGAAGCTTTCGCCGGTCATGTAGGCGACGTTTCAACAGTTATAAGAGTTGCCCTCACCGGCCGCACAAACACGCCCGACCTGTTTTCAATAACAGCGCGGCTGGGCAAAGAAAGAGTGCTGGAGAGACTTGAAAGCGCACTAAAACACTACAAGGAGGAAATGTAATGGCTGAAAACACCAAAGAATATTCCAATTTCATACACGACTTTATTGACAAAGACCTGGAGGACGGAGTATACAGCCATATTCAGACCCGTTTTCCTCCTGAGCCCAACGGCTATCTTCACATAGGCCACGCCAAGGCTATATGCATAAACTTCGGCGTTAAGGAAAAATACCACGGCACATGCAATCTTCGCCTTGACGACACAAACCCCACCAAAGAGGACACGGAATACGTTGACGCTATCAAAGAGGATATCAACTGGCTCGGGTTCCAGTGGGACAACCTCTATTACGCTTCAGACTATTTTGATTTCCTTTTTGAGTGCGCAATCAAACTTATCAAAAAAGGCAAAGCGTTTGTCTGTGAACTTACTCCGGAACAGATGAGAGAATACAGAGGAACTCTGACTGAGCCGGGCAAGGAAAGCCCCTACCGCAACAGAAGCATTGAGGAAAACCTTGACCTGTTCATGCGTATGTCAAAGGGTGAGTTCCCCGAGGGCTCAAAAGTTCTCCGCGCAAAAATAGATATGGCTTCTCCCAATCTCAATATGCGCGACCCGATAATTTACAGAATTATGTTTGCCCACCACCACCGCACAGGCGACAAATGGTGCGTTTATCCCATGTATGACTTCGCCCACCCGCTTTCAGACGCAGTTGAAGGCGTTACCCACTCCCTGTGCTCCTTGGAATTTGAAAACCACAGACCGCTTTACAACTGGTTTGTTGACGAACTGATTGAGGGAGAAAAGCCCCGTCAGATCGAATTTGCCAGAATGAATGTTAACTACACTCTAACAAGCAAGCGCAAATGCCTGCGCCTTGTTCAGGACGGAATAGTAGACGGATGGGACGACCCGAGAATGGCAACAATCAGCGGTATGCGCCGCAGAGGATACCCGCCGGAGGCAATCAGAGATTTCTGCGAAAGAATAGGCGTTTCAAAGGCTTACAGCGTTATCGACTTTGCTCTGCTGGAAGCCTGCGTTCGCGACAACCTTAACGTTAATTCGCGCCGCGCCATGGCCGTTATTGACCCGCTTAAACTTGTTATTGATAATTATCCAGATGACAAAACGGAAGAAGTAGAGGTTGAATACCATCCCGATCATCCCGAATACGGCAGCCGCAAGGTGCCTTTCGGCAAAGAACTTTACATTGAAAAAAGCGACTTCATGATTGAGCCTATTAAGAAATACCGCAGACTTTACCCGGGCAACGAAGTTCGTCTTTACAAGGCTTACTTTGTTACCTGCACAGGCTATGACCTTGACGAAAACGGCGAGGTTTGCTGTGTTCACGCAACATATGACCCGGAGACTTTCGGCGGCGACAGCCCCGACGGAAGAAAGGTAAAAGGCACTATCCACTGGGTAAGCGCAACAGACAATGTAAAGGCAGAGGTTCGCCTTTACGACAGACTGTTCATGGTTGAAAACCCCAGCGACGAAACAGGCGTCGGCTCTTTTGAGGACAACCTTAACCCCAACAGCCTTACGGTAAAAGAAGCGTATATTGAAAAGGCGCTGGCAGACACAAAACCCGGCGACAGATTTCAGTTTATGCGCAACGGCTATTTCTGCACAGACAGAAATTCAACCGACGACAAGCCAATTTTCAACAGAACGGTTCCGCTGCGCGACAGCTTCAACGTTAAAAAATGAGCAAATCAGTTATAGTAGGCGGAATTTACCGCCATTTCAAAGGAAACATTTATCAGGTTATTGCCGTTGCCAAGGACTGCTCAGACCTGCATGACGTAGTCGTCTACAAAAGCGAGGACGGCTCCAAAGTCTGGGTTCGGGACATGGACGAATTTCTCAGCGAAGTTACGAGAGACGGCAAAACAATGGAAAGATTTACGCTACTGAATCAGGGTGAATAATTTTGAGTACAAGAAAAGATATAAAAAACATTGCAATAATTGCCCACGTTGACCACGGAAAAACGACGCTTGTTGACGAACTTCTGCGCCAGAGCGGCACGTTCCGCCAGAACGAAGTTGTTGAAGAGAGAGTTATGGACAACAACGATCTTGAGCGTGAGCGCGGCATAACTATTATGTCGAAAAACACTTCAATCCACTATAAAGACACTAAAATCAACATTGTTGATACTCCCGGCCATGCCGATTTCGGCGGCGAGGTTGAGCGTATTCTTACAATGGTTGACGGCGTTCTTTTGCTTGTTGACGCTTTTGAGGGATGCATGCCACAGACACGTTTCGTGCTGAAAAAGGCTCTCGGTCTCCACAAGACCCCTCTTGTTGTTGTCAACAAAATTGACCGTGACGGAGCAAGACCCGCCGAGGTTATTGACGAGGTACTGGATCTGTTTATTGAACTGGGCGCCGACGACGACCAGATTGACTTCCCGGTTGTTTACGCTTCCGCAAAGGACGGCTATTCAAGCCTTGACCCGGACGCCAGAAGCGGCGATATGAGACCTCTGCTTGACGCTATTCTTCAGTACATACCATCTCCCGACGGCGACCCGGCGGCTCCTACACAGGTTCTCTTCTCATCTCTTGAGTACGACGATTATGTAGGACGTATCGGCGTAGGCCGCGTTGAGCGAGGAACAATTAAGATAAACACGCCTTACGTTCTTTGCAGACAGGACGGAAGCCAGGAAAACATCCGTGTTACAAAGCTCTACCAGTTTGAAGGACTTAAACGAGTTCCCGTTGAATCGGCAACACTGGGCGACCTTATCTGCGTTGCCGGCATCGCCGACCTTAACATCGGGGAGACGCTCTGCGATCCTGACTGCATTGAGCCCCTTCCGTTCGTAAAAATCGACGAACCGACAATAAGCATGAACTTTATCGTAAACGACTCCCCCTTCGCCGGCAGAGAGGGCAAATATGTTACCTCAAGAAATCTGCGCGACAGACTGTTTAAGGAGGTTGAGACAAACGTTTCAATGCGAGTTGAAGAAACGGATTCGATGGATAAGTTCAAAGTTTCAGGCCGCGGCGAACTTCACCTTTCAATCCTTATTGAAACGATGCGCCGCGAAAATTACGAGTTTGCCGTAAGCCGTCCTCAGGTTATCCTTAAAAAGGACGAAAAAACGGGACAGACGCTCGAACCGATGGAACTGGCGATTATCGAAGTGCCTGAATCATACGTCGGCACCGTTATGGAAAAGCTTTGCTCAAGAAAGGGCGAAGTTGAAACAATGGACACACGTTCAACGGGCATGACGCATCTTGAGATTAAAATTCCTTCAAGAGGTCTTATCGGCTACAGAAGCGAATTTCTTACAGACACAAACGGCAACGGCATTATGAACCAGCTGTTTGCAGGATTTGAACCTTACAAGGGCGATATCGCCACCCGTTCCCGCGGATCTATTGTTGCCCACGAAACGGGAGTTACAACGGGATACGGACTTTGGAATACTCAGGACAGAGGCCGTCTCTTTGTTGGCCCCGGCGTTGACGTTTACGAGGGAATGATTGTAGGCGAATGCGCAAAGGACGAGGACATCGTTTGCAACGTCTGCAAAAAGAAGCACGTTACAAACACACGAGCCAGCGGTTCAGACGAGGCGCTGAAACTCGTTCCGCCAACAACTCTTTCACTGGAGCAGAGCATGGAATTCCTTGCGGACGACGAACTGCTTGAGGTTACGCCCAAGTCAATCCGCCTGCGCAAGACTATCCTTGACAAGAGTTTAAGACTTAAAGCGGAAAGCCGCAAAAAATAATAATAATCAAATTATAAAAAGGAGTGTGAAAAATGGCTGCAGGTCTTTATATTCACATTCCTTTTTGCATTTCTAAGTGCCCGTACTGCGATTTTTACTCGGTAAAATATGAAAGTGAACTTGCAAAAAAGTACGTCCTGCGGCTCACTGAAGAATTCAAAAAGTACCAAGGTTCTGAATTTGACACCGTATATTTCGGAGGCGGAACACCCTCTGCGCTTGAACCTGAACTGATTTGCCGTATCATTGACGAAGCGAGAAACAACTTTGTTATTTCTCCAAAAGCTGAAATAACGGTGGAATGCAACCCGTCTAAAGATCTTAAAGAAGATTTTAGGCTGTACGCCGAAAGCGGAGTAAACAGGCTCAGCATCGGAATGCAGAGCGCAGTAGACAAGGAGCGTTTTGCTCTCGGCCGCCGCGCAGGACAGGCAGAGGTAAAAAAGACTGTGGAATACGCCAAGAACGCAGGCATTTCAAACATAAGCCTTGACGTTATGCTGGGAACACCGAAGCAGAGCATCAATTCTCTTGATACGACTTTTGATTTTATTGACAAAGCCGGCGTTACCCACATCAGCGCCTATATGCTGAAAATTGAAGAGGGCACTCCGTTTTTCAAACTTCAAGACCGTCTTGCTCTGCCGGACGAGGACACGGTCTCTCAAATGTATCTTAAAACCATTAAAATATTAGAGCAAATGGGCTTTTGCCAATACGAGATAAGCAATTTTGCAAAAACCGGTTATGAAAGCCGCCACAACACAAAGTACTGGACACTGGAGCCATACCTTGGAATAGGGCCGTCCGCCCATTCTTTTTGGGAGGGGAAACGTTTTTATTATGACAATAATTGGAATATCGTTTCTGACGGTTTAGGAGGAGACGCGGAAGAGAAGATAATGCTTGGAATGAGACTGACAAAAGGCATTGACAAATCGCTGATAAATAAGGATATAAGTCAGTTTTTAGAGGGCGGTTATCTTAAAGTAGACGGCTCAAACGTTGCCTTTACACCGAAAGGAATGCTCATTTCAAATTACATTTTGTCTGAAATAATTTAAAAAATTTTAAGTAAAAAATTGCCTCGGCGCCTTTTTCGCCGAGGCAATTATTATTTTCATTCACGGGCATAATAATTATAAAGGAGTGATAATTATGCCAGATATGTTCAATTTGACGCCGGAAATGAACGCTTATTTTAACTCGCTTAGTCCCGCGGTTAAAGAAAGCATCATTCAATCAGGCGCAAAAATCAATTCGTTGGACGACATGAAAGCCGTTGTGGAGGGGATAACAGGCAATGAGCAAAAATAAAAAGAACTGCAGCGATTACAAGGAAAAGTATAATCTCCACCCCGATATCGCAAACAGATACGGAGCGTGGGTTTCCAATCCCTCCGTTCAGCCTGATGAAAAGACGGAGATGAACGCCCCTATCCCATGCAGCGATAACGTAGAATTTGCAAAAGACTATCAAGAGGAAAACAAGCTTTAACAGAAATAAAAAAGGCGCCCATCGGGCGCCTTGATTTATTACAGATGGAAAATAAGTTTGTCGCTTGCTTTGTTGAAAATGAGAATTCCCACAAGCAGGGTAAAAACAGAAATAACCGTTGAATACAAAAGCAGTTTTCCGCTCATCATATAACCGTACAACACGCATTGGCGGAATAGCTCAATCATTGAATACAGCGGATTTATCTTAATTATAACTACAATCCAATCGCTGGTGATTTTTTTCAGAGGATAAATAATAGGAACCATGTAGAAAAGCAAACGCGTTACAACGTCCCAGATATATTCAATATCTCTGAAATAAACGGAAAGCACTGAAAGAATAAGACCGACGCCAGTGCTGAATACCAGCAGGATAATCATCGGTACGAAAAACAACAGCGCATACCATGTTAGATTTAATGCATGACCGTTGCTGATGCCGGTCAGCTTAAAGAATATCCAAACGCAGATAAGACAAAGCATCGTAATTGCGAATGTTACGAAGTTTGAAAAAATAGAAGAAAGCGGGTACATATATTTCGGCACATATACCTTTTTTATTATCGCCGAGTTTCTTCTGAAAGAGGTCATTGCCTGTTTTGTTGAACTTGTGAAGAAATCAAACAACAGACGGCCTGTAAAAAGGAACACGGGATAACAGATAACGTACTTATCGCTTCTGCCGAATATACCGCTGAATACAACTGAAAGAACAGCCATATTAAGAAGCGGCTGGAGGAAACTCCAAAAAATACCAAGCCAGGAATTACGGTATTTAAGCTTAACGTTTTTCCTGGTAAGCTCCAACAACAGATTTTTATATTTCTTGAACATATGCATATCATAAGATATTTCGTTCTTACTTGCATTTTTAGTGCTCATTTACACACCTCGATTGAATTATATCCAATAATTGGGCTCGAACAACTTTTGCATTATAGCACATCAATAAACATTTTTCAACTTTTGACGCGGAAAACAGAATAAATGCGCCCGATTTCTGTACACCGAAACAAATTCTGTAACGGTAAAACGTGCTTTATTACAAGGAAAATTCAATGCTAAAGCTGATTTTTTGAAACTAAAAAAACAAATGTAAATTTTATTTGAACATCTGAGCAATTGTAAGAGCAGTCTTCCTCGCGGACATATTACCGTTTACAACATAATCCGCCGCATCAAGGTATTTCGCCTTTCGTTCATCGTAAAGTTTTCTCGCCTGCTCCCTGTCTTTAAACAGCGGTCTGTTTGAATTGTTTCCGATGCGCTGACAGATAACGTCAAAGTCTGCGTCAAGAAGGACAATCTTTCCGTCCTTCCTTATAGCCTCAACGTTCTTCGGAAAAGTCATTGCTCCGCCTCCGGTGGAAATGACGCAGTTTTTCATCTCCCCTACTTTTCGGCAGGCTTCGCTTTCAATTTTCCTGAAATACTCCTCGCCGTGCACTTCAAAAATCGCCTTTATTGCAACTCCCTGCTGCTGTTCAATAAATTCGTCAGTATCTATAAAGCGGCGGCCCATTATTTTTGCCAGTTCTTTTCCCACAACGGTTTTTCCGCTGCCCATAAAACCGCAGAGTATTATATTCATAGTGTGCCCGACTTCCTTTCAGTAATCGCAATTACTTCATCTATCTGTTCACGGCTGAATGAAACACCGTTCCATATCTCCTGAGCCACCGCCGCCTGCCAGACAAGCATTGATAATCCGTTTAGCCCTTTAACGTTATTTTCACTGGCGCAGCGGAGAAAAACTGTTTCAGACGGATTATAAATCGCGTCAAACACCGCATCTGCGGAGGCAATAATGTCACAGGGTAAAACACATTCGTCAGTATGGGGAAACATTCCCACGGGAGTTCCGTTTACAATAAGGTTCCAGCCTTTTTCCACATTTTCAAAATCAGTGATATTTATTTTAACGTTTAATTTTTTCAAAATATCGTCTGCAAGAAGTTTCGCTTTCTCGATATTACGGGCGGCAACCGTAACTTCAGCGCCTGCTGCCGCCGCCTCGCAGGCAAACATACTTGAAACGCCGCCGGCTCCGCAAATAAGAACTCTGCCTGAAAGGCTTATTTCCTCAGCTTCAAGAGCGCGCAAAAAGCCGAAGCAGTCCGTATTGCACCCCAGCGACCCGCTCTCATCAAGTTTTACGGTATTTACAGCGCCGTAAAGGGCGGCTCTGTCGTTTAACTTGTCCAAAAAAGGAATAATGTGCATTTTATGGGGAATGGTGACATTGAAGCCGTCGAGTTTTTTCAGCTCGTCCATTTTATTTTCGAGATCTTCAGGCGAAATTTCTTTTAACTCATATGTGCCGTCAATTCCCGAAAGGCGCATCAATTCTCTGTGAATAAGGGGTGAAAGCGAATGTCCCAGCGGATATCCGATTAAAGCAAATTTTTTCAATATATTTTCCTTTCTTTTGGGGTCTCCGAAAAATCTATGCAAAAGCATTGACAATTTGAATTGAATTTTATAATATGATAATAACATATAAGAAAAACATTAACAACTACTTTTTGGAGTGAGTAAAATGGTATTCGATAAAGTAAAAGAAATTCTTGTTGAACAGCTTGACATCAACGGCGACGAGATCACAATGGACAGTCTCCTTGTTGACGACCTTGGCGCAGACAGCCTTGACGCTATTGATATTGTAATGAGCGTTGAGGACGAATTCAAAGTTGAGGTTCCCGACGAAATTATTGAGAAAATTGCCACCGTCGGCGATATTGTCAATTTCATTGAGGAAAGAGCCTGATTATCAACTTGACTGATTTGTCAATTATCGTCAAATAAAAGGGCCGCAAGCCGTGAATTTTTATCCATCTTGCTGTAACTTAATTGACATTACATCATAATTAAAGTAAAATAAAGAGACAGATGATAATCGTCATCTGTCTTTCGTATTTTTATAACAACGGAGAGGGGATTTATTCATGGCAGACAAGTACATCATGGCGCTTGACCAGGGCACCACCAGCTCGAGAGCCATCATTTTCAATAAAAAAGGTGAAATTGTTGCAAAAGCGCAAAACGAATTCAATCAGTATTACCCGCAAAACGGCTGGGTTGAACATGACCCTATGGAGATATTATTCAGCCAGATAAGCGCTATTCTTTCTGTCCTCAGAAAAGACGCTGTTGACCCGATAGACATTGCGGCAATAGGTATAACCAACCAGAGAGAGACAACCGTTGTCTGGGACAAAAAAACAGGCAAACCTATCTACAACGCCATTGTGTGGCAGTGCCGCCGCACCGCAGAAGTCTGCGAAGAACTTAAAGCAGAAGGCCTTTCCGATTATATTAAAAGCACAACAGGACTGCTTATTGATGCCTATTTCAGCGGAACAAAAATCAAGTGGATACTTGATCACGTTGACGGCGCAAGAGAGAAGGCGGAAAAAGGCGAACTGCTTTTTGGCACAATAGACACTTGGCTTATTTGGAATTTAACAAACGGCGAAGTTCACGTTACTGATTACAGCAACGCCTGCCGCACTATGCTTTTTGATATTGACAAACTCTGCTGGGACCCGTATCTTTGCGAAAAACTCGGAATTCCCATGTCTATGCTTCCCGAAGTTAAACCTTCAAGCTATGTTTACGGAACCGTTGCAAAAATTACGGGTATTGAAGGCATTGCAGGCGTTCCGATTGCAGGCGCAATCGGCGACCAGCCGGGCGCACTCTTCGGCCAGGGCTGTTTTGAGACAGGCCAGGCGAAAAACACATACGGCACCGGCTGTTTCCTTCTTATGAATACAGGCGAAAAGCGCGTTGATTCCCGTTCAAACCTTCTTTCAGGCATTGCCTGGGGTCTTGACGGAAAGATAACTTACGCTCTTGAAGGCTCCGCTTTTAACGCAGGAAGCGTTATTAAATGGCTCAGAGATGAACTGGGTCTTATTGAAAGCGCTCCCCAGTGCGACAAATTTGCAGAACTCGTTCCGGACGCAGGCGGTCTTTACTTCGTTCCGGCATTTACGGGACTTGGCGCTCCTTACTGGGATATGTACGCAAGAGGCGTTATGATAGGCCTTACTAGAGGAATTAACAAATATCATATCTGCCGCGCTGTTCTTGAAAGCATTACATACCAGATGACCGACCTGCTTGAAGCAATGATGAAGGATTCGGGAATTATTCTTAAAGACCTCCGTGTTGACGGCGGCGCTTCCGTTTCAGACATTATGATGCAGATACAGGCGGACATGACAGGCGTTAAAGTAAACAGACCCAAGAATGTTGAAACAACAGCGCTGGGCGCCGCTTACTGCGCAGGACTTGCAACAGGCGTTTGGAAAGATACTGACGAGATCGAAAGTAACCGTGAAGTTGATAAGATCTTTGTTCCGTCAATGGAAGAAACAGTCAGAAACAAGAAGTACACCGACTGGAAACGTGCGGTTGAACGCTCGCGTAACTGGGAAAGATAATTAAAAAGGAAGTGAAATACATGTCAAAAGTTATCGTACCCTGGGATTTAATCACAAACTTTGTTACAGACGCATTCGTAGGTTACGGCGTTCCTGAGGAGGACGCAAAGATTTGCACCGACGTATTGCTTGAATCCGACAGAAGAGGCATTGAAAGCCACGGCTGCAACAGATTTAAGCCGATTTATCTTGACCGTATCAAGGCGGGCATTCAGAAGCCCGTTACGGAATTTGAAATCGTAAGAGAAACTCCCACCACCGCGGTTATTGACGGCCACGACGGAATGGGCCAGGTTATAAGCTATAAATCAATGCAGATGGCAATTGACAAGGCTAAAAAATACGGCATGGGCATGGTTGCCGTTCGAAACAGCTGTCATTACGGCATTGCAGGCTATTACGCTTCAATGGCGACAAAGGCGGGCTGTATCGGTATGACGGGAACAAACGCACGACCGTCCATTGCTCCGACCTTCGGCGTTGAAAATATGCTTGGAACAAACCCGCTTACAGTGGGTATGCCCACTGATGAAGAATTTGACTTTATTCTCGACTGCGCCACCTCTATTACCCAGAGGGGCAAACTTGAATATTACAGCCGAATCGGCAAAAAGACGCCTGAAGGAATGGTTATCGGCAGAGACGGCAAGGCGCTGACCGACACTGACAAGATACTTGTTCAGCTTAACACCCACGAAGCCGCGCTCGCTCCTCTCGGAGGAATCGGCGAAGAGCTTGCAGGCTACAAGGGTTACGGCTACGCAACTGTTGTTGAACTTCTTTCTGCCGCTCTTCAGCAGGGCAATTATCTTTCAATGCTCAGTGGTATCGGCGAAAACGGCGAAAAAGTACCCTACCACCTTGGTCACTGGTTTATCGCTATTGACACCGAGGCTTTCTGCGGCCTGGAAGCGTTCAAAAAGACGGCGGGCGATATACTCAGAGAACTGCGCGCCTCCGAAAAGGCTCCCGGTGAAGAAAGGATTTACACCGCAGGCGAAAAAGAATGGCTCGTTTGTGAGGAGCGAAAAGACAGCGGAGTGCCTATCAACGACGCTGTTCAAAAAGAGCTGTCAGAAGTTCGAGACGAACTCGGACTTACAAAATACATCTTCCCATGGGAAGAATAACTCAGAAAGGCAAATTAAATGGACTACAGAAAAGAATCACTGAAACTACACGGCGAATGGAAAGGAAAGGTTGAAGTTGTTGCCAGAGCAAAGGTTGACAACAAGGACGCACTGTCCCTGGCTTATACTCCGGGCGTTGCCGAGCCTTGCCTTGCTATTCAGAAAGATTACAACAAGAGCTGGGAACTTACACGCAGATGGAACATGGTTGCCGTTATTACCGACGGCTCCGCTGTGCTCGGTCTGGGCGACATCGGCCCTGAAGCCGGTATGCCTGTTATGGAGGGCAAATGCGTTCTCTTTAAGGAATTCGGCGACGTTGACGCATTTCCGCTTTGCGTTCGCACAAAAGACGTTGATGAATTTGTTCAGACAGTTTACAACATCAGCGGTTCATTCGGCGGAATAAACCTTGAAGATATTGCCGCTCCCCGCTGCTTTGAAATTGAGAAAAAGCTCAAGGAAATGTGCGACATTCCGATTTTCCACGACGACCAGCACGGAACAGCCGTAGTTGTTTCAGCGGCGCTTATCAACGCCACTAAGATTACCGGCAAACCAATCAGCGAGTGCAAAGCCGTTATTAACGGCAGCGGCGCCGCAGGCATTGCCATTGCTAAACTGCTTATGACCCTGGGTCTTAAGGACGTTATCCTCTGTGACCGCTCAGGCGCGATTTACGAGGGACGCGAAAATCTTAACCAGAGCAAGGCGGAAATCGCCGCAATCACAAACCGCGGTATGGTAAAAGGCGATCTTGCGGAAGCTGTTAAGGGTACAGACGTATTTATCGGCGTATCTGCACCGGGAGTTCTTACAAAAGAAATGATCGGAACAATGAACGCTGACCCCATCGTTCTTGCCATGGCTAACCCCACTCCGGAGATCATGCCTGACGAAGCGAAAGCGGCAGGAGCAAAAATTGTGGGAACAGGCCGTTCTGACTTCCCCAACCAGATCAACAACGTTGTTGCTTTTCCGGGAATTTTCAGAGGCGCTCTTGACGTTCGCGCTAAGAGCATTACCGAAAACATGAAAATCGCCGCGGCTTACGCTATTGCTTCACTGGTCAGAGACGATGAGCTTAACGAAGAATATATTCTTCCCCACGCATTTGACCCGCGCATTAAAGACGCTGTTGCAAAAAGTGTTGCTGAGGCGGCAGTCAAAGACGGAGTAGCAAGAGTATAATAATGTTATAAGTTATATATTATATATAAAGGCACTGCAAAAAATGCAGTGTCTTTTCTTTTTGTCACTTTTCAGCGAATAGTGACAACTTACTTTTTACCAATATTTACACAACTAGTGTCTATAATACGGCCAAAGTTTGATAAGTAGTGACTTTTTGTCAATAGTAAATACTGAATTTTGTGTAATGTGCTTAATTATTACAAAAGTGTTACAAATCACTTGTGAAAATTTACCATAGATTAAAAAGTTACAAATGTGTTACAATTTTCCCCGACGTCACGTCAAGGAGGTAAAACCAATGAAAAAGGCAATTCTCGTGCTGACTGCGCTTATGCTTTTTCTCATCGTATTCCCCACAACTATATCAGCTTCGGCAGAAAATTCATCATCAACAGAGATTACGGAATTTGAGCCGCGCCTGAGCGCGCCCTCTCGTTCCAACGATTATTATAACAGCACACTCAACCGTTATTCACAAACAGGATACGGAATGCCAAACTGCGTTGCATACGCTTACGGCCGTGTTTACGAAATGAACGGCGAAGCGCCGCTTATCACCCACGGCAATGCCGGCGACTGGTGGTTTATAAACAAGAACAACGATTATTACGACTACGGAAGCACTCCGAAACTGGGCGCCGTTGTTGTCTGGAGCAACCACGTTGCGGTTGTTGAAGAGATCAACGACGACGGAAGCATTACAATTTCCGAATCCCACTACGGCGGCGGATATTTTGATACAAAGGTAGTCTACGATTACACTTACCATTACGGACAAACTTTCTACGGTTTTATTTATACCTACAATGAGCCCGAAAAGGAAGAAGAGGAAAAGCCGAAAAGCGCAACAGCTGAAAAGGCGCCCAACATTCCGGAAAGCAAACACGTTTTTGATATAATCAATCTTGAAAGCGGAAATGACGACGGCACAATCGTACACAACGACAAAATGCTTATTCTTGCCGCTTCAAATAAATAAAACAGCAAATCAAACGAACGGAAAGTTTTAACTTCCGTTCGTTTTTTTATTTTTTTTCGGCTGTTAAAAGATTTTTTACAAAAAAAGTGTTGACAAACGAGGGGTTTGGATATAATATAAAGGTAAGTTAGCACTCAGGAGTTAAGAGTGCTAACGCATAACAAAGGTGGTGTGACAAATGCTTGGCGAAAGAAGAGCCGCAATACTCAGCCTGATAATTGAGCACTATATCAAAACAGGCGAGCCAATCGGTTCAAAAACTCTTGCTGCGCTTTTGCCCTATTCAGTATCCAGCGCCACCATTCGAAATGAGATGGCCTATCTTTCACAGCTTGGTTATCTCGAACAGCGCCACACAAGCGGCGGCCGTGTTCCTGGAAAGAACGCATACAGATTTTACGTTGACAATCTGATGATAAAAAAAGAGCTTCTGCCCCAGGAACAACAGCGAATAGACGAAATCCTTTCGGTAAACGCAGGCGACTCCCAAAGACTTGTTAACGACGCAGCCAGACTTTTGGCAGACGTTACACGGTGTGCTTCTTTCTGCAGCACAATCGCTGACAAAGAGGATTCAATCCAGGGCGTTCAGTTAATTCCAGCAGGCTCAGGAAGAGCGATGCTGGTTATGCTGACAACAGGCGGACGAATTAAATCGTCAATATGCAGACTGAACTGCCCGGCAGACGAAGAATTCACCGCGGCGTTTTACGAAGTGGTCAATAACGCGTTTATAGGCACTCGCCTTATTGACGTAAGTCTGGCAACGGTTCAGAGCGCCAGCGTAATTCTCGGAGCAAGAATTTTCGATATGCTCCCTGTGCTTTCTTCCCTTTGTGCGCTTTGCACAGAGGCGGCGGAAAACACCCTTACAATAGAAGGCGAAACGAACCTGCTTTCCCACGAAGAATTGGGAAACGACGTTTACAAACTGCTTGCATTTCTTACAAATAAAAACCGCTTTATAACGCTGGCAAAAAGTTTTGCAGACAGCAACAAAGGCAGTGCGTTGTTTATAGGAAATGAAAATCCATATTACGAGTTAAAAAACACAACGATGATGACGGCGGACCTCAGAAGCGGCAACCGCCACGCAGTACTCGGAATAATCGGGTCTACGAGAATGGATTACTCCGTTATCGTTCCCCGTGTTCAATATATATTTAACAAAACATCTCAACTTCTTTCAGAAGGAGGCGCAGTAAATGGCTAAAAAGAAGAACGACGAAAAAACAAAAGCTCAGCAGGCGGAAAATACAGCGGCTGAAGAAACGGCCGAAGTTAAAGACGAAGCTGAAAACAACGAAGCCGAAGAAAAAGACCCTCTTCAGGAGGAACTTGATTCAATCAAAGAACAGATGCTCCGCTTAACAGCGGAATACGCAAACTTCCGCAAGCGAAGCGACAAGGAAAAAAGCGAGACTTATTCCTACGCAACAGCAAAAACGGTTGAAGCGTTTTTACCGGTGTTTGACAATCTTGAGCGTGCTCTCAGCGCAGAGCAGTCAGATTATGAAGCACTGAAAAAAGGCGTTCAGATGACATTTGACGGTCTTATGAACACGCTGGAAAAACTCGGCGTAACGGCTTTCGGCGAACCGGGAGAAAAGTTTAACCCGAATATGCACAACGCCGTAATGCACATTGAAGACGAAGAGCTTGATGAAAACGTTATTACAGACGTATTTCAGAAAGGCTATAAGTTGAATGATAAAGTAATCAGACCCGCAATGGTCAAAACAGCAAACTAACCAACAGGAGGAAATAACAATGAGCAAAATTATAGGAATTGACTTAGGTACAACAAACAGCTGTGTAAGCGTAATCGAAGGCGGCGAAGCAGTCGTTATCGCAAACGCTGAAGGCGCAAGAACAACCCCGTCCGTAGTTGCTTTCAGCAAAGACGGCGAAAGAATGGTAGGTAACGTTGCAAAACGTCAGGCTATCACAAACCCCGACAGAACAATCTCTTCAATTAAACGTCACATGGGCTCTGACTACAAAGTAACCATCGACGGCAAATCATACACTCCCCAGGAAATCAGTGCAATCATTCTTCAGAAACTTAAAGCTGACGCTGAAAGCTACCTTGGCGAAAAGGTAACAGAAGCCGTTATTACAGTACCCGCTTACTTCACAGACGCTCAGCGTCAGGCTACTAAGGACGCAGGCAAAATCGCAGGTCTTGAAGTAAAGAGAATTATCAACGAGCCCACAGCAGCCGCTCTCGCATTCGGTATTGACAAGGAAGACGACCAGAAGATCATGGTATACGACCTTGGCGGCGGTACATTTGATGTTTCCATTATCGAAATGGGCGACGGCGTTCAGGAAGTACTTGCTACAGCAGGTAACAACCGTCTCGGCGGCGACGACTTCGATAAGAAGATCATGGATTGGCTTGTTGCTAAGTTCAAGAGCGAACAGGGCATCGACCTTTCCGGCGATAAAATGGCTATGCAGAGAATTAAGGAAGCCGCAGAAAAGGCAAAGATTGACCTTTCCGGCATGACAACTGCCCAGATTTCACTTCCCTTCATCACAGCAGACGCAACAGGTCCTAAGCACATGGATGAAACTCTTACAAGAGCTAAGTTCAACGAAATGACCGCAGACCTTGTTGAAGCAACAATGGGTCCGGTTCGTCAGGCTATGAAAGACTCAGGTCTTTCAATGAACGACATTGACAAGATCCTCCTTGTTGGCGGTTCAACAAGAATTCCTGCAGTTCAGGAAGCTATCCAGAAATTCAGCGGCAAAGAGCCTTTCAAGGGTATCAACCCCGATGAATGCGTTGCTATGGGCGCAGCTCTTCAGGGCGGCGTACTCGGCGGCGACGTTAAAGGTCTGCTTCTGCTGGACGTTACTCCCCTTTCACTTGGTATTGAAACAATGGGCGGCGTAAACACCGTAATCATTGAGAGAAATACGACTATCCCCACAAAGAAGAGCCAGATCTTCTCAACAGCGGCTGATAACCAGACCTCCGTTGAAGTTCACGTTCTTCAGGGTGAAAGAGAATTCGCAAAAGATAACAAGACCCTCGGCATGTTCCACCTTGACGGCATTATGCCTGCAAGAAGAGGCGTTCCGCAGATCGAAGTTACATTTGATATCGACGCAAACGGCATCGTTCACGTAAGCGCTAAGGACCTTGGCACAGGCAAGGAACAGCACATCAGCATTACAGCTTCTTCCAACATGAGCAAGGAAGATATCGACAAGGCTGTTAAAGAGGCTGAGCAGTTTGCTGAGGAAGACAAGAAGAAGAGAGAAGCCGTTGACATCCGCAACAACGCAGACCAGATGGTTTACCAGACCGAAAAGCTCCTCAGCGAAAACGGCGACAAATTCAGCGACGATGACAAGAACGCTCTTAACACCAAACTTGACGCACTGAAAGAAGCACTCAAGGGTGAAAACACAGACGCTATCAAGTCTGCTGAAGAAGATCTGACAAACAAATTCTACGAAGTTTCTCAGAAGATTTACGAAGCTACTCAGGCAGCTCAGGGTCAGCCCGGAGCAGGCGCTCCCGGCGCAGACGCAGGTAACCAGGGCAACGCAGGTCAGGCAGACCAGGGTTACACAGACGCTGACTACACAGAAGTAGACGACAACTAATAACCCCCCTTCTCTCAAACAGCTGAAAATCAGCAAAAACCGCCTCAGGGTATTTCGCATATCCTGAGGCGTGATACGGTTTACTGCGATAAATTAAGCAAATTTATTTGCGGCGTATTTAATTATTTTATCTTAGGAGGCTGTCATGCCTGAAGAAAAAAGAGATTATTACGAAGTATTGGGCGTTTCAAAGGGCGCCAGCGATGATGAAATAAAAAAAGCATACCGCAAAACTGCAAAAAAGTACCACCCCGACTTACACCCGGACGATCCCGAGGCTGAAGCAAAGTTCAAGGAGTGCAACGAAGCATACGAGGTTCTCTCCGACCCTCAGAAGAAAGCCCGCTACGACCAGTTCGGATTTGCAGGAGTTGACTCCAACTACAGCGCAGGCGCAGGCGGTGCCGGCGGATACGGCGGTGGTTTTGGCTTTGACGGCGATATAGATTTAGGCGATATTTTCTCGTCTTTCTTCGGAGGAAGCGGTTTCGGCGGCTTCGGTTCGAGGAATCCCAATGCCCCGGCAAGAGGCCGAGACGTTCAGACCGCTGTACAGCTTACTTTTGAAGAGGCGGCAAAGGGCTGCAAAAAAACTGTTGAAGTACACAGAGTTGAGGACTGCTCAGAATGCGGCGGCACAGGCGCGGCAAAAGGCACCTCACCGAAAACCTGCCCCGAATGTCAGGGCAGAGGCGTTGTTACTGTTCAGCAGCGCACAGCGTTCGGCGTAATGAGCACCCAGCGCGCCTGCACACGATGCGGCGGTACCGGTAAGATTATCGATAATCCGTGCCAGAAGTGCGGCGGCAAGGGCAAAGTTCGCCACGCAAGAAAAATTGAGATAAATATTCCCGCCGGTATTGACGAAGGTCAGGTAGTAAACGTAAGAGGCAACGGCGACACCGGATTTAACGGGGGTCCCGCAGGTGACTTGAAAGTCGTTATCGGCATTAAGAAGCACAAATATTTCACCCGTGACGGATTTAACGTTTGGTACGACAAGCACGTTTCATTTGTTGAAGCCGCTCTGGGCGCAGAGCTCCAGGTTCCAACCCTTGACGGAGATGTAAAATACAATATGCCGGCAGGAACACAGCCGGGCAAGGTATTTAAACTCAAGAACAAAGGTATCGACAGGCTCAACTCCATCGGCAAAGGCGATGAATATGTTCGCATAGTTGTTGATATTCCGACGAGCCTTACCCACGAGCAAAAACAGCTTCTCAGGGAATTCGACAAAACATATGAGCCCCCGAAAAATCCCCCAAAAGAAGGCTTTTTTGATAAATTCAAAAAGAAATAAGAAACATCAAAGACCCGGAAGATAATCTTCCGGGTCTTTGATTATTTTTTACTATTCGATTAAAGGTCGTCCGCGTCCTGCTCAGGTTCCTCATAAACATCTTCATAATATGTTGCTTTCGTAACGCCTGTATAACTTCCGTTAACGTCGGCGTTTACCGCTTCAGGACTGAGATAGGACGTAAGGTCAATAACATCTTTTTGTTTGTTTTGCTTTTTTGCCTGTCGCTTTTTGCTTTTATTTTCCACTATTATCACCCCTGCTATTATTCTTTGCAGAGGAAGAACGATTATCAAATTTTTTCTACGTCAACTACGGCTATTTTCTCCAAAAATTCTTTTGGCGAAATTACGGTGCCCATGTCAAAAAAATCATCCATATTCATATTGAAATTGTTGACGTAAACAGGAACCTGTTTGTACTCAATATCGATATGGAGCCGCTTTGCGTCGCCCTTGATTACGTCGGCGTCATAGCAATCGGCGTCATAATAACGGCTGACGATTATCTCATTATTCTTTACATACTGCAATACGATATTGCGACTTGAACGTGAAATGCTGACATAACTTTCGTCCGTTTTAGACAAAGCCTGTCCCATTTTCATCTGGGCAACTGCTTTGCACGCATCCGAATTTACAAACAACTCATTAATGAAAATCGACTCAAGCGCCGTTGTGTCGTCCGGAACAATAATAGCCAAAATAAATTTTGAAAGTTTTTTCCCGTAAAGGCTTTTCACAAATTCTTTAAAATAATGCTGGCTTTCGCTGATTTTTTCTGCGTAATGATGGTAAAATGGAATGTTGGGAATCATCGGTGTGCCGGGCAATGAAAAGGGTTTAAAGGCTTTCGTTTCATTTTCGCACACCAAAATATTGTTGTTTGTTATTATCATTGGAATCGTTTTTGCCATTGAAATCACTCCGTATTCACAAAATATTTTACTATAACCAATTGTTTAAATCAATAAAAATTCAAAAATATAGTGAAATCCGTAACGATATATGGTAAAATATAACCAGTAGTGATAAGGAGGGGTTTTATGAGCAATTCTGACGAACTCGATGAAATACTCAGCGAAATCAAAGACAGACAGAATCGCGGCGACGGAGACGGCGAAAAAAGAAGTGACGAAACCAATCAGGCTTCTGCTCCCGACAGCGATGAAGAAAATTTCCGTCTGCCCGACGACGAGCCTCTGGGCGGCGACGAAACCGAAGATGATTTGGCTGCCGAAATCGCAGATGATTCAGAAACCGAAGAAACTGTTTTCACAAACGGCGATGAAAAAACTTATGAACACGTTTTTTCAGACGGAGTTGGCGAAACCGCCGATGACAGCGAACAACCCGAACCACTGCAATTCGATGCCATTGGCGACATAGAATACCCGGAGGAAGAAATGAGCAACTCTAAAATGAACAACAAGACAAAAATCATCATTGCCATTTTGGCTGTCATTGTTATTATTGCTTTGGCAGTAGGAATTTATTTCGCAACAGCAGGCAAAAAAACAGAAGAGCCCGCAACAGAACCGACAGTCGTTACAGAAGCACCCACCGAAGCACCCGTTGCTATAACAAACCCGCTTACCGGCGAAGCAGATTACAACAAAGACGCTGTCGGCAAACGCCCCGTTGCAATCGTTGTTGAAAACGCCCAGGCGGCGCGCCCTCAGTGGGGAATTGACAGCCCCGATATCATTGTTGAAGGCGAAGTTGAAGGCGGCGAAACACGTATGCTTTGGCTTTATTCCGATTACACATCAGTTCCGGATCAGGTTGGCCCTATCCGCAGTGCCCGCCCGCCTTACATTCGTTTCAGTGAAATGTTTGACGCAGTATTCATTCACTGGGGTCAGAGCAAAACTAAAGGCAATTACGTTGGCGCAAACACTGTATTTGAGCAGGACGACGTTGACCATATCAACCAGATGACTTACAGCGGCAGCGTAAGCCTGTTCAGCAGAGATTCAAGCCGCAACGTTTCATCTGAGCACACCGGCGTTCTCCACGGCGACAAGATTGCAGAAGCGCTCAAAGAACTTAAAATCAGAACTGACGCTGAAGACAACGGTCTTACAACATTCCAGTTCAACGAAAAAGACGAAGCTATGGGCGAAGGAGTATGCAACACACTTGCGCTGACTTTCTCAAGCAGAACCCGCACACGCGACTGGTCATACAGCAGCGACGACAAAATGTACCACAGCACAGACTACGAAACAGACGTAAAAATGAAAAACCTTATCGTTCTGTTCGACAACACTGAATACATAACAAAAGACAACTACAAAGGCTCCGGCTCAGCAGAAGTTTACTGTGATTACGGCCTTGACGGCGGCAGCGGAATAGTTGCTTCCGAAGGAACATACACAGAAATCAAATGGAGCAAGAAAGACGGCAAACTTTCTATCACCGACGCTAACGGCGATCCTATTAAACTCAACGTCGGCAGAAGCTGGATCGGTTACGCTTCCGCAAACAACGGCGGCAAAGTTGTTGAAGGCTAAAACAAACAGCAAAATATAAAAGCCACGGATAATTTCCGTGGCTTTATAATTTATAAAAAAGGTTCTGAACCGCACCCAGCAGATCAGAACCTTTTATTTATATCAATTTACAGAAGAGACGCAACCAGGTCGCCCATTTCAGAGGTGGTTACCTGTTCCAGACCCTCCTCATAAATGTCGGGTGTGCGAGCCTTTGTAAGAGCGCTGTCTACAGCAGTTTCAATAGCGTCTGCCGCCTCTGATTCGCCGAAAGTATAGCGAAGCATCATAGCGCCGGAAAGAATTGTTGCAAGAGGATTCGCCTTGCCCTGGCCGGCAATATCAGGCGCTGAACCGTGAATAGGCTCATACAGGCCGAAAGTTCCCTCAGCAAGTGAAGCGGAAGCCAACATTCCGATTGAGCCACTGATCATTGACGCCTCGTCTGAAAGAATGTCGCCGAAAATGTTAGAAGTAACGATTGTATCAAACTGGTTGGGATTGCGAACGAGCTGCATTGCGCAGTTGTCAACGTACATATAAGAAACCTCAACCTCAGGATAATCGCCCTTTACTGCCTCAACAACCTTGCGCCACAGGCGGGAAGAGTCGAGAACATTTGCTTTATCAACACAAGTAAGGCGCTTCTCGCGCTTCATTGCATATTCAAAGCCGGCTCTTACGATACGCTCAATTTCAGGATAAGAGTAACGCTCCGTATCAAACGCCGCTTCAACGCCGTTTTCAACATATGTACCTCTGTCGCCGAAATAGATGCCGCCTGTAAGTTCACGAACGATAAGAATGTCAAGTCCGTCGCCGATAATCTCCTCTTTTATCGGAGAAGCGCTCTTAAGAGGAGCAAATATCTTGGCAGGACGAAGATTTGCAAAAAGTCCGAGACTTTCGCGGATAGCAAGAAGACCCTTTTCAGGTCTGTTGTTACCCGGCTGACTGTCCCACTTCGGGCCGCCTACCGCGCCCAGAAGAACAGCGTCGCTGGCTTTGCAGGCCTCCTCTGTTTCCTTGGGATAAGGAACGCCTGTTGCGTCAATTGCGCAGCCGCCCAGAAGCTGATAATTATAGTTGAAATGAAAGCCGAATTTCTCCCCCGCTTTGTCAAGCACCTTAAGGCACTCGTCAACAATCTCGGGGCCGATTCCGTCGCCTTTCAGGACGGTGATATTATATTCTTTCATATATTTATACCTCTCAGTTAGTTACGTCAAAAATTCCGGGCATTGTATCATCACGAACGCATTTGTCGCCCTGGTCGCGGTTGATTGCGCAGAAAATACCCTTGATTGAAGCATAGCCGATATTGTGGGAAACGCCTATGCCGAAAATATCCTTGCCCTGAGGATTTTTCAAGTGAATATAGCTGATTGCCTTTGAGTCAGAGCCTACCGCAATAGCGTGCTCGCTGTAGTCAACAAACTTATAATCGGTAATTCCGATTGAGCGAATAGCGCTGAAGAAAGCTTCAATCGGACCGCTTCCCTTGCCTTCTATCTTCTCGGTTCTGTCTTCGCCGATGCGGACAGTGCCTTCAAAGTGAACGGAGGTAAGTTCGTCTGCTTCGTCTTTTTCCTCGTAAACCTTATGGTTGATAAGGCGGTAAGGACCTACTACATTGCGGTATTCTTTCTGGAACAGGTCAAATACCTCGCTGCTCTGGAGTTCCTTGCCCTTAACGTCGCAGGCGTGTTTAACAACAGCGCCGAACTCAACGTGCATTGCCTTAGGCATTTTAATTCCGTACTCAGTGGACAGGATAAACGCCGCTCCGCCCTTTCCGCTCTGGGAATTGATACGGATGATCGGCTCGTATTCTCTACCCACATCTGCGGGATCGATGGGAAGATAGGGAACCTCCCACATATCGGAATGGCTCTCTTCCATATAAGTCTTGCCTTTGTTGATAGCATCCTGATGAGAGCCTGAAAACGCGGTGAAAACAAGTTCGCCGGCATATGGCTGACGGGGAGGAACAGTCATATGAGTTGTGCGCTCATAAACTTCCTTAACATGATTGATATTGTGGAAATCAAGTTTGGGGTCTACGCCCTGGGTCCACATATTAAGCGCAAGGGTCACCATGTCAACGTTGCCTGTACGTTCGCCGTTACCGAAAAGAGTGCCCTCAACACGGTCGGCGCCTGCCATAAGAGCAAGTTCAGCCGCCGCAACACCCGTTCCTCTGTCGTTATGAGGATGAAGCGAAATAATAGCGGCGTCACGGTTCTTAAGATGGCGGCAGAAATATTCAATCTGGTCTGCATAACCATTAGGAGTAGAACCTTCAACAGTTGATGGAAGATTAAGAATAATCGGATTTTCTTTCGTAATATGGAGAGCGTCCATAACCCGCTCGCAAATCTCAACTGCGTTATCCATCTCTGTGCCTGTAAATGATTCGGGGCTATACTCAAAGCGGATATTCATGTCGGGATTGCGCTTTTTCTCTTCCTCGGTAAGTTCGTAAATAAGCTCCGCGCCTTTAACCGCGATGTCGATTACGCCGTCCATATCAGTCTTGAAAACGACTTTTCTCTGAAGCGTTGAAGTGGAGTTGTAAAAATGTACAATAACGTTTTTAGCGCCGTCAATAGCCTCAAAAGTCTTTTTGATAAGATGCGGACGAGCCTGAACAAGCACCTGGATAGTAACATCGTCCGGAATATAATTTCCGTCAATAAGCGTGCGCAGAATTTCATATTCCGTTTCGCTGGCTGACGGGAAACCAACTTCAATTTCCTTAACGCCGATCTCAAGCAGGAGGTTGAACATCTCCAGCTTTTCCTGAAGGTTCATCGGGTCAACCAGCGCCTGGTTTCCGTCGCGCATATCAACGGAGCACCAAATGGGAGCCTTGTCAATCACCTTGTTCGGCCACTGCCTGTCGGGCAGGTTTATCGGCTTAAACGGCGTATACTTTTCATAACCTTTTTTCATAACAGTTTTTCTCCTTTCTGTTGCAGGAACGCAAAACTGAAAACAAAAAATGCGTCCCCAGAATATAGGGACGCATATAAATTGCGTGGTACCACCCTATTTCAGCAGAAAAAATCTGCCCTTTAGCATCAAACAATGCCTCAACCTTTAACGCAGTTACACGTCTTTTCCTATCAATTTCTGTTCAGAAAAGCAACTCCGCAGAGAGCTATACACTATTGTTTTCGTATCGGCTTGCACCGGCCGCCGACTCTCTGTAACTAAAAACAAAAGTCTTTTTCTGCTTCCCAGTCTTTTATGGGTACTGTTAAATTTTCAGTAACTTTATTATAGCATTTTAACGCTTTTTGTCAACCTTTATTTTTACAGCTTGCTGAAGCCGTAACCGTTGATCATAGCGGTAACAGCATCACCGTTTTTGCAAAGCGGGCAGTCGTGAGCGGCGTATGAAGCGTAATTCGGAAGATCGGCGGGAGTAAAGAGAGTGTTTACCTCAATTCCGTCAATATTCTCCGCGGCGCTGAAAATGGAAGTAATTCCCACAACGTTGCCGCCGTAATACTTAACGCTCTGCATAGCGCGGTCAACGGTTTTACCGCTTGTGATACAGGAAATAAGAACGACAATATTCTTTCCGGCAATCATTCTGCGAAGATTGTCGCGGAAGATCATGTTGCCGGCCGCGTCATACTCAGGGCCGAGCACAAAAACGTCCAAATCCGGATTTGGGGTCATCATACTGGGACGTGCCAGTTCATGAGCAAGGTATGCGCCCAGAGCCTGGGTCTCATACAGACAAAGCACCGTGTCCACATCAATACTTCTGGCGCTGTAATACTCCGCCATAAGTTTAGCGGCTTCAACAGACACCTTGTGGTTGTGCTTAATATCGGAAGTTCCGACATAGTAGTTGATATGAGATGACGCACTAACAAAGTGACCGGGCAGTGCATGGATGAAAACGTCCTCATCTCTCGGGCATGTTACGGTGTAAACATTGTTCATAAGAACACATCCTTTCTTGTAACTTTCATTTTACTATAAATCAATCAATCTTGCAACAAAAAAATACCCGGCAGAAATTAAGCCGGGTATTTTAAGGGAAGTAAAAACTTTCAGTGAAATAATCCTCAAAGCAGAACAGAAAGTTACGCCGCAATAACCGCCCCTGCCCTGCCGCCGCTGAGGACAAGATAATGGTAGCACATATTATTTTAGTTTTTCAATATAATTGTAATAAAAAGCGGCCGTGGCGCAACGAACTGCGAAAAGGCTGAATTATTTTGCATTTTAAATACCATTTTGCAAGCAAGCGACTGATAAATATTTTACTAACAAAATTTTCTTTTTATTACTGATGATTATATGATATAATTTTCAAAGAAAAGAAATTAAAGTAAAAACTCCAACCACACATTTCGACAAACTATTCTGCAAGGTGATTATTATGGAAGACAGAGAATGGAAATATATAATAGGGTTTGATCTCAAAAGTTTAATTCCAGGTCTTATCGGGCTGATAATTTTTTCGGTGATTACGATACTGCTTTACAAGAGCACCAGCGGCGCTTTCATTTTTACTATGATATTTTCTATTGTGATGCTTGGAATCAATCTTTATTCTTTATATAATATTTTGTTTGTAAAGATATACGCAGCAGAAGACTGTTTCTGCCACAGAACTTCTCCGGGAAAAGGAAAATGCTACAGATACAGTGAAATTTCCAAAGCATGGAAAGTGCCTTACGGCAACGCATATTATTTCAAATACAGAACTCCGGAGGGAAAAATAAAAAAATTCCTCTTTTTCCATTATCAGTTTGAAGAGATTAGTTTTCTTTTGGAAAAGATCAATGGCCCCGAAGAAAATCAATACGAATAAAAAATCAAGCCCTTTGAATTAAAATCAAAGGGCTATTAGACTGCAAAAAAGCGGCAGAAGCCAAAACTTCTGCCGCTTAAATTGTTTATTTTATCAGTCACAAATAATTGACTCGCCTGTCATTTCCTTAGGCTGAGCCAGTCCCATAACTTTAAGCATTGTGGGAGCGATATCGCAAAGTTTGCCGCCCTCACGGAGCTTGCAGGGATAGTTTACAACAATAAAGGGAACAGGGTTCGTTGTATGAGCGGTGAAAGGCTCGTCGTTTTCGTCAAGCATCTTGTCTGCATTGCCGTGGTCAGCAGTTACAAACAGAACGCCGTCAACGTCAAGCACTGCCTGAACAAGTGAGCCGACGCACTCGTCAACAGTTTCAACAGCCTTTACAGCCGCCGGGATAATTCCTGTATGGCCTACCATATCGCAGTTTGCAAAGTTTACGATAACAACGTCGTACTTGCCGCTGCGAACAGCCTCATTGAGCTTTTCGGAAACTTCCGGAGCGCTCATTTCAGGCATAAGGTCAAATGTTGAGATCTTGGGAGAATCAACAAGAATTCTGTCTTCGCCCTCATACTGCTTTTCTTCGCCGCCGTTGAAGAAGAATGTAACGTGGGCATACTTCTGGGTCTCGGCGATACGAAGCTGGGTTTTGCCCTGAGCTGAAAGATATTCGCCAAGTGTGTTTGTAAGAACTTCCGGCTCGAAAGCAACTTTTACGTTGGGCATTTCCTCGTCGTACTGTGTCATGCAAACATAGTAGAGCGGGAAGTAACCGTTCTTTCTCTCAAATCCGTTGAAATCCGGGTCAACAAACGCACGGGTAATCTCTCTTGCGCGGTCAGGACGGAAGTTGAAGAAGATAACGCTGTCGTCAGCCTTAACTCTGCCCTCTTCGCCGATAACGGTGGGAAGAACGAACTCGTCGGTAAGGTGCTTTCCGTCAGCGTCAACTGTTTCGTAAGACTGGCTTACTGCCTTAACAGCGTCGTCTGCATGAACGCCCTCGCCGTAAACCATTGCGGCATAAGCTTTTTCAACACGATCCCAGATATTATCACGGTCCATAGCGTAAAATCTGCCCATAACGGAAGCAATTTTACCTACGCCGATCTCTTTCATTTTTTCTTCAAGTTCAGCAAGATATTCAACAGCTGAAGCGGGAGGAACGTCTCTTCCGTCAAGAAGAGCGTGAACATAAACATTCTCAAGTCCATTATGCTTAGCCATTTTAAGCAGACCGTAAAGATGGTCTGTGTGGCTGTGAACACCGCCGGGAGATACAAGGCCGATAAGATGGAGAGCCTTGCCCTTTGCGTTTTCCATTGCGCCGACAAGAGCCGGATTTTCAAACGCTGTGCCTTCGTCAAACGCTTTTGTAATACGGGTAAGGGGCTGATAAACAACTCGTCCTGCGCCCATATTTGTATGGCCTACTTCGCTGTTGCCCATCTGGCCGTCAGGCAGACCTACGTCCATGCCGGAAGCGCCGATATAAGTCATGGGGCATTCTGCCATAAGTTTGTCAAGATTAGGCTTTTTTGCCATGGCAATGGCGTTGCCGTGGGTAGATTCGTTTTTGCCATAGCCGTCCATTATACAAAGTACAACTGTCTTTTTCATTTCACTAACCTCCAAAAAGCAAGGGGAGCAGAATAAGTCCCAACGACCTGCTCCCCCCCTGTATGCTGTTTTTATATTATTTAGACGCAGCTTTTACGATAACTGAGAAATCCTGAGCCTTAAGTGAAGCGCCGCCGATAAGGCCGCCGTCCACGTGCTCTTTTGAAAGAAGTTCCTCAGCGTTGCCGGCGTTCATTGAACCGCCGTACTGAACAACGAAAGCGTCTGCTGCAGCCTGGCTGTAAAGTTCAGCGATGACTGAACGGATATAGCCGTTAACTTCGTTAGCCTGGTCAGCAGTAGCAGTTTTGCCTGTGCCGATTGCCCAAACAGGTTCATAAGCGATAATAACGTTTTTCAGTTCTTCTTCGCTAACGCCCTGGAGAGCGATCTTAGTCTGCATTCCTACAACTTCAAACGTTACGCCCTGCTCTCTTTCCTCAAGTACTTCGCCGACGCAAAGAATTACTTTAAGGCCGTTGTCAAGAGCGGCGCGAACGCGCTTATTAACTGTGTCATTTGTTTCGCCGAAATACTGACGGCGTTCGCTGTGGCCGATGATAACATAGGGCACGCCCATAGCCTTGAGCATGGGAGCGGAAACCTCAGCGGTGAATGCGCCCTTTTCAGCCCAGTGGCAGTTCTCAGCGCCTACCATAATGTTTGAACCTTCGGTAGCGTCAAGAGCCGCCTGAAGATCAACAAAAGGAGCGCAGATGATTACGTCGCAGTCTGCGTCAGCAACCAGCGGCTTCATTTCGTTGAGAAGCGCTGTTGTTTCAGCAGGTGTATTATTCATTTTCCAGTTACCGGCAATAACTGCCTTACGAAGCTGTTTATTCATTTCAAAAATCTCCTTCAGATTATTTATCCATCAAAGCCGCGATTCCGGGCAGTTCTTTACCTTCAAGGAATTCAAGTGAAGCGCCGCCGCCTGTTGAAATGTGGCTCATCTTGTCAGCAAAGCCGAGCTTTGTGATAGCAGCAACTGAGTCGCCGCCGCCGATGATTGAGATAGCGCCGCTTTCAGCAATAGCGTTTGCAACAGCGATTGTGCCGCTTGCGAAGTTGTCCCACTCGGAAACGCCCATGGGTCCGTTCCAAATTACTGTGCCTGCGCCCTGGATAGCGTCAACAAACAGTTTTTCGCTCTTGGGACCGATATCAAGACCCATCCATCCGTCGGGAATATCGTCTGACTTGCAGACCATAACTTCTGTATCTTCCTTATATTCTTTACCGCAGCGGTTGTCTTCGGGGATAAGGAATTTAACGCCTTTTTCCTTGGCTTCGTTCATCATTTCGCCGGCCTTTTCAACCCAGTCTTCCTCAAGAAGAGAAGTACCGATATTGTGGCCGAGATATTTCATGAATGTATAAGCCATACCGCCGCCGATGATGATAGTATCGCACTTGTCGATAAGGTTTGTGATAACGCCGATTTTGTCTGAAACCTTAGCGCCGCCGAGGATAGCAACAAGCGGTCTCTTAGGATCAGCAAGAGCGCCGCCCATAAAGCGGATCTCCTTCTGGATAAGGTAACCGCAAACAGCGGGAAGATAATCAGCAACGCCTGTTGTTGAGCAGTGAGCTCTGTGAGCTGTGCCGAAAGCGTCGTTTACGAAAATATCAGCAAGTGAAGCAAGTTCCTTTGAGAACTCGGGAGCATTCTTTGTTTCTTCAGCGCGGTAACGAACGTTTTCAAGAAGCATTACATCGCCTTCCTGAAGAGCTGCTGCCATAGCCTTAGCGTTTTCGCCGACAACTTCTTTGTCCTCAGCGAGTTTTACTTCTTTGCCGAGATACTCGGAAAGTCTCTTTGCTACGGGAGCAAGGCTGAACTCAGGCTTATATTCTCCCTTCGGACGGCCGAGATGTGAGCAAAGGATAACCTTTGCGCCGTGCTCAATAAGGTATTTGATTGTAGGAAGAGCGGCAACAATTCTCTTGTCGTTTGTGATTTCGCCGTCTTTAAGCGGTACGTTGAAATCGCAGCGAGCAAGTACTCTTTTGCCTTTTACGTCAATGTCTTCTATGGTTTTCTTGTTCAAAGCGTCCATAACATAAACTCCTTTATAAAAATGAATATAATACATATATTTAACCTTTACAATTATATATGATTTCCATAATCTTTGCAAGATAAAAATACATATTACAAAATTTTTGTTATATTTTTCACAAATTGCGGCGGCAATAGGAGCCGCAGTATGTAATGATTTAACGCTTAAGCCCGTTTTAACGCAAAAAAGAGCGAATGAGAGACCTCATTCGCTCCTATAATTTTAAACAACCGTAAGAGTGCCCTGATTATTTTTCAAGGTTTTCTTTAACGGTGTTGAGCTCGTCAACAAGCTCCTGAGGCAGAGTGTCGCCGAATTTAGCGTACAGCTCTTCAACGCCCTTGAGTTCTTCTTCCCAAGCGTCCTTATCAACGTCGAGGATATTCTCAAGGTCAGCTTCTGTCATGTCAAGGCCTTCAAGGTTGATGTCCTTAGCATAAGGAAGATAACCGATAGCTGTTTCCTGAGCGTCAACCTTGCCTTCGCAGCGGTCGATGATCCAGTCAAGAACACGAAGATTGTCGCCGAAACCGGGCCACAGGAAGTTGCCTTCGTCGTCCTTACGGAACCAGTTAACATTGAAGATCTTGGGAGCCTTGTCGGGATCAAGTGTCTGGCCGATCTCGATCCAGTGCTTCCAGTAATCGCCCATGTTGTAGCCGCAGAAGGGAAGCATAGCCATGGGGTCACGACGAACAACGCCTACAGCGCCTGTTGCAGCAGCTGTTGTTTCAGAACCCATGATTGAACCTACGAATACACCGTGGTTCCAGCTCTTTGACTGGTAAACCAGAGGAGTAAGCTTAGCGCGGCGGCCGCCGAATACGAATGCAGAAATCGGAACACCGTTCGGATTTTCAAACTCGGAAGAAATGCAGGGGCAGTTCTTTGCCGGAGCAGTAAATCTTGAGTTCGGATGAGCGCCCTTTTCTTCGGATTCTTTACCGTTCCAGGGGTTGCCCTTCCAGTCTACTGCGTTTTCAGGCGGGTTCTTGTCAAGGCCTTCCCACCAAACTGTGTTGTTGTCAAGATTATGAGCAACGTTGGTGAAGATTGTGCCCTTCTTTGTTGACAGAAGAGCGTTGGGGTTGGACTTCATGTTTGTGCCGGGAGCTACGCCGAAGAAACCGTTTTCAGGGTTGATAGCGTAAAGACGGCCGTCCTCGCCCTTTCTGATCCAAGAAATATCGTCGCCTACGCACCAAACTTTGTAGCCCTTCTTCTGGTAACCTTCCGGAGGAATAAGCATTGCAAGGTTTGTCTTACCGCAAGCTGACGGGAATGCTGCGCAGATATATTTGATGTCGCCGTCCGGCTTCTGGAGACCGAGGATAAGCATATGCTCAGCCTGCCACATCTCGTTCTTACCAAGGTAAGAAGCTATACGAAGCGCGAAGCACTTTTTACCAAGAAGTACGTTTCCGCCGTAACCTGAGTTAACAGAAATAATTGTGTTATCCTCGGGGAACTGGCAGATCCATCTATTTTCAGCGTCGATGTCGCATTTGCAGTGCATGCCGCGAACCCAGTCGTCGCTGTCGCCGAGAACGTCAAGAACGTCCTTGCCGACTCTTGTCATGATCATCATGTTGAGTACAACATAGATAGAGTCTGTAATTTCGATACCGATTTTTGAGAACGGTGAACCAACAGGACCCATTGAATAAGGGATGATATACATTGTTCTGCCTTCATAAGAACCGGCAGCGATATCGTAAAGCATTTTGTATGCTTTCTGGGGATCCATCCAATGGTTTGTGGGACCGGCGTCCTTTTCGTCTCTGGAGCAGATTAAAGTTCTGTCCTCAACACGAGCAACGTCGTTAACAGCTGTTCTGTGAAGATAGCAATCAGGAAGAAGTTCCTCATTGAGCTTAATCATTTCGCCCGTTGCTACACTTTCTGCCTTCAGCGCGTCAGCCTGCTCTTTTGAACCGTCGATCCAAACGATCTTTGAAGGTTTCAAAAGTTCAACCTTTTCGTCAAGCCAGGCAAGAAGTGACTTGTTTGAAGTCAAATTCGTTTCCATAACTTTATTCTCCTTACAAATTATTAGCTATTATGAGAAAGCAAAACCAGAAAAGATATTGCTCTCCGAATTGATAAACGCAAAAAAATAGCCGATTTTTTCGTTATTATCATTATACCAAAGAGGTTAAAAAATTCAATAGATAATATGACTAATTATTTCAAAAAGTTGCCAAATCTATTGGCATAGTTGCATAAGCATTCAGGCTTTCATCTGCTCGAACGCCCGCAATATATTCAAAATATCCCTGGCTGGCAACCATGGCGCCGTTGTCGCCGCAATAGCGCAGTTCGGGCAGTTTAAGCGACCAATTGTGATTATTGCACATTTCCTTTGCCCGCCTGCGAAGGCAGGAATTTGCGGAAACGCCGCCGGCAAGAACGATTTTGTCATAGCCGAAATCCACCGCGGCTTTTTCAAGGTTTCCTATAAGACAGTCAACAACACCTTTCTGGAAAGAAGCCGCAAGGTCCGCAACGGGAATTTCCTTTCCCTTTTGCTGAGCGTTATGAACGGTATTTATTACAGCGGTTTTCAGTCCGCTGAAGGAAAAATCATACGGCGAACTCATTTTCGGATGGGGAAAAGAAAAAGCGCTGTCGTCCCCTTCAGGAGAGATGCGATCAATACTTATTCCGCCGGGATAAGGCAGTCCGAGAGTACGCCCTGCTTTATCAAGCGCCTCGCCCGCCGCGTCGTCTCTTGTTTTTCCGATAATTTCAAATTTTGTATAATCTTTTACCGCAACTATATGGCTGTGGCCGCCGCTTACAACAAGGCAAAGAAACGGCGGTTCAATGTCTGCATCTGAAATATAATTTGCGGCAATATGGCTTCTTAAGTGGTGAACTGGGACAAGCGGCTTTCCCGAAGCCAGAGCAAGTCCTTTGGCAAAATTAACGCCGACCAGCAAAGCGCCGATAAGCCCAGGTGCATACGTTACCGCAACCGCCTCAATATCATCCATCGTGCAGTTTGCATCCTCCAGCGCCTGCTTTACAACCCCGCTGATAGACTCAGCATGGCGGCGGGAAGCAATCTCAGGCACAACTCCGCCGTAAAGCTTATGCTCTTCAAGAGAACTTGCCACCGTGTTTGACAAAACAGTTCTTCCGTCCTCAACAACGGAAGCCGCCGTTTCGTCGCACGAACTTTCAATTCCTAATATTTTCATTCTTGTTCAAGCTCCTCTTCAACTCCCGGCACCTGCATTTCATCCTTGACCGAGATGGGTTCTACAGAATTATTTGCCAGAAGTTTCAATACTTTTTGCTGATCCTCATCCGGCTCTTCGCTTTCCGAATAGTCTGTCTGGTAAAGTTTTCCGCTTTCCTTATCCTTTATCCAGATAACGGATGACGGGCTGTATTCTCCGCCGAAAGAACTGCCTTGGCAGAGATAAAATTCATAGTCGGAATAAGACTTGTCCTGCTGTTGGAACTGTCCCAAATTCATGCTGACAACTTTATCTTCCTGAAGGCCGATGCCGCAGCAGCCCTCGTAAAACGCAAACGCCACGGCGAGCACAACAGCCACATATGACAAATTGCCGAGAATTTTAATTGATTTCTTTGAAAGGCCCTGGGCGCTGGTGTATTCAGCGGCTTTGTCCTTGTAAATTATTTTCGACATAAGTTTAAATATCGGAATATCAAAGATAATGCTTGCCGCAAGCGCCGCTGCAAACGACCAGTCAAACATTGTGAAAGGCATTGAGCCGCCGAAAGCCGTCATCGTTCCCAAAACGTTGGCAACCAAGGCAAGGCCGAAGCAGATAATAAGACTGATAAGAAACGCGGCAGCGTAAAGAATACCCGAGCGTTTTTTTGGTGAACGCCTGTAATCGGATTTTGACGGAAGATTTACTCTGCCATCCTGAAGCGCTTTAAGCAATCGCTTTTCAAGTAAAAGAAGTTCGCCTTTTCCCTCCTCTTTTTGAAGACGCTTTATCGCTTTTGCAGAATTCCCCTGCTCAAGATGTTCTATGTAACTTTCAAGATCTACGGAAAAACGGAAGCCAAGCAGGCAATCAAAGAAATTCATCATTTCTTCCGCAGTCATTTCTTCTCTTGATTCGCTGTCAAATCCAAAAGTTTCCAGATCGGTTTCAAGGTTTTTATGAATTGCTGTTTTCAGCGCTTCGTCATTTGCTATCTGGGTTATATAAGGTGTTATCGCCTCAATCTTTCCTGTCATTTCGGAAAGATTTTGGAGCATCTTGTCTTTTTCTTCCGCATAGTGGTACTCATAGCGTGAAAAATCGCAGATGTCGAGTGTATTAAACACATCGTAAACCGAATATCTCCACTCATCGCCGCTGAAACGGAATACGCTTCTCAGCGTTGAATTTGAATTTCTGTCATAAACGTAGCCCAGAACATTCGGTGAATAAATAATATCCCAGACAAAATCGCCCATGTCCAGCGAAGCGATATACATTGGCTCCTTGTCGTCGTACCTGTCGGTATAACTTCGGATATTTCTGTTTGTTGCGGCGTAAGTTTTAAGGTAATCCTCTATTACATTTATAAGCGGATATTTACTTTTCGGATAAGTTTTTTCTTTTTTCTCTCTCTTTTTCATTTCTTCTCCTGAAATTCTTTTTATTTATCGAAAAAACAGGTGTAAAGCAGAGCGTCCTCTTCGGGGTCGGAATAAAAATTCCTGCGCTCTCCCACCTTGTAAAAACCGAGTTTTTCATAAAGTTTTATTGCAGGGGCATTGCTCTTTCTCACCTCAAGAGTAAGAAAATCCATTTCGTTTTCCATAATCTTGAGCATAAGCGCTTTTGCAATACCTTTTCGGCGGTAACAGGGCAAAACCGCGACGTTTGTTATATAGCCCTCGCCGCAGATTATTTGCACCCCTGCATAACCTGCCACCGTGCCGTCTTCATCAACAGCCACAGCAAAATGCGACTGCTCATTTTCTATCTGGGCGGCAAGGTCCTCCCTGCTCCAGGGATGGGCAAAACATTCTTTTTCAATTTCCCACACCCCGTCAAGGTGTCTCGGTTCAAAATCAGTGAGCGTCATACCATGTTTTTCCTATTTTTCCGTCAGCTCGCAAAAGCACTTTCATTTTGCAGGCGTTTTCCATTTCCTCGGTTACAATCTCCAGCGCCTTTTCAGCCTCGTCCTCAGGAGCCTCAACGATAAGTTCGTCGTGGACCTGAAGAATAAGACGTGATTTCATGTTTTCATCGTGAAGACGTCTGTCAACACGAACCATTGCTATTTTTATAATATCAGCCGCGGTGCCCTGAATAGGCATATTCCTTGCAACACGCTCACCGAATGCGCGAAGCATACGGTTAGAAGAAGTGAGCTCCGGCAGATAACGGCGGCGGCCGAAAAGCGTTGTAGCAAAGCCGTTGTCAGTGGCAACATCTATCATTCTCTTCATATAATCCGCAACGCCGTGGTAGGTGTTCATATACGAATCGATATACTCTTTCGCTTCTTTATTTGAAACGCCGATATCCTTGGCAAGGCTGAAAGCGCCTATTCCGTAAACAATACCGAAATTAACCGCTTTGGCGCGGCTTCTCAACTGAGGCGTTATCATTTCCGGCGGCAGATTAAACACCTGGGACGCCGTTGTTGTATGGATATCTGCTCCGCTGTTGAAAGCGTTTATCATTGTATCGTCATTCGCCATATCGGAAAGCACACGAAGTTCAATCTGGGAATAGTCCGCGTCAACAAGCAGACAGCCGTCTGCCGCCTTAAAGAACTTGCGCATTTCCCTGCCAAGTTCCGTTCGTATCGGAATATTTTGAAGATTAGGTTCCAAAGAGGATATACGTCCGGTGCGGGTCTCCACCTGATTGAAACGGGTATGAATTCTTCCGTCATCGTCAATAACTTTAAGCAAACCGTCGCAGTAAGTGGATTTCAGTTTTGTCAGTGTGCGGTATTCCATTATCATCGGCACTACCGGGTGGGCGTCCATAAGCGCTTCCAGCACTTCGGCGTTTGTTGAATAGCCGCTTTTTGTCTTTTTCATGCAGGGCAGTTGAAGGTCTTCAAACAGGGCAACGCCCAGCTGTTTCGGTGAATTTATATTAAACTCGTGGCCCACTGCCTCAAAAATAGAGGAAGTCAGCTCGCCAATTCGCTGAGACAGAGATTTTGAAAACTGCTCGATACCTTCGCGGTCAACTTCAAATCCTGCGTTTTCCATTCTGGCCAGCACGGCTGAAAGCGGAAGTTCAATGTCCTCCAGCAGACTGCGCTGATCTGCCTCGTCAATAAGGGCGTCGGTTTTTTCAAAAAGTTTTTGAAGCACTGCGGCATAAGAAACAACAGCGTCAGGCTGACCGAGAGAATTAAGGAATTCAGGCACCGCCACGCCGTACTCAACAGCAAGATGCTCCAGGTCGTATTTTGAATCAGACGGTCTGAGCAAATACGCTGAAAGCACCAGATCACCGCAGATATTTGAACAGCGAATACCCATTTTATCCGCCAGTCGGTGAAGTTCTTTCGTGTTGTAACTGTAAATTTTTATATTTTCATCGCTTAAAAAATTCCTTGCGAAATAGCCAAACTCTGGCGTCTCCGACGGCATTACCACAATTTCGTCGCCGAAAGCAAAATACAAATCGCATATCGCTCCGTCTGCCGTAAGCGGATAAACGTAAGCTTTGCCGTCTTTGCGGATACGCCCGAGCAGATAGTCAGCGTCAACGCAGGTAAGGCGAGTAAGTTCACGGGGCTTTTCTTTCTCTTCTTCACTTGCGCAAACGGCGTTTTTATCAAGGGAAAACTTGTCCATAAGCGAAAACAGTTCCAGTTCTCTGAAACGGGAAACGGCGGCGCTGTCCGCCCCGGCAGGAACATAAAAATCAAGACTGCGCTCAATTGGTGCGTCCGTGCTTATTTCGCCCAATTTAAGGGAAAGATATGCCTTGTCTTTATCCCTGCGCAGTTTTTCACGAACGCCGGGTTTAATATCTATTTCGTCAAGATTGTCGTAAATATAGTCAACAGAACCGAAACGGCTTATTAAATCAAGCGCCGTTTTTGCACCTACTCCCGCAACACCGGGAATATTGTCTGAGGAATCGCCCTGAAGCGCTTTGACCTGAATTAACTGCTGAGGAGTTACTCCGTATTCTTCTTTTATTGCCGCTTCATCGTAAACGTCAGTTACCGCCTGTCCCATTTTCGTTCTGGCAAGCAGAACTTTTACTCCGCCGTAAGCCAGCTGCAAGGAATCACGGTCACCGGTTGCGATAAAACAGTTATCTCCCGAAGTTCGGCAGACCTGAGCGAGAGTTCCGAGAATATCGTCTGCCTCCCATCCCTCGCACTCAACGGTGCGGTAGCCCAAAAGGCGCAGAAGTTCTTTCAGAACAGGCATTTGGGCGCGCAGTTCCTCCGGCATCGCGTGGCGGCCGGCCTTGTATTCGCTGTACATTTTATGGCGAAAGGTGGGCGCGTGGACGTCAAACGCCACCGCCACTGCGTCAGGATTACAGGCTTCCTTTAATTTCAGAAAAATATTGAGAAATCCGTAAATAGCGTTTGTGTAGTAGCCGCTTTTCGTGGTAAGCAATTTAATACCGTAAAAAGCGCGGTTAACTATGCTGTTTCCGTCAATAACAAGTAAATTCATACTAAAACTCCGTATTAAACATTTGTTATTATTGTATCACAAAACGTACTCTTAGCCAATAAAAAAATGGGCGAAATCCTTTTTTTAGTAATGCTTTCGTGCGGTTTGATTTTAAAAGCAATATGTGCTATATTATCCCATGAGGTAAAAATATGAAAATAGGAAATGTAGAATTCAGCTCAATTGCTTTTCTTGCGCCTATGGCGGGAGTTGCAGACCTGGCTTTCAGGGAACTTTGCACCTCTTTCGGCGCGGGCTATACCGTAACCGAAATGGTCAGCGCAAAAGGGCTTGTCATGAACGACAAAAAAAGCCGCCAGTTAATGGAAATAGGCAGCGCAAGACCCTGCGGAATACAGTTATTCGGAACCGAACCGGAAATAATGGCCGAGGCGGCAAAAATGAGCCTTGAGTTTAAACCGGATATTATTGATATAAACATGGGATGTCCCGCCCCGAAAATCGTAAACAACGGCGCAGGAAGCGCGCTTATGAAAACGCCTGAAGCCGCAGGAAAAATAATTCGCGCAGTGGCTGACGCGGTGGATATTCCCGTTACCGTCAAAATCCGCAAAGGATGGGACGAAAACTGCTTGACAGCGGTAAAAACGGCAAAAATAGCCGAGGAAAACGGAGCCGCCGCCATTACAATTCACGGCAGAACGAGAAAAGAAATGTACTCGGGAAAATGCGATCTTGATATAATAAAGCAAGTCAAAGAAGCGGTAAGCATTCCCGTTATCGGCAACGGCGACGTTTGCGACGAACAGTCGGCGGCGCTGATGCTGGAAAAGACAGGATGCGACGCTGTTATGATAGGAAGAGCGGCGCTGGGCAACCCGTGGCTGTTCCGCCGAATAAACGCTTATCTGTCCGAATGCAGAGTACTCCCTGAACCGGGGATATGTGAGCGCATGGCAGTAATGCTAAAGCACATTCAGCAGACAATAAATTACAAAGGCGAACACACCGCCATGATGGAAGCGCGCCACCACGCGGCTTATTACACAAGAGGACTGAGAGGCTCCGCCGCGTTTCGGCGTGAGATATGTCAGGTAAAAACCTTTGGGGAACTTGCGCGCATTGCGGCAAGAATTGCGGAGGAAAACACAAAATGATTTTTAAAAACGTTACTTTTTACAATGAAGTATTCGAAAAGGAAGTTGCTGATATTGAGGTTGAAAACGGCAAAATAACTGCTATCGGAGTTCTTGAGGGCGACGGCCGCAGTATGGAGGGATGCACTCTTCTGCCCGGATTTGTTGACATTCATATTCACGGGCGCAACGGCGGTGATTTTTCAGACGGCGACGTCAAAAGTCTTGATAAAATCAGCGCTTCTCTCTCAAAATGCGGCGTAACCTCCTTCTGCGGAACAACAATGACCCTGCCGAAGGACAAACTTATTGAAATCCTCAAATGCGGCAGAGACTATATGGGAAACGAAGCGGGAGCAAAACTTGTTGGAATGCACCTGGAAGGTCCGTTTATTGCGCCGTCAAAGAAAGGCGCCCAGAACGGCAATTACATACGCCAAGGCACAATGGAAGAATGGTGCGACCTTTTTGACGCCTCAGGCAGAAACGTAAAAATAATCACAATTGCTCCCGAAGCCTTTGACAGCGCAGATTTTATTCACAAAGTAAGCGGAAGATGCACCGTTTCCCTGGGTCATACGGCGGCAAACGCCGAAGAAGCCCAAAAGGCATTTGAAGCGGGGGCGTCCCACGCAACTCACCTTTTCAACGCCATGACCCCAATGGCTCACAGAGAAGCGGGAGTTGTAGGCGCCGCTTTTGACAACGAAAACGTTACCTGCGAACTTATCTGCGACGGCGGACATATCTGCCCCACCGTACTGCGCAACGCTTTTCGCATTCTCGGCGAAGACCGCGCCTGCGTTATCAGCGACTCAATGCGCGCCGCAGGGCTGGGCGAAGGAACGTTTGAACTCGGCGGTCAGGCAGTATATGTCCACAAAGGCGGAAGATACGCCGTTCTTGAGGACGGAACTCTCGCGGCTTCCATCAGCAGTCTTTTTGATGAATTTAAAAATCTGCTGTCCTACGGAATAGATTTTAAAGCGGCTCTTAAATCCTGCACCATAAACCCTGCAAAAGCCATCGGCATGGAGGATGAAATCGGCTCCATTGCTACGGGAAAATGCGCAGACTTTGTTTTCGTTGACGACGACATGAACATCAAGGAGGTCTACGTCAATGGAACACTCGCTTAATATAGTGCTGATAGAGCCCGAAATACCCCAAAACACGGGAAACATTGCCAGAACCTGCGCCGCAACAGGAGCAAAACTCCACCTTGTAGGGCCAATGGGTTTTACAATCACCGACAAGCAGGTTAAGCGGGCAGGACTTGACTACTGGGACAAGCTGGACATAACATACTACGACAGCACCGAGGAATTTTTTAAAATCAACGAAGGCGGCGAATTCTTCTATTTTTCCACAAAAGCGGAAATTGCCCACAGCGACATGAACTACCCCAACGGCGCTTACCTCGTTTTCGGAAAAGAAACAAAGGGGTTGCCGGAGGAACTGCTGAAAGAAAATCACGACCGCTGTGTAAGACTTCCCATGAGAGGAATTATCCGCTCCCTTAATCTTTCTAACGCGGTGGCGATAGGAACATACGAAGTCCTGCGCCAGTGGGGCTATCCCGAACTTTCCACAAAAGGAAAACTTACAAAATACGACTGGTAAACAAATAAAAAGAGGACCAATGATTTTCGGTCCTCTTATTTTTTTAATATTCTCTTTTTTTAACCACTTGAAGCGAAACGAGATATAGCAGAGCGAATATTACCACCGATGCACCAATCAATATTAACGATGAAAAAGCGCTTACGCTTTCCATATCAAATTTGCCGGGGTCGTCAAGAAATGTCGCTGCCGCTCCGCTGAGCAATCCGCAAATCGCCGCCATCACCGCCATCATTACTCTTCCTTTAATTGCTCCGAAGCGAAACGAAAAAACGTTGCTCAGCGCCGACGGAACCAGCGCAACAAAAACGCAAACAGCCGCCATAACGGGAAAATCCTTCGGTATATTTTGACCCATAGCCGCACTGCGCAGTAAGAAAGCAACAATCAGCAGAGCGCCGGAAACAGCGCCGCATATCAGCGTAAGCGAAAACTTTTCTTTTACATACGTTTTCCTTGAAACAGGAGTACAGAAAAGATAAGACATCCATTTGCCTCGCTCATCAAGTCCGTTCAGCACTCCGGGCAGCATTGCCATAAGAACAATGCCCATAATTCCCATGGGCCACTCGCCTGTTATCACCGCGTCAAGAGCAAAAACGATATAGACGATGACGAGCCCTTTTCCGACTTTCCAGGCTGAATACAAATCTTTTATCAACAATCCACGCATTACTCTTCACCTCTTACAATAAACAGAATAATATCTTCAAGGCTTACTTTTTGTGTTTTAAAACCAGGATTTATCTTGCTTCGCTCAACCAGCGCCTGAGCTCCGAAAGCATTTTTACGAACGCCAAGCACTGCTTCTTCCGGAAGTGTTTCCAGTTCCTCAAGTGGCAGGCTGACAATGGCGTACTGCTCACACAGAGCGTCTTTTTCCCGAAAGAAAACAACGCGCCCTTTATGGATGAAAAGGATATAGTCGCAAATCTTTTCAAGGTCGCTGACAATATGGGACGACAAAAGCACCGTATGGTTTTCATCCTCAGCAAACCTGTTGAAAACATCAAGTATTTCGTCTCTGACCATAGGGTCAAGTCCGCCTGTGGCTTCATCCAAAACAAGGAGTTCTGCGCCATGGGAAAGAGCAGTGGCGATTGACAGTTTCATCTTCATTCCCCGTGAAAAACTGCCGCATTTGCTGTTTATTGGAAGATTGAACCGCTGAAGCCATTTATTAAATTCATCCTCTGACCAATTGTCGAATATACCAGCCATAACTTTATTTACTTCTTTAGCGGTAAAATTATCGGGAATAAACGGTTCGTCGGGAACATAGCCTATCTTATTTTTCACCGTATGATCTTCAGCGCTTGAGCCGAGGACTTTAATTTCGCCGCTGTCAGGCTGAACAGCGCCCATTATCATCTTTATAAGAGTACTTTTTCCTGCGCCGTTTTCGCCCACAACTCCCAGCACCGTACCCTTAGGCAGTTCCAAATCTACTCCGCTCATCGCAAAATTGGCATAAACTTTTCCAACCTGTCTGATTTCTATTGCATTCATCAAACTTACCTCCATGCCTGTGATTTCCACAATGCTGTCAATTCCTCTTCACTAATTCCGCCCAAATCGGCAAGACGGCGTATCTCCGTCATGTGAGCTTCTATTTTTTCGGTTATCTGGGCTTGTGCGCGTGACTTTTCCAGCGGCGCAACAAAACATCCCTTTCCGGCAATCGTGTATATAAAACCGTCCTTTTCCAGTTCGTCATAAGCGCGCTTCGTTGTAATAACGCTTATTTTCAGTTCCTTTGCCAGCGCTCTGATTGACGGCAGAGGAGAATCAGGTGAAAGACGGCCGCTGAGGATACTCTCTCTTATCTGGTTCATTATCTGTTCGTAAATCGGCTGTTGGCACATGCTGTCGATAAGAATTGTCACGGGTTCATCTCCGTTCGTTATACTGTTCATATACAGTATATACAGTTATAGTGCTAAAGTCAAGTGTTTTAAAAAAATGGAAACAAAAAAAACGGACGCACAATGTGCGTCCGTTAAAGAACTTAATTAGTCTGCTGTGTAAGGGAGAATTGCAATCTGACGCGCTCTCTTGATAGCGGTTGTCAGTTCTCTCTGGTGCTTTGCGCAGGTGCCGGTTACGCGGCGGGGCAAAATCTTTGCTCTTTCAGAAACGAATTTCTTCAGTCTGGTAACGTCTTTGTAGTCGATCTCGTCAACTTTTTCTACGCAGAAAACACATACCTTTTTGCGGCCTTTTCTGGCGCCGCCTTTATTGTAAGCCATGCTTGGTTTCCTCCTTAATTAAAATGGTAAGTCGTCATCGTCGTCCACAATCTCTTCAAAATCGCTGTTGTCAGCGCTGGCATAACTGGGAGCCGGCTGAGCAAACGCAGGATTTGTAGTTGTTGTGCCTGTTTCTGCCTTTGAGCCGCAGAAAGACACGTTGTTTGCAACGACCTGAACGCTTTTTCTCTTGTTTCCGTCCTTATCGGTGAAATTGTCCGTCTGGATAGAACCTTCCACTGCTATCATAGAGCCTTTGTGGAAATAACGTGAAACGAACTCTGCCGTCTGACGCCAGGCTGTAATATCAATAAAATCAGCCTTTCTTTCCTCGCCTGCTCTCTGGAAATTGCGGTCAACCGCAATCTGGAAGCGGACAACAGAAACACCGTTGGGAGTTGTTCTCAGTTCCGGATCATAGGTCAGACGACCCATGAGTGCAACAACATTGATCATGCTACGCTTCCCCCTTATTCGCCTTTAGCAACAATAAGAGAACGAAGTACGCCGTCTGTAATGTTGATTACACGGTCAAGCTCTGCCGGGAAAGTCTCTTCGCAGCTGAACTGAGCAATAACATAGTAACCCTCGGTTTCATAGTTGATAGGATAAGCGAGTTTGCGCTTGCCCCATTCCTCTACTTCGCCCAGAGTGCCATTCTTGCTGATAAGATCAGTGAACTTTGTCTTCAGAGCCTGTACAGCCTCCTCACCCTTTGAAAGAGAGAAAACCAATACGATTTCATAGTTCTTTAATGCCATTCTAAAGCACCTCCTTCTGGTCTTTTGGCCCGGATCCCTAATCCGAGCAAGGATTACCGCCCTTGCGGACAGCCTTTGTATTATAGCAGAAAGCCCGTCGGGTGTCAATATTTTTTTCCGCGACGCAGCTCTCGTTATAATCGTTTTAATAAATATAACTAATTATTCGTCAAGACAGTTGAGAACGCCGCTGACTTTCGTTATAGTCGGAACGTCGCTTCTAAGGTCCTGATCTTTAAACCAGCCGGTATTCATTCTAACCGCTTTCATTCCTGCCGAAAGGGCGCCTTCTATATCGTTTACGGGGTGATCGCCGACATAAACGCATTCCTCAGGGGCAACGCCCAACTTTTCAGCGGTATAAATAAACAGAGCCGGGTCAGGCTTATGAACGCCGACGTCGCCGCTGACAACAACGATGTCGAGAAGCGGTCTAAGACCGCTTGTGTCCATCTTATGATTTTGAAGATACGACGGACCGTTCGTTATAACTCCCGTATAGTATCCCCTGTTTTTCAGTTCTTTCAGCATCGGAACAGCGTCGTCAAAAATAACGTTGAAATCGCCGAAATACTTATCGTAATGACCTGCCAGTTCCTCAGCAGACGGAGCATCCGCCCAGTTCCACATTTTAACAAGCTTTGTGCACCATTCAACACGGTTGACATAGCCGCCGTTGCCTGTCTCTCGCATATCTTCCTTGCACTTTTCTATCTCCGCCCAAGAAAGGTTCGGGCGGTATGTACCAAGAAAAGCGTCCATATATTTTTCAAACGCCGCAGTTCTGTCCTGAAGCGTTTCGTCAAAATCAAACAATACTGCTTTTATCATAATTCAACTGCTCTTTCAGCGCCTCAACGGAGGCGAAAGTCTTTTCTTCGCGCAAATAGCGAATAAGTCTGACCTCAACGGTCTTTCCGTAAAGATCACCTGAAAAATCAAAAATATGGGTTTCAGCCATAGGCTTTTCAAGCCGCCATGTCGGCCGTATTCCCAGATTTGTAAACGACTTGTACTCTTTGCCGTCAACAACGGTGCGGCTTTCGTAAACGCCGAACTTTGGCTGAACGAGCCCCTCCGGATAATACTGATTTACTGTAGGAAATCCTATTGTTCGTCCGCGCCTGTCGCCCGTTACCACAATGTTTTCAAAAGTAAACGGATAGCCCAGCATATCAGCCGCCGCTTCCATCTCTCCCTTTTGAACAGCACTGCGTATACGGGTAGAGCTTATCGGCTCGCCCTTATACATCTGGGGCTCAAGGATACGAACCCAAATGCCTTTCTTTTCAAGGTACTGGCGCATATTCATTGCGCTCCACGCCGCGTCTCTGCCAAAATGGAAATTGAAACCGCAGAGCACCATTCCCGCGTGGAAGTGGTCTATAAGTACATTTTCTATGAACTGCTCGCCGCTCATATTTCGTATTTCGTCAAAATCAGCAAAAACCGCGTTGGGATAACGCTTTTCAAACAGACTGCGCTGCAAAAGGGTGAAATGGTTATGCACACAATAAATAACAACTCTGTCTGCACCCGTAACAACAATATTATGGGCGCGGTGCATTCCGTCAAAATCGCCCAGCGCAACAGCTGTTACAATTTTATCTTTTTTATTTTCTTCCATAAATTCTTTCATCATCTTACGGTCAGAATTCTCGCGACTTTAAGGCAATTCTGCCCGCTGTCGCCTCGTCCGAGACCCAGAAATCTGCCGTCCTGGTCAATCACTCTGTAAAGGCCGTCCTGAATATTTACAGGCAGTCTCCCGCCGTCCAGTTCTCCGCCGTTGGAAAAACGCTTTCCCTGAGCCGCCGTAACGCGGACGAAGGGATAAACCTCCAGAAGTTTCTCAACGGGAATAAGAATACTGTTTACTCCGTTTTCCTCTGAGCAGATTTCACTCAGACGTTCCAGCGTAACAGAGTTTTCCTCATCAAGCCCCATTGCACAGGTGCGCCGAAGAGCAGTCATAACAGCTCCGCAGCCAAGTTCTCTTCCGATATCGTCAATAAGCGTACGGATATAGGTGCCCTTTGAGCAGGACACGTCTATCGTATATCTGTTGTTGACTTCATCTGAAGAAACGACCTGGAGGCTGTAAACAGTGGCTTTTCGCTCAGGGCGCTCAACAGTTTCACCTTTGCGAGCAAGTTCATAAAGCCGTCTGCCGTTTACGCTCACCGCTGAATACATAGGCGGGATCTGGGTTATCTCGCCCGTAAACTTTGACGCAGTTGCCAAAACGTCCTCTTTTGAGCACTCAACCTTGCTTGTAGTTAATACAGTGCCCGTATCGTCAAGAGTGTCTGTCGTTCTGCCAAGTTCAAACACTGCGCGGTAACGCTTGTCGCTGTCGGGCAAAAAATCAAGAAATCTTGTAGCGCCGCCCAGCATTACGGGAAGAACACCCGTCGCCATAGGGTCAAGAGTGCCCGTATGGCCTGCCTTTCGCTCACCTGTGAGGCGGCGGACAGCGGCAACAACGTCAAATGAAGTCTTGCCCTGGCATTTATCAATACAAATTACACCTGTCATTGCAGAAGTTCTCCGCATTTCTCCACGAGTTTAGCCCGGGCTGTCTTAACGTCCATATCAAGATTGCACGCCGCTGCCTGTGGATGACCGCCGCCGCCGAAAGCCTTAGCGATGGTTGCGGCGTTTACGCTTTCAAAAGTGCGCAGAGACGCTTTGCAGGTGCCGTCGGGTTTTTCCCTTATGGTAATGCCTACCTCAACGCCCTCAATCTGTCTTGTAAGCGGAGCCAGCGCCTCGGTCTCCTGCTCGTTGGAGCCGGTAAGATGATACATCTCCTGGGTAACCGTTATTATTGCGATACGCTCGTCGTTATAAAAGCGCATTGACTCAAGTGCAAGACGCTCAAGACGGGCATAAGTCTTTGTCTTTGTTTCAAACATAATACGGTTGATATAGCCGTTGTCTGCGCCCGCCTCAATAAGATCTGCTGCAATACGGTAAGAATTGCCGGTGGCTGAAGCATAGCGGAAGCAGCCGGTATCTGTTGAAATACCGGTATAAAGGCAGTTTGCAATACCTTTGTCAACTTCTGCCCCCAGTTCTTTTATTACACGGTAAATAATCTCACTGGCGGCCGCCGCGTTATCGTCCAGCAAAAGATTGTCGGCGTATTCCGTGTTGGTGCCGTGGTGGTCGATACAAAGGTCAATATGGTACTTTCCCTGTATTGAGCCAAGCAGTCCTTCGGTTGCAACGTCAACGGAAACAACGTATGACGGCGTAAACTTCATCGGCACTATATCGTCAAACAGATAGTTGTATTTCGGCGGAATATCATCCGCATTTTTCACATAAGCAAATTTGCCCAGCTGCAGAAGAGCGCGGCAAAGGCCGAACCCGCTGCCCAGCGTGTCGCCGTCAGGATGAGCATGGGTCAAAATCAAAATATTGTCATGCTCAAGAAGCAGACGTGCGCATTCTTTCTCATTTATTCTCATTCTGAATTTCCTTTAACTTGTTGAACAACTCGAATCCCTTTTCCACCGAATCATCGGCAATAAATCTAAGCTCCGGACTTTTGCGCAGGTGGAGTCTGCTGCCAAGCTGGCGGCGGATATAACCCTGAGCGGCGGTAAGTCCTTTTACAGACTGTTTAGCCGCTTCAAAGCCTTCCATTGCGCTGATATAAACCTTAGCGTAGCTCAGATCATTGCTGACGTCGACTTTAACAACGGTCAGCATTCCGCTGATTCTGGGGTCCTTGAGTTCACGCATTACAGATACAATTTCTCTTTTGATGTCCTCGGATATTCTGTCGATATGATAACCAGCCATAATCAATCCCTGTATTCTTCAACATAGTAGGCTTCAAGCACGTCGCCGGCCTGAATATCTTCCCAGCCTTCAAGACTGATACCGCATTCATAACCGGAGGAAACCTCCTTTACATCGTCCTTAAAGCGTTTAAGGTTTGCAATGGCAACGTCTGCAATCTGCTTGCCGTCACGAACCAGGCGAACTTTTCCGTCGCGGCGGATTGTGCCGCTGGTAACAAGCGAACCTGCAATAGTGCCGGCAGAGGAAATTTTGTAAACCTCGCGAACTTCCGCAGTACCTGTATCAACATCACGGTACTTGGGTGCGCGCATTCCTCTCATTGCCGCTTCAATCTCTTCAATAGCGTCGTAAATAATATTGTATGAGCGGATCTCAACTCCGTCGCGCTCAGCGTTGTCCTTTGCAACCGGGTCAATGCCGGTGTTGAACGCAACGATGATAGCGTCTGAAGCCGCCGCAAGCATAACGTCGCTCTCGTTAACGGCGCCTACCGCACCGTGGATAACGTGAACACGAACTTCATCATTCTCAATTTTTAGAAGTGACTGTTTAACCGCTTCAACAGAGCCCTGAACGTCCGCTTTAATAACGATATTGAAGTTCTTCAGCTCGCCTTCCTGAAGTGTGTCAAACAGAGTATCAAGTGTAACCTTGTGGAATGCCTTGAATTCTTCTTCCTTTGCCTTAGCCTTACGCTGTTCAACAAGCTCTCTTGCAAGACGCTCGTCAGATACTGCGTTGAAGGAGTCGCCGCTCATAGGGGCGCTGTCAAGACCCATAATTTCAACAGGAACAGACGGAGCCGCACTGTTAACCTTTCTTCCGCGGTAGTCGGTCATTGCTCTTACCTTACCCACCGCAGTGCCTGCGATGATGATATCGCCTGCGTGGAGCGTTCCGTTCTGAACAAGAAGAGTAGCGATAGGACCTCTGCCCTTGTCAAGCTTCGCCTCAATTACAACGCCCTTTGCTGAGCGGTCGGGGTTTGCTTTAAGTTCGTTCATTTCAGCAATAAGAAGAACCGTTTCAAGCAACTTGTCAATTCCCATCTTAGTCTTGGCAGAAACAGGAACGCAGATAACGTCGCCGCCCCATTCCTCTGGAACGAGTTCGTGCTCGGTGAGCTGCTGCATAACACGGTCGGGATTTGCTCCCTCTTTATCCATCTTATTGATAGCGACAATAATATCAACGCCTGCCGCCTTAGCGTGGTTTATAGCCTCGATTGTCTGGGGCATGATACCGTCGTCAGCGGCAACAACAAGCACGGCAATATCCGTTGCCATTGCGCCTCTTGCACGCATTGCGGTAAACGCCGCATGGCCGGGAGTATCAAGGAAAGTTATCTTTTCGCCGTTTACTTCAACCTGGTAAGCGCCGATATGCTGAGTAATTCCGCCGGCCTCTGTTGAAGTTACGTCTGTATGACGGATAGCGTCAAGAATTGAAGTTTTACCGTGGTCAACGTGACCCATTACGCATACAACGGGAGGACGTTTAACCGCGTTTTCGTCGTTTTCATTTTCTTCTTCGATAATCTGTTCCTCAATAGAAACGACAACTTCTTTTTCTACCTTTGCGCCCAGTTCTGTTGCAACGATCTCGGCGGTATCAAAATCGATAACCTCGTTTACCGTTGCCATAACGCCAAGGCTCATCAGCTTCTTGATTACCTCGTTAGCAGTCATACGAAGCAGATTTGAAAGCTCGCCAACAGTGATTTCTTCGGGGATTTTAACTGTAATCTGCTGTTTCTTTCTCTGCTCGGCAATACGGGCAAGGCGCTGCGCCTCGGTCTCCTTCTTTGAGCGGGCGTGCATACCCTGGGGTCTCTTCTTTCTGTACTGCTTTGACTTCTGATTGAGTTTCTGCTTCTTCTGATAATCGCCCATGTTTGAAGCGGGAGCGATATCCTCGTACTTCTGGTTGTATTTTTCCAGATCTACGTTGTTAACTCGAGTATCAACGTGGCGGGCTTCACCCTTTGTTCTCGCCTGGGGAACCTGGTTAGCCTTCTTCTTAGCCTTTTCCTCAGCGCGCTTTGCCGCCTGCTCCGCCATCTGGAGAATTGCCGCCTGGCTCTGGCGCTTCTTATCCGACTGAGGATTAGAAGATTTCTTTTCTTTCTCCTTATCCTTCTTCTGCTCGCTCTTTGCCTTCTTCGGCTTCTGAGCAAAGTAAGCGTCAAAATTATCAACGCTGTGCTCCTGAGTAATCTTGTCGAACAGAATATTCAGTTCGTCTTCCTCCAGAACAGCAGAAGCGGATTTCTTTGCACTGCCGCAGTATTTGCTGAGCAGTTCGGAAATTTCTTTATTTTGGACTCCGAAGCCGCTGGCGACGTCGGAAACTTTTACTTTTATTACCATTCGTTTTCCTCCTGATCCAATAATTCGCATATTTTTTTGGCCAAGTTTTTGTCGTTCACGGTGATAACGCCGGCTCTGTAACCGGCAGCGCGACCGACTTCGTCCATGGTAAGCTCTGTTCTTACTGCCTTTTTGTGCCATCCGCTTTTTTCAGCCGTGATCTCAAAATCACGAAAAAGCCTTGGCGACACGTCAGCGCAGAACAAAAGGCATTCGGCTTTGCCTTTGCGGATACTTTCAACAGCCATATCGTGACCCATTGAAAGCGCCCCCGCTCTTCTGGCAAGCCCCAGCATGGACAGCGCCTTTTCCTTATTCATCGGCAATCTCGGCCTCCATTTTGTCATAAACCTCCGGGTCAATGGCAATTCCGAAAGAACGCTCAAACGCCCTTTTCTTTCTCGCCTTTCGGAGGCACTCGGGATTTTTACAAACGTAAGCGCCGCGGCCTGCCTTTTTTCCTGTAAGGTCAAGGCTGACTTCGCCGTCAGGGCTCTTTACAACTCTGACAAGGCTTCTCTTGTCAAACATTTCGCCGCAGCCTGCGCACATACGCAGAGGCACTTTTTTCGTTTTCATATTATCATCCCCGTTCTGTCTATACGCTTTTATGCGCTTTAGGATTGCTGTTCGGAACCGTCGTAAAATCCTGATTCCGGTTTAATATCTATCTTCCAGCCGGTAAGTTTTGCCGCAAGTCTTACGTTCTGGCCCTTGTTGCCGATAGCAAGGCTGAGCTGGTCGTCCGGAACAGTTGCACGGCAGCTTTTAGCGTCCTCGTCAAGAATTTCTACACTGATAACGTCTGACGGAGCAAGCGCCGCCGCAACAAATTCTGCGCTGTTTTCGCTGTACTTAACAATATCAATCTTTTCGCCGCCAAGAGCGTCAACAATATTTGAAACACGCTGACCTCTCGGTCCGATGCAGGCGCCTACAGGATCTACGTCCTCGTCTTTGCTGTAAACAGCTATCTTTGTTCTTGAGCCGGCCTCACGTGATACCGACTTAATCTCAATAGTGCCGTCGAATATCTCGGGAACCTCCTGCTCAAACAGACGGCGTACAAGTCCGGGATGAGTGCGGGAGATCATGATCTTCGGACCCTTGCCGCCTTCTTTAACATCAACCACAAAAATCTTTACTGTGCTGTTCTCAGTAAGAACTTCTCCGGGAACCTGCTCCGCTTTCGGAAGGATTGCTTCGTTCTTTCCGATCTCAAGAGTTGCGTTGCCTGTTACAGGGTCAATGCGAACAACTTTTGCTGAAATAAGCTCCTGATTTTTGCTCTGGAATTCCTGGAGCATCTGGCCTCTTTCAGCCTCGCGGATACCCTGACGGATAACGTGCTTCGCTGTCTGAGCCACAATTCTGCCGAATTCTTTTGTTTTAAGAGGAATATCGATGGTCTTGCCTACCTTGGCGCTCTTCTTGATTGCCAAAGCCTCTTCAAGAGTCAGATCGGTATCCTCGTCTTCAATTTCCTCAACAACGTTCTTAGTAACATAAACCTTTATGCGCTGTTTATCAGGGTATATATCGCAGTGAACGATGTCCTTTCCGTTGTAGTCGTGCTTGGCGGCAACAACGATAGCCGCGGCAATCTTTTCATAAAGATAATCCGCAGGAATACCTTTTTCCGCTTCAAGCATTTTGACTGCTTCAAAAAATTCCTTACTCATTTTCCTATCACCTTTCCTGTCACGTTTAATCTATATCTTTTTGAAAATCGTTTATGTCAAAGTCATCCAATTTCACATAAGCGGTTTCTTTTTTGTTTACTGTTAATGAACTGCCGTCCTCAAGCTGAAGCGTGATTACGCCGTCGCTGTAATCCGCAAGTTTGCCGCAGAAATCACGCGCGCCGTCTATCGGACGAATCGTGCGCATCATAACATCAGCGCCGACAAACTTTTTGAAATGTTCGTCCTGAACAAGTTCGCGCTCAATACCCGGAGAGGACACCTCCAGCGTGTAACTTTCGCTGATTGGGTCAGCCTCGTCAAGAGGCTTTGTGATTGCGTGGGACAGATCAACGCAGTCGTCAACTCCCACACCGCCGTCTTTGTCAATAAAAATGCGCAGATATCGCTCCGTGCCTTCCTTGCGGTACTGGATATCCCAGAGGTCAAGACCGAGTTCTTCAAGATACGGTGCTATTATCTCACGCACTTTGGAAACAACATTGCCTTTGCCTGCCAAGAAAAAACCTCCCTACAAAAGTATGAGAGCGGTCCGTCAAGACCACTCTCACTTTAAACTCAATAAACTTACTGTAATTTATAATAGCATATTATAAATAAAAGTCAAGCACTTTTTTATAACGCCTAAGATTATTTGCTCTTCGGATCGGCGGGAACGCCCTCTTTATCATACATGCAGGCGGCCTCTACCATTATCTCAATTCCTGCCTCAATTGCTTCGGGACGGAGATGCTCAATATCATCAAGACGTGTATGATAATAACGCGGCGGAGCCGGGTCCATAGCCGCAAGGCAAGTTGCGGGAACCTTCTTCTGGGTAAACGCAGCGGCGTCTGAACCGCCTACGTATACAGAAGAGAAAGGCAGGTCAAAACCGCAGTTGGCGGCGGCGTTTTTAACAAGATATTTTACACCGTAGTCGTGCTGAACAGTGCCTGAAAGGTCGCGGTCATAAACCGCCATTGTTTCAAGATCGCGGAAAGTATCAAGAGCAACAACTGCCGTAGGAATATCTTTAAGTTCCTGCTCATGCGCTTTAACATAAGCCTTTGCGCCTCTAAGTCCGGATTCCTCAGAACCTGAACAAATCATAACGAGTTCGGTGTTTTCAAACTCAATACCTGCTTCTGCAAGAGCCTTGATAGTAGCCATACCGGTAAAGCATCCTGAAAGGTTATCGGAAGCGCCGGGAACGCTCTTAGTCCAGCTCTGGAAGAAAATAAACGCAAGTTCAAGAGGAATAAACACACAGCTTACAACAAAAAGAATAATAAACAGCCACTTCGGAGTTTCGATAGTGCCTGCGGCGGCGCCTTTTCCTGCGATTATGCAGATAACTGCAAACGCTGTCTGAATAACAAGGCCGACAACTGCGGGAATCTCAACAAAAAGCTTTGCCTGAAGTCCGCCGATAAGATAATTAAGCTGCCACTCAAACTGGCTGTCAGAATGAGCAACCATGATAAAACGCTTTTTAACCTCTCCCTTGGGAGCTCTGCTTGCAACCATATTGTGCGACTTCTGAGCAGGGAAAAGGAAATCGTCGAACTGCTTATACATAAGGAATTCAAAAACAAGCGGAATAAACGCCAAAACGCAAAGGATAAGCGCAGCAATAGGGCTTGCGAACCAGTTTACAAAAACGCTGGCAACACCGCAGCAAACGGTAAAGGGAATAAATCCCATAAAGCCCTGGCGGTGAACTGTAAACTCCTCAATATCCACCTTGTTGCAGTAATTCTTCATGTCCTTAGCCATCCACTGCTGAGCGCGGTGCTCTTCGGGAGAGCCGGGTTTACGCGGACCTATCTTGTTTACAATCTTTTTGATGCCCTTAACCGCATACTCGGTATTCTTTTTGACATCAATCTTGTCGCTGTATTCGAGCGCAATTTTCATATGTATGTCCTCCGAACAATAAAAGATATTGTTATTCTATCATAATTACACACATTTTACAAATATCTTTGCGAAAAAAATATACAATTTTCACACTTATTAGCAACAATTAGCGATTTAAAGCCAAAAAACACAAAATGCACAAAAAAAGCACCGCAAAAGCGGTGCTTTAAATCATTAAGAAAGATGATGAATAAACAGTCCCGAAAGCAGTTTAGGCTCAAACCAGGTCGATTTAGGAGGCATTATTTTTCCTGCGTCTGCAATCGCCATAAGGTCCTCAACTGTAGTGGGGAACATCGAAAAAGCTATTTTCATATCTGTTTTTGCCCTGCGCTCAAGTTCGGTAAGCCCTCTTATTCCGCCGATAAAATCAATGCGGTCATCATTTTTCGGATCGCTTATTCCGAGAACAGGCTCCAAAAGATAGTCCTGAAGCACAGAAACGTCAAGACGTGCAACAGGGTCGCTTTCGTCAACAATCCTGGGCTTTGCTCTGAGAGTATACCATTCTTTGTCAACGTACATACCGAATGTGTGCTTCTCGTGGGGGTGAACGGCTGTAAGTTCCTTCGTAACAATAAAGTTTTCCTCAACCTTTGAGATGAACTCGTCAATGGAATATCCGTTCAGATCCCGAACCACCCTGTTATAGTCCATTATCTCCAGCTCGTCGTCAGGAAAAGCAACGCACAAAAAGTAGTTGAATTCCTCGTCGCCTGTATAATCAGGATTAGCCTTTCTCCTAAGCTGGCCCACATGAACCGCGGAAGCACAGCGGTGGTGACCGTCGGCGATATAAAGGGAGTCTATCTTTGAAAACGCTTCGGTAAGTTTATTGCAGACAGCAGGATCATTTACAACCCAGACGGTCTGCTCAACGCCGTCCTGCTCAAAATCGTAAACCGGCTCATGCTCATTCATCCACAGCGAAACGGTAAGGTTGACCGAAGTGCTCTTTCTGTAAGTCAGAAAAATCGGACCTGTGTTTGCATTGCAGGCGTCAACATGGCGGATACGGTCAGCCTCTTTCTTCGCCAGCGTTTTTTCGTGCTTCTTGATTACGTTGTTAATATAATCATCAATGGAGGCACAGCCCGCAAGACCCACCTGGCTTCTGCCGTTCATAACCTGCTTATAGATATAAAAACACGGCGACGGATCCTGAACCATTGCCCCAGTATTTTCAAGAGCGTCGAGATTTTCCTTTGCCTTCTGATAAACCTCGTCTGAATACTGATCTGTTTCCACCGGCAAATCAATCTCTGCGCGGTCAACGTGCAGAAACGACAGCGAGTTTCCGCGCACCATCTGGCGCGCTTCGGCAGAACTCATTACATCGTATGGAAGCGCGGGAATAAGAGCCTGATTTTGTACCGCCGGGCGAAAAGCCCTGAAAGGTCGCATTACGGCCATTGTATCTCCTCCGTTTTCAGCGGACGGCGCAAAAAGCGCCGCCGAAATTATTTGTTCTTTTCGTATACTATGCGAAGGCCTTCAATAAGCAAATCGCGGTCAACGATGGTTTCTGTTTCGCAGTGTCTTGCGATGGAAGCGCCGAGCCCGCCGGTTACAATAACCGTAGCCTTCTGGCCAAGTTCTTTTTCAAATCTTGCAACCATTCCGTCAATCATTGCCGCGGTGCCGAAAACGGTTCCTGAGCGCATACAGTCAACGGTATTTGTACAAATAGCTTTTGCGGGAGCCGCAATCTCTATTTGAGGAAGCTGAGCAGTGCCGGAAGTAAGGGCATTAAGACCCGTCTGTACTCCGCAGAGAATAGCACAGCCGATAAAACATCCGTCCTTATCAATAACAGAAGCCGTTGTTGCGGTGCCCAAATCAAAAAGAATTAGGGGACAAGGATACTTTGCTATAGCCGCCACTGCGCCTACCACCATATCGGCGCCCAGTTCCGCAGGATTGTTCGTCTTAATATTGAGCCCCGTCTTTACTCCGGGACCCACAACAATCGGAGGTTTACCGGTAACAAGTTTTACCGCCTTTGACATAATACGCGTAAAGGGCGGCACAACCGTTGCCAAAACGGAACCCTCAAGAGAAGAGGGGTCAATACCCGTTATTTCAAGAATACTGTTGAGCTTTATCGCGTATTCCTCCGCCGTTTCATTAGCGTTGGTGGACAAGCGGTATTCCGCCACCAGCTGAGTGCCTTCAATAAAGCCCATTACTATATTTGTATTTCCTACGTCTATTGCCAAAATCATAATAACACCTGATTTCAACGCTCAAGCAAAAATTACTTAGCCTGTTTTCTGCCTATATTTACAATGCGGACGATTACCGGTCCGAGAACAACGTTTACTCCCAGTTCAATCAGGAAATTAACGCCTACAAGACCTACCAGCATATAAGTTCCTACGGACTCAAAGCCCATACCTGCCGCCCACTGACGGATAGTATCCATAAAGAATACCAGACAGCCCAGAAGGAACACGCCTGTGTTTACAAGAGGACACACAACCGCGGATGCAACAACCGCCGCATATTTGTTCTTCTTCTCAATGCATTTGTAAACCAATCCCGCGCAAACGCCTGCCAGCGTACCTTTAAGCAAAACGGTAATCACTGCGCCCACCGGATTAACCGCAAGAAACAGCGACGCATCGCCTGAAGCAAGCACCGTTACGCCGAAAGCAAGACCGAGCCATGCGCCCGCGCCCACTCCGTAAAGCGCTGTTCCCACAACGATGGGAATAAGTACGAGAGAGATTGAGAACGTGCCGAATTTGATGTAACTGCCGAGAAACTGCAAAGCAACTACGACAGCGGTGAGCATGGCAATACCCACCATTTTCTTTGTGTTTGTTTTCATATTAAATTTTCCTTTCTGCTACTGTTCCAAAGCAATAAGCGCAACACAAAACGCCCACTGCCGAAGGGATACTTTTTCCCCTCTGCGGATACAATGCTTTTTTATTATATTATATCTACCGTTAAATGTAAAGCGCAGAATAGCACAAAAAAACACGCTGAAAACTGCGTAAAACCAGTAAAAAAAGCCGCCGCAGCAATAAGCCGCGGCGACTGCAAATTATCTTTTTTTAGCAACGTCAAGTATCGTCTGGACACAGAGTTCCGGCGTCAGCGCGCCTGAATTGAGGCACATATCGTAGTTATGGGGATTGCCCCACTCTCTGCCTGTATAATGGTAGTAGTTAACGCTCCTCTTTTTATCTTTTTCATTTAAACGCTTTTCAGGCGCTTTGTCCGTTTCGCCGTAAAGCAGAACTATTCTCCTGCTTCTGTATTCCATTGAAGCGTGAATAAAAACATTAAGGCAGTCGTCCCTGTCCTCAAGTATGTAATCGGCGCATCTGCCTACGATAACACAGTTGCCTTTTTCAGCCAGATCGAGAATTACCCTTCGCTGAACCGTCCAGAGATAATCTGAGGCAGACATTCCGTTCATGATCTCCGGCGCTCCCACCGCCGAAAGGGCGTATGCAAGCCGGCTTTTACTCGGGGCAAACTCTCCTGTTTCTTCAACATATTTTTCAGCAAAACCCGTTTTTTCGGCAACGTGGCGCACCAATTCCTGGTCGTAGTAATCCCAGCCAAGCTCCTTTGCAACTGCTTTTCCTATTGAACGTCCGCCGGAACCGAACTCACGGCTTATTGTTATGATCTTTGTATTCATGTAAAATCCCCCTTTGGATTTATAGTACCAAGTTCATTTTACCACATTTTCAACAAAAATCAAAGCCTATTTGCCCAATTATCTGAACATTATTACCGTATAAACCACACTTTTTGCATTCATATTGCAATATTCTTCGTCCACTTCTGCAGAAGTTGACTGTACAACGTTCAGTTTTGTTCCGCCGGAAAGAGTAACGCCGATGGTATGACCTACAGACGCCGCAACAGCGAAATAGTTATAATTCATCTTGCTGTCAAATTTGGTATTTGCCACAGGATAGTTTGAGGCAAACACAACAGCCGCTCGCGCCTTAAACGGACAGCCGGTATCGACAGTACGGTTTTCCGTTCCGTCACCGTAATATGTAAACATGTACATATTGTTGTCCCACTTTGACCTGTCGTCTTCGGTAACATGGCGCTCATCATCATTAAGATGAGTTCCCACCGCTTCGTCTATAAGGGCGTTATCCTGGTTAAAATCTGCCCGTTTAGGCACGTCTGAACCTATCCAGCTGTTGAGCCCAAGATAATTTGTTTTATTTGTACTGCTCATAATTACTGCTCCTTTAATGTGTCAAGTACGGAAAACGGACAGTCCGCATTATCCCAGCAGATAAAATTCCAGCTGTTATTATCTATCACATCCCAGCTCAGCCCGTCGCCGTCTGCTATTGGAAGAATGAACGGAGCCACCCAGCCTTTCAGGAACTGACCCAGTAGGGCAACGCCGTCTGCCGTCATCTTCGCATTCTTAATGGTTAAAACTCCGTTTTCCGTTTCAAATTCCGCTTCTTCTCCGCAGGCTTTTTCAAACGCCTGAGAAAACAAAGACATGGAAAAATTTCCAAACAGTTCCTTTTGCCTGTCCCAAATCATTTTCTCTGCTTCTTCTATTGAAGCAGCGCCTTTAATCTTGTATTCGTCAAGCATAATTGAAAGCCCGTAGTCTCTCGCCAAAGCCGAATACGCTTCCTGCATACAGAGCATAATCCTGTCATATATCACCGAAAGTCCCTCTGTATAGGCTGATATTTCGGATTTTATAACGGAAGAATCTTTAAGTTTAAATCCGGCGTACTCAGTAAGCGTTTTAAGCCGCTCATAGATCTCGCTATTCATAGCAATTTACCTCCACGGCTGAAACAAATATATATTCGCCGGTGCCGCAGGCAATTTCTCCGTTTTGCTCTGAGGGAGAATAAATCTGACATTCGGCAACCCCGTCAATTTCAGACAGCTGCGGCAAAACTCCTTCAAGAGAAAGGACTTTGCCGATAGCGCAAACCGAACAGTATTCTTCGATAACGCCTTTTATTTCCTGAGTAACAGCGTCAATATCATGGAACTGATATACCCGTGCGTTGCAGACAACTTTGGCTTCTTTTTTAACTGCCTGTTCAATTTCAATTACGCACCCGGCAAGAGCGCATATACCCAGCGCGTCGTTTACCGTTTCCCTTAGGGTTTCGTCAATATTTCCGTCCCGCGTTTTTAAATAAACACGAACTTTTCCCTCCTGGTCACAGCCGGTAACAAGACACGAAAGCACCCTATCGTCTTTTTCAATCACGCTTGCCAGAGAAGCGGCGTTAACTCCGTTTGGCGGCACTTCTCTTAAAGCGAGAATTCTTGCCCTGAACGCCTCGTCACTTTCCATGTCGCATCCGCCTGTAAAAGCGGCTTCGTTTACCACTGTTTCAACACCCGCCGGCGGATTTACGATTACGGTAACTGTTTTTTCAGGAGCGTTTGCATTTGAAGCCTGGCGCAGGGAAACGGCGCCCACCGTAACAGAAGTCTGCCCCTCTGAAATCACCGCGTTTTCCGTAGTGCTGAACTGAACATAAGGTTCGTCATTTTTGGAGCAGACAGTGCCTTTCGGTATATTTATATCTGCCTCAGCTGCTTCGCTTACCGAAAATGTAAGTTCGCCTTGAGCATACGAAGGCGTTTTACGCTCAACGCCTGAAAGGGACCCCTGAATATCAAGATTTTCGCCGCTGGCGGTGGATACAAACAGCTGTTTTTCAAGATAATTCTGAAATGTTGACAATGCGTACAGCTCCGTTGCTACACACTGAAAACGTATTGAAATATCGCCAAGGTCATCGCAGTCTTCGCCGCATTCTTCGTAAAACTTGTTTTTCATTCTGCGTATAAGATCATTGTAAGTCGTTTTCAAAGTCAATAGTCACCGTCCTTTCTCCGAAATCAAAAACAATAACATAAGTAATTTTATTGTCGGAAACACTGACCGACTTTACAAAAACATTGTCAAATTCAAGCAACGCCTGTCTTGCAAGAGTAAGAAGTTTGTCTTCAAAAGGCAAGTCCTTGAGAGAATAAAGATAACTGCCGAAATTTTTATCCGGATAGTATTTTTCCATGGGAAGCAGCATAAGCATACGGGCCGACTGGACAAGAGCGTCATAATAGTTGGCCTCTATCAGTTTATGCTCTCTCAGCATATAATCTCCGTTTTCTATTTTAGCTACCATTTTCTATCTCTCCCTTGTTATTGATAATCAGGCCGTTGATGACGACTTTGCCGTCATTGCAAAGTTTAATGCTTGCGCCGCCTGCGGAGGTTATTTCTATTTCTCCCGACTGAAGAGACTTCCCTTCGCTTTTTACGCCGGCAACGAAACCGCCCTCAGCGCCGGAAATAAGCAAAACATCCTGACCGGAAGGCACCGAAGCATTGTAGCCGTACGGAGCGTAGACCTGAGTGCCCCTTTGCTGACGGGAAGAAAGCGTTTCAATCTCATTGCCTCCTATGGTAACGGCGGCGCTTTCAATTTCAGAAGAAGTTCCTTTATCTATCATCTTTTCATTCAGCCACATACATTACCTCCTGCAAATCAACATCATTTCTAAACACAAGTTTTGTTATCTCGCCTTTTTCGCTTCCTTCAATAACACGCTGTTCGAGAATGTATCCCCTAAAATATTTGGGCTGGTTGCTTTGGGGCGTAAAGCGGGAATAAAGCGGACGCAAAACAGTTCCCTGAACAGTTAATTCCAGCCGGCGGTAACTGCCTGAAAGAGAATAAAGTTTCTGTCTGAGCACTCTTTCCCTCTGACCCACGGGGTAAGACGAGGCATTAAAATATCTTTTGCGCGATATATTTTCCTGCTTTAGAAAAAGAGAAGTAAGACAGTGGCGGTAAGGCTCACTGCTTTCGATTTTATAATTCAAATCACTTACAGGTTCGCCCCTCTCCGTAATTACAGAAGCGGAAATGACGATATCCTGAGATATCTCAATTTCGTCACAATTATCGTACAGCCTCAGCGTGTTGCCGCTGTCTACATAAATACCTGCGCCGCTGACATCCGCCGCAAAATCCTGAATTGCACCGAAACAGCTGGTGCCCTTCGGTATCATATAAACCGTATCCCCTTGAATTTCCCCCAGACCGTTTTTAAAGCCAAACTCTTTTGCAAACGTCTCAAACAGCTGTGTGCTTGTGGGAGAAATAAGAGTTACGGGAGCCGCTTCGTTGTCCACCAGAAGGCAGGCGGAGGAACGGGCATAAATAAAGCAAACGCATCCCTGCGCGTCATAAGTAGTTTTTTCAGTATCAACATAACCGAAAAAAACACAGTCAGACCCGTCAAAAACTCTTATTCTGTAAGCCTCGGCAGTATCAGAAACGTCATTTTTGAGAAAATAAAGTCTCAGCCCGTCGCAGGCGGCGCTGATATCTGCACTCCAGGAGTAAGAAATAACCGTGTCGACCTGCTTTTTTTCTCCGCCGGTCATTTCAATTTCAAATATCATTCCAGCATCACCCTGTTCTGGTTTCTTACTGAAAACGGCGTTTCAAAATCGTTTACTTCCATGATTTTGTCTATGCTGACACCTGTTCGCCGAGCAACGTCAAAAAGATTTTCGTCAACCTGGGCGTATGTATATTTGGGGTTTCCACCGTACTTTTTGTGACTGCAGTCCTCTGTAAAAGTAAAAGTGTAAAAAACGCAGTTTTTGACAGCGTTGCAAACGGAAGAAAACGAAGTAAGAAAAGCCTTTATCGGAGGTGAAGCGGGAACGATAAGCCATCCCGATTCCGAAGAGGAGAGGAAATGCTGAAGCGAAAGGGCGTCTGTAACCGCATTGTCGCCGTAAAAACTGCCCTCGCCGCTTACAACAACAGGCTTTCTCCCCCCGCCGTTTACAAACGGAGTTTCCCCGTTGACGCTTCTGACAGTCTGAAGTCCTGAACTTTCAACCTTAATTTCAGCAGGATTTTGAGGAAACACAAAATCCTTATACTGCATTCTTGTTAACTGCTTCATGCTTACACCTCCGTTTTTGAATCGTAGCGCTTTGAGTCAAGCCTGAGGTACTCACTGAGTTCCTCAGGTGAAAGATTTTGCAAATATTCTTCTTTTTCATTCATATCGGTCACTCTCCGAAATCAAATTCATCGTGGAACGTAAAGACGGCGTCAAGAAGCATAAACCCTGTGTCATTATCGTATTCCAAAGGCCTTGCGGAAACGGAAAGCAGGTTATAAACGAAAGCACAGCTGCACAGATCGGCAAACAGCTGCTCGCTTTCTTCCCTCTCGGCATTACAGTCCGAATAAATTCTGCAATGAAGCGAACAGGATCCCGTTTTTACGCTTTCGCCCAACGCTTCGTCGGAAATCTCAACATCTCCGAGAGACAGCGCAACAACGGGAGACGAGAGACGGTTGGGAGCTTCTTCAGCCGGAAAAGCTTTTAAAAAGCGAACATTTTCAAATCTCTTGTCGCTTTGAAACAGCTGAATAAATTTTTCAACGACCTCACTTGTTTTCTGCATTTGAGCCCTCCACGATTTTTTTCACAACGCCCGTATAATAAAGCACATCGTCGCCCATCAGCACAGCCTCTTTTTTCAGAAACTCAAATCTTTCTCCCTGAAAAACCAGTTCGCCGCTGTCAGACAACGCCGTTATATCGCTGTCAAAAGGCCCGATATACATGTAATAATCGGTACTGACCAAACCCAAAGGCGTGTGAGATTTTTCAAAATTAGTTTTGTTTTTTCGCCATGTCTGCTGCAGAGTACAGAAAAACGGCATTGAAAGATAATCGCCGTCTGCCAGGCGGGCAGTATTGCCCACCCGACAGAGCTGGTTTTTAATCACATAAGCCGCACTGCTCATCAGACATCCATAAAAGCAAATGCGCTGTCGTAAAGGAGGTCTCTGCAATCCGCCTTTGCTTCCTCAAGCATTTCCTTAGCCCTCTGGCCTGCGGTTTTTGTTTTTTGCACAGTAACGTCGCCGGCAGTAAAAGAAGTGACGTTGTCCCCCGCCGCGTCCGTGCTTTCTATCATACAAAGCGCTTTAAGCGCCGCAAGATGCACAAGGCGCGTATCGCTGAGATCAGCGCCGCTTTTGACCTGCGCCGTTACCGCCGCTGCCGCCTGTTCAATAAGCGGCATAAAAGTTTCCAGCGTTTCGTCCGAATAACTTGAGAGAATTTTAAGATATGACTTTACCGCCTCTGTATCCATTACGGTTTCTCCCTTCGGCTCAGGCAATCGTCAGTTTCTTTGACGCGCCGTCAAATATCTTTGAAAAACCTGCGATAGCAGTAATAGAAGCGCGCTCCAACTGGCGGTCGATAAGTTTGTCAAACTCAGTTGTAACCTCGCCTGCCTCAACCTTTTCAAGGGCGCATGAATTGTCAAGGCCGATGATGGTGCCCTTTGCGCAGTAGTCAGATTTAAGAAGTTCTGCACCCAGGGGAGTAATCATCTTGCCTGTGGCGTGGAAATTATTTCCCGCAACAGCGTCTTTCATCTCAGTCATTGTAAGGATAGACGCCATTTCAAACGGATTGACAAGCAGTGTCGTCATGTTGTAAGGCGAAAACTCATTCCAGAAATTGATAAGATCTTCATAAGCGAGAGTTGAAGAACCTGAATGCACTTCTTCCATACCGTCGGCACACAGTGCGTCAATGGCGTCTTTTACCTGACATCTTGCGATATAAGCGCCGATCTGCTTAAGAGTTACGGTAAAGAGATCGAGCTTCTGGAACTTGACCGCTTCGTAGGAAGCAACAAGCATTCTGCCTCTCTTGTAAAGCTGGGTAAGAGTTTCCTTTGTCTTTACAGTTGTCTGGGGAATAACAGCGCCTTCCGCAACCTGGGCAAGGGTCTTGTCCTCCTCAGCGGGAATGCTCTCAATAGCGCGGTAATCCATAGAATCAATGCGTGTTGTTGTTGCAACGATTGAGGGAAGGATATCCGCCTCCTCCATTCCCTGGCGAACGGCTCTTGCTACATATTCCGGGAAAAGAGCTGACGAATCAGTTGTCTGGAAAAATTTTGATACAGCGTCTGAGTCAGCGCCGGATACTTTGATATCAAAGCGCTTGAGCTGGCGCTGATACGCGTCAAGTCCCTCCAAGGGAGTGCCCACGTAGTTTTCGGACGGGTCAAGGCTTTCCAGTGCCTGTGTAAAATTTTTGCCTGTTGTGTAAAGGCCTTTTTCCAACTTAATATTATCAAATGACATTGTTTTTCCTCCTAACTTAAAGAATAAATCCTACAACGGTGTTTTCTTCATCGACAAAAAGCACCTTGTACTTTTTAACAGCGCTTTCAGACTCTTTTACTCCGCCCGTTTCGTCTGCAACAAGGCCTGAAAATCCCAGGCCCGGGGCATCGCCTGAATATTTAACCTCAACGTAGCCGTCTACCTGTACTCCTGCGGCGCCTCCTCTTTCGCTTGTGACGATACCGATAAAATCGTTGCCGTCAGCGCATTTAGAAACGGTCTTTGCGTCTGAAATTTTTGCGGGGCTGCCAACGACAGCATCCTTGTTTTCAAAAGTAAGTATCTGATTGTTATATCCGTTAAAAGCAATAGACATTGTTTTTCCTCCTTAAATTAAAAACGGTGTGTTGTTTTCTTTTCTGTCTTCACGGCGCGCCAACTGGGGCTTTATCTCCCTCTGGCTCTGCATTTTCTGGAACGCTTCCTTAAACGCCTGAAGCTCCTTTGCAGTCATTACGCCCGCAACGCTCTCAAAAACTTTAAGCTCCATCTGAGGCATATTTTTTGCGCAAAGACTGACAACGTCTCTCACAAGATTTTTCTTGTATGTTTTACCGAGCTGGGCTTCCTGCTCCAGCGAATCAACATAGTCCGCAAGCTGATGCGCCTGCTTTTTGGACAGCGTTACAGTGTCGCCGCAGGTTTGCAGACTTTTAACAACTTCGTTCAAATCGAACTCTCCTTTCACGGTATTATAGGATTTTATAACTCCCGCTCCCCTCTGGGCAGGAACGGCAACGAAACTCCACTCGTATGCGTCCCCCGCTTCGGAAAGAACGGTGACAGCCGTTTTGCCGTCATACTCGCCGCCGGGCACATGGCCGCAGCGCGACTTTCGTCTGTCAGCGCCGCATATAGAGCAGACTGCGCTGTGCATAGTGCAGGAAACGGAAACTTCTTTTTTTATGCCTGCGTCTATCTGGGTTATAAGCGCCTCGTTTTCAGGGGTGCGGACCATGTAAGCGCCGGCTTTAAGGCAGTAATAACACTCGCCGTCAGCAGTTTTGCGCTCCGACTGTTTTTCCACCCAAGTTTTGTAAATCCTGGCTGTCTGGTCGCCTGATTTCATCGAGTGGTCAAATAGTCCCGTTTTTCCTATAAACAGCTCCGCCAGTTCTTCCAGCGCGCGGGGAGTAAATTTTTCAAAATCTCTGTCAACATCATTGTCGCAGAGAATTACGGAGAACAAATAAAGTTCATCCGCCTCAAAGGGACGTCTTGTGAACTGATTTACAAGGCTCAGTTCTTTGTCATCCGCTTTAAGACTTTTTTCTATGTAACCGCCGCTCATTGGCTCTCTGTCTCCTTCCTGATTTTTTCCGCCTGGGCGTAATAAAGTTCCGCCTTGGCTTTTTCTGTTTCATCCTGCAGGGTAATGTCGTTCCAGACTACTTCAAATTCAGAAGCCAGCCCCTGCAAATTAAGATAAGTTCTGCCGATTTTCTTTATAACAGGCGTAAGAATACGTCTGTAATTTTCAAGCTCAGTTGTAAGAATATCGGCCTGTTGGGTGCTCATGCGTTCGGTGGTGGACCAGCTAAGGCCGAACATAAACGGCGGCAGACCCGTCTTTGCGACTATCTGCTCGAGCATCTGTCTTACAGGGATCTCGCTGTCAAGAACCTGATTGTCGGCGCCGATGACCTTTACATCAACGTCGCCCACCGCCACAAAATCCTTAACACTGCCGGAGTCCATCGCCTCCTGCCAAGATTTCGCCATGGTTTTCGCGCGCTCAGCCGCATACGCTCTGTCGGTGCTGTCGCTACCCGGCTTATACGTTACCGCGTAGCGCAGGTTGCCTGCGTGCTCCCAGTTTTCGCCCACGGTATTGTATATCTGAAGCAGAATACGGCTTACAAACGGCAGTCCCCTAAGCAGGCTAGTGCCTGTAAGCTTTCCCGGTTCGGGATTAAGCACCGAATAGAGGATTTCCTCCGGTCTGGGCAAAGGGGTGCCGTTGTTGTAAAACTGAATATCTATTCCGTTTTTTGCTCTTTTCACTTCAACTGCGTCTGGCTCTCCGTTGTAAAGAGCAGCTATATCTCTGCCCGCAATTATCATTTCGCCGATAGCGTTGCCGTAAGTGAGGAGCTGATCCAGATATGTGCTGATAAACGCGCCGAGCCCCCACTGATTTCCGCCTACGTTAACACTGTCAAAATACTCGTTCATTTTTTCATCCAGAGCGTCGCTGCCTGTTTCAAAGCGAAAACCGCCTGTCAGACGAACGAGTTTCTCTATAGCCGCGTCAATTATCGGCACGCCTTCCCTAAGGTTTTTGTATATCCTGCATCCGGCGGACAGCGGAACGTAAAAATCAAGATCACGAAACGGCTGAGAAGAGCGCAGTCCTGTTTGAACGGCAACGGACGCCGCCTTTGATTTTCCGGAGTTTTTTGCATGAAATAATCCCAATTTTTCACTTCCTTTCCACTGCGAATGAACAAAACATATCGCCTGTGTCCCCGCAAAGAACGGTTGACACAAAATAGCGAATGTCGTCCATCGCGTGATCGTTTTCTTTTTTAGGAGCGTCACGGCGCAGACTGTCGTCCCAGCGGTAAACCGAAAATTCCCTTATCGTGTCGCGGCAGGAAGCGGAAAAATAAATATCCCCTTCCTTTAACGCACGGCAAACTCTGTTGATACCCGCTACAACGTCGTTTTCGGCCTTAACCACTCTAAAACGGCCGTGACGAAGTACAGTCTCAATAAAACTTGCCGCCGACGGGTCAATTATCAGCGCCTCAATATTTCTATCGCCGGCGAGAGCGCAAAGTTCGCCGTAATACTCCTCGTCAGTAAGCTGAACACCCGTGTCTCTGCCCGAATGGTAATACTCCGCAACACGGTACCAGCCGTCGTCGCCCCGCCCCCAAAGACCGAGGGAAAAGGGATTTACAGTGCCGTAATCGCAGGAGAGATACCAGGCGGAGGCGGGAGCGTTCAGTTCTTTTATATGCCGCTCAGTCCGGAACATGGGGTAAACCAGACCGTCTGCGGCAACCCACCTTCCCTCCACAAATCTTTGATAAAACGCGCCGCTGTACAGATTTTTATATCTGCGGATAACCGCATTTGACAGCGACGGATTATCGGTCATCTTAAAATGGATATAAAGCATATTTTTCTGCGCCGCTTTTTGTATCCACTCTCTGTAAAACCAGTGATACGGGTGCTCCGGGTTGCAGTTAAACCAGAAGGTTGCCCCCTCAAGTGAGCACCTGGCAAGCGCCTGCTCAACAAACGAACGGGGCATCAGCGCCACTTCGTCAAGCAAAACGCCACCCAGCGTCATTCCCTGGATTAGCGAAGCGGAGGATTCATCCCGTCCGCCGAAAAGATAAAAGCGGTTTGTTACGCCGTCCCGAGTTATCTCTATCAAACTTCTGCTCACCTTGTAATCGCAGGAAAAGCCAAGCTGCGAAAGCTGGGGCAGCAGCGGCGTTATCACGTTACGTCTCAGGGAAGTGACCGTTTTTCCGCAAAGAGCGAAAGAAGTGTCACTGAATGCGTGAAACGCCCAGCTGATAAAAGAGATGCTCATGCACAGCGTTTTTCCGCTTCTTACCGCGCCGTCACAGATTATGCCGTTTTTTATTTTTTCGGGAGAAGAAGCGCACCACCAGGTCAAAACCTGCATCTGCTTGTGGGAAAAGGGCACAAAACCGCTCATAATTCATTTTCCTTTCGGGAACCGTCCCAAACGTTTTTTGCCCCTTCTTCCAGCGCAGCGTAAAACGCAGGCATTCCTGACGAAGTGTCCTTATCAAGTTCTCCCAGTCTTTCCAGCGCTTTAAGCCTGTCGAAAAATTTAATTTCCGTGCCGCCGCCTTTAGGTCTCTTGATTTCGCTGATGTTATAAAGATTGAGCGTATCAAGTTCTTCCAGTATCTGCTCGTCGCAGGCGTAAAGCAGTTTTACGGCGTCCCGTATCTCGCCGAACGCAAGGCGTCTTAGACCGTCGGCATATTCGTCTCTGATGGTTTTCTTTTTTCTTGCCATTTTTTCACCTCATCCAGTCGGGGGACTTTTCCGCCCCCAAGAAAAGTCCCTCCGTAAATACCCTTGAAAAACGCACTTTTATTTACGAAATGCTCTATAATTCAGCGAAAAAACAGCAAAATAAATTTATTTTTCCTGTTTTATTGAAAATTCTATCTATAACAAAAAAATTCCGCAAACAGGTCTAAGCCTGTTTGCGGAACAGTGAGAAATGAATGAAGTTTTACTGTGTTTTGCCCATAACCTCAAGAGGATTTACGGTTTCCTTGTTCATAGTGGTAATAAAGTGAAGATGTGCTTCCTCGTTTGCTTCAAAGGGAACAGTGCCCAGGGTGCCAATATTCTGGCCCATTGTAACATAGTCGCCCTCTGCAACGTTTACAACGTCCATACCGCAGTACTGAGCAACGAGATTTCCGCCGTGGTCAATCTCAATAACAGTACCCAGCATTGCGTCTTTCGTAACAGACAAAACGAGGCCGTCGTTTATCGCCACTACCTTTGCGCCCTTTGAGCCTTTGAAGTCAACGGCGGCGTGAGCTCTGTAATCGCCCATCGTCTCGTTTTTGATAAGTTCTTCTGTATATCCTGCCGAGATTTCATCATCAATAGGATATTTATAAAAGCTCCTGTAGGGTATATTAGTATCGGTTTGCTGCATTGTTGCCGCTTCCGTTGTTGTCTCTTTCTTTGTGGTGGACTCGGCTTTTTTCTTCGTTGTGCTCGCAGCCGTTGTGTCTGTCACGCCCTCAACACGGTTAGCCACCTCCGTGGTCTCTGTCACCGTAACAGAAGTCGCCTCGCCGACGGAGGAATTGTCCTTAGCGCTCTGGGTAGAAAAATAGACGATAAGTCCCAGCGCAATTATTGACAGGCAAATAATTGAAAAAAGCGCACGCAGATTTTTGTTTTCATTTCTCTCTTTATTTGATGCAGCCATAAAATAACACCTCGGTCATAGTATGGGCCGAGGCGTTTGTTATTATTCATCTGCTTTTTCTGTTTTTTCCATTGCTTCAATTGCACAGCGGACAGTATCCACCACCGATTCGTCAGGCAAAAGTTTTACCGCAATATACGGCCTTTTTCCTGCCGACAGGCTTACTCTGCCGTAAAGCGCAAGATTAAGAGCGCCGATAACTTTCGGCTGTATCTCGTTAACATACAGCCTGAGCGCGCCGCCTTTTTGAGAAATTTCATAAATCTGAAGCGCAAGTGCTCTGTTTCTCAAAAGCGCGATTTCCACAAGACCGTAAACAGACGCCGGCGGAACTCCAAACCTGTCTGTGAGTTCGTCATAAACGTCGTTTGCGTCTGCGTCACTGCGGATGTCCGCAATGCGCTTGTACATTGAAATACGCTGTGACGTGCTGATGATATACGTTTCGGGAATATTAGCGTCAACAGGAAGATCAATAAGGCATTCACGCTCTTCGTCCTCTTCCCTGCGCTCGCCCTTTTCGGCGGCAACAGCGTCCTCCAGCAGTTTAAGATACATTTCGTATCCCACCGCTTCCATGTGGCCGTGCTGGCGGCTGCCCAGAAGCGAACCCGCGCCTCGTATTTCCAAATCCCGCATTGCGATTTTAAATCCGGAGCCGAATTCCGTGTATTCTCGTATCGCCTCAAGGCGCTTCGTTGCAATATCCGACAGTTCCTTGCCTCTGCTGAACGTAAAGTAAGCGTATGCGCGGCGGCTGGAACGGCCGACACGTCCTCTTATCTGGTGAAGCTGGGCAAGACCCATTCTGTCTGCGTTTTCAATAATAAGAGTGTTTACGTTGGGCACGTCAACACCCGTTTCAATAATAGTTGTGCAAACGAGAACGTCTATTTCCGCTTCAAGAAGCTGCTGCCAAACGTCTGAAAGCTGTTCCTGGGTCATTCTTCCGTGGGCAACGCCTACACGGGCTGACGGAATTTCTTTCTTTATCTGAACTGCAACGTGGTCGATAGTATCAATATTATTGTGAAGATAGTAGCACTGGCCGCCTCGTGCAAGTTCTTTTTCAATCGCCTCAACAAGAACGCCGAAGTCGTATTCCATAACGTAAGTCTGGACCGGGTGGCGGTCTCCCGGCGCTTCTTCAAGCACGCTCATATCTCGTATACCGCTCAGCGCCATATTCAGTGTTCGTGGAATAGGCGTTGCAGACAGGGTCAAAACGTCAACTTTCGGAAATTTCGCTTTCAGCTTTTCTTTCTGAGCAACGCCGAAACGCTGTTCCTCATCTACAATAAGAAGCCCCAAATCTGCAAATTTTATGTCTTTGCTGATGATTCGGTGAGTACCAACCAAGAGATCCACTTTACCCGCCGCAAGATCCTCCAGCACTTCCTTCTGTTTTGCGGGAGAAACGAAGCGTGAAAGCATCTCAACTCTTACGGGGAACGGCTCCATTCGTTTAAGCGCCGTCTGGAAATGCTGCATTGCAAGTACAGTTGTGGGAACAAGAATTGCGCACTGCTTTCCGTCGCCGATGCACTTAAACGCGCTTCTGAGAGCAACCTCCGTCTTGCCGAAACCTACGTCTCCGCAAAGCAGGCGGTCCATTGGGATTGCCCGCTCCATGTCGCTCTTTATTTCCTCAGAACTGCGAAGCTGGTCCTCCGTTTCCTCATAAGCGAAGCGAAGTTCAAAATCACGCTGAAGATCGGTATCCTTACTGAAAGCGTAGCCCTTTGTGCTCATTCTTTTGGCGTAAAGAGCAATAAGTTCCTTTGCCATATCTCTTACGGAAGCACGGACTTTCGCCTTCGTCTTCTGCCACTCTCCTGAGCCCAGGCGGTTAACTTTCACCCTGGTATCCTCTTTCGGTCCGATATACTTTGATACCAGATCGAGCTGAGTTACCGGCACATAAAGAGTGTCGCCCTTTGCGTAACTTATCTTAATATAATCTTTTTTTACATTATTTATCTCAAGGGAATGAATGCCCTCAAAAATACCGATACCGTGAACGTTATGAACAATATAATCGCCCTTGCTCAGTTCGTCAAGCGAATGAATAGCGTCTTTGCTTCTGGCTTTCTTTTTCTTCTTTGACGACTGACCCGAACGCGCATGGGTAAACAAGGCAAACTTTATTTCCGATATCTGAATACCGCCGGAAAGAGTGCCAGGCAGCACGGAAACAGTGCCTTTTTGAAGTTTAGACGGCGGCTGCTCATAGTAAACGGAATAAAATCCCATTTCGTTTAAGTCATAGGCAAGCGCCTTTCCTGCTCGCTCCGTGCCCGCCATAATGCAAACGGTATATCCTTTTTCCGTCAGCGGCGAAAGTTCCTCTTTAAGCTGAGCGAGAGTTCCGCTCCACACACCTATAGTCTGGGCAGTAAAGGACGAAAGATGCGCCACGGGAGTATCAAAACTTCCTCTCGGCATTGAGTCAAGATAAACGGCTTTCTTTTCGCTGTAAATCTCCGTCAGTTCTGAAAATGAAACGGTAAATTTATCAAGCCCTTTGCAAAGTGTTCCGTCCTCAAGAAGCCACTTTATATCCTCGTGCATCAGCTTTTCAGCGTTCTGGCACTTTTCCTTAACTCTGGAGGAATCGCAGGCGATAAGCAGACCGTCGCAGTAATCGAAAATACCGTTTGACTTATAAATCAGCGGAAGATATCTGTCGCGGCAGGTAATATTTACGCCTTCCCTCAGTTTCGCGCTGTCGTCATAAAGGCTCTCTCTCGCTTTTATCGCTTTCCCTTTCAGCGATTTTGCAAGGTCGTCGATTGCATTGGCCGCCTTTTCATTTGAAGAGAAAAGCACCTCTGCCGACGGAGTTATCTTCAAACTTTGCAGATTTCCGCTCCTGCGCTGGGTAGACAGGTCAAAGGAAGAAATGGTGTCCACCGTGTCGCCCCAAAACTCAAGTCGTACCGGCTGGTTTGAACCTGGCGGAAAAACGTCAACAATGCCGCCTCTTACGGCAAACTGGCTTGTGCCGTCAACCTGGTCATAGCGTGTATAACCCGCCTGAACAAGAGCCTGCTCAATTTCCTTTATATCTATCTCATCGCCCACCGAAACGGTGTGTGTTCTGCTCTTCAGTTCCTCGGGAGGCATCGTCATCTGGCACGCCGCCTGAACGGAGCAGACCACCGCATTATAATCTCCAGCCGCCATGCGTGAAAGCACACCCAGACGTATCTGCTCATATTCGTGGCTGATACCCGCAACCTGGACGAAGGAAAAATCCCTTGCAGGATAAAGCAAAACTCCGCCCATCAAAGTGTTGAGATTTTCGCAGAGTTTTACGGCTGACGCTTCGTCAGGAGTAATAACAAGCGCTCTTTTATTCTGTTTTTCACAAAGCGAACTTATCGCCAGAGCCTTTCCGACTTCAGAAAGTCCAACGGCCCCAACAGGCTTTCCCCCGGAGGTTACGGCGCTGCTGAGGCTATCAAAGGCTTCGCTTTGTTCCAGTACGTTTAAAAAGCAAGACATATTTTTATCCTTACTTTCTTAATATTATTATTTTTTTATGAGTTAAATTTATTCATCGCTTCGTCGGTTTTGCCCTTAACGATAAGTTTTGCCGCGTTACCGGCATTTTCAAGAGCCGATTTCAGAGCGTCCTCTTCCTGACTTGGAAAGTGCCCCAAAACCCAGTTGGCAAGGTCGTAATCCGCGGACGGCTTTTTACCTACGCCTATCTTTACTCTCGGAAACGCTTCGCTTCCCAGACGGGCGATAATGCTTTTAAGTCCGTTGTGACCGCCGGCGCTTCCTTTTCTGCGGATTCGCGTTTTGCCTACGTCAAGGTTTATATCATCGCACAAAACGATAACATTTTCAGGCGGAATTTTATAAAACGCCGCCGCTTCTCCCACAGCGTCTCCGCTTAGGTTCATCATCGTCTGGGGTTTCATCAGCAGACATTTATGACCGTCAACGATAAGATCCCCAACAAGGGAATGAAATTTCAGTTTTTTTATGTTGACATTTTCATTTATCGCCAGCAAATCCATTGCGAGAAAGCCTGCGTTATGACGCGTCATCTCATATTTTGCGCCGGGATTGCCGAGACCGGCAATTATAAATTCATATCCGGAGGATTTGAACTCCTTTTTCTTTCCAAATAACATTTTATGCTCCGTTTCAGTGCTTCATTCTTCCGTGTCTTCTTCCGGCGGCTCAAGCTGAACAACTCTTATCTTGTCCGCTCTCATTCCGTCAACACTCTCTACCGTAACGTCAAGGGAATTGCTTACAAAATGATCTCCCGCCTTGGGAATATCGTCAAGTTTCTGCATAACCCAGCCGTTTACTGTTGAAACCTGGTCGTTTTCTTCATCTATTTCAAAAAATCTATAAAACCGATCAAGACCGGCGCTGCCGTCAACAAGGTAAACGCCGTCATCCACCTTCTCAATATCAAGCTCTACCTCGTCGTGCTCGTCCCAGATCTCGCCAACAAGTTCCTCAAGAATATCCTCAAGAGTAACGATACCTTCAGTACCGCCGAACTCGTCTACAACAACGGCAAGATGCGTCTTGTTTTTCTGAAGAATACGAAGCACCTTGCTTATCTTAGAATCAGGGCTAACGGTGGGAACAGGTTTCATAACCGTTCTCAGCGATTTAAGATTTCGCCGGCAGGCTGATTCAAAATCACGGTGGTGGATAACGCCCACAATATGGTCAATATCACCGATATAAACAGGAAGTCTGCTGTAATTCGTCTTGTTAAACACCTTTTCAATATCGCTGAAAGCGGCGTACTTGTCCACCGCCTCAACGTCAACGCGGGGCGTTAAAATATCGCACACCTCAATATCGTCAAACTCAATGGACGAACGAATAAGTTTGCTCTCGTTGTCGTCTATCTCGCCGCCGGTATGAGCCTCGTTTACATATGATTTAAGTTCTTCCTCAGTAACGGTGTCTGTTCCGCCCAGGCCGAATATCTTGTTGAGCATAAGTTTCCAGCCGCGGAAAAACAGATTGACGGGGTAAAAAACTATAGTAAAGAACTTAACGAAAGGCGAAAGCAAAAGCGCCATTCGCTCCGCTTTTTCCTTCGCTATCGTTTTCGGCGTAACCTCTCCGAAAATAAGAATGACGATGGTCATTATTACAGTGGAAAGCGTAGTGCCCAAATCGCCGCCGAAGCGCCCGGTAAAAACAAGGGTCGCCACGGAAGTACAGGCAATATTAACAAGGTTGTTGCCTATCAGAATAGTTGAAAGCACAATGTCGTAATCCTGGGCAAGAGCCAGCACTCGGTCAACCTTCTTACTGCTCTTGGTGTTCTGGTACATCGCCTTGAATTTCACCTTATTAAGCGACGAAAACGCCGTTTCAGACGATGAAAACAGCGCCGACATTCCGATAAGCAGAATTATCAGAATAATTATTCCCGGATTGTCATAATCGGTGGGTTCCATTTTTCACTCCAAAAAATCACGGGCGCACCGCGGCAAAAGCCATTCGTGCGCCCTTAATATTATTACAATTATTCTTCTGTTTTGTCAAACTCTGAGAATTCACGGTCTTCGTCCGCAATTTCAAAGTTGTACATGTTTTCATCTTTGATATGGTTCTTGATGAATTTGTCTCTGTCAAACAGTTCGTCTGCCTTTACCTTCCAGAGTTTAGCGGCGCCGATAGTCTTGTCAAACAGAGCGTTTGCGGATTCGGGCGCCAGCATTTCTGTTGAATAAGCGCCTGTTTCCTTAACCATTTTGCTGATAGCGCCCGGGTTATCAAGCACGGGGCATGGTCTCAGCATGTTGTTTGAGAAAGGCTGATTACGTCTGTAAGCCTGGAAAAGAGGAGACTTAAGAGCGTCAAGCAAAGACGCTTCTTTAATGTTTACGTTTGAATAATGAACAAATGCGCACGGCTCGCAGTCACCGTTTGCGTTGATATGGAAATAATGACGTCCGCCGGCAATACAGCCCTGAACGTACTCGCCGTCATTCCAGAAATCAAGGGCAAAGATAGCCTTTGTCTTGCGCCATTCGTGCATTTTCTTATACATAAGGGCACGCTGGTCAGCGTTTACCATAAGTTCGGGCACAGCGCCGTTGCCTACGGGCATATAGGTAAAGAACCATGCGAACATTACGCCCTGATCAATGAGCCAATCCATATATTCATCGGATGCAAGCAGATCAACGTTCTTGCTTGTATAGCAAAGAGACGCGCCGAAAGGATAACCGCGCTTACGCAGTCTTTCCATAGCTTCGCAAACCTTCTTATATGTACCCTCTCCGCGTCTGAAGTCGTTTTCTTCTTCGTGGCCTTCAATTGAGAACGCCGGGAAGAAGTTGCCTACGCGTACCATTTCGTCTGCAAACTCGTCGTCAAGCAGAGTGCCGTTTGTAAAGCACATGAAGATACAGTCGGGATTTTCCTCGCACAGACGGATAACATCCTTCTTGCGCATCAGCGGCTCACCGCCGGTATAAAGATACATATATGTGCCCAGTTCCTTGCCTTCTTTGATAATACGGGCAAGTGTTTCGTAATCCAGCTGGCTTGTGTGGCCGTACTCAGCGGCCCAGCAGCCTTTGCACTTAAGGTTGCAGGCAGCAGTGGGGTCCATAAGGATAGCCCACGGAACGTTGCAATCGTTTTCTTCAATAGCTTTCATTCTCTGAGAATAGCTGTTGATAGCAACGTTGAGCATAGGCGGAATCATCTTCTCAACAACTTCGGGATTTGTGTCGCAAACAAGCTTTCTTGCAAACTGCATCCAGTTGTTGTCAGGATCATCCAGCACCTTATGCAGACCTGCGTAAGTGCTTCTGTTTACTTTCTTAACGTCTGCCATTTCAAGAAGCGAAAGGATTTTGGGAGCGTTGTTGTTAAAATCCTTGCGTGCATACTTTACAGCCTGCTTAATTGCCACTGTCATGGCTGACTCTTTTAGAGATTTCATCACTTTTCCTCCGTAACCGCCTTTTTCAGAGAATTAAGGCGGCAAGTATCAATAAATTAGAATATAACAGTCGGTAAAAGCAAATATAATGCTTTTACACTAAATTGTCAAGTATCTTTTCTACAATTTAATATTTCGTAGACTTTTAATTAAAACCTTATCTGGAATTTCAGGCGATAAACCTTATCGGTTTTGTTCTTATAAATCTCGTTGCAGTGAGCGTCCCAGCTGTCATAACCGCCTACGCCCTGCTGGCGGGCGATACAGCGTACTACCGTCTTGTTTACAGGCGGCAGTTCCTTGCGGTGCCATGCGTTTTCAATCTCCTTTGGCAGCCAATGGCTAACGTTCAGTTCCATTGACGGCTCAGCAACAAGGCTGAATACTTTCTTGTTGCCTACGATTGTTGCATAGCGCACTCCGGTGCGGTTGCCGCATTCCTGGGGCTTAAGATAATCGGTGTAAAGATCGGTAACTGTTGTTGAATAAAGACCGATTTTAGCCGCACTGCATCTGTCAATATAGTTTTCCTCGGGGCCTGCGCCTAAATAAGTAACGTTTTCAAAATCAGGCGGAAGCTCAAAGAGAAGACCAACTTCCGGAATTTCAGGCAGTGAATCATCGGGATAAAACTGCATATCAATTTCCATTCCCGTTGACGTGATTGTATAAATAACCTGGCCTCTGCTTTCCGGCTGAGTGCAAACTCTGGCGCCGCTGACAACGACAATCTTCTTGCCGCCGTCAAGAATTTTATAATTCTCAATAGACCATTTTGTATTGTTGTAAATTCCGGGAGTATCGCCGGCGTCACGCCAGCAACCCAGTCTTGAGCCTGCTCTTGAGCCGCGGTCGTTATCCGTAAGAGCGCGCCAGAAGTTGAAACGCATCGGCTGCTGGAGCAATTCTTCTCCGCCGACTTTGATTGAAACAAGCTGGTTGCGCTCACGGCGCTCAAAACGGATATTTACGTCCTCGCTCATAACGCGGAGAGAACCGTAAGTATCGTCAACCAGAAGAGGCGCGTCCTCCTGCAATTCGTCATAAGTATTTTCAAATTCGTTGATTACGAACTGTTCCTCAGCCACTACATAGCCCGCTTCACACCAGGAGGTATCTTCCTTTGTGCGAAGTTCAAGGTTCAGGTAGCACTCAGTGTTGGTAACTCTATTGAGTTCAATATCAACAACCATCTTTGACATCGGCTCCAGGTCAACATCAAGAACGCCGTCGCGGAAAACGCCCTTGTCTGAGCACTGGCACCAATACAGTTCATACTTATTCAGATTGGTGAACATATGTTTATTTTTTATTTCGATGATGCCCTTTGCCGCGTCAATTGCGTTGAACTCAACGAACTGATAAAGCTTGCGGATTTCGAAATATTTAGGAGTAACTTTTCTGTCGCCGAAAAGAAGTCCGTTTCCGCAGAAGTGGCCGTCGTGGGGACTTTCGCCGAAGTCGCCGCCGTAAGCCAGATACTCAACTCCGTTTTCGTCCTTTGTCATAATGCTCTGGTCTACCCAGTCCCAAACGAAGCCGCCCTGCAGGCAGGGGTATTTTTCCCAAAGTCTTGTGTACTCGTCGGTTGAGCCGCAGGAGTTGCCCATTGCGTGGGTATATTCGCAGAGGATAAACGGTCTGCCGTCGCGTCTTGTCAGAGCGTAGTCCTCACACTCGTAAGGTCTTGCATACATTCTTGACTGAACGTCTGACAAATTCTTTTCATCGGGAGCGTTGTAGCATTCATAATGAACAAATCTGGTGTCGTCAACCGACTTGAGATAATTGTACATTTTCTTGGTAGTTTCTCCGCCCAGGCTCTCATTGCCCATTGACCAGCAAACAACGCAGGTGCAGTTCTTGTCGCGCTCGTAAAGCGCCTTAATTCTGTCCATGCAGGCCTTTTCCCACTCAGGGCGTGAGCCGGGAAGCTGTGGACAGCCGATAATGGTTGACCAGCCTGTTCCGTGGGTCTCCATGTTGTTTTCATCAATAACATAAAGACCGTACTCGTCGCAGAGTTCAAGCCAGCGGGGGCAGTTTGGATAGTGAGATGTGCGCACGGCGTTCATGTTTGCCTTTTTCATCATCTCAATATCGTAGCGCATTACGTCTTCGGTAATATATCTGCCTGTATGGCAGTCAAACTCGTGGCGGTTCGTTCCTTTAAAGATAACGCGCTTTCCGTTTATGCGGATTACGCCGTCTTTTATTTCAACTTTGCGGAAGCCGAATTTTGCTGAGATATATTCAATAGGCGTTCCGTTGTTTTTGAGAGTAAGAACAACTGTATAAAGAGCGGGATTTTCACTGCTCCACATATCCGCGCCTGCAACGATAGCGCGCAGAGATGTGCGGTGGTCCTCATTTGCGTACTGGCAGTCAAGGGCAACCACTTCGCCCTTGTCGTTGAGCACGCTCATATCTATTGACAGTCCCTCGTAAGCGCCGTTTGTCTTAACAAGCACGTCAACAAAACCGTCGTTAAATTCACTGTCGGGAGTAGCGCGAAGCTGAAAATCACGGATATATTCTTTTTCAGTGGTGTAAAGATAAACGTCGCGGAAAATTCCCGCCATGCGCCACATATCCTGGCATTCAAGCCAAGAGCCGGTGCACCAGCGGTAAACCTCAACTCCGATAACGTTTGAACCCTCTTTAAGATAACGGGAAATATCAAATTCGGATCTGTTAAATGTTGACTCGCTGTAACCGACGCGCTCGCCGTTTATGTAAAGATAAAACGCAGATTCAACACCCTCAAAACAGAGAACAACTCTCTTTGAAAGCATCGCCGCGCCTACGTGTATCTTCTTGAGATAACAGCCAACCGGGTTGTGCTTAGTAGGAGCGTTCGGAGGGCAGATATCCTCATGGCCTTCCCAGGGATAGCGGACGTTGCAGTACTGATTTTGGTCATAGCCCTGCATCTGCCAGCTGCCGGGAACAGTTATCGTGTCCCAATTATGAGCGTCATAATGTGGCTGAGCAAAATCTGACGGACGGTAAGCATAGTTTTTGTAAAGTTTAAACTTCCACTTGCCGTTAAGCAGCTTGCATCTTGAAGACGCATAGCGGTCTGCCTTCTTCGCTTCGTCAAAAGTGTCATAAGGCATAAATGTAGCATGCTGGGGCAGTTTATTAACTCCGGTAATCTCCGGATTTGCCTGCCACTCAACATAACCGTCAATAAAATTTCTTTCCATAAGTTGTTTACTCTCCTGCTTATGATTGATTTACTCTTTGCCGGGCATCAGCGGCGGTGATAAATGCCTTCGTGGAAGCCTTCCTGCTTAATACATACGCCAACGGAGCGCAGAAGTATTTTCAGATCGAGCATAAGACTCCAGTTATCGCAATAATACTTATCCAGCTTCATTTTCTGCATAAGAGAAATGCTGTCTCGTCCGTTAACCTGAGCCCAGCCGGTAAGACCGGGGCGAAAACGGTAAACGCCGTACTCAAGACGAAGGCGGTGAGCCCTCATCTCGCTGGAAATAAGCGGTCTCGGACCTACGAAACTCATATCCCCTTTAAGGATATTCCAGAGCTGCGGAAGTTCGTCAAGACTTGTTTTTCTGAGAAAACGGCCGAATTTTGTAATATACTGATCCGGGTTTTCAAGATCGCCGGTGGCACAGTTCGGAGTGTTGTTTTTCATCGTCTGGAATTTATAAATCTTAAACGGTTTTCCTCTTCTGCCTCGGCGTTCGTGGGTAAAAAACACGGAACACTCCGGTGTAAAAAGATTGATAATACAAATCACCAAAAACAGCGGCGACAGTATAATAAGCGAAAAAAACGAAACCACTATATCAAACAGCCGTTTGATTTTAGTGGGACCGAACCACTTTTTGTTTTTATTCTCCATTTTCAACGTTCCTGTTCACAGTTATTTTGAAACAACGGGCAGCAGAACCGTGGGAATAATGCCCGCCCGGCGCGAAAGCAGCCGGTAGTATTTTAATTATAAATCAATATAGGGTGTCTGAATTTTATTGATTATACCATATATGCAACAAATATGCAATATAAGACTTATTATTCGTCAACTTATCTTTTTACGAAATTGTTAATTTTTCCTTGCTTCAAAGTTTTTCCTTGCCAACTCATTGCATATTATATATAATATTATAAACCAAATCGAAAGGAAGAAACACATGAAAAAAATTATAAGTGCAATTCTTGTTTTGTCAATAGTTTTTGTTTTTGCCGGCTGTTCGGGTCCTAATGCCGAATTGACCGAAGAAAATATTACCGAAACGGTTAATGTTGCCGTTGATGCGCTCAAAGAATTTGATACAGAACAACTTGATAAATACGTTGAATCATCAACTTTAAGTTACATAGTCGGTTTTGCGGAAGACCACGAGCAGTTTGCAGAACTTGGAAGAGCAATCTTCAAAAATCTTACAGTTGATGTAAAATCCATCGATATAGAAAATAAAACCGTAACAGTAACGGTTCGCAACAAAGACCTTGAACAGGCGGCTTACGATTTTACCCAGGATCTTCTCAGCAATTATTCAAAAATTCAGCTTCTGGGCAAACTTACTAACGACAGCTGGCTTGATTCAAACCTTTCAACTCTTGTAAGCGAGATCGGAAAAGCAAAAATGTCCGACCAGGGCATAGACGTAACTCTTACAATCCGCCAGGATAAGAAAAATCTCGTTCTCTGCTTTGACGAAACCGCCGAAAACGCCGTTTCCGGCGGCGCGCTGGGCGCAGTAAAATCAATAGTCGGTTAAGCGTAATATAGTATAATATTTCCATATTATTTATTTTTTTAGTGACATAATGTTGATTTTGTGTTACAATGCTTTTTAGTGCTTTTTCAAAAGCGGCGAAAAAGAAGATATTACACATGAGGTGAAAAAATAAATGGCTAACAAATTAGTAACAGCCCTCTTTGGTGATTACTCAAAAAAGGAAGTAAAACGCCTGAGTAAAACAAAGCAGAAGGTACTTGACCTTGAGACAAAATATCAGGAGATGGACGACAAGGAACTCACCGAGCAGACCCAGGTTCTTAAGGACAGGCTTGCCGCAGGCGAAACACTTGACGACATTCTGCCTGACGCATTTGCCGTATGCCGCGAGGCTGCATGGAGAGTTCTCGGAATGAAGCACTTCCCCGTTCAGATCATCGGCGGTATCGTTCTTCATCAGGGCCGTATCGCAGAAATGAAAACAGGTGAAGGTAAAACACTTGTTGCTACCCTGCCGGCTTACCTTAACGGTCTTACCGGAAGAGGCGTTCACATCGTAACTGTCAACGACTATCTGGCAAAGCGTGACTCTGAATGGATGGGCAAGCTTTACCGTTTCCTCGGTCTTTCTGTCGGCCTTATTATCCACGAAAAGACAAACGAACAGCGCCAGGAAGCGTACAGATGCGACATCACCTACGGAACAAACAACGAGATGGGCTTCGACTATCTTCGTGACAACATGGTTCAGTATAAAGAGCAGAAAGTTCAGCGCGGCCACGTTTTCGCTATCGTGGACGAGGTGGACTCAATCCTTATCGATGAGGCAAGAACTCCTCTTATCATCAGCGGTAAGGGCGAACAGTCAACAGACCTCTACCGCCAGGCAAACGCCTTTGCAAGGACCCTTAAAATGGTCAAGGTTGCAAAGATGGACGAAAAGCAGGACACCGAAGCAACTTATGAAGGTGATTTCATCGTAGACGAAAAAGCAAGAACAGCAACTCTTACCCAGGACGGTGTCAAGAAAGCGGAAGAATATTTCCACGTTGACAACCTGATGGATATTGAAAATACTACTCTGCTCCACCACATCGACCAGGCTATCAAGGCTATCGGCGTTATGCGCCGCGATATTGACTACGTTGTAAAAGACGGTCAGGTTCTTATCGTAGACGAATTCACAGGCCGTATCATGCTGGGCAGACGTTACAACGAAGGTCTTCACCAGGCTATTGAAGCAAAAGAAGGCGTAAAGGTTGAGCACGAGAGCAAAACTCTTGCTACAATCACCTTCCAGAACTACTTCCGTCTTTACGAAAAACTTTCCGGTATGACAGGTACAGCTTCAACAGAGGCTCCTGAATTCAGCGAAATCTACAAGCTGGACGTTGTTGAAATTCCCACCAACAAGCCGCTTATCCGTATCGACCATCCGGACGTTATCTTCCAGACAGAAGCAGGCAAATACCACAACGTAATCAAGCAGATTAAGAAGTGCCACGAAAAAGGACAGCCGGTTCTTGTCGGTACTATCAGCATTGAAAAGAGCGAAATTCTTTCAAAAATGCTGAAGAAAGAACACATTAAGCACAATGTCCTCAACGCTAAGAACCACGAGCGCGAGGCGGAAATCATCGCTCAGGCAGGTAAATTCGGCGCCGTTACCATTTCAACAAATATGGCAGGCCGTGGTACCGATATCATGCTCGGCGGTAACGCAGAATTCCTGGCAAAATCAGAAATGAAGCGTATGCAGTACAGCGATGAAATGATTGCCGAAGCAACAGGTTTTGCCGAGACAGACAACGAAGAAATTCTTGAAGCGCGCAAGACATTCCGCGAACTTGAAGATAAATACAAAGAGGAAATCAAGGAAGAGGCAGACAAAGTCCGCGAGGCAGGCGGTCTCTTCATTCTGGGCACGGAACGCCACGATTCCCGCCGTATCGACAACCAGCTGCGCGGCCGTTCAGGACGTCAGGGCGACCCCGGTGAAAGCCAGTTCTACCTGTCACTGGAAGACGACCTTATGCGTCTCTTCGGCGGCGAAAGAATGCAGGCTGTTATGAGCCGTCTTACAGACGACGAGGATATGCCTATCGAATCCAAGATGATTTCAAAAACAGTTGAATCATCCCAGAAGAAGGTTGAGGGCCGTAACTTCGGCATCCGTAAGAACACTTTGCAGTACGACGACGTAATGAACCGTCAGCGTGAACTTATCTATAAACAGCGTGACCAGGTTCTTGACGGAATTGACCTTACAGACAAAATTCTCGCAATGCTTGACACAAACATTGCCGAAAACGTACAGAACTACTGCTCAGGCGACACCCAGGACGACTGGAACATCGCAGGTCTTAAGGAGAAGTACAAAGGCTGGCTTACAACGTCAGACGACTTTGAAAATATCGACAACATGAGCGTTCAGGATATTACCGATATGCTCACCGAAAGAGGTCATAAGCGCCTTGAGGAGAAGCGCGAACTTATCGGCGACGAACTGTTCACCGAGTTCCAGCGCATGGTTCTTCTTCGCAACGTTGACTCCCTCTGGATGGACCACATCGACGCTATGGACGACTTGAAGCAGGGCATCCACCTGCGCGCTTACGCTCAGCGTGACCCGGTAGTTGAATTCCGTATGCAGAGTTACGATATGTTCGACGAGATGACAGCCGCAATTCGTGAAAACACAGTAAGGATGCTGCTTACTCTCGTTCCCCGCCGCAAGGAAGACGTTGAGCGCAAGGCTGTTGCAAAAGTTACCGCCACATCATCAGGCGGAGACGATACAGCTAAGCCCACAACCGTTCGCAAAGGCAAAAAGATCGGCCCCAACGATCCATGCCCCTGCGGAAGCGGAAAGAAGTACAAGAAGTGCTGCGGAGCTCCCGGAAAAGAAAAGCCCACAGAATAAAACACAAAAACAAGACCGCATCGTTTGATGCGGTCTTTTGTTATAATAATGTATTTAATTTATTATATATAACCTTAATAAGTTATGCAGTCGGTGGTTATCGCCGTAACGCCGAGGCTTGTAAGACGTTCCATCGTCTCAACATTGTCTATCGTCCATGCGCCAACCTCAAGTCCTGAGTCTACGCACTTTTTAATAAGCTCGTCGGTGTTCTGCTCCTTGTTGCCGTCAAAATCAATACCGCAGGAACCGCCCAGCGACTTCGCCAGCTCAATGCCTTCATCATCTATTGTATGAACAAGGTACCAAACGGTAACCTCCTTATCCAGTTCTCTGATCTTCTGGAGATTTTCAAAGTGGAAGGAAATAAACATTGCGTCTGCGCCGGTTTTATCAATAAGGCTCATTATTTCGTCATAATGCTCCGTATTGTTCTTGCCCTTAAGCTCGATTACGGCTTTCATGTTGTACTTAACGCAGGTGTTGAGATATTCCTCAAGGGTGCAAATTTTAAGATCCGGGTATTTGTCAATATTCACACCGTTGTCTGTGGTAAACTCCAAAAGTTCTTCGTATGTCTTTTTCTCAACATTGGCAGTTTTGTCCATCATACGGTAAGTGTTGACATCGTGGGTGATAATCCAAACGCCGTCTTTTGTTCTGTATGTATCGCACTCGGCGCCGTAGTAACCCGCTTTGCCCGCCTCTTCAAACGCAGGCAGAGTGTTCTCAGGCGCAATTCCTCTGAAACCGCGGTGGGCAATAAGGTCAACGCCCTGAGCGTCCTCAACGGAAGAAATCGTATAATCGGCAACCTTGCAGTATTCGTGCAACGCAATCAACCCTCCGCAAACCACAAGAACTATCAGCGCAAGCAAAACGCTGAAAACAATTACAAGTATTTTTTTCTTCTTAGACCATTTTTTCTTTTCGGTTGAAGCAACAGTATCACTCATCGTTATCCTCCTCCTGCTGTTCGGGGAATTTTATTACTTTCTGCTGATGGGTAATGAATTCGCCTTTGATGTTCCACTCACCCTTTATGCCTTTCGCCTGGGCGCCAAGCTGGAAATGGAGCTGGGCAATGCCGAAATCAATGCTCTTATCAGAATAAGGAGCGTCCACCTTAGCCGATATCATTCCGTTTTCATAGCGGAAAATAACGCAGCGGCGGTTGGTTGCAGACGGTGCCTTTTCAACCAATTTCATGGCGTAAACGTAAGGCTCCGGCAGTTTTTCGTCGCAGAACTCATACATCTTCTGGTAAGGCTTAGACGTTTTGTGGGTAGCGTTGTACATCATCTTTTCTTTAAAGCTCTTGTCGGGCTTTACGTTGCCGATGGTGATAACGCCGTAAAGGCGCATTCCCTTTGGCAGTTTAAGATCGTTGTACAATTTGTTTTCATTGTACGTTCCTGTAACCCAGCAAGTGCCTAATCCGTGATACACACACTGAAGAACGATAGTCTCTCCGTAATAACCGCAGTGAATACGTGCAAGCTCCGTGTCAGGTCCGCAAAGCGCAACAAGGGAGAATTTGCCTGAAAAAAGCGTAAAATACGGAGTTCCGTCCTCAATAAATTTAAGGTCAAGGTCGGTCTGTTCGTTAACGTATTCCGTCATCTCGCTGATAACCTGCATTATCTCTTTGCTGAGAGAACTTGTGCGGTATGTACGGCGGGATGTTCGTATGTCAATTGCCTTGATATATTCTGCGTTTGTCACTGTATCACGTCCTTTGCTCAAAGTATAACATAAACAAAAAAGAAATACAAGAACGGCGCGCCAGACGAAAGCGCGCCGTTTTCACGTATTTTTTCGTCAAATATCAAAGGTAACGTTGTATTTCTTTATCCAGTGGTAAATCTGAACAATATATGCCAAAACCTGAACCCCTCTCATCAGCTGACCGTACCACGGCTCAGGCAAAACGTCCGGATCATCGCAAAGCTTATAGACCGTATCCTTGTTGAGCATATCGTAAAGCGGGCAGGAAGTATCCGACAAAGCCATGGAAACCATCTCTTTAACCCGCTTGAAGTAATCGGGGTTAAACGTTTTCGGATATGGGCTCTTTTTGCGCCATGCAATCTCATAAGGCAGTTCGTTTTCAAACGCCATTCTGAGTATGCCCTTTTCCCTGTCCTCCGGCGACTTAAACGCCCAAGGCATATTGTAGGCATATTCAACGATGCGCCAGTCGCAAAACGGCACTCGCACCTCCAGCGAACTTGCCATGCTCATTGCGTCCTTGCGCATAAGCAGGGTCTGCATAAACCAATCCATATTAAGCCTGAACATCTGGCGCATTCGCTTTTCAAGCGGCGAGTCGCTGTCCAGGAAAGACGTGTCGTCCACCGTCTTTTGATAAGCGGAGTGGACATATTCCGCCCCGTTTTCAAGCAATCCGTCTCTCAGCAGGCTTTTTCTTACGTCAACTGAGCGTGACCAGGGGAAAGTTTCCTCAAAAAGAATTTCTTTTCGGTGATACCAGGGATAACCGCCGAATATTTCGTCGGCGCACTCGCCTGAAAGGCAAACCTTGAAATCCTTTTTTACTTCACGGCAAAACAGCAAAAGACTTGAATCAACGTCGGTAAATCCAGGAACGCCTCTTGCGTAAACGGCGTCAACAAGGGCGTCTGCAAGCTGGACGTTATCAAGCACAACGTTTCTGTGGTTAGAGCCGATATAATCTGATATCATTCCGATATAATCGCTGTCCTTGTTGGGCTGGAAAAGGCTTTTCTTGAAGAATTTGTCGTTGTCCGTATAATCAACTGAATACGTCGTAAGCGTTTCGCCTTTTCTGCGAAAATAACCGGCGGCAATTTCAGAAATTATGGAGGAATCAAGTCCGCCGCTCAAGAATGTGCAGACAGGTACGTCTGACACAAGCTGTCTCCCAATAGCGTCACGCACCAGATATCGCGTGTGCTCAACAGTCTCCTCAAAACTGTCGGTATGCTCCTTTGCCGTCAGCCGCCAATAGGATGATATCTTCAGTCTACCCTTTTCATATTCAAGATAGGACGCCGGCGGCAGTTCCGAAATATCCCTGAAAACAGCCTTGCCGATGGTACGGGCTGGCCCCAGCATAAATATTTCGCTCAGTCCCTCTTCGTCAACAACACTCTTTATCTCGTCAATTAAGAGAAGCGTCTCAATTCTGCTGGCAAAAGCGAAGAGACCTCCTTTTTTTGAATAGAAAAGCGGCTTAACCCCTATTCTGTCACGGGCGGCAAAAAGCTTCTTCGACTTAACGTCAAATACCGCGTAGGCAAAAATACCGTTGAGTTTTTTTACGCTCTCCTCTTTCCACTTGTGGTACGCCTTGAGCACAACCTCCGTGTCGCAGGTGGTATCAAAAGTATAGCCAAAAGTTTTCAGCTCGTTTCGCACTTCATCGGTATTGTAAATTTCGCCGTTGTAAGCAATAACATAATTGCCGAAGCGCATTGGCTGAGACCCGCCTTTAGGGTCGATTATCGCAAGACGGCGGTGAATAATCGCCGCAGACGGCTCAACATACTGACCCTCTCCGTCAGGCCCTCTGTCTTTTAAGCTTTCGCTCATTTTTGTAAGTAACGGCTGTTCATTCCTTAAATCAATATCGTCTCGCAGGATACCTGCAATTCCGCACATAAAACTCACCTCGTCTTATTCTATGCCGTTTTGTCAGCGCTGACACAGACCGAAAGATAATCGATAACGCTAATTATATATTGCAATATTCTCCCTTTTCTGCTATCATACCATAGAACTATCAGAGAAAGCAAAATTCAGCTTCTCTTTCATTTAAGGGAGAAACCGCACCGTCTTACGGTGCTTTTTACTTAATTATAGTATTTTGCTTTTTTCAATTTATATTTAGGCGTTTTATCCGCCGTGCGGAGGAAAAAATGAAAATCACCGTTATAGGATGCGGCCGCTGGGGCTCGCTTATCACATGGTATCTGGACAAAATAGGTCACGACCTTACTCTTTACGGGCGCAGCAGCTCAAAAAATATGCAGCGCTTTATGAGCGAAAGGCGCAACGACCTGCTCTCACTGCCTGAAAGCGTAAAACTCAGCAACGATTTTTCATCTCTCGGCGCGTCTGAAGTTATTGTTGTTTCCATCGGCTCCCAGGGACTTCAGGGGCTTATGGACGAGCTTAAACCGCTTAACCTTAAAAACAAGATCTTCGTCCTTTGTATGAAAGGAATTGAAATTTCCACCTGCCGCAGACTTTCACAGGTAGTATCAGACAGCACCGACAGCTCAAACAAAGTTGCCGTATGGCTGGGACCGGGTCACGTTCAGGAGTTTTACGCAGGAATACCAAACTGTATGGTAATAGACAGCGACGACGAGGAAGTAAAAGCAAAACTTGTAGAGGAATTTTCAGGCGAACTTATCCGTTTCTACTACGGCAGAGATCTTCTGGGCAACGAGATAGGCGCCGCCGCGAAAAACGTTATCGGCATTGCCGCAGGAATGCTGGACGGTTACGGCCTTTCATCTCTTAAGGGCGCGCTTATGAGCCGCGGCACAAGGGAGATTGCCCGCCTTATAAAAGCGATGGGCGGAAACGAACTTTCAGCCTACGGGCTTTGCCATCTGGGCGACTACGAAGCAACCGTCTTTTCAAAATACAGCCACAACAGAAAATACGGCGAAGCGTTCATCAAAGGCGAGCCTTACGAAAAACTCGCCGAGGGTTATTACACAGTCAAAGCGCTGGTTGCCCTTGCCGATAAGTATAACGTTGAACTGCCCATTTGCTCCGCGGTTTACGCAATACTTTACGAAAACGCCGACGCGAAAGAAACATTCGATTCCCTCTTCACAAGAAGCCTTAAAAAGGAATTTTGATTTTTTCTGCGTAAATATTTCAAAAATTTTAAAATTTGTCTTGACTATGATTTTATCTTATGATATATTATTAAGGCGTTAACAAATGCTGGTGTAGCTCAGTTGGTAGAGCAGCTGATTTGTAATCAGCAGGTCAGGGGTTCGAGTCCGTTCACCAGCTCCATATACGGAGCTGAAGATTCAGCTCTGTTAACTCGGAGGAGTTCCCGAGCGGCCAAAGGGAACAGACTGTAAATCTGTCGTCAGTGACTTCGGTGGTTCGAATCCACCCTCCTCCACCAGAAAAGGCAAGCACAATGCTTGCCTTTTTTCTTTATATATATTTTGCTGAATTGCAAGACTGATGCAATCAACATTAAACAAGAAAAAACGGCTGCCGATTTACAGCAGCCGTTTTATTATTTGTCCATTCCGCAGGGAAATGATTTTTCAACTAACGCTCTGTCGTTTTTGACAGCATCATAAAATCTAAATCCGCCGGCGAAATTATAACAGTCAAATCCGTTTCCGGTAAGGATGCGGCTTGCAATGTAACTTCTCAGCCCGCTTTGGCAAATTACATAAACCGGCTTTGCGCTGTCTAATTCTTCTAATCTTTGGCGCAATTCGTCAACAGGAATGTTGATAAATCCGTCTATATGGCCTTGGGCGTACTCTGCGGCAGTTCTCGTATCAAGAAGAGTTACGCTGCCATCCCGCGGCAGCAGATCAGCGTCTTCTATGTGCCACTGTTTAACAACGCCGTTTGCAATGTTGTCGATAATATACCCCGCCATGTTGACAGGATCCTTTGCCGAAGAATACGGTGGCGCATACGCAAGATCAAGTTCTTTAAGGTCCGTTGCTTTCATCTTTGCTCTAATGGCGGTTGCAATAACGTCAATACGCTTATCCACACCCTGGGCGCCAATTATTTGAGCGCCAAGCAGGCGATAAGTTCCCTTTTGGAACAGCACCTTCATTGTCATAACTCTGCCGTCAGGATAATATCCGGCATGGCTCATTGGAGATAAAACGACGTTGTCGCAGTCAATTCCCAGCGCTTTCGCTGTGCGCTCATTAATTCCTGTTGAAGCGGCGGTAAGGTCAAAAACTTTTATTACGGAACTGCCCTGGCTTCCGCCAAATCTACTTTCTTTGCCGCAGATATTATCAGCCGCAATACGTCCCTGTTTATTGGCGGGGCCTGCAAGAGAAATCAGCGTTTCTTCATTAGTGACAAAATGTTTAACCTGTACCGCGTCTCCAACGGCGTAAATATCGGGGCAGGACGTCTCCATTCTGTCGTTTACAACAATGCTGTTTTTAACTCCCAGCTGAAGACCCGCACTTTCCGCAAGGGAAGTATCAGGAGCAACACCAATTGCAAGAACTACCATGTCGGCAGTGAGAGGTTCGTCATTTTCAAGAGCTACAACTATCTTTTCATTTTCATCATATATATTTTCAACTTTGCGGCCGAGAGCCAGCTTTACACCGTGTTTGCGCACCTCTGAGTGAATAAACGACGCCATATCGCTGTCAAAGGGAGCCATAAGCTGTGGGAGAAGCTGAACTATTGTTACTTCTACGCCAAGTTCTCTGAGGTTTTCCGCTGTTTCAAGGCCGATAAAGCCTCCTCCTGCTACCACGGCGGATTTCGGTTTATTTTTGTCAACATACTCTTTTATCTTTAACGTGTCTTCTACAGTCCTAAGGGTAAATAACTTATCGCTGTCAATCCCTTTGAACGGCGGTTTTATGGGCTTAGCGCCGGGGGACAACAGCAGTTTGTCGTACTTTTCCTCAAACACTTCACCGTTCTCAAGATTTTTAACCTCAACGGTTTTTCTGTTTGGATGAACCGCCGTCACTTCGTGATGAACTTTTACATTGACATTAAAACGGTTATAGAAACTTTCAGGCGTTTGAAGCGTCAATTCTTCTTTATCCGTTATAACATCGCCTATATAATAAGGCAAACCGCAGTTTGCATAAGAGATAAAGCCTGATTTTTCAAAAACAGTGATCTCTGCTTTCTCGTCAAGACGGCGTATTCTCGCCGCGGCAGTTGCTCCGCCGGCAACTCCTCCAACAATTACAACTTTCATTTATTTGACCGCCTTTCCGCTGTAGTTACATATTCCGCCGATATTTGTAACATCATTATAGCCCATTCTTTTAAGAAATGAAACAGCTTGTCCGCTTCTGGAACCGCTGAAACAATAAACAAACAGCGGTGTGTTTTTATCTTCTACTACGCTTTCAATAGACATTACACTGTCCAGCGGAACATTAACGCTGTCTTCGATATGCCCTTCGGCGTACTCTTCTTTTGTGCGCACGTCCAAAAGAACGGCATTATTTGTGTTTTTATATTGCGCAACTCCAGCATCTATGTCAGGCGATCTGAAAAAATCGAAAAATCCCATAAGCTTTTCCTTTCAGAATTTTTATTCTTTAGTTTACTTAACCTGTTTTATTTAGGTTACGCAGTTATTATACAGTAAGAAAAATATTATTTCCGTGATATCATCACAAAAATGTAAAAATTCGGTTTCATTACGTCTTTTCCCTGTTCACAAATACATAAACGGGCTGCAAGTTTATTAAATTCGGCAAATATGCTATAATATTAAAAAAATAAGAAAAGCAGGGCTGAATATGCCAATTCAAATTGTACGAAACGATATAACGAAAATGAAATGCGACGCCATAGTAAACGCCGCCAATTCCACATTGCTGGGCGGAGGCGGAGTTGACGGAGCAATCCACAAAGCCGCAGGCAAAGGACTGCTTGCCGAATGCGTTAAACTCCGCGGCTGTAAAACGGGTCAGGCAAAAATAACATCAGCCTACAACCTCCCCTGCAAATACGTAATCCACACCGTAGGGCCCAAATGGAGAGGCGGCACCAACGGCGAAAAAGAACTGCTGATGTCATGTTACAGGGAGTCGCTGCGCCTGGCGAAAAAGCATGGATGCGAGTCCGTTGCTTTTCCGCTTATCTCCTCCGGCGTATACAGATATCCCAAGAAAGAGGCGCTCAAAGTCGCCGTAGACATGATAAGCGAGTTTCTTCTTGAAAACGATATGCTTGTCTATATAGTTATTTTTGACATATCTTCTTTCCAGATAAGCCAAAAGCTTTTCAACAGCATCTGCGAATACATTGACGATAAGTATGTTGATACCCACTCCGATTTCACCTTAAATCGTCAGCTGGAAATGCAGGAGAGCTATACGCTTTCTTATCCCACTGTTGCGCAGGAAGAAAGCATAACCGTCGCCACCACTCAAATACTGAACCCTGCCGAACAATATATCGGCTATACATTAGAAGACGCGGTTAAAAATATCGATGAAAGTTTTACACAGATGCTTCTTAGAAAGATTGACGAGGCAGGTATGACCGATGCCCAGTGCTACAAAAAGGCAAACATTGACCGAAAACTTTTTTCAAAAATACGAAGCAACGATAATTACAAACCGAAAAAATCAACTGCTCTTGCCTTTGCCATCGCCCTTGAACTTTCCCTTGACGAAACAAAGGATTTACTTATGAAAGCAGGCTACGCGCTGTCCCACAGCAACAAATTTGACATCATTGTTGAATACTTTATAAAAAACAGAAATTACAATATTTATGAAATAAACGAAGCGCTTTTTGCTTTCGACCAGTGCCTGCTGGGCGCTTAATTGTCGCCTGAGAAGCGACCAAAAGTAATTCAAAACCTCCTATAATGAACTTGCAAGGTTGAAAAACGACCGAACACAATTCATTATACGGAGGTTTTATTTATGAAAAACACAAACAACACCACAGAACTTGTATTCATCATAGACCGCTCAGGCTCAATGCACGGCCTTGAGAAGGACACCATTGGCGGCTTCAATTCAATGATAGAAAAGCAGAAAAAGCAGGACGGAAAGTGCTATGTTTCCACCGTTTTGTTTGACGATGTAAGCACAGTGCTCCACGACAGACTGCTCCTTGAAAACGTTCCCGAAATGACAGAAAACGATTATTTTGTAGACGGCTGTACCGCGCTTATTGACGCTATCGGCTCTGCAATCCACCATATCGGCAACATTCATAAATACGCCAGAGAAGAGGACGTACCTCAAAACACAATGTTTGTAATAATTACCGACGGCTATGAAAACGCAAGCCACATTTACAACAGCGACACAGTCAAAAAAATGATAGAACGCCAGAAGAATAAATACGGCTGGGAATTTCTCTTTATCGGGGCAAACATTGACGCGGTTGAAACGGCTGCAAACTTCGGCATTGAAAAAGACAGAGCTGTAAACTACTGCGCTGACCAGACGGGAACAAGCGTTGTTTACGACGCTGTCTGCATGGCGGTAGAAGATATTAGGGAAAATTGCCAGATTAAGCCGGACTGGTCCAGAATGATTGACGAGGATTTCAAAAGCAGATAATAGCATACCGTCTGTTAACAGCAGTTTCTGTTGCAACAAGCAAACCAAAGCATTATAATATAGCCTGACCGGCTAAGATGCAGGTCAGGCCTTGTTGGTTTTTATCTCCGACAAGACCGAAAATCTTTTAATTTTCAGCATTAACAGGAGATACGCGGCTATGACTCCGGAAAATGATCTTGGCAAAGGCGAAATCAGAAAACTTGTCTGGCGGATTGCCATACCCAGCATGCTGGCGCAGTTTGTAAACGTGCTTTACAGCATCGTTGACAGAATGTATATAGGAAATATCAAGGAAACAGGCGGCCTTGCTCTGGCAGGCGTGGGCGTCTGCGGACCTGTTGTAACAATGATCGGCTCCGTGGCTTTCCTGGTGGGAATTGGCGGCGCACCGCTGATGAGCATCCGCATGGGCGAAGGAAAAATAGAAGAAGCAAAAAAGATTGTTGCAAACTGCTTCCTTACTCTTTGCGTTTTTGCGGCGGTGCTGACAGCCGTTGTAATCCCCCTAAGACAGCCGATGCTTACTCTCTTCGGCGCCAGCGGAAATATTTATCCCTACGCAGACGCTTATTTTACCGTCTACGTCAGCGGTACTGTCTTTGCGCTTTTGTCAACGGGAATGAACCAGTTTATAATCGCCCAGGGCTTTGCGAAACGCGGTATGTTTTCCGTTTTGCTTGGCGCAATACTGAATATTATTCTTGACCCCATATTTATTTTCGCACTTAATATGGGCGTAAGAGGTGGAGCGATTGCAACCGTTATTTCCCAGGCGGCAAGCGCCGCTTATGTGCTTTTCTTCCTTTTCGGCAAAAAAGTTACCATAAAGATATCGTTCGGCGGCTATTCGATGAAGATAATTCGCCGAGTTCTGCTTCTCGGACTTTCGCCGTTTTTGATAATCGCTCTAGATAACGTTATGATTATCGCAATGAACGCCGTTTTACAGAAATACGGCGGACCGGATAGCGGCGACCAGCTGATAACCTGCGCCACAATCGCCCAAAGCTTTATGCTTGTAGTGACAATGCCTCTGGGCGGAATAAGCGGAGGAACCCAAACTATTCTTTCCTATAACTACGGAGCAGGTCAAACACTTAGGGTAAAAAAGGCGCAGAAATATATTTTTGCTCTCTGCACAGGATATACAACACTGATGTTCGCTGTATCATTTCTTGCAAGTCCGCTGTTCGTTCGCCTGTTTACAAGCGATCCCGAACTTGCAAAAGAGGCGGTAAACACAATAAAGATATGCACCGCCGCAATAATACCGCTGGGTATCCAGTACCCGATTGTTGACGGATTTACGGCGCTGGGTCAGGTTAAATATTCCTTTCCGCTGTCCTGCTGGCGAAAACTCGTTTACTTTCTCTGCGTTTTCATTCTGCCGCCGTTTCTCGGTGCAAAATCTGTCTTTCTGGCGGAGCCCATTTCCGACGTTCTGGGCCCCGTTGTTTCCATCACGGTACAGGCAATCGCAATGAAAAAGGTACTTGCAAAACGAACTTAAAATCACAGCGGACTTTTTCGCTTAATATACCGCAAAACAAAAAAGCAATCGCACTTTGCCAATAAAACGCTTTGTGTGATTGCTTTTATTATTTTATATTTAATTAGAGCAGATGATAATGAGGAATAATATCCTCATAACTGCCGTCTTTCATTCTAAACCCTGACGGAATTACGCCGAGCTTTACAAAGCCCAGTTTTTCATAAAGATGAAGAGCGGGCTTGTTGCTTTTTACAACAGCGTTGAACTGAAGTATTCCGAAGCCCAGCTCTTTTGCCGTTTTCATGCAGTGGGTAACCAGCTGTTCGCCGATATGGTTCCCCCTCAAATCGGAGCGCACTGCGTAACTTGCGTTGCAAATATGGCCACATCTGCCCACATTATTGGGATGAAGAATATAAAGGCCTGCAACTTCGCCGCTGTCTGCGTCCACCGCCACGCCTGTAAACGACTGAGAGGAGAAAAACTCTTCCCCTGTTTTTTCGTTCAGCGTTTCGGTCTGGGGAAAAGCCACCCCATCTTCAACGACTTTGTTCCAAACTTTTATAGCACCCGGAATGTCCTGAGGTGTTATTTTTCTTATTTTTACTGTCATCTTACTGCTTCGTCTCCGGCAAAATTTTATTTTCCCCAGTTGTCAATTACTGAAATCAGGGTGTCGTATTCTTTCGTCGTAATATTGTCCGGCTTTGCAACAAGAATACGCTTCATCGTGCTCTTTTTATCCACCGTCCATACAGAAAGCTTATAGCCCTTTTTATGGAGCAGTTCGGAAAGCTGACCGCCTACGTATTTATAGTTGCAGTTAAATCCTATCGCTCCCGAATCTTCCAGAATAGTAATCAGTTTCTGCTGATAATCGTCTGAAAAAATCTTTATACGCGACGGCATATAGTTAAGGTAATACGGCAGATCGTTGCACGACGATTCCTTAACAGCGGCAACGTTCCAAGTCTCAATACCTGTTAAAAACGCGCGCTGATAGAGATTATATTCAATTAACAAATCGTGCAGAGCGTTCAGCGTTTTTGTCTCTTTTATATCGAGATTAAGTTCAATATCCGTTCCCTGAAGCAAAGCAAACGCGTCTCTCAGCGCAACGCCGTCGTTATTTGTAACAACAATATCGTGGGACATAACAAGCGTTCCGTCAGGCCTTTGACGGATATCCATTTCAAACACCTGAACTTTATTATCAATAGCCGCCTGAACAGATTCAATACTGTTTGCAGGGGTGCCGAAAGCGCCTGTATGCGCCGTAATAGTAAAACCGTTCACAAATTTCAGCTTCCTTTCCTCATAGGATTTCGTAATAGCGTAATTGGCAACGCCTATAACCATCGCAACGGAAATCAGAAAACTGACAACCTGATATGAAAAGTGCTTTGCCCATGTGGGGGTCATGTTGCGCTTGAGGAACTTCTTAAATTTTACCCATCGGGAAATCTTTTCTGCCATCAAACCGCCTCTTAATATGGAATTCAGGTAGAATAACAAACCCTTACCCAGTCGCAAAATGCCGAGATATACTCGGCATTTGCTTTATCTTAATAAAATTTTATCAGTCCTGACGGCTGCCTGAATAGTTAGGCGCCTCCTTAGTAATATATACGTCGTGAGGATGGCTTTCAATAAGGCCTGCGCCGGTAATTTTAACGAATTTAGCGTTTGTGCGCAATTCCTGGATGCTGTGGCAGCCCACATAACCCATACCGGAGCGGAGACCGCCCATCATCTGATAAATTGTATCGCCCACAGCTCCCTTATAAGGAACACGGCCTTCAACGCCTTCGGGAACGTACTTCTTGTTGTCTTTCTGGAAGTAACGGTCAGCGGAACCTCTGTGCATAGCGCCGAGAGAGCCCATGCCGCGGTAAACCTTGAACTGACGGCCCTGCCAAATTTCCATTTCACCGGGTGATTCCTCACAGCCGGCAACAAGCGAACCAACCATAACAACTGAACCGCCTGCGGCAATAGCCTTAACGATTTCACCGCTGTATTTAATACCGCCGTCTGCGATAATCGGAATACCGTATTTATCAGCCATTTCTGCTGAATCGTAAATTGCTGTAATCTGGGGAACGCCGATACCTGCAACAACACGTGTGGTACAGATTGAGCCGGGGCCAATGCCGACTTTAACAGCGTCTGCGCCTGCTTTGATGAGAGCTTCTGTGCCCTCAGCAGTGGCAACGTTACCTGCGATAAGAGAAATATCCGGGAACGCTTCCTTAACCTTTGCTACTGATTTAAGGATATTCAGGCTGTGGCCGTGAGCAGAGTCAAGAACGAACGCGTCTACCTGAGCATCTGCAAGAGCCTTTGCGCGAACAAGAACGTCGTCTGTGGCGCCGATAGCGGCTGCGCAGAGAAGGCGGCCCTTTGTGTCACGAGCAGTGTTGGGATACTTAACTGATTTTTCAATATCTTTAATGGTAACAAGACCTGTCAGCTTTCCGTTTTTGTCAACGAGAGGAAGCTTTTCAACCTTGCTCTTCATAAGGATAGCCTTTGCGTCCTCAAGAGTTGTGCCTGCCATTGCGGTTACAAGCTTATCTTTCGGGGTCATAACATCGGCAATCTTTACGTCAAAATCCTGCATGAAACGCAGGTCGCGGTTTGTAAGAATACCAACAAGTGTGCCGTCCTCCTCACAGATCGGAACACCGCTGATCTTGTACTTGCCCATAAGAGCGTCTGCGTCTTTCGCAGTATGATTGGGAGAAAGATAGAACGGATTGGTGATAACGCCGTTCTCCGAACGTTTTACCTTATCAACTTCAATCGCCTGCTCTTCAATAGACATATTCTTATGAATAACACCGATTCCGCCTTCACGGGCAATGGCGATCGCCATTCTTGACTCGGTTACGGTATCCATAGCCGCTGTCATTACCGGGATATTCAGCGTAATGTTTTTTGTCAGCTTTGTGGTCAGATCGACCTCTGCAGGAAGAACGTCGGACTCTGCCGGAATCAGCAGCACGTCGTCAAATGTAAGTCCTTCTTTTACAAATTTTGCGCCATATTCGCTCATTTCTTAACCTCCGTCTTTTTAATATTTCTACTATAATAGCACTTTTTTATATGCTGTTCAAGCATAAATTTTATTTTACAGCAGATAAAATTAAGCCACTGCCGAAAATCAGAATTATTACTCGCCTGCAAAGTAAGCAATCTTGCGGGCAGTCTCTTCAACGGTATTGCCGTCGCACTTAATTACAGCGTCGGCGTACCTGCTGTAAAGGGGAAGCCTCTCGTCGTACATATCCCTGAGCGTACTGCCTTTTTTCAGCACAATGCCTCTGCTCTCAGGGTTTCCCAGTCGCTCAACCATTGTCTCATAATCAAGATGAAGGTAAATAATTTTACCCATTTTTTTCAGGTGTTCCATTGCCTTTTCGGAATAAACTACGCTCCCGCCGGTGGCGATAACCGTTCCGCTTATATCAAGAGAAAGTATCGCTTTTTCCTCAGCACTGCGAAAATAGTCTAATCCTTCTGTATCTATTATCTGCTGAAGCCGTCTGTTTTCAAGATTTTGGATAAGCAGATCGGTATCAAAAAAATTCTTCAGCATCATTTTTGCCGCAACAACCCCGCAGGTGGATTTGCCGCAGCCCGGCATTCCAATTAAAATTACGTTTCCTTTAACCAAAACTTTTTCTCCGTTATTTTTGTTTAACTCCCGCCTTTTTGCAGAAATCAGCCATAATGCATTCACCGCATTTCGGATTTCTGGCGGTGCAGACATCCCTGCCGAACATAACTATTCTGTGGCAGAAATCAGAGCTTTCATCAGGGGGAATTATTTTTTTAAGTTCAAACTCAATCTTCTTCGGGTCCTTTACCGAAACAAGACCAATTCTGTTGCTTATTCTTATCATATGGGTGTCGACAACGATGGCGGCCTTGCCGTAAACATCGCCGACAATAAGATTAGCCGTCTTGCGCCCTACTCCCGGCAGGGTAACAAGTTCTTCAATATTATCAGGAACGACGCCGCCGAATTTTTCCTTAACGATCTTCGCCATTCCTATTATTGACTGGGCTTTGCTTTTATAAAAGCCGCAGGAATGAATAAGTTCCTCAACGTCCTCCTGCTTTGCATTGCAGTAGTCGTCAAGAGTTTTATATTTTGCAAAAAGCGCAGGTGTAACAAGATTTACTCTTGCGTCTGTGCACTGCGCCGAAAGTCTCACCGCCACAAGCAGTTCAAAGGGATTTGAAGCGTTCAGCGAACAAACCGCCTCAGGATAAAGCTGTATCAGCGCGTCTACCGCTTTTTGCGCTCTGTCCTTTTTTGTCATTTGTTTCTCCCCTTTATTTTGTCCCAGTACGCCTTGGCGCTCTGCTCGTTTTTATTGTCTGAAAATTCATAGTATTTTCTGTTCTTCAGCGCGTCCGGCAAATACTGCTGGTTTACCCAGTGGTTATCAAAATCATGGGGATAAAGATAAAACTGGCCTTTGACCTCTGCGTCTTCGCCGTCATAATGCTTGTTCTGAAGCTGGCGTGGTATCGGCGAATAGTTGCCCTTTTGAACGTCAGCCATTGCGGAATTTATTCCGCAGTAAGCAGAATTGCTCTTGGGACTGTTGCAAACAAGCACAACAGCGTCTGCCAAAGGTATTCTCGCCTCCGGCATTCCCAGCATCTGGGCGGCGTCCACCGCCGCTTTTACGATTGGAATTATCATGGGATAAGCAAGCCCCACGTCCTCGCAGGCGCAGACCATAAGCCGTCTGCACGCAGAAGGCAGATCCCCAGCCTCCAGCAGTCTTGCAAGATAGTAAAGCGCAGCGTTTGGATCAGAACCGCGCATTGATTTTTGATAAGCTGAAATAATATCGTAATGCTCGTCGCCCTCGCGGTCGTATTTTGCGGCGCTTTTCTGTGAAAATTCCAGCGCAAGAGCCTCGGTAACGAATTTTTCCCCTTCTGAAACTGAGGAAGCGAAAAAGCAGTTTTCCACTCCGTTAAGGGATTTGCGAACGTCTCCGCCCCCTGCCTTTGCCAGCAGTCGGGGAACGTTTTCCTCCCACGCTATTTTAATGCCGTTTTCTTCTGCTAAGAAGTTAAACGCTTTTTCAATAAGAGGCGTAACGTCCTCCCACTGCACCGCCTTAAATTCAAAAACAGTACAGCGGCTTAAAACAGCAGGATAGATATAAAAATACGGGTTCTCCGTTGTTGAAGCAATAAGGGTTATCTTTCCGTTTTCTATGTACTCCAGCAAAGACTGCTGCTGGCGCTTGTTGAAATACTGAATTTCGTCAAGATAAAGCAGAATTCCGTTGGGAGCAGAAAGAGTATCAAGCTCCGCAACGATATCTTTTATATCGGATGTGGAAGCGTTCGTTCCGTTAAGGCGGCGAAGAGCGCGGTTAGTCTGCTTCGCAATAATTGACGCCACCGTTGTTTTGCCTACTCCCGAAGGCCCGTAAAATATTAAATTGGGAATATTGCCTGACTCTATGAGCCGACGAAGGGCTTTCCCCTCGCCCAACAGGTGCTTTTGACCGACTACGTCGTCAAGCGTCTGCGGCCGTATTCTGTCTGCCAGCGGGTTTAACATCCTCTTTCTCCTTTGAATAAACGCATCCGCAGAAATTTTGGCGGTAAAGTCCGTACTCCCTGGAAAGTTCAATGGAGCGTTTATATCCTTCTCGTTTTTTGAAATCGGAGGGAAGCCATTTTACGCCGTATTTTTCGGCGATTTCCGAACCGATTTCGTTTATCTTTGCCGCGTTTTTCAGCGGACTGATTGAAAGCGTTGTGCAAAAATAATCAAAGCCGTTTTCCGCCGCAAGTTTGGCCGCGCTTTCAAGGCGCAGGCGGTAACAGCGAAAACAGCGCTCGCCGCCCTCAGGGCAGTCCTCATATCCCTTGGCGATACTGAAAAAATCATCGCTGTTATATTCACCTGCAATAAGTTTTACAGGATGAACAAAGGGCATCTCACCGATCAGCCGTTTTTGCTCGGCAAGTCGCTTGTCAAATTCCTGCTTCGGCGAAATATTAGGATTATAATAATATACAGTAATATCAAAATACTGTGAAAGCCATTCAAGCGTATAACTTGAGCAGGGCGCGCAGCAGCTGTGGAGCAAAAGAGAGGGCACAAGGTCCTCTCTTCTGTTTTTTTCAATTAGAGTTTCACAAAGTTTGTTATAATTGATTTTATTCATCATTTGCTTAAATAATACGTCGGGTTAACACGGGAACCGTCCAGCCTTATCTCAAAATGACAGTGGGGTCCCGTTGAGTTTCCGGTAGAACCGCTCTTTGCAATCTGCTGACCTTTCTTAACAGTCTCTCCGGTTCCTACAAGGATAGACGAATTATGAGCGTAAAGCGTTACCACCGTTCTGCCGTGAGAATCTGTGCCGTGATAAATCATAACGTAATAGCCGTAACTGTAATCAAGGCGCTTAACTTTAATAACAACGCCTGACTGGGCGGCAACCACCTTTGAGCCGGTGGAACACGGGAAATCTATTCCGCCGTGGTACTTTCCGCTGGAATAATTCGGGAAACCTGCGGAAATTGTATAATTGCCCGGCACGGGGTACTTCATGTTCAGCACAGCGTCTGAATTATTGTAAATACCTTCGGCTGAATATGAACCGCCGTTTGAAGCGCTTGTCGTGTGCTTTTTATCTTCGTCTGAAAGAGTAGTTACTTCATCGGGCGATTTAAGGCCTGAAATAAGCGCGCTGATCTCGTCCTGAACAGCCTTAGTCAGCTCCTCATCTTCATTTCTAAATTCGGTGTACATCTGGTTCTGAGAGTTTAACTTTGCAAGAAGCGCGTCGCTCTCCGCCCTGTCGGAAGCAAGAGTAATCTTGTTGGCGGCAATAGTCTCCTGATTGCGCTCTATCTGATCCTGCTTCGTTTTAAGAGTGTCGTTCTTTTTGTCAAGATCCGCCTTGATGGTTTCGTATTCTTTCTTCTGCTGGTTAAGACCATCCTGCTTTGTGCAGATCTCTTCCATCTTTGTGTTTACTTCCTGCAAAAGCTCAGTGTCGCTCTTTGCGACGGCCTTTATCATCTCGTATCTTGTAAGAAAACCTGAAACGTCCTTGCAGGAAAGAAGCGCGGTGATTATGCTGTAATGTCCGCTTATGTACATAACTCTCAGGCGGTAGCAGTAAGCCTCATACGTCGCTTCAAACTTTTCGTTAAGACCGTCCAGCTCCTCCTGGGCCTCAGAAATAACTTCTTCAAGAGCCTTAAGCTGTTCTTCGTTTTTCTTTATCTGGGGCTTAAGTTTGTCGATCTCTTTCTGGTTTTCGTCGATCTGCTCCTGCATAACCGTCAGTTGGTCGTTCATTGAGCCGATCTTCTGGTCAAGAGTATCTATATACTCCTGGGTAACCTTTGAATCTTTTGCAAGTTCCTTTAACTTTTTTTCTGATTCGGTAATGCTTTCCTGCAGTTCCTGCTGCTGCTCTTCAAGAGTTTTCTTTACCTCTTCTTTTTTTGCCTCTTCTTCGGCATTGGTGGTGCTTTCCTTTGAAACTTCTGTTGTTGCATCTGAAGCAGGAGCGGGAGCCGCCCACACCGAACCTGTAAGAGTGCAAACGGAAAATACCACCGCAAGCAGAAACACGACTGCTCTTTTTGAAATATTATTCAATTTCCGCTCTCTCCTTACGGTAAATATATTTCCGGATCAACATAATCGTAATAGTTCGGTGTTCTTACCTCAAAGTGGCAGTGGGGTCCCGTTGAGTTACCCGTTGAGCCGCTTTCGGCAATCTTCTGCCCTTTCTTTACATATGTTCCTTCGGATACGGAACGCTTGCTGTTGTGGGCATAAAGAGTATAAACCTGGTTGCCGTTTTTATCTTTCTTGTCGTGCATTATAACGATATAACGGCCGTAACTGCGGTAATTGCCGTTAGAGTCTTTAAGGTCTGTAGAAACAATTACCGTTCCCGATTCAGCGGCAACGACCGTAGAACCTGTCGGGCAGGCAAAGTCACAGCCCGTATGGCCCGAATAACCGTAAAACGACGTTGTTATCGTCGTCTGGCTGGGCACAGGATACGTAAGGCTGAGCGTCTTTGAAGAAGACGTGGTAGTCTTTTTAGTTGTATCTTTATCAGAATCATCACCGTCAGACGGTTTCTTCGTTGTTTGCTTTTCAGTAGTTGTTGTCGTTGTGGAATATTTCTCCGCAGCCTCGGCAATCTGTCTGTTAATCTCGTCCAGATCTTCCTGTGTCTGGTCGCGGTATTCTGAATAAGCTTTCGTTTTGTCTGTAAGCTGTTTAAGAAGCGTGTTTGCTTCCTGCTGTTCTTCAGAAAGTGTCGTTTCCTGGGTTTCCATTTCTTTCTTATCGGCTTCCAGCGATTTAACAGTTGCGGCAAGTTCCTTTTCAGTGTTAACAAGCTCCGTCTGTTTTTCCTTCAGCGTGTCCTGCTTGTCTGCCAGATCGGCTTTCGCCTCTTTGACTTCCGTTCCTGTTTCCTGGATAGATTTAAGCAGCTGAGTATCATGCTTTGAAACTCTGCTTATCATTTCATATCTTGTAAGCAGCTGGCCGATGTCACTGCTGGTGAGCAGAAAAGACAATACGCTTGTCTCGCCGCTGATATACATTGCGCGAAGGCGCTGACAGTATTCTTCATAATTCTTGTTGAAACTTACCATCAGTTCGTCGATTTCTTCGTTAAGATCATCGATCTGAACGTCTATCTCGGCGATTTCCTCCGTGTTTTCCTTGTGCTGTCTGTTCAGGCTGACAATACGGTCTTCGGAAGAACTTACTTTATCTTTAACTATATTCAGCTGTTCACGCAGATATTTAATTTTTTCATCAAGCGCGTTGATATATTCTTCCGTATCTTTGCTCTGATCACCGAGATCGTCAAGCTGGCTCTGAACTTCGCTGAGTTTGCTTTCCAAATATTCCTGCTTCTGCTCCGGGGTCATATTTTCATAATTAACGTCCTGCTGGGCGGAAACGGTAATATTGGAAAAAACTGTTACCGAAAGGAAGCAGAAAGCCAGAAAAACGGCAAAAAATTTCACAAAATAGTTCTGACGTTTCACTGGCTTCACTTCCTAAAAATAATACGATATAGAATTTATAGAATTTGTTTTTTAATTTTACAGATAGTTCATGGGGTTTACTTGCGTTCCGTTTACACGAACCTCAAAGTGGCAGTGGGGGCCTGTTGAGTTACCCGTTGAACCGCTCTTCGCAACGATCTGGCCGGCAGTAACATGGTCGCCCTGGCTGACGAGAATGCTGCTGTTATGGGCATAAAGTGTTGAAAGGCCGTCGCCGTGGTCGATGATAAGGTATCTGCCATAGCTGTATGTAAGGTACTTAACAAGAATAACGGTACCTGACGCCGCGGCATATACGTTTGAGCCGCTGCCTACCGGGAAGTCAACACCGCCGTGGTAAGCGCCAGATGAATAATTGGGATAGCCCGCTGAAATAGTACGGGAATCAGTGGGATAACGAAGCTGGCCTGAACCTGAACCTGTTGAACCGCTTCCGCTGTATGCCGCTGAAATCTCGTTTTCAACAGCCTGGAGTTTTGCCTTGTCGGTTTCGATCGCTTCCAGATACTCGGAGCTCTGGCTTGCAAGTTTTTTCATAAGCGCGTTGCACTCTGAAACTTCGCTGTCCAGTTCCGCCTTTGATGAAGAAGTATCGTCGATATTCTTCTGGAGAGACGCCTTGTCCTCTTCCAGCGACTTCTTGTCGTCGTCGTACTCTTTCTTCTTTTCCTCGAGCTTCTTCTTTTCAGCTTCGATTTCCTTCATCTTCTGCATAAGCTCGTCCAGCGTTGCGCTGTCCTGCTCTGAAACTGACTTTATCATTTCCGAGCGGGTAAGCAAAGCGCTGAGGTCAGGGCAGGTAAGCAGAACCTCAAGAGTTGACGCACTGCCGCTGATATACATAGCGCGCAGACGCTGGCAGTATTCTTCATAAACAGTATCGAATTCCGCCTGCTTTTTATCAATCTCTATCTGAGTTTGGTTAATCTCTTTTTCTGTTTTTTCAATATTCGCCTGAGTTGCGTCAATCTCTGCCTGAAGTGCAGCTTTGTCGTCCTCAAGGTTGTCTATCTTGTCCTGCAGCAGATTTATTTTTTGCTGAAGAACGCTGATATATTCTTCCGTTTCGCTTTTTTGCTGTGAAAGATCGTCAAGCTTGTCCTGGGCGCTGTCAATTCTTGACTGGATTTTGTCTTTCTCGTCTTCCAGCTCAGAACGTGACTTTGCCTGAACGGCAACAGCCGACGTCATGCTCGTAGCAATAAGCACTATGCTGCATATAACGGAAATTAATTTTACTAATGATTTAGACCGCACTAATCTCACTGCCTTCCTTATTCAGGTACTTGCTCATTGTAATTACTGAACCGCCGACACCGCTTACAATACCGATGGCAACGAAAATCCCAAGCATTGCCAGCGCGTAATCGCTGAAGGGAAGCGCCGAAAGGCTCAAAGAGGTGAGGAAATCGTGGAACTGATTAACCGCCAGTTCGTAAAGACCCCATACAAGACCTAATGAGATAACGCCTGAAAGAATACCCAAGATCATGCCTTCAACAACAAACGGTAATCGGACGAAACTGTTCGTTGCGCCGACAGACTTCATAATGCTGATCTCAAGGCGGCGGGAATAAACCGTAAGCTTAATTGTATTTGAAATGATGAACAGAGAAATAGCAAACAGCACTGCGATAATTACAATTGAAATAATCGTGATACCGTGGCGGATAGCAACCAGTTTCTGGGCAAGATCCTTGTTTTCTCTGATGGTGTCAACATTGTTGAGCCCCTTTAACTGCTTGACCGTAGTGTCAAACTTGCTCAAATCCGCAACGGTTACCTTGTAAGCGTCCGGAAGCGGAATGTCAGAGCTTATCTGGGTGAAGAACTGAGCCTGAGCGTCTTCCATTGTTTCAAGCTGTTCAGCCCATGCGTCCTCTTTCTTGATAAACTCAATATCTTTGATATTATCCATCGCCTTGATCTCTTCGCCCATCTGGGTAATCGCGGCGTCGGTAGTATCGTCTTTAATATAAACCATTATTACGTTTTCCTCTTCAATACGGGAAAGAAGAGAGTCCATATTGAGGAAAATCATTGAAGCGGAACCGATGAGCACGAGACAGCTCATCAGAACGCAGATAGAAGCAATGGACATCATACGGTTTGTCCAAGTGTTTCTAAATCCTTCCTTGATCAAATATCTTAAACTTGCACCTGTCATTATTCCGTACCTCCGTCTGTGCTAGCCTGGCTCGTTTCTTCCGGTACGGCATCGGCGCCTGATGAAAGGACATCGTCCATCATTGCGTCAAGGTTGTCAAAAACGTCGTCGTCATCTGAAGAAGCTTCCTGCTTTTTATCGTCCTTGTCAATATCAATAGATACGCTCTCGTCATAATAGAACATATCTGTCTCTTTGCGGGGCTCCCTGCTCTCAAACTGAGCATGGGTGGGGTCCGGAGTATCCGAAACGACTTCACCGTTTTTAATAACGATTACTCGGCGCTGGAAAGAACGCACAAGGTCGTGCTCATGGGTAACCATGATAACCGTTGTGCCTGCGTTGTTGATCTTCGTAAGCAGTTCAACAATCTCGTGGCTCATCTCAGGGTCAACGTTACCTGTAGGCTCGTCCGCGATAATAAGTTTAGGATTATTAACAAGCGCCCTTGCAAGGGAAACACGCTGCTGCTCACCGCCGGAAAGCTCGTTGGGCATTGAGCGCGCCTTCTGAGAAAGACCTACAAGCTGCAAAATATAAGGCACTCTTTTACGGATCTCCTTTTCCTTTGCGCCGATAACACGCATGGCGAAAGCCACGTTGTCATAAACGCTCATCTTCGGAATAAGGCGGAAATCCTGGAAAACAATGCCCATAGTTCTTCTGTAATAAGGCACCTGGCGTTTCTTCATCGTTGCAGACGAATACTCGTTGCAGATAACTTCGCCTTCAGTGGGTTTCTCCTCATGCATAATCAGTTTTAGGAATGTACTTTTGCCGGCGCCTGACGAGCCGACAACAAAAACGAACTCCCCGTCTTCAATTTTTATATTCACATGATTGAGAGCGTGAGTATCGTTGCTGTCGTACACTTTTGATACATTTCTGAATTCTATCACGTTAATTACCTCTGGTTGTCTCCGCAAATACGGCGGCTTTTTATTGAATGCGTCAGCATTTTCCACAAAAATTTGCAGATAGAAACACTTACAGCATTATATATTTAATATAATATAGCAATCAGCGCTATAAATCAAGTTATATTTCGTAATTATTTTGTAAAAATTATTACCAAATTGTAAATGACTACAGTCCCAAAAAGCGGCTTATAGGTTGATATTACGCCGATTTTTCAGTTAAAAAGCGCCCGCGCATAAGGCGGACGCTTTGCAAAATTTAATATTTAACAGGGCTTGAATCCAGGTATTTGTTAACCATAAGCGCTACTTTGAACACTATCGCGTCGTCAAACTCACGAAGATCAAGACCGGTCAGCTTTTTAATTTTTTCAAGTCTGTACACCAGCGTGTTGCGGTGAACGAAAAGTTTTCTTGATGTTTCGGAAACGTTAAGATTGTTTTCAAAGAATTTCTGAATTGTAAACAGCGTTTCCTGGTCAAGGCTGTCGATTGAGCCTCTCTTGAATACTTCCTTGAGGAACATATCGCAAAGGGTTGTGGGAAGCTGATAAATCAAACGGGCAATACCGAGATTTTCATAGCTTACTATTGATTTTTCGGTATCAAATACCTTGCCGACTTCAAGAGCTACCTGAGCTTCCTTAAAGGAATGGGCAAGTTCTTTAATTCCCGTAACTCTTGTGCCAATGCCCACAACAACGTTGCAGTAAAACTCTGTTGAAAGAGTATCGCAGATAGAGCGGGCAAGTTTTTCCAAATCCTTGCTTTCAACGTTGGGGCGAACTTCCTTAACAAGGGCAATATCTTTCTCGTTAATATCAATAACAAGGTCCTTGGTCTTGTCCGGGAAGAAATTCTGGATAACGTCGTAAACGGAAACGTCAGTATCCTGAGTAATTCTTATAAGGAAAACTACTCTTGACGCGTCGTTGTTAAAATGAAGTTCCCTTGACTTTATATAAATATCACCGGGAAGAATATTGTCAAGAATAACGTTTTTAACGAAGTTTGAGCGGTCAAACTTTTCATCGTTATTCTGTTTTATCTGGTCAAGAGCGACGGCGATAAGATCTGCGTAATGCTTGCTGAGATCGTCAGTTCCGTCAACAAAAACGGCATAATCGGGATGAACCGAATTTCCGAATGCTTTGTAAGTGCAGTTATCAACACAGATTTGAAGTCCGTTAAAAACTCCGGCAGAAATAACTCCCTTGCGAAGTTCTCCTATCTGGCCCAGTTCACTGCAGGCGATAACCGTTCCGCCTTCGTCAACTACGCCGATGGTACGGTCAACAACTTCGCGCATCTGATTGATAATGCTCTGAAATAATCTGTTTGGCACGAGGATTACACTCCTTTACGTCAATGTCTCAGCGGTTAAGTTGCACAAATTCAACTTTCCTCTGTTGTACATATTATACAAGACGTTTAATCAATTTGCAACCTTTTGACAAATTTTTTTATATTTTTTTGTGCGACTTGCATAATCAGCGCAAAACCTCTGCAAAAAAACACAATATATTGTTATTCAGCCACGCTCCGACAACTATTTGCTAAGTGACTGAACTTCCTCATCTGTTAAATAACGGCATCCGCAGGGGGGAAGAGAGCTGTCCAAAGGCACTGAACCCATCTGTATTCGCTGGAGAGTTTCCACCTTGATTGAAAATCTGGCAAACATTCTTTTTATCTGGTGATACAGTCCCTGGCGGATAACTACTTTTGCCTTTCGCCTGTCGCCGTCCACCGCTTCGAGAGACGCTGAAAGAAGCGTTTTCCCGTCCATCTCCATTCCGCTCTCAAAGGCTTTCTTTACTTCATCGTCAAAGGGAGCGGACAGACCGGCAATATATGTTTTAGGAACATGGTTTGACGGGCTTAAGATCTTGTGGGCAAACGCTCCGTCGTCAGTAATCAAAACAAAACCTGTGGTATCCTTGTCCAGCCTGCCGGCAGGGAAGAGATTTTTTCTTCTCATCTCTTCCGGTAAAATATCAATAACCGTCTTCATTCCTTTTCCGTCGCTGGCGGAAATAACGCCCTTCGGCTTGTTCATCATAATATAGACATACTGACGATAGTTTATCTCTTTGCCGCCGCAGACAAGCACGTCCCGCCCGGGCTCAAACTGCGCACTGCCGGCGGTGACCGTCTTTCCGTTCAGCGTCACCTGTTTCTGCCGCAGAAGCGCCTTTGCCCGGGAACGGCTGATATTAAGTTCCTGCGCTAATACTTTTTCTATTCGTTCGCTCATTTTCGCTTTTCCAGTCCGGTCATAAAACCGTTGTCAGCCGAAGTATTGCAGATGTCGCCGCCTATAACTTTTCCGTTGCAGACAAGCAGATCCGCCACTATCCCCTCGGTGTATCCTTCATAATTAGTTATCTCGTATGTATAGAGAGTTACGTTTTGCCCCTTGTAAGGCTCCAGGTCATATCCCTGGTCAGTCTGAATTTCGTTGTAATTCATATAAACGTCGTTCCACTGGGCAGGAACAGTTATTGTTTTTTCACTGCTCTCTCCCGTCTCCCAGCCAAGAGAGTTAAGATATTTTTCTCCCTCCGCCGCGCTGGAACAGTTGACCTGGGTAGACGCGCTTTTGCTGTCGCTTACATGATTTGAAACGAACGTAAGCAAAACCACTACCACTCCCGTTACAACAAGAATCAGCCCGAAAACGGTTTTCGGGCTCATTTTGAAAGTCATGACCTTCATAAAATACCACCTCAGAATATTTTATGCCGCTCATGACCGAATATTGCTTTAAATTAAATATTCTTTCCATTCGTCCAGCAGACGTGTGTCCGCTGTAACGTCCATAACAATTCCGCCGTCGGTATACTCCTCGCTGTGCACCGCCGCGTTTTTTCTGACGGAGCCTGCAACAGCGCCCTTTTGATACGGAACAAGCAGTTTTGCCCTGGCGGATTTTCCAGGAAGGGAATCTGCCACCGCCTTAAGCAGTTCGTCAAGTCCCTGACCTGTTTTTGCGCTTATAAACACGCTTTTGCCCACCAGCGGAAAACGTGTTGCCTCCGGCGCAAGGTCGCATTTGTTCAAAGCGTTGATAACAGGCTTGCCAACGCAGCCGAGACTTTCAAGAACGTCCGCCGTAACCTGCATATGCTTACTGCATTCCGGGGACGAAATATCGCAGACATTGACAATAACGTCTGCCCACACCGCCTCTTCAAGAGTTGAACGGAAAGCGTCCACCAGTTCATGGGGCAGACGGCTGACAAGTCCAACGGTATCGACAAGCATTATCTCCCGTCCGTCAGGCAGAGTAAGCCTCCTTGCGGTGGGGTCAAGGGTTGCAAAAAGTTTGTCCTCTTCTAAAACGCCTGCGTTTGTCAGGGCATTCATCAGCGTTGATTTTCCCGCGTTTGTATAGCCTACGATGGCAACGGACAGCGCTCTGTTTTTACGGCGCCTTTCGTGGACGCGCTCACGGCGCAGCCGCACCGCCTCCAGCTGACGTTCAAGAGCCGCTATCCTTCGGCGGATATGGCGCTTGTCTGTTTCCAGTTTTGTTTCACCCGGGCCTCTGGTACCTATTCCGCCGCCAAGTCTGGAAAGCGATGTTCCCTGGCCCGCAAGGCGGGGAAGACGATACTGAAGCTGGGCAAGTTCAACCTGAAGCTTACCCTCGCTGGTCTTGGCTCTACCGGCGAAAATATCAAGTATAAGCGCCGTTCTGTCAATAACCGCAGTATCCGTTTTATTTTCAAGATTGCGCACCTGAACAGGAGTTAACTCGCCGTCGGCAATTATCAGGTCGATATCGTTTGCGTCGCAGAAATCAGAAATTTCCTGCGCCCGCCCGCTGCCCACATAAAGAGCCGCGTCAGGGGTAGGCCGTTTCTGTATCATCGTTCCGATAACGTCGGCGCCTGCTGTGGAAGCGAGTTCCTCAAGTTCCAGCATTGACGCTTCGGCGTCGTATTCACCTGTATCCAGCCCGATAAGCAGGGCTTTTTCGGGCCGGTCATTCTGTTTTATATCAAATTGATTTTGCAATGTTTACTATCAGTCCTTTACAATTGAGCGCAGAACTTTCGCGGCAATCGGTCCCGCTGTCTGGGAACCTGAATTACCGTATTCAACAACAACTACAAACGCGTAGGGATTATCCTCGTCGTCCATAAAGCCCGTAAACCATGCGGTGTTATGGCTTGTATCGTTATCTATCTGAGCAGTACCGCTCTTGGCGCAAAGGGTGAGACCTTCGTAATTATATTCGCCGTACTGCTCCTTAACATTATAGCGCATCATTTCTTTCAGCTTGCTTGCAGTTTCCGAGCTGAGCAGCTGAGTTTCATTCGTCTTTATATTAAGATTAAGCGCCTTGCCTGCCTGGTTGGCGAGAGAATCCACCTCGTTGAAGCTAACCGCAACGCCGTCATTGGCAACGGCAGAAACAAATCTGAGCATTGCTATCGGCGGAATAAGCGTGTCGCCCTGACCGATACCCGTCCAGCCCACATAGTCGTCAGCGTCGCCTTTTTCAAGGAAAAATCTTCCCTGCTCGGAAACAATCTTATCGCTTATGGTAACGGTTGAAGTAAATCCAAGAGACTGAGCAGTCTTTGCAAGTTTTTCCGGTCCCAGTTCAATGGCTATCTGGGCAAAAGTTGCGTTACAGCTCTTAGCCAGCGCCTGTTTGAACGTAATGGTTCCATGAACGCCGTTACATTCAATAGGTGTGCCCGCTCCCGGGTCATACTCTCCTGTGCAGGTCCACTTGCGGTCATAAATATCGGGAATATTCTCAATAGCGCACACCGCAGTAACAAGTTTGAAGGTTGAACCGGGAGTATAAAGACCTGTTATAAGGCGGTTGATATAAACGCCCTCATATTTTTCATTTGTGTTAAGGTCGCTTGGTTCATCCTCAATATCGTAAGACGGGGTTGAAACAGCGCAGACAATATCGCCTGTTTTGTAATTAACAACGCCGACGCAGCCCGCTTTATAATCTGAAAGCGCCTTATAAGCAGTATTGCATACCTCGCTGTCGATAGTCAGCTGCATATCGTTGCCCTTGCCGTAGCGTTCGATTGAATAAACGCCGAAAAGCAAATTGTATCCCGTGAGATTTGACTTGTAAACAGACTGGATGCCTGAAGAGATATAGCCCTTTGTGTCGCCGACGGTATGAAGAGTTGACTTTCTTGTTGTAGCGTCGTCGCTGTACTCGCGCTTTCCGTCCACAGTCTGGGCAAGTATCTTGTCGTTGCAGTCGGTGATAGTACCTGCTCCGATAAGTTCTCCGTCCTTATAGACATGGCTGTTATACGTTTTCATTACCCAGGTGTCGCCGTTTTGAACAAGGCTGAAAGTCATAAAGCCAAGTCCGAAAAGAAATGCCACCGCAAGTATCCAGAGGAAAATTCCTCTCTTTGTTATCATTTTCATTTCTTACGAGCACCTCCCAGATAATTGTAGGTGCGCACGTCTGACGCTTTAATAAACGCCAGAACTGCCCAGCAGCTTATCATCGACGAACCGCCCTGGCTGACAAAGGGAAGTGTTACGCCCGTCAGCGGAAGGACGTCGGTAATGCCGAAGATATTGAGCGCCGTCTGGAAAAGCAGAAGTCCCGCCCCTGCAACGGCGGCGATTGAATAAAACGTTGAACGCGCCGCGATACTGTTTACCAGCGCTGAAACGGCTATCGCAACGAATGAGAGCACAAGAAGAATTCCGAAAATATATCCCCATTCCTCGCAGATAACGCCGAAAATAAGGTCGGTAGTTCTTGCCCAGACATAGCGGGTGGCGCCGTTGCCGATACCAAGTCCCAGCAATCCGCCTGAAGCCATGCCAACCAGCACTCTTGTCTGCTGGTAGCCCGAATCATTATAGTATTCCCATACATGGCGGTAAACGGAAAATCTGGCAGTAACATAAGATTTATATTTGATTACAATAAATCCGCCCATCGCCGCTGAAGCGATAGCAAGGAAAATAGTCTTAATATCGCCTGAGTTCATAAAGGCGATGATAAGGAAAGTAATAAAGAAAATCAACGCTGTGCCGAAGTCCTTGATTATAATCAGAGAGCCGACGCAGACAAGGGAAAAAGCAATAAAAGCGTAAAGGTTCTTTGACGTCTGGATTTTTTCAAGGGTTGCGGCGCCTACAAATATAAAGGCTATCTTTACAAATTCGGATGGCTGAAAAGTAACGCCGAAAATCGTTATCCAGTTTCTTGCGCCGTGGGTAACGCCCGCGATTGCAATATTTACAATAAGCAATAAAATAGCGCCTATCGCAACGGGCATTCGCAGTTTCATACACAAATCAACGTCGCCCATAAGGAACACCATAAAGATGAACACGAACACACCTGCAACCATCATCAAAAGCTGTTTGAGTGCAGACTCCGGCTCGATACTGCCGATAACTGTTATTCCCACTCCTGACAGGAAAAACGCTATAAACTCCAGCTCAAAATTGCGCCGGTGCATAACGGTGTAAAAAATTGTAACGTAAAGCCATTCCACCGCAACGAGTATCACAATTGAGATAAGCACCTGGACTTGAAATCCGTCCTCCTCGGAATATGAGGCGGGAATGGCGCACATCAGCTGAAAAAGATTGAGCACAATAAGAAGCGCAAAATTGTTAATCGGCTTTATGTGCGGAATTTTTTTCTGTTTAGAAGCCATATTTTGTCACTCCTTACTTTTCGTAGAATATAAACACCCTGTCGCCGAATGTTATCATGTCCTCGTCAAAAATAAGCTGAGGCTGGGTGATATAGCGGCCGTTGAGCTTCGTTCCGTTGTGGGAGTCCAAATCGGAAAGAGCCCAGCCCTTTGAAGTCATATGAATTCTGGCATGGTGAGCGCTGACAGTCTGGTTGGCAAGCTGAATATCAGCGTCGTCTCCCCTGCCGATAAGAACGTCTTTCTTTTTAAGGTAAACGGGCTTGTGGCTTTTTACATCAACAAGCACAGCGTATGCAACGCCGCGGGTGTTGCCGGTTCTGGCAGCAGTACGAATTTGGGATTTAGACACTGAAGATATCGCCTCCGCGCAAAGGAATTTAAGCGGAACACTGCCAATGGTTATTATATCTCCGTCGGCGATGACCGCCTTGCCGTCAACCTGTTTCCCGTTGACCTGAATACCGTTTTTTGAAAATGTATCTGTAATAACCCAGTCGCTTCTCTTCTTCGCTATAACAGCGTGGAAACGAGAAACCGAATCAAGGGGAAGCACAACGTCGTTGGCGCGGCTCTTGCCGATAGAAGTCTCCCATCTGTCAATATCTATAACCGCTCCGTTGTTTTGGTCTACAAGCTGAGCCATTTTGTGCAAACGCGGTCGGTTGCGGAACAGCGACACCACCGAAACAAGAAGAATAACGGCGGCAAGCACCGGCAGAACATAGCGCAGAATACCGGTAAAAATCTCGATTACACTGTCCATAACAAGCCTTCTTTCTCATTTTAATTATTTCTTTTATTATTTACAGGATACTTATTAAAGCAAAAAAAGTCAAGAAGTATTGAAATTGTTTACACTTTCATTTATACTGAAATCAAAGACTTCAGCCGCAAAATCGGCTGTTTCGGAGGTAATTTTTATGGTAGAAAAATCACTGTTCGGCTCGCTCCCTGACGGACGCGAGGTTGACCTTTACACAATCACAAACAAAAGCGGCGCTTCAGTCACTCTCCAGACTTTAGGCGGCGGCATCGTAAAACTTATGATGCCCGACAAAAACGGAAAACTGGGCGACGTTGTGCTTGGTTTTGACGACCCGTCGTGCTATCTTGACCCGGATCTGGGTTTCCAGGGTCTTCTGGTAGGCCGCTGGGCAAACAGAATCAGAGGCGCTCAGTTCACCCTTGACGGCGAGACTTACAACACGCCTGTCAATCAGGGCAAGTGGACACTCCACGGCGGCGGAAGAATGAGCTTTAATCTTTGGAATGTAAAAGAGACAACAGACAACTCCGTTACATTTTCTTTCTTTTCTCCCGATATGGAGGACGGCTTCCCAGGCAACTTTACAATGGACGTTACCTACACTCTTACAGATGAAAACACCCTTCGCCTTGAATACTGCGTAACTTCTGACAAAAAGACTGTTGCCAACCCCACCAACCACGTTTATTTCAATCTTTCCTGCAACAATTCAAAAACGGTTGAGGAACATTATCTCACAGTCCACGCAGATAAATTCACCGAAACCGACAGCGACCAGCTTCCCACAGGAGAACTGGGGGATGTAAAGGGCACGATGATGGACTTCACCCAACCCCACAAGATAGGCGAAAGAATTGACGAACCCTTCCGCGCTGTCCTTGACGGAATTGGCTACGACAACAACTACTGCCTTAACAAAAAGCCCCGTGATTTTACAGAGGCGGCAGTGCTTTTTGATGAAGAAAGCGGAAGAAAGCTATCCGTCTGGAGCGATCTGCCGGGAATTCAGATTTACTGCGGCGGCTGGCTCAGCAAAGACAATACTTGCGGCAAGGGCGACAGCCTTGTAACATTCCGCAGAGGCGTTGCGCTGGAAACCCAGTTTTATCCCGACAGCCTTAACTGCAAAAACTTCCCCATGGATTATGTTGAACCGGGAGTTGAGTTCAAAACCGTTACGGAATTCCGCTTCTCTGTTGAGAAGTAAAACTCTGTTTAATACAGAAAAAATAATCGGTCCGAATTATTCGGGCCGATTTTATTTATGTAATTTACTTTGCGGGTCTTGAATTAGCGTAAATCTCGCTCATCTTTTGGTCGTCATAATGTTCGTCTAAAAATTCCTCGTATTTGTTTGACGGAGCCTGACCCGTCTGCCTTTCGTTCATCCGAAAAGCCGCAGTTGCTGAAAGCGCGCAGTCCGTAACAAAAAACGCAAGAAACGCCCAGATTACCGCCTTTTCAAATGGAAAATGCACGGATGCAAGTATTTTATTCATCAGCGGTATCACGACTTTCACCCAGAACACGCCGAGCACACCCCAAAAAATAGAATACAAAAGGCACACCCTGCCGTTGATATTAAGCGGAACGTTGCTGTAATCCCACGCCACAGTGCCGAAAAGTATCTCCTGCCCCAGCGAACAAATATACTCCGTTACTGTTCCGGTAACAAAAGCCACTAAAAAGATTTTCCACCAGGATGACTGCTGAAGTTTAAGCAAAACTAACGTAAGCAGTACAGCGCCCATGCCGTAGGCAACGCTGAGATGACCGAGAACCAGCGACTTTCTGCTCTCTATATATCCGTGGCGGATAAGGCACCATATCGTTTCAACAATATATCCGCCGTAACAGCCGGCAATAAAAATCCAGACATACTGAAAGAAATTAAATTTAATCTTCTGCACAAAAAAGACCTCTTTTCATAATTCTTTAATTTGGTCAGAACAAGACAAATGTCTAATTTCTATAATAATCAGACAATTGTCGCATTTCCACAAAAAACCGTCGGATTTAATAAATATTTAATTGTTGGTATGCTTAAAACGACATTTTTTTGTTTTTCTGTCTCGGTAATTAAAAACCAATACCGTGACTTGTCTGAACTTAATTTTATAAATCAAAAGAAAAAAGCCGCCTCGGATAACCGAAGCGGCTCTGGAAAACTTAATAAAGTTTTAATTAGCCAAGTTCTGAGAAGTACTTGATTGTACGAACCATCTGGCTTGTGTATGAGTTCTCGTTGTCATACCAAGAAACAACCTGAACTTCATAAGTGTCATCGCTGATGGGAAGAACCATTGTCTGAGTAGCGTCAAACAGTGAGCCGTAACGCATACCAACGATATCTGAAGAAACGATTTCGTCAGTGTTGTAGCCGAAGGACTCGTTTGAAGCAGCCTTCATAGCAGCGTTGATGCCTTCCTTAGTGATGTCCTTGCCCTTAACAACAGCTGTAAGAATAGTTGTTGAACCTGTGGGAGTAGGAACACGCTGAGCAGAGCCGATAAGCTTGCCGTTGAGTTCAGGAATAACAAGACCGATTGCCTTTGCAGCGCCTGTTGAGTTAGGAACGATGTTAACTGCAGCAGCACGAGAACGGCGAAGGTCGCCCTTTCTCTGAGGACCGTCAAGAGTCATCTGGTCGCCTGTGTAAGCGTGGATTGTGCACATGATACCGCTCTGGATCTCAGCATAGTCGTTAAGAGCCTTTGCCATAGGAGCGAGGCAGTTTGTTGTGCAGGAAGCAGCTGAAATAACAGTATCTTCAGGCTTCAGTGTTTCATGGTTAACATTGTAAACGATTGTGGGAAGGTCGTTGCCTGCAGGAGCAGAGATAACAACTTTGCGGGCACCCGCTTTAATATGAGCAGAAGCCTTTTCCTTAGAAGTATAGAAACCTGTGCACTCGAGAACAACGTCTACACCGAGTTCACCCCAAGGCAGCTCAGAAGCGTCAGCCTTAGCGTAGATTTCGATTTCTTTGCCGTCAACAACGATTGAAGTCTCTTTAGCTTCAACTGTGTCAGCAAGAGCGTATTTGCCCTGTGAAGAGTCATACTTCAGAAGATGAGCAAGCATTTTGGGGCTTGTAAGGTCGTTGATAGCAACAACTTCATAGCCTTCGGCGCCGAACATCTGACGGAAAGCCAGACGGCCGATACGACCGAATCCGTTAATAGCAACTTTTACCATTGGAAAAACCTCCGTAAAAATATAAATTTGCTTTTTATTGCAGTATTATTCTATACTGTTTGTCCTAAATAATCAAGCAGTTTTTGCCATTTTATTTGCGTTTCGTAAAATCTGACCAAAAAATATGTCTTGACAACACGAAAACTTGTGTTATAATAATTCACGCAGAGGGAGTTTAGCTCAGCTGGGAGAGCATCTGCCTTACAAGCAGAGGGTCACAGGTTCGAGCCCTGTAACTCCCACCAACGGAGGAAGTACCGAAAGGCGCTTCCTCTTTTAATTTTTCCCCGAAAATCAGGAAAATATTACCCTTTAATTAAGGTGAAAATATGCTTTACACAATAAATACTTATTCAGGAAAACAGTTTGACCCGTATTTCGCCGAAAAATCGGATATTTGCATTGATGATATTGCCCACGCCCTGTCGCTGATGACCAGGGCAAACGGTCATTTTTCCGATTTTTATTCCGTCGCCCAGCACTCGGTGGCATGCTGTCTTGAAGCAAAAGCAAGAAATATGTCTCCGAAGACTGCGCTTTTCTGCCTGCTCCACGACTCTGCGGAGGCTTATATGAGCGACGTCACCCGCCCCGTTAAAGACAGAATGCCTGAGTTTAAAGCCGCCGAAGAAAAACTGCTCAGTCTTATTTTTGACGTTCTGGCAGGTTCTCAGCCTGAGGATGAGCAGAAAAAAATCGTAAAACAGATTGACGACGCTATGCTTCACGCGGAATTTCATCATTTCATGAATATAGATTTTGATGATAACACTGAAAAATTAGTGCACAATCCTGATTTTTCAACTGTGCCGTTTAAAACGGCTGAAAATGAATTTTTGGTTTTATACAAAGAATTATCGGCTAAGACCGCCGAATAAGCAACATATAAAAATCAACGGCTGAAACAAATGTTTCAGCCGTTTTTTATTTGTTTATAAAAAATTTTTCAAGAACGCAGTATCGGCGCAAAGCGCGTCATTATTCATTTATCGCGTTAAAAAGATATGTAATTCTTTCGTTGTTGCCTGTAAGGTAAAGATAGCCGAAAAGAGCCTCTACTCCCGTTGCGCAGTGGTATTCTCCGACAGATGCGCTCTTTGGCTGGTGGCCGGTTTTTGCGTTTCGTCCGCGCTTAAACACCGCCGTTTCCTCCTCGGTAAGAAGCGGTTCTATCTTCTTAAAAGCCGCCGTCTGCGCCTTTGCGCTGACGTATTTCACGCTCTCCCTGTGCAGGTCGTTAACAGGTCTGTTAGCCTCGCTAACAAGCCTTTCCCGCACAAGCATTTCGTAAACGCAGTCGCCGATAAAAGCAAGATTAAGCGGGCTTAATTCTTTCGGATTTATACAGGAATTTTCTGAAAACATACAATCTCCTTACGGCACATACTCAAACTCAATATCATAAAGGCTTACAATGTCGCCCTCTTTAATTCCGCGCTCACGAAGAGCGTCAAAAATTCCGCTTTTTTCCAGCACCCGCTGCATATACTGCAAAGCCTCGTAATCCTCAACGTCAATTCCCTTGAGAACTTTCGGGAACCACTTCGCCTCAACAATATAGTAGCCCTCTTCGGGTGAAGTAATTGTAAAGCTGTTGTCATCCTTAACAAGGCTTTCAACGGGTATCTCCTCCGCCTCATACTCAATAACCGGCGGCAGGTCTTTAAGCCTGTTCCAGACAGCGTCCATAAGTTCCTTAGTACCTTCTGAAATCGGCGCGCAGATTGAATGGTACTCATAGCCGAGACCCTCAACGTACGTCTTAAACGCCTCAATATTTTCAGGCGACGCCATATCTATTTTATTTCCGGCTACTATCTGGGGACGTTTCGCAAGTTCAGGATTGAATTTTTCCAGTTCAGCGTTTATCGTTTTGAAATCCTCGATTGGGTCTCTGCCCTCAAATCCGCTTACGTCAACCATGTGGATTAGAAGACGGCAGCGCTCAACATGGCGCAGAAAATCGTGGCCGAGGCCAACGCCGTCTGAAGCGCCCTCAATAAGTCCCGGAATATCTGCCAGCACAAACGAATTGCCCTCGCCCATTGAAACAACGCCGAGATTGGGAACAAGAGTTGTAAAATGGTAGTCGCCTATCTTCGGCTTCGCCTGGCTTACAACGCTTATAAGGCTGGATTTTCCAACGCTGGGATAACCGATAATTCCAACGTCCGCAATGAGTTTAAGCTCAAGGCTTATCTCCCATTCCTCTCCGGGAACGCCAGGCTTAGCAAAGCGTGGTACCTGGCGCGTGGGGGTAGCGAAATGCATATTTCCCCAGCCGCCTTTTCCGCCTTTTGCAGCAACGAATCGCTCGGTTGTGCTCATGTCCGCCATAACGGCGCCGCTGTTCGCTTCTCTGATAACCGTTCCTCTGGGAACGCGTATTTCAAGATCCTGTCCTTTTTTACCGTACTGGCGGGAACCGCGTCCAGGTTCTCCGTTTTGGGCAGAATATTTGCGCTTATATCTGAAATCCGCAAGGGTAGACAAATTGTCGTCAACAACAAAAATAACGTCGCCGCCCTTGCCGCCGTCGCCGCCGTCAGGACCGCCTGCGGCAACATATTTTTCACGGTGGAAAGCAACGGCTCCTGCGCCGCCGTCCCCCGCTTTTATTTTAATTTTGGCAATGTCTGCAAACATGCAATCACTTCCTTATTTATCGGTTTATTTATAGTAACAGAAAGCGCCGACAAATGCAAATACGCCGTTCTGTATGTTTCTTTACAGTATTTCCAGCAGACGATCTGTAACTTTTTCAAATCCCTTTGCGTTAAGATGAAGCCCGTCGTAAGTGAAATCGGGATTAAGGCAACCGTCGCCGTCTGAAAGATCAGATGTAAGGTCAATAAAAGTTATGCCCTCTTTCTTTGCAAGGGCTTCAAGAGCAGAGTTTATCTCTTCAATCTTTTTGTTGCTTCGCTTTAACCAAAACCTGACTTTATTGTTTATGGGATAGACCGCCTCAAGTATCAGTCTTGCGTCGGGGCAGTCCTTTTTTGTCATATCAATTATCTTTTTAACGTTATTGGCAACAAAACTTGCGTCTGCGCCAACAGCCGAATCGTTTGTGCCGATAAGCAGAACAATGTTTTTCGGCTTAATGCTAAGCACATTGTCCGCCCAGCGCTCCAGCAGTCTGTCGCTGGTGTCGCCGCTTATTCCGCGGTTATACACCGCCATTCCCGTCTTCGCTGTATATTCTTGGAACAGCTCCGTGTGGTTATATATCTCGGTTATAGAGTCGCCTGCAAGAACAGTCTGACCCATGCGGCAGTACTTTGAATTAAGATAAGTATAATTTTGCCTTTTGTTCATCTTATCGACGCCGTAAGCCGTTCTTTTTCTTACAACTTTCAGATTCATATTTACCACCTATAATAGTTATAACAGCAAACACGCGCCGCTTCAACAAAAATTATCAAATATTATTCCGTTATATTATTTGCACCCGAACTGAAAAACGGCAAAAAAATATTAAGGCGGCTGAAAACCAGCCGCCTTATGTTAGCAATATCAGATTACTGCTCTACGGGATAAACAGAAACTTTCTTTCTGTCCTTGCCCATTCTTTCATATTTCACTGTTCCGTCAATCAGAGCGTAAAGAGTATCGTCTGAGCCGATACCAACGTTGTTGCCGGGGTGAATATGTGTGCCTCTCTGGCGGTAAAGGATGTTGCCTGCAAGAACGAACTGACCGTCCGCTCTCTTAGCACCGAGACGCTTTGACTCGCTGTCACGGCCGTTCTTTGTAGAACCCATACCTTTTTTATGCGCAAAAAGCTGAATATCTAACTTGAGCATTTGTTACACCTCCGAAGTCATAAAACCTTGATGTTTTCGGGATACTGAGCGGCAAGCTCCGTTAAGTGAAGCTGAAGCCCTTTCAGAATATCCTGTGCAGCGGCGGGATCGCCGGTAATGACAAAGCGAAGAAAACCTTCGTCCATCTGAGCCTCCGCCTCCAGACCGATTATCTCGGTAACCGTGTTCGCCGCCATAAGGCAGGCGCTGGAAACTGCCGCGCAGACAATGTCTTCGCCGTGGGGCGCGTTCATCGCGTGACCCTTGGCTTCAAATCCGGTAAGTCCGCTGCCGTCAAAGAAAAAATCTATCTTGATCATTACGCGTTGATAGCTGTGATCTCAACCTTTGTGTAAGGCTGACGATGACCCATCTTGCGCTTTTCGTCCTTCTTGGGCTTGTAGGTGAAGACAGTGATCTTCTTACCCTTGCCGTTCTTAAGGACTTTAGCCTTAACTGTTGCCTTTTCGCAATCCTTGCCGGCTTTAAGACCGTCGTCTGTGCCAACTGCAAGAACATTGTCGAAAGTTACTTCGGCATCAGCCTCTGCGCCGAGCTTTTCGATGTAAAGCACGTCGCCCTCGGAAACCTTATACTGTTTTCCGCCGGTAACAATAACAGCGTACATGAGAAATACCTTCCTTTATTCAGACTCGCTACGGCAGGCGCACAAAGTGCTTACAGCCTGCAATATGCGGCTTAAGAATTATACAATATTGTCTTTTCAAAGTCAAGTATTATTTATATAATTTCTGATAGTCCGTTCTGCCGAGAATATAATCGGTTGAAACGCCGTAATAATCAGCAAGTTTTATAAGGTGGCGTATCGGAAGTTCGTTTGCTCCCCTTTCATATCTTGCATACATTGTTTGAGAAATTCCGAGATGCTCCGCAATCTCAGTCTGCGTTTTGTCGCTATCTTCCCGCAAATCCCTTATTCGTTTGATATAGTCCATAGAAATTCCTCCGTACACCAATTATATGTAGTACAGAAATTTACTATTGACTTTAGTAAATATATTTACTAAAATTGTGTTGAAATGCACAATACAGGGTGAAATATATGAACCACCATGAAATTTTACTGAGATACAAATATGAGACTGCGTCTGAACAATATCGAAAGATACACAAAAAATTCAAAACTGATTCTGCACGGCTTTACTGTAAATACGAGATAAAAAACTATGTTTCCGCCCCTCTCGCAATTATTGCAGTAATTATATTGATATGCATTGTCTTTTCTGTTGTTTGCAGAGATAAACTCGCTTTATGCATACTTATATGCGAACTAATAATTGTTCTCACGGTGCGGACAATAAATAAAAAGCTAGTAAACCAAAGGAATTTTTTTGCTCACGTCAAAGGTTCTCCATATTCGGAAGAATTAGAAAAATTAAAATTTCATTATCTTAACTACTACGATTCCGTTATAGGATTTGTAGATAACGTCAACGATTTTTGTTGTGACTGCGAAGAAAACTGCGGTATTTGCAAAAAGTAAAATTAATCGACGAAAACCGCTTCCAAAATTATACTTTACAAATTAATATTAATGTGATATAATCAGTGCGCTGTGTACGGATTACACGGATTCGGGTGTAAGCTCTGTGTGAGCGGTTCACCTTCCCGCTTCTGTGTTTTTCGATTAGCGGCAAATAATATTAATGAGGTGAAAAATTATGACACAGGCTGAGAAGCAGGAAATCATCAAAGCTTATGCCACACATGAAGGCGACACAGGTTCTCCCGAGGTTCAGGTTGCTGTTCTTACAACAAGAATTAACGAACTGACAGAGCATCTTAAGGTTCACAAGAAGGACCACCATTCACGCAGAGGTCTGCTGAAGATGGTAGGTCACAGACGTAACCTGCTTGTATATCTTTACAAGAAGGACGTTGAAAGATACCGTGCGCTCGTTAAGAAGCTTGGCATCCGTGACACAATCGATAAGTAATTGCTGAAAGCAGACGACGGAGCACTTCTGTCGTCTGCATTTTTTACTTTTGTATCCAAAGGAGGGGCGCTAAATAGTAGTAAATTGAGACCGGGAAATGATTTTGCGGTTTGAATTTATTACTATTGCACCTCCTTTTGATAAATAATAAATTTACAGAAAGATGAGGTACAAATTATGTTTTTCAAGAATTTCAAAGTTTGGGAAACCGAGCTTGCCGGCAGAAAACTTACTCTTGAAACCGGCAAAATGGCAGGCCTCGCCAATGCGTCAATCATGGCGCGCTACGGCGACACAAACGTTCTTTGTAACGTAACGGCTTCTGCAAAGCCCCGCGAAGGTGTGGATTTCTTCCCCCTCAGCGTTGACTACGAAGAAAAGATGTATTCGGTAGGCAGAATTCCCGGCTCTTTCCAGAGAAGAGAATCACGCCCCTCCGAAAAGGCTATTCTTACTTCACGCTGCATTGACCGCCCGATTCGTCCTTTGTTCCCGAAGGATATGCGCAATGACTGCAGCGTTGTTGCAACAGTTATGTCAGTTGACCCTGACTGCTCACCCGAAATTACAGCAATGATCGGTGTTTCCGCCGCCATCGCTATTTCCGATATTCCGTGGGACGGCCCCATCAGCGGCGTAAACGTTGGTCTTGTTGACGGCGAAATCGTTATCAACCCCACTCTTGAGCAGAGAGCAAAGAGCGACCTTAACCTGACAGTAGCTTCTACTGCAGACCTGGTTGCAATGATCGAGGCAGGCGGTAACGAGATTGACGACGAAACAATGTTCAACGCTATTATGGCAGGCCACGAAGAGAACAAGAAGATTGTTCAGTTCATCAACGGCATTGTTGAAGAAGTAGGCAAGCCCAAGTTTGCGTTTGAATCTTCAAATCCCGATCCTGAGATCATGGCTGAGATTGAAGACTTCTGCATCGAGGACGTTAAGAAAGCCCTTGACACAGACGACAAGAACGTTCGCGACGAACGTCTTCTGCCTATCTACGAAGCAGTTCACGAGAAATTTGACGAGCGCTTTGAGGGCAACGAAGCAAAACTTGACGAGATCATGTATCTTGTTCAGAAACACGTTGTTCGCTCATGGCTCAAGGACGAGCACAAGCGTGTAGACGGAAGAGGAATTGACGAGATCCGTCCTCTTAACGCTGAGGTAGACCTGCTGGCAAGAGCCCACGGTTCAGGCCTGTTTACAAGAGGTCAGACCCAGGTGCTTTCAGTTACAACTCTCGGCCCGATCAGCGACGCTCAGCAGCTTGACGGTCTTGACGAGCAGACTGAAAAGAGATATATCCACCACTACAATTTCCCGAGTTATTCCGTTGGCGAAACAAAGCCCTCAAGAGGTCCGGGACGTCGTGAGATCGGTCACGGTGCGCTGGCTGAAAAAGCTCTTCTGCCCGTTATCCCCTCAGTTGACGAATTCCCCTACGCTATCAGAGTTGTTTCCGAAGTTCTTTCTTCAAACGGTTCAACATCTCAGGGCTCAATCTGCGGCTCAACTCTTTCACTTATGGCTGCCGGCGTTCCGATTAAGGCTCCCGTTGCAGGCATCAGCTGCGGTCTTATCACCGGCGACGAAGGCGTTTACGGCGACTTCATGACAATGGTTGATATTCAGGGTCTTGAGGACTTCTACGGCGACATGGACTTCAAGGTTGCCGGCACAAAGAAGGGTATCACCGCAATTCAGATGGACCTTAAAGTTCACGGTCTTACTCCCGCAATCATCAAAGAAGCTTTTGAGAAAACTCACAAAGCAAGAAATTATATCCTTGACGAAATCATGCTTCCCGTTATCAGCGAGCCCCGCAAGGAGCTGTCACCTTACGCTCCCAAGATGCTCACTCTTCAGATTGACCCCGACAAGATCGGCGACGTTATCGGCAAGGGCGGCAAGGTTATCCAGGAGATCCAGAACACTTACGACGTTAAGATCAACATCGAAGAAGACGGCAGAGTATTCGTCAGCGGTATTGATATTGACAAGTGCAAGGGCGCTGTTGAAGTTGTTAAACTTATTGCAACCGATCCTGAAGTAGGCGCGTTCTACAAGGGCGTTGTAACCCGTCTTATGAGCTTCGGCGCTTTCGTTGAAATCGCTCCCGGCAAGGAAGGCCTTGTTCACATCAGCCGTCTTGACGTTAAGAGAACCGAAAAGGTTGAAGACGTTGTAAACGTCGGCGATTCAGTAATCGTTAAGTGCATTGAGATCGACGATCAGGGACGCATCAATCTTTCACGCCGCGACGCTCTCATCGAGCTTGAAGGCATGAAACCTGAAAACGACATTGACGAAGTTCCCCGCAAGCCTCGCCGCGACCACGACAGACATTCAGGCCACGACCATCGTCCCAGAAGATAATTAAACAAAAACAAGGCAGGGTTTATTCCCTGCCTTAATTTTTTTATACATATAAAAATAACCTGCCTTGCAAGCGCAAGACAGGTTTTTCTTTTTTGTATTATTCGGCTGTTTCGCCCTTCGCCGCACGGCGGGCAGACAGTTCGCTGGCAATCTTTGCTTTCTTCTCGCCCACGATGTCATACTTGAACATCGGGATTGTTGAAAGAAGCGCCAGAATTCCGGGAACAGCGGTGTATGCAAAGAAGATAACGTCCTTTGTGTGAACGTCAAATCCGCTGAGAGTGCCTGCGGTAATCTGGCTTACAGCGTCTGAATAGCCTGAGAGCTGAACGAACACCAGACCGAGAGCCGTTCCGAGAGCAAGGCATACTTTAATTGTAAGGGTAAGGATTGAATAAGCCGCACCCTCCATACGCTTGCCTGTTTCGTATTCATAATAATCTACGCAGTCGGCGGTCATAATCATAGGCATAAGTGTTACCGCGCCGAACTGAAGTCCGATAAGGAACAAAGACGCATAGAAAAGAATGGTAAGCACCATATTTTCGGGATTTCTGAACCAGAAATAACCTATAATGAAAGACAGGATTGAAACGGCGAAGCCGTAAAACGACATAAGAAGATAAACTTTTTTCTCGCCCATTTTCTTAATAAGGAACGGACAAATAGCCATGCTTATCATTGAGCCTACAGCTGTTACGATTCCGAGAACGGCAACGAGGTTCTGGGAGCCCAGCAAAACGTTTGCAGCCTGAACCTGGATACCCATTGCCATCTGGCGGCCGAAGCCCAGGAAGTAGGAAACGATAACAAGCATAAGGGGCTTATTCTGCTTAAGTGCGCGAACCATATCGCCGAAGGTTGTCTTTTCACCTGAAACATAGGGCACGCGCTCTTTGTTGAGCATAGGAATAAGAGCGAAAAGCAGACAGCCCAGCACCGCGGTAAGAATTGCGGTAAAGAGATATTCCGAAGAAATCATCGGAGTGTCTGTCTCGCCGCTTTTTACGAAAACTCTTGAGCCGCCGGGAATGATAAGGCAGGCAATCGGAACGATAACAACGCAGGCGGAAAAGCCTATCTGCTTAAATGTGTTTGAAATAGAAACAACGTTCGTTCTCTCCGTAGGATTAGGAGTAAGAACGGAAGCAATGCCCTGGGACGGAACGTCGCCCAAAGTCATCGCCAAAGACCAGATAAGATATGTAATAAATATCCACGCATAAAGTCCGAAACCCTTAAACGGAACTTTAAGGAAAACAACGGCGGTCATAATGAGTAAGGGAGCTATTGAATAGAGTATCATTGACTTGAACTTGCCGCGCTTGCTCTTTGAACGGTCAATAAGATTTCCCACCACCGGGTCAAATACAGCTGAAACAATCTTTGCAACCAAGATAAGAATTCCCACTACCGCGATATCCGCGCCGAGAATAGATGCGTCAAACTCGGCCTGATATGAGTTGAGAAGTCCGACGATTGCCTGAAATCCGAAGAGGCCCAGCGAATAAGCCGCAATCTCTTTGAAGTTCATGTGTTTCTGTTTTGTAACGTCTGCTAATGTATTTGCCATACACACCCCTCCAAAATTACAATAAAGGACGAAGCCGCTCCTCTCTCCCTAAGAACAGCCACGTCCTTTTACAGCTAATTATTATTCGTTTTTAAATACTTCAGCGAACAGGTCAATATCAGCGGCTTTCATAATAGCGCTGAACAGTCTTGAACCGTTAACAGGCAGAAGCTTGCCAAATACTGACATTGCGTGAGCGTCCATTCCGTGGATCTGAAGAGCCTGCTTGTGCTCGATACCGAACATGATCATCTTTACCATAGTATCGCAGTTGGTGGAGATCATGTTGATAACTTTCTCGCCCTTGCCTGAGCCTTCGTCCTGGCTGCGGAAAATATCAGTCTTTGTAAAGCCGGGGCAAACAAGGCCAACATAGCATTTTCCTCTGAACTCTTCGCGAAGAGCCTCGGTAAAGCCCTTAAGCGCTGCTTTTGATGCGCTGTACATTGATGTTCCTGCAAGGCTCATAAGAGCGGCGGAACTGTCAATATTTACGATGCCGGGAGTACTGCTCTTAAGCAGCATCGGCAGGAATGTTTTAACAGAGTAAACACAGCTGTAGAAGTTGATGTTCATTGCTCTTTCAATCTCTTCATAGCTGTAGCGGTCAAAACGCTTAAACTTGGGCAGAATGCCGGCATTGTTGATAAGCACATCAACCTGAACGCCCTCTTCAACCAGTTCGTTATAAAAGTTTTCCCAGTTCTCGCGAACAGAAACGTCGAACAGTTTATATGAGAACTGCTCAGCATAAGTGGGACCTAATTCTTCAATAAATTTAAGCATTTTGGATTCGGAACGCGCAACACCGATAACCTTGCAGCCGTGCTTTTTAATAAGTGTGGCGGCAATGCCTGCGCCCATTCCTCCGGAAGCACCGGTTACAACTACAGTTTTGCTGTCAAGCCAACAATACATATTAATTTCCTCCAATCAAAAATTCACGGAATTATTATACATTATTATTTCAGGATTTACAACATTTTTTCTGCATTGTAATCAATAGTTCCGTTTTTTTCCACAGTTACGGTGACAGTACCGTTGACGTCTGTCCTGTAAACGGAGGCTCCCGCGTCCTCAAAACGCGAAATCGTGTTTTCATCCGGGTGGCCGTAGGAATTTTTCGCACCAACGGAAACAACAACGCAGTCCGGCATTGCTTCTCTCAGAAAAATGTAGCCTGATGAAGTGGAACTGCCGTGATGTCCTGCTTTGAGCACATTGCACTTAACATCATACCCCGCCTGAATAACAGACCGCTCCTCCTCAGACTCAGCGTCTCCCATAAAAAGAAACACCTTGTCCTCGTATTCCAAACGGATAATTACGCTGGCGTTGTTAAGGTCGGAAGGCGATGAAGTAATCGGCCCTATCACGGTGCACACCGCTTCGCCTACGCTGAACTCCATTCCGGGCTCAGCGGTAAAGGTATTGACATTTTTCGCCTGAAGTTCGCTAATAAAATTATTGTAGCAATTCGTGTCTGCCGTTTGCGGCGAAATAACGGCGTTTTCCACATCCACGCTCTCAACAACACGGGCAAGCCCGCCGCAGTGGTCCTCGTGGGGATGAGTATTAACAACGTAGTCCAGCTTCTCAGTGCTTGAAGTTACCCAGTCGGCAACAAAATCTCCGTCTGCAACATTTCCGCCGTCAATGAGCATTGACGACGTGCCGCAGGTAACGAGAATACTGTCCGCCTGACCCACGTCTAAAAAACGGACCGTTAAATCGTCAGAAGTAATATTTTCTCTTTTCTCAGTGGTTTCTTCCCCGAAAAAATAACCAGAATTAACGGAAGAACAGCCGTTAAGCAGTAAAACCGATAAACAAACCACCGCAATTATTTTTAGTATTTTTGCACAATCTTTCATACAGCGATTATAGCACTTCCACCAAAAAAAAGGAAGTGGCTTGCATAATAAATTTCAGTGTGTTACCATATCTGTGTTTGCGGGCATCATTGAGCGCAACAATTTAAGGGGAGAATCTCATATGGACAGACGTGTAAAACGAACTAAGACAGCGGTTTTCAACGCAGTCATCGACCTGATGATCGAAAAGGAAACAAGCAAAATAACCGTGCTGGAACTTTGCAAAAAAGCAGACATAAATAAGAGCACGTTTTATCTGCATTACAAGAGCATCGGCGACTGCATCCAGAACTGCTTCGACGTGATCACAAACGGAATAATTGAGGTATCCAAAAACATCAATTATTACCAGATTCAGAAAGACCCTTCGGACATTATCAACAGAATGCTCAACGAAGTGGAAAAAAACGTAGATTATCTTTACAAATTTAAAATCAGCAACATCTGCGCACCCTCTATCAGAGTGCTTAAGCAGAAAATGATTGACGCAATCTGCAAGCAGAACAATTTCACTCTTGAAAACAATTACCGCGAAGTAATGAATATCACATACGCAACGGCGGGCTGCATAGACGTTATTCTTGAGCCTCTGCCGGCGTTTGACAAGGAAAGTCTTTCCCAGGTGCTGATTGCTCAGCTTAAAAAGATGCACTGATAAAATTTAATAAGGTTTAAATAAAAAAGCGACTGAAAATTGAACTGCCCCAAATTGTGCAGACAGTACAAAAAAGCACCTAAATGGTAGAATATTAAATTTAAGCAACAAACTGATTTCGTTTTTCAAGCGGAGT